>TARA_R110000823_G_scaffold111295_3_pt1 | contig 227518 bp, 220 predicted proteins | sample TARA_R110000823 | Tara Oceans TARA_R110000823 (sample SAMEA4397722) | marine metagenome | biome: Polar Biome; feature: [DCM] deep chlorophyll maximum layer (ENVO:01000326); material: water (ENVO:00002006), including particulate matter (ENVO:01000060) such as... | depth 20 m | reverse complement strand
AAATATTATATTTGAAGAACTGGACTAGTGCTTTTCATAGGATACATTGTTACCACACGTTTTTATTCCGTCCAATTTTCTATAGTTCCGTCTTCATTAAACCAAATTTCAACAGAAACACTACTTTCAATCGGCATTCCTTTTCGTTTAATTATGTCAAATTGCAAACCTCTTAAGGCTTTTTGGATTGATTTAACACAATAATTATATTCGCGTTTGGTGTCCCAATATTCCTCAATAAGTTCTTCCGTCTGATATTCGGTCATTACTACATTAGAGATTTTGCCGTTTTTTCCAATCGTTACTGTATATAGTTCAGAACAATCAAACTTATCTTTTTTTGTCCATTTATAGTTTTTAATTCTGTCAAAAAGAGCATTTATAATATTATCTCTATCTAATCTATCAATTCCGTTTTTTAAGTCTACATAATTTTGCTGTTCACTTATTTTATCGATAGCACCGTTTTCAATTTCTATGATATTTTCATACATAAAAATCCGCTCAAATACTCCATCCCAACTAATCATTTTATTGTCGGTTCTTTTTGTCGGAAAACTGATATTCCCACTAAACCAATCTATGAAAACTCTATTGTTCTGAACCTTTTCTCCAAATAATTTTTTAATATAATTTTCTGGAATTTGATTTTTATTTTCCAACGAATGACAATCGATAATAGCATTTACAAATAGGCTGTCATTTTTTATTTCATAAATCGCTTGATATCCTCTCCAGCAATTTAATGATGTTCCTAAAGTTCCTTCAATTGAGTTTCTGAAACTTAAATTAAATAATCTGCCTTTATCATCTTTTATTTTTTGAAGATATTGTTCAACCAATAAGTTGTAAGTTGGGATAGTATCATTTTTAAAAATTAAATAGTCAGATACTTGTGGACTTGATGCAAAAGAAATTGACACGTAAAAACTAAAAAAAAGGATTGTCAATATTCTGTTCATAATGTCTTTCTTAAATGTGTGGTAACAATGATATAAAATCAATGCGATTATTTATTTCTTTTTATTCCTTCTAACCAACCACCGTACTACCAATAGCACGATAATAACCACAATAAACAACGGCCATAAGTACAACAACCCTAAAAAGAACACCGAAACGCCGTTCCAGCCACCTTGTAGGGCGTTTTTAATTTTCTGTCCGTAAGAAACGGTAACGCCACTTTCGGCAGTGTATTTGTAAAATTCTAAGTTGATAGTGCTTACAGAAACTCGGTTTTGAAGGTATTTTAAGCGGCCTTCTTTGGCTTCAATCTCTTCGCGGATGTTGGAGAGTTCGCGCTCAATTTCGAGCATTTCCTTGACGTTTTTCGCTTTAGATAACAATTCTAAATACCGGTCTTCTAGTTTGCGTTTGGCTTTTAAGCGCGCTTCGAGATCTACAAACTCTTCGGTTACATCTTGCCGCGAAATATCCCGTTGGTCAAAATACTCAACCCCTTCAGAAACAGAATTGATAAACGCTTGAAAGTTTTTGGTAGGCACGCGCACCGTCATATTTCTATAAATACGATTGTAACTTTTCCCAGAATTATCATTGGCTACAAACCCTTCGTATTGTGAGGTAAGTTGTAAAATTCTTTTGTGGGTTTCTTCGGGCGATGGGGTTTCAAAAGCGAGACGGGCGGTTTTAATGATTTTCTGTTCTTGTTGAGGTGTAGGCGGAGGTGGTGGCGTTAATTGTTGTGTGATAGGCACTTCTTCAGAATATGCTTGGTCTTCCATTACTTCGTAAGAAGGTTCTGGACTTGCCGAAACAGTATCGGTGTTACGATTTCCATCTGAACACGCTAAGGCAAACAAGAAAAATAATAGGCTAATTGCTTTCATCTGTTAGTTTTTTAAGAAGCGAAATAACCGAAGCCTCAACAGCTTCGTAGTTTGGTTTTTCCCTTCCAAGATACAAAAACAACAGCGCAAATTTCTTGCCGCTTTTTTCTAGATACGCTCCTTTGTTGATTCTGTAGGCTTCGCGAAGCTTTCTTTTTATGTGGTTTCGGCTAACGGCCAACTTAAAATTTCGTTTGGGTACGGCAAAAGTAGCTTGATTGGTTTCGGCATCTTCTACTTCAATATAAAATACTTTTACGGGATATTTTTTATAAGATTTCCCTTCGGAAAAAAGCCGGGCTATCATTTTTCGGCTTTTTAGTTTTTCGTTTTTAGGAAATTTTTGGCTCATAGTGTAAAGATATAAAAAAAGAAAAGTGCCTTAAAAGTACATTTTGCTGTCTGTTCGAGCGCAGTCGAGAACTATAAACTGTCTATACCAAATAGGTTTCGACTGCGCTCAACCGGACAAATCCAGTTTTACTTTTAAGGCACTTATGATTTCAAAAGAGGTTTCAGAAAAAATTATTCTACACCCCAAGTGTTATTTTCAGGATTGATATCAGCCATACGGTCTGAAGCATCAATCTTCATGCTTTTTACTTTTTTACCGTCCGTGATTTCAAATTGGTAGGTAGGATACGCCCACGCCCAATCTGGTAACACACGACTTTTCATATTTGGATATGGAGTTGGTTTTTCGGCACGCGCCATTTGCAACGGAATGTAGAGGTACTCTTCCGTTCCGTCTTCATACGTTACAAATAAATCAATAGGCATTGGCATTAAACCGATGCGCTCCAATGTTATAGTTGTCGTGTTTCCAACAGATTCAACACCTTTAATTCCGTAGTCTATAGTGTTTGTAGTTTGAGTAAAATCGGTTAAATACCATTCTAGCTCAAAACCTGAAACTTTTTCGGCGACGCGAATAAAATCGTTTGGCGTTGGGTGTTTAAACGCCCAATCTTCGTAATACCTTTTAAGTGTTTTGGCTAAGTTTTCTTCGCCAATTACATATCCCAATTGCGCTAAAAATACAGCACCTTTACTGTATGCGGTAATTCCGTAGGCTCTGTTACTGGCATAGCGGTCTGCATGCGTGGTTTGTGGTTGCTCTTTACCACTTTTAGCTAAAAAAGTATAACCTCTATAGGAACCACTAAACGGATTTGGTTTCTGCTCGTCCATTACCTCGTTCATGGCAGCTGCGGAAATATAACTGGTAAACCCTTCGTCCATCCACTCGTGTTTTGCTTCGTTGGTAGCCATTAAAAACTGAAACCAAGCGTGAGCCAACTCGTGAGCGGTAACGCCAACTAAACTTCCAAACTTACGTTCGCCAGTAATTAGGGTGCTCATACCATATTCCATACCGCCATCTCCACCTTGAATTACAGAGTATTGCTTATATGGGTACGGGCCGATCTTTTCATTGAAATACTTTAATAATTCAGCAGTTTTAGGCTGTAAGTTTTTCCAGTTTTCTTTTATTTCAGGATTGTCTTTGTAGAAAAAATGAAGTGTTACGTCGTTAGGACCTTCATAGGTATCATGAACATATTCATCATCTGCAGCCCAAGTAAAGTCGTGTACATTTGGTGCTTTAAAATGCCATGTATATTTTCCATCTACTGGCTTCATATTTTTTAAGCCTTTAGGTCCGTAACCGTGACCTACTTGTTCAGGGTTTTGTAAGTAACCGGTTCCGCCAATAGTATACGCAGCGTCTATTGTTATTTTTACATCATAATCACCCCAAACACTAAGAAATTCTCTTCCTATGTAAGGATATGCGTGCCATCCTTGAAAATCATATTCGGCTATTTTGGGAAACCATTGTGCCATTGATAAAGCAACACCTTCTGCATTATTACGACCAGAACGACGAATCTGTACTGGTACTTGTGCATCCCATTCCATATTGAAAGTAGTGCTTTCACCTGGTTGAATGGGTTTGTTTAATTCTACTTCAAGAACAGTACCTACTACTTCATAATTTAAAGTTTGACCGTCTTGAGTTAATAATGTTGGTTTTATATATCCTATTTCTGAAGGAGATAATTTTGAAATTCGATCTGCTACTCTACTATCTGGATCTGAAATGGTTCTAGAACGAACGTCCATTTCGCTTCCGGGTTGAAAAGCGTTGAAATATAAGTGATAAAATACTCTATCGAGAACATCGGGCGAGTTGTTTGTGTAAACCAATTCTTGTTTTCCTTTGTATTGATAGGTTTCAACATCCATATCAATTTCCATCTTATAATCAACTTTTTGTTGCCAATATGAAGTATTGTTCTGCGCTAAAGCAGTAGCAACTATACAAAAGATTAAAATGTTTCCGAAAATATATTTCATAAGCGTAGTATTAGATTTTTTAAAAAGCGTGGTCTCCAATTGACTTTGGTTGTCTGTTCAAGCGCAGTCGAGAACTATAAGGTTTCGACTGCGCTCAACCTGACAGTATCCATTTATTTTAAACGAGACCTTTTATCGGCCATAATCAATGCATTGTACATATTCACCATCTTTCCAGAGGTTGAAATGTTTCCGAAGTTATCGGTATTAGATTCTTCTCCACCTAGTATAACAGGGCTTTTTGTAGTAAGGCCGCTATCCATTATAACTTGCTTTACTTCTTTTGCTGAAAGGTTAGGATAGTAAGAACGAATCATCGCAGCAACTCCAGCAACTGCAGGTGCCGCCATAGAAGTTCCTTGTAAATATTCATACGTATCTAAAGGTGTAGTTGCCCATATTTTTACACCAGGTGCAAAAACATCAACATTTGTTTTTCCATAGTTTGAAAAGTTTGCCACTAATTCGCTACCGTATTTGAAGTTTAAGGCACCAACGGTTAACACATTATCTACATATTCAGCTCCAGTTTTAGTTTGATCATTTGGATAAACTTCCGTTTCATCGAGATTTAGACCTTCGTTCCCGGCTGCATTTACAATCAATACATCTTTTGAAGCAGCATATTCAATAGCTTCACGAACCCATTCTGGATGCGTGCTGTAGTATTTTCCGAAGCTAGTGTTTATTACTTTCGCGCCATTATCGGCAGCATAACGAAAAGCAAGTGCGATATCTTTATCATACTCATCGCCATCTGGGACCGCACGGATCACCATAATTTCAACATTTTTTGCAACTCCATCGATACCAATTTCGTTGTTACGTTCTCCAGCAATTATTCCTGAAACGTGTGTACCGTGTTTAGCATCTTCTTTTTTAGGATCTGGACCGTCTACATCGTTATTTCCGTAATCGGTATCTGTAATATCATCAGGATTATCGCCTAATACACTTCTAAAGTCTTTTTCCAGGTTGAAGTGGGTGTCTAATCTTCCATCAAAATATTCGATACCACCTTCTAATTGCTCCACTACTTCTGGCACAGCGTCGCCATAGCTAAGCATTTGAGTAAGCATACCAATTTGTTGTTGTTCGGTGGCAGTTGGGTTAGCGATTCCAGCTAAGTCTTTAGCAGTATAATCTTGCTTACCCAATTTTTTAATCATTGCTTCGTGAGCAGGTTTTACTTGCGATAATATTTGCTCATATCTAGTTTTATTAGCTACTGCATCTTGCTTTTCTTTTTCATACTCAGCCTTAGCTTTTTTATAAAAAGCAAATGACTCACGATCTGCAGCGCTTATAGAAGCATTTGTTTTTCCTTCAAATTTTGGACCTAATTTCTTAACGATACGAGCGTATTCCATATTCTCACCTACAATATCCCCTAGGAAATTCCATCCGTGAATATCATCTACATATCCGTTGTTATCATCATCCTTACCGTTACCGGCAATTTCTTCTCTATTAGTCCAGATAACATTTTTTAAGTCTTCGTGCTCAATATCAACACCACTGTCTATTACACCTACAATAACAGTTTTTCCTTTTCTTTTTGATAAAATTTCGGCATATGCCTTATCAACACTCATCCCTGGGATTGTATCATTTATAAGATCTGCAGCACCCCATTTTTTATATTGTTCGTCATTTAAAGGAGCTGTTTTTAACGGTAAGGTGTCAATGTTTTCAATAGGAGTTGAAACAATTGGAGCCGAGCTGCTTCCGCAACCAGCTAAGACTACTGCAGAAGCAGCAGCCATAAAGGATGTTTTAAGAATATTCATTTGTTGTAAATTAATTAAAAAGTTCATTAAAAGTAAAAACCTGATCTAAACGAACGCCTTTTTCAGTGTGTTTTACGGTAATTATTTGGTTATGAGCATCATGCTCTAAAAAAAGATAATACTTGTGATCTGCCGCTTGATTCAGAAACTTTTCTTTTTCAGGCAGCGTTAATAAAGGCCTAGTATCATATCCCATTACGTAGGGTAATGGTAAATGCCCTGCGGTTGGCAATAGATCTGCCATAAACACTAATTTTTTGCCTTTGTAATCTATGTGGGGTATCATTTGCTTATCGGTATGACCATCTGCAAATAACATGCCGAAATCCATTTCATTTGCTTTAGCAAAGTCACCAGTAGGTTTATCAACAAAATGTAATTGTCCGCTTTCTTCTATGGGAAGGATGTTTTCTTTCAAAAAAGAAGCTTTTTCACGTGCATTTGGATGTACAGCCCAATCCCAATGATCTTTATTACTCCAAAATTTTGCGTTTTTAAAAGCAGGTTCATAGCCTGAATGGTCTTTGTTCCATTGTATAGCTCCGCCGCAATGATCGAAGTGAAGGTGTGTTAAAAAAACATCGGTAATATCATCACGATGAAAGCCGTGCTTTTTCAAAGACTCATCGATATTATGATCTCCCCATTGGTAATAATATCCAAAAAACTTTTCGCTTTGTTTAGTACCCATTCCTGTATCTATGAGCGTTAAGCGATCACCGTTTTCAATAAGCAGGCAACGGGCCGCCATATCAATCATATTATTACTATCTGCGGGGTTTGTCCGGTTCCAAAGAGATTTTGGTACTACTCCAAACATAGCACCACCATCTAATTTAAAATTTCCAGATTCAATGGGGTACAACTTCATATTTTGAATTTTAAAGTGTGCAAAATACTAAAAGGGAAGCAGTCCCTTGGGTGCAGACCGAAATATTTGTATTATTTTTAACAAAAAGTTAGCTTTTGAGAAATTTCAAAAGAGCTTATTTTACAAAAAAGGAATTATATGGTTGAATTGGCAGGAATTATCGTTTTAGGAATTTTAGCACAATGGGTTGCTTGGAAATTTAAGATACCCGCCATTTTACCGTTAATCCTAATAGGATTGTTTGTTGGTCCTATCTCAACGTTATTATCTGACGATGGTCAACAGTGGATACAGCCTATTTACAATGGTGAAAAAGGACTCTTTCCAGGGGAAAACCTTTTTTACTTTGTTTCCTTAGCTATCGGTATTATTCTTTTTGAAGGAGGGCTTACCCTTCGGCGTGGAGAAATCACTAAAGTTGGTGGCGTAATTGGTAAGTTAATAAGTCTCGGTTCTACTGTAACATTTATAGGTGCTGGAGTAGCTGCCCATTACGTTTTTGGACTCGATTGGCGTATCTCTTTTCTATTTTCAGCATTAATTATTGTGACCGGTCCTACGGTGATTACACCAATTCTAAGAAATATTCCTCTTAAAAAGCATGTTTCTGCCGTCTTAAAATGGGAAGGAATTTTAATAGATCCTATTGGTGCTTTGGTTGCAGTTTTAGTGTTTGAGTTTATTAGTGTAGAGGGCGATGCCGGCTATACCAAACAGGCTTTGATAGAGTTTGCTAAAATTATTTTGATAGGTTTTTCTTTCGGAATTTCAGCAGGTTACGCACTGTATTTTTTAATTAAAAGAAAGTTTATTCCGCATTATCTCTTAAATGTAGTGTCGCTTTCTATGGTGTTAATGATTTTTGTTTTGAGCGATCAATTTGCTCACGAATCGGGCTTACTGGCAGTGGTAGTAATGGGAATGTATTTAGGAAACAGCGATTTGCCAAGCCTTAAAGAACTCCTTTATTTTAAAGAATCGTTAAGCGTATTATTAATTTCTATTCTATTTATACTACTGGCAGCAAATATTAGCTTAGAAGATCTTTTATTGGTTTACAACTGGAAAACGGGTATTTTACTAGCCATTATCATTTTTGTACTTCGGCCGCTAGCGGTATTTTTAAGTACTACAGGTTCTAGCTTAAAAATAAATGAAAAACTGTTTATTAGTTGGGTAGGGCCACGTGGTATTGTTGCTGCTGGTATTGCATCGCTTTTTGGCACTAAATTAGTAAACGAAGGTGTTCCCGGGGCCGAATATATTACGCCATTAGTTTTTGCAGTAGTACTCGTTACGGTTTTATTAAATGCAGCTTCGGCTCGATTATTTGCTTCGGCAGTTGGCGTTTTCTTAAAATCTTCGGAAGGTATTATGATTGTAGGTGCTTCAAAAGTTTCAAGGCTGATAGGTACCTATCTTCAGAAAAATAATCGTCACGTAGTATTGGTCGACACCAACCGATTAAATATTGAAAAAGCTAGAGAGTTAGGACTTGAAGCCATTAATGGAAATATTTATTCGGATGACCTTTCAGATAATATCGAATTGAACGATGTGGGGTATCTGCTGGCAATGACAGGCAATGACGAAATTAATAAACAAGCTATTTCAAGATATGGGGATATTTTTGGTGAAAATGGATCGTTTAGATTGATGAACTCTGAAGAACGAAAAATTAAAAACACCCTTTCTTCAGAAGAACTTTTTTCAACCACCCATGATTATGTGCGTTTTACTGAAGTGGCTCGTGACTTCCCTTCCATACAGGAGTTGCCAATTGATACACAATCTAAGTTTATGAAATTGCTAGGGTATATTGAAGAGGAAGAAAATGCAGTTGCCCTCTTTGTGAAAAACGATGAAAACCATATAGACCTCATTGAAAACCCTCAAGAAATGGAAATTACCGAAGGTAGTCAATTAGTTTACCTTGGAAAACCAATAGATTTTGAAGATGTTGTAAACGCTACCAAAGAAGAAGAGGATAAAATACACGAGCAAGACCAATAATAAACTGATTACAATTTCGTTTTTTAACAAAGCTTCTTTACCATGAAAAAAGGTCTATATCTGAAACTACTTCCGATACTTTCAATCGTATTTATTTTATCGTGCGAAGATGATACCGAAATTTCATGTGTAACGTGTAATTCTCCCGAAACCACGGCTTTTGAAGTGTGTCGGGATCAAAACGGCAACGCTACTGTAAATGGTGAAAATACGGATACCAATTATAATGTTTACGTAGCTGGTTTAGAAGATTCTGGAGTTACTTGTGGTGGTTAGATTGTCGCTTTAATCATTCAACTTTAATACCGCCATAAACGCTTCCTGTGGTATTTCTACATTACCAACGGCACGCATACGCTTTTTACCTTTTTTCTGCTTTTCTAATAGTTTTCTTTTACGTGAAATATCACCTCCATAACATTTTGCAGTTACATCTTTTCGAAGTGCTTTTACAGTTTCTCTGGAAATAATTTTAGAACCAATTGCCGCTTGAATAGGAATATCAAATTGTTGTCTTGGTATTAGTTCTTTCAACTTTTCACACATACGTTTACCAATATCGTACGCATTATCACGGTGTAAAAGGGCAGAAAGGGCATCTACCGTGTTTCCGTTTAATAGGACATCTACTTTCACCAAATGTGATTCGCGCATCCCAATTGGTGCATAATCAAACGAAGCATATCCTTTTGAAACTGTTTTTAAGCGATCGTAAAAATCGAATACAATTTCAGCAAGTGGCATATCAAAAGAAAGTTCTACACGCTCGGTAGTTAAATAGGTCTGATTTACAATTTCGCCTCGTTTTTCTATACAAAGTGACATTACCGGCCCAACAAACTCTGCTTTTGTAATAATAGTCGCTTTTATAAATGGTTCTTCTACACGGTTAAGGGTTGATGGCTCCGGTAAATCTGATGGGTTATTAACCATAATCAGTTCATCAGGTTCTTTATTTGTGTATGCGTAATAGGATACGTTGGGAACGGTTGTAATGACCGTCATATCAAACTCACGTTCTAATCGCTCTTGAATAATTTCTAAATGAAGCATTCCTAAGAAACCACAACGGAAACCAAAACCAAGTGCAGCCGAACTTTCTGGTTGAAAAACTAAGGAAGCATCGTTTAATTGCAATTTTTCCATGGAGTTTCGAAGTTCTTCATACTCTTCGGTGTCAACAGGGTAAATACCAGCAAATACCATAGGTTTTACATCTTCAAAACCTCCAATCATATTCGTGGTGGGACTATCAGCATCGGTAATAGTATCACCTACTTTTACTTCACGGGCATCCTTAATTCCAGTAATTAAGTAGCCTACGTCACCAGTTTTTACTACATTTTTTGGTAGTTGCTTAAGTTTTAGGGTACCTACTTCATTGGCTTCGTAGTTTTTATCGGTAGCCATAAACTTTATATTTTGGCCTTTCTTTATTTCACCATTCAATACTCTAAAGTAGGTTTCCACTCCACGAAACGGATTGTAAACCGAATCGAATATCAAGGCTTGCAATGACTCATTTGGATTACCTTTTGGTGCGGGAACACGCTTAATGATAGCTTCTAAAATTTCCTCTATTCCCAAGCCTGTTTTTGCACTAGCAGGGATAATTTCATCCGGATCGCAACCCAAAAGATCCACAATATCGTCTGTTACTTCTTCAGGATTTGCTGAAGGAAGATCTATTTTGTTTAGCACAGGAATGATTTCTAGATCATTTTCCAATGCTAAATATAGGTTTGAAATAGTCTGCGCCTGTATACTCTGTGCAGCATCAACTACTAACAAAGCACCTTCACAAGCGGCGATACTTCGGGAAACTTCATATGAAAAATCTACGTGACCAGGAGTATCAATTAAATTTAAGGTATATTTTTCACCTTCAAACTCATAATCCATTTGTATTGCGTGGCTTTTAATGGTAATGCCGCGCTCACGCTCTAAATCCATACTGTCAAGCAATTGTTCTTGCTTTTCACGTGATGTAACCGTTGCGGTTGAGTCCAATAACCTGTCTGCCAAGGTACTCTTACCGTGGTCAATATGGGCGATTATACAAAAATTTCGAATGTTCTTCATAGTATTCTTCTTCCGTAGTCAAATTGACTGCAAATATAGTTTAAATTGAATCGAAAGAAAGGATTTGTTCTCTTTCGTCAAAAAAATTACATACATCTTGGAGGTTTAAGATAATATTAACATATTTGTATAAGCTGCGTATTTTATTGAAGCTTGCTTCAACTCCCCATGAAGCGCATTTTAAAAAGGAATAACAAACCAAATCCGAACTTATGGAAAGACTGTCCCTTCTAGTCTTACTATTTTGTGCTACATCACTTTTTGCACAAGACTTTTCAATTTCTGGAAATGTTGTTGATGCTAATAACGCTCCACTTTCATTCGTAAATGTGCTTGTTTTTGAAGAAGACGCTACCGAACCTTTTAAAGGTACAACCTCAAATGAAAATGGTAGTTTTTTGCTGAAAAATCTTGAAGCTAAGACCTATAAACTTACTTTTAGTTATATGGGGTTTAAAACAATCGAAAAAGAAGTTTCTGTTTCTTCTGAAGAAAGCATAGGAACAGTAACTTTAAAAGAATCTACCAAAACCCTTGATGAAACCGTAATTAATGCTAAAAAACCAACGATAGAAAAAACCGCTGGAAAACTGGTTTTCAATGTTGAAAACACCTCGCTTTCTGTAGGAAGTACTTTCGATCTATTGAAAAAGACACCTGGAGTAGTGGTAATAGGCGAGTCTATTCAAATTAAATTTCAAAGTCCCGAAATATATATTAATGCCAAACGGGTGTACTTAAGCTCATCTGAGGTTGTTTCCCTGCTGGAAAATACCGATGCCTCAAATATTAAAAATATTGAAGTGATTACCAGTCCTTCTGCAAAATATGATGGCGCTACGGGAACCGTCTTGAACATCAATACTTCGCGGGCAATTTCCATTGGTTATAAAGGATCGGTTAATGGTTCATACAAACAAGGAACATTTCCTAAGTACCGATTAGGAACGTCGCATTTCTATAAAAACAATTGGCTCAATTTTTATGGAAGCTACGGTTTTAACACGCGTAAAAATCTTAAGGAAGATGAAAACTTTATTCGGTTTTTTAATCCAGACGGCAGTACCAATTCTATTTGGAATTCCGATTTTAAAAAAATCACCCGAACCAACGCCCACCAAGCGAATTTGATTGCCGATTTTACCTTAGACGACAAACAGACCATTAGTTTAGCAACTACCTTTTCGATAAACCCAAACGAAACGTACGATAACAATGGTTTTGCAGTTATACGAAATGCTCAACGCGCAATCGATAGTACCTTTACAACTTTAAGTGATTTGGGGTCTGATACGCATACACTTTCCATAACTGGGGATTATAAAATTTTGTTGAACGCGGAAAACTCTAATGTAACTGTTACTGCCAATTATACCGATTATAATAACGAGCGACTACAGGACGTAGCCACTAATTATAATGATCCTGCAGGAAACTTGCTGCGAGAAAACAGTTTTTCAACAGATGCCGATCAAGGCACGAATATTTTTACCGGACAAGCAGATTTGACGCATTCTTTTTGGAGAGGAAACCTGAAGGCTGGTGTAAAATACAGCAACATAGACAGCAATAGCAAACTCCATTTTTTTGATACCGATATGGGTGAGATGGACTTTAATCCATTTCTTTCAGATGATTTTAACTATCTCGAAAAAGTGTATGCCGAGTACATAAATGTTGAGCAAGTGTTTAACGATTTTAGCCTTATTGTAGGACTACGGGGCGAATATACCGATGTGGAAGGCCGGTCACGAACCTTAGGAGAAACTAATACCAATGATTATTTTAAGTTGTTTCCTAGAGTTTCTGGGCAATACAATTTTAACGAAAAACACAGTGCTGGAATTGCATACACCAAAAGCATTTCACGACCTAACTATCAAAACTTGAATCCGTTTCGTTATTTTATAAATGAAAACAATTTTAATGAAGGAAATCCGCGATTGGTTCCAGCCATTTCAGATAAAATTGCTTTCAATTATTCGTATAACAATATTTGGAGTTTTGAAGCGTATTATGAGACGATAGATAATTCGTTAAGCGCTTTAACCTTTCAAGATAATGAAAAGAGAACGTTGCGTAACAGTGAAGCAAATTTATTGCGCGATTTCCAGTACAGTTTCGATATTCAGTATACCCCAAGAAATTTACCCAGTTGGCTGTACTTTTACGTAGTTACCTCTACCTATTATTTGGAAAACGAATTTTTGGCGGTAGAAAGTGTACCACGAACCTATAAAAACCATACAGCTGGATTTTATGGCTATGTATATTCTAATTTCACACTTTCAAAAGACCGGTCTTGGACGGCAGATTTGTCTTCTTTGTATATTTCAAATATAATTCAAGGCTCTTCAAATTATAAAAATAGGTTTTTCCTTAACCTATCTGTCCGAAAGTCATTTTGGGATAATGCTGCCAGCATAACAGTAGGTGTGGATGATATTTTCAATACTTCCTTAAATTTCCCTGTGGTTTCAAAATATTACAATCAAGATAATTTTTATACAGCACAAACAGAAACCAGATTGTTTACGGTAGGCTTTAAATATAACTTCGGAAATGCGCGTTTGCGTGACAATAACCGATCTACAACAACAGAAGAGACCGAGCGCATCAATTAACAAAAGAGATACTTCTTTAGTTCAAAATTGTTTACCAGAGTATTTTACGTAATTTTGCATCTATAAAAACCTTAAAATTTCCGCAAAGTCATTCTATCATGTTGAGCGGAGCTTGAGTATGGCAAAAATTGGAAACATAGATGTAGGCGATTTTCCGCTGTTATTGGCGCCGATGGAAGATGTGAGCGACCCACCTTTTCGTGCGCTTTGCAAAGAACAAGGAGCCGATGTGGTGTATACCGAGTTTATTTCTTCAGAAGGACTTATACGTGATGCTGCCAAAAGCGTGATGAAATTGGACATTTACGAAAAAGAACGTCCTGTGGGCATTCAGATTTTTGGTGCCAACCTTGATTCCATGCTTCAAAGTGTAGAAATTGTTGAGGCCAGTGGCCCAGATATTATTGACATAAACTTTGGTTGCCCCGTAAAAAAAGTGGTGAGCAAAGGCGCTGGTGCTGGTATTTTAAAGGATATTGATCTAATGGTTTCGTTAACTGAAGCTATGGTAAAACACACCAAACTGCCCGTTACTGTTAAAACCCGCTTGGGTTGGGACGAAAAGACTATTATGATAAAAGAAGTGGCCGAACGCTTGCAAGATGTAGGTTGTCAAGCTATTTCCATTCATGGTCGTACACGTGCTCAAATGTATAAAGGTAGCGCCGATTGGAAACCTATTGCTGAGGTGAAAAACAACCCAAGAATGCATATTCCTGTTTTTGGAAACGGTGATGTTGATACTCCAGAAAGAGCGATGGAAATGCGAGATAAATACGGCCTTGATGGTGCGATGATTGGTCGTGCGAGCATTGGCTATCCTTGGTTTTTTAAGGAAGTTAAGCACTATTTTAAAACTGGCAAACATGCATTACCACCAACCATGGAAGAACGCGTAGAGGCTGCCCGTCGTCATTTACAAATGTCCATTGATTGGAAAGGTGAAAAATTAGGTGTTTTTGAAACTCGCCGTCATTATACCAACTACTTTAAAGGAATTCCAGACTTTAAACCCTACAGAATGAAAATGGTGACTAGCGATGATAGCGCTGATGTTTTTGCTGCCTTTGATGAGGTTTTGCAAAAATTTGGAGACCACCAATTTGTTTAAGTAAGCAATTTCTTTCCAACTCGGCTCGAAGCAATTTTTGAAGCAATTATCCCTAAAACGGTAATTGTAACAAAAACGATCAGTACATTGATAATTTTAAACTTTACTGGATATGCCAATGTTTGCGTAATGTTGACAAACTCAAATTGTAATTGTGCCCAAACTAACAAAATTCCTAAACCAATACCCAATAAACCGCCAAGTGTGGTCATAAGTGTGCCTTGTAAAAAGAAAATTTTCCGAATGTCTTTTACTGTTGTTCCTAGGTTGTAAAGTGTTTTTATGTCCTTTCTTTTATCGAGAATCATCATAATGATGGAGCCCACTACATTAAACAAAGCAATAATGAGTACCAAAGTAAAGATGAGGTACACGGCAACATTTTCTGTATTCAACATCTTGTACAAAGCGTCATTTTGCTGAATGCGGTTTTTAATTAGTACTTCTTCAGCAAAAATAGGTTGAATTTGTTTTCGGATATCTTCTTCAGAAATTCCAGGTTTTAATTTCAATTCAATAGACGAAACGGTGGCACTGTCCAATTTCAAAAGATTACGAGCAAACTCAATGTCACTGAACACATATTTGCTGTTTAATTCTTCATTTACATCATAAATTCCTGATACAACAGCGTTTCGTTTAGTAAAAGCATTAGCAACGTCAGTAGCTAAAATTTGACCAGTTCCGGGACGCGGCACGTAAATATTTAATAAATCGGTATAGTCGTTTACTCCCACAGAAAGTTTATGGGCAATACTAAAGCCAATAACCACTTCTTGCTGGCCAGGTGTAAACCAATTGCTTAAAAACAAAATACTATCGGTAGGGTTTACCGCACTGTATTTTTCATCCACCCCTTTTATGTAGGCAATATGGTTTCTTCCTTTATATTGAAGAAAAACCCGTTCTTCAATGACTTTTGAATAGCTTTCAATCCCTGTAATTTCTTTTAGTTTTTCTTCAGAAGCTTCAGAAAATGTAATCGTTTTTCCACTTTCAGGAAAAATTTTTAAATCACTATCAAAAACATTGGTAAACTGAAGGCTAAAATCTTTTAAGCCAGAAAAACCAGAAAGGACTATAAAGAGTGACATGGCACCAACAATAACACCAACAGCTGCAATTCCGGTAATGATATTAATAGCGTTGTTGCTACTTTTTGAAAATAAATACCGCTTTGCGATGTAGAGCGGAAATTTCAATTACGATTTTTTTCTTTTCGGAAGTAAATCCGGGTTTTCGATTGGGTTTTCCTTTTCTTTTACCGCTTTTTCTATGTTTTGAATATATTCCATAGAATCGTCATTGTAAAATGAAAGATCGGGCATTTTTCTAAGCTGATGCTTGGTAAGTTGTGCAACTTGATGCTTAATTTTTGGAGTAAGTTGCTTTAGTTCCTTTATAATAGCTTCTGCTTTATCGGAAGGAAAAACACTCACATATACCTTCGCAATGGAAAGATCGACCGTTACCGAAACTTTCGAAACGGTTAAAATAGTGCTTAACTGCCCCGATTCGCGAAGCAATTCTTGTAAAACCTTAGCAAGGTCGTTTTGTAGCACGCCTGCTATTTTTTTTTGTCTGTTACTTTCTGTTGTACTCATACTGCAAAAGTAGGACAATTAATACTAACAACCATTTATTTAAAAGTTTGACAACTATTTTATATTTAGACTCTGTTTTTATCTTGTTAAAAAAAGTAAAGAGGCTGACATAAAGATTTTGTAGTTTTGAAATAGAAAAAGAGTTATAAATATGGAAAAAATTGAACATATAGGCATTGCCGTAAAAGACATTAATGAAGCAAATACAATTTATAAAAGCTTGTTGGGTTATAAACATTATAAAACAGAAAATGTAGAGCGTGAAGGCGTAACAACTTCTTTTTTTAAGTGTGGTGAAAGTAAAATAGAATTGTTAGAAGCTACAAAACCTGATAGTCCCATTGCAAAATTTATAGAAAAAAAAGGTGAAGGAATCCATCACATTGCTTTTTCCGTATGTAATATAAAGAAAGAAGTTAAACGATTGAAAGAAGAAGGTTTTACAGTAATTAATGAAGAACCCAAAAAAGGCGCTGATAATAAATTAGTGGTTTTTTTACACCCAAACTCAACCAATGGTGTGTTAATTGAACTTTGTCAGGAAATAGAATAAAAGACAAAAAATGTAATTATTGTGAAAAAATGTTTGCATTAACTGTAAAGTGTTTTACATTTGCAGCTATTCTGGTCCCATAGCTCAGCTGGTTAGAGCACCTGACTCATAATCAGGGGGTCCATGGTTCGAGCCCATGTGGGACCACTTTTATTTGGTCTAGGAAGTTTAGTTCTTTTTATAGTTTTTGTTAAGAAAAGTTTAGAGTTTCCCATTACTTTTTTATATTAAATAAATTGCTTTATTTTAGCTCTTTAAATAATAATAAATTGTATCTATAAGCAGTATAGCAGTAATATAAAAGAGAAAAATGAGTTAATAATTATTGGATAACTTTATTTTTACCTTGATTTTAATAAAAAAATAGTACTTTAGACACCAATTATGCGACCCCGAATCGTTTTCATATTAACTATTGCACTAAGTTTATATAACAGTGCTTTTGGCTTTGCACAATCTGTAAAAGATAGTAAAGGGCCACCCCCGCCTAATGATACTCGAACCCCCGGTCTTCCAATTGATGATAATATCACTTTATTATTGATTGTTGGTGTTTTATTAGGTATATACTTTTTATTAAAAAAATACCGCTCTAACGATATCCCTGCGTAATTCGGCTCACGTATTTTCCCACTACATCAAATTCTAAATTAACAACAGTTCCCTTTTTTATTTCTTTGAAACTCGTATTTTCATAAGTATACGGAATAATAGCCACGCTAAATTTATTTTCTTTAGAGTTAACAACCGTTAGGCTAACTCCATTTATGGTAATTGAACCTTTTTCAATAGTCATATTTCCTTTTCCCTCTTCAAATGAAAAGGTAAATATCCAACTTCCATTTGCTTCTATAACTGATTTACAAACTCCCACTTGGTCTACGTGGCCTTGAACAATATGTCCATCCAATCGGTCACCGAGTTTCATGGCGCGTTCTAGATTTACAGCATCGCCCTCAGCAAGATCTCCAAGATTGGTTTTTTGTAATGTTTCATCAATAGCGGTTACAATATAGCTGTCGTTCTTTACTTCAACCACAGTAAGACAAACACCATTATGTGCTACACTTTGGTCAATTTTCAATTCTGAAGAGACATCGCTTTTTATTTCAATATGAAGGTTAGCACCTTCTTTGGTAAGCTTTTTTATTTTACCAACCCGCTCAATAATTCCTGTAAACATCCTTAAATTAGTTACATTTGTAATGCAAAAATAGAAATTAAAAACCGTATTAACTGCTATGGCGAAGAAGGAAAAAACAATTGTAGGAATTTCAATAGGTGACCTTAATGGAATAGGCAGCGAAATTGTATTGAAAACATTTCAAGATTCTCGAATGTTGGAATTTTGCACGCCTGTGATATTCGCTTCAGTTAAATTAATGTCTTTTTTCAAAAAACAATATAATCTTGAACTCAACCTTCATGGGATTGATTCCTTAGATAAAATAGTACACAAAAAAATAAATGTACTTAATGTCTGGCAGGAACATATAGATGTTAATTTTGGGAAAGAAGATAAAAAAATAGGGGAGTATGCGATTAAATCTCTTAAAAGTGCTGTTTCTTCTTTAAAAGATAAAAAGATAGATGTGCTAGTAACAGCCCCAATTAACAAATCTAACATACAATCTGAAACTTTTAACTTCCCTGGCCACACAGATTATTTAGCCCAAGAGCTTCAAGGCGACAGTTTAATGTTGTTAGTTTCTGGTAATTTACGGGTTGGTTTGCTTACCGACCATGTTGCGGTGAAAGATGTTGTAAAAAATATTACTTCGGAAGTAATAGAAAAGAAAATTAATACCATTCACAATACGTTAATTCAGGATTTTGGAATAAGAGCACCTAAAATTGCCGTTTTAGGGATTAATCCGCATAACGGGGATAATGGTGTTATTGGCAATGAAGACGATACGGTATTGAAGCCCAGTTTAAAAATCCTGCGAGAAAATGGCAAATTAGTTTATGGACCATATGCCGCCGACAGCTTTTTTGGTTCTGGTAATTATAAAAATTTCGATGCTATTATTGCTTCCTATCATGATCAAGGCTTAATCCCTTTTAAAACACTTGCTTTTGGTAAAGGTGTTAATTATACAGCGGGTCTAAACCGAGTGCGAACCTCTCCAGATCACGGGACAGCGTACGATGTTGCTGGAAAAAATGAAGCTGATTACGAGTCATTTCAAGAAGCTGTTTTTAGCGCTATTCAAATTTATAAAAAGAGAAAAGAGTACAAGAAAATCTCAAAAAATCCATTAAAAACTAGTCAAAAAAAATCCTTTTCAAAAAAGAAACGATAAATTAATTTGCTATTCAAATAATTTTTTATCTTTGCACCCGCCTTACAAGTAAGGTGGGAATGAGAAATTGGTGTGATTATGAAGGAATTGAAAGAGTTTACGATCCCTTTTGTAGGGTTGAAAATAGGCGAACACTGGTTTAAATTTACGATTGAAAAACCGTTCTTTGAGCATTTTGAGTATAACGAATTTAACGATGCGACTATAAAACTAGATGTATTGTTGGTTAAAAAGGCAACATTGTTAGAGTTTACCTTATTTTATAAAGGTACTGTAAATGTAAATTGCGATGTAAGCAATGAGCCGTATAACCAGAAACTAGACGGAGAATATAAATTTGTTGTGAAGTTTGGCGAAGACACTAACGTGGAAGATGAAGATTTATTAATTTTACCTCACGGAAGTTACGAAGTTAGCATACAGCAATTTGTATATGAATCTATTGTATTGGCAATGCCAATAAAAAAGATACATCCAGGAGTAGAAGACGGTACGTTAAAAAGTGAGATACTCGATAAACTTGAAGAATTACAGCCTAATAAGGATAGAAATCCAGACGAGAAAGAAATTGATCCTCGCTGGGACGAATTAAAAAAACTATTAACGGATAAATAATATAGAGCAATGGCACATCCTAAAAGAAAAATCTCGAAAACAAGAAGAGATAAAAGAAGAACACATTATAAAGCTACTGCCCCTCAAATAGCTACAGATCCTACAACAGGAGAGGCTCACTTATATCACAGAGCACACTGGCATGAAGGTAAATTATACTATCGAGGACAGATTGTAATCGATGCTGTAGAAGAGGTTGAAGCATAGAGCGTTCAAACTTAAAACAAGTAACTCTCACATACCAGTGGGAGTTTTTTGTTTTTGAGCTTGTAAACGTTAAAAACACCCCATAATACCCTCCATTTTGATGAATTTTTAGTAATTTTCACTTCCTTTAAAAGGTTCTGAAGCCTTTTAGGGTGAATTTAATTCAAATCTATGAACAAAATCACAGCAGCAGTTACCGCTGTCGGTGGCTATGTGCCGGACTACGTGCTTTCCAACGAGATTCTTGAAACCATGGTTGAAACCAACGATGAATGGATAACATCCCGTACTGGAATTAAAGAGCGTAGAATTTTAAAAGATAAAGACAAAGGGACTTCCTTTCTTGCTATTAAAGCAGCCGAGGATCTCCTTAAAAAGAATAATACCGACCCTAAAGATATCGATATGGTGATTATGGCTACAGCCACACCCGATATGCCGGTAGCAGCAACAGGCGTTTACGTAGCCACCCAAATAGGTGCCGTAAACGCTTTTTCATATGATTTGGTCGCTGCTTGTTCAAGTTTTTTATATGGAATGTCTACTGCCGCTCGTTATATAGAGTCGGGACGCTATAAAAAAGTATTATTAATCGGAGCAGATAAAATGTCTTCTATTATCGATTATGAAGATCGTACCACTTGTATTATTTTTGGTGATGGAGCAGGTGCTATGCTTTTTGAACCTAATGAAGAGGGCTATGGGCTTCAGGATGAAATTTTACGCAGTGACGGAATAGGACGGCAAAGTTTGAAAATAGACGCCGGTGGCTCTATCTTACCAGCTTCTGCAGAAACGGTCGCTAATAAAAAACATTATGTTTTTCAAGATGGAAAAACAGTTTTTAAATTTGCAGTTTCCAATATGGCAGATGTAAGTGAAAAAATAATGAATCGTAATAATCTTACGGGTGAAGATGTAGATTGGCTAGTACCGCATCAAGCAAACAAACGAATAATCGACGCCACGTCAAAACGGATGAATCTTCCTTCAGAAAAGGTAATGATGAACATCCATAAATATGGAAATACAACTTCAGGAACCTTACCACTGTGTATTTACGATTATGAAAAACAATTAAAAAAAGGTGATAATTTAGTATTTGCTTCCTTTGGAGGAGGCTTTACTTGGGGCGCTATTTACTTAAAATGGGCCTACGATGCAAAATAAAAAACGAAAGATTAAACCAACTGATATGAAGTTAAAAGAAATTCAAAATTTAATCAAGTTTGTGGCAAAATCCGGAGCCAGTGAAGTAAAACTTGAAATGGACGATGTTAAAATTACCATTAAAACCGGAACAGAGGATGGTAAAGACAAGACGACGTATATTCAGCAAGTGCCAACGATGGCTGCACAGCCACAACAAGTAGCTCCTTCGGCTGCTCCACAACAAGCTGAAGCTTCTGCTCCAGCAGCTGACAGTAAAGAACTAGCTGGTGACGATGATTCAAAATACATTACAGTAAAATCTCCAATAATTGGAACTTTTTACCGCAAACCTTCTCCAGACAAACCTGTTTTTATAGAAGTAGGCGACACAATAAAAGAAGGAGATGTATTATGTGTTATTGAAGCGATGAAACTTTTCAATGAAATTGAAAGTGAAGTTTCAGGAAAAATAGTAAAAGTATTGGTAGACGACGCTTCTCCAGTAGAGTTTGACCAACCACTTTTCTTAGTAGACCCTTCATAAATAACCTCTAAAATTTCGAATCGAAGTCTGAATTTTTTTAGAATTTGGGATTTGGAATTTGTTAATTTCAGAAAGTTATGTTTAAAAAGATATTGATTGCCAATAGGGGAGAGATAGCACTTCGTATTATCCGAACCTGCCGCGAAATGGGTATTAAAACCGTTGCGGTTTATAGTAAAGCAGATGAAGAAAGTTTGCACGTTCGTTTTGCAGACGAAGCTGTTTGTATAGGTCCTGCCCCAAGTAGCGAAAGTTATTTAAAGATTTCGAACATTATTGCAGCAGCCGAAATCACAAATGCAGATGCAATTCACCCAGGATATGGGTTTTTATCAGAAAACTCTAAGTTCTCCAAAATATGTGAAGAACACGAATTTAAATTTATAGGTGCTTCTCCCGATATGATAGACCGTATGGGGAACAAAGCAAGAGCCAAAGCTACTATGCGCGAAGCAGGTGTACCTTGTGTTCCAGGTAGTGAAGGTGTAATTCCAGATTTTAAAGCGTGTAAAAAAATTGCTAAAGAAACCGGTTATCCAGTCATGCTTAAAGCAAGTGCTGGTGGCGGTGGAAAAGGAATGCGCGCTGTTTGGAAAGAAGAAAACCTTCAAGATGCGTGGGAATCTGCTCGTCAAGAAAGTAAAGCTGCTTTTGGTAATGACGATATGTATATGGAAAAACTCATTGAAGAGCCACGCCATATCGAAATCCAAATTGTAGGAGATAGCAACGGAAAAGCCTGTCACTTGAGTGAACGTGATTGCTCAATACAAAGACGTCACCAAAAGTTGACTGAAGAGACGCCAAGTCCATTTATGACTAAAAAGTTACGGGACGACATGGGTAAAGCTGCCGTAAAAGCAGCCGAGTTTATTAAATACGAAGGTGCCGGTACAGTAGAGTTTTTGGTAGATAAACACCGAAATTTCTACTTTATGGAAATGAATACCCGTATTCAAGTAGAGCACCCCATTACAGAAGAAGTAGTAGATTACGACTTAATTCGAGAGCAAATATTAGTAGCTGCAGGCGTGCCAATTTCAGGAAAAAACTATTTGCCACAATTGCACTCTATAGAATGTAGAATTAATGCAGAAGATCCATACAACAACTTTAGACCTTCACCAGGTAAAATAGAAGTATTGCACGCTCCTGGAGGTCACGGTGTACGGCTTGACACACACGTATACGCAGGATACAGTATTCCGCCAAACTACGACTCGATGATTGCTAAGCTAATTACTACCGCTCAAACGAGAGAAGAAGCTATTAGTAAAATGAAGCGTGCTTTAGACGAGTTCGTTATTGAAGGAATAAAAACTACGATTCCATTTCATAGACAGCTAATGGACGATCCAGCTTATGTAAGCGGAAAGTATACTACAGCCTTTATGGATACTTTTGTAATGAATGAACCAGAAGAGGAGGAGTAAAATAAGTTGCAGTAGCCAGTATTCAGTTGGCAGAAAACTGAAGAATATATTTAGCACCAATATCAAAGAAAAAACTTTTATTTTTTTTGGATTGGTGCTTTTTTATTGACATTTACTAATAAATGAATTTAAATAACGGTTGCTGAGTGTTTCGAGGAACGAGAAACGTATCGAAGCGACCGATACTAACTTCAATATAAATGACCTTATCCTATTGGGAACATACATCTTGGCTACAAAATATCGATTTCGCTGTCATAGGTAGTGGATTGGTTGGCCTTAATTGTGCCTTGACACTTAAAAAGAAACACCCAACTGCGAACATCACCGTTTTTGAAAAAGGGATGTTGCCCAGTGGAGCTAGCACTAAAAATGCAGGTTTTGCTTGCTTTGGAAGCCTTTCAGAAATAGTAGATGACCTTTTGACACATTCTGAAGCAGAAGTAGTAAGTCTTGTAAAAGAACGAGTAGAAGGGCTTAAATTACTTCGGAAGAATATAGGAGATGAACAACTTCAATTTAAAAAATATGGAGGCTATGAGTTATTTACCGAAGAAGATACCGAATTATTTGACCACTGTCACTCCAAGTTAGAATCCATAAACCAATTATTGTATCCCATTTTTAAGGAAGATGTCTTTTCAATCACTGAAAATACATTTCAGTTTAAAAAAATTCAGCCGCAGCTTATCTTCAATAAATTTGAAGGGCAAATAGATACTGGAAGGATGATGCACGCTCTGCTTCAGAAGGCATATAAAGCAGGAATTTCGGTGCTAAATTGTGCTGAGGTTACGGCGCTATCGCAAAATTCTGATTCAGTTTCCTTTCAGCTTAACAATGAAATAGAGGTTTCAGCAAAAAAGGTATGCATTGCTACCAATGGTTTTGCTAAACAACTGTTAGATGAAGAAGTACAACCGGCACGCGCTCAAGTTTTAATCACAAAACCAATTGAAAACTTACCTATTAAAGGCACTTTTCATTTAGATAAAGGCTATTATTATTTCAGAAATATTGATAACCGGATTCTTTTTGGTGGCGGAAGAAACCTTGATTTTAAAGGGGAAGAAACCACTAAAATGATAACTACGGAACAAATTCAAAACAGGTTGGAAGAATTGTTACAAACTACCATTTTACCTGAAACTACATTTGAAATTGATAAACGTTGGAGCGGAATTATGGGAGTGGGAAAACAGAAAAAACCAATTGTAAAGCAACTTTCCTCAAACATATTTTGTGGAGTACGTCTTGGCGGAATGGGCGTTGCAATTGGAAGCGCAATTGGAACTAATCTGGCAAAAATAGCAAGTGAATGAAACGATTCTTCAAATTTATTTTTAAAGCTTTAGTCTGGTTTATAGTAATCACGGTTTTGTGGGTGGTTGTCTATAAATTTGTGCCAGTTCCGTACACGCCTTTAATGGGGGTTCGTGCATCTAACGGAGATGAAAATTACCAAACTAAGCACCAATGGGAATCTATTGATGAAATCTCGTCTTATTTGCAATTGGCCGTAATTTGTGCAGAAGATCAAAACTTTATGAACCATAACGGTTTTGATTACGAGGCTATTGAAAAAGCGTACGAAAAGAACAAAACAGGAAAGAAATTGCGTGGTGCAAGTACTATTTCGCAACAAACGGCAAAAAACGTTTTCTTGTGGCCAGAGCGAAGTTGGTTTAGGAAAGGAATGGAAGTCTATTTCACATTTTTAATCGAAACCCTGTGGAGCAAAGAGCGCATTATGGAAGTCTATTTAAACAGTATTGAAATGGGTGATGGCGTGTTTGGCGCCGAAGCCGCTGCCCAATATTGGTTTAATAAAAGCGCCAAAAACTTAACACAATATGAGGCTGCAGCAATCGCCGCTATTTTACCAAACCCAAGGAACTACAAGGCTTCGCCAGCTTCAGTTTATATTGAAAAAAGAAAAGCTTGGATTGTAAAACAAATGCGTTATTATGGTACTTTTACCTTAGAAGAAAAAAAGAAAAATGAACGATAAAGAATTAAAAACCGCTTTATTAAACCACTGTATAGAGGTGGTAGAAAAACGTTTTAGCCAAATAAAACAAACCATTGCTGGTATTGAAGAATCGTTGGTTGAAGAATCTAAAAGCAGTGCGGGTGATAAGCATGAAACTGGTCGGGCAATGCTACAAATAGATCGGGAAAATGCTGGAAAACAATTACTGGAAATTGAAAAATTGCAACAACTAGTTCGAAAAATCGATATTAATTCAAAATCAGATTACGTTCGGTTGGGAAGTTTGGTATATACAAACCAGGCTACATATTTTATCGGGATTTCAATTGGTGCTGTAACCGTTGGTAAAACTAACTACATTTGCGTGGCGTTAAACTCACCTATTGGGCAATTACTTTCTGGAAAGAAAAAAGGAGACATGTTTATGTTTAACGAAAAGGAATATAATATTAAAAGTGTCGTTTAATTCCTTTCAGAACGATTACGCAAAATTAACCTTTTCACTTATCTGAAGCATTTTTTTACTTATTGAAAACAACCAATGCAACTGTTCCCTTACCAAATGGGCTTCTTGAAATTGGCGCTCTAACTTAGGGTGAACTGAAGTAGGCAGATTAGGGTTTTCCGTAGTGAATTTCGGAAGTTCTTGTTTAAAAAATTCATTCTTATTTTCCACATTAACCGCTACTGAACCATTTTCTTCTTGTTGTAAATAGGACAAAATATGTTCTAAATTTTCATCAATATGTTCTCCTGCGGTTGTAAATCGGCTAGAGGCTTCAGTTGTTGGATTGTTCTGAATATAGGTACTTAACGAAGCAAGAGAAGATAAAAAAGTATGGTTTAGCACCACTAACTCATAAATCTTTTCCAAGTTTTTTTGTTTCGACTTTGGGTCTTGCGTCATACGTTGAAAAGCAGCACTTAAATTAGACATTTCTAAAAAAGCATTTTTCCTAGAAAGCTTGAAAGTGGTTGGTAACTCTCCCTTTTTATGATACTGATTTATAATTTCTGAAAGAAATACTCTATTGGCCGAAATACTTTTTTCAATACTACTTTTAATATCCATAAACTCCCAAGCCGGCCACAGAAAGAGCATAGCAACTGTAGAAATTCCTGCGCCAATTAACGTATCAATAACTCTAAACTGAATAACCGTTAACACATCGGGTCTAATAATGGCGTAAATAAACACGACACTCAGCGTAATAAAAGTAGCTGCAGTTTTATAGTTTTTTTGCAACATGGAAAGTGCCATAACCAAAGAGCCTATTCCTAAAATAGCAAAAACATAGGTGTTTTGAGTAATGAAGACAATTCCCGTTGCAATGGTGCCACCAATTAACGTACCTATAATACGTTCTTTTGAGCGAGATTTAGTTAGTCCATAACTAGGCCGCATGATAACAATAAGGGTTAGTAAAATCCAATAGGGGTTTTGGAAATCGAAAAATACACCAATACCATAACCAACCATTACAGCTACACCTAAACGTAAAGCATGTTTAAAAATAGCCGATTTGAAACTTAAATTCCTGATCAACAAAGCTGGGTTATAATCTTGTGTGGTTACAAAGCGCTTGGCAACTTCCTTTTTAATAAAAGTAAGCTCTCTGGGGTTTGGATTACTAAGCAGCCATTTTATTTTTTGAATTTTTTCAATCTGCTTTTCTTGATATTCCAATAAGTTTTGAAGCATTAAAAACCCTTCATAATCGTAATTTTCTTTACTGGATTTTAAAATGGAAATCTCTTCTTTAATCTTTCTGAAAATTTGAATTAATTGGTCATGCTTCGGAATCTTCTTCGCGTTTTGACCTGCTTCAGAAATAAGAAGTAATTGATTAGACATTTCAAAAAGTAAATTTTGAAAGCTTTCTATGTATTCAGGATGGTCGTTTAGCAACTCATCCATTTTAGTATAGTTTACAGGATTTGCCAAGGCCATTTCTTGTATATCGACCAACTGAACAAAAACCAATAATCGTTTACTTTGATAGATAGATCTGCCGGAGCTTTTTCGAGAGGAAATTAAAATTTCTCTTAGGGTTTCATGATTAGCACTAATTTCGCCCTGAAGTTCTAAAAGTTTAGATTGTAATTGCTCCCTATCGGAATTTGGTCCAATTAACTTCCCTCTAATTTCTAAAAATTGAGACGTTAATTGATACGTTTGAGTGAAGAGTTCTTCCGTTTGTCCTTTCGGGTTTATTTTGTGCCAAATTGTGGCTAGTAATAAATACCAGAAACCACCAAGGCCTACAAAAAAGGCATATTCGTAGGTTTCTAATCGTTCAGCTTCGTGGGCAAAACTTAACACCAGCGCCAATAAACCAGAAAAACTAATTAAAGATGCCCTAAACCCAAAAACAGCTATATATGAAATGGCAAAGGTCAACACACCCAACACTGGCAATAAAAACCATGTATTAAAATCAAGATAACCTCCAATAAAACTTACGATAACTATAAGTGCAATAGAATATAAAATTCCATATGTTTTATGCCGAAAGCTACCGCTTACATCACTTGGTGAGCTCCAAAAAGCACCAAAAGCCAAAGCAATAGCTATTTCAAAAAAGCCAAATTGTAAACCAACTACTATGGGTAATGAAAGGGCAATACCAACAATGATAGCTTTTGAAAAGTCGGTGCTTTTTAAAAACTGAATCAGGTCTTGAAAGTTGCTTGAAATGGTTTGTGTAAGGTTCAAATCTTGATGGTTCAATTGCAAAGGTACTGTGTTACTAAGGTAAGAACGTTAATCTTTTCAGAAAAAACCCAAAAATCAATATAACACCTAAACTGCTGTCCTTACAAACTTGTAACTTTATAGAACACTGAATTTAAAAAATTGAAAAAGAAATGAATAAGACCATATTGCTAAAAAACAGACCAAAAGGAAGACCAGCCCTTGACGACTTTGAGTTTAAAGAAACTAAAAAACCAAGTCCCGAGAAAGGAGAAGTTTTATTAAAAACAAAGTATGTTTCCGTAGATCCGTATCTACGCGGAAGAATGCGGGATGAAAAATCGTACATTGAACCTTTTCAACTTGATGAACCAGTAGAATCGGGCATTATAGCTGAAGTTATAGAAAGTAACTCAGGCGATTTTAAAAAAGGTGATTACATAAACGGTATGTTACCGTGGAAGCAATTTAATGTTAGTGATGGAAAAGGACTTCAAAAAGTAGATGGTAGCAAAGCTCCGTTATCTGCCTATTTGGGCGTTTTGGGTTTAACAGGAATTACGGCACTTTTGGGCCTCAAAAAAATTGGTAAGCTCGAAAAGGGAGAGACATTATTAGTTTCGGGTGCTTCAGGTGCTGTGGGTACGGTTGTTGGTCAAATAGGAAAAATTAAAGGTTGTAAAGTAGTCGGTATTGCCGGAACCGATGAAAAGATTAAGACTATTAAAGAGAAATTTCATTTTGATGAAGGCATCAACTACAAGACAACCGACACTATGAGCGAGGCGATAGCAAATGCCTGCCCGAACGGGGTAGATGTCTATTTTGACAACGTAGGTGGTGAAATTTTAGATGCCGCCATGGCAAACATCAATAGAAAAGGAAGAATTATTAACTGTGGTGCTATTTCGTTATACAATGAAACCGAACAACCCACAGGTCCAAGGCACGAAACCACCTTAATTAAAAAAAGTGTCTTGATGCAAGGCTTTACTGTTCGTGATTTTCAAGAGGAGTTTCCAGCCGCTATTCAACAGTTGGCTACCTGGTTACAAGAAGATAAATTAACGTATTCTGAAACCATTGTGGAAGGTTTTGAAGAAATACCACAAGCGTTTATAGACTTGTTTGATGGAAAAAATAAAGGAAAGATGATTGTGAAGGTGTAAAGCTTCTCTTTCTTAATGAATTTTATTAAAGACTTGCTAAAGCCTACGTTAAAAGCCGTTAACGTAGGCTTTTAGTTTTTATTCCCTTAGTAACTTGCAGGTATGGAAAAAGTATTAGTAGTGGGTGCCAACGGTACCACAGGAAAAAAAATAGTTGATATTTTAGATGAATACAGAAATTATGAACCTGTAGCGATGATTCGTCATCAAGATCAAGCGGAGCAATTTAAAAAGAAAGATATTGAAACGGTTATGGGCGATTTGGAAAAAAATGTAAGCCATACCGTAACACGAATTCATAAAATTGTATTTGCAGCCGGTTCTGGCGGTGGAACTTCAAAAGAAAAAACCACAGCGGTTGATCAAGAAGGTGCCAAAAAATTAATTGACCTCGCCGAAATAGCCGGGATTAGAAAGTTTGTGATGTTAAGCTCTATGGGGGCCGATAATCCAGAGCAAAGTGAAGACTTGCAACATTACCTAAAAGCCAAGCAAAATGCAGATGAGCATTTACGTAAAAGTGGTATGGATTATTCCATAGTGCGTCCAGGAGCGTTGACTGATGATAAAGGCACAGGTAAAATAAAACTAGCCCAAAAATTAAATGAACGCGGTAGCATTACCCGTGATGATGTAGCCGAAACATTAGTAGCTGCTCTTCATGACGATATTGCAAGTAATAAAACCTTTGAAATTTTACAAGGCGAAACAGAAATTGACGATGCTGTAAAAACTATTTAGAAGCTAAATAATATATAAGAATATGTAAGCCTCACAAATTTTTAAATCTTGTGAGGTTTTACTCTTAAAGATATTGTTTTACCATTTTCAATACTTTCAAAATGATTGAAGAACACTGTAAATTCTTCATAAACAGCTTCAATTAAATAATGACTTCCTTTAAAGAAAGATTTTTTAACCTGTACTTTTAAGTCGGTTTCTTTTAAAGAAACGATTAATTGATGCGGTAGCAATATCCTTTTCTCTGAAGAGTTAACTTGCGAAAGAAGCACTGTAACATCACCAAAAAAACCAGCTTGATATTCAGTTTCTAAACTGTTATAAATAGTTTCTGGTTTCCCAAAACGTTCCATTACCCCTTCTTTCAGGAGTAACAACTCATCTGAAAAAGCGAGTGCTTCTTCAGCATCGTGCGTAGCGGTGATACAGCTTATATTCTCTTCTTTTAAATAACGAAACAAACTCCGACGTAATTTATTTTTCCGAAAAGTATCAATGCTGCTAAAAGGTTCGTCTAACAATAACAATTTTGGAGCTTTTGCAAGTGCTTTAGCCAAGGCAACCCGTTGTTTTTGACCGCCGCTGAGGTTCTTTACTTTTTGGTTGGCAAAAGCTTCTAAATCGACTACTTTCAACAAGGTGTTTACACGATCACTTTCTTCCTTAGGATTCAATCGTGGTAAATGCTCAGCGATATTTTCCCGAACGGTGGTAAAAGGCATCACGTTTAAATCTTGAGCGACTAATTTCATAAACGGTTCGCCAGGAATGAGCGTGTGATTGGGACCTTTTAATTGTTTATCTTCCCACGAAATGGTTCCGTTTTCTAGATGCAGCAAACCATAAATAAGATGAAGCAACGTTGATTTTCCACACCCACTTTCACCCAAAACAGCTAGATGATTTCCACGTTTCAGTTCAAAATTAATATTTTGAAGTATCGTTTTTGAATCGTATGAAAATGATTGTATGGATACGGACAGCATAAATTTATGTATTGAAAAAGGTTGTCAACCGAGTTTTAAACACATTGACAACCTTTTTATGATATTAACAAGAAGTTACTCTTTAATTTTTTCGTTTACTTTTTCAGGCAACACTTCATACCCCATATTGTATAAGGTAAACCCGAAAATATCAGCATATTGATCGATGGTTTTACTTACTGGAGTTCCAGCACCGTGACCCGCATCGGTTTCAATTCTAATTAAAACAGGGTTTGAACCGCTTTGGTGTTCTTGAAGTTCAGCTGCAAATTTAAAACTATGAGCTGGTACTACACGGTCGTCGTGATCGCCAGTAGTAATCATTGTTGCTGGATACTCCACACCGTCTTTTACATTGTGCAATGGCGAATAGCCTTTAAGGTATTCAAACATTTCTTTACTGTCTTCGGCTGTTCCATAGTCATATGCCCAACCAGCTCCAGCTGTAAATGTATGGTAGCGTAACATATCTAAAACGCCAACAGCAGGTAATGCTACTTTCATTAAATCGGGGCGTTGTGTCATGGTTGCTCCAACTAATAATCCTCCATTAGAACCTCCACGAATAGCCAAATAATCTTTTGTAGTGTATTTGTTCTCTATTAAATATTCAGCGGCAGCAATAAAATCGTCAAATACATTTTGCTTTTTCATTTTAGTTCCGGCTTTGTGCCATTCTTTACCGTATTCGCCACCACCACGTAGGTTGGGTACAGCATAAATACCGCCTTGTTCCATCCAAACGGCATTTGTAATACTGAAACTTGGGGTTAGGCTAATATTAAAACCTCCATAACCATATAAAATGGTTGGGTTTTTACCGTTCAGTTCAATACCTCTTTTGTGGGTAATAATCATTGGGATTTTTGTACCATCTTTTGAAGTATAAAATACTTGCTTGCTTTCGTAGTTTTCAGGATTGAAATCTATTTCAGGTTTGCGGTACAATTCCGAAGTTCCTTCTTCAATATCGAATTTGTAAATACTTCCTGGTGTTACATAATTTGTAAAACTGTAATACAATTCTTTTTCATTTTTTTTAGCTCCAAAACCTCCTGCACTCCCTACTCCTGGAAGTTCTATTTCGCGTATTTTGTTTCCTTCATAATCATATTGGGACACTTTTGAAACAGCATCGACCATGTATTTTGTAAAGAAATAACCACCTCCTTTGGAAGGACTCAACACGTTTTTGGTTTCAGGAATAAAATCCTTCCAATTTTCAGACGTTGGATTGGAAGCATCTACAGTTACTATTTTTTTGTTCGGTGCGTTGAGGTTGGTTACTAAGTATAATTTGCTGCCATCGTTGTCTAACAAATATGTATCACTATCTGTGTTATCCATAATAGTTACTAGCTTACTATCTGGTTTACTCAAGTCTTTTAAAAATAGTTTGTTCCCAGAGGTAGAAGTACTAGCACTAATGGTAAGGTACCGGTTGTCTTCCGAAACACTCCCGCCTACATAACGGTGTTTTTCGGCTTCTGTGCCGCCGAAAATTAATTCATCTTCTTTTTGAGAGGTTCCCAATTTGTGATAATACAACTTATGTTGGTCGGTTTTTGCAGAAAGCTCACTCCCTTTTGGTTTGTCGTAACTAGAGTAGTAGAAACCTTCGTTTCCTTTCCACGAAAGTCCGCTAAATTTTATATCAATTAGCGTGTCTTCAACAATTTCTCTGTCTTCAACATTCATAACTAGCACTTTTCGCCAGTCGCTTCCTCCTTCAGAAATACTATAGGCAGATGTTTTACCATCTTCAGAAAAACTAAGGTTTCCTAATGAAATTGTCCCGTCATCTGTAAAAGTATTCGGATCTAGAAAAACCTCAGCAGTACTTGGGTCTTCTCCTGTTTTATAGCGATAAACTACGTATTGGTTTTGTAAACCATCGTTTTTATAAAAATAGGTGTAGTCGCCTTCTTTAAAAGGAGCGCCTACTTTTTCGTAATTCCAAAGGGTTGATAAGCGTTCTTTTAGAGCATCACGATAAGGAATATTATCGAGGTAGCCATAAGTGGTTTTATTTTCACGTTGTACCCAGTCGGCAGTTTCATCGCTCATATCATCTTCCAGCCAGCGATACGGATCTTTTATTTCGGTTCCAAAATAGGTGTCTATAGTATCAACTTTTTTAGTTTCAGGATACGCCACAGCGATTGATTCTTTTTTAGGTTCTTCTTTACAAGCCACTACGGTAAGGCCAATTACAATAGGTATGATTAGTTTTTTCATATAAAATAATTTAATGGTCGGTAAATGTAGTAAAAACCGCTCTTGTAAACTGTTATAAGTTTGTTAGTAATTTCTTCAGAAAAAAACTAATACTGAAATAACGGACGGTACACTTTCCAGTACTTGTATATTAAGATGATATTAATAACAGTTACAACAATCGCACCTGCTATACCTGGAAGGTCTAAAAACAAATGAAATAATACAATATTTACACTAATAGGAGCTAATAAGAGTAAAGCGAACGGAACCCACTTTTTAATAAGTAAAAGGAAACCAATAAAAATCTCCAGAGCACCCACAATAGGCAAAACATAACCAGTTGCTTTTAAAGATTGCATAAAGTTCCCAGCAGTTTCCGGTAGTTCTGGGGCGGGCATAAAACCTATAAATTTATTAAGCCCGAAAACAAGTAAACCTAACGCAAGGATAATGCGTAGGATAGTAGTAAAAGTTGAATTCATAAGTATGGTAGTTTAGTGTTTCTTTACTAAAGATACTGAAAAATAAAAAACCCCGATATCAAGTTATTGATTTCGAGGTTAAAGACTTTTTTTTTAAAAAGATTATACTAATTTATTCTCCACTAAATATTCTGCAATTTGAACAGCATTTGTGGCGGCACCTTTTCGTAAATTATCACTTACAACCCACATGTTTAGTGTGTTTGGTTGTGTTTCGTCACGTCTAATTCTGCCTACAAAAACTTCATCTTTATTATGTGCATACACTGGCATTGGGTAAGTATTAGTATCTGGATTGTCCTGTACGGTAATTCCTGGGGTGTTGTGTAACTCTTTTCGGATGTCAGTTAAGTCAAAATCATTTTCAAACTCTACATTAACCGATTCACTGTGTCCTCCAGCCGTAGGAATCCGTACTGCAGTTGCCGTTATTGAAAATTTACGGTCATTCAATATTTTTTGAGGCTCACGCGCCAATTTCATTTCTTCTTTGGTGTATCCATTTGCTTCAAAAACATCGCAATGTGGTAATGCGTTTTTATGAATTGGATATGGATACGCCATTTCGCCTTTTACACCGGCCATTTCATTTTCCATTTGCTGGACCGCTTTTACACCGGTTCCTGAAACAGACTGATACGTTGAAATAACCACACGCTTCATGATGTATTTTTTATGAAGCGGTGCCAAAGCCATCACTAATTGAATGGTTGAACAGTTTGGGTTAGCAATGATTTTATCTTCTTTAGTTAATTCAGAAGCATTAATTTCAGGAACAATCAGTTTTTTATCGGGGTCCATTCTCCAAGCGGAGGAATTATCAACAACAGTGGTTCCTACTTCAGCAAATTTTGGTGCCCAATCTAATGATGTGCTTCCTCCAGCTGAAAAAATAGCTAGTTGAGGTTTGGCTTTGACAGCATCTTGTAGTGAGACGATTTTATACTTTTTATCCTTAAAAGTGATTTCTTTCCCTACAGATCGTTCCGAAGCTACAGGTAACAGATTGCTAATTGGAAAATTACGCTCTTCCAGTACTTTTAAAAGGACAGTGCCTACCATTCCTGTGGCACCAACAACAGCTATTGTCATAGTTTTCAATTTTGCTGTAAAAATACATAGTATGGATTGATTTTTTCTGAAATATAACTAAAAAAAGACCCTCCGAAACTTTTAGTAACGAAGGGTTTAATTAATATTAAATAATATGTAGTGTAGCGGTTTCCTAATTAAAATTAGGAGCTAAATCGTTTATTTATTCTGTCTTTTTAATTCATCTCTAATTTCTGCTAATAACTCTTCTTGAGTAGGACCTTTTGGTGCAGCAGGTGCTTCTTCTTTTGGTTTTTTGGTTTTGTTATAGGCCTTTACCATAATGAAAAGTACAAAACCAACAATAATCAAGTTAATAATGGCATTAATCCAATTACCATACATAACGGCGTTTTCTGGTTCAACTACTTCACCATCAGTTCCTATAACAGCTTCGTCAAGGATGATTTTAAGGTCGGCAAAGTCCATTCCGCCTGCAAAGTGACCTACAATAGGCATCATAATATCTGTAGTAAAACCTTTTACTACTAAACTAACAGCTCCAGCAAGTATGACGGCAACTGCTAGATCTATGACATTGCCCGTCATAATAAATTTTTTGAATTCTTTTAACATGTTGATTGGTTTTTAAGGTTAACAATGGCTAATTTATATAAAAACAAACGTATAACGTTTTTATTTTCGACAAATAACCCGTTTTACACGTTGTGACACGCCTGTAATAAGTTCATAAGGAATGGTATTAATTACTTGGGAAAGCTCATCTGCAGAAGGGTTTTCACCAAAAACAATTACCTCATCACCTTCCTCACAATCTATATCACTAACATCGACCATAATCATATCCATACAAACATTTCCAACTATAAAAGCTTTTTTACCATGCACAGTTACCCATCCTTTTCTGTTTCCAAAAATACGTTTTATCCCGTCGGCGTGACCTACAGGTAACGTGGCTGTTTTTGTAGTTTCAGAAGCTTTAAAAGCGCGATTGTACCCAACTGTTTCTCCTTTTTTTACCGTATGGATTTGTGAAATCACCGTTTTTAAAGTCGCAACAGGTTTTAGGTGCTTATTTTCTTCAGGATCGTTACCAAAACCATATAAGCCAATTCCAGTACGCACCATATCGTATTGTGCTTCGGGATAGTTTAAAACCCCAGATGTGTTTAACATATGGCGCAATGGCTTATAATCAATTTTTTTACTAATTTTTTCTGAAATGTCTTTAAATTGATCTAACTGCGATTCAGTAAACGCTGTTTCTGAAACATCTTCACTCGCCGCCAAATGACTAAACATAGACTGAATTTTCACACTTGAATTAGTAGTAATTTTTTCAGAAATAAACTCAATATCCTCTGCAATAAAACCTAATCTATTGAGTCCGGTATTAAACTTTAAATGAATAGGGTAATCTGTGAGCCCACTTTCTTCAGCAAAATCAATAAACTGCGTTAACATGGAACGGGAGTAAATTGCGGGTTCCATGCAAGAATCGGTAATTTTTTTAAACGTTGCTGGTAGGGGATGCAAGACTAAGATAGAAGTTTCAATACCTGCTTTACGAAGTGTAATTCCTTCATTAGGATAAGCAACTGCAAAATAGGAAACACCTAAAGTAACTAACTCTTTCGCTACCGCAACCGAATCGCTACCGTAGCCAAAAGCTTTCACAACACCCATAACGCAGGTGTTTTTATGTATTTTTGAAGTAAGGTATTGGTAGTTTTTCGCTAAAGCGTTTAAATCTATTTCTAAAACTGTTTCGGTTGCTTTTTGCATAAATTATGCTTGCTTTTTAGGCGGTATTTGCTGCGGATCTTTCACCTCCATTTTTTTCACCTTGTCGCGTAAAACGGCTTTGTAATAAGCAGCTCTGCTTAAAGGTTCATATTCTTCAGTTTCACCAAGAAGTACCAGATCGTCACTTTTAGATTTTCTAAAACTGTAATTGGCGAGGTTTCCTGTACGTGTGCAAACGGCATGTACTTTGGTTACATATTCGGCAGTAGCCATTAAATTAGGCATCGGGCCAAAGGGATTGCCTTTAAAATCCATATCGAGTCCGGCGACGATTACGCGAATACCTCGATTTGCCAAGTCGTTACAAACTTGTACAATTTCGTCATCAAAAAACTGGGCTTCATCAATACCAATCACATCACAATTATCGGCGAGCATCGGGATATTTGCAGCTGCGGGAACCGGAGTTGACCGAATTTCGTTACTATCGTGAGAGATTACTTTTTCTTCATCGTACCGAATGTCGATAGTTGGTTTAAAAATCTCTACGCGTTGCCGAGCAAATTTGGCACGCTTCAGCCTGCGGATAAGTTCTTCCGTTTTTCCCGAAAACATAGAGCCACAAATCACCTCGATCCAGCCAAATTGTTCTTTTTGATTAACGGTATTTTCAAGAAACATACTTCAATTTTAGAATAAAACGCAAATCCTTGACGTTTTCATATAGGATGCGTAAATTTAACAAAACAAAATACAGTAAAAACACATCATTTTAAAAAGTTATGAAGAAGAAGCTGAGGGAGCAGATACAAGCATTGATTGAAAAACTTTCAGAAGAAGAAAAACAGTTTAACACCACTTCTGTAAAAAAAATCGTTGGACAATTATATGAAAATTTGGCCATTTTAGAATATATGGAAAGTCAGATTGATAACAACCAAAAAGAAGAATCATTCGACTCTAAAAGTTTTCGGGAAGAAAATTGGTTTAAAGAGCCTGAACCAGTTCCGCAGCCCCAGCACGAAGAAGATTTGGTAGAGCCTTTAATGGAAAAAATAAAGGACATTGTTGCGCAAATGCCACAGGAAGCAAATCGCGTTGATAAATTGCTTGAAGATATTCTACCAAAGAAAAACCTTCAAAAAGATGATAAAAACGAGTTGGAAGATTTTGCGGCTCAATATCAGCAAATGCCAACTTTTGAGCGTAAACCGAGTGATGAAAAAAAACAAGACAATACGGAAGAACCTCAAAAACCTACCAATACCGTAAAAGTTGCTGAACTTGCCAATACAAAAGAAGCAAGGCAGCGATCTTTAAACGAATCGGTAAACAAGGGTCTTCAAATAGGATTGAACGATCGTTTGGCATTTATTAAACACTTATTTAATGATGATGCAAACGATTACACCCGAGTATTATCGCAAATTAATACGATGAAATCCTATGATGAAGCTGAAGCATTTATTAAAGGAAAAATAAAGCCCGATTATAACTACTGGCTTAATAAAGAAGAATATGCCGAACGGTTTATGACTGTAGTAGAGAAAAATTTTAATTAAGCTTCTTTTCAAATTTTTATGGGAAAACTCTATCTCGTTCCAACGCCAATAGGGAATCTAAAAGATATTACCTTTCGCGCTATTGAAGTATTAAAAGAAGCCGATCTTATTTTAGCTGAAGATACTCGCACCAGCGGAAAGCTTCTGAAACATTACGAAATTGATACACATATGCACTCGCACCACATGCATAATGAGCATAAAACGGTGGAAGGCATTGTAAATAGAATTAAAAACGGTGAAACCATTGCTTTAATTAGCGACGCCGGAACACCCGCTATAAGCGATCCTGGTTTTTTATTAACCCGTGCGTGTGTAGAAGCGGACCTTAAAGTAGATTGCCTTCCTGGTGCTACAGCTTTTGTTCCTGCGCTAGTAAACAGTGGATTACCAAATGATAAATTTGTATTTGAAGGCTTTCTACCCGTAAAAAAAGGACGCCAAACTCGATTAATCCTTTTAGCTGAAGAAACCCGAACAATGATTTTCTATGAATCACCACACAAACTAGTTAAAACCTTAACTCACTTTACCGAATACTTTGGCATAGAAAGAAAAGTTTCGGTATCCCGTGAAATAACAAAATTGCACGAAGAAACCATTCGCGGTACTGCAGACGAAGTACTACAACATTTTACCAATAAACCACCCAAAGGGGAGTTGGTTGTTGTTGTGGAAGGGAAGAAATAAGTATTATTAAACGTGTTTCCCTTTTTCCCAACCATGCTTGCCTAAATACTGCTCACCACTTTCTACAGCACCTTCTTCAATGGAGGTTCCCATAGAATCGTTCCAACGGTTTAGGTAGCCAAATAAGGAAATAACACCTAGCATTTCCACAATTTCACCATCATTCCAATGTTCGTGTAAGCGTTTTTCAATATCTGCGGTTACTGCATTCGGAACTTGCGAAGCGGCTAACGAAAAATCTAAGGCCGCACGTTCAGCTTCCGAAAAAGCGGGATGCGTTCGGTATTCCCAAATGTTATCCAATTGTTCTTGTTCGGCGCCGTAGCGTTCTGCCGCCCGAACGGCGTGAGCTTGGCAATAACGGCATCCGGTTGCATTGCTGCTTACCCAAGCAATCATTCGTTTTAAGGCTGAGGTTACTTGGCCTTCATTAGCCATAACCGCTTTGTTCAGGTTGATAAATGCTTTGCTAATAGCTGGTCTACGTTGCATAGTCAACACGCTGTTGGGGCAAAAACCGAGAGTTTCATTAAAAAATTCAGCTAATTCTTGGGTTTCTTGATCGTGATCTGAAGATAAAGGTGTTACTAATGGCATGTATCGGCTTTTAAATATTAGGATATGAAATTACGAAATTGAATTGATACCATGCAAACAGAGCTTTTTTAAAATGAAATCTATTTTAAAAAAGCTCTGTTTTGTGCTTAACTTACCGTGTTACCTACAAAAAATCACACGATCACTGATGTTGTGGTGTTGATTTTCACCATCGGTCAGATTTAGTTCAGCATGAAATTTAATTTCATAAGCACAATTTTTCAAATCGGTTATTTCTCCGGTATAGTTAGAAGTACCGTAAGCTTCTTCTCCAGGTGACGGAAAATCGATTGCTTCAAAACTGTTAACAGCATTGGGTCCGGTCATTGTCAACCAGACATTGCCCAAGTTAGGGTTGGTTGCTGTATAATTTACCGAAATGGAATTTGCAATATTGCTACAGCCTCCTCCATCGATCAACTCTTGAAGATCCAACGAAGCAATACCTCGTTCATTATCGCTATCACCCGGCAACCAAGAACCACCTTGAGGCACATTGAGATACTCAGTATTAAAAATGGCAAGTGGTCGTGAAAAGCCTGCTGCTATTCCATTACCGTTGCTCCCTACTTCCCTTTTACGCATTCGCAAGACGATGTAGGTGTTTTTCTCCAACAAAGAAGGGTTTGCCACCGAGCTTTCCCCTTGAGTTAAACCGGACATGTTCACTGATTTACTTACTAAATTTGAAGAAACTAACTTGATGAGCGACCCGTTAAAAAAGAGATCAAACCCACCACCGCTATATTGCGGTACTTGAATCCAATTACCATTGAAAGGCACATCGATTTCTGCCCCAGTTGCTTTTATAGCGTAATAATCAGCCTCAACAACAGGAAATAATTGTGTAATCCTCGAAGCGATGACAGTATTGGCAATCTCGTCTTTGGTAACATCAGTCCAACTCGAAATGGTTGAAACATCGGTGTCAGGACTAGAAACTATTGCGTATTGAAATTTGTATTCCACCGGGTTGCCGTTGAGTTCTTCAGAAAGTGACCCACGGAGATCTAGCGTGCTATAAAAAGCTTGTTCGTTCCAACTTGTAGTGGCTTTTCCGGTGGTTCTACCCGTAGCTGGATCGATATTGAGTACAGGGTGATACTTGCGTGCGTACCCAATTTGGTAAAATGCCGCAGGTGGGTCTTGGGTCACTTGAGGCGCATCGTCTAAACAAAGCGTCACACATAGGCAGTGTCCCACGTTTTTACGGCTTGGCTTTTGTGCTTCGGAAACAGGTTCAGAATCAATAAGCTCTCCACCCAAAGAAAATGTAAAGTAAACATCTGGCCCATTGTCAAAACTAAATGGTGGCGTGGTTTCTACATTTATCCAAGGTGACAAAAATGTTTTCTTAAAATCAATCGATCGGTAGTAAATACAAAACTGACCGTTGGCGTCGGTCACCGCACTTCCCAAACGGTCGTCGGTTATGATATCGTCGTCCATCGCGGTAACTTCAATACCATTTAATGGAGCTTGCGATTTACAATTGAGCAACGTACCGCATATAACCCAGATATCCAATCGTTGCAAAATATAGCACCAAATACGCTTTAGTAGGGTATAGTTCCAAACTGCAACAAGACCATTTTCGGTTTCGCGCCACTTAGGCTGTATGATGTCTATACGTATTTCAAAAGGTTTAAAGCCCTTTGGGGGTTCTGTGTTTTTTTGTCCATAATCAGGAACGGAATCATAGTATAAAACTATTTCGATAGCACCCCCATTGTAGTCTGTTTTTTTTCCATCGATTTCAAGTTTATACTCTCCTTTGGCATTGGTTTTGGTTTCTGCCAAGAGCTGTTTTTTTCGGACTTTAATTTGTTTTTCTTCAAAAACCTGCGCCACTTCTTTGCTCTGTGCTGCGGTGTAAGCTGTTGCAGCATTTACATCTTGTTCAATACTGTATGCCCGCACTTTAGTGTTGGCAATTACACGTTTGTTTTCATCACAGATTGCAGCGTGCAATCTTCCATTTACATTGTACTTCATCTTTTTTCCTTTTAAATTTATATTAGGCTTGAATGTGAAGTACTAAAGTATTGGTTTAGGGTATCTTTAAACAGAAGTAAACAACTGATAATGAATAGGTGAAATCCTATTTTTGATTGAGTGAAATATGGATATTTTATGGGGTATTTATTTTGAAATATCCACCTTATAGAATTTTTTTAAATTAACTATTTTACTAATAATTGGAAGGTACTGCTTAAATTATTCAGGAAATATACTCCTTTTGAAAAAGAAGAAAGGTCTAATTCATTTTCAATACCTTCAAAGGTGCCAGTAAGTAATATTCTTCCATTAATATCGCTCACCGTATAAGGACTGTAAATAGGTTCTTGGCTTTTTAAATTGAATATGCCATTCGACGGATTGGGAACAATTGCAATCGAGGTTGTATTTTTGTTAGTAATACTTAATGGATTGTTATTATATTGAAATAACAGGATATCTTGAAAAGCATGTAAACCCATGTTATTTGCAGCAATCAATAGTTTCCCTGAGTTGGTAATCATACTTTTGAAACTTCTTTCTATTATTTCGGGAGCTGGTTCAAACTGAAAGGTAGTGTCTAAATCTCCATTGTTGAAAAACCGCCTAAAAACGATGTTCGTGCCGCCTTCATAATCTACAGGGCCGCTATTGGTAATAAAGCGTTGGTTTTGCTGTATTAATTCCACCGTTTTGCCATTTAAAACACCATTAGTGCTAAAATTGGTATCCAGATCACCTTGTGCGGTTAGTTTCAATGTTTTCCTTAAAAAATCTAAAGTATCTGGATTCCAGCCGCTACAACTTACCAGTATACTCTCATCATTAAAAGAAAAGATTTTACACCCAATGAAATCTTCTATTGGGAGTTCGGCTCTACCGTTTGTACCAAAATTTAGGTCTAGGCTACCATCTGGCATAAACCGTGCAATATACTTTAGTGTATTTCCATTCTCTGTTGAATTGTAATAAATCAGTAATTTGCCATTCTCTAAATATTTTAAGGATATATTACTATTTGCTCCCGAAACAAATACTATTGATCCATTAGTGCCAAAAGAAGTGTCCAGAGCTCCATCAGGTAAATACCGCATTAAAGATATCGAGCCATTTTGCGTTGTAGTGGTTAAAATACGGTCATTTACATCTATCATTAAATAAGTGCCGCTACCATTGGTCATGTATCCATTGTCTGCAAAAGTGGTATCCAATGTTCCGTTAGGAAGCAATCGCGCGACTTTATCAAATCCATTAAAATTACCATATACCAGTAGTTTCCCATTGCTTTGGAAGTCTATGTTTTCAAATTCATTATCTGATTGCTCCCTTAAAAATCCATTATCTGCAAATGAGGTGTCTATAGTTCCGTCTTCGAGATACATAACGATGAAACTTTCAATTTCAGTTTCCCCTAAACTTTCTCCAGCAACAGCTATTTTTCCGGAAGGCGATTGTGCTACAGCATAAAAAACTTCTATTTGTTGATCAATATCTGTATAAACCACTCCATTGTCACCAAATGAGGTATCATACGTTCCGTCTTGGGCTACAACAAAGCCGATACTTAAAATAAAGGCGATACATAAAAGGCTAGTTTTCTTCATGAATTTAAATTTAATTAAGTAGTTAGCTTTTAGATACTTAAAAATACAATTTTAATTTCACTTTTTACTTTGCTTCACTAATAATAACTTTACCTTTACCATTCTCCCCTATTTAGAATAGAACTTTTATGCGCTGGACATTACAACCAAAACCTTCTGAAAAAATTGTCAATCATCTTTCAAAAGAATTAGGTGTCGATACTATAATTGCCACTTTATTGGTTCAAAGAGGAATTAAAACTTTTGATGAAGCAAAGCATTTTTTTCGTCCGCAATTAAGTGATCTTCACGATCCGTTCTTGATGAAAGATATGGATAAAGCAGTAGCAAGAATTGAAAAAGCTATCGCCAATGAAGAAAATATTTTAGTCTACGGTGATTACGATGTGGATGGAACCACTAGCGTTGCATTGCTGTCTTCCTATTTAAAAAGCTACTATCCCAATGTAGCGACATATATTCCAGACCGCTATGACGAAGGCTACGGTGTTTCGTATAAAGGAATCGATTTTGCTGAAGACAACGGCTTTTCATTAATAGTTGCATTAGACTGTGGCATAAAAGCGATTGATAAAGTAGCATACGCTTCCGAAAAAAATATTGATTTTGTTATTTGTGACCACCACCGCCCAGGATCCGAATTGCCAAAAGCGGTTGCCGTGCTCGACCCCAAACGGGAGGATTGCGAATATCCATATAAAGAGTTATGTGGTTGTGGTGTGGGGTTTAAATTAATTCAAGCGCTTTCAGAAAAAAGAGGTTTGAAAATAGACGATTTATTACTGTATTTAGATTTGGTGGCTACTGCTATTGGTGCAGATATTGTTCCCATTACTGGGGAAAACAGGGTGTTGGCCTATTATGGTTTAAAAGTTATTAATAATAATCCTAGAGTTGGTTTTAAAGCCATTTTAGAGCAAGTAAAAAAGAAGACCCTCACAATCACCGATGTTGTTTTTATTCTAGGTCCTAGAATCAATGCTGCCGGACGCATGAAACATGGGAACCACGCTGTGCAATTATTAACCGAAATAGATGTTAACCGTGCGATTGAATATGCTTCGGAAATTGAACAATTCAATACCGATAGGAGAGAAGCCGATAAAACCATTACCGAAGAGGCCTTACTTCAAATTGTTGAAAATAAGGAAGAAAACCGCATTACTACCGTGGTCTATCAAGAAGATTGGCATAAGGGAGTGATTGGCATTGTAGCTTCACGTTTAACTGAAACGTATTATCGCCCAACATTGGTTTTTACAAAAAGTGGAGAAAAGTTGGCTGCTTCAGCGCGATCAGTCCAAGGATTTGATGTTTACAATGCACTGGAAAGATGTTCCCAATATATTGAGCAATTTGGAGGGCATAAATATGCAGCGGGCTTAACGTTACACGAAAAAGATTTTGAAAGTTTTAAGGGGGAGTTTGAAAAAGTGGTTTCAGAAACCATCGACCCCAAACTATTGCAACCTGAATTAAAAATTGCTTCTGAAATCAATTTAACTGAAATAACCCCAAAATTTTATCGTCTTTTAAAGCAGTTTGCACCCTTTGGTCCCGGAAATATGACTCCTGTGTTTATGACGCAAGGCTTAAAAGACACCGGTTGGGGAAAATGTGTAGGCGAAGATAAAACACATTTGCGTATTACCATAAAACAAGGCAACTCTCCTCAGTTTGTGGGGATAGGTTTCGGTATGGCAGAGAAGCAAGACATTGCTTGCGGTGATAATTCCTTTAAAGCAGCCTACGTAATCGATGAAAACGAATGGCAAGGCAATGTAAGTTTGCAACTGCGGTTAAAAGATATAAAAGAATAGTTTGAATATAAAATACCATCATTTTAGTAAATTAAAAAGCATACTATTATGTGTCGTATTTCTTTTATTTTCCACATCCTTATTATCACAAGAAATTTCAGGAAGAGTCTATGATGATACCTCGGTATTACCTGGTGTCACTGTTTTTAACAGCAACAAAAAAACTGCTGTTGTTACCAATGAAGACGGTGCGTTTACAATTAAAGCAGCTATTGGTGATACGCTTACATTTCAGTCATCTTTTCATATAAGCCAAGATAAAATCATCACATTAGCCGAATATAGAACGCTTTTAATTGTTGAACTAAAGCAAAAAATAAACACTTTAGATGAGGTGCTGTTAAGCGGAAAAGAAAAAGAATTTGATGTAGAAAAGTACAATGCGGATTTAAGCAAACAAATAGAAAATGATATTGAAAACAATCCTTTTGATTATGGAAAGGCTCCAGCTGGAGGTGGGGTAAATTTATTGGCTCTTGCAAAGTTGGTTATTTCAATTTTTAAAAAGAAACCTGAAAAAGAAATTATATACGCAACTCAAACAGACTTAATACACCTCTTTAAAGATGATGTTTTTTTTACAGAAACCTTACTTGAAAACACCTTGAAAATCCCCAAGCAATATAAAAATCTCTTTTTAGAATATTGCACTGCAAAACAAATTGAAGAAGCTCTATTAAAAGAAGAAAATAAATTTCAATTGCTCGATATATTGGTTGTTAGTAGTAACGAGTTCAGAGATATTGTTGCGAAATATGAAGCGGATAAATAATTTATTTAAATTCCTTCAACTCAAATTTCTTACCGTCAAAAACTCCGTAGGTATAATGGTTAATCCAATCGCCGAGATTAAAGTAGGTTGAATTTTCACCTACTTTTATCTCCATAGGCAAGTGGCGGTGGCCAAATACAAAATAATCGTAATGCTTGTTTTCTAGCTTTCGTTTAGCGTACTGCGCGAGCCATTCGTTTTCCTCACCTAAAAACTGTTTATCTTCATCACCGGAGATTAATTTATTTTTTACAGATAGGTGTTGTGCCACACGAACCCCAATATCTGGGTGCATCCAGCGAAACAACCAATTAAAAAATGGATTAGTAAAGATTTTTTTCATGCGTTTATAACCCTTATCGCCAGGACCTTTACCATCGCCATGGCCAACAAAAAAATGCGTATTGTTAAAAATAAATTCTTTAGGTTCGTGATAGACTGGGATGTTAAGCTCCTTTTCAAAATAATCATCCATCCATAAATCGTGATTACCTACAAAAAAGTGAATAGGAATACCACTGTCACGTATTTCAGCAAGTTTTCCCAAAACACGTACAAATCCTTTAGGAACAACGGTTTTATATTCAAACCAAAAATCGAATAAATCACCTAATAAAAAAATGGCGGCTGCATCTTCTTTTACTTCATCTAACCAGGCTATAAATTTCTGTTCACGAGGTTTGCTGGTTTCAGTCGTTGGCGCGCCCAAGTGGTTGTCGCTCGAAAAATAGATTTTTTTGCCTTCCGGTAGTTGCATAGGGTAAAGATAGAAAAAAGACTGTAGCGGTAACTTGGGTGCTTGTAAAATTAATTGTCAGCAGCATACCACTCAGCGTAACTGGTAGCAGTTTCTTGTAGTTTTAATGAATGAAGTTGAATGTTATTGGGCAATCTTTTTTTAATTTTTTCTGCAAAATCAATCACCATCATTTCGCTGGTAGGCTGATAATCTACCAATAGAACATTGTGGTCTCTATCCTGTAATTCTTTTGCTAGTTCTACGTGTGGGGTGTTTTTATTAAACACGGTGGCGTGATCAAAAACATCGACAATATCTTCTTTTACAATCTTTTTAAGATCGCCAAAATCGATCACCATTCCGTATTTTACATGGTTGTTATCGTCAATAGGCGTTCCAATAACCGTAACGGAAAGCTTGTAACTGTGCCCGTGCACATTGCGGCATTTACCATCGTAACCATATAGTGCGTGGCCGGTTTCAAAAGAAAATTGTTTCGTAATTCGAATCTTGCTCATGTATCTATTTTATGATACAAAGATAGAAGTTTTAAGGACACTATTTTTTTCTGAAAAACATATCTTTTTCCGAAGTATATTTGTTCATCTTTATACTTTAATAAAATGGAAACAGAGGAACTGTTCGAACAATTGGATTTTACAGTTAATCCTGTTTTTGAAACCCTTATTGAAGACATACAAAACAAGCAGTTTTCAATAATTGATAATTTTTTTTCTTCGGAAGAAGTTTCGCAACTTCGTAATTCATTATTGGAAAAATACGAAGCTGACCGTTTTAAAAAATCGGCGATAGGAAACCGAGTGAATGAAGAAATCCATACGGAAATACGAGGTGATTTTATTTTGTGGATGGACCAACAAAAAGCCACTCCAAGCGAACAGATTTTTTTCAATAAGATTAACGCTTTGGTTGACTATCTAAATAGAACTTGCTTTATGGGGATTTTACATAAAGAATTTCATTATGCGGTGTACCCAACCGGAACTTTTTACGCAAAACATTTAGATACGTTCCAAAATGACGATAGGCGAAAACTCTCGGTGGTTTGTTATTTAAACGAAGCTAATTGGCCTAAAGAAAATGGCGGCGAATTGAGCCTCTACTTGGCCAACAATGAGGTTTTAGATGTGTTGCCACTTCCTGGACGCGTCGTTATTTTTGAAAGCCAAGAACTGGAACACGAAGTGAAAGTAGTAAAAGCTGCTGAGCGTTACAGTATTACAGGCTGGTTAAAAAGTCGCTAATTATCGGTTTTTGTATTTGTTATAAACTACAACAACAATCACTAAAATAGCTAAGATTAAAAATAATCCAGGACCGCCTATAAATTCTAAAATTTCCATTTTTTTGTTTTAGTAAAGATTACGATTATACTTCTTTATTCAAATATTTTCTTCGGAATTTTATCACCAATCCTCCAGCACGTATCAACATCCACACAAAAAAGGCAATCCAAATAGCGTGTAGTTTTAGTCCAAAGTAATCTAAAATAAGCAAAGCAGGGGTAAAGCCCAAGAAGGTAGCAACCAACAATAAATTACGTAAGTATTTTGCTTCGCCCAGGCCTTTAAAAATTCCGTCGAACATAAACGCGATGGCATTTATAGGTTGCATTAATAAAACAATCCAAAACACCGAACTGAACAATACCAAAACGGTGGCTTCTTTATTAAAAAGCAGTCCAATTTCATCGTATGCTAAGGCACAACCTGCCATCAAGATAAGCGCTATTAAAATGGCGTACTTGCTTATTTTCTTGCTTAACACCCATAGCGATTTATAATCTTTTGCTCCTAATAAGCGTCCGCCAATAGCATTTCCAGCATTCGCATAGCCATCGATAAAGAAACTGAAAAACAACCAAATATTCATTAAAATACTCTGGGCGGCGATGTAATTTTTACCGTAATCGGTTGCGTAAGCGTTTGCTAGATAAATAGCAAAATTTAGCGCTGCGGTCCGTACAAAAAGATTGGCAGCCATTAAAAGCAAGGGCTTCAATTGTGGATTTATATTGAAACTCAATTTTAGATGAAACGGTGTTTTTTTCCAGAAAAACCATAAGGCCATCAAAAGCATCACACTTTGGGCTGCTAAACTAGCGTAGGCAGCACCTTTTAAATGAAGCGGTGGAATAATGCCTTCTACACCATAAACTAAAAGATAATCTAAAACCACATTTACCAATGCTCCGGTAAGGCTACATTTCATCGCCCAATAGGTGTTTTGTAGCCCTCGGAAAATTCCGAAGATGGCAAAAGTGATTAGTGTCAACGGATAACCGATGGCACGAATACGGTAGTAATCGGCAGCATAACTTAAAATAAGTCCTTCGGCATTGTATAAACTGAAAATAGCTTCAGCAAAAAAAGCGGTAATGCCATAAATAAATAGACTCAATATGAAATTAAAGCCGATTGCCTGGGGAATCAAGGTTTTAACAGCGTGCAACCTGTTAGCCCCTAAATGTTGTGATACAGTGGCTGAAATAGCCGTTTTGGTTTGTGCCACAATCCAAATAATGGCCGAAAGAAATGAACCCACCAAACCTGCAGCCGCCAACGCTTCGATTGAATGTTCTTTCACATTACCAATTATGGCAATATCGGTCAATGAAATCAAAGGCTCGGCAATACCGGCAATAATAGCTGGAATTGCAATTTTATTGATGCTCTTAAAACTGACTGTCGTATTCAAAGCGAGTTGATTAAGTGAGCAAAAGTAGTAGTCTAAAATTTAAAAGACCAACTCGTAACAATAAAAAGGATGTTCGCTTTGCCTCGGGAAATAAATAGATTCTAATTTTTGATAGCCGCGAGCTTCGTAAAATTTTTGGTTTCGATGGTTTTGGCTAAAAGTATCTAAACGTACTGATGTTGCATTGTTTTCTTTCGCAGTATCTTCAGCAAAATTCATTAATTTTTTGGCATATCCTTTACGTTGATGCTCAGGATGAATAGCCAATCGATGAATGTAATAGTTGTTTGCATCTTCAGTAAGCCAGCTTACATCGTTATACTCTTCGTCTTTTAAGGTTGAAATAACAATGCTGCCAATTATTTCTTCAGAAAAAGTAAGCACATACAGTTCATTTCTTTTACTATCGTTTTCAAACGCTTCGAGTGTAGGATACTGCGCATTCCATTGAAAGATGTTTTGTTCTATCATGTTAGCGGCACACGCTCGGGTTATTGTTATAATTTGCTCAATTTCTGAAACGTTTGCTTTTCGAATCATTTAATAAAATAATTTAATTGTTTATTAGTTTTAAAGGTTCAAGGTTAATAAAAATTATTATTTTAGCGATATAATTATGGGGGATTAGCTCAGTTGGCTAGAGCGTTTGGCTGGCAGCCAAAAGGTCATCGGTTCGACTCCGATATTCTCCACAAACCACCGCGTTAGCGGTGGTTTTTTTATTTTATAAAATTTATTGTTGCTTTTACAACCTGTTTAAGTGAATTGGGCATTTTATCATCATTCCATGGATGTTTTGCCTCAAAAACATGGTTAGTACCTTCTATAATTTTTAGTGTACTTTTTGGGTTCCATTGGTGCATTGCTTTTGCTTCTTCAACGGAAACAGTTGGGTCATCACTTCCGTGAATAATAAGGTGAGGGATTTCTATTTGTTCAACAGCTCGTTGGATGGTGAGTCTGTTTTCATTTTCCTTAAAATCTGTATAAAACTGAAAGTAATGTGGCATTTGCTGTTTGGTGCGTCCATTTTGGACGTGTTTAACGCCACTTTCTTCCCATTCTTTGAAATCTGCTGTGCCTTCCTTAAAACGGACCTTATAATCGCTTACGCCAGCCCAAGTGATGACTTTTTTTACTTTATCATTTTCTTCAGCTTTAATTAAAATAATCCCGCCACCGCGACTGTGACCAATTAAGGAAATGTTTTTTACATCTGCTTCTAACATGTAGTGCTTAGTGGTTGCAAAATATTCAATAACCGTCTCCAGATCATCTAGCTCTTTGGTGTAATTGTTTTCGGCAAAGGCTTCAAGGTCTGGGAAATCGATAGGCTCATCAACGGTGCCGCCGTTGTGGGAAAAATTGAATTTAATGAAGAAAAATCCTGCTTTGGCAAATGCTTCTGCAACTAAATGCCAAGCGCCCCAATCTTTAAATCCTTTGTAACCGTGACAAAAAATGACCACCGGTTTTGGTTTTTGGTTTTCATTGTAATATACATCGTATACAATGGGTTTCTTGTCTTTCCTATGTAGTATTTTGTTTTGTTCAATCATCATCATGCTATCTCTTTTTCGGTAAACGGTTTATTTGGGTTACAAATTTCAAGAATTAACCTTTTTAACTCATGAGTGAAAGTATCTAATGTTTCTTGCGTAATAATTTGATCTTTTGATCCGCCTCGGGCTTTTTCTCTTTTCCCGAATTTTAAAAATCCGCTGCTGAGGTTTTTAAACGAAATAATACCTGCTTCCGCATTATTAATAGGAATTTCTTTATTCATCATTAACGCATACGCTAATACCTGAAATGCTTTACTGTATTTATAATCTAACGTTATTTCTTCCCAATCTACTAATTCTACATCACCTTGAGCTACCTTTCCTGTTTTATAATCGACAATGCGCAATTGGCCGTTGTATTCATCCACGCGATCTACTTTTCCTTTAATTTTTACTGGGAACGATAGCTCTGAAATTGCTACTTCAACCTCTAGATTATTTTCAATAGAAATTATTTTAATTTCATTTCCCGCTTCTATTTCTGAAATTTCTTGGTTGATGAAGTTCTCAATGTAGCGTTTGGCTACTTCAAAAATGATGAGGTTTTTCCCTTTATTGAAGGTTCCTCCTTTAAACGTTTTTTTAAATTGAGTGGTAACTTCTTCTTCAGTCTTCAATTTTAAAGTCTTTAAAATTTCTGAAGTTAATAATGTACCCTGAAGTGGTTTATAAAACTCTTCTAGTGTATCATGAACAATAGTACCAAGCGTGTTAGCAGCGACGGTTTCTTCCACTTCTTCGGTTTCATTGAGTCTTAATATTTTCTGAAAATAAAAGTCAATCGGATTCCGAATGTAGCTCGTAAGTGCTGAAGGGGAAAAGCCTTTTACAGCAATTTCCTGCAAACGTTGCATTACTGCCTCTGTCTTTTCAATGGTTTTTAATGTTTGTACAGTCGGTGTAATTTTAGGGGATAAAATGGTTTTAGAAAGCGTATGGTTCTCTTGCTTTTCAATTTCCAATTGTAATAAAAAACGACTTTTTTCTCCCGTGTTTATGCCTTCAGAATGGTTATTGTATAGTAAAGTAACATCCTTTGCACGTTGTAACATGTGGTAAAAGTGGTACGTGTAGATTGCATCTTTTTCAGTATAAAGCGGCAGGCTGAATTCCTTTTTTAAGTCGTAGGTAATAAACGAAGCGTTCGACTTTCCGGTAGGTAACACCCCTTCATTAACCGAAGTAACAATTATCGTTTCAAAATCGAGTACCCTAGTTTCTAAGACTCCCATAATCTGAAGACCTTCATACGCATCGCCTTCAAAATCCAGTGATGTGGTTGCAATGAGTTCGGTAAACAATCCTTGTACCGTTTTTACTGAATCCAAATGTGAGTATGAGTCGTTCAGGGCATCAATCTTGCTAAAAACTTGATACAACTGATATAAGACAACACGTTCCACAGGGTTTTCTTGAAACTCGCTTTTCAGCTTATTTAATACTTTTAAACAGTTGGTAATGGCTGTTTTACTATTGTTGTTCCAATCTTTAAATAAAAGTGACACAATATCAGTGTCTTCTTTATCTGAAAATTGCAGGATATCGTCAATAGTGAGGTGTGTTTTATTTTCGACATTAATTTTTGACGTTATTACTGAAGCGTTATTCAGCAACGAATTTCCTAACGGATGATTAATAAGCGACAGCACATCTTTATAATAAATTGTTTTAATTTTTTCTGAAGCAGCTTCAGAAGAGACGGAATGAAGAGTTAATGCAAGTTCAAAAAACAAGGTGGCTGGAAAATTTTTAAGCACGGTTCCCATCGTGACATTTACAGAATCTAAATTGTCTGGCAGTGAATGCAACACTGGGATTAACAAGTTTTCATCGGCCAATACAATAGCGGTTGAATTTAGTTTTTCCTTTGAATAGGTTGCTAACAATTCACCTACATATTTTGCCTGTCCTATATTTTTCTGCACTTCGACAAAGCGGATATCTTTCTGCTCTTTAAAATGATTCGAAGTACCAAGAGGTGCGTTGTTTTCAAAATGCGACCAGTTCTTAAAATAGCGTCGTATAAAAAGAGAGGCGCTGTGTTTTGTGTCCTTTAAAAATGTCTCATCAGCATCCCAATATATTTCTGTATTACCTGTGTTTAGTAATTGCTGTATAATATTTTGTTCAGCCGAGTTCAGCGCATTAAAGCCTATAAAAGCGTGTTTTTTACTAGGATTCTCACTTATGTAAGTATCAATTTTTTCTGAAGCGATTCGGTATACCAGTCCTTGATATGCTATCGATTCTTGAAGAAGCATTTCTTTTAAGTTGGTATACAGTTCTAAGAGGCTATTCCAAAACTGTAAGTATTTTTCTATAAGTTCGGTTTTCTCTTCTTTCAAGTTCCACCGCTCCATTGTTTTTATACTTCCTAAGTAATTGAAGAAGTCTTTTGGATTTACTAAATAACGATCTATTTCATTAAAATCGTTTAGTAAGGTAATTGCCCAAGTGTTGTAGTTTTCAAAACTTTCTTTTTCAGAAAATGAATCGGTATTTAAATAAACCTGATAGCTCTTAAAAAGAAGTTCTGTGCTATCTAATATAGAAAGACCTGAAACGGCTTCTATAAACTCTTCAATACTTATTATATGTGGTAAAAAAGAAGTCTTTTGTGCATGCTTGCTTAACTGGTTTTTAAGAAAGCCTCCAGCACGTTTACTGGGAAGTATAAGGGTAAGACCAGACAGGTCTTGGTGTTTTCGTTGTAGGCTAAATAGGGTTTCTTCCAAGAATGTTTGCATACCCTAAAAATAAGAAACGCCCCCGATTTACGGAGGCGTTTCTGTTATTTATTTAATGAACATTATTTCATTATCGTTTATTTATCTCTGTTCTTGTTAAGAGAGATTTCAACACGTCTGTTTTCTTGTCTTCCAGCAGCTGTATTGTTTGTAGCAACTGGTCTTTCTTCACCATAACCTTCAGAAGTTAACCTGTTGTTAGGCATTCCGATTGTAGTCAAGTAATCTCTTACAGAAGCTGCTCTTTCTTTAGATAACTTCATGTTGTAAGAATCACTACCTCTACTATCTGTGTGACCTTCAATATGGAATACTGTATTTGGGTATTCTTTCATAATGTCAGCAATGCTTTGTAATGAAGCATAAGACTCTTGACGGATAGAAGATTTGTTATAATCGAACAAGATTGTTTTAGAATACTCGTTGATTTCTTTAATTACTTCTACAGTAACTTCTGGACAACCGTTGTTTGCAACAGTACCAGCAACGTCAGGACATTGGTCATCTTTGTCTAATACACCGTCACCATCTCTATCTTCGAAAGGACAACCGTTATTAGATGCAGGACCTGCTTCGTTTGGACATTCATCATCACCATCAGCGATACCATCACCGTCAGCATCAGGACAACCGTTTAATTCGGCTAAACCAGCTACAGTTGGACAAGCATCTTGAGGATCAGCGATTCCGTCACCGTCAGTATCAGGACAACCGTTAAACTCAGCTAAACCAGCAGTTTCTGGACAAGCATCGTTTCTGTCTTCGATTCCGTCACCGTCAGTATCAGGACATCCATTAAATTCTGGAAGACCAGGAGTTTCTGGACATTCATCATTTTGGTCGTAGATTCCGTCACCGTCAGTGTCTTTTCCACCAAACTTAAATACAATACCAGCAGAATGTTGGAAATGCTTTACTCCGTAATCATCTTCAAATGCGTGCTTATAAGTTGTTTGTAGGTTTAAGGCTATGTTTTCAGCAAACCAGATTTTAACACTAGCTAAACCGTTAGCTGTTCCAAATCCGATGTCATCAACCCAAGTGTAACCACCACCAACACCAATAGATGGGTCAAACCATCCACCAGGACCGTTGATAAGGTCTCTAAAGCTATATCTAATTTCACCATCAGCAGCGTAGTAACTTAAGTCATCTACACTTACATCACCTACTTTATCTATTCTGTTAATAGAACCTACTGCAGAAAAAGTAAAACCACTACCAACATATCTGCTGATTGCAATTTTAGATACTGAAGGTAAAATGTTCCAGTGATCATTTACATTGTAAAATTCTTCAAAAAGCTCTCCTCTCATAGGAGAAGATACAGATTGGCCATCCTCTAGACCAACGGGAAAGACGTCAACAGCATTGACACCAATCTCAAAAGCCCAAGGGTTGTTTTCGTCTTGTGCGTTCGCTACGCCAATACCCATAAATAGGATGGCAGCAACTAATAAACTGTTAAGATGTTTCATATTCGATTGTTTAATTTTTAAGTGTTAATTAGAGCAAAAGTAAGTTCTTATTACTTATAAACAAAGTCAAATCTATTAAATTTTTCATAAATACAAAGCCTTTTGCCCCCAAATTTAATTTATTCAGTCTTAATAATATCTAGTTTTTTACCCACTTTAATAAAAGCATTTATTGCTTTGTCCAGTTGGTCATTTGTGTGAGCAGCAGATAATTGCACTCTTATTCTCGCTTTCTCTTTTGGTACTACCGGGTAGAAAAAACCGATAACGTAGATGCCTTCTTCCAGCAACATATCGGCCATGTCTTGTGATAGCTTTGCATCATATAACATGACAGGAACAATAGCAGAATCTCCATCGATAATATCAAAACCTGCTTCTTTTATTCCTTTTTTAAAGTATGCTGTATTTTCTTGTAGACGATCTCTCAGTGTAGTATCGGTATCAAGCATATCAAACACCTTAATAGAGGCTCCAACAATTGCCGGTGCCAATGAGTTTGAAAATAGATATGGACGCGATCGCTGGCGAAGCATTTCGATAATCTCTTTTTTACCAGTAGTGTAACCGCCCATAGCGCCACCTAAAGCTTTACCTAATGTACCCGTTATTATATCTACACGATCCATAACTCCTTTTTCTTCTAAGGTTCCACGGCCTGTTTTACCAATAAATCCAGTAGCATGGCATTCATCAATCATAACCAAAGCATCATATTTATCGGCTAGATCACAGATTTTATCTAATGGTGCTACTAAACCATCCATAGAAAATACACCGTCGGTAACGATAATCTTAAAACGAGCTCCATTTTCATTAGCTTTAATTAATTGCTCTTCAAGCTCATCCATATTGCTATTTTGGTAGCGATACCGAGCAGCTTTACATAAACGAACGCCGTCGATAATAGAAGCGTGGTTTAAGGAATCTGAAATAATTGCGTCTTCCTTCGTCAATAAAGGTTCAAAAACACCACCGTTTGCATCAAAGCAAGCTGCGTATAATATAGTGTCTTCCGTTTGGTAAAAATCGGCTATTTTATGTTCCAGCTCTTTATGAATGTCTTGCGTTCCGCAAATAAACCGAACAGACGACATACCAAAACCGTGCGTATCCATCGCGTCCTTGGCTGCTTGTATAACGTCTGGGTGCGAAGAAAGCCCCAAATAGTTATTCGCGCAAAAGTTGATCACTTCTTGTCCTGTCGAAATTGTAATAGCGGCATCTTGCGGAGAGGTGATGATGCGCTCTTTTTTAAATAATCCGTCGTTTTTTATTTCCTGAAGTTCTTCTTGCAGGTGTTCTTTAATTTTTCCGTACATAATGTCTGTTTTTTTTCAAGTAACAAAGTTAGGCTTTATTTATAAGTATGCCATTTTCTGAAGTATAAACCAAGATTTTTTCAGCAATCTTAAAATTCATTTCTGAAAGCGCTGCTGCATATTGGTTTATTTGAATCCTGTGTTTTTGAGATTGACTTCCCGTTTTATAATCTATAATACTTACGCTACCGTCGGGATGAAAATTTAAACGGTCGGGACGTAATATTTTTCCTTCTGAAGTAATTAAATCTCGTTCGTTTTCTACTTTTTCGGAAGGTTGAAATAAGTGGTTTAACTTCTCGTCTTGTATTAAAGCATCAACCGCTTCTTTTAAAATTTTAAAATCGCTTTCTGAAACAATCGCTCGTTTTTTTATATTCTTTAATATTTCCGAAGCATCGTTTTCATATTTAATTTCAGCCATTGTATCGTGAAAAAGATTTCCACTTAAAATAGCAGCTTCGGTTTCGGTGTCCCAAAGCAATGCTTCTTTGGTTACAATATTCAAGTTACGGCTTGTTGGTGAAGTGTTGATGTATGTAGGCGCAACCGTTTCAGTAATATTTTCTTCTTCTTTTAGTTCTTTCCGTGTTTTTTCACCAAATTGATATAACAATTGGTCATCGTTCCATTTCTGTCCATGTTTAAGGTATTCTACAAACAACTGACTAAAATCCTTAGGTTGATCTTTTACGCTGCTTGGCTTTTCAGAAAAAATATAGAGCTGATCAACAGGCCTTGTCAGGGTAACATATAGTAGGTTTAAATTGTCGAGTTCTAATGTGTTTCTGCGGTCTGCGTAAATTTTAGCACCTTCTTCGCCAAATTCTGCTACACTACTATTAAAATTAATTACCGCTTCTTCAAAACCGAAATCGTTTTCAGGGGCTTTAAACCACGTTTTTGGTTCTATTTCTTTGTATAAATCGGTTTCAGCAAACGGGAATAGTACAATAGGAAATTCTAATCCTTTTGCTTTATGGATGGTCATTAATCGCACTGCTCCGGTAGTTTCGGCAGCGGCAACCGAAACTTTTTCTTTTTTGGTTTCCCAATATTCTAGAAAGGCCATTTTTGACGCTAATGGTTGTTGTTCAAACTCATAAACCAAATCCATAAATCCGAAGAGATAGGCGTCGGCACTCGGTTCTAACTTAAATTGACGAATGCAATACTCAAAAGCTTCGTATAAAGAAACTGAATGTATAAAACTGGAATTAAAATCGATGTTGTATTGCTGTAAGAGTTGCGTTACTTCTTCCGCAGGTTGGTTTAAAAATTGAGTGAAAAATGTATGTTTTTCTTCTGAAATAGAAAGATGTTCGTGAATAAAATCGAACATATTGATTTTTGCCTCTTCATTTTCAGGTTGTAAGGAATAAATAAGCGTCTGAATTAATCCTTGAACCAAGGGCGAGGATTGAAGCAATAACGTTTCAGAAGAAATAATTGAAATCCCGTTTTCCATAAGCCAAGAGCCTAATGCAATTCCCTCTTTTTTGCGACGTGTTAAAATACAAATATCTTGTTCTTGGTAACCGTGGGCTTTTACTTCGTTAATGGTTTGTAAAACCAATTCTGCATAGCTTTCTTCTTTTTCTGTAGCCGATTGTTTTTCAATAAACTCAATCTGTACATAGCCTCCGTCTTTTTTATTGGGCTTTTGCTGGTTTCCTATTTTGTATAAATGTGTATGTTCGGCATCGCCGAAGTATTTTGAAACAAACGTAAAAAATGAATTATTAAACGTGATAATCTCTTTACAACTTCTGTAATTGGTGTCTAAGGTTTCTACCTCGGCTTTTGAAACAGCAAAAGGTGTTTTGCCGCCATATAAATCCATAAACTGTTCAGGTTTACCACCTCGCCAACGATAAATAGATTGTTTGGCATCGCCTACCAATAACAGCGAGCCTGCTTCTTCACTTGCTACTTGTTGCGATAATGCGTTTTCAATTAAAGGAATTAAATTTTCCCATTGCAATTCGGAAGTATCTTGAAATTCATCAATAAAATAATGACGGTATTTTTCTCCCAACCGTTCATAAATAAAAGGCGCAGGCTGGTTTTTTATTTCTTTATTAATGATGGAATTAAATTCTGAAATAGGCAAGATGTTTTTCTCTTCCTTAATAGTTTCAATTTCCTGCTGCACCAAATTGATAACCGAAAGCGGGGTGAGGTTTTTTACTATGGAATTAATTAACTGTAGCTGAAATACCAACTTTTTACTCGTTGAAAAAGCGGAAACCAATTCTGGTGCTAATCCGTCCATAATATTGCTTTCTGGGGGTTTTATACGTCCTGGGTATAAGGGTTTTTCGCCTAAGGTTTCTTGCCATTTGGCGCCGTACGGAACATCAAAATTGCCTTCAGAAAGCTTTACAAAATAGTTGTATAAATATTTCCCGCTGAAGTGGCTTTCATCCAATCCGTTGTCAGCTATTGTTTTAAGGGTAATGGAAGCAACTTGTATTATGTTTTCTGAAAGTTGTTTTTGTTGTTTCAGCAAATGCTTTTTAAACGAAAGAAAATTGTCGAGGGATTGTAGCTTTAGTTTTTTAATGTGTTTGGCTTCATTTTCAGAAAAAAGCAAAGAAGAAGCTTTGGTAATATCTAGGGCAATATCCCACGATTTATCATTATCTGTTTTTTCAAGTGCGAAGTCCAATAAGACGTTGGTGATTTTTTTATCGTCGCCCGCTTTGCTAATTAATTGATCTACGGATTCAGACAATAATTGATCTGTATCTAGACTCACTTCAAAATTTGAAGAAAGTTTTAAGTCACGAGCAAAAGTTCGAAGTAATTGATGGTTAAAGCGATCAATGGTTTCTACGCTAAAAGCCGAATAATGATGCAATAAATGCTTTATAATTGCTTTTGAAGTAATTTGAATTTCCTCAAGACTCATTCCTGTTTCAGAAGCAAGAAGCGTCATCATATCCGATGGACATGAAAGAGATGTTTCCGAGGAAAAAGAAACTAAATTTGAAATAATCCGCTGTTTCATTTCGGCAACCGCTTTATTGGTAAAGGTTATCGCCAATAGATTTTTATAGCTTCCTTCATTTTTTGAAAGTAGTAAACGGCTTAGATATTCTTTTACTAGGGTGAAAGTTTTACCGCTTCCTGCGGCAGCGTTGTAAATAGTGAATGGCGAAGTTGTTTTCAAGCTGTTTTTTATTTAAAAGTAGCGAATCGTGTGTGTATTTGCACAAATAATCAATATAATCTATATGGTTATAAAATCTTATAAATTTTATAACATTTTTTATGTCTTCTTCTGCGTACCTTTGATAATGAACATAACAAAAAAATATAAATAACTAAAAACGATATAATTATGGCTTTCGAATTACCGAAATTACAATACTCATTTGATGCATTAGAACCACATATTGATGCTAAGACTATGGAAATCCATCATGATAAACACCATAATGGATATACCAATAAATTAAATGCAGCGATTGAAGGAACCGACCAAGAAGGAAAAACAATCGAAAATATTTTGAACAATCTTGATATGGACGATAAAGCCGTTCGTAATAACGGTGGTGGTTTTTATAACCATAAACTATTTTGGGAAATAATGTCTCCAAACGGGGGTGGAAAACCTTCAGGTGCATTAGCCGAAGCAATTAACAGTGCGTATGGAAGCTTTGAAGATTTTAAAGAGAAATTTTCTACAGCAGCGAAAGGTCAGTTTGGATCTGGATGGGCTTGGCTTTGTGTTCACGAAGGTGGTAAAGTAGAAGTTTGTTCTACACCTAACCAAGACAATCCACTAATGCCTGGAGTAGGTTGTGGTGGAACACCAATACTTGGGTTAGATGTTTGGGAACACGCGTATTACCTAAATTACCAAAACCGCAGACCTGATTACGTAAACGCATTCTTTAATGTGATAGATTGGGATGAAGTATCAAAACGATATGAGCAGAATAAATAAGTAGAGTTTATATAAAATCAAAAAACCCTCTTAATATTAAGAGGGTTTTTTTTATCAATTTTTAATTAGATTTTCAATTTGGTACATAAAAAAGGTGAACTAGTTGTGAAGTGAGGGAAACGGCTCACAACAAAGTTTGTTTAAAGAGAATAAGTTTTAGTAATTGCTCGCCACCCCGAATTTGGCGCATAAAAAAAGGTGAACACTTGTTCACCTTTTTTTGCCCCAAATCTACCATGAACTTAACCTACTTATGCTATGGTATGATTCAAATATATATTATAAAGTATTTAATTGTTTGTTTTTTAGACCAATAGCTTTAATTTTCGATAAAGAGATGTTTTTGCTAGGTGTTTTCCTTCAGAGAAGGTGAAACATGTGAATGATTTATTAAAAATTTATATATTTTGATATTTATCTGATAAACAGGTTTTAAAAGTTATATTAATGTTACGCTAATGTAAATTTAACGTTAAGTAATTAAATTTTTCATATATTTGGGGTTGATAAAAATGAATGAGTTATGAGCAATGATGAAAATAAATATTATATACTGAAGGTAAAGTATTCAGTTCAAGAAATATCTGGAAAGAAAAAAAATGGTAAAAAATCTATCCATAAAAGAAAGAAACGGTATTTGGTTAAGAACCTTGACACGTTAGATAGTAAATTTCAGGATATTGAACACGCATTGACCGAAGTGGATACTTCTACTTCTAAAAATATCTTTACTGTTTTTAAAGATTATATAGTTCGGTTTGGTTCTAACTGCAATTCTACATACCATAGAATGTTGCGAACTTAAACCTTCTAATAATTTACTTAGAAAAAGCAAGCTGTGTATATATCGCTTGCTTTTTTTGTTTTATATAAACTCTGTTTGTTGAAGAAGCTTAGTAGATGGCTGCTTAACCATACGATGAAAATAATTTGTTATAATTATTTAAATCAGGCTTGAAAAAAGCAAATATGTGTTTAAATGAAATTGTAAGTGGCTCGCTTTATTTTCTGTTAGTGTCATTTAAGTATAGACTACAGCTCGCCACCCCGAATTTGGCGCATAAAAAAAGGTGAACAAGTGTTCACCTTTTTTTGCCCCAAATCTTACCATAAACTTAACCTACTTATGCTATGGTATAATTCAAATATATATCAAATTTTCAGTTCTACAATAAGGTTTTTCCTACTTTTGGACGAACTGTTTTATAAACTCGATTAAGTGTTTAATAATAACTATTTACACTGTTTTTTAACAGGTTAGTATGCTCTTTCTGGGTTTCCTTCGTAAAAATGAACATAAGCTTTGTTAACCACTCGCTTTCCACCATTTGTTGGGTAATTACCTGTAAAGTACCAATCACCTAAATTCTTAGGACAAGCTTTGTGCAGGTCGTCTACCGATTGGAAAATCAATTTTACATCTGCGTTTATGTTTTCGTCGCTAATAATTTCAGCAATCTTATCAGAAACTTCTTGATCGCTGAAAGGAGCATATAAATCTTTCACGTGATTTACCACATCTTTATCTTCTGTATCTAGCTGCGCTTTACATTTATGGTAGATTTCTTCAACAACATCATACGTTCCGCGTTCTTTATGAAGTGCTAACGCTGCTTGGAAAGCAACTAAACCTTCCAAACGTGCCATATCGATACCATAGCAATCTGGGTAGCGAATTTGTGGTGCAGATGAAACCACTACAATTTGTTTCGGGTTTAATCGATCCAGCATCTTTAGGATACTCTTTTTAAGTGTTGTCCCGCGCACAATACTATCATCAATAATAACTAGATTATCCGTTGGTTTAACAACCCCGTAGGTGACGTCGTATACGTGGGCAACTAAGTCATCACGACTGCTATCTTCGGTAATAAAGGTTCGCAGTTTTACATCTTTAATCGCAATTTTTTCGGTGCGAATTTTATGCTGTTGTATCTGCTGAAGCCTTTCAGTGGTTAAATTCCCTTCTTCCTCTAAAATGGCTTCGTTTTTCTGTTTGTTCAGTTCATTTTGGGCAGCGTCTAACATTCCGTAGAACGAAGTTTCAGCTGTGTTCGGAATAAAAGAAAACACGGTATTTTCGGTATCGTGGTTTATTTCTTTTAAAACTTTTGGCATCACCAAACGGCCTAACTCTTTTCGTTCTTCATAAATTTCAGCATCACTTCCGCGGGAAAAATAAATTCGCTCAAACGAACAAGATTTACGCTCTAATGGTTCTAGTATCTTTTTTTCTGAAAAACTACCGTCTTTTTTCAAGATAATAGCGTGTCCAGGTTCTACTTCTTTAATGTCTTCAAACGACACATTAAATACAGTCTGAATTGCTGGTCTTTCTGAAGCAACAACTATCACTTCATCGTCTTTGTAGTAATAGGCTGGACGTATTCCTGCAGGATCGCGTAATACAAATCCGTCACCGTGCCCCAACATTCCGGCCATAGCATAGCCTCCGTCCCAATCTCTAGCAGACTTCTTAAGTATTTTTTCAATTTTAAGGTTTTCAGCAATAAAAGGAGAAGCTTCCATTTTATTCAATCCTGCCTTTTTCGATTTTTTATAAAGTTTGCGAACGCCTTCATCTAGAAAATGACCAATTTTTTCCATCACAGTGATGGTGTCGGCTTTTTCTTTAGGGTGCATCCCAAGTTTGATCAAATTATTGAACTGCTCGGTAGTATTCGTCATATTAAAGTTACCGGCAATAATCAAATTACGGTGCATCCAATTATTTTGCCGAAGAAAGGGGTGTACGTTTTCTACACTGTTAATGCCAAAAGTTCCGTAGCGAACGTGCCCTAAAAGCAATTCGCCAATGTAAGGGATGTTTTTCTTTTGAGCGGCGACATCGTTTTTGTATTCTGGGTGTCTTTCAAACTCCTCATTAATACGACCGTTAATCTGAGCAAAAATATCCTGGATGGGTTGCGATTTGTTAGAACGTACTCTGCTTATGTAACGTTCTCCAGGGTCTACATCAAGTTTAATACTGGCAAAACCGGCACCGTCTTGACCACGGTTGTGCTGTTTTTCCATCATTAAGTACATTTTGTTTACTCCGTAAAATGCAGTTCCATATTTCTCTTTATAATATTCAAGCGGTTTCAGCAATCGTACCATTGCTATTCCACATTCGTGCTTTAACGCGTCGCTCATTTTTCTGAAAAATTAGTTCAATTAAAAACGCCCCGAAAATTCAGGGCGCGATGTTATGTTAATTCTATATCAAATTGTGTTAGGCTTTGAAATTGTTTCAAGCGCTGATGTACTTCTTTTTTTGTGAGACCCTCCAATCGTTCTGTTCCAAATTTTTCTACACAAAACGAAGCTAAAGCCGAACCATAAATTATGGCATTCTTCATATTTTCAAAGCTATAATCTGCGGTTTTTGCCAAATAACCCGTAAATCCTCCTGCAAATGTATCGCCCGCTCCAGTAGGATCAAAAACTTCTTCTAACGGTAATGCAGGTGCAAAGAAGACATCGTCATTATGAAATAACAAGGCTCCGTGTTCTCCTTTTTTTATAACCACATATTTAGGTCCCATTTCTCTTATTTTTTGAGCTGCTACCACCAATGAATATTCACCGGTTAATTGCCTAGCTTCTTCATCGTTAATCGTAATAACATCTACTTTAGCAATAACTTCTTTTAATTCGGCTAAGGCGTTATCCATCCAAAAATTCATCGTGTCCAGCACAATCAATTTTGGCGAATCCATTTGCTCAATCACACTTAATTGGACGAGCGGATGTAAATTTCCTAACATCACCACTTCAGCACCTGTATAGTTTTCTGGTACTTTAGGTTGAAAATTCTCCAATACATTTAACTCAGTCGCTAAAGTATCGCGAGAATTCATATCGTTACGGTATTTCCCGCTCCAAAAGAATGTTTTTCCTTCTTTAATAACTTCAAGTCCTGAAACATCTAAATTATTGTTTTTCAGCATCGCGATATATTCCTCTGGGAAATCACCTCCAACGACTGAAACAATAGCGCCATCGGCATTAAATTGGCTAGCTGCCAGCCCTATATATGTAGCGGCGCCACCTAATATTTTATCGGTTTTGCCAAAAGGCGTTTCAATAGCGTCGAAAGCAACGGTACCAACTATAACGAGTTTGCTCATAAAAGGGTTTTAAATTGAGGGTGCAAATTTAACGAAATAATTTAGAAAATATATGTTTTTAACGAAGACTAAACAAAGTGTAAGGTGTTGATTATTACTTTCTTCCAAAATCTGCTGGAATTTCGCCCCACGCTTTGGTTTCCCATTTAACCACTTTGGTGGAATAAGTGTTTGTTTTAAGCCAAGTTTCGGCTCGGGCAATTAATTCAAATAACGATTTATTTTTTGAAGACTTCTTTAATTTAGTGTTGCACTTTTTTCGTTTTATCCACCCCATTGCAATCCTACTATCCGTATATAAAATACGATCGCTACTAATTTTCTTTAAATAAGCAAGCCCATGAACCAAAGCTAAAAATTCACCTACATTATTAGTTCCTTGCTGAAAAGGGCCTTGATGAAACAACTGTTTATGCGTTTGGGTGTCTACGCCTCGGTATTCCATTTTCCCTGGGTTACCACTAGAAGCCGCATCAACTGCGATGGAATATAAATTGGGTTGCCCTATTTTAGCTAATTGTTCTTTAGTAAGTGTTTTTTTCTTTTTGGTGTTTTTTCCTTTATAGTCTGCGTATTCTTTATTGTACGCTATTTTAGCTTCTTTTAAACTTTCAAAACTTTTGTATTGTGCGCCGGTGACTCCTGTAATGGCTTTTTTACATTCCTTCCAACTATGGAAAATACCTGTTGGGTTTCCGAACCAGACGACATAATATTTTTTGGTCTTTGCCATTAATCAGTTTTTTCAGCAATTAATAATTTTTCAATTACTCTTGGAAAATGTTCATATTCTAATGCATGTACTTTTTCAGCAACCGTTTTTGGTGTTTCATTTACTGAAAGCGGTGTTTTTTCTTGAAATATAATTGCGCCTTCATCATAATTTGCGTTCACATAATGAATTGTAATACCAGTTTCAGGTTCTTTATTTGCAATAATTGCTTCGTGAACATAGTTTCCATACATTCCTTTTCCACCATATTTTGGAAGCAAGGCTGGATGAATATTTATTACTTTGTTTGGGTATTCCTCCAAAATTAATTCAGGAAACTTCCATAAGAAGCCTGCTAATACAATTAAGTCTGGTTTGGTTTTTTGAAGCGTTTTTAAAATGCCTCCTTCAGAAAATAAATTTTCCTTATTAAAGTATAGGGATTTGATATTGTGTTTTTTAGCCTTTTCTAGCACCTTGGCATTTTTCTTGTTTGACAGTACAAGAACAACTTCACCAACATTAGATTGTTTAAAATATTTTATTATATTTTCGGTATTGGTACCGCTACCAGAAGCGAATATGACAATGCGTTTTTTCATCAAAATAACAATGAGGTTTTCAAGAAGTAATATTAAATAAATAACAAAAGTAAGGTAATAGGGTTTTACTTCTCCCAAAAATGTTTAAATTGGTATTCACATTTTAGGTTTAAAATGGTGTATTAAATTAAAAAATTTTATTTTTGCCACTTAATTAAATTAAAAAAACAAAGATTATGTCAGACATTGCATCAAGAGTAAAAGCAATTATAGTAGACAAACTAGGAGTTGACGAAAACGAAGTTGTTAACGAAGCAAGCTTTACAAACGACTTAGGAGCTGATTCCTTAGATACAGTTGAACTTATTATGGAGTTCGAAAAAGAATTTGATATTCAAATTCCAGATGATCAAGCTGAAAACATTGCTACAGTAGGTCAAGCAGTTTCATATATAGAAGAAGCTAAATAAATTTAGTCCTTTATGGAACTTAAGCGAGTTGTAGTTACAGGTCTTGGAGCACTTACGCCTATTGGTAATAACATTCCTGATTATTGGGAAGCATTAATCAATGGAAAGAGCGGGTGTGCCCCTATTACTTATTTTGATGCTGAAAAGTTCAAAACTAAATTCGCTTGCGAGCTGAAAGACTTTAAACCAGAAGATTTTTTTGATAGGAAAGAAGCCAGAAAACTGGATCGCTTTGCCCAATATGCTTTAGTATCTTCAGATGAAGCTATTAAAGACGCGGGAATAAACCTAGACGACGTTGATAAATTTCGTGTAGGAGTTATATGGGGTGCTGGTATTGGCGGACTTGAAACCTTTCAAAATGAGGTAATAAACTTTGCAGAAGGGGATGGAACACCACGTTTCAACCCCTTCTTTATCCCTAAAATGATAGCTGATATTGCCCCTGGTAATATTTCTATTAAACACGGCTTTATGGGGCCTAACTATACAACGGTCTCTGCGTGTGCTTCTTCTGCCAATGCAATGATTGATGCTTTAAACTACATTAGGTTAGGGCATTGCGATGTCATTGTAACTGGTGGTAGTGAAGCGGCAGTAACAAAAGCTGGTATGGGAGGTTTTAATGCTATGCATGCCCTTTCTACCCGAAACGATAGTCCTGAAACCGCATCAAGACCTTTTGATGCTACCCGTGACGGATTTGTATTAGGGGAAGGAGCAGGAGCATTAATTCTTGAAGAATACGAACACGCAAAAAAACGCGGTGCTAAAATATATGCTGAAGTTGTTGGTGGCGGAATGTCTAGCGATGCCCACCATATGACAGCTCCACATCCAGATGGTATTGGTGTAGAGCGTGTAATGCTTAATTGTTTACGTGATGCAGGGATGAGCCCTAATCAAGTAGATACTATTAATACACATGGTACATCAACACCCTTAGGTGATGTTGCCGAATTAAAAGCAATTACCAGTGTTTTTGGTGAACATGCTAAAGACATTAATATTAATTCTACTAAATCCATGACTGGGCACTTATTAGGTGCTGCAGGAGCTATTGAGGCGATTGCCTCCATTTTAGCAATGGAAAATAGTGTGGTGCCACCTACCATTAATCATACTACAGTTGATGAAAATATAAATCCATCTCTTAACCTTACCCTTAATAAAGCTCAAGAACGTGAAATTAAAGTAGCAATGAGCAATACTTTTGGTTTTGGAGGGCACAATGCCTGTGTGCTGTTCAAAAAACTGGACGCATAAATACTAGATGGCATCCATTAAAAACATATTTAATTCCCGAAATTCAACCGACGGGGATTTTTTTCATGCAATTAAAAAAATATTGGGTTTTAAGCCCAAGGATATCTCAATCTATAATGAAGCTTTTACCCATAGATCGCTTCACGAGAAGAATAATGACGGTCAACCCCAAAACTATGAGCGTTTAGAGTTTTTAGGAGATGCTATGTTGGGAGCGGTAATTGCTGCTCATCTTTTTGGCAAAGTACCTTCCGGCGATGAAGGATATCTTACTAAGATGCGATCCAAAGTAGTAAGCCGCGAACATTTAAATGAATTAGGACGGGACTTAAACCTTATCAAGTTTTTAAAATCCTCCGTTTCTTCTGATCAATTTGGAGGAAACATTCACGGAAATATCTTTGAAGCTTTAGTCGGAGCCATTTATTTAGATCGTGGATATAACTATTGTGAAAAGTTTATTTATAAACGGGTTATTAAACCTTATGTTGATATTGAACGCTTGGAAGGCAAGATAATAAGCTATAAAAGTTTATTTATTGAATGGTGCCAAAAAAGTAAACAACACTTCAAGTTTCATGTATATGAAGACACTGGCAAAGATGAGTTAAAGCACTTTGCTGTTAAGCTTCAACTAGAAAATGAAACCATTGCCAAGGCACGTGCTACTTCAAAAAAGAAAGCTGAAGAACGAGCCGCTAAAAGAGCTTATTATAAGTTTCAGTCAAAAATTGACAAAGAATTAAACTAAGCCTTTCGTTAATTACCTAAAGTATCCTTATTTTTATGCTAAAATCCGTTATGGGTAAACATAAATTAGTGCTCGAAGACGATTTTAGGGAAGATTTTCAAATACTAGCTATTCACTGTGGTGTGGAGCCCTATAAAATGGCGTTCTACTTAAATAAATACTTACAATTACGGTTAAAACGGCGAAGAACAGATCTTGAATTTTCAAAGGATGGATTAGAAGTGCAGTTTCCGTTGTTTGAATTTGAAGACACCACAAATTACATGGTGTATGATCTCGTTTCAAACACTTGTAAATCTGCAACTGCAAATACAACAGCCAGCGGAGGATTATTTGGTTCAAATGCTTCGGAAGAATACATAACCACCTATTTAATTCCGGAGTATAAAAAAGTGGATTATTTTTTAAAAATTACTTCCGAACACAACCAGGTTTCAATAAATAAGCTGCTTTCAGAAGCAAATAAAATAAAATCCATTATTTCTTCTTACCTTATAGATAGTGAACATATAAAGTCTAAAAACAATTTAATATTCAATTAATGCAGAAATTAAAAAGAACTAAAATAGTCGCCACCTTAGGCCCATCGACCACCAAAAAGGAAATTATAAAAAAAATGATTTTGGAAGGGGTGGATGTTTTTCGCATAAACTTTTCTCACGCCAAATACGAAGATGTAAAAAAACGCATCGCAACTATTAGACAAGTAGGGGAGCAATTGGGTATTACCCCAGCTATTCTAGGTGATTTGCAAGGTCCTAAACTACGGGTGGGCATCATGAAGGAAGAAGTGATTGTAAATCCGGGAGATAAAATTAGTTTCTGTACCGGAAAAGAGTTTGAGGGCACAAGTGAAAGGGTGTACATGAATTACGATAGTTTCCCTAAAGATGTTAATGCTGGCGAACGAATTTTGCTAGACGATGGGAAGCTTATTTTTGAAGTAATTGAAACCAATGGGAAAGATGAAGTTAAGGCTAAAGTAATTCAAGGAGGGCCCTTGCGTTCTCGAAAAGGTGTAAACTTACCCAACACCAACATTTCGTTACCAGCACTTACAGATAAGGATAAAAAAGACGCAGTTTTTGCAGTAAAACAAGACGTAGATTGGATTGCCTTATCATTTGTACGCCACGCAGAAGACTTAAAAGAGCTACAAGCTATTATTGAAGCACATTGTGAATATAAAATTCCGATTATCGCTAAAATTGAAAAGCCCGAAGCTGTACAAAACATCGATAAAATTGTTGCTTATTGCGACGGTTTAATGGTTGCAAGAGGTGACTTGGGAGTAGAAGTTCCAGCTGAAGAAGTACCGCTTATTCAAAAAGAACTGGTCTTAACAGCAAAACGAGCTAGAATTCCTGTAATTATCGCTACACAAATGATGGAAACGATGATTACCTCATTAACACCAACTCGTGCCGAGGTGAATGACGTGGCCAATTCAGTAATGGATGGTGCCGATGCTGTTATGTTAAGTGGAGAAACCTCCGTAGGTAAATATCCAGTTGAAGTTATTAGAACGATGGCCAATATCTGCAAAAGTGTGGAAAACTCAAACTTAATTACGGTACCACACCAGCCGCCACAAATTAGAACCAATCGCTATGTTACCAAATCGGTTTGTTATCATGCCGCAACTATGGCAAATGAAATTGATGCGACTGCCATTTGTACGTTAACCAACAGTGGTTATACAGCTTTTCAAATTTCGGCTTGGCGACCAGACGCGAACATTTTAGCATTTACATCTAACAAACGTATTTTATCACGATTAAATTTATTGTGGGGCGTAAAAGCTTTTTACTATGATAAATTTGTGAGTACCGATGAAACAGTTGACGATGTAAACAAAATTGCGCGAGATAAAGGATACGTAAACAAAGGCGATTATCTAATTAACCTTGCGGCTATGCCCATTTCAGATAAAGGGATGGTAAATACGTTAAGGGTATCATTGATTAAATAAAAAAAAGCCGAGTTTTAAACTCGGCTTTTTACTTTTTTACAAATTTTAGTCTGCCACTTCGGTGCGTTCTAATTTCATTTCCTTTCCTTCTTTGGTAATATTTACAGAATAGCCGAAGCCTTCAGTTCGATAGTCATAATTTATTTTTTCTAGACTATTGTCTTTTCTATTCACAGTTAACTGGCTTGTCCAAGTACCACTTTTAGGGTCCTTCTCTTTAATAGTTTCTTCCTTGCTTCCTTTTGGGGTGGGGAATGCAAAACTCTTCGGAATATCGAACAACTCGGCTGCAATGTAGAATGCTTCGTGCCACTTGTCGGTTGGGAGCACTAATGTTTCAGTATTTGTAGGTTTACTAGCCGTTCCGCCGCTGGTTTCTGTAAATGAAACTTCCGGGAACTGTCCTTTTAAATCATCAGCGTATATTTTGGCATTTATGTCTTCTTCAGGAGGAAAAAATCTGGAAAGATACCCGTTAAAAGCATAGCCAGTTTTCTGATTGTATTCTATCTCATGCATCGCACCTCTAATACCACCAATGGTCATCGTTTCTTCATTTTCTGAGGCTATTACCTTAATCTTAGTTCCGTACGGCATTACGCCTAATTTATCACTGTTTAAATTGTCATGTTTTCGTAGAGTAAGTCCGCTTGAAGCGGTTACGTAGAGAAAATCTGGTGTAGTTTTGGTTTCTTTTTCAGCTAAAGCTAAATTGTTAGTTTCTTCTGAAATTTCTGAAGATTCATTTGATTTTGTTTCGTTTTTACAAGATAATACCGTGATGGTTGCGGCTAAAACGAATAGAGAATAAGCTACTTTTTTCATAATAGATGGGTTTTTGAAATTATTAATTAGATTCAAGTAGTCTTATTGCATATTTTAAAAATCAAGTTTTAGTTGAACGTCTATACTTTCCTCAGGTTCGGGCTGTTGCTCCTTTTTTTCGTTATTGAGGTTCGATAAAGAAATCCCCAATAATCGCACCGAATTTTTCATTTTCTCTTGAAATAACAAATCTTTAACAGCTTCGAGCATCAGTGACTTGCTCGAAATATAAAACGGTAACGTCTTGCTTCTTGTTTGTAACGTGAAATCGCTGTATTTAATTTTGAGGGTAATGGTTTTTCCGGCCACGTTACTTTTGGTAAGGCGTCTTTCTACTTCCTCGGCAATCGTTTCAAGGCGTTCTAGCATATACACTTCCGAAGAAATATTTTCTGAAAAGGTCCGCTCAGCAGCTAACGATTTTCGGGTTCTAGTAGGTTTTACGGCGCTGTTATGAACTCCCCGAACCACGTGGTAATAATAACCACCACTTTTTCCGAAGTGTTCGGTTAAATATTCAACCGATTTTGATTTTAAATCTTCCCCCGTGTAAATTCCATGACGGTACATCTTTTCCTTGGTCACTTTCCCTACACCGTAAAACTTTTTAATATCCAGTTTTTCTAAAAAGTCGAGTACTTCTTCCGGCGGAACGGTTTTTTGTCCGTTAGGTTTATTGATGTCACTCGCAACTTTGGCAATAAACTTATTTATGGAAATCCCTGCAGAAGCATTCAACCCGGTCTTCTCTTTAATTTTCTGTCTGATTTCCTTAGCAATTAACGTAGCACTAGGATTCCCTTTTTTATTTTCTGAAACATCTAAATAGGCTTCGTCTAACGATAAAGGCTCGACTAGATCTGTATAGTCATGAAAGATTTTCCGGATTTGTTGCGAAACTTCTCGATACCGATCAAAATTACTTTTTACAAAAATTAGATGAGGACAAAGGCGTTTTGCAATTACACTGCTCATAGCCGATCGCACCCCAAATTTTCGGGCTTCATAACTCGCAGCACTTACCACACCGCGCTTACTGCTTCCACCCACAACAATGGCTTTACCCCGTAATTCGGGGTTGTCCAGCTGTTCTACTGAAGCATAAAAAGCATCCATATCTACATGGATTATTTTACGAATGGGCAGCGACTCGTTCATTTTATAAAATTATAATATCTTAGTAGTAAAGTACACAAGAAAATGGCCAAAACAGCAATTATTTTAGGAGCAACTGGTTTAACGGGTAGTATATTGCTTCAGCGGTTACTTAATGACGATTCAATTTCAACCATAAAATTGTTTTCACGAAGTTCAAGTAACGTAAAAAGCCCAAAAGTAGAAGAACATCTAGTCGATATGTTTGAGTTAGAAAGCCAAACAGAACACTTTACAGGCGATGTTGTTTTTTGTTGCATTGGAACGACAAAATCGAAAACACCTGATAAAGAAACGTATAAAAAAATAGATTATGGTATTCCTGTTACAGCGGCGAAATTGGCTAAACAGAATTCAATTTCCAAGTTTATTGTAATTTCAGCCTTAGGCTCAAACCCAGAAAGTAGCGTATTCTACAACAAAGTAAAAGGTGAAATGGAATGCGATGTTTTGCAGCAGAATATTTCAGAAACATATATCTTACAGCCTTCATTAATTGGTGGTGACCGAAGTGAAAACAGAACTGGAGAGTCTATTGCGCAGTTTTTTGCGAAGGTATTTGGGTTTTTAATTCCGAAAAAATATAAAATGATTGAACCGGAAACCATCGCTAAGGCAATGCAAAACTTACTATATAAACCGTATTCTGAAACGAGAATTCCTTCAGATGAAATTAAAAAGATAGCAAAAGCATGATTGAAATAGAACGGAAATTTTTAGTGACTTCTGAAGCATTTAAAGAACTCGCGTTTAAAAAAACTAGAATTGTACAAGGCTTTTTAAATACAGATCCCGAACGAACGGTACGTGTGAGAATAAAAGGCTCCGAAGGATTTATTACGGTAAAGGGCATAGGAAATGAAACGGGAGCTAGCCGATTTGAGTGGGAAAAACAAATAACTGTCGAAGAAGCAGAAGCCTTGTTGAAAATTTGCGAACCTGGGATAATAGATAAAATACGTCACGAAGTGAAAGCTGCTAACCACATTTTTGAAGTGGATGAATTTTTTGATGCTAACGAAGGATTGATTATTGCTGAAGTTGAACTTTCAGAAGAAAAAGAAACAGTCACCATACCCAATTGGATAGGAAAGGAAGTTACCGGAGAAACAAAGTATTATAATTCACAATTAAGCAAAAACCCTTTTAAAAATTGGAATGATGAAAACTAAAATTACGCTAGTAGCTATATTAATAGTCTTTTGCAGCTGTAACAATGTAAAAGAAAAAGAAGAAGAAAACACCTTTGTAGAGCAAGAAGCGCAAGTTTTGGAAGCTAAAAAAGAATCAGTAGCGCAACTTAAAGAGAATCTAACAAACGATGGTTACCAGATATTTGATTATGTAGATGAAAAAACCGGTGACACCGTTTTGATGCAACAATATTTCATAGCCTTTTTAAAACGAGGTGCTAATAGATCGCAAAATAAAAAGGAAGCCGATAGTCTTCAAAAACTACATTTAGCGCACTTAGGGAGTATGTACGAAAAAGGTTTTGCAGATATTTCGGGACCTTTTGGTGATGATGGCGATATTCGCGGTATTACTATTTATAATGTGCCAACTCAAAAAATGGCAGATAGTTTGGCCAATATGGATCCTATGGTGAAAGCAGGTCGTTTAGCCATTGAAATACATCCGTGGTGGGCAGCAAAAGGGTTTTCATTACGGTAAGTAAGAGAATAATACAGGATCGACGACAATTCCTCTTAAATTATAAATGACCAAATGGTTCAGCATTTGCTGAGTTGAATATTGAGTGTTGAAGTCTGGATCGGCTAAAATTTCATCAATTTTATAGAGATGAATTTCACAAAAAAGATTCAGGTTTACATCTTGCCTGATTTCGTTCAGCTCTTGTGCTTCTTTTAATAAGCCTAAAATTGTTTTAAAAATAATATCATTTTTATGGCCTTCATAGTGTTTATGAGCCGAAATATGATACTTTTTTAATTCGAAGTAAAAAGCAGGATCATACGAGATCATTTGATTGATTCCGTAGCGATAAATAAGGATAATTTTTTGAAGAGGCGATAGATCTTTTTCGAGTATACGATCTATTTTTTTGAAATGTTCCGTAAAAATATAAAAGATAGTCTTTTCAATAAGCAGGTCTTTGCTGTCAAAATGTGTGTACAGCGTTTTCTTAGATACGGCTAATGCTGAAGCAATATCATCCATAGACACACTTTTAACACCAAACTTTTTAAAAAGATCTAGTGTTTTAACTATTATTTTTTCATCGTCATTTTGCATACTTTCTTATAAAAAAAATTCCCGCCCTGCATTGCTACAGAGCAGGAATCAACAATCAACCAATCATGAAAACTATGATCTATTGCCAGCCGCCACCTAAGGCTTCATACAAGTTAACAATGGCTTGTAACTGGCTATTTTTTGCATTTACTAAATCTAAACTTGAGTTTAACGCATTTTCACGGGCAGTTAAAACTTCTAAGTAGTTTGCCAACCCATTATCCAGCAATTCTTGGGAATAATCTGTTGCTAAAGAGTAGGCTTCATTTTCTTTTTCTTTTACCTCAATTTTATCGGTAGCTGCTTCATACGAATACATCGCATCTGAAACTTCTTTGCCAGCATTTAAAATTGCGAACTTAAAGTTCAAACGAGCCTGTTCTTGTTGCGCTTGCGATACTTCGTATTGAGTTCGTATTTTTCGGCCGTTAATAATAGGCTGCATTAACCCTCCTGTAATTGTTGCAAATAAAGAACTAGCACTGAATAAATCGTCTACATCCAAGCTTTGCAATCCTCCTGTTGCTGTTAAGGTAAGCGAAGGATAAAAACTGCTTCTTGCTACATTGGTTAGCTCAAAAGCATTCACAAGATTATATTCTGCGGCAATTACATCGGGACGATTGCTTAGCAATTGAGCAGGAACGCCTGTTTTTAGTTCGGTATTTATTTGTTGCTTATCCAATTCACCCCGAGTGATTTCTTTCACTGGGCTTCCCAATAAAATAGACATGGTGTTTTCTAATAATCTCGCTTCATTTTTTAAGTCGATTAGTATGGCTTGAGCAGTGTATAATTGTGCTTCGGTTTGTTTAACACCTACTTCGGTTACATTACCGGCTTCTTTTAAAGCTTCGGTTGTTTCCAAACTATTGGATCGGGTTTTAATGGTTTCTTCAGTAATTTGAATTTGTTCGTCCAAAGCCAACAATTGATAATACGTAGATGCAATATTTGCCACCAATCTACTTTTCACAGCTTTATGTGCTGCAACTGTTTGTAAATAGGAAGCCTGAAAAGCACGTTTGTTACTGCGTATTTTCCCCCAGATATCGGCTTCCCAAGAAAGGCCACCGCTTACTTGATATTGATTTAAGGAAGAAAACTGCCCTCCAAATTGACTGTTTTCTGAAAGTTCTTGTCGGGTATACGTCGCATTTCCATTCAACGTTGGGAAATAACCTGCTTTTCCTTGTTTAAGGTAAGCTTCGGCAGCTGAAATCTGTTGTATGGCAATACGGATGTCGATATTGTTCTGCAACCCTTCTTCAATATAATTTTGAAGTTGGGCATCGGTAAACAATTCTTTCCAAGAAACTGAAGCCAAAGATAAACTATCTTGAGGCAGTTTGTCTGTTCGGTAATATTCAGTTTCTACAACAGTTTCCGGCCTACTGTATTCTTTGGCCACAAAGCAAGATTGCAGTATTAAGAAAACCAAGGCAATTGCTGAAATTTTTATTATTTTAACTTGTTTCATTTTTTCAGTTTTCAAAAATTAGTTTGCTTCTACAGCTTCTTTTTTGGTGGTTCCGTTTATTTTATCTTGAAGCCATTGGAAAAAGATATAGAGAATAGGAATAATAAATACTCCAAGCACGGTCCCTATAAATAATCCTCCAACAGCTCCTGTACCGATGGCATTATTTCCACGAGCTCCAATCCCTGATGAAAACACTAATGGTAATAGCCCAACAATGAAAGCGAAAGAGGTCATTAAGATAGGGCGTAACCGTACTTTTGCACCTTCAAAAGCCGCTTCCATGCGGCTAAGACCCGACCTTCGCCTTTGTATGGCAAATTCTACAATAAGAATTGCATTTTTAGCGAGCAATCCTATTAACATGATTAACGAAATTTGGAAATAGACATTATTCTCTAATCCTGCAAATTTCGTTGTTAAATAAGCCCCCATTACACCAACAGGTAAAGAAAGCAAGACCGCAAAAGGAATTAAGTAACTTTCATATTGAGCAGATAGAATAAAATAAACAAATACAATACATAACAAGAATATAAATGTGGTTTGATTGCCTGCATTAATTTCTTCTCTTGTCAATCCTGAAAACCCAACAGAATAATTTTGAGGCAAAGCAGTTTCGCTTACTTCCTGAACTGCTGCAATTGCGTCACCCGAAGAATATCCCGGTGCTGCAGCTCCATTTACACTTGCAGAATTAAAGAGATTGAAACGTGTAACCGATTGTGGGCCATATACCCGTTTTAAGTTTATAAACTCTGTAATGGGTGCCATAGTACCGGAATCATTTCTAACATACATACTGTTTAAACTTTCGGTGGTAGCTCGATCTTCTGGCAATGCTTGTACATATACTCGATATTGTTTTCCAAAACGTGAAAAATTAGCGGCATAAATACTACCTATGTAACCCTGTAAAGTAGAAAGAATAGAACTTACCGACACACCAGCTTCTTTGGCTTTTGAAATATTTACATCAATTTCATATTGCGGGTAGTTTACATTAAAAGAGCTTTGAGCATATTGAATTTCCGGACGTTGTGAAAGTGTTTGTAAATATTCTTGGGTTACTTGGCTCAGTTCAGAAAAACTTCCTCCAGACTGATCCAAAACTTGCAATTCAAAACCCGAAGATGCTCCAAAACCAGGCACCGAAGGAGGTGCAAAGAATAAAATATTGGCATCGGGGATGGTAGCGGCAATTCCAAATAGTTGGCCAGTAATGGCTTCTACTGATTTTGAATCCTCTTCCCGTTCGCTCCAATTATCCAGTTTAATGAAACCTATCCCATAATTGCTGCCGGCACCACTAATAATACTAAAACCACTTACTAATGAGATATCGCTAACTCCAGGAATGCTTTTGGCCTTTGCTTCCAGCTCTTTTTGTACACCAACTGTACGGTCTAATGTTGCACCTGCGGGAAGCTCAATATTGGCAAAAATCAATCCACGGTCTTCATCAGGTACAAAACCGGTTGGGGTAGTCTTGGCTGCCCATAAAATTGCACCGGTAGCTGCGATAAGTATGACTGCTGTTATCCATTTGTGCTTATATAAAAACCCTAGTGATTTAACATATTTATTGGTTGTTGCTTTAAAACCAGCGTTAAACCCAGTAAAAAACCGTTGTAATAAATTTTTCTTTTTACCTTTTTCAGTATGAGGTTTTAAGAAAAGTGCGCTTAAGGCAGGACTTAATGTTAATGCGTTCACTGCCGAAATACCTATGGCAACCATTAAAGTAACGCCAAATTGTTCGTAAAACACACCTGTAGGGCCTGTAATAAAAGTTACAGGAATAAATACCGCAGCCATTACCAACGTAATGGAAACAATTGCTCCGGTAATTTCATCCATCGCCGAACGGGTTGCCTTTAACGCATTTTCTGATCCTTCCTCAAGTTTGGCATGCACAGCTTCCACCACCACAATGGCATCATCTACCACAATACCAATAGCCAATACCAACGCAAAAAGCGTTAAAAGGTTAATTGTATAACCAAATAAATTAAGAAAAAAGAAAGTCCCGATAATGGAAACAGGTACAGCAATAGCAGGTATCAATGTAGAACGAAAATCTTGAAGAAACAAAAACACAACAATGAAAACTAATATAAATGCCTCAAAAAGAGTGGTTAGTACTTTGTCTATCGAGGCTGTTAAAAATTCATTGGTATCAAAATTCACTACATATTTCATCCCTTTTGGAAAATCTGCAGAAAGATCTCCCATTTTTTCATGGATAATTTCAATAATTTCCTGGGCATTTGATCCTGCCGTTTGGTAAACCGCCATACTTACACCTGGATTACCATTGGTGAATGAAATGGCATTATATCCTTCAGCATCCAATTCAATTTCAGCAACATCCTTTAAGGTCAAAAACTTCCCATTATCCAATGCTTTGATTACAATATCTTCATATTGAGATTCTTCTTTATAACGACCGGAATAGGTTAAGACATATTCAAATGATTCAGCATTATTCTGTCCTAAAGCCCCTGCAGCGGCTTCACGGCTCTGTTCGTCAATAGCGGTCGTTATATCTGTTGGAACCAAGTTATAGGCGGCAAGTTTTTCAGGTTGCAGCCAGATACGCATGGCGTAATTTTTACTTCCGAATACACTAACGTCACCCACGCCATTAATACGTTTTAATTCTGGAAGCACATTTATATTCAAATAGTTTTGAATATAAGTTGCATCGTATTCTTCATTTTCAGAATACGTGGTGAGAAACATTAAAGCACTTGTCTGCTGTTTTTGTGTAATTATCCCAGACTGTGTTACTTCAACAGGAAGCAAAGAATTAGCACGCGCCACCCTGTTTTGTACGTTTACTGCTGCAATATCGGGATCGGTACCTTGATCAAAAAACACTTGTATACTTGCACGACCACTATTACTGGCTGTAGAAGTAATATATGTCATTCCTTCCACCCCGTTTATTTGTTCTTCAATAGGAATGATCACACTCTCCAGAACTGTTTGTGCATTGGCACCGGGATAGTTTGCTGTTACTTGAACTGTGGGAGGTGCAATTTCAGGGTACTGCGTGGTAGGGAGTGTTGTAATTCCTAAAACCCCCAAAATCACCAATATAATGGAAACTACGGTTGATAATACCGGTCTTTCAATAAATATCTTTAACATACTTTCTTATTTAAATGCTTGTTCTAACCCTTTAGCGATACTGTCAAAAGAAACAGGTTGAGGAGTAATAGGTGCGTTATTTCGTAATTTACCAACTCCTTTGGCAACAATTTTATCACCTTCTTTAATACCTGATTGTACTATAATCAAATTATTTACCCGATCGGTAATTTCAATAGGGGTAGAAACCGCAATACTATCTCCTTGAACTTTGTAGGTGTATAATTTCCCTTGTCTCTCATAAGTTGAAAACTCTGGGATTACAATGGCATTTTCAAACGTTTGCGGAATTTGTATTTTCCCACTATATCCATTGGAAAGCAACCGTTTAGGATTTGAAAAAATTGCCCTAAATGAAACGGTTCCTGTATTTACGTTTACTTGAGAGTTAATTGTTTCAATTTTCCCTTCGTGTTCGTAAAGATTACCATTTGCCAATACCAACCTAACGTTTGGAAGGTTATTTATTTTTTCTTCTAAACCCTCGCCTTCTGTATTTTGTATAAAGTCTAAGTATTCTTTTTCATTCAACGAGAAATAAGCATATACTTTGCTCACATCTGCTACTGTAGTTAAAGGTGTTTGCGAGCTAGGGCTTACCAAAGCACCTTCCCGAAGCGGAATAGAACCCACATACCCATCGACCGGGCTTTTAATATTTGCATAACCAATATTGGCAGCAATACTATTATAGCCGCTTTTTGCCTGCTCTAATTTTGCTTTAGCGGTTTCCAACTGTACATTGCTAATAATATTCTTTTCAACCAAAGGCTTTAGTTTATCAACTTCCACTTGTGCTGCGTTTACATTTGCCTTAGCGGCGGCTGCGTCTTGACTTAAAGATTGTGTTTCAAGCTTAAAAAGCAACTGGCCTTTACGTACTTTTTGACCTTCGTCGACCATGACATTAGATATATAACCCGAAACCTTTGCTCGAATTTCACTGTTCACGATCCCTTCAATACTTGCAGGGTAATTTGTGTATGCAGTTACCGTTTTTGTAGGTATGGTTACAACAGGGAAACCTAATTTTTGTTGTCCTTGTGCAGCCTGAGCTTGTTGTTTTTCATCATTTCCACAGGAAGTCAATGCCAGGGATGATATAAAGAGCAAGATTAATATTTGCGTTTTTTTCATAGCTAGTTAAATTTACAGTTGATCAAATTCGTTATTAAACGCGATCATTTTTTTAATGGTGGTTTCTAAATTTTCTTTTTGTGTGGTTAAATATTCTTGAAATATGAGTCCAAGATTTTTATTTTTTTTGAACTTTTCTGGATTGTGCTCTTTGTTGAAAGAATTCACTTTTTTGACCAAATTCAATTCTTTTTCAATAGACTCGAGATATTCTTCCAAGGTAATCCGCAGATAATTTTTAGTCGTTCTGAAATACCGTTTGCGATCTCCAGTTTTTGTGAAATATTCAATAAACTTTAATTGTACCAATAAATTAAGGTTGGTTGAAACAGAGCTTTTACTTGCACATGTTATTTCTATAATGTCTTCAAAACTGTGACCTTCAACATTAGAAAGTATCATAAACGCATAAATTCTACCAGCAAGAGGGGGTAGGTTGTGCTTTTCTTCAAAGTTTAAACCTAGTTCTTCAACGAGTTTGCATTTTTCTTCTGAAATATTCTGCATTAAAATAAATTTTAAGCAAAGATAGTATTGGTTCGGAAATCACCGAACCAATTACATGCTAAACTTTTGTTAAATGAAATTCAAAAGAAATACATACATTTTTTAGTTAGTTGCTAAGGCAATTTTTATGTGTTGCTTCACTTCATTTCCTTGGGCATCGGTGGCAGTCAATAGATAAGCTCCCGGTTTTATTAAAACGGAAATCTCGTGAAAAGTTTCGGTTGACCCTATATACTCTGAATCCAAATACCAATACACGGTTCGTTCTGGGTCGCGGTGTGCGAGTTTGAAGATTAATTCTTGTGTGGTTTCGTTAAAATCTTTTGCCAATAAAATGGTTTCGTTTTTCTTCGGAACTATAAACTCCATCAAATTTTCTCCTTCTTGCAAACAATCATTTTTAAAAGTAGGTAAGGGCTTATATTCGGGATGTAATGGTGCATAGTAATATTCCATGACAGGCGGAAGGGCAAACCAGCTTTTTTGTTTCATTTCAGAAAGCTCATAACAAGATGAGTTTACGCGCGCAGTTTCCGAAGCAGTTAAAAACACTTTTTGATGATATGGACAAGGTTCTGTTTTCAACCCGTTCTTCGGAATAAATTCTGAAACCGTTTCCGTACAAAAAACATTGGCCAAATGGCCACTTTTTTGGCATATTTCAGCTTCAGTCAGTTCGTCGTATGGTGTCGCAAACCATTTTGAAGTAGATGGCAAAACCTCTAAGACATCAAACAAGACAGGTGCCGCGGCTTCAATTCCAGTTAAACCTGGACGGCCTTCTCCATCGGCATTACCTACCCAAACTCCAATAGCATATTTTGGGGTAACGCCCACAGCCCACGCATCTTTAAAACCGAAACTCGTTCCCGTTTTCCATGCAATAGGATGTGAATTACTGAAAAAACTCCAATTCTCTTCCCCTTGCGGACGATTCACTTCTTTCATAGTGGTAAAAGCTTCGTAAATAGCGCCTGCATTAAAAACAGAAGGATTTGGCTGTTTTTTTCCGAAGTTAGCTTTTTTGTTTTTTACATAAATGGGTTCAGTAAATTCGTGCGGACGGTATTCACTAGAAGACGAATTGAAATAATTTAAAGTCGAAGCCAGTCCCGCATAGGCATTGGTAACTTGCCATAATGAACTTTCCGCTCCGCCAAGAATCAAGGATAAGCCGTAATAATCGGCAGGATGACCGATGCTGCTTAATTTAACGTCGTGCAGCCGATTGTAAAACCGTTGCAGCCCATATTCCCGAAGCATTCTAACGGCGGGCACATTCAAGGAACGGGATAAAGCCACACTCGCCGGAACAGCTCCGTTAAAGGTGTTGTCAAAATTTTCAGGGCTGTAGCCATTTACAGTTGTTGGAATATCGGCAACCAACATATTGGGCAATAATTCGCCGGCATCCAACAAAGCAGAATACAGAAAGGGTTTCAATACGCTTCCGGTACTTCGGTTTTTATCGATTATGTCAACATAATTACTGTGCTCTTTTGTAGTAGGTGCGTTGCCTACATAGGCTATAACTTCTTTGGTGTTAACGTCTAAAACTAAAACCGAAAGGTTATGAATCTGATTTTGTTTTAGTTGAAAATGATGCTCTTTTACAATGCGATTGGTTTTTTGTTGCAAGGAAAGGTCTATTGTGGTTTGTATGCGTTTACCAGGATGCTCAATCCGGGATTTTTCGGTTAAATGAGGGGCTATTTCAGGAAGCGGCATCGGTTTGCCAGGTAATCGTTCGGCAATTGCCAATTCATATGTTGTTTTATCGATTACATTTTTCTGAAATAACTTTAATAATAACCTATCTCGTTTTTGTTTTAAAATAGTTTCATTTTTACCCGGAAAGATTAAAGCCGGTGCATTAGGTAGAACTGCTAAAGCAGCCGATTGTCCCCAACTCAATTCACTGGCCGGAATACCAAAATAACGCCACGCGGCAGTTTCCAATCCTACTACATTTCCGCCAAAAGGCGCATGCGAAGCATATAAATTTAAAATTTCATCTTTTGAATTTCCCGCTTCTAATCTGGTAGCTTGGAATATTTCAATCAATTTTTCAAAATACGTTCGTTTTTGGTTTTTACGGGAAAGCCTGATTACTTGTTGGGTGAGTGTACTTCCACCTCTGCAAAAATCGGTAGTGATGTTTTGCCAAAGAGCTTTTGCAATGGAAACCGGATTAAAACCTGGATGACTGTAAAAATACTCGTCTTCAAAATATAAAATAGATTGCTCAAATCTATGAGGCACCGAATCGATCTTTGGAAATCGCCATTGCCCATCATCGGCGATACGAGCGCCCATCATAATTCCTTCCCGACTTTCAACCACGGTTGAGGTAGGTGTTTTAAACAATTGGGAAGGAAGACAAAGCAACCAAACAAGGAAAACCACGAACACGACACTAAGTTTGAACTTGTGTTTTTTAATGAAGGCTTTTACGTTCGTTTCCCTTTTCAAAATTTAATTTCAACATTTTATATAAGTGATATTTTACTTTTCCACCTCAACCCACATCCCCTTATTACGCGCATAATAATTACGGTCATACATTGCTTCTACTTGTGTTCCGGGTAAATAATAGGTTCCTAAATAGGAAGCATTCAACTTTACCGTAAACGTTTTCGACTTCTTCGCTCGTAAATCGAAGTAAAAATTGACTCGGTCATCACGAATATCGGTATAACGTGCCTCGCCATTCGCGCCGCCACCAAGCTCAGTAAAACTAGTGTTGACAATTTCCCACCCACTTGGAAAAATTTTAGTGAGCGCCACGTTGTTGATATGGTCGTTTGAAGTGTTGGTAATTGTAACGGTTGCAGAAATTTCTGTTCCTTGACGTAATTTAGAAACGTCAATTTTTTCCCCAGTACCATCTAAATATTGCGCTTGAATGGTAAGGTTTTTTCGCTCTGCTAACTCTTTTCCTAACGGAAGTTTTCCTTGCTGAATTAAAGTAACATAGACTACATTTCCTTTTTTATTGGAAACGGAAACTGAGTTACCACCCATAGAAAACCCAAGTTCTCGTTGCGCTACGGCACGTTCGGTTTTGATCGTTTTGGTTTTTCCATTATCCGTGTAAGTGAGTTCCATCGCTTTCCCACCATTTTTATTGATCATTTTTGCCATAGCTAACAAAGCATAGGAAGTTTCTTGTGTACTGTACCAACGTTGTGATGATAATTCTTTCGCTACGGAAATTGCCATGTCCCGTTGTCTTGAATCTCCCAAAGCTACCATCGTTTCTAAAGCCATTGCTTTGTTTCTGAAAGGTGATCCATAGGTGTAATAATCATATCGTTTAGGTTCAAAACTGATGTTTGCCGTTTGCGAAATTTGTTCAGCTACGTTCTTTTTCCCAGCTAAAGCATAAGCCGCTGCCAATCTCCATTTGGCATTATTACTCAGGTTTTTAGACTCTCTAAGTCGATTCATTGCTGCTAATTCGGGTTGACTAGCCAGTGCCAAGGTGTACAACCGATACGCTTGCGTGAAACTGGAATTGTAACTCGTACTGCTATTGCGCCATTGCCGTGCTGTATTTTTCTGAAACTGCAACCAACTACTTAAAAACGAAATGGGCAAGGCATATCCTTTTTGCTTCGCCTCTAGCATAAAGTGGCCAACGTAATTGGTACTCCACTCATCTGCCTCCCGTTCGCCAGGCCAATAACTGAGACCGCCAGAGGTATTTTGATACGTCCCCAACTTTCTGATGGCGGATTCTACATTTTTCTGAATGTCTTGTTTCTTATCGTACGTAATATCAAACACGTCGGCTAAAAATAATTGTGGAAAGGCTGCTGAGGTAGTTTGCTCTACACAACCGTGTGGATATCGAATTAAATATTCCATCCGTTTGCCAAAATTCATTGGTGGGACGGTAGAAAATTCGAGCATGGCTCCGTTACTTCCCGACACGCCGAAGGTTTCAAAATTGATGGTTTCATTTCCGTTTTCCGTTAACGTGTATTGAGTAGTTTTTTGTGATATAGGATTCGGGTTTTCTACATCAATCTCTACTTTATAACTCGCTTTTTCTCCATTTCCAGAAGCCAGCACTTCAATGTTTTGTATTTCGGAAGTTGGTAATACTTCAAATTCAAAATTCACTATTTTTTCACCTACCGATGGAAATGATATGTTTTTTGAAGTACCATTAATTGGTTTTAACCCATCACCAGTTTTTACAGTAATGATAGCATTTTTCACTTTTTCTTCCATCGCAAAAACGGTTACTGGAAGCGTTACTTTTTCACCTGGGGACAATTTCCGAGGAAGTGAGGCTAGCACCATTAATGGCTTTCGTACCGGTGTTGTTTCGTCAGTTTTCCCATAGGCACTTTTTGAGTTGTCACCAGCAATAACCATGGTACGAACTGAACCGACATAATTAGGCATAGTGAGCGTATGCGATGCTTTTTCACCGGCTTTCAAACTAAACGGACCTATATATTTTACCACGGGTTTAAATCGGTCAGCTTTTCTATTTTTGGCACCGGCAGCCACATCGCCACCACCAATAGCATAGATATTATCCACACTTCCAGAATACGCACCAATTACATCATCGTACATATCAAATGTTTTAACGCCCAAGGCTTCACGAGTGTAAAAAGCTTTGTGAATTTCGGGGGTGTTAAAGCGAGTAAGATCCAATAGACCTTCATCGACCATGGCTAATGTATAGGTCATCGGTTTGTTATTTGCTTCGGAAACATTCACAGTGAAATGTTCTTCTGGCTTCAATACACTTGGCAAATTGATTTCAGGTTTTAAGATGGTTGAAGCATCTTCCACCAACAACGGAATCACGCCATATAAACGAATGGGCAAATCGTTTTTGGTCTGTGCATGCGGTTGCAACAAGGAAATATTCACATATATATTAGGTGTCATTTCTTTGGTAAGCTTGATTGCAGCTTTGGTTTCCCCTTTTTTGGTTTCAATCCAATGCGTTGCTAAAACCTCAGTGCCGTTTTCCACACTAATTAACGCTCGACCTTCACTCCCCGAAGGAAAGGTTATAAAGGCTTCTTCGCCAACATTGTACTTTTCTTTATCTGCGGAAAAAACCAACATCTTAGCACTTTCGGCATCGCCCTCAACTGGGGCCTTCCACCAATTGCGGTAAAAATAGGCAACGCGACCTGTGGCGTGACCCGATTCTTTATCAATTACGCGAATTAAATACCGACCGCCTTCATCTTCAGGAATGTTAACAGTAAAATTAGCTTTTCCTTTGCTGTTGGTCGTGACCTTAAAATTCTTAACGGGTTTGTGAACGGTTGCATTTTCATAGCGGGATAAATTATCATTACCACGGTTCCACCACCAGCGCCATTCAATTCTAAATACTTTTACTTCTACTTCGCGGTTTGCACTTGCATTTCCTTGGGCATCGACAGTTGCTACATCAAAAACTGTGTTTTCATCTGTAAAATACGAACCGTATTTATGGGCTTCAGGCGAGCGCAACCCTACAAAATGTGAATAGGGCGCTAAGTTTTTAGAAAACACATCAATTGAAAAATCGCCACCGCCTTCAAAAACCTTGGTTAAAAAAGTGGCTTGGAGCATACCGGGAGCTTTCCCACTAATCTCAAAATCTTTTGAAAACGCCGTGCTTCCTTCCGAAGACAGTTTGGTATCCAACACTGGGATCTCTACTTTATTAAAAGTACGCACGGGATCGTTAAACTGATAATTAGGATATTCTTTAAAAGCTGTAGCAGTTGTTCTAAGTGTGGCGTCCATTTCTACTTTCAAGTTCCGGGCGGGAGCACCGTGTAACCAAGCGGCTGTAGCGGTTCCTTTTACCGGTTTGCTGGCATCGAGGATTTCATCGTCAAAATCTAACTTTATTTTTAAGCGGTTGGGTTTTACCGTGGCAACCTTTAGTGTTTTATTGAATTTTACCCCACCAACAGTTACGGTAGCATTCCAATTGCCTGTTGGGGAACTAGATTGAGTAGTAATAGGAAAGTAGTAGAAACCTTCTTTGCTTTTAGCTATTTCATTAAAAGAACTTGTGTTCCTTAAGACAGAACGTTGTACAAGTTTTCCTCGGGCGTCGGTTACTTCTAGTTTTACGGGATGGTTTTTGGGTAATGGATTAGTGATATCGTTTAGCACAAAAGTCAAGTGAATGCTATCACCAGGGCGATGTACGCCTCTTTCCGTATATAAAAAGCCTTTAATGCCTTTTTGTAATTGTTTTCCTGAAACATCAAATTTACTTAATGATAAAGCCTTTCCGTCTTCCAGTTTGGCATAGGCATAGTTGTTTCCTTTTTGAGCAACGGCAAAAGCGATGTTTTTCTCACTATCGTAGAGGGTCATCCCTTCAGAATCTGTCATAACAGTTTCTACCAATTGCTGTTGATAATTATAGAGCTTGATTTTTACTCCGCTTTCAGGATTTGTGGTAAGTAGATTGTTGGTGATAAAATGATAGGAACGGTTGCTGCTTTCCTTAACAATTAAACCGAGGTCGCTTCCCAATACATTGCTGCTAATTATGCGATCTTGATTATAATAAGCGGGATGGCAAGGGTTATCGTTTTCCTGCCAATTATAGGTATAATCGCGCCATCGGTAAATTTCGTTATCCCAATATTGCTCTTCCAGTTCATCTTCATAGGTTTCGTCTGTGCTGACATAATAATTTTCGTTTTCTGTTTCTTCGGAAGTAATTTCCGCACAATCATACGTAGTATATTCTTTTTTAAAACTAAGCTCTACACGATAGATAGCACCTGGGTCTGTCTTAAAAAATTCAGAAAGATTTAAAGCATGGGCTTTCCAAGTACCCTTGCTGCCAATCGAATTTTCAGTGAGATTAATAGTCTTTTTTGCGATGCGCCTTCCTACGCGTTTTATATCGTACACATTGTTGCTGTTCAGGTTTGCCGTTTGTAAATATTGAAGGATGTTATCCTGATAAATCTTTATAATGCGTACATCAACTGCTGAAAGGTTAACCGTTTCAAAGTAATATGGAGTTGAGTTGGCATTAGGCAAAATTGTCCCTTTTGAAATAAGCCGGATAGCAGGCTTTAGTTCTTCAAAAGAAACCAGTTCGGAAAATTCTTTTTTTAAGCCGAAGTTTTCGGTGTTTTTAATTCCGTTGAAAATAGTTACTCTGGCATCGCCAGTAATTCGTGTATCTGGGTAAATATTTAAAACGTTACCGTTTACTTCAAAACGAAGGTTTTTGATGCTATCAATTGTAACCAGCCCAGCAAAATCCTGATTTTCTTTCAACGGATCAGAAAAATTAATAGAAAGCGAGGTTTGTGGTGAAAGGGTGCTTTCTACATCAACGACTGTAAAATTGTTCTGACCAGGAATCGCAAACATATTTTCCCCTTTTATCTCAGAATCTATCGCATCGCCGTTCCAGCGTATTTCAATTTCAGAATCGTCTATCTTTCGTTGAATACTATCAATAGTAAAGCTAAAATATTTGGCATATTCCCCTTCCGAAGGCCATTGAAGTTTCAACTTTTTATTGCCCTGTTGTACCGAAACTAGCTTTTTGGCTTTTTTCAACGTAATAACATCTGATGTTTCTATGCTTCCATTTACATACTGCCATTTTTTGCTGTACGATTGAAGGTTACCTAAATCGACTTTAAAGTTGGGTTTGATGGTTTTAAAGCTAAAAGTGTATTCTTTAAAATCTTTTCCTACTTCATCATAAAGTTTGTTCAGTTTTAAGGTGACTGTATATTCGGTATCTGGTTTTAGGTATTCGGTAGGCGTAAATACCAACGTTCTTCCGTTTTCAACAATGAGTTTTCCTTTGGTTGAAGGTGAGATTTCCACATAATCTGTATCAATTTCTTGGGTAAGTTCAAACTGTTCTAAAGGTTGCTGTAACTCAATATGAATGGGCTCTGCAATGCTTTTATTTCCGTAGGTATTGTATGAAATATAATCTTTAAACTTAAAAAGATTATCGGTTTCTGAACTTTCATCTTTATCACTACAAGCGGAAAGGGAAAGTAGGAAAATCACGGTTAATGCATAATACAGATTTTTCATAATTGATGGTTTTAGCGGTTTTAAAAGTATAAAGAATGTGACCTAACAACAAACAAATGCTGCTATTTTAAAGGCATAAAAACCCTTGTTTTCAGGGGGATTTCATTTTTTGATAAAATGTTGGAAGGGAGCTTTTAATGAAACGGAAAAACAATTTAGCTTCGTATTTGAAATTTTAACATTTAGGAAGAGTTTAACAATGCTTTGCTTAGAACACAAGATAAGGGGAAAGCAGGTTGTAATTTTATTTTAAGGCTACATATTAAATTCATATTCCCGCTCTACTTTACAAATTCGTACTTTGTACCAAGTATACCACTCTTTTCTGCCTAACTTTTGAGCCATTTGATGGTCTAGATTAGCTTTCCAATTTTTAATGGCTTCAAGATTTTTCCAATAGCTTACGGTTATTCCTATTTGTGATTTTGCACTTTCAATGCCTATATATCCTGGCTGCTGTTTTGCAAGCTTTTCCATGGTTTGAGCCATCTCATCATAGCCTTCTATGTTTTCTGTTTGCTGACTTGTAAATATCACTGCGTAGTACGATGATTCCATGTTACTCATTATATATACCTATTTTTAAATCTCCATCGGCATTCATATGAGCACGGTACATTCCGGCGGTATTGAATTCCATAGACACATTTCCATCCTTATCAATAGCAATAATACCGCCATTACCACCTAAGTCTGGCAGTTTTTTCTGAATAACTTCTGCAGCAGCTTCTTGAAGGGTTGAACCCTTATATTCCATCATCGCTGAAATATCATGAGCAACCATCCCACGGATAAAAAATTCACCCCAACCGGTAGAGGAAACCGCGCACGTAGCATTGTTGGCATAGGTTCCGGCACCAATGATTGGAGCATCACCAATACGGTTCCAGCGTTTGTTGGTCATGCCTCCTGTTGAGGTTCCAGCAGCTAAGTTTCCGTTTTTATCAAGAGCTGCACATCCAACGGTTCCAAATTTTGAGTCTTTAATAAAAGGGTCTTCAGCAAATGTAACTTTAAAGTCGTGATCTAATTCTGCTTTTTCTTTGTCTTTAATTCGTTGTAAGGACTGGAACCTTTTTTCGGTGTAGAAATATGAGGGGTCTACAAGCTCAAACCCTTGTTCTTCAGCAAAGCGTTCGGCTCCTTTTCCGCTAAGCATTACGTGTGGCGAGTCGTTCATTACCGTTAAAGCTAAGTCTATTGGGTTTTTAATCTGCGTAACGCCCGCAACGGCTCCTGCATTTAAGGTAGCGCCATCCATTACCGAAGCATCTAGTTCATTCGTTTCTTCATGAGTAAATACAGCTCCTTTTCCGGCATTAAATAAAGGAGAATTTTCCATAACATTGATGGTTTTAGTAACGGCTTCCATAGCAGAGCCACCATTTTTTAAAACTATATGACCTACTTTAATAGCTTCTTCCAATTTTTCTTTGTAAGCATTTTCTAAAGAATCGCTCATGTTTTTCTTAAGGATGGTTCCAGCTCCTCCATGGATTACAATTCCGAAAGTTGGTGCATCATTTTGCTGTTTTTGAGTTGAATTATCAGAATTTTCTGACACATTTTTTTCATTTTTACAGCTGAAAAGCACAAAAAATACGATTAAAAGTGTTAAAGTTTTTTTCATAAGATAATGAGTTTTAAGACATACGAATATAATGGAAATTCCAATGTTTTCAGAGGTTCAGCGTTCTTTTAATGATGTTTGTAAAAAGTAAAAATAACGTTAATTATCGATTAAGTGCATAATATATTCGATTAAGTGTATTTTTTTGTAAGTTTTTTTCTATATTTGATTCAGCATCATGCCCCAAATTTGATGCCCCCGTACTTATGAATCTACTAAAAACTAGCCTACTGGCCATGGTACTTTTTTGTACTGTGACATCTTGTAGCAAAGACACAGATGTAATCGTTGAAGAAACAACCGAAGATTACACAATCGATTTAAACCTTGCCAATGAAACCGACTGGGAGATGGCAGATGAAATTTTAAGCCTTGTTAACGAGCACAGAACTTCTCAAGGACTAACACCTCTTAAACGCGATCAACAATATGCTTCTGCGTATGCGGTAGATCATACCTTCTATATGATTGACCTTGAGGAAATAAATCACGATCATTTTGATGTTAGAAAAAAAGGATTGAAAGATAGAGGTGCAAAAATTGTTGGCGAGAATGTGGCTTTCGGTTATCCAACTGCTGAGGAAGTGGTAAACGCTTGGATAAATAGTCCAGGTCACCTTGCTAATATTGAAGGTAATTTCACTCATTCCGGCTTTGGAGTTATAGAAGCTCCTGATGGAAGAGTTTATTTTACCCAACTTTTTTATAAAAAATAATTCCCACTTTTTTGTTTATAGCTTTTGCCGTATTTTTATGGAAACATAAAAAATACGGCTATGGCTATTAAAAAACCTTTTAATCTTACTAAATGGATAGAAGAAAACAGGGAGCAACTTAAACCACCTGTTGGAAATAAAAACCTTTACAAAGATGCTGGCGATTATATTGTTATGATCGTAGCTGGTCCAAACGCCCGTAAAGACTATCACTACAACGAAACAGAAGAGCTTTTTTACCAATTGGAAGGTGAAATTGAAGTACACGTTCAAGATGAAGGGGAAAAGAAAACCATGAAACTAGGCCCTGGTGATATGTATTTACACCCGGCAAAAGTGCCGCATTCTCCTGTTCGAAAAGAAAGCTCTATTGGATTGGTTGTGGAACGTAAACGTAAAGATTTAGAAGGAAAAGATGGCCTTCTGTGGTTTTGTGACAACTGCAACAATAAATTATATGAAGTGTATTTTGAATTGGATGATATTGAAAAAGATTTTCTGAAACACTTTAAGCACTTTTACAATTCTAAAGAGCTTCGCACTTGTAACAATTGTGGCACCGTAATGGAAGCCGATGATCGATTTACTGCAGATTAGCATCTCGTTTTAAGATAATACCTTTAATTTCAAATTCTAACTTCGATTACGTACCTTCGCATTTATTAAAAATAGCGAACAAAATCTTATTAAAATATGTCAACAGTAGCCACAAGCTTCGGGATTGAAGAAGCATTGAAAGAATTAGGATTAAACGAAACAAACAACGGTACTTCAACCGGTGCAAATTGGTTCTCCAATGGAGAAGAAATAGCGTCTTATTCCCCAGTAGATGGAAAATTGATAGGAAAAGTTTCTGCTACCACAAAACAGGATTACGAAAAAGTAATTTCTACAGCAACAGAAGGCTTTAAGGAATGGAGACAACTTCCTGCTCCACAACGAGGAGAAATTGTTAGAAAATTTAATGACGAACTTCGTCGTTTAAAAGAACCATTAGGAAAGCTAGTTTCTTACGAAATGGGAAAAAGTTACCAAGAAGGCCTTGGTGAAGTACAGGAAATGATCGATATCTGTGACTTTGCAGTGGGTCTTTCACGTCAGTTACACGGTTTAACAATGCACAGCGAGCGTCCGGGACACAGAATGTATGAGCAATACCATCCTCTTGGAGTAGTTGGTATTATTTCAGCGTTCAACTTCCCTGTAGCCGTTTGGAGCTGGAATACAGCTTTAGCTTGGGTTTGTGGAGATGCTTGTATTTGGAAAGGTTCAGAAAAAACCCCATTAACATCTGTTGCTTGTCAAAATATTGCAGCGCGCGTGTTTTCTGAAAATGGTGTGCCTGAAGGAATTTCTTGTTTAATTACAGGAGATCATACTGTAGGTGAAATGATGACTAAAGACGAGCGAGTTCCTTTAATTTCTGCTACGGGTTCTACTCGAATGGGAAAAATTGTAGCTAAAGAAGTTGCTGGCCGTTTAGGAAAAACGTTATTAGAGCTTGGTGGAAACAATGCAATCATTGTAACACCAGATGCGAATATTAAAAATACTGTAATCGGAGCTGTATTTGGTGCCGTAGGAACATGTGGGCAGCGTTGTACTTCTACTCGTCGTTTAATTGTACACGAGGATGTATATGATAAAGTAAAAAGTGCTGTTGTAGATGCTTACAAACAAATTAAAATAGGAAACCCATTAGATGAAAACAATCACGTAGGCCCTCTTATCGATAAAGACGCCGTAAAAAACTATCAACATGCATTGGATAAAGTAGTTGAAGAAGGCGGTACTGTTTTAGTTGAAGGCGGTGTTTTAGAAGGTGAAGGTTACGAAAGTGGGTGCTACGTAAAACCAGCCATTGCTGAAGCGGAAAATCACTTTGAGATTGTACAACACGAAACATTTGCACCTGTACTTTACATTATGAAGTATAAAGGTGATGTCTCTGATGCACTTGAATTACAAAACGGAGTTCGTCAAGGGCTGTCTTCAGCTATTATGACGAATAACTTGCGAGAAGCAGAGCGTTTCCTTTCTGTAGAAGGATCAGATTGCGGAATTGCTAACGTAAACATCGGTACTTCTGGTGCAGAAATTGGTGGTGCTTTTGGTGGTGAAAAAGAAACCGGAGGCGGCCGTGAAAGTGGTAGTGATGCGTGGAAAGTGTATATGAGAAGACAAACGAACACAATCAACTATACAACTGAATTGCCTTTAGCGCAAGGAATTAAGTTTGATTTGTAGTAGTTAGAAGTTAGACCGTTTAGCTGCTTGACCAGCAGCAAAACTGTTAGAACATAGAGTATAGACTAAAAAACCCGCTGCAATTTGCAACGGGTTTTTTAAATTTTGATAGTAAGAAAATCTATATTCTATGCCCTTTCACCGAAGTAGCTTTTCTTCTTTTTAAACAATTCCATTGTTCTCCACCCACTTAAACTGTGTTTGATCTTGCGGAATGGAAATACGATTGGCGATTCGTCTCATTCTGCTTGGAAGTTTCATTAAATAATCACGAGCTTTTTCAGCTTCATCTGTCAAAGAGTTCAGCTTGTCAATTTCCCAATAGCTATTTAGTTTTTCCATAATGTCAATATAATCGAAGGTGGTGTAGACACCCAATCGCTGTGCGGCATTTGAAAAGTTTTCAAATGCTGAAGCAATCCCTTCACCAGATTCACGTAGAAACTGTGCCGGCATAACGATTTTCTTTTTCATCATATCTTCGTAAGCGAGAATCATTTCACTAGCATCATATTCTAAAATGGTCTTTACAAATTCACGATATGCTAAATGGTGACGCATTTCATCTCCTGAAATAAGCTTACACATTTTAGCAAGCATTTTATTGTCTTTTTTTCTAGCCAATTGTCCTACACGCTTATGCGAAATATTGGTAGCCAACTCTTGAAAACTAGTGTAAACAAAATTACGGTAGGGATCTCGCCCCGTACCAATATCAAAACCATCGTTGATAAGGTGATGGGTAGTGATTTCAATTTCACGCATGTTTACTCTTCCGCAGAGGTATAAATACTTGTTTAGCGTATCTCCGTGTCGGTTTTCTTCCCCGGTCCATTGCCGTATCCATTTAGACCAGCCATCACGGCCATGTTGATCCACGCCTTCCATATCCATTAACCAAGATTCATAGGTGGGTAGTGCTTCTTCTGTAACCATATCGCCTACTAAAACCACCCAAAAATCATACGGTAATTCTTTAGCTTCTTCCCGCATTTGGGTAAGCTCCTCCATGTAATTCTCACTTTGAAGATTTGGTAATAAATCGGTTGGCTGCCAAATTTCCTCAACCGGAATTAAATAATTTTTCACATAGTCATCTACCGATTTTTCAACCGTTTTCATGACTTCAAGACGTTTATTTTTAAGAATCATTCGTTTTGAAATTTTAGATGTGGTGCTTTTTCTGAACCCGCTTGTAATTCGGGCAGGGAAAACATCACTTCAACTCTACTTGTAAAGATACAAAGCTATAAATGAAACTCTACTAAAACAGTCTTAATTTCTGCCACTTTCATTTGGGTAGAGTTCCCATACTGGGTCGCTTTGCCAAACCTCCTTAGTGTCAACGTCTATTACTGAAACAGTTCCTTTAAATGCCGCTCCGGTATCTACATTCCATACATTGGCAAAGTTAGCGGGTTTCGAAAAACCGACGCGAGTAACAGGAGTGTGGCCAATGTAGATTTCTTTATAGAGTTTTAACCTTTTTGGATAATTGTCACTGTCTTCGGGAATAGACTTATCTAATGCACAAACTAGCTCCCATAACGTTCTATCCCAATACACCATATTGGGGTAATATTCATATTCTGGACCGTGAAGATTGGTAAACCCTGCGTGTAGATAAAGTCGGTTTTCTTCATCAACAAAATAATTACGTAGGTTTTCGAGGAAGTTTATATGCGCTTCAATTTCCCCTTCGGAAAGGTTCTGGTAACTTTTTTTACTAGACTCGCCACCGTGTTGCAACCAAGTGGGGTTATTATCGCCTTTTTTCAGAAAATTATAAAGTAGTGCATCGTGATTACCACGAATAAAAACACACTCATATGTTTCAGAAAAATTAATTAGATATGAAATGGTTTCAGCATTTTCACTCCAACCGTCTACGTAATCGCCTACAAAGATAAAGCGGTCGTCTGTTTGCAAGTCCATACGCTCAAAAACCTGTTTTAATCCTCTTAATCCGCCGTGAATATCACCAATAACTAATGTCCTCATAAGTTAGAAATATATATAATTGTACCGATTATCAAAAGAATACCGAGGACTAAAAAGAAAATTTTCCAAAATGAGTATGGTCGTTTTCCTGAAAGCGTACCAGTCTGGCCATTGATAAAAAAGTTGTATCGTGTTCCCTTAAACTTATATGCACTTACATAAATAGGAAGCAGAATGTGCTTAAAGGTTTCATCACTCAATTTCATATCGATGGAATGTACTCGTTGTGTATCTCCACCAATATCTCGTCTTGCCCAGTTGTCGGCTATATTTCGGGCTTCTTTAGTGGCTCCTAAATGACCGTCATGCAATGGGATTGTATATTTTTCGGTTACAAAACCTGCTAAAAAACTACTATCAAAAGGCTTAAGGTTTTTTAAATTCCAATGAGCAACCTTAGAAGGAATAACTCCAGAGCGTTGTTTTGAAGCTTTAATTAGCGTATCATCTACAAACCCTGAAACATTCCCAGAAGCTGGATACCAACGAGTACGTCTTTCTCGTACGGTACGTTTGTTTTTTCCACTGCCCACTGTTTTAGTTACGTAATAATATTCCCCCCGTTGCCCAGAATAATCGGCATACAATTGAGCATCGAAGGTCCAATACGGCGCGTAAAGCCCTTTGGTAAATTGCGGATCGATAGCTGCCTTTTTTAAATCGTTTGGAGCAAACCACAGGCCTTTTACCCATTTTTTGAAGATTTGATGTGCTTTTTGTTGATTAATTTGAAAAGGGAGTACTGCTCCTGGTAAGATCCAGGATTCTTTTTTGGCATCTTCAATAATGAGTGGCGAGCCACAATAGACGCAATGTAATGACTTATAATTTTCCTCAATATGTTGTTCAGCTCCGCAACTTTTACATTGCAACATGGTAATTTCCTCGCTATGCGATTGACTACCTAGCTTTTCTAAATATGGTTTTAGTTCAAGTTCTTCAAAAGTGGTTTCGGCTGGTTCTATTTCTTGTACATAACCACAATAGTCACATTTTAAACTGGTGGTACCTGGGGCGTACCGAAGTTCTGCCCCACAATTAACACAGGATTTTTTAAGTTCGGATTTTTGTTGCTTGGGTTGTTGCATGTTTTATTGTGAAAGGGCACGGGTGATGCTTTGGTCGGTGGTTTCGATACTATTTTAAAATGCTGCTCTGCATCTTTTTAAAATCACTCAACCACCTCGATTCAGGTTTACATAAAGGTGGTTGAGTGATTTTTGTGCTTTTGCAACGCAAAAAACAAAAATTGTATCGAAACCACCGAAAACTAATTATTCCGGGATCGGCGGTGGTGTATTTCCTCCTAAAAAGGCTTTTAACTCTTCCACTTCTTGAAGTGCAACCCAATTTTGCATGCCTTGTTTCCAGACGAGGGTATCCTTGTTAACAGTACGGCTGGCAAAAAGTGCCCGTAGTTGTTCAAAACCTACTGGGCCATTTTGTTGTCCGTTAGTGGCGTAAAAATATTGAACCGCTTGCGGCATCGGTGGTGGTATACTGCCTGCTTGTTGTTGAGGTTGTTGCATTTGTTGCTGTCCGCCCATCTGTGGAGCCATCATACCGCCCATTTGTTGTGCAAGTACAAAGCCCATTCCCATTCCCATTCCGGCACCAGCTGTCCCTCCTTCGTTGGCAGCAGCAGCTTCGATGGCTTTAGCGGTTTTAAACTTGGTCAATTTATCTAAATCTAACTTATCAATACGGCTGTATTCGAAGATTTCTTTCTTCAAGTCTTCGGGCATAGAGACGTTTTCGATAAAGAATTTTTCTAGACCAATCCCCACGCTGTTAAACTCTGGTTCCATTACTTCTTTACATGTTTCGGAAAGTTCTGTGGTGTTAGCGGCGTACAATTCAATTGGAAGGTTTGCTTCGCCTACGGTATCGGTAAAACGAGTGGCGATTAGGCTTTTAAGGTGTTCGTTTATTTCAAAATTGGTGAAGTTATTGTCCGTACCAACAATATCGACGATGAACTTTCCAGGATCGTTAACTCGGAAGGCGTAGGTTCCGAAGGCGCGAATTTCAACCAAACCAAATCGATCATCATTTAATGTGATTGGGTTTTTGGTCCCCCATTTTTCATCGGTAAATAAATGTGTGTTTACAAAATACACTTCGGCTTTAAAGGGGCTGTCAAAACCATACTTCCATCCTTTTAGAGTAGTTAAAATGGGCAGGTTCTTGGTGTTTAGCGTGTAGGTTCCGGGTTCAAAAACATCGGCCAGTTGTCCTTCATTTATAAAAACAGCAGTTTGCCCTTCACGTACAATGAGCTTGGCATTATTCTTTATTTCGTTTTGGTAGCGTTCAAAACGATGACAGATAGTGTCATCTGTATAGTCTAGCCATTCAATTATATCTATAAATTCGTGGCTCAGTTTTTCCTTGATTTTGTCGAATATGCCCATTTTTATTTGGTTTTAATGATTGAACATTAAAGATATAAAATTTAGTTTAATGCAATGTTAATTATACCGCACCTTCCTTAATATTCGAACCGTTTCCTTGTACGCTTCATATACCTTCCCGTTTGTTTCTTTTAAATATGGTTTAGCTTCCAACAGCTTTTCTTTAGCTTCCGAAAAATCGTTTAAATAACAGATTAAATATGTTTCTGGTAGGTTTTGTAGGTCTTTTTCTTCGGAAGGGGTAAGGCGGGCATTCTTTTTCAGTTTTTTTACCAATGCATTATTAGCATTGTAAATATGGTGCAATGTCTTTTTGTTGAAACGTGGCGGTTCAAAAATCATTTTAGAGTCGATTTTGTACGATCCATTTTCTTGAAAAGTAATCACCACTTCTTCTAGCGGGTAATGTTCTTGGCGGTTGTTCAGCCCTAAACTTACATATTCTATCGTTTTAAAATGATTATCGGTTACTTCGATGGTCACTTCATCTAAAGCAGAATAAAACAAACGTACTTGCTCGTTAATTAATTCAATATCTACCCGGGAATAATAGATGTCCTTTTTAACTTGTTTGGTATTTCCGGCCCAGCAAACAACAAACTGCTCTTTAAAAACTTTGTAGTGTGATTCGAGCTCGTCGTGGCGGTTGTTCATAAAATCGATTACACCATCTAAAGTGTGCTCAATGTTATTTTTTGCCTTGTTTTCAATAGATTTTACAATTTCAGAATTCACATCTTTTATTACAATATCAAAATCCTTTGGCATCGAAATACTTCCGTCTCGAAGAAAAATGCTGCCGCCCCAATATTTCCAAATGTTCTTCCGAAGCGAAGTGATTTCCCCTGTTGGGCGAATGGTTACTAATCCCACTACTTTATCCGGCGGTAAATGTGGAAACATCACATTTTCATAACTGATTAACGGCGCATTGGTCAAGTAGGCATTGACTAAGTTTTGAAGCTTGCTATCGTCGAAAAAATCAACTCCTCGTATTTCGTTTGCTTCATCTTCCACACCCACTACGATAAACGAGTTGTTTTTTGGGTTGCTGTTGCTCAGCGCACAAATGTGTTTTAAAAACTTGGCTTTTCCTTCTTTACTGCCCAGATCAATCTTTCGCTTTTTATCATAGAAACTGCTCTCGTCGTTATGGGCGAGCAAGTTTTTGATAAGAAGTCGTTTATTGATCACGGTTAAAAAAGTTATTGATTATTATGTTTTTAAGATGTCTTTTTGATTGGGTCCTTCGATACAATTTTTAAAGATGCGTACCGCATCTTTAAAAACCACTCAGAAACCTTACATTGTTCTCTTCATTAAAGGTGGCTGAGTGATTTACTATCAAAATGTGTCAATTTGATAGTAAATTGTATCGAAGCCAAATTAAACCGAATCCTTATTCACAATCACACTCGACGATTGGTCTAAACACATCACGGTTAAATCGGCTATATTTACATGTGGCGGTCGGGTTACAGCAAACCAAATTATGTCTGCAATATCTTCCGGTTGCAAAGGCGTGTAACCTTGATAAACTTTATCGGCTTTCTCGGTGTCACCTTTATAACGCACTTCGCTAAACTCGGTTTCGACCAACCCTGGATTAATAGCACCAATTTTTATGCCTTTTCCGTTTAGGTCTAGCCGCATTCCCTCGTTTATAGCGTCTACGGCGTGTTTGCTTGCGCAGTAGACATTCCCAGTTGGATAGACTTCTTTCCCAGCGGTAGACCCTATATTAATGATATGTCCAGATTTTCGCTCAATCATCTGCGGAAGGATGGCTTTAGTAACATATAATAATCCTTTTACGTTAATATCAATCATCGCATCCCAATCGTCTGTGTTTCCTTCATCAATAGGGTCTTTTCCATGGGCATTTCCGGCGTTGTTTATTAAAATATCGATTTTTGAAAATGGTTCAGGTAGGTTTTGAAGTTGCTTAAAAACAACCTCTTTATCTCGAACATCAAAATTCAAGGTATGTACTTTTGTAATTTCTGAAAGCTCTTTTTGAAGTGCATCAAGCCGTTCTTGCCTTCTTCCGCAGAGAATGACATGCAATCCGTTATTAGCAAAATTTTTAGCGATAGCGCGTCCAATCCCTGAAGTGGCACCAGTTATTAAAGCAGTTTTATTCATAAAATATAAAGTTTTCTAAAGATAGTAGGTATTACCGTTTTTACCGTTAAATAGAGTTAAAGGGAAAGTTAATCAATGTTAAGTAAATTTTACTTTTTTTAATTCATAAATATATTGTGCGCATACAAACCTAAAATTAAAAATAACATGAAAACTTTTTTAAAATTTATATGCATAGCCATTCTTACTGTAGGATTTGTATCCTGTAGTGATGATGACTCTTCAGAGAGCAATACTGATGAAACTGCGAGAGTTTCTATTGAATTGACAGATGCTCCTGGGGATTATGAAGCAGTATTTATAGATGTGGAAGATGTAGTAGTAAAATACAACGGAGAAGAAGACGAAGTATTTATTGATGATGTAGATGCAGGGATTTACAATTTATTGGAACTTACCGGTGGTGTTTCAGTTGTTTTGGTAGATGAAGAGCTACCTACGGGTTCTATTAGTCAAATTCGATTAGTTCTTGGTGATGATAATACAGTAGTAGTTGATGGCGAAACAATTCCGCTTCAAACTCCAAGTGCTCAACAATCTGGATTGAAAATTCAAGTGAATGAAACCCTTGAAGGAGGAATTTTTTATGAGTTTATGTTAGATTTCAATGTTGAGGAGTCTATTGTAGAACAAGGTAACGGAGGTTATTTGCTAAAACCGGTTATTAGGGCTACAACAGTAGCAGAAACTGGTGCTATTTCTGGCTCTGTAATTCCAGTTACCGATACCCCTGTTTTAGTTACAACAACAACCGGTGAGGGGGAAGAAATTTCTGCTTATACAGATGCACAAGGTAAATTTGTACTTCAAGGTATTTTAGAAGGTAATTATGATTTAAAGTTTGAAGCAGATCCTGATTTAAACTTTCCCCCTGTAATAATTGATAATGTCATTGTTGAAGTAGGTGAAATTACAACTGTGGGAGAAATAAATTTAGAATTATAATCTAATTATAATAGAAAGGGAAAGGGAGGTTTTTAAACCTCCTTTTTTCGTTAACCACACGTTAAAGCGCCCGTTAATCAATGTTAATTCTTCCGAAAGAGCTGTTATAACTAGCTATATTAGTAGTAAGCAAAAACCAATTAACTATGAAATCTTACATAAAAACAAGTCTATTAATTACTGTTACAGCCTTATTTATTAGCTGTAGTAGTAACAACAATATATTTGGCGGAAATAACAATACTTCAAATGAAAGTTCTGCCAATAAAACTGAAGTTGCTAACGAAGAAACCGAAACCACAAAAACAGATGGTGCTATTATGGGAAGTGTAATAGCCCCCAATTCTGAAGTATCAATTGTGGCGACAAATTCTGAAGAAAAAATTACAGGAACCACAAATGATGTAGGTGAATTTTTTATTACAGGTTTTCCAGAAGGAAATTATACTGTAAAAATAAAGACGGAAGATAGTAAGTTGCCCGAACAAACTTTTGAAAATGTTAAGGTGAAAATAGGTGAAGTAACCGCTTTAGGTACTGTTACAGTGGCTTCCAACTAATTGGTTTATGAAAAAAACTTTAACAGCACTGTAACTTTACTTTAAGAAACGGTGCTTTTTTTATGTCGTCTATTAAGATGAATTTTTTAACCCTTTATTAACAGCCTTTTTAGCAATAAATATACAATTTGCGAGACTGTATATAGAAATGTTTACTATTTGAAATTTTAAAGTATGGATCAAACAGATACTGCCTTGGATATTGGCGCGTTAAATGAAAAAATTGAAAAGGAAAGTGCATTTGTAAACATCCTTTCCATGGAAATAAACAAAGTAATTGTAGGCCAAAAACATATGGTCGAACGGTTGCTTATTGGTCTTTTAGGCCAAGGACACATTCTTCTTGAAGGTGTACCGGGTTTAGCAAAAACATTGGCTATTAATACGCTTTCAAAAGCGGTACACGGTTCATTTAGCCGGATACAGTTTACACCAGATTTACTTCCTGCCGATGTTGTTGGTACGATGATTTACAACATGAAGGTGAACGATTTCAGTATTAAAAAAGGACCAATTTTTGCCAACTTTGTATTGGCAGATGAGATTAACCGGGCGCCGGCGAAAGTGCAATCGGCTTTATTAGAAGCGATGCAAGAAAAGCAGGTGACCATTGGAGAAGAAACTTTTATCTTAGATAAGCCATTTTTGGTAATGGCGACCCAAAACCCAATTGAGCAGGAAGGAACATATCCGTTACCTGAAGCGCAGGTTGACCGTTTTATGCTTAAAACAGTTATAAACTATCCTAAGATTGCCGAAGAGCAATTGATTATGCGTCAAAATCTAAAAGGCGGTTTTGAAAAAGTAAACCCTGTTGTGACAATAGATCAAATTTTACGCGCACAGCAAGCCGCTCGGGAAGTATACATGGACGAAAAGATTGAACAATACATTCTAGACATTATTTTCGCAACAAGAAATCCTGAAAATTATAAATTAGACGATTTAAAGCACCTAATTGGTTTTGGAGCTTCCCCTCGTGGTAGTATAAATTTGGCAGTTGCTTCAAAGTGTTATGCGTTTATTAAACAAAGAGGGTATGTAATTCCAGAAGATGTTCGCGCCGTGGTTCACGATGTGTTGCGTCACCGTATTGGGATTACCTACGAAGCTGAAGCAGAAAATATTACTTCAGAAGATATCATAAACAAAATTGTAAATGTAATCGAGGTACCATAAAAACAGTACGCAGTAAGCAGTGGTCAGTATGCAGTTTTGTTGTCTGACTACTGTTTTTTACTGCCCCACTACTTATTGAATATTGACTACTGGAATAATGGATACAAAAGAACTTCTTAAAAAAGTACGAAAAATCGAAATCAAAACGCGTCGGTTAAGCGACCACGTTTTTGGTGGCGAATATCATAGTACGTTTAAAGGTCGTGGGATGACCTTTAGCGAAGTGCGCCAATACCAATTTGGTGATGATGTTCGAAGTATTGATTGGAACGTTACTGCTCGATACAATGAACCTTTTGTAAAAGTTTTTGAAGAGGAACGCGAGCTTACTTTAATGCTTGTAGCAGATATTAGTGGTTCTGAATTCTTCGGAACAGATTCTCAGTTTAAAAATGAAATTATTACTGAAATAGCTGCAACACTTGCTTTTTCAGCACTTCAGAATAATGATAAAATTGGATTGATTCTATTTTCAGATGAAATAGAGCTTTTTATTCCACCTAAAAAAGGAAAATCACACGTATTGCGCCTAATTCGGGAGTTATTAGAATTTCAACCAAAAAGTGAAAAAACAGATTTATCGCAAGCTTTAAAATACCTAACCAACGTAATGAAAAAGAAAGCCATCGTTTTTGTGCTTTCCGATTTTATTACAGATAATTATAAAGACACGCTGCGGATTGTAGCTAGAAAACATGACGTAACAGGAATTCGGGTGTATGATAAACGCGAAGAGGAAATTCCTAATCTAGGAATGGTGCAAATGCAAGATTCTGAAACAGGTGAACTCATGTTAGTAAACACCAATTCAAAGTCTGTTAGAACAAATTATAATAAATATTACAGAGAACGAGTAGCTTATTTTCAAGAATCATTTACTAAAAGTGGCGCTGGAGCATTAAGCTGCCGCGTGGATGAAAGCTACGTAAAAAAATTACTGGGTTATTTTAAACACAGAGCATAAATTATAATGAAAGAGAATAAAAAACATATTACATACTTGTTTTTGAAAACTAAGCAGCGATATTTTTTCGCTTCTTTTTTCTTTTTTCTAGTTACTTTTTTTGCTGAAGCTCAAGTGACGTCTTCAGTAGATTCTACTTCCATTAAAATTGGAGAAGAGATTGTTTATAGTATTCAGGTGGAAGCAGATTCAACCGATTTGGTGGTTTTCCCCGAAGGTCAGACCTTCACACCTTTAGAGGTAATCGAATCGTATAAAATCGATACTACTTTTGAGCAGGCAAAGTATCGCTTAATCAAAAAATATGGTCTTACACAGTTCGATTCAGGGCGTTATACCATTCCGCAACAACAAGTGGTTATTAACGATAAGCGATTTGGAACCGATTCTGTTTCTGTTGAGGTTCGTGATGTCGTAGTCGATACAACTAAACAGCAGATGTTTGATATAAAACCTGCTATCGAGGTAGATGAACCACCTTTCGATCTTAAAACATTATTGTTGTGGCTTATTCCAATCGTTATCATTTTAGCGATTGTAGGTTATATTTTATTCCGAAGAAAAAAATTAAAAGACGCCAAAGAAGAACAATTGCCACCCTATGAAGAAGCAATTACGGCGCTACATACGCTCGACACTTCTACTTATTTAAAGGAGAATAAACCAAAGGAATATTACTCGCATTTAACCGAAATTATAAAACGGTATTTAGATAGAGAAGTTGATGAAACTGCTTTGGAAAGTACTTCAGATGAATTAATTGCTCGTTTACAGCTGCATAAAGATTCTGGTAATTTTGAATTCAGTAATGAAACCATCCGAAGACTCGATACTATTTTAAAACGAGCCGATTTGGTAAAATTCGCCAAAATGTACCAAGCCGAAGGGCAAGCATCGTCTGACAGGAAAACCATTGAAGAAATTATAAACGAGACCAAAGAGGTAATCCCAGAACCAACCGAAGAAGAATTACAAGAAAATGCCGAATACCAAGAAGCACAACGTAAAAAGCGTGTTCGTAAAAAATGGGCATATGGCGCCTTGGGTCTATTAGTGGTTGCTCTTATTGCCGGTGCTGTTTATGGAGGTGTAAAAGGGTTTAATAACCTTAAAGACTTTGTAATTGGTAACGAAATACGTGAGTTAGCTGAAAACCGTTGGATTAAAAGTGAATATGGAGATCCGGCTATCATTATAGAAACCCCAGAAGTTTTAGTTCGAACCGAAGTTGAAATACCCGAATCGCAAAATATGCGTGTTGCCAATGCAAGTGTATTTACACAAGGTGAAATAACCGATCCTTTATACATTTGGTTAAATACAACAATGTATAAAGAAACTGCGCAAGGACAACAAAAAGGACAGGCGGAAGCAGATTTAGAAGGATTAATGGACGAAGCTTTGACAAACCTTGAAAAAAGGGGTGCTAAAAATATGCTGGTAAAACGTGAAGGTTTTGAAACCGAAAAAGGCATTACGGGTTTAAAAGCTTATGGTAAGTTCAACGTACAAGTTTCAGACGACAAAGTATTAAAAGAAACGAGTAGTTACGAACTGCTGTTGTTTGCTCAAAAGGGCGGTGTACAGCAAGTTTTAGTAGTATATCAAGAAGACGATGGCCGTTTTGCTGAAGATGTAAAAGACAGAATTATTAATTCCGTAGAACTTGAAATTTCAGAAAAATAATGTTTGAAAATTTTGAATTTGTAAACCCTATTTTTTTCTGGTTGTTGTTAGCGCTTCCGGTGCTAGTTGCATGGTATCTGTGGAAACGGAATAAACAAACCGCTACCTTAAAAATTTCCAGTGTGAAAGGCTTTAAAAGCGGAAAAAATTGGATAGCTAGACTAAAACCCATATTGTTTGTTTTACGTTTATTGGCTTTGGCAGCAATAATAGTAGCCTTGGCACGCCCTAGAACAGTAGATGAATCTACACGTATTAAAACAACAAAAGGGATTGATATTGTGATGGCGATTGATGTTTCAGCAAGTATGTTGGCGCGCGATTTAAAACCAAACCGACTTGAAGCCTTAAAAACTGTAGCAGCCCGTTTTATACAAGCCCGACCAAATGATCGTATTGGGTTGGTTGAATATGCTGGCGAAAGTTATACTAAAAACCCGCTCACTAGTGACAAAACTGTTGTGTTGTCATCTTTAAAAAGTATGGAATACAATACCGTTATCGAAGGCGGAACCGCAATTGGGATGGGGTTAGGTACTGCTGTAAACCGATTAAAAGAAAGCCGAGCAAAAAGTAAAGTGATTATTTTATTAACTGACGGTGTAAACAACAGCGGATTTATAGACCCTAAAATTGCGAGTGAATTGGCGGTAGAGTTTGGTATTAAAGTATATACCATTGGTTTGGGAACAAATGGTTTGGCTATGTCGCCAATAGGTTTGAGGCCTAACGGTAGTTTTCAATATGGAAGTATTCAAGTTGAAATTGATGAAGAATTATTAAAAGAAATAGCTGAAACTACCGGCGGACAATACTTTAGAGCAACTAGTACCACAAAGCTGAATGAAATTTACAACGAAATAAACAAACTGGAAAAAACAGATATAGAGGAATTTAAATACACTAATTATGAAGAAATGTTTCGCCCTTTAGTATTCCTAGCTTTAGGATTATTATTGATAGAACTATTACTTCGATATACGGTGTTTAGAAGTTTTATTTAAAAAGAAGAATAGATAATTAAGGAATAACAAAAAAAAATTCCTGCCTACGCAGGAAATCTTATGTACCAATTAGAACAACCCATATATTTTTACATACTGTTCGCCATTCCGGCAGTGGTCGTGCTATTTTTATTGGTATTGGCTTGGAAAAAACATACCCAGAAAAAATTTGCAGACAAACAGTTATTAAAAAAATTGAGTCCCAACCAATCAGTTTTTAAGTCTATTTTAAAAGTTTTGGTTGTTTGCTTGGCAATTGCATGCTTAAGTTTTGCGATGGTTAACCCAAAAATTGGTACCAAATTAGAAACCGTGAAACGTGAAGGCGTAGATGTGGTGTTTGCATTAGATGTTTCAAAAAGTATGTTGGCCGAAGATATCGCGCCCAACCGTTTAGAAAAGTCAAAACAGTTAGTCACGCAGATAATAAATAGTCTAGCGGGTGATCGTATTGGTATTATCGGGTATGCTGGGAGTGCTTTTCCGCAAGTACCAATTACGACCGATTTTTCTTCAACCAAGCTGTTTTTAAATGGAATGAATACTGATATGGTTTCTTCCCAAGGAACAGCTATTAACGAGGCCATACAAATGGCCGAAACCTATTATAACGACGAAGAACAAACCAATAGAGTGCTGTTTATCGTTTCAGATGGAGAAGATCACGAAGGGAACGTTGCAGGCATTGCAGAAGAAGCTGCACAAAAAGGAATAAAAATCTACACCATTGGTGTGGGAACACTTCAAGGAGGCCCTATTCCGATAAAGCGAAATGGCATCCTCCAGAACTATAAACGCGACCAAAATAATGAACAGGTTATTACTCGTTTAGGAGAAGAAACGTTAAAAGAAATTGCTGAAGAGGCAAATGGCGAATATATTAATGGAAGCAGCACTAAGGAAGTGGTTGATACGGTGACAGCAATCCTTAACGGAATGGATAAAAAAGAATTTGAAGCCAAACAATTCACCGATTTTAAAGATCAATTTCAATGGTTTTTAGGTGGGGCATTATTTTTGTTGTTAATAGATGTGTTGCTGTTAGAAAGAAAAACAGCGTGGGTAAAAAGACTCAACTTATTTAATGAAGGAGCTAAAGAAGACAAATAATATGAAACCGAAACTTTCTGAAATAACTACTATTTTAAAACTACTTTTAGTGGTATTGGCTTTTAGTTTTTCTACTGAAACGTTTTCACAAACTTCAAATAAACAGCAAACGAAACTTCAGAAAAAAGAAATACGTCAATCTAAGGAATTAATGAGCAATGCAAGCTTAGAGTTGCAAGATGAAAATTTTCCTGTAGCCGAAGCAGATTACCGAAAAGCCATATCATTAAACCCTGGAAGCGAAATTCCGAAGTACAATTTAGGAAATGCGTATTACAACAAAAGTAAAAGCAGTGAAGCCATGCTCCGTTATAAGCAAGCAGCTTCAGTAGGCACTTCAAAGGCTGAAAAACACAAAGCATTTCATAATCTTGGGAATGTGTTTATGAACCAAAAAAAATACCAAGACGCGGTTGAAGCTTATAAAAATGCCCTTCGCAATAATCCAACAGATGACGAAACTCGTTATAATTTAGCATTGGCAAAAGAAATGTTGGAGAAAAATCCACCACAAGGTGATGGCGGTGATGACGATAATAAAGATAAAAACGAAGACAACAAAGACAATAAGGATAAACAAAATCAAGACGATAAAAGCGACGAAGGAGATAAAGGGGACGAAAAAGAGGAAAATGACAAAGGTGATAAACAAGACGATAAAAAAGAAGGTGATGATAAGGAAGATAAAGGAAAACCTGATGAACCTAAAGATAAGGATCAAGGTAAGGGAGATAAACCTCAGCAGCAACAGCAACAACCTGTTCCTGGTCAACTTTCGCCACAGCAAGTAAAAAGCTTATTAGAAGCGATGAACAACGAAGAGAAAAAGGTTCAAGATAAAATGAATGCCGAAAAACAAAAAGGCGCCAAAATAAAGTCGGAGAAAGATTGGTAGATGATGAAACCTAATTATATTCTTTACATATTGATTCTTATGCTGTGCAGCGCAGGCTCGTTTGCACAAGTAACTTTTGATGCTAAAGTGAGCAAAAAAAGATTGGGTATTAATGAACGACTGCGCATAGATTTTGAAATGAACCAGGATGGCGATAACTTTAATCCGCCAGATTTTAATGGTTTCCGAGTCGTTGGCGGCCCAAATCAAGCCATTAGCAACTCTTATATTAATGGTAAGCGTAGTTATAGTAAAACCTATTCATATTTCCTTTCTCCACAGTCACAAGGGAAATTTACCATTGGTCAAGCAACTATTGAAATTGATGGCGAGACCTATAAAAGTTTACCTATTCAAGTACAAGTTACAGCTGCGGTTTCTAGACCACAAGACGGTAACAATGCAGATTATATAGCCAGTGAGAAAGTGCATTTAGTTGCTGAGATTTCAAACAACAGACCATTTTTAAACGAAGCTATTACTGTGGTTTATAAAATGTATGTTTCACACGATGTAAGTATTACCAGTAGCTGGCGAGAAATTGACACCCCAAAATTTGCCGATTTCTGGAGTCAGAATATCGATAACCAAGGAAACTTTAAAGTTTATGAAGGTAAATATCAAGGCGAAGATTATCGCTATGTTGTGTTGCGAACGACCGTGCTTTACCCACAAAAAACAGGCGAATTAGAAATAGAACCACTCACACTAGATGTTCCTATCGATGTGCCAACAAATCGGCGTGATTTCTTCGGAAGAAGAGTCACTACACGAGTTAATAAAACTATTTCTGCCGGAAAAAGAAGCATTAATGTAAAACCATTGCCTTTAGAGGGAAAACCTGATGACTTTGCTGGTGCAGTAGGCGATTACAGCTTTGATGTTTCGGTTAATAAAAACAAACTAGATGCTAACGAATCGTTAGAACTTACCACTACAGTTTCTGGAACAGGAAATTTAAAATTATTCGAGTTACCAAGTGTAACCTTGCCTAGTTCATTAGAAATTTATGAGCCAGAACGTTCTGAAAAAGTCCGTACTACTCGAAGTGGGATGAATGGTTCAGTAACCGAAAATCACACGGTTGTACCACAATTTAAAGGTAATTACCCTATTAGACCGCTTACCTTCTCCTATTTTGATCCGAAGACCGAAACCTATAAAACGCTTTCTTCTGAAGAGATTATAATAGATGTAGAGAATGGTCCTGTTACAGCTTCTGCAAATAATGATGCTTCAGAAAAACAAGAGTTGGTACTAGATAAAGAACAATTTAAGTTTATAAAACTAGATACTAACTTGGAGCCTATCGCTAGTGAATCCTTCTTCAAATCTACTTTATTTTGGTCATTGTTAGGAGGACCGTTATTGCTTATTCCAATATTTATATTAGCGGGAAGAAAACGACAGCAGCGATTGGCCGATGTACAAGGAAACCGATTGCGTAGAGCAAATAAACTTGCTAAAAAATACCTAAGTGAAGCTAAAAAGCAAATGAGCAATAAAGCTGTTTTCTATGAATCGTTAGAAAGGGCTTTACACAATTACTTAAAAGCAAAATTAAATATCGAAACGTCAGACTTCAGTAAAGAACGTATTGCGATACTCCTTTCAGAAAGAAGTGTGGAGTCGCAAACCGTTACTCAATTTATAACCTTGTTTAAAAGTTGTGAGTTTGCGCGTTACACTCCAACTTCAACTGTTGAAATTAAAGAGGATTATAATAAAGCCGTTTCGGTTATTTCAGAAATTGACAAACAAATTCAATATCCAGAATCATGAAGAAATTATTGATACTTGGTATGCTATTGGTTTCCGTTCTGGGATTTACTCAAAACGAAGCCTTGTTTGAGCAGGGAAAAGAAAATTATAAAAATGCTAAATTTAGCGAAGCGGTAACCAATTGGAAAAAAATTGTTGACAATGGGCAGCAATCTTCAGAGCTGTATTTTAATCTTGGCAACGCCCATTATAAGCTTAATAATATTGGGCCAAGTATATATTATTTTGAAAAAGCACTTCAGTTACAACCCAATGATGATGATATAAAAACGAATCTTGCTTTTGCTGAAAACGCCCGAATAGATGTAATTGAACCTTTGCCTAAAACTATCTTTTCCAGATGGTATAAAAGCGTGTCAGGAGTATTTACGTACAACGGCTGGGCTATTGTTTCGGTAATAGGTGTTGGATTATTTGTATTGCTTTTTCTGTTATATTGGTTTTCTATTTCAGAAACGAAAAAGCGCGTATATTTTACCACCTCTATTTTTTCAGTAGTTGTTTGCATAGCTGCTTTGGTTATGGCTTTTCAAACCTATATGGATTTTAATAAAAATAAACCCGCCATTATTTTTGCTGAAAAAACCGAAGTAAAAGGAGAGCCCACTATGGGTAGCGAAACAGCTTTTGAACTTCACGAAGGTACCAAAGTACAGATTATTGGAAACGAACAAAACTGGGTACGTATAGAATTGGCTGATGGTAAAGACGGTTGGATGCCTGTAAATGATTTAAAACAGTTATAGATTTAATAAATAGTTAACAGGAAATTACCTCTAAAACACTATTTTTGTAACTTTTAAAAACATCGCGTATTGAAATTAAAAAGTATTTTCTTTTTATTAATTTTCTCGTCTTTTCTAGTAATGCCCGTAATGGTGTATTTGGTAGATGCGGAGATTGATATGACTTCTTATTTTTCAATGAACGAAGAAGAAAGTACCGATGGTTTTAAAGTTGGACCAAAACAAACGAACACTTCACAAAAAAATTTGATTCTAGATTTTTCGTTAATGACAGAATTAAAACAACGAGTTCAGTTTCCGTATTTAAAAACTTGGAAACCTGTTTATCATGAAACCCTTTTACCACCTCCGGAACGGGTTCTATCCTAATAACTTACATTAATTTAAAGAAAATCTAATCTATCAAAGTTTGATAGAAATAGTACATTGCTATGATTTATAGCCGTGTAGATATATTATATAACTATAAAATTTCAATACTTATGAAAGCTCATACAAAAGAGACACAAGCAAAACTAACACCTAATACAGCGTTAGATATTTTAAAGGAAGGTAACAAGCGATTTACTAATAACTCTAAAGCAGACAGAAACTTACTAGAGCAAGTTAAGGACACACAAGGGGGACAATATCCTTTTGCTGTCATTTTAAGCTGTATAGACTCTCGTGTTCCTGCTGAAATAGTATTTGATCAAGGAATTGGTGATGTATTTAGTGCACGCGTAGCCGGTAATATTGTTGACAAAGACATTTTAGGAAGCATTGAGTACGGTTGTAAAGTAGCTGGCTCAAAATTGGTTGTGGTGTTAGGTCATACTTCATGTGGAGCAGTAAAAGGGGCTTGCGATGATGTAGAGCTGGGCAATATAACAAGTTTGGTTTCTAAAATTAAGCCAGCCGTTGCAGCTGTAGAAGAGCCGAAAGACGCCTCACAAAGAACATCTAGTAATACAGATTTTGTAAACGAAGTATCTAAAACAAATGTTCACCACACCTTAGATAACATGCGTAAACAAAGCCCTCTTTTAACCGAAATGGAAGAGAATAACGAGATAAAAATAGTAGGCGCTATGTACAATGTAAGTACAGGCGAAGTAACATTTTACAACTAAATAGAAAACTATGTTTAAAGGAATATTTACAAATTTTAAAGGCAATCTCTTTGGTGGTATCACCGCAGGGATTGTAGCACTACCATTAGCATTAGCCTTTGGTGTTCAATCTGGTCTTGGACCAGCCGCTGGACTATATGGTGCGATAATGATTTGTTTTTTTGCTTCCCTTTTTGGAGGAACAAATACACAAATATCCGGTCCTACGGCACCTATGACAGCCGTTTCTATGATTGTTATAGCTGGGATTATTACGGCTAACAATGGTAGTGTAGAACAAGCATTGCCATATATATTGCTGGTTTTCTTATTGGCTGGATTATTTCAGGTTGTTATGGGAGTCGTTGGTATAGGTAAATACATTCGGTATATACCTTACCCTGTTGTTTCTGGTTTTATGACTGCCATTGGGGTAATTATATTGGTAACTCAAGTATTGCCTATGTTAGGTTATTACGCTGAAGATGATACTGCATATATTAACGAATTTAAACCACAAGCAGAAGAGGTTCTCTTAGATAAAATATTAAAAGACGAAGCTGGAGAAGGTATTTTAGTACTGGAAGACTTTAAAGAAACCATAATACGGGCTGAAGGGATAAACGAAGCTGAAATCAATAAAGAAGCAACTACACTGGCACAATCTGAAAGTTCAGGAGTTTTAGGAGCGATAAAATCACTTCCTAGAGCTATAAGCAGTATTAGTTGGTTAGAATTTGCCTTGGCAGCCTTGACTATTTTTATAATTTATGGTTTTAAACGTATTACAACTGCGGTGCCTAGTACGCTGGTAGCATTATTAGTTGTTTCAGCAGGGGCTTACTTTTTAAACCTTGATTATCGTCCAATTGAACAAATTCCTGGTGGTTTTCCAATGCCAAATCTCGATATGTTTGCAAGTTTTAGTTTTGGAAAAATTTCCCCATATGTATTTAGTGCATTGACGTTGGCATTTTTAGGGGCAATTGATTCGCTGTTAACTTCTGTTGTAGCAGATAATATGACCAAAACAAAACACAAGCCTAACAAAGAATTGGTAGGTCAAGGTATTGGTAACAGTGTTGCAGCTATTTTTGGGGGTATACCTGGTGCAGGAGCAACTATCCGTACGGTGGTAAACATCAAATCTGGTGGTACTACACGTCTTTCGGGTATGGTTGCAGCTATATTACTTTTAGTGATATTATTAGCATTAGGTCCAGTAGCATCACAAATTCCAGCAGCAGTATTGGCCGGAATATTAATTACTGTGGGTATTGGCGTTATGGATTATAAAGGTCTTAAAGCAATTCCTAAGATGCAGAAAAGTGAAATTGCTGTAATGATGGTAGTTTTAGTACTTTCTGTATTCTGGAATCTTGTATATGCTGTAGGTATTGGTCTAATTTTGGCCTCTGTAATTTTCATGAAGAAAATGGGAGATCTTACAGCAGACCAATCTAAAGTAGTGCCTCTAGACAATGCAGATGAATTAGCGTTACCTTGGAAAGACGAAGTAGAATTTCCAAATAAGTTTCGTGAAGAAGTTTTTATCAAAAGATTGGAAGGACCTTTGTTCTTTGGATACACATCAGATTTTCAGCTCTTATCCGAACAAATTCCAAATACAGCAAAACATGTTGTAATTCGTATGGGGAAAGTTCCATATATGGATCAATCAGGTTTATATGCCATGGAAGAAGTGTTGTTAGAATTGCGAAGAAGAAAGGTGAAAATCATTTTTGAGCAGTTACAGATGCAACCACGGATCTTGATGGAAAAAATCGATATTATCCCAGATTTGGTTCCAGAAGAACGAATCTTTGATAATTTTAAAGAAACGATAATCTACATTAAAAACAATGTAGAAGATGAAGTTTAATATTTCAAAGCCTCGCGAAAGCGGGGCTTTTTTTATACTTGTTATATAACTGAATCGGTATCTTTTTCTTGAATTTCAGGTTCTGGATCTATAAGCTCTTCATCATTTCTGAAATCATCCACTTCTCTTAAAATATGAGGAAGCACTAACGGAGCTAAGGATGCTACAGGCGGATATAAAATAGATTCATGTCGTTGTTCTTCCGAAACAATAGTATAGCTTTCTGATGCATTTACAAACATAAAGATTACACTTACTATAAAAGCATATTTTAAAACGCTAAAAACGGCTCCTAATAGTTTGTTTACTATTCCCAAAGCAGCAAAGTCTGCTATTTTAGTCAACAGCTTTCCGGCCAATGAAACCACAAAGACAATAATTAAAAACGTAACGGCAAAAGCTGCTAAATTGGTGGTTTGCGTGCTCCAGTCAAATCGGCTTGAAAGAAAATCTGCTGCATAATGCGAAAAGTAAATCGCACCATAAACCCCAGCAATTATACCTATTAAAGAAGCAAGGGTGACAAACAACCCTTTTTTAAAGCCTAGATAAAAAGCGATGAGCAAAATAACGCCGAGAATAATGTCGATTGTGACCATACTATAAGTTTGAAGTAAATATACTATTTCTAAAAATATCGGGTAATGCAAACTGTGTTTTTACGCTTTTTCAGTTTGCCTTTTGGTATTTTAAAGACGTATCTTTGTACCTATAATTTATGGCAAGAGACGAACAATTAAAACAACAATGGGAAGCGGTGGTTAAGCTATTGAGCGACCGTTTTGCCGATGGCGAGCAACTAGACTTGGATGCGATTATTTATTTAATTGGTGTACAGGAATTAGGACAATTGCACAGGCGGTTTAAAAAAGATGATAAAATAAACTTGATGCACATTGCTATTTGCAGGTTGCTAGAACCTTTTGGGTATTACGAGTTTGAATATTTTGACGATCAAAGTTGGCCACACTATAAAATGCTAGAACAGCTACCACCTTTAAAGGCAGGTGAGCAGAGTGTATTAATGAAAGAAGCGATTGTGCATTATTTCCTTGAAAAGGAAGTGATTAAATAGCCAATAATTTATGTAATTTTGCCATCCACAATAATATGGGTATGCTAGATAAAATTAAAGAACATATTGCCGAAGTTGAAGCATTTACAACAACTTCAAAAGACGAAGTAGAGAAATTTCGAATAAAATACCTTGGAAAGAAAGGGTTATTGAACGACTTTTTTGCTGAATTCAAAAATGTTCCTAACGAACAAAAAAAGGAATTTGGGCAGACGATTAATACACTTAAAAATGCGGCTCAAGAAAAAGTAGATGCTATAAAGGCAACTTTAGAAGCGAAAGAAGAGATTAAAGGTGTGTATGGCGATCTTTCTCGTCCAGGTGAACCGATTGAACTAGGTTCGCGCCACCCTATTTCTGTCGTTAAGAATAAAATTACCGAAATATTTTCTCGTATTGGTTTTAATGTATCTGAAGGACCGGAAATTGAAGATGATTGGCATAACTTTACAGCTTTAAATTTACCCGAATACCACCCAGCTCGGGATATGCAGGATACCTTTTTTGTACAGACCGATCCTGATATTATGTTACGTACGCATACATCGACCGTTCAAGTTCGGTACATGGAAAATAATAAACCGCCTATTCGTACTATTTCACCAGGGCGTGTATATAGAAATGAAGCTATTTCAGCACGGTCACATTGCTTTTTTCATCAAGTAGAAGGATTGTATGTTGATAAAGGCGTAAGCTTTGCAGATTTAAAACAGACGCTTCAATATTTCACTACGGAATTGTTCGGAAAATCTAAAATACGGTTGCGACCTTCTTACTTTCCGTTTACCGAGCCAAGTGCCGAAGTAGATGTGTATTGGGGATTAGAAACCGAAACCGATTATAAAATGACCAAAGGTACTGGTTGGTTAGAAATTATGGGTTGTGGTATGGTAGATCCTAACGTCCTTGAAAATTGCGGAATAGATTCTGAAGAGTATTCTGGTTTCGCTTTCGGGATGGGAATAGACCGTATTGCTTTATTACTACACCAAATACCAGACATTCGCATGTTAAGTGAAAATGACCTTCGCTTTTTGCAACAGTTTAAAAGTGTATTATAAAAAATAACCTCTCACAAGTACTGATTAAAACCTAAAAACAGATGAAAAAATATTTAATTGTTGGTTTTTTAATCGTTGCACTATTAGTAGTTGCCTACCTTACTTTTGTAATTGCCGCTATAAAAATTATAGTGGGTAGTATTTTCTTAGGAATATTTGCCTTGGCTTTGTTAGGCGTGTGGATTACTTGGAAAGTTAAAAAAGATTGATTCTGTATGCGTAAAGATATTATAATCCCTGAAGTGAAGAACGTTTATATAGCTGCGGTTAACGAGTTTAACGAGGAGTTTAAAACGTACGATTGGAACGCCTATATTATTAATGACAATTCCGAACCGTTAGAAACCGTCATCATTATATCACAAGGCTACGATTGTAAAAAAATGACCGCCCCGATGCGGAAAACAATCCAATTATTACCGGCTAAAGGATATGCTAAGATTGAATATTTGGAAGAAAACGTATTGAAAGTAAACAACTTTTTTACCGTCACCTATTTTATTGGCGACAAGCTATACGACAAACGTTTTGAAATTCCAGCAAATGCTGCCATTCAGGATAATGCCGTTTCACTTCCTGTAGTGAAAAAGGATGGAGTTTTAGCTCGGTGATTAATCCAACTTATCTGTTAACTTCGTAAATACCTTTTTTGGGTCTTTCCCCTCATATAAAATATTATACACAGCAGTTATAATTGGTGTTTTAGCTTTTTTCTTCCCTTTTGCTTGGTTGAGGTTATAGGCACTTTTGGTGGCGTAATACCCTTCGGCAATCATACTCATTTCCATTTGGGCACTTTTTACAGTGTAGCCTTTCCCAATCATATTACCAAACATTCTATTTCGGCTAAATACAGAATAGCCCGTAACTAGCAAATCACCTAAATAGGCAGAATCATTAATGTTACGTTTCATTTTGTGTACTTTCTTCACGTACTTTTTCATCTCGCGTATGGCATTGCTCATCAATACGCTCTGAAAGTTATCTCCATAACCCAGACCGTGTGCAATTCCGGCAGCAATGGCATAGATGTTTTTAAGCATGGCTGCATATTCGGTGCCCATTACGTCATCGCTGGTGGTACATTTTATATAATCGCTAGACAATGTATCTGCAACTAACTTGGCTTTTTCTTCATCGGCGCAGGCAATGGTTAAATAAGACAAACGTTCTAAAGCGACCTCTTCGGCATGACAAGGGCCGGAAATAACGCCAATATTATTAAAAGCGACGTTATAATGGGTGTTAAAGTGATCACCAACAATTAAGCTGGTTTCAGGAACAATCCCTTTTATCGCCGAAAAGATCACTTTTTCTTCAAGAGAAACAGTAAGTTTTTTAAGTTCGGTTTCTACAAATGCCGAGGGGATAACAAAGATGAGGTAGTCTGCGTACTCTACCATTTCATTGATGTCATTACTCAATTTAAGCTGCGAAACTTTAAACTCTACAGAACTTAAGTAATTGGGGTTGTGGTCTTCTTTTTTAATATGGTCTAGTGCATATGTGTTACGCATGTACCAACCTACTTCATCTAGATTTTCACATAGCATTTTCACAATGGCGGTTGCCCAGCTTCCGCCGCCAAAAACGGCAAATTTTGGTCTTTCTGTCATAATTAAGTTTTCAATTGTTTCAAAAGTACGCAATTATTGTCAAGGCTCGAATTAAAGTGCAAATTTCAAGAATAGAACAAATCATTTAAAAAACTTGGCACGTGTTTTGAATCTTTTAAAACTGAAATATTATTGTTTTAGGGATATAGATTATTTAACAATGGATTATGAGTGTTTAAATAAGAATCCCCCAAACTTTGCGTTATAAGAGAACAAGAAAAACTGAATTTTAAAATAATTCAGAAAAATATATAAACCCTTTTTTTGGTTGGTTAGTAGAAGCCGTCTCACACTGTTTAATTTAGTCAGTTGGGGCGGTTTCTCGTTGTATAAGGATAAGATTATTTATAAAAATTCATTTCATCCAAATACTTCCAAACGGTATGGGGTAACATAGGACGAATATTCATTCCTGATTGTATCCCTTTTCTTATAAAAGTTGAAGAGAGTTCCATAATTGGGGCGTCTACTTTTGTGATTTTGGGATGACCATCAAATTGAGTTTCAATGGTTCCTTCAGAAATTCTAGGATATACATAGATAGCGTATCGGTCTAGAATAACTTCAAAGTTTTTCCACTTATGGAAGCTCTTTAAATTATCCTCACCCATTATTAAGGAAAATAATTTTTCAGGATACTTTTCCTCTAGATGTGCTAAAGTGTTGGTAGTATAATTGGGCTGTGGTAGATCAAACTCAATATTGCTGGCTTTAAGTTTTGGGTATTCTTCTAGTGCAATACGCACCATAGCCAAACGGTGATGGTCTTCAAGCAGCGTTTTCTTTTTTTTATGTGGATTGTGTGGCGTTACTACCATCCAGATTTCATCTAAATCACTATTTTCAACTAGGTGATTAGCAATAATGAGGTGTCCCACGTGAATAGGATTGAAGGTCCCAAAATAAAGCCCTATTTTTTTTGCTTTAACCATTTACTCTTCTTCTTGTTCGGGATGGCCATTTTTTATAAAACCGGATACTAATTCTTTCGCTTCGTTTAAGGCGGTGTCCAAGTCGTTGTTTTTAATAATATAGTCAAACTGTGGAGCCGTCGCTAGTTCTACTGAAGCTTTCGCAATACGCATGTTAATACGCTCATCACTTTCAGTTTTTCTCTTTTTAAGCCTGCGTTTTAATTCATCCACACTTGGAGGTTTCACAAAAACAGCCAAAGTTTTCTCAGGATATTTCTTTTTTATCCGAAGTCCGCCAACCACATCTATATCAAAAATTACATTTTTACCTTGCGCCCAGATGCGTTCTACTTCAGATTTTAATGTTCCGTAGAAATTATCGCGATATACTTCTTCCCACTCTAAAAAATCACCGTTTTTAATGTGTTGTTTAAAGTCTTTTAAACTGATAAAATAATAATCTTTGCCGTGTTCTTCGTCACCTCTTGGTTCTCGGGAAGTACACGATATTGAGAAGTCTAAATTTAATTCTTCTTGAGCGAGTAAGTATTGTACAATGGTTGTTTTACCACTTCCGGACGGTGCCGAAAAGACAAATAATTTTCCTCCTTCCATTACAACACATTTAAAGCTTGTTCCTTAATTTTTTCCAGTTCATCTTTCATTTGCACAACTACTTGTTGCATAGGTGCAAAGTTCGCTTTACTACCAATGGTGTTAATTTCACGACCAATTTCTTGAGAGATAAAGCCTAATTTTTTTCCGTTACTTGTTTTATTTTGTAACGTTTCAGAAAAATAAGATAGGTGATTGCTCAAACGTACTTGCTCTTCGGTGATGTCGTACTTTTCAAGGTAATAAACTAGTTCTTGCTCAAAACGATTTTCGTCAACCGTTTCTTTTAAATCACTTACGGCTTTTGCCAACCGTTCTTTTACATTGTCCATGCGTTGTGGATCGAGCTCCATAACTTCATCTAATAGCGAAGAAATATTGTTTATACGTTTCTGAAAATCGGCTTCCAACGCTTTCCCTTCGTCGGTTCTATATTGATTGATGGATTGTAGTGCTTCGGCAACTGCCTCGGTGATTTTATTGAATTCCGTTTCATTAACTTCATCACGTTCCGTTTGTAAAGCATCAGGAAAGCGAACCGCCATTTTCATCAATTCAACAGGGTCGCCATCGGTAATATGAGCCAATTGTTTCATATATTGCTTAACTGCTGCTTCGTTAATTACAGTAGAAGTTTCCTCACTAGTTTGCTCTACGTAGAGGTTGAAATCTACTTTCCCGCGAGAGAGTGATTTCGAAATTTGTTTCCGAATTTCTAACTCCTTTTCACGATACGCTGAAGGAACCCTCGCATTTACATCAAGGTTTTTGCTGTTTAACGATTTTATTTCAACCGTAATTTTTTTGGAAGGCAATTGCACTAAGCTTTTGCCGTAACCGGTCATCGACTGGATCATATTTTCAATTTAATGGTTGCAAAGGTAGTAAATTAGAATATAGTAGCTTAGCATTTAAAGCCTGCTGACTCATTTTTATACTACTTGTTGCTATTTAGAAAAGTAGTCGCTCGGTTTTCACTGTAATAGGTTGCGTTCGTTTGATGAAAACCTACATGACCACCATACTCAGGAGTTTCTAAATAGATGTTTTCTGAAGTTTCTGCAAATGAATAGGGATAGCTTTCTTCGGTTAAAAATGAATCGTTTTTTGCGTTTAAAATCAATACAGGAATGGTAATATTCGGTAAAAATTGACCGCTACTATTTTGTTTGTAATAATCGTAAGCGTCCTTAAAACCGTGTGCTGGAGCAGTGTATAAATTATCAAAATCTAGTAAAGATTTTATTTGTTTTAAATCTGAAGCGCTCATTTTTTCAGGGAAATTTTGCACTTTAATTTTTAATTTCTTTCGAAGATTGTGTAAAAAGGAAGTTCGATATATCCAATTGTCGAAATTGGAAAGCGATTGTAATGTTCCCTTTAGATTTAAGGGAGTAGAAACGGCAACAGCTCTTTTTATTTCCTTCGGAAGTATTTTGCGCTCCCCTAAATATTTCAGCATTAAATTTCCGCCTAAACTGAAACCAATTAAAGATATAGTATCATATTTTTCTTTCTTCAGAAGAAAATCAACTACGGCTTGCAAATCGTCTGTTTTACCAGCATTGTATGAAGAAAACAACTTGTTTGGTTCGCCACTACACCCCCTAAAATTAACAGCCACGGCATCCCAACCGTGTTTCGTAAGGCTTTTTGCCTGCCCTTTTATATAACGACGCTGTGCATTTCCTTCCAATCCGTGCAGAATAATTGCCACTTTTGAAGTTTTATTTTTTGCATACGAAAAATCAATATCTAAAAAATCACCATCTTCAAGATCTAGGCGTTCCCGATGCTGCTTTACTTTTGGAACAGGACGCAACTTAGCTGAATAAATTGTGGCAACATGCCCATTTTTAAAGATACCGCTAGGGGAATAAGTAGATTCAATTAGTGGCATACATAGGCTTGTTTTAATTGCAAAAGTACCTAATTCTTAATTTGTAGTTAATGTATTCGTGCTTTTTTGTATTTAAGATACCAATCGGTATCTTTGTGCCATGCGAAACGCAGAAGCAACAAAAAACACGATTATCAATGAAAGTGCAAACTTGTTTAATACACAGGGTTACAAGGCGACTTCCATTAGTGATATTACTAAAGCCACAGGCTTAACCAAAGGAGCAATTTACAGGCATTTTGAAAACAAAGGCGATTTAGAAAAGCATGCATTGCAACGACTGTCTAAAGTTATGTTTGGTGAGATAGGGACTAGCATTAAAGAAGCGAAAGACTTCAGAACTAAAATCGAGGCGATCTTTTCTTTTTTTGAAAATTATATGAATACACCTTTATATGAAGGCGGTTGCCCCGTAATGAATGCAGCTGTAGAAGCAGACGATGCAAACCCGATTTTACGCGAACAAGCCTGCGCTATGTTACAACAATTTAAAGATGCGGTGTCTACGTTAATTAAGAACGGCATTAAGAATAACCAAGTGAAACCTGATACAGATGTAGCTTTTTATAGCACCATATTTATTGCTACACTAGAAGGCGGAATAATGATGAGCCGTTTACAACGAGATAAAAAAGCAATTACACATACCATTGCTCATTTACGAAACATAGTTACTGAAATCTCCATATAAACAGGTGTTGATTTTTCAAATTTAAAAATTCAATGAAAAAGTTACTTACCAAATTAACAGGAAAATACTTAAACGCAACAGCCCCTTTATTCCCTAAACTGAATAGAGAACAAGCTTTTAAATTGTTGTGTAAGGTGCAAGCCGTGCCGATTTCAAAAGAGGGATATGACTTTTTTGAAACTGCTGAAACATCATACATTGAAGTGCCTCAAGCTTCTATTGCGGTACACAAATGGGGAAACGGACCTAAGAAAATACTTTTTCTACACGGATGGATGAGTCATTCTAAAAGATGGCAGCCTTATATTAATAAGTTAGATACTTCAGAATATACCATTTACTCATTAGATGCTCCAGCACATGGTCTTTCAAAAGGAAAGACCATGAATATTGAGATGTATCGTCAGGCTACCGAGGCTATAATTCAAAAATTAGGAGGCGTAGACCATTTAGTTTGTCATTCTTTAGGAAGTTTAGTAGGTGCATATACTTTTTTAGCTAACAAAGAAATTCAGGTTAACGACTATATCATTATGGGAGCTCCTGCAGGGATGAATTCCATTTATGGATTTTTTAGAGACGCTCTAAAACTATCAAATAAAACTATTGATAATTTGGGAATAAAAGTAGATTCCGTTTTAAAAGTCCCGGCATCACAACTTACCATGAAACATTTTTTTGATGAGGCTGAAAGATCAATATTTGTGGTTCATGAAGAATCTGATAAAATAACGCCCATTTCAGAAATAAAAAAAGCAATACAAGCTACTAATACACCTATACAAACTTGGTTTACAACCGGTCAAGACCACAATCTTACCGAAACAGAAACAGTTGAAACCATTATAAACCATATAACTGAAAAAAATACTAAACAAAAAGAACTATGTATTTAAAAGAATTTGAAATCCGTTGGGACGATGTAGATGCCAACCGCCACTTACGAAATAGTGCATTTATAGACTATATGAGCCATACTCGAATGAGTTTTTTTAGCGAAAAGGGGTTTGGGCAAAAACATTTAGCCGAAATGAACTTAGGCCCAGTGGCTCTCTACGAACGTATGTATTATTTTAAAGAAGCGTTTCCTGGCAAACCACTACGTGTTTCATTACAATTAAGAGGACTTTCGGAAAAAGGAACTTTTTTTGAGTTTGTACACAATTTCTATGACCATAAGGGAAGAAACTTAGGTCGTTGCGAAATGTTAGGCGCTTGGATTGACCTTAAAGAACGAAAACTGGTTCCGTTACCAAAAGAGTTTTATAGCTTTTTAGATGGTATTGATAAAACTGATGATTTTAGAACAATTACCAAAGAGGATACGCGTAAACACGGGCAGTTTCCGAAGGATTTAGAGCAATAAATCAACCGGAGGTTTCGATATATTCCGCCAAAGGCGGAACACTCAACCACCTCACCGTTTTAATGTAAAGTTTACACTGTGAGATGGTTGAATATTTCGAGGTACGAGAAGCGCGATGTGCTGAGCGAAGTCGAAGTATATCGAAACCTCCGAAATGAAAGCGCAACTTATACGAGCAACCTCTTATTCCTCATTGTAAAAAAACTGCTCTTTTACAATTTTTCCGTCTTTTACTTGATACACTCCAATTTCGGACATTTGACTGCGTTGGCCACTAGGTTTATGTGTAGTATCCATTTCATGGCGCACGCTAAACCAGTTATCTGCCACAATAGGTTCACTGGTATGACGGCTGTGTACTTCGAAATTTTCTTGCCACCATTCTCCTTTTTTGGCAACTTCATCCATTCCATTAGCAACAGGGTTATCACCAGTAGGTTCAATACTTACAATATTTGGACTATACAATTCTTGATAACAGCGTTCTTCTTGATCGCTATTACACCAATTTACTAGGTTTTCTGCAATTTCTTTTGTGTTCATAATGGTAAGTTTTTTTGTTTATTTAAAGATAGTTAAAAACTCATAACATTACCATTCAGTATATTACATAACAGTTAAGCTTGTTGCTTAAAAGTGTAACCTAGTATGTTAGGAAGATTAATCGAAGTTACTTTTTTGTAAACCGTATTTTCTTTTTCTTTGGAATAAGAAGGTGGCTCAAGATTCAATTCAGTTGCTTTTTGGGTGTAGTAATGCCTTTTAATAGGATGAAAAGGCGTTACAGCGTTAAAAATATGCCCAAAAGAATCTTGTTTTATAATTTCCGAAAGGATAGCTATGCAGTCATCTCTATGGATTAAATTAACAGGAGCATTTCCGTGGTTCAGGTTTTTTCTTCCAGCTAAATAACGCACGGGTTGTCGTTTTCCACCTAATAACCCACCAAACCGTACGATTGTTGTTTTAAAAACTTCAGAAGAGAAAAATATTTTTTCTACTTCTATTAGTTGTTTGGCAGCGTTGGTTTCAGCTATGGGTTTGTCTTTTTCCGTTACGGTGCCTTGCGCATCACTATACACTGAAGTACTGCTTACAAGAATCACATTTTTTACTGAAGACTTTTCAATTTCATTTAAAAAATGGGACATTTTAGCGACGTGATTAGCGCCAGTATTTTTTCGTAAACCCGGCGGAATCATAATAACTAAACAATCAATATCTTTTAAAAAAGCTTCCACTTCACCTGAAACGCCATCTTCCGAAATTTCAACAGGATAGGTTTCTATTCCGTTACGTTGCAATGTGCCAGCTTTCTCAATGCTTGTTACCGATCCTTTTATACGATACCCTAAATTTTGTAAGTGTATGGAAAACGGTTTTCCTAGCCATCCAAGGCCAGCAATTGCTATGGTTTTATTCATTTTGTAGGTTGTTTTTTGCTTAAAAAGTTAAACTATCTTTTTTAAAGGTTGGCAACTTATCAACGGCAAAAGTACGTTTTATAACAATGGCATCTGTAACCACAAAAGGTTTTGGCATCATATTTTTAGGGCGTTTACTAATGCTGAAATTAGCATTATCCATTAAATCATACGAAAATTCTAAAGCAGTAAATGAAACGGACTTTTTTGATTCAGTTGTAAACGAAACTTCTAGCGAATCATTGTTATTCACCCAATACCGAAGTAACAAATCACTTTTTCTGTTTCCGTAAACAAAACCAGTACTATCTTTTAGCGCTTTTTGACCATTAAAGGAAAGAGAATTGAATGAAACATCTGCATCTGCATATAAATTTAATTGATTGATATTTCGTTTTGGGATAATGGTGAATGTAACTTCCTTTCGGTTATTTATAATCGTGTCTTTCTTTAAATTAATTTGAAAAGGAGTTATTGACTTTTCAGGAGCTTTTGCAGCGTAGGTATAGCCTGTATTATATTTGCTGCCAGAAGCACCCAGTATTTCTGACGGTACTCCAATGGGTTTTTCACCTAAATAACCTTTAGTCCAATCGTCCAACATGTTATCGTAGGTAAGCCAATAGGATTCGTCCGCGTCTTTATCTTGATAATAAATTAAACTATTGGGTTTTTGGCGTGTTTCAGAAAAATCACTGGTAAAGTGAGCTTCCATAAAAAACCCAAAGGCAAATAAAAAGCAAAGAATGGAAAGTAGTTTCTTCCAACTATAAAAACCAAATACTGGAAGTAATAAACCAAATAATAAAACGGTAAATACGCAGCTGATCACGACCATTTCGGAACCTAATCCAACTGGGAAAAACTGAATAAGCGGTGAAAAGAAAAACAAAGCTGGAGCGGCCAATAAAACCATTAAAAGCAAGCTAGGTTTTTCTTGTTTGATAAGTATCCAAAGCGACAACAGCCCAAAGAATACAGGAATTATAAAATACGCTGCTCCTTTTAAAATAACAAAAACAGCCACATTGATAAGAACCCAAAAAATTAGTGGTGCCACATAGACTGAAGCTACTGGTTCCCTATTGGCAAAGCGCCTGTACAGATAAAGGGTAATGGAAAGAGAAAGGAAAACAAAGAACGCTACATAAGCGTGACCATTATATTTAAAACCGTGTTGTACTTCGTTGTATTGCGGGTAGATAGCAAGTAACAATTTCCAACCAAAAAATCCAATTAGTCCACAAGCAACCAAAGAAAGTAAAAAAGGAACAAAGCCTTTAGCGATGCCTTTCCCTGTTATTTTCTCTTTTTTAAATCCATAGAAAATAAGAATGCCAAATAGCACAGTTGCGACTAAAAGTAGTGGCAATATCCATAAAAAGGGAAATGAAATCATTTTTAAAAAAGGAACATTTACATACACATATTCATCGTTCGATTTCAAGTTATTTAAATCGGCATCGGCAAAATAATGTAGCAAAGGCAATAGATAACTCCCTTGATGTTGCAAGGTTTCTATGTCTAAATTTTCAATAGTATCGTTAGCAGTATGATAATCAAAATGATCGTCTATAAACGCAAAAAAGTAACTAGGAATGTCGCCATTTTCCCTAAAAATGGTGGAATCGGTATCGTTTGGCAACATTTTATAGACGCTATACATTAAAGAAGATGCCACTGGGTAGTCTGGGTTTGCTTTTATAAAAGCTTTAACCAATTTTTCATTACCTCCATTTGTTTCTAAAATCATATTACTAGGCCCACCACTACCTCTGGCTTCAAAATTGAGAACGAGCCCTACATCTTTTGCCCACGGATGCTCATTTACAAATAACTTTGCGCCATCTAGGCCAATTTCTTCAGCATCGGTAAATACAACGATGATATCATTTTTAGGCTTTTTACCGCTCGCTTGGTACGCACGAAGGCTTTCTAAAATGGTGACAATACCACTTCCGGCATCGCTCGCACCTGGAGAAGGTACTAAGGCGCTATCATAATGCGAAAGTAACACAAGACCTTTCCCATGTCCAGTCCCTTCCATTCGAGCCACAATATTAATGGGACGATTCATGGTTCTACTTTGGGTGGTAAAAACAAATCCTTCTTGTGTTTGGGTTTGCAACCCTAGCTTCTCTAATTCACTAACTAAATACTTTCTAACGGTTGCGTGTTCTTGAGAACCATGGTAGTGCGGCTTTTTAGCAATGTGCTGTAATTGCTCAAGGGCACGTTCGGTTGAAAACTCGGTTTTTGCAATACTCTTAGGAGTGCCTTCTCTTGGCATTAAGCTATAAAAAGAATAATAGATTAATCCTAGTACGATTAGTAGGGAAAGAACAGCAGATACTCGTTTCATGGGTTGGCTTTTTAACGTTCTAAAAGTACGATATTTAATGAGATTGTTCCTTTTCAGAAATAAATAGTAAACAGCCTATTATAAAAATGACTATATTTAAAGGAGATAAAAAGCTAAGAATATGGGAATTAAAAATTATATAGGAAAACGAGCAAAACCAAAAAAGGGCTCTTCAGAAAACATTAAAGTTTCAGATTATATGAGCAGAAATTTAATAACATTTAAACCCGAACAAACTGTTTTGGAAGTAATGAACACGCTCATTAAAAAGAAAATTTCCGGTGGGCCGGTTGTAAATGATAATTACGAGTTAGTTGGAATAATTAGTGAAGGTGATTGTATTAAAGAGATTAGTAACAGTCGCTATCACAACCTGCCAATGGAAGAAATTAAAGTAGAAGACCACATGATTAAAGAAGTGGAAACTATTGATGGAGAGATGAACCTATTTGATGCCGCTGAGAAATTTTTAAGAGATAAACGGCGACGTTTTCCCATATGTGAACATGGGAAATTGGTTGGACAGATAAGCCAAAAAGATGTGTTAAAAGCGGCGTTGGAATTAAAAGGAAATAGCTGGAAATAGTTACATGGTTAATTCTGTTTTGACTAACAAATACCAATCATCCTCAAGTGGTAAATAGCCTTGATCGTAGACGTACAAATAGACACTTCCCACTTTGGTAACGTATTGTCCAGTAAAAAATTGAAAATTAAAACCGTGCTTTTGTAGGGTTTGTTTTTTTACTTTGGTTTTATCTTTTGTGTTTAGCTTTTCTAGAATGCGATAATTTTTACGCAACCGGTTGTTAATGTTGCGCACTAAATTTTTGTTGTCTTTATTTAAAGCATTGTTATGGGAATTGCGGCATGCATCGCTACAAAACTTTTTGTCTGCTCGACCAATTATTTTATCGCCACATTCGGGACAAGCTCTTTCCATATTTATTTATAATCTATATGCCCCCAGTTTTTACCAGATTTTATTCGGTACAATTGCATTTCTGAAATTCCAAATTGCTTAGCAATTAATCGTAATCGCGTTCTACGATTGGGGTCGAATATCTTCTTCTTTAATAATCTAACCTTCTCGGGCGTAAGTTTAGCATACTTTGGCTTTAATAAAGCTTCTTTTTTTGCTTTTATCACCGCTGGGCTATTTTTATTATGCTCTGTAAGTTCCTTACGGTTGGCAAATTTTAAGTTATCTACGTGATTGTTTGCTTTATTAAAGTCTTTATGAATCACTAAATTTTTACCTTCGGTTTCTTCTAAAAACAATTGAGCAACGGCTCGATGCATGTAAATCAAACTGGTTTTCCCATTCTTTTTTAAGGTTGAGAAAACTTCATAACCATTTAAAGTATAGGTTTTTAGGAATTCACCATCAGGATTATTTTTATAATGTTTTACTCTTCCGTAGTTAGAAATATCAATACTATCACTTCTACGCCATGAGGGATCGGAAAATTTCTTCCAAACCTCTCCTTTTAAATTTGGTATCATTTTAGGGGGAGTTTATATCAAATATAGTAAAAATAACTTTTTAGGATAGAAATTTATTGATTTTCAAGGGTTTTATCCTGTTTTGTGGGTAGATTAAAGCGGTAAATAGCTTCAATTTTAGCAAAAAAACCACCTTTCATTTCTGGGTTTAGTTGCGTGCGGTCGTCACCAAAACTAAAGGCTGAAAGTCCTAAATCGATAGTTTCACCATCTGTATAAACCTCATAGTTATTGCTGGAATAGCCTAGTTTTGTTCGTAGTAAGACACTTTTGTCTAGAAAATTAAACTGCCAGTAAGCGGCAAATTCCAATGAGCTTAAATCAACGTACGTATCGGGCTGATTTTCTTTTTTTATATTGAAACTTCTCCCAATACCAAAATAATCCATTCCAATAGTGGTTTTTCCCAAGTCATAGCTTACATCTGCTGAAATGGGCAGTGACATATCCATTTCAAACTTTTTATTAGGACTTAAATAATACCAACCAATAATTGGTGTAGTAAAAAAACCGAAAGCTTCTTGGGAACCATAGACTCCAAAACGGTAAATTAAATTTTCTTTTTTCTGAAGTTTCAGCAAAGCAAAGCCTCCTAAATAGAAATCATCGCTGGAAATATCATTGTAGTCTGAAGCAATTTTAGGCAATAAAACTATTGTCGAACTCCATCTTTCAGAATACGTAGAAGCCAAACCTAATTTTATATTTGTACTGTATAAACTAGTGCGTTCGGCTTCAGGAAACAGCTGTAAATTGTTTGCGCTAAAATCGGCTCCAGTGATTAAAGCGTGGTTGTCATTGAGAACGACAGGAAAGGTAAGGCCAACCTCAAAAGATCGAATACTCGTACTGCTGTTGGTTCCTTCAAAATCGTTATTAAATGTTTCGCCGTAACCTATTCTAAAAATATCAACATAGTCTTGTGCAAAAGTCAACATTGGGACAAGAAGTAATAGCAAAAGTAATTTTTTCAAAAGCGGTTGGTTTTTTAGTAAATATAGAAAAATATGAAAGAAACTTCTTTAAAGGAATAAAAATCACATTAGCAATGTGTTATTTGAAGGTTCCCAAGATAGACTTTTTCAGTAAAATTTCTTACTTTCGCAACCTTATTGAAATGCAACTTGTTATGAGCAAAAAGTTTAAAGAATACAAGGGATTAGACCTTCCTAAGACAGCGACAGAAATACTTGATTTTTGGAATGAAAACAACATTTTCGAAAAGAGTATTTCCATTCGTGAAGGTAATGAGCCGTTTGTGTTTTTTGAAGGGCCTCCATCTGCAAATGGAATGCCAGGTATTCACCACGTGATGGCACGTTCTATTAAAGATATTTTTTGTCGCTACAAAACCCAAAAAGGGTTTAAAGTGGATAGAAAAGCGGGTTGGGATACACACGGACTACCTATTGAATTGGGTGTTGAAAAAGAATTAGGCATTACCAAAGAAGATATAGGGAAGAAAATTTCTGTTGAGGCTTACAACGATGCTTGTAAAAAAGCCGTTATGCGGTATACCGATGCATGGAACAAAGTAACCGAAGGCTATGGCTATTGGGTAGATATGGACGATCCATACATAACCTACAAGCCAAAATACATGGAAACGGTTTGGTGGTTGCTGAAAGAAATATACAACAAAGGCCTTATGTACAAAGGCTACACCATACAACCGTACTCGCCAAAAGCGGGAACGGGTTTAAGTTCGCACGAACTAAACCAACCAGGAACATATCAAGATGTTACCGATACGACTGTAGTGGCTCAATTTAAAGCCGTTGCAGATATATTGCCAGATTTTTTAGCTGAAGAAAGTAACAACATCTTCCTTTTAGCTTGGACAACCACACCTTGGACATTGCCAAGTAACACGGCGCTTACCGTAGGAAAGAAGATTGACTACGTATTAGTAAAAACCTACAACCAATACACATTTGAGCCTATTTACGTAGTACTTGCTAAAAACTTAGTAGGGAAACAATTTGGCGGGAAATATGAAGAAAAACCAAATGAAGAAGTCCTTGACAGTTATAAACAAGGCGATAAAAAGATACCGTATTTCATTGTAAAAGAATTTAAGGGGAAAGACCTGTTAGATATTCGATACGAGCAGTTATTGGATTACGCAAAACCTTACGAAAACCCTGAGAATGCCTTCCGTGTAATTGCGGGGGATTTTGTGACAACCGAAGATGGTACTGGTATTGTACATACCGCGCCAACCTTTGGTGCAGACGATGCCAAAGTAGCCAAAGAAGCTACACCGGAAGTTCCGCCGTTATTGGTTAAAAATGAAAATGGCGATTTAGTTCCGTTGGTGGATTTACAAGGAAAATTCCGTCCAGAGATGAAAGAGTTGGCCGGAAAATATGTAAAAAACGAATATTACGACGATGGCGAAGCACCTGAAAAATCAGTCGATGTTGAATTAGTCATCAAATTGAAAACCGAAAACAGAGCTTTTCACGTTGAAAAATATGTACACAGCTACCCAAACTGCTGGCGTACCGATAAGCCTATTTTATACTATCCATTAGATTCTTGGTTTATAAAAGTGACGGAATTTAAAGATCGTATGCACGATTTAAATAAAACCATCAACTGGAAACCAAAAGCAACTGGAGAAGGTCGTTTTGGGAACTGGTTGGCGAATGCAAACGACTGGAACTTGTCTCGTTCGCGTTATTGGGGAATTCCGTTACCGCTTTGGAGAACTGAAGATGGCAAGGAAGAAAAATGCATTGGTAGCATAGAAGAGCTGAAAACCGAAATGGAAAAAGCTGTTGCAGCTGGCGTTATGGATAAAGCAATTTATGAAGACTTTACCCCCGGCGATTTTTCAGAAGAAAACTATGATACGGTAGATTTACATAAAAACATTGTTGACGGAATTACACTTGTTTCAGAAAGTGGAAAACCAATGAAGCGCGAAGCCGATCTAATCGATGTGTGGTTTGATAGCGGAAGTATGCCATATGCACAATGGCATTACCCTTTCGAAAACAAAGACAAAGTAGAGCAAACGTGGCGCAAAGCCGATTTTATTGCTGAAGGTGTGGATCAAACTCGTGGTTGGTTCTATACCTTGCACGCGATTGCTACGATGATTTTTGATGATGTTGCTTATAAAAATGTAGTGAGTAATGGTCTGGTGCTGGATAAAAATGGACAGAAAATGTCCAAACGGTTGGGCAATGCTGTAGATCCGTTTGAAACACTTAATACCTACGGTCCCGATGCTACACGTTGGTACATGATTAGCAATGCGAATCCTTGGGATAACTTGAAATTTGACTTGGATGGTATTTCGGAAGTGCGTAATAAATTCTTCGGAACACTTTACAATACCTATAGTTTTTTCAGTTTATATGCCAATTTGGACAACTTTACCTATGCTGAAGCAGATGTACTGTTAGAAAAACGCCCTGAAATAGACCGATGGATTCTTTCAGAATTACATACCCTTGTTGAAAAAGTAGATACTTTTTATAGCGATTATGAGCCTACAAAAGCAACGCGTGCGATTTCAGAGTTTGTGCAAGAAAACTTAAGTAACTGGTTTGTGCGATTAAGCAGAAGACGCTATTGGAAAGGAAGCTATAACGACGATAAAATTTCGGCTTATCAAACACTGTATACATGTTTAGAAACCATAGCAAAATTAGGCGCGCCGGTGGCTCCATTCTTTATGGATCGTTTGTATAAAGATTTAACCGAAGGAGTTGAAAAAGAAGGAAAAGAGTCGGTTCACGTAAGTGATTTCCCAAAAGCAGATAGTTCGTTTATAGATAAAACGTTAGAACGTAAAATGCAGCGGGCACAAACAATCTCATCGCTTGTTTTATCTTTACGTCAACGTGAAAAAATAAAAGTGCGTCAACCACTACAGAAAATAATGATTCCAGTTTTAGATGAAACCGTTAAAACTGAAATTGAAGCAGTGGAAGATTTGATAAAATCTGAAGTAAACGTAAAAGAGATTAAACTAATTGATGAGGCTTCAGGGTTACTTGTAAAACAAATAAAACCTGACTTTAAAAAATTAGGGCCTCGTTTTGGTAAAGACATGAAATTAGTAGCGCAAACAATTACAGGATTTGGTCAAGAAGAGATAGCGGTACTTGAAAAAGAAGGTGAAATTTCAGTAGAAATTAACGAAAAAAATACTACATTGAGCCTTGATGACGTTATAATAAGTTCTCAAGATATTGAAGGTTGGCTAGTTGCAAATACTAACGGAATTACCGTAGCCCTCGATGTAACTATTACACCTTCTCTTAAAAATGAAGGAATCGCGAGAGAATTGGTAAACCGAATTCAAAACCTACGAAAAGATTCAGGGTTTGAAGTAACTGATCGAGTAGAAGTAACTATTAAAGATGATGAAAAGCTTAAACCGGCAGTAGAAGAAAATCTTGAATATATTAAAGAAGAAACATTAACCGAAATTTTGCAATTTGATAATGAAGTGAGCAATGGTACAGAAATTGCTTTTGATGATATTGCAACCTTAATGGAAATAAAAAAACACTAGATATGGCAAATGACGTAAAAACCCGATACAGCGATAAAGAGCTGGAAGAATTTAAAGTATTGATTCAGGGAAAAATAGAAAAGGCGAAAGAACAATTAGAATTAATTAAAAGTTCTTATAAAAACGATAGTACTAACGGTACTGACGATACCTCACCAACGTTTAAGGCGTTTGATGAAGGTAGTAAAGTAATGAGCAAAGAAGCAAACTCACAATTAGCTATTCGTCAAGAAAAGTTTATTCGCGACCTTAAAAATGCATTAATTAGAATTGAAAATAAAAGCTACGGCGTGTGCCGTGTAACTGGAAAATTAATTAATCCAGAGCGTTTAAAATTAGTGCCACATGCAACTTTAAGTATTGAAGCTAAAAACATGCAAAAGTAAATACAGCTTGTATAGCTCGATCACATAGAGCGAGTACATTCTAAAAAGAATATTAGAATGCAGTATTTTTTGATTTACTTAAATATCGCACTTTAAATAATTAAGTGCTTTAAAAAATACGCCCCAAATTCTGGGGCTTTTTTATGCTAAAATTTATTATAATATTAGTAGGTGTCTTTTTGTTGACAACTGAAGCTATGGCTCAAAAGGTTCTTCAGAAAGAGTTTAGTGCGTTAGGTTTTGAAACTTTAATTATTGAGTCTGATGATGTATTTACCATAGACATTTCAGCAAAAAAGACAGATAAAATCAAAATTCGTACTCATATTGAAGGCGAAAACTACGAAAGTGTAGTTGTAAATACTTCTGAAGCTCATAAAACCTTGACACTTTCAACTGGATATTCCCCATTTTTTAAAAAGGAGAATGATAAACTAGCTGCTCATAAAATTATTGCGATTGATATGATTGTAACTATTCCTGAAAGTATGCAGGTAGAAATACGGTCAAAAATCGCTTCGGTAACTGGAAAAGGAGCCTATGATAACTTTTTTGTGGCCTTAGAAAACGGAACGTGTTTGCTAAACAATTTTAAAGGAAATGCTACTCTGTATACCAAAGAGGGAGCTATTACCGTTTATGCAAAACCGGTCGTTACAGGGCAAGCTGTTTCTAAAAAAGGAACTACTTTAAATCAACTACCTAAAACAGGAAAATATAAAATTAATGCCGAAAGTATAACAGGCTCAATCACACTGCTGCAAACCGAATAATATTGTTATTTTTGCAGCTGTTAAAATAACTTATGTCACTAAAGAAGGCTTCCTTTATTATAATTTTGGTTCTGTTAATCGACCAAATTTCAAAAGTATATATTAAAACTAACTTTATTTTAGGTGAAGAAATCCCTGTTTTTGATTGGTTTAGCATTCTTTTTGTAGAAAACGAAGGGATGGCTTGGGGTGCTAAAATACCTGGAGAGTACGGAAAATTATTTCTTACACTATTCCGCTTAGTTGCTATCGTAGGGATTGGGTATTGGCTGTGGGATTCGGTTCGTAAGCGTGCATCTCGCGTATTAGTGGTTTCGATTGCTCTTATTTTTGCAGGTGCTTTCGGAAATATCGTAGATTCTGTTTTCTACGGAATCATCTTTGACGATAGCCACAATCAACTTGCTAGTTTTATGCCAGCAGACGGCGGTTATGGTACACTGTTCCACGGGAAAGTGGTGGATATGCTTTATTTTCCGCTATGGAAAGGCTATTTGCCTGAATGGCTTCCGTTCTGGGGTGGTAATTACTTTACGTTCTTTGAGCCCGTATTTAATGTTGCCGACACCTCTATAAGTGTGGGAGTAATATTGTTATTACTTTTCCATAAAAAAGCGTTTCCAGATAAAGAAGAAGAATAAGAAGAATCTCTCTTTTACAAAGTAGTAGGCGCTAAACAGCTAAACGGCTCAATTGGTATATTTCTCAGTATCCAAAAAGCAACTACAATTCCAAAATAGATATAAATAAACGTATTGTTGTAAAAAAACGAAACTCGGTATTTGGTTTGGTTCACAAAATTATACAACGTTATTCCTACACTATAAATAAGAATGGGTAAAGAAAGCACCAATAACGGATTGTACCTAAAAGCTCCAAATATATTGAAATGTACCAATTGGTGTAAGGCGCGTTGCGAACCACAACCAGGGCAATGTAGCCCAGTTATAAAGTGAAAAGGACAGGGTATAAAAAATGAACTTTCATTAGGATTGTATTGAAAAAATACAATTATAGCAATCCCAATGAAAGTTATAATGGTAAGAAATTTACCTGTTTTTTTAATATCCACCACCTGACATAAGGCCACCGGCAACACCTATAGCCATCAATATAATGTATAATACAAGAAAAGCTCCTGTTATAACTGCACCCCAGATAGCCCATTTTTTCGCTTCGTCAGCAGATTTTTGAGCTCCAGCGTAGTCGCCTTGTTCATATAATTCGTTTACTTTAGTTGATTTAATGATTGATACAATCCCCAATGGCAAACAGCAAAGCACTGTGCATAAAATAGCCCATACTAGGTGGTTGTCGGGTTTTTGAGGTCGGTTTGTTACTTCTTGTTGTTCCATAAAGTTAATTTAGTTTTTAAGAAACTCAAATATAGATAGTTTTTTAAAAACAAATTACTTTTTCGGGTGTAATACAGTAATGCAAGGGAATATCTGTTTCTTCAACAGCGATGCTTTTTTCAGGAGGAAAGAAAGATAGCCCAACAAATAGTGCGTCAGGTTTACAGTTGGCTAAAAAGCGATCGTAAAAGCCCTTTCCGTAGCCAATTCTATTTCCTTTTTCATCATACGCTAAAAGTGGAACGAAAATAACATCTAGTTTTTCTGCAGGAATTTCAATACCATCAACTGGCTCAGGAATACCGTGTTTTGAAATTTTAATTACCGTATTTTCTTGTAACAAATAGTGCTTTAATTTGCCTGTTTTAAATTCAGATTTTGAAACGACGATACTTTTATCTTTCCCTTGTAGAATATGCATTATATATTCTGTATTCACTTCCTTATACGATTGAATAGGAAGAAAGATATGATAATAGGTTTCTTCCCAAATAGGAAGTTTCAATGCTTGATTAGCGATTTGAAGGCTATGTTCTTCTATGGCTGAAGATGAAAGCTGTTCCCTTCGGTTCTTATAGGCTGTTCTAAGTTGTACTTTGTCCATTAGTAGTCTTCTTCCTCTTTTTCTGAAATAGGCGAATTTTCTGTTGAAATATGAAAAATAGCATCCCCTTGATAGATAATAGGCGATTGATTTACGTTGATAATGTAGCCATCATTAGGCGAAAGCACTTTAAATCGCATCGTTCCGTAAGGATCAGTAATAGTAGCCAGAAATTCGCCTTTTACCACGTGCTTGTGACATGGAACCTTAATGTGCAACAAGCCACTTTTTTGAGCACGTAACCATTTGCTTTTTTCAATTAAGACACTTTTTGTTTTTGCTTTTGGTACTTCAAAAGTATCTTGAAGCATATCCAGATGCTTTAAAACCCGAGCAATACCGTCAACACCGTGTTTGGCAATATGTTTGTCGCTTTCCAAAGATTTTCCGCCTTCAAATAATAAGGTCGGGATATTCATACTGTCACAGGTTTCTCGATATGATTTTTTCAACAAGCTTGAATACACTATAAACGGTGGATTGAATACTTGAGCTAAACTCAACAATTTTTCATCATTAGGTTTAATACGAATCTGTGCCGCATTAAACCGACTTGCGCCACCGGTATGAAAATCTAAACAATAATCTGCGTGGGGAACAATTTCCTTACTAAAATGATAGGCAACCCTACTGGCTAAAGAACCGTGCTTAGTTCCCGGAAACTTACGGTTTAAATCTTTACCATCTGGAAATTCTCGTTGGGCGTTTAAAAATCCGAATACGTTTAAAATAGGAATGCAAATTACAGTACCGCGTTTGGGGCGGTTCATTTTTTTGGCAATTAGTTGTCGTACCACCTCAACACCGTTTACTTCATCACCATGAATACCAGCAGTTATCAAAATAGTTGGTCCAGGTTCTATAGCACGTTCCACGATAATAGGAATTTCAACCTTGGTTCCAGTATATAGTTTAGCGATACTGAAATTAAGTTTTTTACTTTCGCCCGGTGCTATCTTTGTTTTCAGAAGTATTAAATCGGTGTTTTCTTCTGCCATAGTTATACGTTTCGTTCTATATATTTTATAATGGTTGTGGCAATATCTTTTCCAGTTGCAGCTTCAATCCCTTCTAACCCCGGTGACGAATTTACTTCTAGAATTAAAGGGCCTCTATCTGACTGTAACATATCAACCCCTGCAATACCTAAACCCATAGCTTTGGCAGCTTTTAAGGCAGCTATTTCTTCTTCATCACTTAGCGTTATGATAGATGCGTTTCCACCACGGTGTAAGTTTGAACGGAATTCTCCTTCTTTTCCTTGCCGTTTCATAGCGCCAACTACTTGTCCGTCTACAATAAAAGCACGAATATCGGCCCCGCCGGCTTCTTTGATAAATTCTTGAACGATGACACGTGCTTGCAGGTTGTTAAAAGCTTCAATAACCGATTCGGCTGCTTTTCGTGTTTCGGCTAAAATAACCCCGATGCCTTGTGTGCCCTCTAAAAGCTTGATAATTACTGGCGCGCCACCAGCTTGTTCCACGATTTCCTTTACGTTTTTTGAATAATTGGTAAAAATGGTTTTAGGCAATCCCAATCCGGCGCGGGATAGTATTTGTAAACTCCGCAGTTTATCGCGGGAACGTACCAATGCCATCGATTCGGTAGTAGAAAAGACGCGCATCATTTCAAATTGACGAACTACAGCAGTTCCATAAAAGGTTACCGAAGCACCAATACGCGGAATTACCGCATCGGTGTGTGATAATGGCTTGCCTTTGTAATACACCATTGGGTTCTTTTTTTCAATAACAATATCACATTTGGTGTGATTAATAATCTCTACTTCATGCTTTCGTTTTTTAGCAGCTTCTATTAAGCGTTGCGTAGAGTATAACCCTGCATTGGCCGAAAGGATCTTTATATTCATTTCTGTTTTGCTTTAAGTTTGTGTGATAGGTTGGTTTTATTAATATCTACTACAAATTTCTTGGTTAAAAAATTACGTCCCAATAATACGGGAAATTTCATTTCCTTTCGGTCGCTTAAGGTTAAGAAAATAGGATGTTTTTTTCCGAATAATAATATTTCAGTATGTATTCTATAACGGGTTTGCGACTCGCCATTACTACTTTTCACGATTTTAACATCATACTGATCAAAAATAAACTCTTTATTATGATACTGTGGATGTTCTTCATCTAAAAAACGACATTTTAAATAATCGTTTTCTATGGTAACGTCGGTACAATGAATAGACGATGTAAACGCTCCTGTATCAATTTTTACTTCTATATCTTCTAATTCTAATTTTGGAAAATCTGCTTTATCTATTCGGCCTATATTTCTCTTCATATATTTAATTTATGCACGTTGGAACGGCACGCTTTTTATAATTCACTAATCACTTTGCAAGGGTTTCCATATGCTAAAACATTACTAGGAATACTTTTGGTTACAACACTTCCTGCACCAATTGTAACATTATCTCCAATTGTTACCCCGGGAAAAATAACAGAATTTCCTCCAACCCATACATTATTACCAATTTTAACTGGTTTTGATGAGGTTAAATAGCGCGATTGACTTCCATCCTCAATTATTCTGTCTGTTGCTTTCAAAGGATGACTTGCGGTATAAATTTGTACGTAAGGTGCAATAAGTCCATTTTTTCCAATTGTTATTTCGTTATTGTCTATAAACATACAGTTTGTGTTAACAAATGTATTTTCTCCAATTGAAATATTCTCTCCATAATCGCAAAAGAATGGTGTTTCAATCCAGACACGCTTTCCTTTAAAACTAAACAATTCAGTTAAGATGTTTTCACGCTCTTCAGTTAATTCTGAATCAAGGCCGTTATATTCTTTCAATAATTTTCGTGCACTATGATACATTTTTATCAATTCTGGATCTCGAGAATCATAAAAGTCACCATTCAGCATTTTTTCTTTTTCAGTCACAGAAACCTTATATTTATATTAACAATATACCAAAAACCACTGCCAATCTAACGGCAGGGACTGTTTTTATATTTCCTTTAACCCTTATCGCTTACTTCGTTCTATATAGCCGATAATACTTTTGGAAATATTTTTTTGTGTAGTTTTTTCAATTCCTTCGAGTCCTGGGGTAGAGTTAACTTCTAATACTAAAGGCCCTCTTTCAGATTGTAAAATATCGACCCCGCAAACACCCATTTTTATTGCTTTGGCAGCTTTTAGAGCAACGGCTTCTTCTTCGCTACTTAGTTGCAAGCTTTGCGATGTTCCGCCTCGGTGTAGATTAGATCTAAAATCGCCTGCTTTACATTGTCGTTTCATGGCCGCAATTACAACACCGTCCACTACAATAACACGAATATCCGCTCCTTTCGATTCTTTAATGAATTCTTGTAGTACAAATTTTTGCTTGGCAGCTTGAAGTGTTTCAATAATAGGCATGGCTTCTTTACCATTTTTGGCTAATATTACACCTTGCCCGTGGGTGCCTTCTAATAATTTAATGATAATTGGGTTGTCCTCAAACGTGGCTACTTGTTCGGTTGCTAAATAAGGATTTACGAACACTGTATGCGGAACGGCTACTCCTGCTTTTGAAAGTATTTGAAACGAAGTCCATTTATCGCGAGAATCTAATATGGCTTGCGCCGAAACAATACTGAACACATCCATTGCTTCAAAATGTCGCACTAAGGAAGAGCCATAATACGTGTTGGAAGCTCCAACACGTGGAATAACAGCGTGTAAGTCGTCCACTTGCTCTTCGTGATAATACAGCACAGGCTTTCCTTCTTGAATACTCAGCCTACAGTAGGTGGGATCTAACACTTCCATAGCATGGTTGCGTTTTTCACCTGCTTTTAAGAGACTTTGTGTTGAGTATAAATGATATCCTCTAGATAAAATAGCTATGTTCACAACGGGTTCAATTAAGGTCGCAAGATATAAATTGTCTGCCTCTTTTCAGAAAAATAAAGCCTTACAATGCGTTATTGATAATATCTTCGACTACCTCAGGGTTAAGCAGTGTACTTGTATCTCCTAAGCTATCGGTTTCATTAGAAGCTATTTTCCGAAGAATACGGCGCATAATTTTTCCGCTTCGGGTTTTGGGCAAACCGTCTGTAAATTGAATTTTATCCAACTTCGCAATCGGCCCTATTCGATCGGTAATCAATTGATTTATCTCTTTCCGAAGGTTATCTTGGTTTCTACTTTCTCCGGCTTCTTTCAGTGTAATATATCCGTAGAGGGCATTTCCTTTTACATCGTGTGGAAATCCAACAATTGCACTTTCAGCCACGGCTGGATGCTCGTTGATCGCATCTTCAATTGGCGCAGTGCCTAAGTTGTGTCCTGAAACAATCACCACATCGTCCACACGGCCCGTAATACGATAATAGCCTACGCTATCGCGCAAGGCGCCATCGCCTGTAAAATACATATTCTCAAAACTCGAAAAGTAGGTGTCTTTATACCGCTGGTGGTTACCCCAAATGGTTCGCGCCATCGAAGGCCACGGAAATTTCATACACAACCTACCATCTACTTGGTTGCCTTTTAATTCGTTTCCGTCAGCATCCATAAGCGCCGGCTGTATGCCTGGTAACGGCAAGGTAGCAAAGGTTGGAATTGTGGGCGTCACATACGGAATGGCGGCAATCATAATGCTTCCAGTTTCGGTCTGCCACCACGTATCGGTAATCGGACTTTTTTTATGACCAATATTTTCATCATACCAGTGCCAAGCTTCTTCATTAATAGGTTCCCCAACGGTACCCAGTACTTTCAGCGAGCTGAGGTCATATTTTTCAACAAATTCCATGTTTTGCTTCGCCAATGCTCTAATGGCTGTGGGCGCCGTGTAAAACTGATTTACTTTATGTTTCTCCACAATCTCCCAAAAACGCCCCCAATCTGGATACGAAGGAACGCCTTCAAACATAACCGTGGTAGCCCCATTCGCCAAAGGTCCGTACACAATGTAACTGTGGCCAGTAATCCAGCCAATATCTGCCGTACACCAATACACATCGTTTTCACGGTATTGAAACACATTTTTAAATGTAAACGCACTGCCTATCATATAGCCGGCAGTGGTATGCACCATGCCTTTGGGTTTTCCGGTAGAGCCGGAGGTGTATAAAATAAAAAGCGGATCTTCCGCATCCATAATCTCAGGTTCGCAGGTAGTTGCTGCATTATCTAACAAAGGTTGTAGCCATTCGTCACGGCCTTCTTTCATGGTAATGTCTGATTCTATTCGTTTCGCTACCAAGACGGATTTTACGCCTTCGCAAGACTCCAACGCTTTGTCTACAATTCCTTTTAAATCGATTGTTTTTTTTCCTCGGAAAGAACCATCTGCTGTAATCACTATTTTACAATCGGAATCGTTAATCCGCGTAGCCAAGGCATTTGAAGAAAACCCTGCAAACACCACGGAATGTATGGCTCCAATTCGCGCACAAGCCAATACCGAAACGGCCAATTCAGGAATCATCGGCACATAAATACATACGCGATCACCTTTCTTAACGCCTTTATCTTTTAATACGTTTGCAAATTGGCAGACTCTATCGTGTAATTGCTGGTAGGTAATGTGCTCTGCTTTTTCTGAAGGGTCATTCGGTTCAAACAAAATAGCCGTTTTATCGCCCCGAATTCTCAAGTGGCGGTCAATGCAGTTTTCGGTAATATTTAGTTTGGCACCTTTAAACCAAGTGATTTCCGGTTTACTGAAATCCCACGACAGCACTTCATCCCACTTTTTACGCCACATAAAATGCTCCTCGGCAATCTCATCCCAAAACGTTTCGGGATAGCGAACCGATTTGCGATACACGGTAAAATATTCTTCTAAACTTTTTATATGGTAATTACTCATGAGTAGGAGTTTAAGGTGAAATAAAACACTTGGTTACCAAATTTAGCAAATGTTTAGGGAAGTAGGAAGGGAATAAAGGATGCTAATACGATATTTAACGAATGGTGTGAAATTTTAAGAGGATTGTGTTAATGTGCTTAATGATTATAGAACTGAAACTAAATGGTTGAATGTATTTGACGGCAATTGACAGCGTTTGCATACTATTGCTTATTCCTAAATATTTATGCACGGCATTACTTACCGATGTATTTATTTGCATACGATTGACTTTACCAGACGAATAAACCCAAAATTTAGGGGGTTTTGTTCAGGCTTCCTTCGGGGATCCTTTGGGAACGGCTCGGGTGTATTTTCTAAAAATGGACGCTTTGCAAAGTAAGGGCGAATGAGGGTGGGAGGAAATTAGAGAAAGAGTTAAGAAAAAGGGAATGGCATATGGCAGTTTTTGCATTTCTCTAAGAACTTGTGCTTAAAGATTTTTTTTTAGAATGAAATTCTTAAGTAATGGACTTTAAGCTTTGTCTTACATTGATTTAGAGTTCATAATTTAAAAGCTCTTTTTCAATATTCATATCTTTAATCATAAAATAAATATCCTCAGCTATTTCTGATGAAATAAAGCTTCCTTTCGGTTTTCCAGATGCAAGGATTGGAGCTTCTTCTACAACCCTCAATTGTATTAATTTAGAGATAGTTATTTCAAATAGGTATGTGTTTGTTATTTCTTTTTTGTAATCATAAATATTTACTACTTTACTTAAATCAGCAATAGAATAAATTTTAGTAAAATAGCTTAATTCGTAATCATTAAGATCCTTCAATGCAGAAACAATCAGCAACTCTTTTAAAGTTATATTTATTGTATGTGATAAAACTCGACCAGCGAAATATCCTAAAATCATTGAACAATAAATAGATTTTGAATTTAACGAACTATCAATTGTATCATTTACAAAATTAAAATTTCTCTCGTTTTCTAGATATGAATACATATGAATAGTCTTTTCGGGTGTATTTATTCCACCTTCATCAAGACTCTTTGCATATGATTTTAGAAAGCTTTTAAATTTTCTTTTTTTATTGAATGTATATAAAGAATGAACAATTTTAATTGGAGTAAAAATATCTTGAGCGGTATCGGTAATATCCTTGATAGGTTCAAAATAATTATCAACAATATTGTCTATTTCTGATATATGCTTCAGAACATCTTTACTAATTTCTACTAAATCTTTTTCCATTTATTTACTCGCTTATAAAAATTTTTATGAAGATTATAATAAACCTACCATAATTTCTAACTAAATATTCAGTCTAACAATTTAGTTTTTAGCGTACTTGTCAACAAGGAAACAAACACTTACAAACGTTTACAAGCAACTATAAACGAAAGTAAATACGTACCAACCGAGTATAACTTCCGGCCCGTTCTATGTTTGTACCGTTGAATAATTAGTTCAACAATAATCTTAACTGTTAATCCTTAAAAATTAAAATTATGAACGCACTTAGAAACAAAGTACAGTTGATTGGAAGATTGGGACAAGACCCAGAAATCGTAACTTTTGCCGACGGTAATAAAATGGCAAAATTCTCAATGGCTACAGACGATAGTTACAAAGACAAAAACGGACAAAAAGTAGAGCGCGCCTACTGGCACAACGTGGTAGTAAAAGGTGGATTGGTAAACGTGGTAGAAAATTACGTAACCAAAGGGCAAGAAATCGCCATAGAGGGTAAGCTTACCAACCGCGCTTGGGATGATAAAGAAGGCAACAAACGCTACGTAACCGAGGTGTTGTGTAATGAGTTGTTGATGTTGAGTAAGTGACTTCGGCTCCGCTCAGCCACCTAAAAGGTTCTCTGTTTTTCAACAGGATAGAGACAGTCTAAAAATGACTCCCATTAAAAAATATATTTTTTGATGGGAGTTTAATTATAAAACCATGAGAAAAGGATATACATACATACTCAAATGTGCTGACGATAGTTATTATACTGGAAGCACCATTGATTTGTTGGTTCGCTTTATACAACATCAATCAGGGATGGGTGCAAATCATACAAAAAAACGTTTGCCCGTTACACTTGTGTATTTTGAAGAACACAGCCGAATTGACATTGCTTTTAACCGGGAAAAACAATTACAAGGTTGGAGTAGAAAAAAGAAAGAAGCACTTATAAAAGGCTGGGTTGAAGAGTTACACCAATTCGCTAGCTGTAAAAACGAAACTCATTATTTAAAATTCCGAAGGAATAAAAAATAAAAGACAATTCCAGGTGGCTGAGCGGAGTCGAAGTCCCGGTTTTGCAATTAAATATTCTTTAACTTTGCACCCTATGCCCATTACAAACACAACACCCACCATACAAGACCTTTTAAAAACCCATTTTGGATACGATCAATTTTTGCCTAATCAAGAGCAGATAATCAATAACGTATTGAAGGGGAACGATACGCTGGCCATTATGCCAACGGGGGGAGGGAAGTCGTTGTGTTTTCAATTACCGGCTTTGGCACTTCCGGGAACCGCAATTGTTGTGTCACCTTTAATTGCTTTGATGAAAGATCAGGTGGATGCGTTGCGCTCTAATGGAATTTCAGCGGCATATTTCAATAGTTCGCAACCACAAGGAGAGCAGCAACAAACCCTTTCCGATTTACAAGCCGGGAAATTAAAACTCTTTTACGTAGCACCGGAAAGTATCTTTTTGTTAGAAGATACTTTACACCGTATCGATATAAACCTATTCGCGATAGACGAAGCACATTGTATTTCGTCTTGGGGGCATGACTTTCGGCCTGCTTACACCCGACTGGGGAGCTTAAAAGAGCAATTTCCAAAGATCCCTCTAATAGCACTTACCGCAACTGCCGATAGTGCCACACAAGACGATATCGCAAAACAACTGGCAATCCCAAAAGCTAAAAAGGTAATTGCTTCGTTCGATAGACCTAACTTATATTTAGATGTTAGACCTGGGCAGAAAAGGATTCAGCAAATACTGCAATTTCTGAGATCACACAGAGAAGAGAGCGGTATTATTTATTGTCTAAGCCGAAAAAGCACGCAAAACGTAGCTGATAAATTACTCGCTGCTGGGTATGACGCAAAAGCGTATCACGCAGGTTTATCTTCAGAAGAAAGAAGTAACATACAAGAAAGTTTTGTCAATGATAGAACAGCTATTATCGTAGCGACTATTGCCTTTGGTATGGGAATCGATAAGAGCAATGTTCGTTGGGTGATTCATTATAATATGCCTAAAAATATTGAGGGTTATTATCAAGAAATTGGCCGTAGTGGTCGCGATCGATTACCAGCACATACTTTGCTGTTTTATAGTTTTGCCGATGTTGTTCAGCTTCGGAAATTTGCCGAAGGAAGCCCTACGGAAGAATATCAACTCGCCAAACTAGAACGCATGCAACAGTTCGCTGAAGCCTTGAGTTGCCGTAGGCGAGCCTTGTTGGGTTATTTTGGAGAGCACTTGCAAGAAGATTGTGGTAACTGTGACATTTGTAAAAATCCGCCAACCTATTTCGATGGTACGTTGTTAGCACAAAAAGTATGTTCGGCGGTGGCTCGTTTGCAAGAACAAGAAGCTTTGGGGATGGTAATCGATGTATTACGAGGCGCCCAAAATGCACAGGTGTTCAACAAAGGGTATCAAGGTGTAAAAACGTACGGCGTAGCGAGTGATGTTTCGTGGCGTGATTTGCAGCAATACGTTATTCAATTAATCAATCAAGGAGTGTTGGAGATTCGGTTTCACGAAAACGGAAGATTGATATTGACGCCGTTGGCAAAGGCGGTATTGTTTGAAAATAGAAAAATATATTTGGCGCGTCCGCTTCAGGAAAAAGAGGAAGAAAAAACAACCGCCAAAAGTGCCGTAAAAACTAGCGGACTTTTTGATAAGCTAAAGAACCTTCGAGGCACCTTAGCAAAAGAAAAGGGCGTCCCGGCGTATGTGATTTTTAGCGATGCCAGTTTAAAAGATATGGTGGCAAAAGTTCCACAAACCGAAACTGAATTTGCGACCATAAGCGGTGTAGGGCAAGCAAAGTTGGAAAAGTACGCAACACCTTTTCTAAAAGTCATTATAGAAGAACAGAAAAAGAATCCAAAAAAAGCGATAAAGGCAACTAAAAAGAAAGGATCTAAAAAAACACCCACACACTTGGTGAGCTTGGCATTATTTAATGACGGATTAACGGTTGATGAAATTTCAAAAGAACGAAACCTTACCACCGGAACTATTTATGCACACTTGGAAAAAGCACATATTTCGGGGGAAGAAATCGAGATAGAACGGTTAATCACTTCAGAAGAAATCGAGAAGATAGTTGCTGCAAAAGATTCAATTGAAAGCCCCGAAAGTTTAAAAGCATATTTCGAGTATTTTGAAGCTAAAGTGCCGTATTGGAAAATAAAATTGGGACTGCATCTTTCGGAATAAGTAATTTTGAATTCGGAGGTTTCGATACATTCCACCAAAGGTGGAACACTCAACCACCTCAATACGTATCCTACCATAAAAAAAATTAATCAAAAAGCACGATTTAAGATGGTTGAGTGATTCTGCCCAAAGGCAGGATCGTATCGAAGCGACCGAGCCACTTACACAAAAAACAAATCCTGCGCCAAGCGATACGTATTTGCGTGGGCGTCAATAATCACTTTTATATCAGGTGAATAACCGCCGCCTATACTCACTTGCACGGGGATTTCATGCTTTTTAATGGTTTCAAAAACAAAAAGATCGCGTTCTTTACAGCCATCAACTGTGCATTTTAATCGGCCTAATTTGTCGGTTTCTAAAATATCAACGCCACTGAGGTAAAAAATAAAATCGGGTTGTACGTTTTCTATTAAGGAAGGGAGTATCTCTTTCAACTTTGATAAATAAAACGCGTCGCCGGACCCATCGGGAATAGAAATATCCAGATCACTCACTTCTTTTTTAAATGGATAATTACCAGCGCCGTGCATGGAAAATGTAAAAACCGAATCGTCGTTTTCAAATATTTTCGCAGTACCGTTACCTTGATGTACGTCCAGATCGACAATTAAAATTTTTTTGGCCAATCCTTTGCTTTGTATATAGCGAGCGGCAATAGCTTGGTCGTTGAAAATGCAGAACCCTTCTCCGTGATCGGTATAGGCGTGGTGTGTGCCTCCGGCGATGTTCATCGCAATACCGTGTTCTAGAGCATATTCACAGCCTTGAATGGTACCTTGTGTAATGATATGTTCTCGTTTTACCAAGCCTTCAGAAAGTGGAAACCCTATTTTTCGAGCCGCCCGTTTATCAAGCGTCAAGTTTTTTAAATGTGAAACATATTCAGCTGTTTGTACCGCAAGGATATGCTCATCTAAGGGCATGTTAGGTTCAAAGAAATTAGCTTCATTGCAGGTTCCTTCATATAACAATTGCTGTGGAAGGAGTTCGTATTTCTCCATGGGGAACCGATGCCCTTCTGGTAACGGGTGTTTATAAATAGGATGATATGCTATTTTGAGCATGCAATGCGTCTTCTTTTTGAAGGAAACAATCGATTTTTAAAGTTGATTTCTTTATTGTAGAAGGTAATTCTAATTCCTAACAACAAAATTAAACCACCAATAACCATTTGCAAGTTAATGGTTTCATCTACAAATAACCACGCTAAGATAGATGCTAAAATTCCTTGTCCTAATAAACTCACCGAAACGAGGGTAGCACGCATTCTTTTAGTAGCAAAACTTATCAATAACCAAGCAGCCAATTGGCATATTACCCCTTGAATAAGCAATACAAACCATCCCATATTACTAAATCCAGAAAACGGTTCACCAATTGCGTAACTAATAATGCCTAATGCAATGGCAGAAGCAAGTAAACTAATGCTCATAAAAGAAACCACATTAAATTTATGCAAGATGAATTTACTCACTAACATATAGACTGCATACAGCATCCCCGATAGAATGCCGAATATAAATGCAAGATCGAAATTAAGGTTTATAAAAAAATGAAAACCGACTAAAGTCACCATACCTAAAACAGCAACAACAGTACCAATCCAAAAGTTCTTTTTAGGTTTATTTTTCAGAAAAAAGAAGGCGCCAATTCCTACCCACACAGGTGATAAATTGGTCAACAACGAGGCCTGTGTTGCGGTAGATTCTTGTATGGCGATATTCCAAACAGCAACGTCTAAGCCGAATACCACGCCACAAACAATGCCTAAAAGTAACACCTTGGTCGATGGTATTTTTAATTGTTTTGTAATTAGTGCATAAGGAAGCAGTAAAGCCGAAGCAATTGCCATTCGGTAAAACGCAGAGATAACCCCTGGCGTAAGACTTAATTTTACTAATACGGGAAAAATGGAAATACAAATTATTCCTACTACTAAAGCGATTCTTGCCTTTTTCATAAGCCTAACAGTTAAAAGGATGAAATAATAAAAACGCGAAATTAGCTAATAAAAAAGACTAGCAAATAGAAAAGGTGAAAGAAAACATTTATTTAACACACCGATTTATGAAGTTTCAACTGAATACGTTTTCTATCAACATCTACCTCCAATACTTTTACGATAATCTGTTGGTGTAAATGCACGTGTTCATTAACATCGGACACAAAAGAATCTGCTAAATTTGAAATGTGAATGAGGCCACTTTCTTTAATCCCAACATCCACAAAGGCGCCAAAATTAGTCACGTTGTTTACAATTCCTGGTAATAATTGGCCTTCTTGTAAATCGGTTATCGTTTTTATATTTTGATTGAAAGTAAAAACCTTTGCTTGCTCCCTGATATCAAGACCGGGTTTTTCCAATTCTTTTATAATATCCTGAAGCGTGGGTAAGCCGACGGTTTCAGTTTGGTATTTTTCCAACGGGATTTCTTGAAGTAATGTTTTATTCCCTATCAATTCTGAAATACCAACCTTTTTATCTTTTGCCATTTTTGAAATCACAGCATAGCTTTCCGGATGCACAGCTGAGTCGTCTAAAGGATTTGACCCTTCTTTTACGCGAAGGAAACCGGCAGCTTGTTGAAACGCTTTTCCGCCCAGTCTTGAAACATTTTTAATATCGTTTCTAGACGTAAAAGCACCGTTTTCGTCTCGATATTTTACAATGTTTTCAGCTAATTTATCACCAATACCTGAAACGTAACTTAGCAACGAAGTACTAGCGGTATTAATGTTGACACCTACGGCATTTACACAGGTTTCAACGACACGATCTAGTGAGCTTTTAAGCTTACTTTGATCCACATCGTGTTGATATTGCCCCACGCCAATAGATTTGGCATCGATTTTTACCAATTCGGCTAATGGATCTTGTAAACGTCGCCCAATGGAAACAGAGCCCCGTACGGTAACATCGTAATTAGGAAACTCATCGCGAGCAATTTTTGAAGCCGAATAAATAGAAGCACCGGCTTCGCTTACGACAAATACTTGGATGGGACGGTCAAACTGAATATGGCGGATTACTTGTTCGGTTTCTCTAGAAGCGGTTCCATTACCAATAGCAATCGCCTCAATTTTATGGGCGTTTACTAAGGTGCTAATTTTTTTGATGGCTCCTTTAGTATCATTTTTAGGCGGATGCGGATAGATAGTTTCGTTGTGTTCTAATCCACCTTGCGCATCGAGGCATACTATTTTACAACCCGTTCTAAAACCGGGATCGATTGCTAACACTCTCTTTTCACCCAAGGGAGAACCCAATAATAATTGTTTCAGGTTTTTGGCAAATACCTGTATGGCCGTTTCGTCGGCTTTTTCTTTAGCCGCATTTAAAATTTCGTTGGAAAGTGCTGGGAACAACAATCTTTTATAAGCATCTACTACAGCTATTGAAATTTGATCAGCACACGCACCGTTCGATTTTATAATTCGGCTTTCTATTTTGTAAAGCGCTTTTTCATCATCAATTTCAATTTTTAAACGAATAAATCCTTCTTCAGTAGCACGAAGAATGGCCAACAATCGGTGTGAGGGACAACGACTTAATGCTTCGCTCCATTTAAAATAATCTCTAAATTTCTGTGCCTTCTCGTCGTCTTTTTTAGTTTTCACGACCTTGGTGGTAAGGATTGCGTGTCGTTCTAATTGATTCCGAAGCATATTTCGAATGTCACTTCGTTCGTTAATCCATTCGGAGATAATATGACGAGCACCTTCTAGTGCTTCTTCCACCGAAATTGAACTAGTAGTGTACTGTTCAGCAATCGAATGAATATTAGAAGCATTTTGTGCCATAATAATCTTTGCAAGTGGCTCCAATCCGTTGTTTCGAGCAGTATCGGCTTTGGTTTTGCGTTTTTTCTTATAAGGTAAGTATATATCTTCTAGCGTGGTACTATCGGTAGTTTGTTCTATTTTTTTCTGAAGTTCATCGGTAAGAACTTCTTGTTCTTCCAGCGCTTTTAAAATAGTGGCTTTTCGCTTTTCTAGCGTTTCAAATTCTTCTTTGTACGTAACAATATCACCTACTTGTACTTCATCCAAATTCCCCGTTTGTTCTTTTCGATAGCGGGAGATAAACGGAATGGTACAGTCTTCATTCAATAAAGCAATGGTGTTTTGTATTGCTTTTTCGGGAAGTTGGGTTTTGGAAGTTATATATTTAAGAAGGCTGTTCATTTTAAATTTATTCTGAAAATTTTACAAGCCTATAACTATTCTCTTTCCTATTGTAATGGCCCCAGATAAAGGATCCGTTTAATTTAAAGATAGTTTCGGCGGTCGCTCCTTTTGTGTTTTCAAAAGCAGTTTTTATTCTATCAAAGGGATTTTCAGAAATCGACCCTTCAAGATGGTTAAAATCTTTATCAAACAAACCTGTAATTCTAACAGATTTTGTGTTTTTTATCCGTTGTATGTGGAGTTTAAGTTATTAAAAGAGGCTGCTATAATTCCACCGGCAAGACCTCCTAATGCACCTCCAACAATCATTGCGTTACTTGGTTTTTCTGTGGCACTGCCCATTGTAATTTCATAAATTCCATTTTGTTTATAAATGGATAGACCAATACCTTCATTCGAAATTTTTCGTAGGAATTGATTAGTTTTTTCTAGTTCTCTATACGAATCAAACTCACCTCCTTCTTGTATTATTGGGGTGTTTTTAAATTCTAATTGTTCGTCATCAGTGACAGCGATTTTTTTAATTATTTTTCCTGAAGGTATCTCTGCTATTTGAAATTGAAGCTCATCTGAATTGGAAGCTATTTGAAAAAGCTTATTATCCAACAGAAAGCTATTGCTGTATGCTGACATTTGGAAACCGTCTAATTCCCGTTGCGCTACTTTTTCAACTGTTTGCTTAAAGGAATCTAAATCAAACTTAATAACATAAGTATATTCCTTGAAATGGTCTGAGGTTATGCTTACTAAACTACCTTTTCGGTAAATTTTAAAATCTTTAGAGGTAAGCTCCAATGAATTTGGTGTATTTAATTCAATCTGACTTATTGTAGACCTACTTACAATTTCACTCAGTCTAATGGGTCTGTCATTTCTATCTAAAAGAGCTTGTTCTTCAAATTTAACTTCGTTAACTATGGGTGTAAGCGTATTATTAAACGAGTAAATATTGATTTGTGAACTTCTTTTAGGAACAGATAAAACATGTAGTGTATTGTTGTAATATACTGCGTCTAAATAGGTTTCACCCCGAAGTTTAAAGTCTAATTCCTTAGCTTGACTAATACTTTTTTCAAAATCAAAGATCATTGCTCCATAACTCCTACCATTTAAGGTATTCATAAAAAGAGTTACCTTTTTATCCTCGATAGTATACCCAATTATAGACTTAAATTTTGAAGAAAGGTCTGGGCAGATTACATTTCCCAAGCTATTATAATTTTCATCATAGAGAAAACCATATACTCTATCACTGTCCTCAAGAAAAACAAAGAAATTCCCTGATTTTTCATCTACTATACTAAAGGATTGCTTTATAGTATTGAACTTATCGTCGCCATTTATCTGTATAACTTCCTCCTGTCCATTCATAAATGCATAAAAGAACATGGTCAGAAATAGAAATAATTGTTTCATAAAGTATTAATTTATCGTTGCTCCGTTTTCAACTCCAGCTCCTGTACTGAGCGGAGTCGAAGTGTCTGGGTTTACAAAAGATAACTTCCCTTCAGCAGTTTTGGTCATTAAAATCATTCCTTGGCTTTCAACACCGCGCAGTTTTCTGGGAGCCAAATTAACGAGTACTGTTACTTTTTTGTCAACTACATCTTCTGCTTTAAAACTTTCAGCAATTCCGGAAACGATGGTGCGTACATCGATACCTGTATCTACTTTTAATACCAATAACTTTTTGGTTTTTGGCATTTTTTCGGCTTCGATAATGGTGCCCACGCGCATATCTAACTTGGTAAAGTCATCAAACTGAATGGTTTCTTTTTCAGGCTCTACGGTTTTGTTCATAGCTTCATTGGCTTTTTTACTAGCTTCTAGTTTGTCGAGTTGTTTTTGTATTTGTTCGTCTTCAATTTTACTGAACAACAAACTTCCTTTTCCTATTTGGTGACCGGGTTTTATAAGTTCAGTTTTTGAGGTAACATCATTCCATCCTTCAACTACAATTGGTGTTTCATTACTTTGCTGGTCACTGAGCGAAGCCGAAGTGAGCATGTTCCTTAGCTTTTCTGAAGTAAACGGCAAAAATGGCTCGCTTAAAATTGATAAAGCAGAAGCGATTTGTAATGCAACATACATCACTGTTTTAGTACGTGCTTCGTCAGTTTTAATTGTTTTCCAAGGTTCTTCGTCTGCTAAATATTTATTTCCTAAACGCGCCACATTCATCAATTCTTGCTGTGCTTCTCTAAAACGATACCGCTCTATCGAACTAGCAATAACAGCCGGATAGGCTTGTAATTCTTTTAATGTTTGTTTGTCAACTTCAGAAAAATCTGAAGCTTCTGGCACAATTCCGTCGTAATATTTATTGGTTAAGACCACCACTCGATTTATGAAATTTCCGAAGATAGCGACCAGCTCATTATTGTTCCTGGCTTGAAAATCGGACCACGTAAAGTCGTTGTCTTTTGTTTCTGGGGCATTTGCGGTTAATACATAACGCAACACATCTTGCTGATTCGGAAACTCCTCCAAATACTCGTGCAACCAAACCGCCCAGTTTTTACTTGTGGAAATTTTGTTTCCTTCTAGGTTTAAAAATTCATTCGCCGGAACGTTATCTGGCAAAATATAATTCCCTTCAGCTTTTAACATACTCGGGAAAATAATACAGTGAAAAACGATGTTATCTTTCCCTATAAAATGAAGTAGTTTAGAATCTTCATCTTTCCAATACGGCTCCCAATCTTTTCCTTCACGTTCTGCCCATTCTTTAGTAGCAGAGATATAGCCAATGGGTGCATCGAACCACACATATAAAACTTTGCCTTCGCCTCCTTCAACCGGCACGGGAATTCCCCAATCTAGATCGCGGGTTACGGCACGGGCACGTAAACCGTCGTCAATCCAAGATTTGCATTGGCCGTATACGTTGCTTTTCCAATCTTTTTTATGGTCTTTTAAAATCCATTCTTTTAAAAAGCCTTCGTATTGATCTAAGGGTAAAAACCAGTGGCGCGTTTCTTTTAAAACAGGCTTGTTACCGGTAATGGCACTTTTAGGATTTATTAAATCGGTTGCGTTGTGGGACGTTCCGCAGTTTTCACATTGATCGCCGTAGCTTTCTTCAAAACCACATTTAGGACAGGTTCCTATAATAAACCGATCGGCTAGAAATTGATTGGCTTCGGCATCGTACAACTGCTCCGTGACTTCTTCAATAAATTTTCCGTCTTCATATAATTTTTTGAAAAAAGCCGAAGCAGTATCATGATGCACTTTTGCTGAGGTTCGGGAATAATTATCAAATGAAATCCCGAAGTCTTCAAACGATTTTTTTATGATTCCGTGGTATTTATCCACTACTTCTTGAGGCGTTATGCCTTCTTTTTTAGCCTTGATGGTAATAGGTACGCCGTGTTCGTCACTTCCGCAGACAAAAGCTACATCTTTATTTTGTAAGCGTTGGTAGCGCGCGTAAATATCTGCTGGCACATACACACCTGCTAAATGCCCGATGTGAACAGGGCCATTGGTGTATGGTAAAGCGGCGGTAATGGTATATCTTTTAGGAGTTGTTTGCATAATTAAATCCTTCGTTTTCTTGATGGAGGTGCAAAATTACGGATAAATGTGTTAATTTGGGTGCTATACTATTTTAGATTACCGCTACTTATGATAACACCCAGTTTTTTAAAACGCGGCGATACCGTTGCCATTGTTTCGACCGCTCGAAAAGTTTCAAAAGAAGAATTAGAACCCAGTTTACAATTATTGGAAGAATGGGGCTTAAAACCGCTATTAGGAAAAACCATTGCAGCCGAACAAAACCAATTTGCCGGAGATGATGCCCTGCGAACATCCGATTTTCAAGCTATGCTAGACAACCCAACTGTAAAAGCCATTTGGTGTGCCCGAGGCGGGTATGGAACAGTGCGAATGGTTGATGGATTGGACTTTTCAGAATTTAAAAAACATCCAAAATGGATTATTGGTTATAGTGATATAACGGTGCTGCATTCACATATTCATAATTTTGGTATCGAAACGATGCACGCTGATATGCCAGCAGATATTGGAAAGAGAACAGTAGAAGCGGCAACTTCCATAAAAAAAATACTGTTTGGTGAACCGTATGAAATTTTATTCCCTTTTGAAGAAAAAGAAGTAACTCGAACCGGAAAAGCAGTGGGACAGTTAGTAGGCGGAAACCTTTCGGTTTTGTATTCTATTTTGGGGAGTGCTTCTTCAGTAAATACAGCAGGTAAAATTCTGTTTATTGAAGATTTGGATGAATACCTGTATCATATTGACCGGATGATGCAAAACCTAAAACGTACTGGGTTTTTAAAAAACATATCCGGATTGGTGGTTGGTGGCATGAGCGATATGAATGACAATACCATTCCTTTCGGAAAAACGGCTGCAGCAATTATTGCCGAAGCTGTTTCAGAATATGAGTATCCGGTATGTTTTAATGCACCTGCAGGTCATATAAAAGACAATCGAGCGTTGATTATGGGACGAAACGTTACGTTGGAAGTAAATGAAGTAGATGCGAAGCTTACTTTTTAAACGCTATTTATCAATCTTGTATTTTTTTGAATTAGACCGTATCAATAAATAAGGAATCCCTACGATTAATGCCCCGTAAAAAGCGATGGTTTCAATTTCGGAATTTTCAAACCACGTAGCAGCAAAATAGCCGATTATCATTATAAAAGCCATTCCAAACATGGCGTTTCTGAACACAGTTGCAATTCCATCGACATCAACTTTGGCTTTCTCCTCTTTTGACATCGTATTATAGCCAGCCATTAAAAAATATAGTTTACCGTATTTAATCAGTATACCGAGGATGATAAAAAAAATTGCTACGGCGATCATGTTTTTTGATTAGTGTTGAGTAACTAAAAATATAAAAAAATCCCCTTTCCACGTGAAAAGGGGATTTGAAAATTAAAGTGTTTCTTGTAACCACTTAAAGAATTCGTTTTGCCAGACGAGTGCATTTTGTGGGGTCAGTATCCAGTGGTTTTCTTCAGGGAAATAAAGCAATTTGCTTTTTATCCCTAATAGCTGTGCAGCTTGATAGGCGCTTAAACCTTGTTCAATCGGTACACGATAATCTTTCCCACCTTGAATGATTAAAATAGGCGTGTCCCAGTTTGATACCTTGGTAATTGGGTTGAACTCATTATATACTTTTTGAGTTGTTGCATTGTTTTTATCCCAATACGGTCCGCCAAAATCGTGGTTTACAAAGAATAATTCTTCGGTTGTACCGTACATACTTCTAGTATCGAATACGCCATCGTGAGCAATAAACGATTTAAATCGGTTGTTATGGATTCCAGCTAAATAAAATACTGAATACCCACCATAACTTGCGCCAACGGCTCCTAATCGGTCGTTGTCAACATATGGTTCTTTAGCAATTTCATCAATAGCAGAAAGGTAATCTTCCATTACTTGTCCGCCCCAATCTTTGCTAATAGCTTCGTTCCATTCCACACCGTGACCTGGCATACCACGACGGTTAGGCGCTACAACAATATATCCTTGCGAAGCCATCAATTGGAAATTCCAACGGTAGGAATAAAACTGTGATAGCGGTGCTTGCGGACCACCTTGTGCATATAATAAGGTTGGATATTTTTTAGAAGCATCAAAATTTGGGGGTAAAATAACCCAAACCAACATTTCTTTGCCGTCGGTAGTGGTTACCGTTCGCTTTTCAACTTTTGGTAAGTCGATGCTGTTGTATAAATCTAAGTTGATATTCGTTAACTGCTTAAACGTATTGTCTTTTAAATCGAAACTGAATATTTCGGCAGCATGGTTCATATCAGTTCTGGTAACCAACAGCGTATTGTTTTTTTGAGCAATAATACTCGTTACATCAAACTGACCTTTCGAAAGTTGTTTTACTACTGGTGCGATTCGTTTTTTACCTGGATAATTCACTTTAAAAAGCTGAATGGTTCCGTCAACAGCAGCGGTAAAATACACTTCAGTTCCGTCGTTGTTCCACAAGAAACTATTTACCGTACCATCCCATTGTGCAGTAAGGTTTTGCTTCACATCGTTTTCTAAAACAACGATATCATTTTTATCGCTTTCGTACCCATCGGCTTTCATTTGCAACCACGTCAAAGCCCCTTTTGATGAAAACGCCGGACTAGTATCGTAGCCTTTGTTGTCTTTAGTAATGTTTTCGGTGGTTTTAGACGCTAAATTGTATTTATAAATATCGGTATTCGTGCTGGTAGCGTACTCTTTGCCTTTTAACTTCTTACTTACATAATAAATGTTTTTGCTGTCTGGCGACCAAATGTAATCCTCGTCACCACCAAACGGACGTTGTGGCGTGTGGTAAGGTTGTTTCGGCATAATATCGGTGCCGGTATTGTCGTCTGCTCCTGCTTCTTTATAGAATAAGTGATTATAGCTACCATCTTGCCATTTGTCCCAATGGCGGATGTCTAAATCGGAAAAAATATAGGCGTTAGACTCTTCCAGATTTTTATACACATCTTTTCCTTCAATGGCTTCAATCTGAACTTCTTCATCAAACAATTTATAGGTGCCATCTGGTGAAATGTTTTTGTCGTTTGCATTGACAGCGTCTTCATTAATTTCGACTATAGTACCTCCCGAGGCAGGCATTTTAAAGTATTTGGTGTCAAAATCATTTTCTTTAATGTTTGGTGTTTTTACTTTAAAAAAGATAGTAGAACCGTCTTGGTCCAGTCCCATCACGCTTAAGCGTTTTACTTGCCATAACAGTTCGGGCGTCATTGTTTGCTGTCCAATCATTAAACTACTGCTCAGCATTACACTTAGAATTAGAATTATTTTTTTCATAGCTCTTCTTTTTTATAATAGAATTGGTTTTTTCTGAAATGTTATAGGGTATAATCATATCAACAAAGTTAACAATAACCAACCTTATTTGCTTGGGGTTTCGAAGGTTATTCTTTTCAATTTTAATGGTTATCCTGTGAGGTGTAATCTTAAAAATGGTGTGGCATACCACAACGGACTTGGAAAAGTTGGCGAGGAAGTCGCAATTTTATGTTTACTGAAAAACAGTGTCTAAATCCTGTCTTCCAATTATAGCCATAATTTCTACAGTGTTATTATTGATCCTGTAATAAATGCTATCAGAACCACATACACAACGGCGATATCCGGTTTTTATAAAGTCAACCGATTCAAATGAGAAGGGCCGTTGGGCAATGATGTCAAAATACTCAAAAAATGTATCAAAATAATTGTCAGCTTGTACCATTCCAAATTTCTTGACACCGTAGTGATGAATTCTAATTAAGTCTTCTTTAGCTGCATTACTTAATTTGTACTTAGCCATTAAGTAAGGTCTTTGATTTTGCTAATATTTGCTCTTTACTATCATTTGTAAACCCACTATTTTCAGCTTTTTCCAGTTTAGCACGTATCCAATCAATTTGAACTTGTTGCTTTCTTGCTTGTCTTATTAAATCGTTTACCAACTCACTTTTGCTAGCATACTCTTTATTATCAACTTGATCCTTTAACCAGTCGTTATTCGGTTGTGTAAATGAAATACTTTGCCTAGCCATAATGTTTATTTTGGTGTAAATTTACACCAAACATACCTATTATACAAGAACTATATATGTTAACTGGTACTTTCAGTTTGCTTATTCGATACGTATTTTAATGGAAACGCTTTTCAAATTTAATGGTTATCTTGTGAGGTGTAATCCTGAAATGGTATGGCACACCACAACGAACTTGGAAAAATTGGCGAGCAATTAGCAGCAGATTATCTTCTAAAAAACGGCTACCAAATTTTAGAACGTAATTTCTTCTACGATAAAGCCGAAATAGATATTATCGCTCAAAAAGAAGAAAATACCATCGTAATTATAGAAGTAAAAACCCGTAACAGTGCTTTTTTTGGGGACCCACAGAGTTTTGTCACCAAAGGAAAAATAAAGCTATTGGTAAAAGCTGCCAATGAGTATATGGTTATAAACAACCTAGATAAAGAGGTACGTTTTGATATTATTGCGGTGTTAAAAAACAAAACTACTGAGAAGCTAGAGCATATAGAGAATGCTTTTTATCATTTCTGAAAAAGGGAATCTTCTACTGGTATTTCTGTAATTTTGAAATAAGGAAATCGACTTATCCAACTTTAGCTTCTATTTATGAATTCTACCAAAAAAGATATTATTCAAGCCATTCAGCAACAAAAAGAAAACCCTAATTTAAAGTATCGGCTAAAAGAACGAACCGAAGAATTTACTGAACTATTATTTTACACCTTATTCGATTCGGAAACATCGGTTTCAAAAAATTTAGATACGTTAGAAACGCTTTTTGAAGAATTAGTGGATATTGCTTGTTGGGAACCCGAAAAACCGTGTAAAAAACTTTGGAAATCCTATTTGCAGAAACTTCCAAAAATTTTAGAGAAACTAAATAAAGATGCCAAAGCATTTGTTGATAACGATCCTGCGGCTAACTCTATAGAAGAGGTTTATTTATCGTACCCAGGGTTTTACGCCATTGTAATTTATCGATTGAGCCACGAGCTGTATAAAGTGGAAATGCCATTAGTGCCTAGACTTATGAGTGAATATGCTCACCATATTTCAGGAGCCGATATTAATCCTGGTGCGAAAATAGGCGAGTCCTTTTTTCTAGACCATGCAACAGGTACGGTAATTGGAGAAACCACGATTATTAAAAATAACGTAAAAATTTACCAAGGGGTTACCTTAGGAGCGCTTTCAGTAGCAAGAAATCTACGAAATATAAAACGCCATCCAACGGTTGAAGATAGCGTAGTTATTTATGCCAATGCAACTATTTTGGGTGGAAAAACAACCATTGGTAAAAATAGTGTAATTGGGGGAAACACGTGGATTACCGACTCTATTCCGTCTAATTCTATTGTTTCAAATACCAATGAAGTGAAAATTAAAACAACAGAAAATGTTTAAAAATATAACCGATTTTATAGGAAACACTCCTCTAATTGAAGCCAAAACCTTACTTAAAAACCCAAACATCACCTTACTTTTAAAAATGGAAGGTCACAACCCGGGCGGAAGTGTAAAAGATCGAGCGGCGTATAATATGATTAAGTCTGCTTTGGAAAGAGGTGAAATTGATGAAAATTCGAAACTTATTGAAGCGACAAGTGGAAACACAGGAATTGCGCTAGCGATGATAGCAGGGATTTTTAAGCTTAAGATAGAACTCGTGATGCCCGAAAATTCTACAAAGGAGCGCGTGCAAACCATGCGAGCATACGGCGCAAAAGTTACGTTAACGTCATCCGATATTGGAATAGAAGGGGCACGGGATTATGCTGAGCAGAAAGTAAAAGACGAGGGTTACTATTCGTTTAATCAATTTGCGAATGATGATAATTGGAAAGCGCATTATAAAACCACAGGTCCTGAAATTTGGAACGATACTGAAGGGAAAATAACGCACTTTGTTTCAGCAATGGGAACGACGGGAACCATTATGGGCACGTCTACTTATTTAAAAGAAAAGAATACAAACATTCAAATTGTAGGAGCGCAGCCAACAGACGGTTCAAAAATTCCGGGTATTCGAAAGTGGGAGAAAGCGTATTTACCTAAAATATTCAATCCTAAAAAAGTGGATCAAGTAATTGAAGTGAGCGAAACCGAAGCTACAGCAATGGCAAAACGTTTGGCCGAAGAAGAAGGTGTGTTCTCCGGAATGAGCAGCGGCGGTAGTGTTACGGCTGCATTAAAATTAGCCGAAACCTTAGAAAGTGGTGTAATTGTAGCGGTGATTTGCGATCGAGGCGATCGGTACTTATCTTCTCCTTTGTTTGATTAAATTATTCTCTAAAAGGCGCTAACGCGTCCAATGCTCTATTTACTGAAGTAATCCTATCAAACGTTAACAACAACCGCAAACCGTTACGGGTTTTCTTCTCCTTCATCGTTACTCGCTGAGGATGATTTTGGACGTATTGCAGGACCTTTGTAAATGCCGGACTCTGATAATACGCACTTTGTTGATCGCTCACAAAATAACCGACCAACTTGTTTTTCTTCATAATAACGCGTTCCAGTCCCATTTTAATAGCAATCCATTTAATACGAACGCTGTTTAATAGGTCTACAACTTGTTCAGGAAGTTCGCCAAAACGGTCAATTAATTCTTTTTCAAATTGCTGAAGCTCTTCCTCGGTATTTAGTTGGTTTAATTTGGTGTACAGATTAAGCCGTTCCGTAATGTTATTGATGTAATCATCAGGGAAAAGCAATTCAAAATCGGTGTCGAGCACGGTTTCTTTTACGAAATCCTTCTTTTCGTGTTCGGTGCCTTCATACAGATCTTTAAATTCTTTCTCTTTGAGTTCATCAATCGCTTCGGAAAGAATTTTTTGATAGGTTTCAAACCCAATTTCGTTAATAAATCCGCTTTGTTCTCCGCCTAATAAATCTCCTGCGCCACGGATTTCTAAATCTTTCATAGCGATGTTTAATCCGCTACCTAATTCTGAAAATTGCTCTAAAGCCGTAATTCGTTTTCGGGCTTCTTCAGTCATAGCCGAATAAGGTGGTGTAATAAAATAACAGAACGCTTTTTTATTACTTCTACCTACTCGTCCACGCATTTGGTGTAAGTCAGAAAGACCAAAATTATTCGCATTATTGATGAAAATCGTGTTGGCATTTGGTACGTCCAATCCGCTTTCAATAATGGTGGTTGAAACCAAAACATCAAACTCATTGTTCATAAAACCGAGCATGAGTTTTTCTAGTTTTTTACCATCCATTTGCCCGTGACCAATCCCTATTTTAGCATCTGGAACCAAGCGCTGAATCATTCCGGCAACTTCTTTAATATTTTCAATGCGGTTGTGAACAAAAAAGACTTGTCCGCCACGTGATATTTCATATCGAACTGCATCACGAATACTCTCTTCGCCAAAACGGATTACGTGTGTTTCCACTGGATAGCGGTTGGGTGGCGGCGTGGTAATAACCGACAAATCCCGTGCGGCCATTAAGCTAAACTGCAACGTTCTCGGGATGGGCGTAGCGGTTAAAGTAAGCGTGTCTACATTTTCCTTTATGGTTTTCAGTTTGTCTTTTACAGCGACGCCAAATTTCTGTTCTTCATCAATAATCAATAACCCAAGGTCTTTAAATTCAACCGATTTGTTGACCAATTGATGCGTGCCAATCACAATGTCAAGTTTTCCGTCTTTTAATCCTTCTATAACAGTCCGACGTTCTTTTGTGGTGCGGAAACGGTTAAGGTAATCAACGTTTACAGGCATATCAGCCAATCGCTCCGTGAACGTTTTAAAATGTTGAAACGCCAAAATGGTGGTCGGCACCAATATAGCAACCTGTTTGTTATTATCCACAGCTTTAAAAGCAGCGCGAACGGCAACTTCCGTTTTTCCGAAACCTACATCGCCACAGATTAACCGGTCCATTGGGCGCTCATTTTCCATGTCGCGCTTAACATCTTCAGTCGCGGTAGATTGATCGGGTGTGTCTTCATACATAAAAGACGATTCCAATTCAGCTTGTAAATACGAATCGGGGTCATATGCAAACCCTTTTTGCAAACGACGTTTAGCGTATAGCTCAATCAAGTTAAAAGCAATTTGTTTAACCCGTTTTTTGGTCTTTTGCTTTAATTTTTTCCAAGCGGCACTTCCCAATTTATATATTTTGGGCTCTTTTCCGTCCTTGCCATTATATTTGGTGATTTTATGAAGTGAATGGATGCTAAGGTACAGAATATCGCGTTCGCCATAAATGAGTTTGATGGCTTCTTGCTGCTTCCCTTCTACATCAATTTTCTGAAGTCCGCCAAATTTTCCAATACCGTGATCAATATGGGTCACGTAATCGCCTACTTCAAGGTTGGTCAACTCTTTTAAGGTAATTGCCTGTTTTTTGGCATACCCGTTCTTAAGCTGAAATTTATGATACCGTTCAAAAATTTGATGGTCGGTATAACACACATTTTTTTGATTGTCATCGATAAACCCTTGAAACAAAGGAAATACAATCGTTTGGTATTCCTTTACGTGTTGCTCGGCATCTTCAAAAATGTCGTGAAAACGCTTTGCTTGTTGTTCACTACTACAAAAAATGTAGTTTTTATAACCTTTTTCAACGTTTTCGTTTAAGTTATCAATCAACAAATTAAATTGTTTGTTGAACGATGGTTGCGGTTTTGTGTTGAAATGAATCGCCTCGTTACTGTTTTTACTATCTAATGTTACGGTTGTAAATTCAGAGAGTTGGCTTTTTAATAATTCAGAAGTGCAAAACAATTCTTGCGGTTCGCTTTGCTTTATTTCGCCAGAAGCTTCGTTGAAAGCATGGGTTGCTTTTTCAAATAATTTTGTAATGCTGCTGCTTAATAGCTCTTCATTTTTCAGAAAAACCACGGTTTTTGAAGCGATGTATTTTAAGAAACTTTCACGCGTTTCTTCCATCATCTTATTTTCCACATTCGGGATGATGGATATTTTCTTTAATTGTACATCAGAAAGTTGTGTTTCTACATCAAACGTACGGATGCTATCTACTTCATCGCCAAAAAACTCAATACGATACGGCTCGTCATTACTAAAACTAAACACATCTAAAATTCCCCCACGAACCGAAAATTCACCAGGTTCGGTAACAAAATCGGTGCGTTTAAATTTATATTCAAACAACACTTCATTTACAAAATCGATGGATACTTCTTCGCCTACTTTTAACTTTAAAGTGTTTTTTTCAAGCTCTTTTCGGGTTACTACTTTTTCAAATAGGGCTTCCGGATAGGTAACAATAATAGCTGGTTTCCGTCGAGAATTTATCCGGTTCAGCACTTCGCTTCTCAACAATACATTGGCATTGTCGGTTTCTTCAATTTGATACGGCCGGCGATAACTTCCAGGATAAAATAACACGTTTTCGTCACCGTGTAATTGTTCTAAATCATTCAAATGGTAAGCTGCTTCTTCTTTATCATTTAAAATAAGAAGGAATGGTTTTTCTGAAACTTTAAAAGCTTCAGAAATAACGATTGAAGTTGCAGAGCCAACTAAGCCTGAAACCGAAATTTGTTGTTGCGAACCAGATATAGCTTCCCCTAGCTTTAGGGTTTCATCAGCCTTTGAAAAAAGCGTATTAACGAGAGTTTTGCTCATAAAGGCGCAAAGATAGTATCTTATCTTCTTATTCTAAGCTGCCACATAGAGTTTTATCATTTTCATAACACAATTAGGGTGTTGCATTGAGTAATTTTAGTTGCTATGAAAAAGATTAGTAATAATCAGTTAGCATTTTTTATTGCCCGAATAACCATCGGGATTAATCTATTGGTCCACGGATTGGTTAGGATACCTAAACTGGAAGCTTTTGCAAACGGAATAGTAAAAGGTTTTTCTGAAACCTACTTACCTGAAATTTTAGTAACCTCATTTGCCTTTGGTATACCTTTTATTGAATTTATAATAGGAAGTCTACTATTAATAGGCTGGAAGACTAAATATGCAGCCGCTGCCGGAGGATTTCTAATTGCATTATTAATCTTAGGTTCTGCTTTCAAAGAAGATTGGGGGGCCGTAGGAACCCAAATGGTGTATGCAATCTTTTTCTTTTTATTAATTAAAAATTTAGACCATAATTATTGGTCTATCGATACAAACGCAAGAAAAAAAATTGATGGATTTAAAACTGAAAGATAAACGAGTCCTCATCACAGGATCAACAAAAGGAATTGGCTATGCAACCGCAAAACTATTTGCTGAAGAAAGAGCTCATGTAATTCTAAATGGACGCAGTGAGCAATCTGTGAAAAGTGCAGAAAGTACTTTGAAAAAAAGTGTAAAAAGTGCTAGGGTTACAGGAATTTCGTGTGATTTTTCAAATGCTGTTGAAGTAGGAAAACTTATTGAAGAAGTACAAGAAGTAGATATTTTAGTGAATAACGTGGGAATATTTGATCCAAAAGAATTCTTAGATATTCCAGATGAAGATTGGCAGCGTTTTTACGATGTAAATGTCATGAGTGGCATACGCTTATCACGTGCGTTTTTACCGAAAATGATGAAAAATAATTGGGGTCGCATTATATTTATTTCAAGTGAAAGTGCGATAAATATTCCAGTAGAAATGATTCACTACGGAATGACGAAAACAGCACAATTAGCTGTTTCTCGTGGTCTTGCAGAAACCACTAAGGGGACTAATGTAACTGTAAACAGTGTGTTACCCGGACCTACATTTTCAAGCGGCGTAAAAGATATGACAGGGGTAAACGATGGAAAATCTAAAAAGGAAGTAGAAAACGGTTTTTTTAAGACCGAACGTCCCACTTCTCTAATCCAACGATTCGCATATCCTGAAGAAGTAGCTTCAATGATTGCGTACGTGGCGAGTCCGTTAGCATCTGCGACAAATGGTGCAGCTTTGCGAGTAGATGGTGGTGTAATTAAAACAATATATTAAGATGGCTATAGAAGAATTTGACGTATTTGTAATAGGAACAGGAACCGCTGGTAAAAGCGTGGCGTACGATTGTGTTGAAGCTGGAATGAGTGTCGCTATTGCTGATAATAGAGAATTTGGTGGCACGTGTGCTAATCGGGGGTGTGATCCTAAAAAAGTGTTGGTAGGCGTTACTGAGGCCATACAATTGACTGAAAATTTAAAAGGAAAGGGAATTACATCTGTTCCTGAAGTAAGCTGGAAAGACGTACAAAAATTTAAATCAAATTTTACTGAAGCTGTTCCCGCAGCTACTGAACGCGATTTAGAAGAAGCTGGAATTGCTATGTACCACCAATCACCCCAGTTTTTAGAGGAAAATACGCTCTCTGTAGAAGGAAAAACGGTGAAAGCTAAAAAGATAGTCATTGCAACAGGACAAAAACCTTTAGAGTTAAAAATACCCGGAAGAGAACATTTAAAAACGAGTGACGACTTTTTAGAGTTATCAGAGCTACCAGAAAGTATTGTTTTTGTAGGCGCTGGTTATATTGGGATGGAGTTTGCTCATATTGCTGCGCGCTGTGGTGCAAAAGTTACCGTGGTCGAGTTTGCCCCAAGGCCTTTGATGCCTTTTGATGAAGATATTGTCAATCATCTTGTAGAAGCTTCAGAAAAAATAGGAATTGATTTTATTTTCAACGCTCAAGTAACAGAGGTGGAGGAATTACAAAAAAATCATCGTGTCATTTTTCAGAAAGACGGAAAAGAGGGTTCCGTTAAAGCTAGAGCCGTTTTTAATACAGCAGGACGCGTACCTTCGATAGACGAATTGGATTTAGATAAAGGAAATGTTGCTTCTGAAAAAGGAGGCGTTTCAGTTAATGAGTTTCTTCAAAATACCACCAATCCGTCGGTGTATGCCTGTGGCGATGTTTCGGCAAGTGGTTCGCTACCGTTAACGCCTACTTCCTCTCAAGAAGCGCGAGTGGTTTCAAAAAACATTCGGAAAAATAACGTATTGAAAATGGATTTCCCACCGGTTCCTTCCGTAGTATTTACCTTGCCGCAAGTCGCTGCTATTGGTTTGACCGAAGAAGAAGCTAAAAAACAAGGCTACGATATTGTAGTGGAGTCTAAAAGCGTGCCTTCGTGGTTTAATGCAAAACGAATTAATGAAGAAACCTATGCTTATAAGACCATAGTCGATAAGGACCGAAACTTAATTTTAGGAGCACACATTATAGCACCACACGCTAGTGAAATGATTAATCTTTTTGTCCTCGCGATGTGTGGGAAATTAAAATGCGAAGATTTAAAGGCCATGATTTTTGCCTACCCAACGTGGGGTAACGATATTAAGGGAATGGTGTAAAGAAATTGAAACTGAAATCGAAAATCGAAAAAAACAGACCGATTAAGCTGAAAAAGTCCTAATCTTTTCCAAAATGCTCTTTGCATTTCTGTACTGGACTAGTATCTCTGTTTTGAAAAGAATGAACGGCGCTGCTTATAAATAACACAGCAGCTGTTATCAAGGTTGCGTAAACGACTGCTTGGTTGCTGTCCCAATTCGCGACTGCAATGGCGATTAAAGCCCAGACACCTACTAACGCAAATTCGCGCATATTGCGTTTCCAAGTTACGATTAAGTTGATGATTCCAGCTATTATGACCATTATTACAGTCCAAGAAGTTTCAGAAATTCCCCAACCGTCCCAGCCGATACTACTTAAGTATGCAGCAATGTTAGCAATACTTGCTACAGTAATCCATCCGCTGTAAAAAACAAAAGGCCACCATAAAAATGTTATGACTGAAATAGGTGCGTCCCACAATTCCATACGGTTGTTCATCACAATTTTTAAAAGTGAAAACAGTAAAACGAACATTGCTAGTATAGAAAAACTAATATATCCGTAGAGCCAAAAGGTAACCCACATAATATTGGCTACACAAGAGAGGACGAACCACCAGCCAGTTTTCAGCACAAAAGCATCGTCTCTTACTTTTCTGAAAAGACTTCGACTTTGATAGATTACAAACCCTAACAATAACAAATAAATAAATCCCCAAATCGAGAATGCATAACCTGCTGGAGTAAATAAATTGGGCTTGGAAGCAGAAACTTCACCGATTGTGGTGTCGTTCATCGCACCGGTGTTTGAGAGGTAGTTCACAAAAACGGTAGCCAAAAAGGCAAGAATATTGGCAATTTGTAGTGTTTTTTTCATAGACTTTTAAAGTTAAAAGTTTAAAAGGTGAATTCTTTTTGAATTAAGAAAAATTTAGCGAACGGTATTTTCTGAAAAAATAAAAAAGTCTAGTTTGCTAAACTTGATTTGTAAATATTTTATATTTGTAGCTTAATACGATACTATGTCATTTACAGACCTTTTTGAAAGAGGAGAACACTCCAGAAATTTGAGCCATTTTGCTTCTATTGCAAACATTGCAGCCATCGATGGTGAATTGAACGAAGAAGAAGAAAAACTATTGAAGCGTTTTGCGCGAAAATTGAATATTGAAGAAGATGAATATCAAGAAGTGATTAAAAATCCTACAAAGTATCCAATAAACCCACCAAACAGCTCTGATAGACGTTTAGAGCGTATGCACGATCTTTTTGAAATGATCTTTGCCGATCACGAAATAGACGATCACGAACGTTTTTTGATTGAACGTTATGCAATTGGATTAGGATACACGGCAGAATTGGCCCAAAAACTAATTAAACGCTCTATCGAAATCTACGACGGCGGATTAAACCTTGAAGATTATCGGTATTTACTGAACAGAGATAAGTAGCTAAGAGTTACAGAAATATAATGGGAACACCCAAAGTTTATAAAATGGCTTTGGGTGTTTTTTTATTGCGCATCCCTCATAAACTCCTCTGCCTTTCCCATCATATTTACACTTCCGCAGAAAAAAGGAACCCGTTGATGTAATTCGGTAGGTTGAATATCTAAAATACGCGTATAGCCATCACTGGCTTTTCCGCCAGCTTGTTCGGTTAAATAGGCCATAGGATTGCATTCGTATAATAACCGAAGCTTTCCATCTGGATTTTTAGAGGTGCTTGGGTAAATGTAAATCCCGCCTTTAATTAAGTTTCTATGGAAGTCTGAAACCATAGAACCTATATATCTAGCTGTGTAAGGGCGGTCTCCTTCTTCTTTTTGGCAGTATTTAATATAATCTTTTACGCCTTGTGGAAAATGGATATAATTTCCTTCGTTTACGGAATAGATGTTGCCATCTTTAGGGAACTTCATATTTGGATGTGACAAATAATACGTTCCAATGGCTGGGTTTAATGTAAAACCGTTTACACCGTGACCAGTTGTATAAACAATCATGGTTGAGGTTCCGTAGACAATGTAACCAGCTGCAACTTGGCGGTTTCCAGGTTGTAAAAAGTCGTCAATCGTAACAGGGGAGCCGGAAGGGGTTACGCGTCTATAAATAGAAAAGATAGTCCCAACCGAAACATTTACATCGATGTTTGAGGAGCCATCCAACGGATCGATTAAAACCACATATTTATTGTCGTTTTTTTCGTTCCGGCCTTGAATGTTGATGAAATCGTCTTCTTCTTCACTTGCAATCCCACAAACAATTTCTCTATTGGTTAGCGTATTTATAAAAGCTTCATTGGCATAGACATCCAATTTTTGCTGATCTTCACCTTGTATGTTTTGATCGCCTGCTGTCCCTAAAATATCTACTAAGCCTGCCTTATTAACTTCGTGGTTAACCACTTTAGCCGCTAAGCGAATGGAGTTAATTAAGCGGGATAATTCGCCCGAAGAGTACTTAAACTCCTCTTGATTTTCAATAATAAATTCGCCTAACGTTTTGTTTTTGTTTGCCATTTTTATCTTAATAGATGGATTTTAGTCGCAAATATCGATATTTTTGTCCAAAGCGTATTTTAATTAAACCAAAAATAAGATGGATTTCAACATTCGCAAAAGTACTAAAGAAGATATGCCTGCCGTATTACACTTGATAAAGGAGTTGGCAGATTACGAGAAAATGGAACACGAAGTCGAAATAACTTCAAAAGACTTAGTGAAAGAAGGTTTTGGGGATGATCCCTTGTTCGATTGTTTTATTGCTGAAAAAGAAGATGGTGAAGTAGTGGGAATGGCATTGGTTTATTTTCGGTTTTCTACGTGGAAAGGTAAAACCTTGCATTTAGAAGATTTAATGGTGAAAAAAGAGTACCGAGGTGAAGGTTTGGGAATTGCCATCTATTCCGAAGTAATAAAATTTGGCGCTTCTCATGGCGTGAAACGAATAGAATGGATCGTACTCGATTGGAATAAAAATGCCATTAAGTTTTATGAAGATACTGGAGCTTCGCTCCAAAAACAATGGTACACCGTACAAATGGACGAAGAAGGAATTAAAAACTTTGTTGAAAATTTATAGATGAAAGTATTTAAGTTTGGAGGGGCATCGGTTAAAGATGCTCAGGGGGTTAAAAATGTAACAACCGTACTTAAAAAAACCGGAGAAAAAGATCTAGTAGTTGTCGTTTCGGCGATGGGTAAAATGACCAATGCGCTGGAAGAAGTAGTTACTGCTCACTTAGCAAAAAGCGATACATTAAAAGACCACCTATTAACTATTGAAACCTATCATTACGATATTCTAAAAGAGTTATTTCCTAATCAAGAACATGCTATTTATAAGGCTGTTTCAGGACTTCTTGATCAATTAAAAGGGTTCTTAGCTTCTTCAAAATCAAAAAATCACGCCTTTGTTTATGATCAAATAGTAAGCTACGGTGAGTTGATTTCTACAACAATTGTTTCTACATTCCTTTCTGAAGAGAATATTAAAAACACTTGGCTAGATGTTCGCGGCTGTATTAAAACCGACGCTAATTACCGTGATGCGAAAGTGGATTGGGAAGTGACACAAAAACGAATTATCGATAATGTATCTCCTGCCGGCATTACAGTAACACAAGGCTTTTTAGGAGCTGAACACGAAAATAACTTCACAACCACATTAGGGCGTGAAGGGAGTGATTATACCGCAGCAATTTTTGCGTACTGCCTAAATGGAGAGTCTGTTACTATCTGGAAAGATGTTCCAGGGGTTTTAAATGCAGATCCAAGGTATTTCAGTAAAACTCAACTATTGAATAAAATATCGTATCGAGAAGCGATTGAACTTGCTTTTTATGGTGCTTCGGTAATTCACCCAAAAACTTTGCAACCGTTACAACGAAAAGAGATTCCGTTATATGTAAAATCATTTTACAATCCCGAAGATGAAGGGACTTGCGTAGGTAAAGGCGTTACGTTAGACCCTAAGACATCGTGTTTTATTTTAAAGAATAATCAAGTGCTTATTTCACTTTCCTCTTTGGATTTCAGTTTTATGATGGAAGACCACATAGGCGATGTTTTTAAGTGGTTGCACAAGTATAAAATGAAGGTGGAATTAATTCAAAATTCGGCCATTAGTTTTTCGGTTTGCGTTGACAATAAGTATGATAAGCTAGATGAATTATTAGTAAAGCTTCGCGAAAAGTTTAAAGTTAAATGGAATGAAGGGGTAACATTATACACCATTAGGCACTCTGTTCCTTCAGAAATTAGAGCATTGACCGAAAACAGAAACGTGTTATTAAAACAGGAAAGTAGGGACACCGTTCAAATTATTGTTGAAAATTAGTTGAATTGCTTTCGCTATATTTGTGTTAGGGATCCAATTGAAACAGGTTCAAAATTAAAAATTCTATGGGATTAGTGAATGCTAAAGAAGTGGCCAAAGCCATTAATGTCGATAACCTCGGCTTTCTGGGTACTTTTATGGGCTGGTCCTTAATGAAAGTGCTTAATATTTCTACCCTCAACAAGATTTATGACCGCAATAAACATTTAAGCGATCTTGAATTTATAAATGCCCTTTTAGAAGAGTTTGAAATTAATTTTGAGATTCCTGAAGAAGATTTAAAAAGAATTCCAAAAACAGGTCCTTTTATAACGATATCTAATCATCCTTTAGGAGGTATAGACGGCATTCTTTTGTTGAAATTGCTATTAGAGCATCGTCCCGATTTTAAAATTATCGCAAACTTTTTATTACATCGTATTGAGCCATTAAAACCGTATGTTATGCCGGTTAACCCTTTTGAAGACAGAAAGGATGTAAAATCAAGCTTAATGGGGTTTAAACATGCTTTGGCCCATGTTAAAGAAGGGCATCCTTTAGGTATTTTCCCTGCTGGGGAAGTTTCAACTTACAGAGACGATAAGTTGGTAGTCGATAAACCGTGGGAACCAGCTGCTATGAAATTAATTAAGAGGGCTGAGGTTCCAGTTGTACCTATCTATTTTCATGCTAAAAACAGCAAGTTGTTTTATAGAATGGCAAAACTGAACGATACCTTACGGACGGCCAAATTACCTTCGGAATTATTGACCCAAAAGGAGCGTGTTATTAAAGTGCGAATTGGGAATGCCACTTCGGTAAAAGATCAAGCAGAACATGAATCTTTAGAGGATTTTACTAATATTTTAAGAAGAAAAACGTATGTTCTTGCTAATCCATTTCAGAAGAAAAAATTATTGGATAACATTCCAAAATCTTTAAAAATACCAAAGTTGCCCAAAAAAATTGCAGGACCCATTCCCTTAGAAGCCTTGGAGCCCGAAATTGAAAAGCTCCGCCAAAATGATAAACGGTTGCTTATTAGTAAAAACTATGAAGTGTTTTTGGCTCAAGCCGAAACCATACCCAATATACTTCGTGAAATAGGACGTTTACGAGAAATTACATTCAGGGAAGTAGGAGAAGGAACCAATAATGCTGTCGATCTTGATAAATTTGATGCCTATTATCACCATATGTTTTTATGGGATAATGATGCCAAAAAGTTAGCTGGAGCTTATCGTATGGGGCTTGGCGAACAAATTTTTAAGCAATTTGGTATCGATGGTTTCTATTTACAGGATTTATTTAGGTTCGATCCAGAATTATTCCCTATGATGAGTAAAAGCATCGAAATGGGGCGCGCTTTTATCATTAAAGAGTATCAGTTAAGACCAATGCCACTTTTCTTATTATGGAAAGGGATTGTACACACCACGCTTCGATTTCCAAATCACCGTTATTTAATTGGTGGGGTAAGTATTAGTAATAAATTTTCCGATTTCAGTAAAAGTTTGATGATTGAATTTATGAAATCAAACTATTACGATCCATACGTGGCACAATATATTAAACCTAAAAAGGAATATAAGGTAACTTTGAAAGATGCCGATAAAGACTTTATTTTTGATGAAAGTGAAGCAGATCTTAACAAATTTGATAAAATAATTGATGAAGTAGAACCAGGTGATTTACGCCTTCCAGTATTAATAAAAAAATACATTAAACAAAATGCAAAAGTAGTAGCTTTTAATGTAGATCCGCTGTTTAACAACGCGGTAGATGGTTTAATGTACATTCGAATTGCCGATTTGCCTGAAAGTACCGTAAAACCTGTTATGGAAGAATTTCAAGAGGAATTGGAAAAAAAATATGCCAACGGAAAACCTAAAGAGGAAGAATAGATTAATCTACACTCAAACTGCTGTATTTAGCTTTTATAAACATAAACACACCATACGCAATTAAACCAACGGCGATTATTCCCATAACCAAGGATCCGAATTCATTTTGAAGAAAGTCAAAAGCCTGTGTTTTATCGACCTTTTCACCAGAAGCCGAAAAAGCAGCCCTAAACATTAAAAATGACATAATCCCTACAACAATACCCCGAGCGGTAAAACCAATTTTTCCAGCATTTATAATTCCTTTTTTTGCTTTATGACCCAGTCCAGCTTCGTCTACTTCTTCTCGAAATTTTCCCGAATAAGCTTGATAGAACTCATATATTGATTTTCCCAACAATGCTAAACCAATTATAATTACAACTATTTTATAATCAAGTAATTTAATTAGAAAGCTACTTTTTCCTCCTCCAGAGCTGTTACCTATTATTTGTTTAACCGCTGAAAAAGCCAAAAGACCATAAAAAGCACCACTTATAAAATAACTTACCCGCTTTACTATTGCTTTGAAATCGGTTCCTATACCTTTTGGGTCGGCAAATGCTTGATACCAACGCCAGAATACATAACCAATCAAGCCAATGGCGGTAATAATGAGTAAAATTTTTCCAAACACCTGTTGCGAAATAAAATCCAACGCATTGCTACTGCCAGATTTTTCTCCACCAAGTCCAAAAGCTCCCAAAGCGGTAAGGCCTCCAATTAAAAAATAGACCAATCCTTTAGTGGCAACCCCGAAACGAGCAAAGTTTTGTTTTTTATTTTCCATTTATTAGTTTTTATATTAATAATGTACTAATAAAGAATGATATATGAAGGGTGAGTAAGAAAATTAACGATACTCCGGATTTTCAAAATTCCATCGAGTGCCGTCATCCCAATCGCCGCGTGAGTTTCCGTAAGCAGGGTATCCGCTTTGATCTTTAAGCAATTTTGCTAAATGCAGGAGATTATAAGTCATAAAAGTTGTGTTGCGGTTGGTAAAACTATTGTTTTTGGCATCACTTTCTTCATCCATATAACTGGGGCCTGGACCGGCCTCACCAATCCAACCGCAATCTGCTTGTGGAGGAATGCTATACCCCACGTGTTGTAAGGAGTACAGAATATTCATCGAGCAGTGCTTAATCCCATCTTCATTTCCGGTAATAATACATCCACCTACTTTTCCGTAGAAATAATATTGACCTTTTTTATTTTGCTTACCGCTCATAGCATATAAACGTTCAATAAGTTTGGTTGCTTCCGAAGATTTTTCACCTAACCAAATAGGGCTGCCAATAATTAAAATATCGGCTGCATCAACTTTTTCCCATAGTTCGGGCCATACATCTTTTTTAGCACCGTGTTCTGTCATATCAAAATAGACACCAGGTGCTACATCGTAATCTACAAAGCGAATAATCTCAACCGAAACTCCTTCAGCCTTCATAATGTTTGCCGAGACATCTATTAACCCACGAGTGTGGCTCATTCTTGGAGACTGCTTTAACGTGCAGTTAATATAAAGGACATTAAGATTGCTGAAATCTGGTTTTTTAGAAGCCATAGGAGTAGTTTTTTGTTATACATATGTCGAAGGAGTAGTGTAAGACTTTCAAGATAACAAATTAAAACTACTGAAAAGAACTAAGAAAGTAACTATTCTGAAGTCAAATCATTCATGATAAATTTAATTTTATCTTCAGAAATAGGCTTGATGACAAAATTTTTAACTTGTGAATATTTTTGTGATTTTTCAAAATCCACAGGATTTATGGAAGAGCTCACAATATAGATTGTAACCTTTTTTGTTGTTTTAATTTTAATAAACTCATCTAAAAATTGCCACCCGTCCATAACTGGCATATTCAAATCTAGTAAAATTACATCAGGAAATGCTTCTGTTGAATCTTCCTCCATTATAGGCTTAAGATGATTAAGAGCATCTTTCCCGTGATTAAATATTAGAAAGCCATTGCAAAAATTAGATAATTGCATCACTCTTTTTGCCCCAAAAACAAAAATTGGGTCATCGTCAATAATACATGTTAAATCAACTTTTTTCATGGTGTAAATATATAATAAAAATTGTTCCTTCATTTACTTTGCTCCTAACTTCAATTTTACCACCCATAGCCTCTATCTGGTTTTTGGTGATAAAAAGGCCTAAGCCTCTTGAGTCTTTGTGTTTATGAAAGGTTTTGTACATGCCAAAAAGCTTTTCACCATAAGTTTCTAAGTCTATACCTAGACCATTATCTTCAATTTTTAGCTTTATAAATTCATCTTTTATTTCAGTGTCTATTGTTATCAATGGAGTGCGATCTGGGCTTTTATATTTTAATGCATTTGTAAAGAAGTTAAGAAAAACACTGTCTAAATAAGCAGGAATTCCTTTTATTTGAATGTCTTCGCTTACATTATTCTTAAACGTTGCATCGTTTTCCAAGATTTGAGGTTTTATACTGTCAATCGATTTTTCAATGTATTTGAATAAGCTTTCGCTGGTTAAACTTTCAATTGTCTTCGTGTTTACAACGGCAACTTCATTTAGATTTTCTACTGTTTCTTGTAAATGATCTACGGCACTTTGTAGCATAGGAAAGAATTCATTTTCAGTAGCTTCAGGTACGTCTACCTTCATTAAACTTAGCAACATTTCTAAATTTCCAGAGTGAGAGCGCAGGTTATGAGAAACAATGTGTGCAAAATTGAGAAGCCGCGTGTTTTGATCTTTTGTAACTTCCAGTAACCTTTTGTTTTTTTCTTCAGCTTTTTTCCTTTCTGTTATATTGTTTATTTGTGATACAAAATATTGTGGTTTGCCTTTACTATTTTTAACCAGTGAAACCGATAAAAGTGCCCAAACAATAGAGCCGCTTTTATGAAAATATCTCTTTTCAATTTTATAGCTGTCCCTTTCGTTAATGAGCATTTCTTTCAATAAAGATACATCTGAATACAAATCCTCTGGGTGAGTTATATCTTGAAAGGTCAATTGTAAAAACTCTTCACTTGTATAACCAATCATCTCACATAATGCGGTGTTAACTTTTAACCACTTACCGTTTAAGTCTACCAATGCCATACCGTTAGCGGCATATTCAAATATTTTTCTAAAACGTTCTTCGTTGAGCGCTAATTTTTTCGCCGCTTTTGTTTTTTCATGAATGTCTTGAAATACTCCGTGTACTTTTATACATTTTTTATTAGTATCGTAGATAGGTGCTCCTATAGAACGAACCCATTTTTCTTTACCTGAAGCAGTTATAATTTGGAATTCTCCATCAAATTTTTCGCCGCTTTCTATACAGTTATTAAACAGTTTCGTTATTCTTTCTCTGTTTTCTCCTTCTTTATAAAAGTTGATGCCTTCTTCAAGATTTGGTAAATAATCTGATCCAACTTCGTGAATTTCGTTTGTAACGTTACTCCAAAGGATAGAGTTAGTTATAAGGTCTACTTCCCAACTTCCAATTCTTGCAGCTTCCTGCATAAAATTAAAGATAGGGTTGTCATCATTTAGTTGCTTATTGTTGTGGGTATCACCGCTCATTATATTATAAAATAGGGAGTTAAAAGTAAATCTTATAATTTTTAAGTTCTTGGTGTTTATTTACTTAAAAACGGCAAAGTACATTAAATATACGATTAAAGAACTAAAATGGTTCTAATGTAACCTTAAAGTGTAGAATTTTAACATGTATAGATTTTTACATGCCATCGAGAAAAGTAATGATTGCATTATAATTGAAGAAAAAAGAAAAGCTTTCAATTGAGAGATTGAAAGCTTTTTATAGGGTTTTTTAAAACCAAGGTTTCTGTCCAACTTGGTAAGTGTTGTAAAACTCCTCATCACTTTTGGTAAGGTAGATAATACCTTCAATAAGACCTACAATTCCTGTAGCCATTAAAATAAAAACACCAACGCCTAGGCAGGAGGTGGCGTAGCCAATTAAGGTTGCAACAAGAAGGATGATACCTTCTTTATTATAGCCTAAAATAAATTTGTGAATACCCAAAGACCCTAAAACAATGGCTAAAATACCTGCCATTAATTTTTTGTTGTCACCGCTATTAGTTGCTTGGTTCCAGCCTTCTTTAAATTCGTTAGTTGTACTTTTGGCTTCTTTTTCAAAGTTTTCAGCAGTACTATCTGTTTTTTTTTTAGTGCTGTCGTAGCCTTCGTTTGTATTTTCTTCCATGATTGTAGTTGGTTAAATTTTGTTTATTAAGTAAAAGTATGAAAAATTACTATAAGAAAGCACTATCAATAGGTTCCCAAAGTTCTATTTTATTTCCTTCAGGATCAAGAATCCATCCAAATTTGCCATAATCGTATTCTTCCATTTCGCCCACAACAGTAACGCCTTCCTCTTTGAGCACTTTTAGTAATTCGACTAAATTTTCAACCCGAAAGTTCATCATAAACTCTTTTTCGCTGGGTTTAAAGTATTCTGTTTTTTCATCAAAAGGACTCCATTGGGTGGAACATTTATTACCCTCTTCATCTTTCCACCAGAAAGTACAACCGTAATCATCGGTGTTTAATCCTAAATGTTCGTTATACCAATTTTTTACGGCTTTTGGGTCTTTGGTTTTAAAGAAAAACCCGCCAAGACCTGTAACTCTTTTTTTCATGTTCTTTAACTTTTAAATTCTTCAAGTATCTTTTCTACAATCGTTTCGGCCAATTTTATTCTACTTTCCACGGTCCAACCCGCTATGTGCGGACTTATCAATACGTTTTCCATTTGCAACAATTGATGAAGTGGTTTGGGCATCTCTTTTTCAGAAAAAAGTGACTCGAACGATAGTTTTTCATATTCCAAAACATCCAATCCTGCGCCTAAAATTGTTCGGTTTTCTAGGGCTGAAACCAAATCGGCAGTTACGACGCTTTTCCCTCTTGCTGTATTTATAAACCAAAACGGTTTGCTAAAACTGCTAATAAAATCCGTATTAATCATTTTATCGGTTAAAGGTGTCCAAGGTGTGTGAAGGCTTAAAACATCTGCCATTTCTTGTAATGTTTTAAGCGAAACTTGGGTAGCGTGTTTATCTCCAACATCGTCTTTAATATCATAGCATAGCACCGTACAATCAAAACCTTGTAATTTTTTGGCAAAGGCTTTGCCCATGTTTCCATAGCCAATAAGTCCTACTGTTTTCCCATCTAATTCGGTACCACGGTTTGCTTCACGGTTCCATTGACCATTTTTTACCTCGGTGTTTGCTTTATTTAGCTTGTTAAAGAGGGAAAGCAGCATTCCTAAAGCGTGTTCTCCCACAGCATTTCTATTACCTTCTGGTGCTGCTATTAAAGGAATGTTCTTACTTTTGGCGTAATCAACATCGATACTTTCCAGTCCAGCACCTACACGCGCGATGAATTTCAGGTTTTTGGCAGCATCGATAAATTGTTTGTCAATCTTAAAACGGCTACGAATAACAATCCCATCGTACTTTTTAATATCTTTTTCAATTTCTTCTTTTGAAGACGTATAATCTTCTTCATTATTAAAACCAGCTTCTGCTAAGCGTTCCAATAAAAGCGGATGGTTGTTATCTAAGTGAAGAATTTTCATAATTTAGATTTTTGGATATTCAGAAACTGTTTTTTCATCTACTACATTTCCTGTGTGGTTTGTAGCGAGTTTTTCAAATAGTAGCACGTGTACCTCTTCCCCATTTCGGGTTTTTGGGCAATGTTCCACACCTTTTGGAACAACAATTAGTTCACCTTCTTTTACAATTTCAATTGTATCGCGAAAGTGCATTTCAAGCGTTCCTTTTTGCACGAAAAATAATTCATCTTCGTTTTCGTGTTTATGCCAAACAAATTCATTTTTCAGTTTAGCGAGTAGCACTTGCATATCGTCCACAACAGCTATTTGATGCGGATGCCAGTGTTTGCTAAATGAGGTGAGTTTTTTCTGAAGGTTTATTGTCTTCAATTTGTTTCAGTTTATAGAAACAAATTACGAATTTCTTCGGTAATACGTGTAGGCTTTTGGCTTTTAAGTTCAACAAAACACCAAAGGGTTTTAGCAGTGACCATTATTTTATTGTCACTTTTTCTGAAAATCTTGTAGTGTCGTTCACTTTTTACGCCTTCGGCAGAAGTAACCCAAGTTTCAATTTGCAGTTCTTCACCTTCAAAAGATGGGTTTTTATATTCAATAAAGTGGTTTAAAACAACCCAAAAGTAGGTGTTGTGCGTTTCTTTAGGAGCTTTTGAAAACCAGTGCTTTTCAGCAATATCGAGACACCATTCTAGATAGGTGATATTATTAACATGGCCATTAACATCGATAGCCGATTTTGGAACCTGGAACGTATATGAAAAAACCGAGTTCAAAATCCTAGTATTAGTTTAGCGATGGTGAAATAAATTAAAATACCTAAAATATCATTACTAGTAGTGATAAAGGGACCAGTAGCCATAGCAGGATCTATACCGCGTTTGTCTAAAATAATAGGGACAAAAGTTCCTATTAAAGAGGCACTGATAATTACGGAAATTAAAGAAATGGCAATAGTAAGACCAAATTTAAAATCGAGACCCATGATAAAAATCCCTCCGGCGATTAATAGTAAGGAAAGCACAAAACCATTAAATAAACTAAGAACAACTTCTTTCAATAATCGTTTTAAAAGGGAGTCTTTTAGGCTGTTGTTTGCCAATCCTTGCATAACAATGGCAGACGATTGCACACCTACATTACCAGCCATCGCTGCAATAAGTGGAACGAAAAAGAAAAGCGCAGCGTGTTTTGCCATCGCATCAGAAAAAGTGCCCAAAACAGTAACACTTATAAAACCACCTGCCAACGCTAAGATTAGCCAAGGCAAACGAGCTCGGATGATTTTCCACATACCGTCATCGGCTTCAACATCTTCTGAAATACCGGCTGCCATTTGGTAATCACGCTCGGCTTCTTCTTTTATAAAATCTACAATATCATCAATGGTAATTCTACCAACCAATACGCCGTTTTCATCAACAACTGGAATGGCTTCTAGATCGTATTTTTGCATAATACGAGCCACCTCTTCATTTTCAGTGTGGACAGTTACATAATCTACTTTCGGAATAAAAATATCACTTATATGTGCTTTTTCTCCAGCGGTCAATAAATCTTTTAATGAAAGTCGTCCAGTTAATTTTCCTTGTTTGTTTACAACGTAAATAGAGTGAACGCGGGTAACATTTTTAGCTTGCCGGCGCATTTCGCGTACACATCCGGCAACGGTCCAAGTTTCTTTTACTCGTACTAACTCTTTAGCCATAAGAGCTCCGGCGGTGTCTTCTTCATACTTAAGCAGTTCCACAATATCGGCAACGTGCTCCGTATCTTCAATTTCTTTAATTACTTGTTTTTGGATGTCTTCATCCAATTCGCCCATGACATCCACCGCATCATCGGTGTCCATTTCTTCAAGTTCGGCTGCAATTTCTTTAGGAGAAAGGCGATCTAATATTTTTTCACGAATATCTTCATCTAGCTCGATTAAAGCTTCCGAAGTGATATCGCTTTCCAGTAATTTTATAAGATACGTAGCATCGTCAGAGTCTAATTCCTCTAAAATTTCGGCGACATCAGCAAAGTGAAACTCTTGTAATAATTCACGTAGCGCACTACCATCTCTAGTGGTAATGAGTTGTTCAACTTGCTCAAGAAATTCATTAGTGAGTTGAAATTGCATCGTTTTCTATCTTTTGGGTGAGCGAAATAAATTGAGATACCGAAAGTTGTTCCGGACGCTTGCCAAATATACTATCTTCTTTTAGCTTATCGGAAAGATTAAAGGTTTTTAAACTGTTCCTTAACGTTTTCCTGCGTTGCTGAAATCCTGTTTTAACCACTCTATAAAATAGTTTTTCATTACAAGGCAGTGAGAAATCTTTTTTCCGCTTTAACCGAAGTACGCCGCTATCTACTTTAGGAGGTGGGTTGAAAACACCAGGTTTTACCGTAAATAAATATTCGGCATCGTAGAAAGCTTGCGTAAGTACTGAAAGTATTCCGTAGGTTTTACTTCCTTCTTTTTCACAGATGCGCTGCGCAACTTCTTTTTGAAACATTCCAGTAAACTCTGGAATTTGCGCTCTGTTTTCTAATGCTTTGAAGACAATTTGTGTGGAGATATTATAAGGGAAGTTGCCAGTAATGGCGAAAGGCTCATCTCCAAAGAAATCACTTAATTCTGTTTTTAGAAAATCCCCTTCTAAAATTTGAAGGTTTTCATCCGGATAATTTGCTTCTAGAAATGTAATGGAATCACTATCCAAATCCATTGCAACTACTTGAATATCTTTTTTAATAAGATATTTTGTGAGCACGCCCATTCCAGGACCAATTTCTAGCACATTTTTATAGCCTTGCAGCGTGAGTGTATCTCCAATTTTTTCGGCAATATTCTCGTCGTGGAGAAAATGCTGACCCAAATGTTTTTTTGCTCGAACTTGTTTGCTCATACTAATTAATGTATTTGGCTAAATATACTGTTATTGAATAAGAAATGGATAGCATTACACGATTAAAAAAACACCTTAAAATGGTGTTATTTGCGTAGTTGAACGAAAAAAACATCATTTAAACAAAAACCAATAAAGAATGTTTTAGCGTAAATTATTTTGACAGTATATTGCGTTCATTAATTGAAAATCAGTGTATTGCCTTGTTGAGGAGTGAGTGCAATGTACATCTTATAAAGCCCATTAAAACTATTTTAGTTTTTTGGGCTTTGTTGTTTACTATTGAAAATTACTGTTCATTAACAACTTGCATCTCTGTTCTAAAAGCTACAAACTTTCCTTCAAAAGGTTTACTCTGTTCCCGCAATGTTTGGGCATCTTCTTCGTAATATTTTTGAAGCATCTCCTTGCTTTCGGTTCGGTATTGCACCGAGTAGGTAATACCGCCCATTTCTTCTTCTACTTGGACCCGGGTCATTAATGCTTTTTTAAATTTTCCGGTATCCAACATCGCTGGAATATGCTTTGTTTTCATCCAATCTAGCCATTCGTCGTGAACGCTATTGTCTATATTTATGGTTACGTTATATATGTACATAGAGGTTTATTTTATATGAAGGCTCCGTCATTTGTGTTTTAATACATTACTCAATAGCATCTCCGCGTAAAGTCCTAAAGCGTTTTCGAGCTTCTACAAAGTAGATGCTGTCTGCAAAGTTATAGATTATTTGTTCGTACAAGTCTTTTGCCTTATCGGGTTTTACTAGTTTATCCTCATAAAGTTTTGCTAACCTAAAATAAGCATCATCAGCAACGATTTCGTCAGGATATAATTCTATTAATTTATTGTAATTAGTTTCGGCTTTTTGTAGCTGTTCTGTTTTTTCAAATAACTCAGCTTGCTTTAATAAGGCTTCATCTTCTATTTTTTCTCCTTTATGGTTGGTAAGGATATCTTCTAGTTGTTGAATGGCTTCGGAATCTTTATTCTGTAATGCCAATAAATCTGCACGAGCATACTTTTTCAAAGCAGTTTGGGTAGAATCTTCTAACGAATTATCACGAATCATTAAGCTGAGTTCCATGGCGTCGTTGGCGATAAGTTGAGAAGCAGATTTTCGTAAAACGTCCAACTGTATTTGAGCCCATTCAAAATCACCTTTATAATAACTCGTCTGGGCTACTTTAAACCTTGCCTCTTGTGCCAAGACATCATTTTTAACTTTTTTCTGAATTTGCGAATAATAGATTAGTGCTTGGTTAAATTTTTCATCGAACACCAAAATATCTGCCAGTTCCATTTTTACTCGTGCTTCCTGAAATGAAGTGAGCCTGTCTTTTAAAAGTGTTTTTAAATTTGAAATAGCATCTTCTTTTTTTTCAGCGTTGAAAGCCAAAAAATGATTGTAATCTACTTGAAGCGCATAGGTTTGTGAACCATAACCGAATTCATCTAATAGAGCTTTGAACTTTTTTTCAATTTCTGGATAGTCTTTTTTTGTGGCCGTTTTTAAGGCTATTTTCATTAAATATTGATGGCCTTGTAATTTGGCTTCGGGGGTGTAGGAGTGTTCTATTATAAAGGTGACAATGTCCTTTGCGTTTTCATAATCTTCTTCGGCTATAGTAACCAAAGCAAGGTTGGCAATACCGCTTAACTCTTCTCCAGTGCGTTTATAAATAGCTTTTTCTTGCGTAAATGCTTTTTTAAACTCTTTTTGTTGAATAAACAACCAACTTAATAAATCGTTATACAGAACATCAGGATTGCTTTGTAGCTTTTGTAATAATATTTTTCTAAAGATTGTATTTGCTTCGGTTGTAGGTTCTTCTTTAATAAAACTACTAAACTTTCGCTTTGCACTAGATTTATAAGAAGGATTTTTTTCGATTAAATTGATATAACTAGCAAACATTTTTTCCAACTTTCCCTGCTCGCCATAAATTTCAGCCAATTGGATATCGTAGTTTTTATTGGTATCATTTTCCATGGCTTTTTCATAGGTAGTGATTGCGTAATCAAGCAAACTATATTTCGAAAAAGCTTTTCCAATGGAGTATGAATAATTAGGACTTTCGAGCGTATATTCAATCGCTTTATTATAATTGGCATTCGCTAGACTGTCTTTTTGTTGAAGCGAATAGTTATACCCTAACTCTACATATAATTGTGGGTTAATCATGCGACTATTCAACTTTTCTTGAAGTAGTTTTTCTGAAACAGTAAAATTTTCCAACTGTTGGTTCACTTCCACCAAAGCGATAAAAAAGTCTAATCGGTTTGGTGTTTGCTTATATAGTTTTTCATAAATAGTTAAAGCCTTTTCATATTCCCCTTGCTCAAAATAGTTTTTGGCCAATGCCTCATTTTGAGCACTCACAGAAGTGATCGTTAGAATAAAAAGTATACTAAATATAAAAATACGCATGGGTTAAAGATACTGAAATGATATGGTACAACCATTGCAAAAATAAAGCCAGTTAATTAGAATATCAACTCCGTAATCTTATCGGTCATCCTTCTTTTATAAAGTTGTATTATCTGTACCTTTGGCTTTAAACGAATTATAATATGAATATTTCAGTAGAATTAACACTCACGCCTATTCAAGATGATTATGAGCCGGCTATTATTAATTTTATAAAAAACTTGCGAAACTCTGGCCTTACGGTAAAAGAAAATCCGTTGAGCACCCAAGTTTATGGAGAATATGATGCAGTAATGCAATTGCTCAATAAAGAAATGAAGACAGCCTTAGAAGCTGTTGAACGAGGGTTGTTATATATAAAAATAGTAAAATCTGATCGAAGCGACTATGAACCCCATTTTTGAGTTTTTATTCGGGCAGTACGAAGGCTATGCCACCCACCAAATAGTACTTGAAATCACAGCCGTTTTATTTGGTTTGGCTTCTTCATTATTTTCAATGAAAAATAGTATTTGGGTCTATCCTACAGGCATTGTCAGCACATCAATTTTTGTGTATTTATTATGGCAATGGGGCTTATTGGGCGATTTGATTATAAACGGCTACTATTTTATAATGAGTGTGTACGGTTGGTATATTTGGACTCGAAAAGTGACTCCAACTCGATATACACCAATCAGTAAAACAAACAATAAAGAGCAGTATATTTCGGCAGGAATTTTTGTAGGTACTTTGCTATTTATCTACGCAGTCTATGAATTTTTTGAAAAATGGACCTCTTGGACCGCTTATGTAGATACTTTGACCACCGCCCTGTTTTTTGTAGGTATGTGGCTTTTAGCAAAACGAAAAGTTGAAAATTGGCTTTTCTTATTAGCAGGAAACATTATAAGTGTCCCGTTGTATTTTTACAAAGGGTACACCATTAGTAGTATGCTGTATATTATTTTTGTCTTTATATCAATCGCTGGTTATTTCGCATGGAAAAAACGCTTAAACAATCCGCAGGAAACGGGGATCATTGCATAAAAGTTGTGCTGTACGGCCCTGAATCTACCGGAAAAACAACCTTGGCCAAACAATTGGCTGCACATTATAACACTAAATGGGTGCCTGAATATATGCGCGGTTATTTAGAAGAAAAGTGGGATGCTAAAAAAGAAGCGATTACCCGTGACGATCTGTTGCCCATTGCAAAAGGGCAGATTGCATTGGAAAATAAAAAAACCAAAACAGCCAACACCCTGCTGTTTTGCGACACCAACTTGTTGGAGCTGAAAGTATATTCAGAATACTATTACACCGGATTTTGCCCTTCGGAAATAAAAAAAGCTGCTGAAGAAAATCAATATCACCATTATTTTTTAACCTATATTGATGTACCGTGGGAAGCAGACAGATTACGGGATCGCCCTAACGATAGATTAAAAATGTTTACTATTTTTGAGACAGAACTACGCAAAAAACAACTCCCTTATACAGTTTTAAAAGGTTCTGTAGAACAACGGATGAAAACCGCAACCAAAATTATTGAGGGATTGCTCAACAACTAATTATGTTAAATAAAAAAGACGTAAAACAAATAGAGGAAAACGGTCACACTATAGAAGAAGTAGCAAAACAACTAGAAACTTTTGCAAAGGGGATTCCCTATTCCGCTATTGTAACAACTGCTTCTGTAGGTAATGGAATCGAAGTTATTTCCGAAGAAAAGCAGCAACAGCTAATCCATATTTATGAAACCGAAAAGCAGCAAAAGGAACTCGTAAAATTTGTTCCAGCTTCCGGAGCGGCAACGCGAATGTTTAAGTTTTTATATCAGTTTTTAAAAGAATACGATCCCGATGAAGAATCTTTAAATAAATACATAAAAAAAGGAAACCATAAAGCATTGGATGTCTTTGTGAGCAATGTAAAGGATTTTGCTTTTGTAAACGAAGTACGGAGTAAAATACGCGAATTATACCCAAACTATAAAACTAATAAAAAAGGAAAACGGGCTCATTATTTTATAAAAGCCATGCTGCAACCAAAAGGTTTGGGATATAGAAACTTACCAAAAGGCTTGATACCGTTTCATAAATATAAAAAATACTACGCCACAGCTTTTGAAGAGCAATTATATGAAGCCGCCTTCTATGCTTCGGCAAAAGACAATGCTTACTTGCATTTCACGTTTTCAGAAGCACATGTTTCAAAATTTAAAGATGAATTTGAAGCGGTTAAAAGTAGATTGACAAAAGCTACTAAGACCAAATTTCATATTTCGTATTCGTTTCAGAAAAAAGAAACCGATACCATTGCCGTAAACGAAGACAATAAACCTTTTCGTGATAGTAATGGAAACCTTATTTTTCGCCCTTCTGGTCACGGAGCGTTATTGGAAAACCTAAATGAGGTAAATGCCGATATTGTTTTTATTAAAAACATCGACAATGTAATTGTCCGTGAACGCGTGGAGGAGATTGCACAGTATAAAAAAATGTTAGCCGGTAAATTAATTTGGTTACAGCAAAAAGCTTTTGATTTTCTTGAAAAATTGTCGAGCGATACCATTTCCGAAGAAGAAATAAACGACATCCATTCTTTTCTATGGAACCACCTTAATTGTAAAGAATTGCCTCAAACCAAAGAAAAATTATACGAAAAATTGAATAGACCTTTACGGGTTTGTGGTGTGGTAAAAAATACAGGAGCTCCTGGGGGTGGTCCATTTTGGGTAAAAAATAACGAAGGGGAAACCACCTTACAGATTGTAGAAACAGCCCAGATAGATATGGAAGATTCTCATCAAAAAGCAATCGTAAACGAAGCGACGCACTTTAACCCAGTAGATTTGGTGTGTGGAATCCGAAATTTTAAAGGCGAAAAATTTGATCTAAAACAATACTGTGATCCTGATACGGGCTTTATTTCTTTAAAATCACAAGATGGAAAACCTTTAAAAGCTTTAGAACTTCCTGGTCTTTGGAATGGTGCTATGGCCAAATGGAATTCGGTTTTTATAGAAGTTCCATTGATTACCTTTAATCCTGTTAAAACGGTAAACGATTTGCTGCAACCTGAACATCGCCCTAATAGTTAAAATGAATACCGATACACTAATAAAAGAATTAACCTTTAAAGCCATGCGAAGCAGTGGCCCAGGCGGACAACATGTAAATAAGACGTCTAGTAAGGTGGAGGTGAGTTTTAATATTGAAGCATCACTGGCGCTAAGTGATCAAGAAAAACAGCGGTTGCAACAAAAACTACAAAACAAAATCTCTTCTGAAGGAATCTTGAGCCTTCAATGCAGTGAAAGCAGAAGCCAGCACCGTAACAAAGCTATTGTGATAGAACGTTTAATCGATTTGCTGAAACAAAGCCTGAAACCCGTTAAAAAAAGGAAAAAAACTAAAACTCCTAAAAGGGCAATTGAAAAGCGGTTAAAAACAAAAAAGAACACTGCTTTAAAAAAAGCCAACCGCAAACCTCCCAAAATTGACTAGTTAAATACAGTTTATGTATACATTTTACACAACTGTACCCATTTTCTACACAGTATTTCATTTTTTATAAAAAGACCAGGTGTTATTTAAATAATTGATAATTAATATGTTAATTAAATAATTCTGAAGAGATTTTGAATTGGCACTACTTTTTCATTATACAAGTCAAATAACAAAAAGATAATAACAAACCTATAACTTAGAAACTATGAAAAAGTCAATTTTAGTAATCGCTATAGCGCTGGGATCCCTAACAGCAGTTCAAGCACAAGATAAGGCAATCGCACAAACTTCTACTAATGAAGCGAAAGCAACTATAAGTGCACAAACTCCAGCCCAAGACAACTTTAAGCAAATTAAAGCAACCGAATTACCAAAACCAGTATTGGAAGCCGTAGCCAAAGAATTTGAAGGCGCTACTGTATCTAAAGCTTACAAAAATGAACAAGGCGAATACAAACTGGTGCTTGCAACAGCTGAGAAAGCAGAACAAACCGTTTATGCAAACAGTCAAGGTGAGTGGATTAAGAAGCAGTAAGCTGCAGTAGTTAGATTCAATACTTCGGAGGATGTCCAATCTGGGCATCCTCTTTTTTATGCTTTATACTTCAATAAACTAATTTAGTTTCAATAACAGTTTAATTGCAAAGCTGTCTCAAAAAATATGGGACAAAAAAATTGACTTTAAAACTGGCTTTGTGTGAATATTACACAATTGTGAACTGCTTTTACACACTAAACATATTAATATAAATTCGCTATTAAAACCTGTTAGACCATCAATAGCTGTTGTTAGAAGAGGTTTTAATAGCGAATTTATATTAATGGCATTACTTTTTCAGTGTATAGAACAGAATTTAGTAATAATAATAACAACATAAAATTTAAAACTATGAAAAAGTTAATTTTTGCAACCGCACTAGCAATAGGATCGTTAACCGCAGTAAATGCGCAACAAGATGCAGCAGTAGCACAAGCTTCAACCGACGAAGCAACAATGACACAAGCTGTTGATGCTCAAGAAACAGTTGCTCAGGATTTTAAAGAGATTAAAGCAACCGAATTACCCAAACCAGTACTAGAAGCTGTGGCAAGCGATTTTGAAGGTGCTACGGTATCTAAAGCATACAAAAATGCCAAAGGGGAATATAAAGTTGTTGTCGCAACAGCCGATAATAAACAAAAAACTTTATATGCAACTGCTGATGGTAATTGGATGAAGAAGAAAATGAAAATGAGCGGAAAAAGTAGACAATAATTTGAATTAGCCAAATTCAATACTTTTAAGGGATATCTATTTGGATATCCCTTTTTTTATGCGCTTTTTTTTAAAAGGGTAGAAGTCTCAGTTTTCTAAGAGTTTCAAATTTGTTCAAGTTTTAGTATTTCTTTCTACACCGACATAAGCAAGGCGAATTAACTTAACCAAAATTAGATTGTTATACTCTATTTAAAATAATGGAGTGTTTTAATTATAGGATTAATAAATAGTATTAACTAATCAATTTTCAATTTGCCACTTGGAGTGCAGCGTTTGTCTTTAAACAATTTTTGTGTGAATATTACACAGGTGTTTAGTGGATTTATACAGCTAAAAATTAATTACAGAGTAATTGAAAAATCTTGTCATGCTAGCAATGAAAGTGCTTTTTAATGGTTTTGTCTTTCATTAAATCTTCATGGCATTACTTTTTCATTATATAGAACAGAATTAGAAACGAAATAATAATTATAAAATTTAAAAACTATGAAAAAGTCAATTTTAGCAATCGCAATCGCATTAGGATCACTAACCGCTGTAAACGCACAAGATGGAGCAATTGCTCAAGCATCAAGTGATCAAGCAACATTAGCTCAAAAAGCACAGGCTTCAGAAGCACAAGGATTTACTGAGGTAAAAGCTTCCGAATTACCAAAACCAATTTTAGAAGCTGTATCTACAAAATATGATGGAGCAACTGTATCTAAAGCATATAAAAATGCTAAAGATCAATATAAATTAATGATTGCAACAGCTGACAGTAAAGAGAAAACTGTTTATATAAATAGTGAAGGACAGTGGTTACAGACTAAGTAATTTCACTTGATTATATTCGATATATTTGGGATGTCCTTCGGGGCATCCCTTTTTTTATGAAAACTTTAAAAGTTTGCTCCTACCATAGCTGTATTTTTGTGTGGAGACAAAAATAGTATGACGCACAAGATTCTTATTGTTGAAGACGATATTGCTTTCGGAAAAATGCTTGCCACATTTCTAGAACGCAAAAAATTTTCGGTGACCACTACCAGTACTGGAACTAATGGTAAAGAACTCCTAAAAGATGAGGAATTTGATTTATTGATTACCGATTTAAAACTCCCCGACACAAATGGAATGGCTCTTTTAGAACATGTGAAAGAAACTTATCCTAAAACTCGCGTTATCCTTATGACGGGTTATGCTGAAGTAAATACAGCAGTTGAGGCCATTAAAAAAGGAGCTTTAGACTATATTTCAAAACCTTTCCGTCCAGAAGAGTTGTTAATGATTATAGAACAAGCTTCTGAAAGTCTTGAGAAGCCCGTTACAGAACAACCAAAGAAATCTTCAAGTCAACAGAAACCCGCTTCATCCTCAAATACAGAGGCAAAAGCAGTACAAAAACAAGAATCGAACCCGAAACCACCGGAAAGTAATTTTGTTACTGGAATCAGTGAATCTTCAAAAAAATTCAATCAGTATTTAAAGTTGGTAGGTCCTACCGATATGTGCGTGCTTATACAAGGTGAAAGTGGTACTGGAAAGGAAGTAGCTGCAAATGCTATTCACAAATTCAGTAATCGAAGCAATAGACCATTTGTAGCGGTAGATTGTGGCGCTATTCCCAAAGAAATTGCTTCCAGTGAATTTTTTGGTCATGTAAAAGGAAGTTTCACGGGGGCTGTAAACGATAAAAAAGGCCATTTTGAAGCAGCAGATACCGGAACGTTATTTTTAGATGAAGTAGGAAATCTCTCCTATGAAAATCAAGTGCAATTGCTCCGAGCCTTGCAAGAACGGAAAATAAAACCAGTTGGCAGTAACACAGAAATACAAGTAGATGTACGGATTATTTCCGCAACTAATGAGGATTTAACCAAAGCAGTTGAGGAGGGAAGGTTCCGGGAAGATTTGTATCATCGCTTAAATGAATTTTCCATTCACATCCCTTCGTTGCGTGAACGTAGCGAAGATTTATTTTTGTTTACCGAATTTTTCTTGGAGCAAGCCAACCAATCATTAAACAAAAATGTGATGGGGCTCTCTAAAGAAGTAGAAACTGCCTTTAAACAATACGCTTGGCCAGGAAACCTCCGCGAGTTGAAAAATATCATAAAACGTTCGGTTTTATTAACACCTGGCGAACAGATACCGCTAGATGTAATCCCAAGAGAAGTGGTTACGGCTAAAGAAACAGAAACAAAAACAACTGATTTTTCAAAAGAAAGTAATGAAAAACAATTGATTTTGAATGCGTTAAAAGAAACAAAGAATAATAAATCGCGTGCTGCCAAGTTGTTAAATATTACCCGGAAAACCCTCTATAATAAATTAGAACAGTACGATATTGAACTTTAATGGTTTTGCTGCAAAGCAGTAAGCAATTTCTTTATTTCAAGTTGCAAACCCTTATAAAGAGGAGCTAAATTACTCTTTTCTTCTTCTGGAATAGTTTCTAAAGCTTCAAGAATTGGAATCACTTTATGGGCACTAATTTGTCGGCACATCGTCAACATTCTATGGGCAGTTTGGCTTACTTCCTCTCTGTTTTTTCCTTCTATAAAACTTTTCAACTCTACCATGTCCTTTTTTGTTTGGGTGTAGAAAACCTCTAGTACATCGTTAAGAGCTTCATCGGTCTCTAAAAATGATCGTAATAATGATAAATCATACAAATCACTTTTTTCCTGTCTAGCGGGCTGTGCGGGTTGAGGTGTAGTTACGGTTTCTGAAGAATTTGATTGCTTTTTTACACTTGAAATAGAAGAAGGAAGCACCTTCTCTAATACCGATACTAAGTCGTTTTTGGTAAACGGTTTTTGTAGAACTTCGGCAAAACCTTTGTCAAAATAGGCTTTTCGGGTGTGTTCACGGCTGCCAGTCATGGCTATTATTGGTTGGTTATTATAGTTATTTATGGCTCCCTTTTTAAAATTTTCTAAAATTTCAAAGCCACTGGTTGTGGGCATTTGTATATCTGTCAATACAAAATCAAAATCTGTTTTTTCTCCCTTTTCAAAAGTAGAATATTTCTCAAAATCACGAATTTCGATGTTCATTTGGCCAAATAATTCAGAAAGCATGGTGCGCATCGCTGGGTCATCGTCAAAAACAATAGCTTTTAAGTTTTTAAAAGCTGTTTCAGAAGTTTTTGTTGAATTACGGACTGTGCGATCAGATTTTTTTAATGGAATTTGTAGAGTAAAAGTACTCCCTTCACCGGGTTTACTTTCTACTTTAAGGCTTCCGTCAAGTAAGCTAGCTAACTTTTTCGAAATCGCTAACCCGAGTCCATAGCCACCAAATTTCTTAGCGGTATCGGCTTCAGCTTGGGTAAATTCCTTAAAAATAAGTTGTTGTTTTTCTTCTGAAATACCAATACCCGTATCGATTACATCGATTTTAACTCTAACTGATTTTTTTCTAGCTTTTAACAGGGAAGCCTTTAATTCAATACTTCCCGTTTCAGTAAACTTAAAAGCATTCCCAACTAGATTATTTAGAATTTGTTGCATTCGTAGGGGATCGCTTTCAAAAACCCTGTTTTGTAAGTATGGGTCTATGGTAACCAAAAGCTCTACTTTCTTTTCTGAATAAATGTCCCGATATGTTTCTGTTGTCTGTTGCAATAGGTTTTCCAATGAAAATGGGACCGACTCCATTTTTAGTTTCCCTGCTTCTAATTTTGAAAAATCAAGTAAATCGTTTACTAACTTCGAAACGTATTCCGACCCTGAATGAATTTGGTTTATGTAATGATGTTGTTTTTCCGAAAGTGAGGTGTTTTCCATTAACCCCGTATAGCCAACAATGGTATTTAAAGGTGTTTTAAGATCGTGGCTTACGGTAGCGATTAACTGCTCTCTGCTTTTAAGTAAGTTTTCAGCATATTTTTTTGATTTTTCAAGTGATTGTTTAAAGCGTTCGGCTCTAAAAAAGTCACTTAAAATAAAATACGTAAAAAGTAAAATTACCACGAACCCAACCACTGCTGCTCCTTGTAAAATAGTGACTGTTCTTGCTACCGAAGCTTCTCTTTTAGTTTTTTCTAGGTTGTTTAGTTTTGTGTTTTCAGCTTCAAAATTGGTAATGAGAAGACGTAACTGAGAAGATAATGTTAAATCGTTTCTAATCAATTCATTCTCTTTTTGTTGAAGCGAACGCTGTGCTCTCGAATTTTCACGCTTAGCTTCAGCAACAAGATAGCGGGATTGCGCCAACATAGAATCGACCATACGGGCTTGAACCTGAGTGGTGTCTACATCGTTGTTCTGGTTTATTATATCAATGTAAGAGTTCCAAAAAGAGCGTTCTTTGGGGGAAAGGGCGGCAGGATTTTCAACAAAGGTTTCCAAGGTGAGTTTGCCCATGGAGTTGTCTAATTTTTTAAACTCATTTAAAATATCATCCAGCGAGGTATCCTTACTATTGGTAATCTTTAAAATACGAAGTTGCTCTATGTTTTTTTTCTTTTCGGTAAGCAGTTCGCGCACACTATCCAGTTGTCTTTTCTGGCTTTCATCATTTGTGAGTAACTTTATAGTTTCTACCTTTTCAAAGAGCGAATCACTTAAGGTGATATATTTTTTGTAATCTTTTTCTTTTTGGGTTAACAGTGCCAAACGCGAAAAACTATCGGCTTCATATACTAGGTTTACAAGCGATCCTGTAGCAAAAAACTTTTTTTCTTCAGTTTTCTCGGTAGGGTTAATAACATAGTTTTTATATTCAGAATAAATAAAATACCCTACAACAACAGCCAATGCTCCTAAAACCAGATAGCTTAGGATGATTTTAAAAGTAAACCTGTTTTTGGTTTTTGGCATGGGTCAAAAATACATACAATGTAAACGACAGCATATTAATGATATGATAAAAAAGTACGATTAGGCTTTTACAATCTTAAAGTCTTGATTACTTTTGCCACACATCTCAAAGGGGTGCCTATTTTAATTTATTTTTTAAATTATTTGAAGCTGAGATTATACCCATAGAACCTAGAACAGGTAATGCTGTTTAGGAAAAGAACAACAAGCAGTTGTAGCCAATAGAAGTCATTTTTATTGGAAATTTTAAACCTTTTATTAACCGAGAATAATGGCCCCTTTTATTCGTAATTAAATTTTTACGAATGAAATCGTTATTTATTTCGGCTGCTTTACTAACAACAACCATAGCAGCCATCGCACAAGAAACACAGCAAGATTCAACCAAAGTTGAAAGCTTGGAAGAAGTGTTTATCCAGGCAGTTCGCGTAGATGCAGACTCGCCAATTACCCACTCAAACCTCAATGAAGAGGAAATTGAAACCCGAAATTTAGGACAAGATGTTCCTTATTTACTCAACTATTTACCGTCTGTAGTAACTACCAGTGATGCCGGAGCCGGCGTTGGGTATACTTATATTCGTGTAAGAGGTAGTGATGCCTCACGAGTGAATGTAACACTAAATGGAATCCCTTATAACGATTCTGAAAGCCAAGGAACTTTTTGGGTAAACATGCCAGATTTTGCTTCTTCTATTCAAAACTTACAGTTACAACGGGGTGTAGGAACATCAAGTAATGGCTCTGGGGCATTTGGAGCGAGCTTGAATATTTTAACCGACGGAACTTCTGATGAAGCCTACGGTGAAATTTCAAATTCATTTGGTTCGTTCAACACCCGAAAGCACAATGTGAAATTTAGCACTGGACTTTTAAAAGATCGCATAGAAATCGCCGGGCGTCTATCCAAAATTGAATCAGATGGATATATTGACAGGGCAAGTTCCGATTTAAAATCCTATTTTTTGCAAGGGGCTTATAAAGACCAAAACACCCTGATAAAAGTATTAACCTTTGGTGGAACCGAAGAAACATATCAAGCTTGGAATGGTATCGATGCCGAAACGTTGGAAAATGACCGAACGTTTAATCCATCAGGAATGTACACAGACGAAGATGGAAACACTCGTTTTTATGATAACGAAGTAGATAATTACGCGCAAGATCATTATCAAGTCCTTTGGAACCAGCGTTACGATAACAACTGGAGTAGTAACGTTGCATTAAATTATACCTACGGAAGAGGCTATTTTGAACAATATAAAGAAGACGAGGATTTTGGAACTTACGCTTTTGACCCTATTGAAATAGGGGGTGATACTATTAATACTACCGATTTAATACGTCGCCGTTGGTTAGATAATGACTTCTACGCCGTAAATGCCAATGTAAACTACAAAGATGATGCGCTTAATATTTCCGCAGGAGTATTTTTTAGTACCTATAAAGGCGATCACTATGGCGAAGTAATTTGGGCACGCTACGCAAGTGATTCTGAAATACGAGATCGATACTATTTTAGCGATGCTACTAAAAACGAGTTTACAACCTTTGCAAAAGCTACCTATCGATTTAATAATCAATGGCAGGTATTTGGAGATTTACAAGGACGTTTTTTGAGTTATGAAACTGGCGGAATTACATCAGATGTTGTACCAATTGATGTAGATGAAACGTATAGTTTTTTTAACCCCAAAGCGGGGGTTTCATTTCAATTGAACGATGCCAACCAGTTTTATGCTTCCTACGGAAGAGCGCATCGTGAACCTACCCGAAACGATTTTGAAGAAGACATTACCACACCCGAAAAATTAGACGATTTTGAATTAGGGTGGCGTTTTGCTTCAGAAAAAGTTCAAGTAAATACCAATTTGTTTTATATGGATTATAAAGATCAGTTGGTGCTTTCGGGCGAGTTGAATGATGTAGGCGCACCGCTTCGAACCACTAGTGGTGAAAGTTATCGTTTAGGGCTAGAGGTGGATGCCACTATTGCTATTTCAGAAAAAATAAGTATCCGTCCTAATGTGGCGCTAAGCTCCAATAAAAATGTAGATTTTGTAACCTCTCAAAATGGTGAATTAGTGAATCTTGGAAATACAAATATCTCCTTTTCACCAGAGATTGTAGCTGGAAATATGCTAGAGTATCGTCCAGTAAAAAATGTACAACTGGCTTTATTGTCTAAGTTCGTGGGCGAACAATTTATGGGAAATATTGACAGTGATGTTTCAAAACTGGATAGCTTTTTTATAAACAACCTAAATATTGCGTATCGCTGGGAAAATGTACCTTTTGTAAACGAAATTTTATTCACCGGATTGGTAAACAACATTTTTAATGTAGAATATGTTTCTAACGGATACTTTTTTACGTTTGATGGTGTAAACGACCAAGGAGATGTTACCACATTTGAAGGTGCAGGGTATTACCCACAAGCTAAAACTAATTTCTTAGTAGGGGCGACTATTAAGTTTTAACACCAATGTAGTAATATAGTAAAGAAAGCCTGTTCAAATTGAACAGGCTTTCTAATAATTAGTTTGTAATACTAATAGTGTTGCCTGAACGTACAGCACGATAACGTTGCATAGGGTAACGGCTTGGGTCGGTTATGTTTTGGCCAGTTATAATATTGTATTTATTATCATCATCGCAAGGACAAGTGGCTTCAATACCATCAATCTCCATACGAGAACAATCTGTAGGCACGTGGTTCGGGTCGCTTAATTCAAAAGCGTGATACGTTGTGTTGTCCACATTATAAATAACAACGCCTCGAATACCTTGTCGAGTAACCACTAGCGAATTGCTTGGGAAGTTAAGGGAATTATACTCTGGCAGATTTAAATTTAGATTTAAATTTACCAAGGGGGACGTTAAAAAAGGATTATCGTCTAAATTATCATCATCATTTTTGCAGGCAAATAGCATGCTAAGTGATAAGAGGAAAACAATTTTTTTCATAGCTTAATTTTTCAATCGCGAAATTACAATTATTTATGCAACAAGTTATTTTTTAGTATATTTGTTAGAACAGATCCCGTCAAGCGCATGGGATTTTTTGTGTTTAATATCTTAACGCCAACATAAAAGTGGTGTTCTATATAAAATAAAAGAATAACGTGTTTAGTACACAAACGATGAAGTTATGAGTAAAGTATCTTATTACACTGCAGAAGGACTAAAAAAATTAAGGGAAGAGCTTAATCAATTAAAAGATGTGGAGCGCCCAAAAGCTTCTCAAGCTATTGCTGAGGCAAGAGATAAGGGTGATTTAAGTGAAAATGCCGAGTACGATGCTGCTAAAGAAGCACAAGGAATGCTTGAAATGCGTATTTCAAAATTAGAAGAAGTTGTTGCAAATGCTAGAGTTATTGATGAGTCACAATTGGATACATCAAAAGTATTAATACATTCCAATGTGAAAATTAAAAATCAATCTACCGGAGCAGAAATGCAATATAAACTGGTGGCACAGAGTGAAGCAGATTTAAAAAGCGGAAAAATTTCTGTAGATTCACCTATTGGAAAAGGACTTTTAGGAAAAGAAGTAGGTGACACTGCTGAAATAAGTGTTCCTAATGGAACTATGAAATTTGAAATTCTTGAGATAACAAGGGGATAATCATGGCAACACTATTTACAAAAATAATAAAGGGCGAAATACCAAGCCACAAAGTGGCTGAAGACGATAGTTTTATCGCTTTTCTTGATGTGAACCCTAATGCAAAAGGACATACTCTATGTGTTCCAAAAGAAGAGGTGGATAAAATCTTTGAAATGGGAGAGCATAAATATCTAGGATTAATGCAATTTTCTAGACGTGTAGCCAGAGCAATTGAAAAAACAGTTCCTTGTAAACGAGTGGGGATGGCTGCTATAGGTCTGGAAGTGCCACACGTGCACGTACATTTAATTCCGCTCAATGGAATGAGTGATATGGACTTTTCTAAAAAAGTTGACATGTCACAAGATGAACTTTCTCAATTGGCTGCCGCTATCCATAAAAACTTAGATTAAGCACTTTTTTATTCAAAAAGAGGAATGACTATAAACTAGTAATGGTTTATAGTCATATTTGATTCAAAAGTAAAAAGGTTGCAGCTCCAATTATCACAATCCCAAATAAAATTAACCCATACGTTAATGGTTTTAATTTTAGATAGTTAGTGTTTGGGTGTGCTTGTTTTTTGTGGTATTGGTAAACTCGTTCAATATCTTCATCCCAATTTACCGGGTAAATAGTATTCTTGCACGTATGGCAATATAGTTTTTCATCAATTTCCTTATTTGCTTGAGTATACAGCTTTGTGTGTTTTTCCTCTTGGGTAAAAGTAAACTCCAAACCATCCGTGTCGTAACATTCTGGGCAATTGTTGTTTAGGCGTGCGGTGTGTAATACGTGTCTTGTTATCATATTTAGTTTTGTAAGCGTAATACCACTTCCATCGTGGTTCCTTTTCCGGGCGTGCTGTTTAAAACGTGTATTTTTCCGTTATGGTATGTGTCAATAATACGTTTTACTAACGAAAGTCCGAGTCCCCAACCTCTTTTTTTGGTAGTGTAACCGGGTAAGAAAACCATTTTATGTTTTCTTTTCGGAATTCCTTTACCAGTATCACTTATTCGTAAATATGCTTTTTTGTTACTTGTTTCAATGGAGATGGTAATGGTTCCTTTTCCTTTCATGGCATCGATACCGTTTTTTACTAAGTTTTCTATGGTCCACCCAAAAAGTTGTTCGTTCAGTAAAACTGGGATAGGCTCTTTAGGAATATTTAATTGGAAATCAATTAATTTTGAACTTCTCCTTTTTAAATAATCAAAAGCAGTTTGTGTTTCAGCAACCAAATCTGTTTTTTCAAGTTTTGGCACAGACCCAATTTTTGAAAATCGCTCGGTAATAGTTTGCAATCGATCCACATCTTTCTCTATTTCCGTAACATATTCTTGGTTTACGTTTTCTTCTTTTAAAATTTCAGTCCAACCTACTAATGAAGATAGCGGAGTGCCTATTTGGTGTGCTGTTTCTTTAGCCATACCGGCCCAGAGTTTGTTTTGTTCGGCAGATTTAGATGTTTGATAAAATAGATAAATGGCCAAAAAGATGAGCAATATGATCACGATTAACATCGCTGGATAATACTTTAGTTTGTTGATTAAAGATGAATTTCCATAGTAAATTACCTGTAATAATTCATCTTTATAATAAACCTTAATGGGTTTGTATTCTGAAGAAAACTGAGCAATTAGTTTTTGTCTTTTTTTAGGAGAATTAATTTGATTTTCAGGGATGTTACGTTCGTTGTAAGTATCTGCTTCTGGACTGTACAGAATCATCGGTGTAGTATTGTTGCTTTGTATTACTACCGAAGCTGTTTCGCTCATAGCGTCTTCTGCAGGATTCAGTTTTTGAAGTTCCTCTTGAGCAGCCGCCCAAACCTTCATTTTATTACGCTCGTCATCTTTTAATTGATTAAAAAAAACAAACGTGTTCCATAAAATAAGACTAATTATTATTGTGGAGGCAGCAATAAAAAACCAACGAGTAAAAGCTATTTTGTTGAACATAAAAAAAGTAAAATGTGTTTTTCTTCTTTAGTTAATTTTAAAGGGGAATAAATATAAAGCAAATATGTTGATATTATTGTACAATCAAATTTTTACAACTTTTTAAGTTTGGGTACCTTTGTAGCTTATGATTAGTATTGACCCACAAGAAATTACCACAAAAAAACTGCACGGCTACTTAGTAGGCGCCGTAGCACCACGTCCTATATGTTTTGCCAGTACAGTAGATGCAGACGGACATGTAAATTTATCACCATTTAGTTTTTTTAATGTATTTGGCGCTAACCCACCTACAATGATTTTTTCACCGGCACGCCGGGTTCGTGGTAATACTACCAAGCATACGTTAGAGAACGTGTTGGAAACCAAAGAAGTGGTCATCAACATAGTAAATCACGCTATGGTACAGCAAATGAGCCTTTCTTCTACGGAATACGATAAAGGTGTGAACGAGTTTGTTAAAGCGGGCTTTACCGAAATTCCTTCCGATGTTGTAAAACCACCTAGAGTGGCCGAATCACCTGTTCAATTTGAATGCAAGGTGAAAGAAGTTATCGAGACTGGAAAAGAAGGAGGTGCTGGGAACTTAGTAATTTGCGAAGTAGTAAAAGTCCATGTAGATGAAAGTATTTTAGATGATAAAGGGAGTATTGATCCAGACAAATTAGACGCTGTAGCACGTATGGGAGGTAATTGGTACACCCGTGCAAAAACTGGTATGTTTGAGGTGCCAAAACCCCTTAGAACTTTAGGAATGGGAGTTGACGCCTTACCCAAGCCAATAAGAACAAGTAGTATCCTTACTGGAAATGACTTGGGAATGCTCGGTAACGTGGAAAACTTACCAACACACCAGCAAATTCAAGCATACATTGAAGATGCTTCGGAAACAGAACAATACTTAATCGCTTCGGGTACTGAGGAAGAAATTCACACTAGAGCACAAGAGTTGCTTTGCGATGGTAAAATAACAGAAGCATGGAATTTATTGTTGGCACGTTCTACTTCAGAAAAACCGAACCAATAAAAAGAAAAATTAAATCTTGATAACGAATAAATCAATAACACAATAACGAATACGATGGAAGTACAAGGAAAAATAAAGATGATTGATGATACTAAAACTTACGGAAGCAATGGTTTTAGAAAACGTGAGATGGTCGTAACCACAGAAGAGCAGTACCCACAACATATTTTAATAGAGTTTATACAAGATAAAACCGATTTGCTGGATAAATATAACGTTGGGCAAAATGTAAAGGTGAGTATTAACCTTCGTGGTCGCGAATGGACAAACCCACAAGGAGAAACAAAATATTTTAACTCCTTAAATGGATGGCGTATTGAGAATGTAGACCAATCTGTTTCGCAAAACATGCCACCAATGCCACCAGAAGATGCTTTTGAGCCAGCAAACGATTTAAACGAAGAAGATCACGACGATTTGCCGTTTTAATTAAAAAACAATCAGAAATATTATTTAGAAGCCCGAAACCAATCAGTTTCGGGCTTTTTTTTATTTTTGGGTTGTATAGTTCACCCACAGGTAAAACCCATTTTATGCACTTTTTAACCGAACAACTTTGGTTTCCACCCATTACCGATGCTTCAGAAGATGGGTTGTTAGCCGTTGGTGGCGACTTATCTCCAGAGCGATTGCTATTGGCATATCAATCAGGAATTTTTCCTTGGTATTCAGACGGGCAACCTATATTATGGTGGAGCCCAGATCCACGGATGGTTTTATTTCCGAAGAATTTAAAGGTTTCAAAAAGTTTTAGAAAAACCATTAATTCTGAAAAATTCACGGTTACATTTAATCAAAATTTTATAGATGTAATTGAAAACTGCGCTTCCATTAGAAGAGAAGGGCAAGATGGAACTTGGATTACTTCAGAAATGGAAAAAGCATATATTAAGTTACACGAAAAAGGTCATGCCATATCAGTAGAAGTATGGAAAGACGCCAAACTAGTAGGAGGTTTATATGGAGTTGATTTAAAAGATAAAAAAGTGTTTTGTGGCGAAAGTATGTTTACAAAGGTAAGTGATGCTTCAAAAGTGGGATTTTATCATTTGATAGAATTTCTGAAAGGAAAAAATTATAAAATTGTCGATTGTCAAGTTTATACCGAACATTTAGAGCGCTTAGGGGCTGAAGAAATTTCTAGAAAAGAATTTTTTCAACACCTTAATTTTTAAAGGTTTAATCGGATTTCTTTCTTAGCATTAAAAAAAGTACCTTCGTAATATTAATTCCATATTATGAAAAACCATTACCTCAAGTTCTTATTATTTACAATATTCTGCTCTAGTGTAGCATTTTCACAGCAAAAACCATTACCAAAAGGATTAACAGAAGCTGAGAAAGAATTAATAGCTGATTATCAATTTACATCTAATAGAATTACACCGCCGCCAAGCACTCCGGTTCGCGCTGCTGCCGAATGGGAAGAGGTTGAGTATTTAGTAGTAAGTTGGGATCCAAGTTTTCCAAACATTCTAAAACAGATAGTAGAAGCAGGAGTTGAAGAGTGTAAAGTGATTATTACTACGACAAATCAAGCTTCGGTAGAATCGTATTTACAATCTCAAGGAGTAGACTTAACCAATGTTTCTTTTTTAAATGAAGAATTTGATACTATCTGGATTCGAGATTACGCAGGAAATACCATTTACAGTAATGATGTAGGAGAACGAGCTCTTACCGATTGGATTTATAATAGACCAAGGCCTAATGATGATATTATGCCAACTGCCCATGCAAATTTAGTAGGCATGCCTATTTATACAACTACTTCTGGAAGCAGCGATTTAGTGAACACAGGCGGAAATTATATGAGTGACGGAATGGGAAATGCATTTGCTTCAGAACTGGTTTTAGAAGAAAATGCACCGGGTAACCCTTATGGAGTGTCTGCAAAAACCGAAAGTGAAATCGATGCTATTATGAATGAGTATATGGGCATAGAAAATTATATTAAGATGGAAACTCTTCCGTATGATGGTATTCATCATATTGATATGCATATGAAGTTATTGGATGAAGAAACCATTTTAGTAAGCGAATATCCTGAAGGCGTGGCCGATGGTCCACAAATCGAGGAAAATATAAACTACGTGTTAGATAATTTTGAATCGCCTTTTGGAACACCCTATAAAATTAAATGGATTCCTGCTCCACCAAGCCCATCTGGTGCGTATCCCGATACTGGCGGAAGCTATAGAACCTACAGTAATATGATTTTTGTAAATAAAACGGTAATGGTGCCTACATATCGACCAGAAGTAGACCAACCAGCGTTAGATTATTTGGAAGAATTATTACCGGGTTATAACATTGTACCAATAGATGTAGACAACTCAGGAGAAAATTTAATTTCATTATCAGGAGCTATTCATTGTATTTCTCATACTATTGGAGTAGAAAACCCATTATGGATTGTCCATAACCCTATAGAAGAAGCACAGGCAGGAAGTGCTATAGCCATCAATGCCATGATAAAACACAATTCAGGTATCAATACTGCTAATCTTTATTGGAGAGAAGTAGGGGCTTCAGATTATACTCAAGCTTCTATGACGTTAAGTAGTAATGATAATTGGACAACCAACCTCACGTTGCCTTTAGAAGATGTAGATATTGAATATTACATCCATGCAGAAGCAAATTCAGGAAAAACTATAAATAGACCTATTGTTGCTCCAGAAGGATATTGGACAATTGATACCGCTACGTTATCTGCCGAAGAATGGGCGGAGAGTAATATTTCAAGCGCCTATCCTAATCCAGCTATAGATGAAGTTAACTTTAACCTAAATGCTATAGAAGGCCCCGTAGAAATGTCAGTTTATAATATTTTAGGTCAACAGTTATACAGTACAACTATTACAGATGCTAATGGAACTATAAATTTAAAATTGAATGCGAATTGGAAAGGAACCTTGTTTGTAACCTTTACAGGACGGTTTGGACAGGTAAATAAAAAAATACTTAAGTTGTAGTAAATAAGCTACTTTATGTTACCAATATTTTAACAAACCAATTGCAATAATTTGCAGTTGGTTTTGTTTTCTTTACAACCTAATTATAACAAACCTGTATTTTGTCGAATTTATTTGCTTTTTAGTCAGATAATTAGCATTTTTGGTAAAGTAATTTCTTACGCCCCAATTTATGAAACGATTTCCCCTCGCTCTGTTTCTGTTGTTATTTTGTGTTTCATTCACAGTAACAGCACAAGACAGTTCTACTGAAAAAAATATAGATGTCAATAAAGATGTTGATGTGATAAAAGTGTATGAACAAGTAGTAAAAGAAGGCTATGGCACTCCTTTTATTTATAAGAAACTTGCCAACGCTCATTACTTTAAAAATAACTACGGAGCCGCTAAAAAATGGTTTGAAAAGCTTTTCTCGATTGAAAAGCCAACGGACGAAACCCTAAAATATAGGTATAAGCAAAGTTTAAAAGTCTTAAGCTTACATTCTTCAGAAAACGAGGATATTACGTATTCTGGCACGAATTAAGCAGGTTTAGAAACCTCCTCTTTAATTTCTTGATACCGGAAACATGAAATAACGTGGTCGTTTACCATACCCGTTGCTTGCATGTACGCATACACAACTGTAGAACCTACAAATTTAAAACCTCTTTTCTTTAAATCTTTACTTATAGAATCACTCAACGGAGTATTGGCTGGAGCTCCTTCCAACGATTTTAATTCATTTTGAATAGGTTTCCCATCTACAAACGCCCAGATATACTTGCTAAAACTCCCAAATTCCTCTTGTGTTTTTATAAAAGCTTGCGCATTGGTCACGGCAGAGTTTACTTTTAATTTATTCCGAATAATTCCTGCATTCTCTAAAAGCGAACCAATCTTTTTTTGATCGTAGTTGGTAATCTTTTTATAGTCAAAACCATCAAAAGCTTCCCTGAAATTTTCTCGCTTTCGTAAAATGGTAATCCAACTTAACCCAGCTTGAAAGGTTTCTAACAATAAAAACTCAAAAAGGGTTTTATCATCATACTCGGGCACTCCCCATTCGGTATCGTGATAAGCTACATATAGTGGGTCATCTCCACACCAAGCACAGCGTTGTTTTGTCATAAAAAGAAAATTTACGGTAAGGTACTAAGATTTAAAACAAATTAATACTGTCCAGGAAAATTGTAGGTAATGGTTCCTAATTGCCTTTTTTTACTGGCTTTTGTGGTAAAGCGGGCTTGTTCTGCGTATTCAATAGCACTGTCTATTAAACAACCGTTTGCAGTGGTAGAAGCTTTTTCACTATATGAAGTTTTAATAACTTTCCCTAAAGAATCCACTACAATGTTAATAACCACTTTACCGCTACCTTGGCAAGTATAAACCGGGTTGGGTAAATCTAAATCACTTCTATTTACCAGACGGTAACTTACGGTTGTATTTCGATTGGCAGATTTTTTACCTGAGTTTTCTTTTGCTTTACTTGTACTTGTTTTTTTATTTTTTTCTGAAGTTTTTTTCGCTGCAGGTAAACCATTTCCACTCGTAGAAGCGTTTGAATTTTCAATAGCCGCATCTATTTCGGCCATTTTTTTTTGCATTTCTTCAGAAGTTTCAAATTCTTCTTGGCTCATTTCAGCAACTAACTTCTCCGCTTCATTGTACGCACGGTTGGTTTCTACATCAACTCTTTCCGAAGATATTTTTGCTAATTCTTGTTCTTTGGGAAGTAATTCTTCTAATTCTGCATATTCAATATCATAAACAGGTTCTTCTGCTTTTTTTACATTGCCTAGTTTGATGCTATACAGCAATAAAAAGAGTATCCCAAATAGCAGGGAAGTTACGAGTAGGGATCGGTATGAGTAGTTTAGGTTCATTACTTCGGGGAAAAATTACGTAAAATAATGCAAAACCACTTGGTAATTAATAGATTATTAAGATGTAGGTTTTTGTAGATATTTTTCAAAAGCTTCAATTGTAGTCGCATTTTCTACGGAAAAGTCACCGATTTTTGTGCGTCGTAAAGCTGAAAGATGTGCTCCGTTATCCAATGCTTTTCCAAAATCGTGTGCTAATGATCGTATGTAGGTTCCTTTGCTGCAAGCGACTCTAAAATCTACTTCAGGAAGTTCAATTCTAGTAATATCAAATGCTGAAATATGCACTGTCCGTGTAGGAATGTCAACTTTTTCACCCGCCCGGGCATATTCGTACAAGCGTTTTCCTTCTTTCTTCAATGCTGAAAAAACTGGTGGTTGCTGTTGAATTTTCCCTGTAAACTGTTTCGTAGTGCTCTTGATTTCTTCCGAAGTAATTTCAGAAATTTCAAACGTTTGGTCTATTTCAGTTTCCAAGTCGTAACTAGGTGTCGTAGCTCCTAACGTAAGTGTGCCGGTGTATTCTTTTTCCTGAGCTTGAAAAGTTTCAATCTTTTTGGTAAACTTTCCGGTACAAAGTATAAGCAACCCCGTGGCCAAAGGATCTAATGTGCCGGCGTGGCCTACTTTTATTTTCTTTAAACCAAAGCGTTGCTTAATAAGCCAACGTACTTTGTTAACCACTTGGAACGAGGTCCAGTTAAGGGGTTTGTCTATTAATAGTACTTGTCCGTCTTTAAAATCTTGTTCGGTCATTTAGATAAAACTTACGATGATGGCTATCAATCCAACGATTACACAATACACAGAAAAATAGCGAAGTTTGCTCTTTTTCACCAATGAAATCATCCACGTACAGGCAATAAGGCCGCAGATAAAGGCCGCGATAAAGCCCAATCCAAGCGTTGTGAAGTTGGTGCTTTCGGCCGATAGGTCGCCACTCAATACATCTTTAGCAATTTTACCAAATATTAGCGGTACAACCATTAAGAAAGAAAAACGAGCGGCTTTACTTTTATCATTTCCTAATAAAACGGAAGTAGAAATCGTGGCACCGCTTCGGGAAATACCGGGAAGCATCGCAATAGCTTGCGAAATACCGATAATAAACGAATCTTTAAACGTAACGGGTTTTCCAGTGTTTTTAGCACGGTCTGCCAACCAGAGTAGCACCGCCGTCACGATGAGCATAGCACCTACGAAGGCAATGCTTCCGCCAAAAAATGCTTCTAATTCTTCTTCAAATAACAACCCGATGATAACTGCGGGCAACATGGAAATTCCAATTTTCACTATAAACTGGGTTTCTTCATTCCATTGAAATTTCAGCAAAGCACTTATAATTTCAATTATATCTTTTCGGAAAACAACAATTGTACTTAAAGCCGTAGCAAAGTGTAAAACGACAGTAAACAAAAGGCTTTCTTCGGCTACCATGGTATCGCCAAGAATGGCTTTTCCTAACTCGAGGTGACCACTGGAAGAAACAGGTAAAAATTCGGTAAACCCTTGGATAATACCCAAGAGAATGGCATCCCAACTATTCATGGATTATTTTTTCTTGTGAGGATTCAGTAAAATAGCGTACACCTCAATACCAAAACCAATAAGGATTAAAGCAGGTGCTAAGCGAATGCGTCTCCAGCTGTAAATTTCAGGATTAAACACATTGGGATCATCGCTACCGCCGCCAGACATTAAAATAAAGCCTAAGGCAATAAAGGCGATACCAATAAGCATAAACTGGTAGTTTTTACGCTCAAATATAAAATATCGTTTTTGGGCTTCTTCTTTTCTTTTCTGTTCTCCCATACTAATAATTGTTTCCTGATTTCGGGTGCAAAGGTACGGTTTAATAATATAATTCGTCCGTGCGTAAATTTAAGAATCGCTGCGTTGCAAAAAAGGTGCTCAGCCAACTTATAAACACGCCTACAAAAAATACGCCTGCAAATAAACCGACTAACAATAGTTTGTCTTCCAATAATTGTAATTCGGGGAAGCTTTTGTTGAGGTAATACAGTACAAGTCCCATTCCTAACAATGCTAATACTGCGCCAATCATTCCTAAACGCACACTTTTCCAAACAAAAGGCCGTCTAATAAATCGCTTGGTAGCCCCAACCATTTGCATGGTTTTAATGGTGAAACGTTTGGCATATACTGAAAGCCTGATAGAACTATTGATAAGCAATACCGCGATAAAGAGGAAAATTCCACTAACGACTAACACCCAAAAACTAATTTTTTTCACATTGTCATTTAACAGAGCGATGAGGGGTTTATCGTACACCACTTCATCAATAAAATCTTTAGTCATTAGCTCGTCTGTAATTTCTTCCAATTGTGAAGGCGACACATAATCGGCTAATAAATATACATCGATGCTATTTTGCAGCGGATTGTACCCTAAAAAGTCCATAAAATTCTCACCAATTGTAGCGCTATGGGCTTCGGCGGCTTGCTCTTTGCTAATATATTCTGCTGTTTTTGTGTATTCGGCTAAGGCTAGGCTTTGTTTTAATTGTGTAATTTCAACTTCTTTGGCGGTGTCTTTTAAATAGACTGTTAAGGCAATTTGCTCTTTAAAATGATCGGCAACTTTCTTGGTGTTTAGCACCAACAACCCTAACAATCCCAATAAAAATAAGACAAGCGAAATACTAATTACTACCGAAAAGTAAGAAGAAATCAACCTGCGTTTTTGATATTTTTCAAAAGATGATGCCATAGATAGTGTTCTATTTTGTTTTGTAAAAGTACAATGATTTAAGTAAACGCAATAATATAATTATAGGTATAGACCGCTTTGCTGCTAGAAAAGAGAATATAGAATATAGACAACAAATTTTGTTTACTTTTTTCTTCAGCCACCCGTCTTCGAGCACCTGTCTTTTTATCCAACGTTTAAACTTTTGTCTTTCGTACAATAGCCGTAAATTTGCCACCTATTTTCAAACGGTAGCGATGAGCAAATACGACTTTAATAAAATTGAAGACAAATGGCAGGCATATTGGGCCAAAAACCAAACCTTCCAAGCTAAAAATAATAGCGAAAAACCTAAATATTACGTACTGGATATGTTTCCCTATCCTTCTGGTGCCGGACTGCACGTTGGGCATCCACTTGGGTATATAGCCAGTGATATTTATGCGCGTTACAAACGCCATAAAGGGTTTAATGTATTGCATCCGCAAGGGTATGATAGTTTTGGGTTACCGGCAGAGCAGTACGCTATTCAGACTGGGCAACATCCTAAAAAGACAACTAGAGAAAACATAGCTCGTTACCGTGAGCAATTGGATAAAATTGGCTTTTCGTTCGATTGGAGCCGTCAGGTTCGGACTTCAGATCCGGAATATTACAAATGGACGCAGTGGATTTTCATGCAGCTTTTTGAAAGTTGGTATGATTATGAAGCGGACAAAGCGAAGCCGATTTCAGCATTAGAAGAAATCTTCACTTCTGGAGGAAACACAAAAGTTAATGCAGCCTGCGATAGTGATGTAGAACCTTTTTCTGCGGAAGCATGGAATAAATTTTCTTCTGAAAAACAACAAGAAATAGTATTACAATACCGATTAACCTATTTAGCCGAAACCGAAGTAAATTGGTGTCCGCAATTAGGAACGGTATTAGCGAACGATGAAATAGTAAACGGCGTTTCCGAACGTGGCGGCTATCCTGTAGTTCGGAAAAAAATGAAGCAATGGAGTATGCGCATTACCGCGTATGCACAGCGTTTATTAGATGGGCTGAACGGTATCGATTGGCCACAGCCGCTTAAAGATTCGCAAACCAACTGGATTGGTAGAAGTGAAGGAGCGAGTGTGACGTTTGATGTAAAAGATCACGACGAAACCATTGAAGTCTTCACCACGCGTCCAGATACTATTTTTGGAGTTAGCTTTATGACACTCGCGCCAGAACACGATCTGGTGTCAAAAATAACCACCGATGCTCAAAAAGCTGCCGTAGAAGCCTACATTGAAGCGACTGCAAAACGCAGCGAACGCGAACGAATGGCCGATGTAAAAACCATTTCTGGAGTGTTTACTGGAGCGTATGCCGAGCATCCTTTTAGTGGAGAATCTATTCCTATTTGGATTGGCGATTACGTATTGGCGGGCTACGGAACGGGTGCCGTGATGAGTGTTCCTTGTGGCGATCAACGTGATTACGATTTTGCACGTCATTTTGATATCCCAATCCCGAATATTTTTGAAGGGATTGATATTTCCGAAGATGCTTTTTCAGATAAAGACAAAACGGTTATAACCAACAGTGATTTCTTAAACGGATTACAATACAAAGCCGCCACCAATAAAGTAATTGAAGCGTTGGAACAAAAAGACGCTGGGAAAGGAAAAATTAATTACCGATTACGCGATGCGGTTTTTAGTCGTCAGCGCTATTGGGGTGAACCTTTTCCAGTGTATTACAAAAATGGATTGCCGCAATTAATTGACGAAAAATATTTGCCACTAACTTTACCTGAAGTTTCCGCTTACCTACCTACCGAAGACGGCGAGCCGCCATTAGGACGCGCCGATGTTTGGGCGTGGGACACACAAAAAAATGAAGTGGTTGCTAATGTCAACGTGGATGATGAAACCGTTTTTCCATTGGAATTAAACACTATGCCGGGTTGGGCAGGAAGTAGTTGTTATATGTTCCGGTATATGGACCCGAACAATGACGATGCTTTAGCCAGCCAAGAGGCAATGGACTATTGGCAAAACGTCGATTTATATGTCGGCGGAAGCGAACATGCGACCGGACACTTGTTATACAGCCGTTTTTGGGTGAAATTTTTACACGATCGTGGGGTGTTACCCGTTGAAGAACCCTTTAAAAAGCTGATCAACCAAGGTATGATTTTGGGGGAGAGTGCTTTTGTTTATAGGTTAGATTCTATAACATTTACAGATAGTGAGTTAGAAAAGGATATTTTTAATTCTGCGACCTCTAATGAACAGTTTTTGAGAGATAGGCGTAAAGCAATAATTGAAACAAAAGATGTAAAAAAACTAGTTATAGTTACTTTTAATAAAAAGGAAGATTTCTCTTTTCTAGACTCTTCAATTATAGATATTGGAGAAAAACGAAACTTATATTCCTTAAATTTTTCATCTATTCATTCAGACGTTTCATTCGTAAACACATCAAACGAATTAGACATAGAAGCATTTAAAAATTGGCGACCAGAATTTAAAGACGCTGAGTTTATTACCGAAGAAGACGGAACCTTTAAAGTCTCTCGCGAAGTCGAAAAAATGTCTAAGTCCAAATACAACGTGGTCAATCCCGATGTTATTTGTGAAGACTACGGCGCCGATACCTTACGTATGTACGAGATGTTCTTGGGGCCGTTAGAGCAAGCCAAACCTTGGAATACTGCAGGAATTAGCGGTGTACATAATTTCCTAAAAAAGCTTTGGAAATTATACCACACCGGGGCGGAAGGTAGTTTTAAAGTTACGGATGATTCAGCTTCCAAAGACAGCTTAAAAAGCTTGCATAAAACCATTAAAAAAGTAGAAGAAGATATTGAAAACTTCAGTTTTAATACGTCGGTTTCTACCTTTATGATTGCGGTAAATGAATTGACGGCTCAAAAATGTACCAGTCGAGACGTGTTGGAGCCACTGGCGGTATTGATTTCACCATATGCGCCGCATATTTCAGAAGAACTGTGGAGCTTGTTAGGACATAAGGAAAGTATTGCTACGGCGCCATTTCCAAAGTTTGAAGAAAAACACTTGGTAGAAAGCAGTAAAGAGTATCCAATTTCTTTTAACGGAAAAATGCGTTTTACGCTAGAGTTGCCGTTAGATATGAGTAAGGACGAAATTGAATCTGCCGTAATGGCACACGAGAAAACAACGCATTACCTCGATGGTCGTACGCCTAAAAAGGTAATTGTAGTACCGGGTAAAATTGTAAATATAGTTGGGTAACACATTTGCATAGTATTTGCTATATTTAGTTTAGAATTTAGGTTTAACAATTAAAAAATCATAGAAGCTTTCGCTACGTTATTTACACTGAGCGGAGCCGAAATGTAAAACAATAGAAATGATAGGATATTATATATTAGCAGGGATCATCTTTTTGGTGAGTATGTATGTAAGCAACAAGCTGAAAAGTAAGTTTAAAAAATACTCTAAAGTACACCTGCAAAACGGAATGAGCGGTAAGGAAATTGCCGAAAAAATGCTAGCAGATAATGGTATTAGCGATGTTGAGGTAATTTCAACCCCAGGACAGTTAACAGACCACTATCACCCAGGAAAAAAGACGGTAAATTTAAGTGAGTCTGTCTATATGCAACGTAATGCAGCGGCAGCGGCAGTGGCGGCACACGAATGTGGTCACGCTATTCAGCATGCAAGGGCGTACAGTTGGTTAAAATTTAGATCGGCTATTGTACCAGCGGTAAGTGTAGCTAGTAAACTCTCTAATTTTGTGATTATGGCAGGATTGGTATTATCGTTTGCTACGTCTATGACGGGCTTAGGAAATACCCTTTTCTTAGTCGGGATTATTTTATTCGCAGCAACTACTGTTTTTGCTTTTATCACTTTACCCGTAGAATTTGATGCGAGTAAACGTGCTTTAGCGTGGTTAGAAAATGAAAATATGCTTACGCAACAAGAACACGATGGTGCAGAAGACGCCTTAAAATGGGCTGCTAGAACGTATGTGGTAGCTGCATTAGGATCATTGGCAACACTATTATACTTTATAAGTATGTTTTTAGGCGGAAGAGATTAATTTCTGAAAAAACTCAAACAATAAAAAAAGCCCGATTCATTTGAATCGGGCTTTTTCGCTTAATAACCTTGAACGTTATCAGGATTGTATCCTAGATATTTTGTAAAGTTTTCTTTAAAGGTAATTCCGTGCTTTTCCATTTCTTCCAGAATAGGTTCGTACACCTCTTTCTTAATTGGGCGTTGTACGCCTGGGGTTGTAATTTCTTTATTCAGAATTTTAATGGCTGCCATCGCTACTGGAAGTCCAACCGTTTTTGCCATTGCGGTATACGTTTGGTCTTCGCCTGTTAATACCATGTGGCTGTCTATTTGTTTCTTTTCGCCATTCAGCTCGTATCCAAATTTATGGTACATAACAATCATATCCTTATCTTCAGGTTGAAGCGTCCATTTATCTTCTAATATTTTCTGAAGCGCTTTTGCAGGTGTAGCATCTTTAATCCCAATCTTTTTGTCAGGGTTGAAAATATCGAGTTCTTCTAGTTTCCCCCACATTAAATCGTCTTGGTCTATTTTAAGACTGTGACGCATCTTTAATTCTACAGAATCGGTTGGGGAATAGGGCAAAAACAGGTTTACAAAATCACGATACGATAGATTTTCAGAGTTCGGAATGGTGTATCCATCATCGGTCATTCCTAATTGTACAAACATATTCCACGCTTTACTGAAACCGACGCGACGGATGGTTCCTCTATATAGTGTAAGTACATCTTCCAGGCCGTAAACTCCTCTATATTTAAGGGAATTTCGGTTAGCGAGTCCTTCAAAACGACCGTGGCCTTCAATATTTAAAAATTCCGTTCTTCTGAACAAACGGTGATATGGAATGTATTTATAGGTGCCTTCTTGTATAAATTCAGCAGCGCCACCTTGTCCGGCAACCACTACGTTTCTTGGGTTCCAAGTAAATTTATAATGCCAAAGATTGTCGTCACTTTCAGGAGCTACTAAACCACCGGTGAAAGATTCAAACAACAACATTTTTCCACCGTTATCTCGAATGCGATCAATCACTTGCATCGCACTCATGTGATCAATACCGGGATCGAGCCCAATTTCGTTCATAAAAACTAGTCCCTTTTTTTCTACGTCACTATTTAAAGCTTGCATTTCATCACTTACATAGGAGGCAGTTACCATATGCTTGCCAAACTCTAGGCAATCTTTTGCTACTTCAATGTGAAAACGTGCTGGTAGCATAGAGATTACCAAATCGGCTGCTTTTACAGTTTTTCTTCGTTCTTCTTCATTGAAAATATCCAACTTAATAGCAGTTGCATTAGGGTGATCACCCGCTAATTTTTGAGCATTTTCTAAAGAAAGGTCGCCAATGGTAAGCGCTAATTTTTCAGTTTCAGATTTATTAAGTAGATATTGTATTAAACTCGTTGCAGATCGGCCAGCGCCAATTATTAAAATGTTTCGCATCGGAAGGTTTTTTCGTATTTTTGAATTTCTTTTTCAGTTGGACGAATTTACTAAAATCTACTTGGACAAATGCGGGATTACAATAAAAATATAGTGATTACGGCTTCCGTTTTAGCAGCAATTACCATTGCTATTGGGGCGTTTGGCGCTCACGGATTAAAACAATTAGTTGATAGCGAAGCGATTGCTACTTTTGAAACAGGCGTGCGCTATCAAATGTATCATTGTTTGGCGCTTTTGGTTGTTGGTTTTGCAAAACCAATTTCAGAAAATACCCGAAAATGGGTCTTTCGTTTTTTTCTATTCGGAATTGTTTTCTTCTCGGGTTCCATCTATTTATTGGTGTTAAAAGCGGTTTTGCCTTTTGCGGTTTCTTTTTTAGGCCCCATTACTCCACTTGGAGGGTTATTTTTTATAATAGGCTGGTTGCGATTGGCCTATGGATTTTTTTCGTTAAAGTAATTACAATTCCACAGTTAAATTTCCGTTATCTATTTCAGATTTCATATTTTTGTAACCCACAACAATTAAAATAAGTGATGGTCGATAAAAACCAAACTAAACGAAAAATCTCATTGGATAATTATGGGATTAAAAACGCAACAATTAATTATCAACTCTCTTCAGAAGAACTTCACAACGAAGCAATAAAAAATGGTCAAGGTAAAGAAGCGTCTAGCGGTGCACTTGCGGTAAATACCGGTGAGTTTACTGGGCGTTCGCCTAAAGATCGTTTTATTGTTAAAGATGAGGTTACCGAAGATAAAGTATGGTGGGGAGATATAAATATCCCTTTCGATGCTTCAAAATTTGATACTTTATATGAAAAAGTAACAAATTATCTTTCTGAAAAAGAAGTGTATGTAAGAGATAGTTATGCTTGTGCACATGATGACTACCGTTTGAATATTCGTGTAATTACAGAGTATTCTTGGTCTAATATGTTTGCGCATAACATGTTTTTACGTCCTACAGAAGAAGAACTTGATAGCTTTGATCCCGAATGGCTCATTATAAATGCCCCAGGATTTATGGCAGACCCCGAAACGGATGGGACTCGTCAACATAATTTTGCTATTTTAAATTTCAGCAAAAAAATTGCCTTAATTGGAGGGACTAGATACACAGGGGAGATAAAAAAAGGTATTTTCTCTGCCCTTAACTTTATTTTGCCAGTATTTAAAAATACGTTGCCTATGCATTGCTCTGCCAATGTTGGTGAAGATGGTGAAACAGCAATTTTCTTTGGGCTTTCAGGAACTGGAAAAACAACACTTTCTGCAGACCCTGAAAGAAAATTGATAGGTGATGATGAGCACGGTTGGACTTCAGAGAATTCTGTGTTTAACTTTGAGGGTGGTTGTTATGCAAAAGTGATTGATCTTTCAGCTACTAAAGAGCCAGATATCTATAAAGCAATTAAACCTGGAGCCATTCTAGAGAATGTAGTAATGGATAGTGAAGGCAATGTTGACTTTAAGGATACCTCTATTACACAAAACACAAGGGTAAGTTATCCAATTTATCATATAGATAATATTCAGCAACCTTCTATTGGGCAAAACCCTAAAAATATTTTTTTCCTTACGGCAGATGCTTTTGGAGTATTACCTCCTATTTCAAAATTAACACCGGGTCAAGCCGCATATCATTTTATTAGTGGGTACACGGCTAAAGTAGCTGGAACCGAAGCTGGTATTGATGAGCCGTTACCAAGCTTTTCAGCTTGTTTTGGTGCTCCGTTTATGCCATTGCACCCAACAAAATATGCTGAAATGTTAAGTGCTAAAATGAAGGAGGCTGGCGTGAACGTTTGGTTGGTGAACACAGGTTGGACAGGCGGTCCTTATGGCACCGGCAGACGTATGAAACTTAAATATACAAGGGCTATGATTACAGCAGCTCTTAACAATAAATTGGAAGATGTGGCGTACGAAAACCATCCAATTTTTGGGTTGAATATGCCAAAAGAATGTCCTAATGTGCCGGACGATGTACTAAACCCAAAAGAAACATGGGCAGATAAAGATGCATATGACGCCAAAGCGGAAACATTAGCAAAATCATTTAAAAGAAATTTCGAGAAATTCGAGTCTTATGCAAATGATGAAATTCTTTCTGGAGCTCCTATAAAAGGATAAACTTCATTTAAGTAAAAGCAAAAAAAACGCGCTGTAATTAAACAGCGCGTTTTTTTGTTAGAAGGTTTAAGTAAATAATCTCTTTCTTATTTTTTATTCACCTCTTTAATATACTTTTCAAGAGCCATCGTCATAGAAGGAGTTTCAGTTGTGGGAGCTTGTATGTCTACTCGCAAGCCATTATCGGTAACAGCTTTTACAGTTGTGTTTCCAAAAACAGCAATTCTTGTGTTTTTTTGTTCAAAATCGGGAAAGTTTTCCAAAAGTGATACAATTCCACTTGGGCTAAAAAATACTAAAATATCGTACGATACGTGACGAAGGTCAGATAAGTCGCTTACTACCGTTTTGTAGAAAGTAGCTTGCTTCCACTTCACTCCTAATTCATCTAATAATTCAGGAACGATAGGTTTTAATTTATCTGAAGAGGGTAGTAAAAAGCTTTCGCTCTTGTATTTTTTAACGAGTGGCATCAGTTCTTGAAAGGTACGTTTACCAACGTATATTTTCCTTTTTCTGTAAACTACGTATTTTTGCAAATAGTAAGCAACAGCCTCACTTTGGCAGAAATACTTTAACGAATCTGGCACTTTAAATCTCATTTCTTCAGCAATTCTGAAAAAATGATCAACCGCATTCCTGCTCGTTAAGATAATTGCCGTGTACTGAGACAAATCAACTTTTTGACCCCTAACTTCTTTGCTAGGAACCCCTTCAACGTGAATAAAAGGTCTGAAATCTATTTTTACTTTTTGTCTATCAATAAGATCAAAATAGGGGGAGTTTTCAACCTTAGGTTCAGGTTGCGAAACCAAAATAGTTTTCACTTTCATAAAATCAGTTTTTTTAATTCTTTTCTATCTAAACCAACGTTTTATACAAGATAAAATAGGGTGAGATTTCAAGTGCGCAAAGATACAAAATAAAATAGAAGAAATTACTAATTATTAAATTTCTGTTAGTCTTGTAGCTGTAAAACAGTGCAATACCGTTAAACACTGCAATTATCGCTAGAAAAACAAATAGAATTATAATCGTGGGTTCGATAATAAAATATAAAAAAAGGTTTAATATGAAAATTAAAAGTGAAATCAGGTTTCGATAACTTAATTTTTGAAACAAATAAGAGTTTATTGCGGTATCCAATGAAAAAGCAGTCCCAATAATTTTTTCAACGCAAAATTTCACAAAAACGAATACCGTATAACAGGTGCAAATTTGAATAAATAGATATTCGTTAGTATTTGTAGTTTGTGGCTTAAAAACTTCGAAAAACAAGTAAATAAACAAAGAGACCGAAAGAACCTGACCTATAAACAACAAAATATTAAAGGGGTGAACGATAGCTTCTGACTTCCCTTGAACCAAAAAGTATTTGTCACTTATGGGTAGCGTTATAAATTGCTGAAATTGTCTTGGGTAAAAATGTTTTGCAAGGGTTATAACTACTAAGCATATAACTAAAGTGATTATAACCCAATCTATAGAGTCAATATGTCTTTCAATATACTGCAACTGTTGCTTTTTGGAGTTAAAGGTACATTAAAATAGATATGACAAAAAGCAATTCAATTAGAATTTCCTTCACGTTTATTTGCTTAAAAAAGGGTACATTTGCCACAAAAAGCAGGCTATGTCCAAAGCCCTTGTGGTGATACCAACATACAATGAAATTGAAAACATAGAGCGGCTGTTACGCAATGTTTTTTCGTTGCGGATGGACTTTCATATATTAGTGGTTGATGACAACTCTCCTGATGGTACTGGAGAAGCTGTTGAATCCCTGTTTAGCGAATATCCCGAACAACTTTTCTTGCTTAAACGCAAAGAAAAAGCAGGGTTGGGGACGGCATATATAGCAGGATTTAAATGGGCGTTAAAGCGGGATTACGAATATGTTTTTGAAATGGATGCAGATTTTTCCCACAATCCAAACGATTTAATACGTCTGTATAATGCCTGTAGAAAAAACGGCGCAGATCTGTCTATAGGTTCCAGGTATGTACAAGGTGTTAATGTGGTAAACTGGCCTATGGATCGCGTATTGCTATCTTGGTCGGCTTCAAAATACGTTCGATTGGTAACTGGTATGAAAATTTACGATACTACGGCAGGGTTTGTGTGTTATCGGCGTAGAGTGCTAGAAAAAATAAACTTGGATAAAATACAATTTGTAGGGTATGCGTTTCAAATAGAAATGAAATTTAAAGCGTATCTAGCAAAATTTAAAATAGAAGAAGTTCCCGTAATTTTTACAGATAGAACCCGGGGCGAATCAAAAATGGATAGAGGGATTATTTCCGAAGCAATTTTTGGAGTAGTGAAAATGAAATTTAAAAGCCTTTTTGGCAACACCGATTTTAATGAAATTTAAATGAGTAGCATTTTAATAAAAAACGCGAATATTGTAAACGAAGGAAGCATTTTCCAAGGGGATGTGCTTGTAGAGAATGATGTAATTGCAGAAATTTCCAGTAGTATCAGTGCGAAATCTTCCGATACGAAGATTATTGATGCAGATGGTCAATATTTGTTGCCGGGAATGATAGACGATCAGGTTCATTTTAGGGAGCCAGGTTTAACCCATAAAGCCGATATTGAGAGCGAATCTAAAGCTGCAGTTGCTGGGGGAATTACTACTTTTATTGAAATGCCTAACACCATTCCACAGGCTACGACCATTGAGCTTTTAGAAGATAAATTTACCCTTGCTAAAGAGACTTCTTGGGCCAATTATAGCTTTATGTTTGGTGGTACGAATGATAACCTTGATGAAATTTTAAAAGTTGACCCTACCAAAGTCGCAGGATTAAAATTGTTTTTAGGTTCTTCTACAGGAAATATGTTAGTGGACAATCCTGAAACAATTGAAAACATCTTCAGTAAAACTAAGCTATTGATTTCTACCCATTGTGAGGACGAAGCTACAATCAAGAAAAACTTGGAAGAGCACATTAAAGAATATGGTGACGACATCCCTTTAGAAAAGCACCCAGTTATACGAAGTGAAGAAGCGTGTTATTTGTCTTCTTCAAAAGCAATTGAATTGGCTAAGAAAACAGGAGCTAGATTACACGTGTTTCATCTTTCAACAGCAAAAGAAACGAAGTTATTTAGTAATAAAAAACCCCTTTCAGAAAAGAAAATTACTGCGGAAGTATGTATTCATCACCTTTGGTTTAGTGATGAGGATTATAAAACCAAAGGCACTAAAATAAAATGGAATCCAGCCGTGAAAACCAAAAATGACCGGGAAGGATTATTGAAAGCATTAAAAGATGATCGTATTGATGTAATTGCTACCGACCACGCTCCACATACTTGGGACGAAAAAAATAATGTATATACAAAAGCTCCCTCTGGCGGACCTTTAGTGCAACACGCTATGGTTGCGTTAATGGAAATGTACCATAAAGGACTTATTTCGTTGGAAAAAATTGTTGAAAAAACAGCGCATAACCCAGCGATATTATTTCAAATTAAAAATCGTGGTTACATTCGTAGGGGTTATAAAGCAGATTTGGTGTTGATGGATTTACAATCACCTTGGACGGTAAATAAAGAAAATATTCTATACAAGTGTGGCTGGTCGCCTTTTGAAGGTGCCGTATTTAAATCTCGTGTAACCCACACCATTGTAAATGGAACATTGGCTTACGAAAATTTAAAATTCCCTAATAGAAGCCGTGGCGAGCGCATAACTTTTAATCGCTAATGAAGTACCTATATTTCATACTAATTTTTGTGACATTTGGTTGTCAAAGTGTTGAAAAGCCCAAGAAACCAGATAATTTAATCTCTGAGGAAAAGATGGTTGAAATTATGATGGAATCGTACATTAGTAATGCTGCACGAAGTGTAAACAATCGAAAAATAAGATCCTACGGCTTAAAACTAGATTCGGTTATTTATGCGAAATATAATGTAGATAGTACCCAAGTTAGTAACAGTAATAATTACTATGCGGCAAACCTTGAGGACTATGAATCAATGTTTCAAACTATTGATGAACGCTTAAAGACTATGAAAAAAAATGTAGATAGTATTCAAAAACTAGAAGAAGCTAACAAGAGTGAAGAAGAAAAGGTGAAAGATTCTGTTTCGGAGGAATCAGGCTTAGTGCCAGCTTTACAGGCATCTTCTCAAGATTCCATTGAATAACGATTTACTACGCGGTCTAAGGTTTCAGAAATAGGTGTAAACTGAAAATTTAATTCCGTTTCAATTTTTGAACTACTATAATTAGAGACCGTATACAATGAATTAACCGTATCTTTTAGCATGGTTCGTTTCGTTCCAAAAAGTTTAGAAATAAACCAATCAAATTTACTGAATACCATCAAAATCCATTTAGGAACTCTTTTTTTAGGAGATTTTAGATTTAACTTAGTAGCTATTACGGTAAGTAATTTTTTATATAATACATTGTCGCCTACCAATATATAGGATGTGTTTTTTACTGAAGCTTGCATCCCTTGAATCATAGCTTTCACTACGTCTTGTACATCAACAACTCCCATCCCACCATCGGTATAAAAAGGGATTCCTTTTGAAGCCATTTTAATAATTACGCCACTGCCAGAATTAAAATAGCCTTCACCAAGAATAACGCCCGGTTTAACAATGACCGCATCCAATCCTTCTTGCGTACCGCGCCAAACTTCCATCTCGGCTCCGTATTTTGTAATGGAATAGATGTTGTTTTTTTCTTCAGGATTCCAGTGGGTTTCTTCGGTAATAGGAGCTCCGTTTAAAGCAGTACCCAAAGTTGCAACCGAACTCACATAACACAATTTTTTCACCGAATTAGCCAAACAGAGGTTCACAATATTCGCTGTACCTTCTATATTGGCTTTCTTTAGTTTTTTATAGTTCTTAGGATCAAAACTAATGTAGGCGGCAGCGTGATATACATAGGTAATATCCTTAAAAGCATCGGTTAAAGCTGGTATTTCGGTGATATTGGCTTCTTGCCATTCAATTTTATTGAAAAGTATTTCAGCTTCAGTTTCATTCACATAATAACCAAAAATCTTTTTCACAGTTTGTAAATCGCTAGATTTTCTATGAATGGCGCGAACTTGTTTGTTTTCCTTCAGAAGAAAGTATAACAAATGCGATCCTACTAATCCTGTGCCTCCGGTGACTAAAATCATGCTGTAAAAATAGTCTTTTTTATAGTATTCTTTTCTGTTAACGCCATTGGGTATATCTTTGCTGAAATAATACAAATAAAATATTTTAAAAGTGAAAAATTTCGTTGAAGAATTGCAATGGCGAGGTATGGTACACGATGTAATGCCAGATACCGAAGAACACCTTATGGAAAAAATGCGATCTGCTTATATAGGATTCGATCCTACGGCAGATTCATTACACATTGGGAATTTAGTTCCTATCATGCTGTTGTCTTTTTATCAACGCTGCGGACATAAACCATATGCCTTGGTAGGTGGTGCGACAGGGATGATTGGTGACCCCTCGGGGAAATCGAATGAACGTAATCTGTTAGATGAAGAAACCCTTCAGCACAATCAAAATTGTGTAAAAGAACAGTTATCTCAGTTTTTAGATTTTAAATCGGGGGCAGATAATGAGGCAGTTATAGTAAACAATTACGACTGGATGAAAGAGTTTTCATTCTTAGACTTTATTCGCGATGTTGGAAAACACATAACGGTTAATTATATGATGGCGAAAGATTCCGTTAAAAAACGTTTAACTGGAGAAGCAGCCGATGGCATGTCTTTTACTGAGTTTACATACCAAATGGTGCAAGGCTATGATTTCTACCATTTGTATAAAAACCACGACTGTACCCTGCAAATGGGCGGTAGCGATCAATGGGGAAATATTACAACTGGAACCGAAATGATTCGTCGTATTGGTGGCGGGAAAGGGTACGCATTAACCTGTCCATTAATTACTAAAAGTGACGGTAGTAAATTTGGAAAAAGTGAAGGCGGAAATGTTTGGCTAGATGCAAAACGTACTTCCCCATACAAGTTTTACCAATACTGGTTAAACACTAGTGATGAAGATGCCGAAAAGTATATTAAAATATTTACTTTTTTAGATAAAGAAACTATTGAAGCTTTGATCGCCGAGCATAGCGAAGCACCACACGCCAGGTTGTTACAAAAACGTTTGGCAAAAGAGGTGACCGTAACGGTGCACAGTGAAGAAGAATATGAAAAAGCAGTAAAAGCTTCGGAAATTTTATTTGGTAAATCAACTTCAGAAGATTTAAAAGCCCTAGATGAGCAGACTTTTTTAGATGTGTTTGAAGGCGTACCACAAGCTGAAATAAATAAAGCAGAACTAGAAAACGGAATTGATATTATCGCTGCGCTGGCTTCAGAAACTAATTTCTTAAAATCGAATGGGGAAGCCCGAAGAGCTTTAAAGGAAAATTCTATAGCTGTTAACAGAGAAAAAGTAAAAGAAGATTATAGAATTACTTCAAAAAACTTAATAAATGATCAATTTATACTGCTGCAACGCGGTAAGAAAAATTACTTCATCATTAAAGCTGTATAAGCTATTTTATTACATAAGAAAGCCCCGTTTCCTGAGAAGGAGCGGGGCTTTCCAAATTAACTAACCAACCAATTATGAACTGAGCCCGAAGGCTCAAGACATCTTTGCACTACAGTAGTCGTATATCTTTACGTATCTTACAGCTAATTGTATAAATTTAGCATTTAATTAACTTTATAACAGAGGGTTACAGCATCATTAAGTTGCAGCCTCGTATATCGCTATCATCAAATCGTCCTAATATTTCAAAAGTGTTATTTTTATGTAGTTTGCCCAAGTCTTGGGTGGCGATGAAACTACAGGAGTATAAATTTGCTAAATCGATTACATTAATTCCTCCGTTTTTTCCATCGACATATGTAAATGGATCTTCCGTGTCTCGGGTTAAGATTTTCATCCAAGGCGGATACGTAAAAATCCCTTTACCAGTTGAATAGGCTTGTGAGAGTAGTTCGGTCATTCCATATTCGCTGTGTATTTCAGAAACACCAAAACCTTGTTGAAGTACTGCGTGCAATTCTTCTTTTATCATTTCTTTTCTTCGGCCTTTCATTCCACCGGTTTCCATAACGATGGTGTTTTTTAACTGAAATGACTGTGTTTCAATTAAATCTAATAACGCATACGAAACACCTAATAGTAAGGTCTTTTTCCCTTCAGCTTCTAAAAATGCAAGTTTCTCAATTAGGGCGTCCATCTCATGTAAATAAAAGCCACTATTTATATTTTCACTTTGCTTTATCAACGAATCGACCATATATATTAAAGAAGAACCTTCGCGTTCTAGGTAAGAAGGTAATAAAGCCAAGATGGTATAATCGGTAGGGTTACCGTATTGATTTTGAAATGCCTTGTTGAAACTTTCTTCGTATAACTTGGTACTAGCAACGTAATGTTTACTCGTTATACTTCCGGTGGTTCCGCTACTGGTAAAAATGGTTTCTTTATTATATCCTTCAGTAATAATTAGGTGGCTTTTAAAAAACTGAATTGGGAGAAAAGGTATTTCAGAAACTTCAGTTACTTGTTTGGGATTAATTTTTAACATATCGCAAAACTGCCTGTACACTTTTACGTTTTTGTATTGAAAGTTAAACACTTCTAACGTAATGTTTTTGAAGTCTTCGGGTGTTTGTATGTTGAAAATTTTTTCTTGAAGCATAGTTGCAGAATAGACGCTTCAAAAATAAGGAAATAAAAAAAGCTCCTGCCTAAGCAAGAGCTTTAATAGTATTATAATTTTAGAAAAATTACTTCACTACTAATTTCTTAGTAACAGAAGCGTTTCCTTGGTTTATTTTTACAATGTAAACCCCACTTGTAAGTGAAGCAATATTTAAACGCTCACCAGTTAAAGTAGTATTAATTACTTGTTTTCCTAATACATCAAAAACAGCAATTTGTTTTGCACCGTTTACTTTCGATACAATGTTTACGAAACCATTAGAAGCTGGGTTTGGGTAAATTGAAAACTGGCTGTCAAAATTATTACCTACGCTTAATGGCTCACAATCATTTTCAGCTCGTAGGGTAGGTTCAGCAACACAGTAAGTTCCATCAGTATTTAACTGTAAAGACTCTGTATCCTTGTTTCCGTTAGCGTTTTCATCATACTGTACAGTCTCTCCTAAAGCGGCCAATAAGTCTGTGTCGTCGTCATCGCTTGTTCCATATACAATAACATCAATTAAATTGGTGGTTGTAGCTGGCGTTTCATTTGGAAAGTTAGCGGCATCATCTTGATAAATAGCCACTGCATCTGCACCGTTTTGTATGGTATTATCAGCACCTAATGTAACATCTGCGCCAGATACAGCATCACTACCTATAACAAAATAGCCATCTGAATCTGTTTCAAAACCAGCTAAATCAACTGTTGTGTAGCTTACGTTGTCTGTTGTGTTCCCGTTAAAAAGGACAACGACATATCCGTCAAGTGAAAAGTTTGGGGTATCAGACAAAAGCTCTATAAACTCTTCTGTGTCCGTTGAAGTTTGATCTGAGTCAACCTCATTAATAGAAATCTGGGCAAAAGAAGCAACACTTGCAAAAAGTGCGGCCAATAAAGTAATTTTTTTCATCATGTATAAATTGTTTGATTATTTAGTAAATATACATAAATGTGTATTAGTTGTATATTTTTCTATTTAGTTTATAAAATGCTTAACATTAGGGTAATATAGGTGAGAAAAGAGCTTAATTTTAGGGTGTTCATGTTACAATATGGTTAACATTTAAAACAATAAACGATACAAAAAAGTAATATATGGTATCTTTAAACTTTTAAAGAATCAATAATAACTATCTATGAAGAAAAAAGACATAAAAATTCTATTAGTAGATGATGAACCAGATATTTTGGAAATAGTTGGTTATAATTTAACTTCGGAAGGGTATACAGTTATTACTGCTGAAAACGGTAAACAGGCTGTAAAAAAGGCGAAAAAAGAAATACCGCACTTAGTCATTCTCGATGTAATGATGCCCGAAATGGATGGAATGGAAGCTTGTGAAAAAATGCGAAACATTCCTGAATTGGCCGAAACCATCATTACATTTTTAACAGCACGGGGTGAGGATTACTCACAAGTAGCAGGTTTTGATGCTGGTGCTGATGATTATATTACAAAACCCATAAAGCCTAAAGTACTGGTTAGCAAGGTAAAAGCACTGCTAAGAAGGTATAAAGAAGCCAATGAAGAGAATAATAAAATAAAATTAGGTAACTTAGTAATTAATAGAGAGGAGTATAAAATCATTTTAGGGAAAGAAGAAATTGTCTTACCTAGAAAAGAGTTTGAATTACTCGCTTTATTAGCCTCAAAACCTGGAAAAGTATTTAAACGGGAAGTTATTTTAGATCGCGTTTGGGGTAACGAAGTAGTAGTAGGCGGAAGAACTATCGATGTTCATATTCGTAAACTTCGTGAAAAAATTGGAGACGAAAAATTTAAAACCGTAAAAGGAGTAGGCTATAAATTTGTAGTTTAATGGCAAAAGAATTTAAAAGAACATATAAGTTTGCTGCCTATACATCAAGCTTTCTAACATTCTTTCTAACACTCGTCGTGGGTGTTTTTTTTTATGTTACTAAAATGGAGATGTATTGGTTTGTATTGTTGTTTGCCATTGTGTGCTTTTCTTTTTCATTCTTTTTTATACAGTATAGGGTTGAAAAATTCATTTATCGTAGAGTAAAAAAAATATATGACGATGTCCGGCTGCTGGACGCTTCTACCTTTGATAAAAGACAAATTACCACCGATATGGCAACGCTAACCAGAGAAGTGGAGCGCTTTGCTGAAACTAAAAAAATAGAGATTGAAACTCTTAAAGGTCGTGAAAACTACAGGAAAGAGTTTATGGGAAACGTTTCACACGAATTAAAAACCCCCTTGTTTACTGTTCAAGGCTATATTTTAACCTTGCTTGATGGTGCTATGGAAGACAAGGCCATCCGTAAAAAATACCTACAGCGAGCCAATAAAGGCGTAGAGCGACTTATATATATTGTAAAAGATCTTGATATGATCACCAAGCTTGAAGTTGGTGACTTAAACTTAAACAAAGAGCGTTTTAATATAATCGAACTAATACAAGGTGTTTTCGATTTGTTTGAAATGAAAGCAGCTAAGAGAAATATTACATTAACGTTCGATATTGATTATAAAGAAAGCATTTTTGTTGAAGCAGATCGCGAGCGTATACAGCAGGTTTTGACCAATTTAATTGTAAACTCTATTAAATACGGTAAAACAGATGGCACTACCGAAGTAAGCATTGAAGACCTAATTAGAAATAAAGTAATTGTAAGAGTAACCGACAATGGAGAAGGTATCCCGAAAGACAAAATACCACGTCTATTCGAACGGTTTTTTAGAGTTGATAGAAGCGGTTCGCGTAAAGAAGGCGGTAGTGGTTTAGGGCTTTCAATTGTAAAGCATATTCTCGAAGCTCACGACGAAAAAATTTATTTGGAAAGCCAACTTGAAGTAGGCTCAGAGTTCTCATTCACTCTCGAAAAAGCGAAATAGGTTTTTAAAATCTGGTTGGCTATTAAAGTCTTTCAAGCCCTTATAAAACGAAATTTTGTCCAATTTCTCTATTTTAAATTTATGTTGCTTGCAACTTGGTACAAATCCAGCTTGTTTTAGCCGTTTCGCCAAATAAACTTGCTCAAATTGTCCGGGTGTAGGTATAAAAAAAGCTTTCTTTTCCATGGCGGCAAGATCCATAATAGTTGTGTAGCCTGAGCGGGAAACTATATAGGTGCTTTCGTTAATAGCCTGCTCTAAGTCATCGCTTTTTAAAAAGTTTATTACCTTAATATTTCCTATTTGTTTTTCTTTTTTTACGTCTTCAACAATGCCTTGTACCAATAAAATCTTCTTTTCTGAATTTTTAAAAACAGAAAGAAGTTGTTCTTCCAGTACAGTGCGTTGTGGCTCAGGTCCAGAAAGTAAGCACAAAACATCATACACAATTGGGAGTTTCTTTTTTTTCATTCGGCTTAACAATCCAATATAAATAACTGGAAAAGGAACGGAAAGCGCGTCTTTAAAATGACCTAATTTCCCGCTTAAGTTAATAGAATCTTCCAAATCTGGAACCCAACAGGCATCAAATTTTTTAATTAATTTTTGATGCATTTTACTACTCACATACGAGGTGCTTCCCGATAACACGTTTAATTGATGTGTTATAATAACCGAAGGAATGTTTTTGCTGCGTACACCCCAACGGTTATCACTTATTATTCCGTGGATTTTCCCTTCGGAAACTAACTCTTCAATCACTTTTTTTTCTGAAGTAATTATTTTCTGAATATAGGGGGCTTTTAGCATAAGTTTCAGCTTAAAAAAAGCACCTTTTTTCGGGTAGGTTATATTGTAAGAAGGTAAAGAAACGTAGGGTAACTCGGGAAATTCCTTCCGAAGTAATAATAAAGCTCCTCCATCTGAAGCTAAAAAAACATTATAATTGTTTTTAAGTAATTCACGTATAATTGGTATACAGCGCGTAGCGTGTCCTAAACCCCAATGTAAAGGGGCAACCAAAATCGTTTTTTTGCTGTTCACAAAAACAAAGGTACACAATGTAGTCTCTTACTACTATTTCCTTAATTTTACCAAATTATCAATAATACTAAGAAATAGGTAACAGTGGGCAGTAAAAACAAACTTAAACGATTTAAACAAAACGAGACTTTTAAAAACGTAATTCAACCCACACGGGAAGAGGTGTTTTCAAACAGTTTGAATTTAAAAGGGAATTGGAAACAAAACTTTTTTAAAAATGACAAACCCTTGGTGCTTGAATTAGGATGTGGCAAAGGGGAATATTCGGTTAACTTAGCCCGAAACTATCCAAATCATAATTTTTTAGGAATAGATATTAAAGGAGCTCGTTTTTGGCGTGGTGCCAAGACAGCCTTAGAAGAAAAACTAGACAATGTTGGATTTCTTAGAACCCAGATTGAGTTAATCGATCTTCTTTTTGAAGAGAATGAAGTCGATGAAATCTGGATTACCTTTCCCGATCCACAGATAAAATATAAGCGTACAAAACACCGCCTCACCAATGAAGATTTTTTAAATAAATACCGAAAAGTATTAAAACCCGATGGTTTAGTACATTTAAAAACCGATAGCGAATTTATGCATGGTTATACTTTGGGACTGCTGCACGGTCTAGATGAAAAAATAGAATACGCCCATCACGATGTCTACGGAAACTCCCATTCTCCAAAAGAAGTAACCGGCATCCAAACCTTTTACGAACAACAATATTTGGAGGAAAACAAAAAGATAACCTATATCAGGTTTACATTCAGATAGATAAATTTGTTTATATTCACACTTGAAACAGCGTTTTTATGACTGTACTTGTAAATTTTGCCATTGGCTTTTTAGCAGCATTTGTTGGAGTAATTCCTCCTGGTTTGCTAAACTTATATGCGGCAAAAATAAGTATGAAAGAAGGTCGGAAAAAAGGATTTTTGTTCTCTACGGGCGTTTGTATTACCGTGATGTTTCAAACCTTGGTCGCTTTGTTTTTTGCTCGGTTTTTAGATCAGCACCCTGAGTATGTTTCCATGCTTCAAAAAGTGGCATTGGGTATTTTTATCTGTATTACCATTTATTTTTTCTTCATAGCAAAAGATACGCGCAGGCAATTACCTGATGATGTAAACCACTCTAAAACCAACCGATTATTTTCAGGAATGTTATTGGCATTAGTAAATCTACTGCCCCTACCTTATTGGGTATACATAAGTATCACATTTGCAGGTTTTGGTTGGTTTAGTTTTTCTCAACCAGATCTCTGGAGTACGGTAGTGGCATCGGGGTTAGGCACTTTTACAGTTTTGGCTATGTATGTGTGGTTTTTTAGGCAAAAAGATGATCAAAAAAAGTTAAATGTCAATATGAATTTCATCATTGGCATAATCACAGCTGTTATTTCAGTTATCACATTACTTAAAATTATGCAAGAAATTTAAGATGGCTTCAGATGGTTTTTTTGAAAAGGTGTATCAGGTTGCAAAACAAATTCCTTACGGAAGAGTGACAAGCTATGGTGCCATTGCAAAATACTTAGGAGCTGCCGGAAGTGCTCGAATGGTAGGTTGGGCGATGAACGGAAGCGGCAAAGATCCAGACGTTCCCGCGCATCGCGTAGTAAATAAAAAAGGATTACTTACCGGAAAACATCATTTTAGAGGCACCAACTTAATGCAACAGCTATTAGAAAGTGAAGGTATAGAAGTGGTTGACAATCAAATTCAGAATTTAGAAAAACTTTTCTGGGACCCTATGAAAGAACTTTAATTTTTT
>TARA_R110000823_G_scaffold123310_2_pt1 | contig 266278 bp, 222 predicted proteins | sample TARA_R110000823 | Tara Oceans TARA_R110000823 (sample SAMEA4397722) | marine metagenome | biome: Polar Biome; feature: [DCM] deep chlorophyll maximum layer (ENVO:01000326); material: water (ENVO:00002006), including particulate matter (ENVO:01000060) such as... | depth 20 m | reverse complement strand
GGCCATTTTTCCGTCTAGCGGCGTTATCAGTCGCTTATTTGGAACCACCAAACCGCGCTCCTTCTGCCTTGCCAGACGGAAAAATGACCTCCAGCAGGGGTGGTGATGAAACGGCAACAGACCCTAGTAAGCCACTCTAAAGATCTTCTTGGTGTCGGTCGCCTAACCATCGACGCGATTTCCGGTGTCACTAATATTGCCGAAGGTTTACATCACGCGATTCTAAATTTGGGTGGCACTTTAGATTCGGCAGACTCCGCTACTGACTCGATCCCGGGCGCTAATACGAAACCTACGCCGCGCACTCGTGGCATTACCGGTTTGGTGTATCGCAGTATCAGGGGCATAAACGGCCTAGTTGGTTTGGGCTTAGAGGCGTTGATACGACATTTGACGGAGTCCATTGGCGAGCAGGATCGCTCGCCAGGGCACGGTGCGGTAGTGTCGGCTTTAAACGGCGTCTTGGGTGATCACTTAAACGACAAGCGAAATCCCCTCGCCATTACGATGAGTCTACGAAGCAATGGCAAGAAGTTGGCAGTCGAAGATACTGCCGAGTTTATGACTAAAGCCGGTGGTCGAGTTGCTATTTTTATCCACGGCTTATGTATGAATGATTTGCAGTGGCTGCGTCGCGGCCACGATCATGGCGAAGCTCTGGCGCGGGATCTCGGCATTACACCTATTTACCTCCGCTATAACTCTGGCTTGCATGTATCGCAGAACGGGCGTCAGTTAGCGGATCTTTTACAGACTTTGTCATCACACTCTCCAAGTGGTGCGGAGCTCTATATTATTGCTCACAGCATGGGGGGCTTGGTGTCGCGCAGTTCCTACTATTACGGGGAGCAGGGCGGTCACACTTGGCCCGCGCAGCTGCGCAAATTAATTTGTCTAGGTACGCCCCACCATGGCGCTTTGCTTGAGCGCGGTGGCAATTGGATCGACGTGATTTTAGACAGCAACCCCTTCAGTGCACCTTTCGCGCGTTTGGCAAAAATCCGCAGCAGCGGCATTACCGATCTACGCTACGGTAATATTATTGATGAAGATTGGAATAATCGTGATCGATTTGCGATGGCCGGTGATCAGCGCTGCCTGCAGAGCATACCCGAAAAGGTTCCCTGCTATGCGATTGCGGCGGCGACGATTGGCGACGCGGTGAATTTTAGTGACGACGTGCTTGGGGATGGATTGGTGACGGTTGCTAGCGCGCTGGGGCGCCATGAAAAGCCGAACGCTGATATGGGTTTTGCCGCAGAAAATTGTTGGCTTGCACGGGGCATAAATCATATGGATTTATTGAACGATCCGCAGGTTTATCAAACCCTGCTGATGTATATGAAGCGTGATGAATTTATTGAAAGTGCGGTCAGTGACGAAGTTTAAGTTATTCAAAGGGGATATTTGTGGTTTGCGTGTAGACGCTATTGCGAACGCTGCAAAAAATAGCCTGTTGGGCGGCGGTGGTGTCGATGGCGCAATTCACGCCGCGGCGGGTCCGGAGTTATTGAGCTATTGTCGCGGGCTGGGTGGCTGCGACACGGGCGATGCTAAATTTAGTCCGGGTTTTTTGCTTTCTGCCAAGTTTGTAATTCACACGGTCGGGCCTATTTGGCGAGGTGGATTAAAGAATGAGCCCGCGTTATTGGCCTCGTGTTATCAGCGCTGCCTAGACATCGCAAATGAGCTGGGGGTAAAAAGTCTCGCTTTCCCTGCTATTAGCTGCGGAGTGTATGGTTACCCGCACGAAGCGGCTACGCGCGTCGCCGTTGCGGCCATCAATGACAGTGTCATGGGGTGTGAGGATAACGCCACCGTTAACGAAATTATCCTGGTGGCTTACAGCGAGCAAATGATGGCGCATTGGCAGTCAGCCCTGACCGCGTCGGCGCTGACATGGAGTGAATATTAATGGTGGGTAAAACCCAGTGGCACACATAAGCTCAGAACCTCCGGCGGCGGGCTCAGCGCTTGCCCCCGTATTGTTTATTCCTCATGGCGGCGGCCCTTTACCCTTATTAGGGGATCCGGGGCACCGCCAGCTTAGCGCATTTTTAAAAGGAGTCGCGCCGCAATTGGGCGCCCCTTCGGCCATTGTCTTGGTGAGTGCACACTGGGAGGCTGATCAAGCCTCTGTGACAGGGGCAGCGAAGCCTGATTTGATTTTTGATTATTACGGCTTTCCCGAAGAAAGTTATGCGCTGCGCTACCCAGCTGCCGGAAACCCTGCGCTTGCCCAGAGTGTTCGTGACTTATTGGAGGAAGCTGGAATTCCGGTGCGGATTGATCCCTCGCGTGGTTTTGATCACGGTATGTATGTGCCCCTGACCTTGATGTACCCCGCGGCCGACATCCCCTGTATTCAGCTGTCCTTGTTAAAGTCTCTCGACCCCGCCGCGCATATTGCGATGGGCCGCGCTTTGCGCAAGCTCCGGGAACAAAACGTGTTACTTATAGGCTCGGGATTGTCCTTTCACAATCTGCGGGCATTTTCTTACGTAGATGCGGCGGCGCGCGCTGTTGAATTTGATGACTGGCTAGTCGAAACCTGCACGGACAGAGTCATAAGTCCAAGCGACCGTGAGCGTCGTTTAATCAATTGGGCGACGGCGCCACAGGCGAGATTTAGCCATCCTCGCGAAGAGCACTTGCTGCCTTTTTCCTAATATACAAATAATATAAGGAATATGTTGCTATGTTTCGCGGCTGTGGCATTATGAGGTTGGTGCCTTGGCAGTAGACAGCTATGAATCCCTCCGTGATGAAGTTAAAGAACTTTTCTTATAACGACCATGTTTTTGACGAGCTATGGGTTATCTTAGATAAGTTTTCCTCTCCGCCAATCCTCCCGCTTCTCTATACAACACATTTATCAAACTTTGGTGAGGTTTTTGATATTGACGAAATGGGTGTGTTGAGTACCGGGGAGAGGGCGAGAAAATTTAAGGAAAAGGCTGTATCCAGTTCGACGATAAGGAGCTACGTATATTGCCTTTCAAAGTTCTTGCGCTACCTGGATTTTTGTCAAGAAGAATATAAAACCCCGGGTATGCATAGTTCCTCTAGCTGTAGCACCAAATTCATAAATTATTATCTAAATGAAATCATTCCTGAGCGATTAGAATCTGAACAGTCTTTGAATGTGAATCATGCTGCATTGAAATCATATTTTAACTGGCTTTCCTATCTAGGCTATTCGGGATTTAAAGATATACGCATTTATAGAAAAACAAGGCAAAAAGTAGCCGAAAAAAGCACGAGGCAGCATTACATTCAATATCTGACAAAGTCATCTCGAGTTGATCTTTTAAGTGCCTGTGAAACCTTAGCCGACAAACTAGTCGTGAAAATGGGGTTCGAAGTAGGTTTGAGGAGTGGTGAATTACAGGGGATACGTATGACGGGTAAAAATGGTTTGGACTTCCTTTTTACCCAACTGAAAGACCCAAATTTTAAGCATGTAGATTTTTTTCAATACCAATTAAATGCGCGATATACGAAAGGGAAAAAGTCTAGATTCATCTATTTTAGTAGAGATCTATTGGAGGACATGAGGAGATATTTTGAGACTGAACGAAAGCAATTAGTCTCCAATAAGGGGACACCAGAAGATAGCTTTTTCGTGCGTAGAGATCATCGCTTTAAGGGAACCGGGATTACGAAGCAACATGCATCAAATGTCTTCAGGCGAATATCGAAAAAAATCGCTCTTAAGAAAGAGTTTTGTTTCCACGATCTGAGACACACATTTGCAACTGAACTCTATTATTCGATGTTGCTAGATAATGAAGGAAACGAAACTCGATCAGAATCTGCGGCACTGCTGGAAGTAGCTCTCCGACTAGGACATGCGCTGGGACTTGACGGTAGACCAGCTTCCGTGACAGCGAAGTATATTCGCTTATTTGTTCAGATGAAGGAATTAGAAGCGTTGAATCACAAAACTACGAGCGCATTTTAATGGACGAAGGAAAAATCAGTGTTGAAGAGCGAAGTAGGTCTTTTGATGACTTGTTAGTGCAAGACGAGAACCGTCAATTTGTACGCCACGATAAAAATACGATTGTATGTTCTCCAGGTAAGAATATTTCCTATGTAATAAGGGTCGATCGGAGACATCGTGATAGAAGAGCCATATTTTTATCCTTACGGGAAGCTATAATCAGAAGTGAGTGGTTTTCCAGCTTGTTGAGGCAAACTCAGATTGGATATTTTAGACTGGCCCAAACCTTTTGTGAGTGGTTAGCGCTCACAAAATCACCATACCCAAAGAAAAATAACTATAAATATTTGAAAGATTTTGAATCATATCTTCTAGACGAAGAGGGTATGAAGTACAGTAATTTGTCTATTCTTAACTTCATGCTGAAGGAAGGTTTGACGAGTGAAGAGCTAACCGCCGAAGAGGCGCAATACGTAGCTCAACTTGTAAAGCTATCTACGCCGAGAAAAATTGACCATACACCACATCAGAAGACGCTATCCGATTGGTTTAGTTCGCCATGGTTACGGAGGGTAATCGGCGAGGAAATGTACCTCAGTTTGGAAAGCTCCAAAAAAATCGCATTGAGTTTTCGTATTACTGTATCAGTTACGCTGCAGTTTATTCTAAAAGCAAGACAGCAACGACTAGATGAAAGCACTCTAACATTCTCTAAAGTAAGCAAAGAGTGGTTTTACGAGTGGGCCCCCCGGCTATTTGCGCACGCGGCAAAATTTGACAGTAAGGGCTGTCCTGCGAACGAGCTAACAAAGTTGATGTTTGTGGACATGGTGAAGCCGCAATTCCACGAATATCTCATCGAAAAAATTAAATCAAATGATGATGTTATAAAATTCTCGCCGAACGATAACATCGATGGAAGATCTGGAAATATATGGCTTAAACCACTGCTTTTCGACCCAGGTTTTCAAGAAACCTACACCTACTTAGAGCAAATGTTGATGGCATGGCTATGTGCATGTGAAACGATTCAACCAGCAGATATCGCAAAGCTGAAGTCGAGTGATTATGCGCGAGAGTATTCAAATTCCGGCCGATTAATAGCCGCCCAATGTCAATACTACAAAGGGAGGTCTGGGAGACGAAAGGAGCCCGCCATTCTGGTCGCCTCCCAACCTTGGGCAAGGGCCTTAAATAGTTATTTAGACGGATTAAGCGGAACGCATAAATTATTTAATATCGAATTCACCCAAAAGAAATATACGATGATTACGCAGTATGGTGAGGGATATAAAAACAGGATCCTGCGACTCTTGATAAGGATTTGGGCGCAACCAAGCATAAGAAAAATCATAGATCAGGAACATCTAAAAAATGGATCAACAAATATATTCATACGTGCATTTTTCGCGCTGATAGAAAATGGATATTCTTTTAGTGATTATCGCGCTGATAAAGGCATGAGGATGTCGGTTGAAGACTATTACGAAAGTGATCAGAACACTTTTGCAGTGTCTCTTTTTTCATTGGCCCATATAAAAAACACAGCCGTTCATGCTGCTTCAGATAGTTATAGGGAATCAGACCCTATCAATTATAATTCGCATACGTCTACAACAGAAAAACTAAATTATCTGACAGATTCGAATAGAGATTTTATAAACAGAGCTGGAAGAATAACGAGATTAGTCCTCAATGATATGAAGGCGGCGGCATTTAATCCATCCGTCGACTCGATCAGTTCATCTATTACAACCCTAGATGTTAAAACACGCTTGAAGTCCGAAACTGATGACGAAGATATTAACATACGACCGCTGCATAAAATCATTTCGACCGAAGATTATGGTGATGAAATATTAGTAATCGACAGCAAAGAAAATGCATTATTAATCATACATTATCTTACGGAGTTCGAACGAGTTTACAAAGAGCTATGTTCCCGAAGACCAAAGTTGGTTGAAGAAAAGTTGATTGTTCAAATCGAATGGCTCTCTGGACTAATTGGTAAAATGAAGTCTGCAGCTACAGCTAAAAAGTTATATAGAAAAATATATAAAAGTCTCCCCCCAATGTTTGACCATCTTTTGGAATCCCTCGAATGACAATATCGACAAATAAGCAAGGTCAACTAACTCCTTTCAACCATGACTTTCAGGGGGTGTTTAACTTGCTATCGGAACCGGGGGGAAATGTGTTTTCTGAGGATGTATGGATCTTCAGTGCTACAGAGGAAGAAAAGGTTACAATAGATTTTAGCCAATTAACTCAGGCACAGAGTTTATACGTCTCACACGCTAACTGTGATTTAGCTGATCTACAGAAATGTACAAAACAAGTTTGGATCCTGTTGGCTGAAGGCTGCCAGCTGAAAGATTATAAAATTAAATATCGGATCCTTGAGCGATTTTGGGGCGCAATGTCGAATTTAGATATTCAAATTTTGTCCAAGAAGAATATTGCAGATTATATAACCTTCTTGCTTACGCATACTTGGACTAACGGTAATGCCGTGAGATCGCCGAAGCTGAGTTCGGGCGCTAACCTAAACCAAATGTTTCCTTTGGATGAGCTTAGAAATGCTTTCTTTGTAGTAGGGTTAGACGTTATTTCTAGGGACCTTACAGAATCAAATTATAGGAAAATGCTTAAAGGCCTGATCTCTGAATTGACTGATGATGAACTGAGCTATGCCGATTGGATTGCTGGAGGTACTTTAGATAATTTAACTCTGGATTATGGCAAATATTACATCGAGCACTGTATTGATATTTTTGAAAAAAACATCGCTTTAGTCACAGCGATTGAGAGCACCTATCGTTCAGCATCAGAGGTTGCCGAAAAACTGGGATACAAAACAAGTACTGTCACAGATTTGCTCCCTAAGGTTCTTCAAGGTCATTCCCCGGAAGAGATTAATCAATCAAAATCTGCTACAGGGTTATCTACAATAAAGAGTGTATGTGAAGCAGTTTCAGAAACATTCAAACGGCATTATCGGGATGCGCTTGTTGTAGAGAATATCTTTAATTTTGAAAAGATAATTGCATTGGTTAATCAATGTGGATTACAGGCTAGTCAAGACATTATCGACCGTATGCAGGTCATAGCTTGGCATTACACTATTGGAGAAAGCAAAAGAGATATAGAAAAATTAGTCACGGAGTTTGATCCATATGTGCCCCCACAAGTCTTTTTTGACAACTTCAATAAGGTTATTTACGACATACCGGAAGAAAAGCTTAAAGTGCCATGTGAGGATGATTACCTTGCTATCGGCTTAAAAAGGCCCACGTCAAAGAAGGATGCTGCAAATTCATTTCCTAGACAGCTGCCGCTACTGATTAGATCAGCAGGAGTTGTAGTTTTTGTGGCACTCAATGGATGGCGCAAAAGTGAATTCACTTTTCCTATCGGGCAAGTGCAACGAATTCGCAATACGGATAAGTTTGACCAATTTTCCTTTCCCTATCGGTACCAGGTCAACTGGGTCATTCCGAAGACTCATGGAAAGAAAAAAGAAGATAGGGAGATTACCTTCTATGCCTATACCGTATTAAAGCGCATAAGTATGTCACATGCTCCAGAGCCGAATAGTCCGTGCTTATATAAAACCGCTCGAAGAACCGCAACTAGTAAAGATAATGGCCAACAAATACGGAGAGCGCTATGTGAACCTTGGGAGCATTTCGTTGGTAACTATAGGAGATTTAAAGAGTTAGATATCTTCGAACAATGGGAAAAGCTTGAAAAGAAGCGTGGGGGTCTAACGGAGCGAGAAAAACGTCAGTATGCGAAGATCGTGGCAGCAAAACCTATTAGGTTTTGGAGGGAGTTTGTCGTTGATCCATGCCTGAGGCAGGCTAGAGACCGGTTTAGTTTAGAGCTTCCGGCTATCCTATTTAGTGACTATGGGGGAAAAAATCGGGGAAAAATTGACTGGCTTCGTAAATATAGAGACGGCGTACTTAATCCGGAATGGACTTCATTATTAAACAGGGAGCTACCAGCGGATACGAAAAAGTATATTGCAGAATTAAGCGATAGCGATTGCACTGTACCTAGTGTGATCAAGTATGTCAGTTCATTTGTGTTAGAGGGAAAGCTTTACCCGAATCCACATTCCTTCAGGCACATATGGGCAGAAGCAGTATATCGAAGGTTTGATGGTGACGTCGGATGGATGATTCGGAGTGTGTTCAAGCATGTGAGCCGAAGAATGTGGGTGGCTTATGTTGAGAATAAAAGCAACAGGGTTTTACATGAAAAAGCAAAATACAATGTTATAAGTTCGCTAGTACAAGGTTACCTTAATAAGAAGGGGGTTGGTTATGGAGGGCAATTCCATCGGTGGATGCAGCGATTGACTTGGTTAACATCGGTTAGAAGCTATTCTGAAAGCGACCTTATAGCGAAAGAGCTTGTTGAAAATGAGATATTGGATATAACGGCCAACCCCTGGGGCTATTGTCTTCTAAAGAGGCGGACAATGAGTAAAGCTAAGTGCGCTGTTGACGGAGTTCCAAATAGGAAAAATGCATCTCCGCAATTATGTATTGGTTGTCCCAACAACTTGATGGCAAGTGAAAATTTGGACTGGATGCTGCTACATGTGCAGGCACATGCTGTTACATTGAGACATCCCGATGTGCCTATGATGCTTAGGAGAGCTTCATTTGATCTCATCAAGAAAGCGACAGCTCGTGTAAAAGAAATTGAAGAAGGGCATGAGGCCCTGTCAGAACTGGAAGCGTTGTTGGAAGAATTCCAAAGCGAAGAGGCTTAGGTAATATGCTTAGTTATTTTGAAGAAAAATCCAGGGGTGAAAACGATAATGATGAAGGCTTGCCGAGATGGGTGACTAAGGAAAATGGGAGTTATCCCGCATGGCGACTAATTCACGATATGCGTTTGGAAAAAATTGAGTACATAAAAGCGCATAATAGGCCAACTGATTATACGAGAAACGGGACGTACAAGATAAGAGGGTCTGATATCGCCAAGGCTCTGAACATGAATAGAAGCTCTTTGTTCAATAGCTCCAGTTTCTCTAACTCGTTGAAGCAGTATTTAGACGAGATTAATACCGAGCTGGAAGAATTTAAGAATAAAGTTCTTGCAAGGGCCGAAAAATCCAAGTCTAGAGGAACAATTCGTAGTTCTAAAGATGAATTGGTGACGAAAAATGCTGAGTTGAAAAGTCGAGTATCTGAGCTTGAAGAGTTAAAAGTCCAAGAGTTGGTGTCACACGTATTCGATCAGTTGCCGTTAGATATAAAGAGAAAACTCGGGATACTATGAACTGTAATCGTTAGCTTCTAGCACTCCGGTCTACCTCATTGACTCTTGGCAGCAAGTCAGCTGGTTCGCAATCCAACAGCTCTGATATTTGGTACAGTTTTTCCACCGTTATATTCACTTCGCCGCGCTCAATTCTGCCCATATAGCTGCGATCTAGGCCGCATTGAAGCGCCAATCCGTCTTGCGAAAAGCCTTTTCTGTTCCTCATAGCCCTAATTTTGGCACCCAAGGTTATTGATAAAGACGGCATACAGTCCTCAACGATAGTTAAGGTCTGACTATCTTCTGTTGCCGCTTATATGGCCACGGACTATAATCCGCTATTTTATTTGCAGGATTAAGATGGCAAAGCGTAGTTTCGTGATTGATCAGTCGCTGTATAAAGTTCTAAACACCTTTCAGGATGCAAACTTTACGACCGAGGCATTGAGGGATATTTACGCGTCTCAGCTGATTAAGGATGGTATTGAAGGGGTTCTTCTCAAGGACGTACGGCTTTATGTATATGAATATATCCGAAAGATGCTGAAATCAGGTTGGGTCACGCTCTACGGAGAGAGAAAAAAGCGTGGACAGGTTTATCACTTGGGTGACTTGCCGAGTGATCTGGAGATTGAGCTAGTAGTTGGTAAATTTCATCAGAAACTTCCAACCAATACAGCTGATTTGGTGGTAGATCTGCATCAGAGCCCTATTGCTAGCCATGTCGGTGCGCTCCACGGTCAGCTAAAGGAGCTTGAGCTAGATATGCATGCCAGTATGGGTGAGGTTGAACGATATAATCTGTTAATGTCTGAAATTCCCGAGCTACGGCCGAAACTGAAAGACTGTCTCGAGTCAGCTAGAGAGCGGAGCTCAAAGCTGATTGGACACTTCAGGGCTGTAGAAAATACGCTACAAATTCTCCGGGCTACTTAAAAATGTTGAGGCGTTGGCAATCTGAGTGCGTTGGTAAAGCATTGGATCATTTCAACGACGGACAGCGCCATTTTTTTTGCCAAGCAACGCCAGCAGCCGGAAAAACCAGGATGTCTGCCGAGCTATCAAAAAGAATGTTCGAAACAGGGATGATCGACCTTGTTGTCTGTTTTGCACCGTCGAGGGAAGTGGTGCAAGGCTTTAGGGCGACCCTGGAGAGTGTTGTTGGCGGTAAGTTTGATGGACTGTTAGGTGCCTCCGGTACAGCGCTCACATATCAAGCTATGGACTATTTGAGCGATGATTTCTGGTCGCTTTTCTATAATTATCGCGTATTAGCAATCTTTGATGAGATTCACCATTGTGCGGTTCAAGAATCTGGCGTTTCGAATCTATGGGGGCAGTTAATTGTAAAAAGGGTTCAAGAAGGTGCAGCGTATACTGTTGGTCTTTCAGGGACCCCTTGGCGATCCGACGAAATGGGTATCGCTCTGGCTAGGTATTCCACGCCTGAAGGAAGGCTGATTTGTGACTTTCGCTATAGCTTGGCAGATGCTGTTGTTGAGGAAGTATGTCGGTCACCTCGGATAATGCTGGTCGACAATGGCGATGTGCAGCTCACGGTCTCAAACTCTGGTGACTGTCAGGTAAAAACGTTCGAAAGCATATCGAGCTTGCTCAAAGATCCAGTAGTAAGTTACCAAGATTTATTGATTAATGAGCCGGCGCTGCGGCACATGCTGCAATTGGCAAATAACAAGTTAAGTGAACTGCGTGGAGACATAGCGGATGCTGCCGGTCTGGTAGTTGCCAGTACTATTGACCATGCTTACCTGGTGGCAGAGATATTAAATGCGCTCGGTGAAACGGCGATGGTTGTAGCTAGCGATAGCTTAGATGCTCGCAAGCGAATTCAGCACTTCCGAGAAGGCGGCCAGCGATGGATTGTTGCTGTTGGGATGGTGGCCGAAGGCACCGATATTCCGCGCCTACAAGTATGTTGCCATGTAAGTCGCATTCGCACGGAACTTCATTTTAGACAGGTTTTAGGCAGGATTCTGCGTCGTATCGATGGTGTCGACAAATATGCATGGATGTATATCTTTGCAGAATCCTCTTTGTCAGAGTTTGCAAAGAGGGTAGCAGAAGACCTTCCTCACGATCTTGCTGTTTTGCCAGTAGTTGAGCCAGTATCAATGATTAGTGTGGGACCCCCTATAGAAATTAGCGGTAGCGACAGCCCCATCGAGGAGGAAATGGCGCATCCCCTTGTGTCAGGGGAGTCCGAATCTAATGAAACTGAATTCCACTTCCAGAGGGGCGAACGCGAGCTGGCATTTTCAGAGCATTTTCGCCATCAGTTACTTGCTATCTTCTGAGCTTATGTCACTTCCGCGTGAGTGCTTTCGGCCTCCGCCTCCAATTATCAGTTTAATCTTCGTTAAACGACCGTTAGCTATTTTCGAACAGGCATTCGATCGCCGTTAAGCCGAACGTATTGTAAGCCCGCTATAAGCACTAGAGCCCCATAATTCGCGGCACCAGCACCACAAATCTAATCCGGTGTTTGACCTACAGAGCGGTAAAAGCTAATTTAGCTGCCAATAACACATATCACGTTGGACAGGATGTTCACTTCGCACTCTGGTTGCCCACAACCGCAGTCACAGCGAACAAATGTCGCGTCAGCTATTTAACCCAATGAGGCTTATACCTTTGTTGTTCAAGGAACGCACTACATGAGTGAAAACGGCAGTACCCAGACCCCTAATAATCTGGCTGCATTTTGCTGGTCTATCGCCGATCTTCTGCGGGGTGATTTTAAACAGAGCCAATATGGCCGTATTATTCTTCCCTTTACGCTATTGCGTCGCCTCGAAGGGGTATTAGAAGACTCTAAAGAACAGGTGCTGGCTGAACTGGACAGAATTCAAGCCATGAGTCTGCCGGAAGAAGCCCAAGAAAAGCTATTATTACGCGCAACCGGTGGCTTGTCGTTTTTTAATACTTCTAAGATGGACTTGTCTAAGCTGGGTGAGTCGGGCATTAAGGCTAACCTGCAAAGTTACATTCAGTGCTTCTCTAAAGACGCCCGTGAGATCTTTGAGTATTTCAACTTTGCTGAATTTATCGGCCAACTCAATGACGCCAACTTGTTATATAAGGTAGTGCAGCGGGTCAGGCAAACTGACTTAAGCCCTAAGGCCATTTCCAATCATGATATGGGCCTGACCTTTGAAGAGCTGATACGCCGCTTTGCTGAGGGGTCGAATGAAACGGCTGGTGAACACTTTACGCCCCGCGACATCGTGCGCCTTACCACCTCCCTGGTATTTATGGAGGATGATGATGCACTAACCAAACCTGGCATCATTCGCACCATATACGACCCCACAGCGGGCACAGGCGGCTTTTTGTCCTCTGGCATGGAATATGTGCACGAACTTAATCCAGATGCCAAGATGGTTGCTTACGGGCAGGAGTTAAATCCTGAGAGTTATGCCATTTGTAAGGCCGATATGCTGATCAAAGGCCAAGAGGTGAATAACATTAAGCTGGGTAACACCCTGTCTAATGATCAGCTCTACAGCGACAAGTTTGACTACATGTTATCCAACCCGCCGTTTGGGGTGGATTGGAAGAAGATTGAGCAAAGCATCAAGGATGAAAATACCATCAAGGGATTTGAGGGGCGCTTTGGCCCAGGTTTGCCCCGTGTATCCGATGGCTCATTGTTGTTCCTCTTGCACCTCATCAGCAAGTTACGGGATAAGGGTACTGGCGATAGTGCTAATAGTGGCGGTGGCCGTATTGGCATTATCCTCAATGGCTCACCTTTATTCACCGGCGGTGCTGGTTCCGGTGAGTCTGAAATTCGCCGCTATATACTCGAAGCCGATTTACTTGAAGCCATCGTTGCTCTGCCTACTGACATGTTCTACAACACCGGCATTGCTACCTATGTATGGGTGCTATCGAATAAGAAAGCCACTGAGCGTAAGGGTAAGGTACAGCTAATCAACGGGGTTAATCTCTGCGGTAAGATGCGTAAATCCCTTGGCTCTAAACGTAACGAAATGAGCGAGCAGGACATCGCTACCATCACCCGCAGCTTTGGCGCATTTGAAGTGGTAGATGCCCGCGAGTTAGACAAACCAGCCGAGCAAAAAAGCAACCGTGGCCGTCAGGCGGCTAACCCCAAAGCCGAAGTAGCCAAGACCTTTTCCAGTAAAATCTTCGCTACCCATGAATTTGGTTATCGCCGTATTACCATCGAGCGCCCCTTACGAGAGTCGTATCAGTTCAGTGACGAGCGCATAGCCGAGCTGCGTTTTGCCAGCAAACCATTCAATGCCCCCATGAAGTGGGTGTATGAGCAGTTTGGTGCTGCTTGGTCTGATGATGTTGATTGCATGGATTATGGCGTGTTGCAGGAGCAGGCTATTGAGATACGCGCCTATATCAAAAGCCACTTTACAGACTTAAAAGAAAAGCAAATTAAAGACCTGCTAGACAGTAAACTTTGGTTGTCACAAAAGCACATCATGCTTAAAGGCAAACAACTGCAAGCCGCCATCGGCACAGCCCAGTGTGACGATATGAATGGCTATGAGGCTATCTTAAAAGCCGCCTGCAAAGCTCAAGGCCTTTCCCTTGATACTAAGGAGAAAAAGCAGCTAACTGACGCCGTGAGCTGGAAGAACCCAGCAGCAGAGAAGGTGATTAAAAAAGTCCACACAGCCAAAGCCAATCCCCTTTATGGCTTATTTGAAGTAACGCTTAAGGGCAAGAAGCAAGTCGTGGAATACAAAACAGACGGCGACCTGCGCGACAATGAAAACGTTGCGCTAGACCCCAGCCAGTCAGTCAATGCCCTTAACGAAGCCTACTTTATTAAAGAAGTCCAACCCCATGTACCCGATGGCTGGATAGATGCCAGTAAAAAAGATGCCAAGGATCAGGAGGTAGGCATTGTGGGTTACGAGATCCCCTTTAACCGGCACTTTTATCAGTACCAGCCCCCCAGAGACTTAACCGAGATAGATGCCGACCTGGATGCTGTTAGCGCGGAGATCATGGCCCTGCTGCATGAGGTGCATTCCTAATGACTGGAGAAACAGCCATTAGCGGCAAATATGCGGTTTATCCTGAATATAAAGATTCGGGAGTTGAGTGGTTGGGGGAAGTCCCTATCGACTGGGACATTAAAAAACTTAAATATATTTGTAAAGTTCAAACAGGCACAAAAAATACAGAAAATGCAGTTGAAGAAGGTATGTACCCGTTCTTTGTGCGTTCTCAAAAAGTTGAACGTATTAATTCTTTTGGAGCTGATTGTGAGGCAGTATTAACAGCAGGTGATGGAGTAGGCGTTGGGAGAGTGTTCCATTACATTGAGGGTAAATTCGATTACCATCAAAGAGTTTATATGTTAAATAACTTTGGTGGTGTTTTAGGTCGTTTTATATATTACTACCTATCTAATAATTTTTATAAAGTTGCATTAGAAGGTAATGCTAAATCAACAGTCGATTCTTTGCGCTTACCACAATTTTTAAATTTCGAATTTTCATTACCTAAGATCGAAGTACAAAATACAATAAACGACTTCCTCGACCACGAAACCGCCAAAATCGACACCCTGATCGACAAACAACAACAGCTGATCACCCTGCTCAAAGAAAAACGCCAGGCCGTTATCAGTCATGCCGTAACTAAAGGCCTCAACCCCAACGCCCCCATGCGCGACTCAGGTGTTGAGTGGTTAGGGGAAGTACCGGCGCACTGGGAGACAGGGAATTTACGCTGGTTTATCAATATCGCGAGTGGTGAAGGTTTATCTAATACAGAGATTGAAAACTTTAAATATGGAAAGTTCGAATTCCGGGTTATAGGTGGCAATGGCACGATGGGGTTCACTCAAAATGTAAATACAACCAATAAAGCATTTGCAGTTGGGCGTGTTGGAGCATTATGCGGGAATGTACACTTTGTCGATGAGCCTTGCTGGATTACAGATAACGCATTGAAGATTAGCTATTGGGCACAATTTGATACTGAATATCTATACTTTCTTTTAACTGCAGCGCGTCTGAATGATTATGCTAGTAAAAGCGCCCAACCTCTGATTACTGGGGAGCAGGTAAAATCATTGCAAGCCCCCATTCCTCCAAAAAGTCAGCAAGTTGAAATTGGTCGTCATATTCGTTCTGAATTGGATAAGTTTGCTGAGTTAATAAGTAAAAATGAAACAGCTATCAATTTAATAAAAGAACGCCGAACAGCTCTCATCTCCGCCGCCGTTACCGGCAAAATTGATGTACGTAACTGGAAGGCAGCCTAATGTTTGATTACGCTATTACCGGTAAGGCCGCTCCTGTGCTTCCCTGTGTGCGCGGAATTCGTGCAGCCTTGCTCGCTAGCAACTGGAAAGCACCAGCCGCCACAAACAACAAGGAAGTCGCCGAGTGAAAAACCGAAGAAAGCCCGCTAACTTGTCTGCCAAAATGAAAAGCCATTTTCATCATGAGTGAAATATTTTACAAATACAGAAGTTTTAGAAACTTTGAGCATCTTGTCGATATATTGGTAAATTCACGAATTTATACTGCAAATTATGCAGCGATGAATGACCCAATGGAAGGTTGCTACAAATACCCTGACAGTTATGACAAGCAAGAGATTGCAAAACTTGAAAAAAAGATAATACAAACTAAGTTCTGCTCGCTGAGCAAGTTTTCAAACATTGATTTAATGTGGGCACATTATGCAAACGGCAACCGAGGTATTTGTATAGGTGTTGAAATAAAGAAAAATAGTAATTTTGATGAATTATTAGAGGTAAATTATAACGGGCAATTAAACATTGCTGAAGAGCTAAAGCCTAATAACAGTCAACCTAAAGAGATATTGCGCCATAAAAATTTATGCTGGGAATATGAAGCGGAGGTTAGAGTTTTTCCAAAAGAGGGTCGGCTAATCGATGTTAATGTCAAAGAACTAATTTTTGGTAAAAGAGTAGATAGACAACTAGCCCCGTTAGTAAAAGAACTAATGTCAAAATTTCAGCCAAAAGCAAAAATATCAAACCAAATATAAAATGGATACGGCTTTATGAGTACAATGTCTAAGAACGGTAAAGCCAACGAGTTTACCTTTCAAAACGATATGATAGCGCAGCTGATCGCCAACGGATGGCTGCTAGGCAAACCCGAAAACTATAACCGTGAACTGGCCCTATACCCTGAAGACCTACTCGGTTTTGTACAGGAGACACAGGACGAGCAATGGCAGAAGTTTACCGCTCTGTACCCAAATAACGCAGAACAGACCTTTTTAGAGCGGGTAGCTGCCCAGCTAAATAAAGCTGACCCCAATGCCGCCAACAAACAAATGCGTACCTTTGGTACCTTAGGCGCTTTGCGCCATGAATTGCGTGACCGTGGCACACGATTTAACCTTTGCCAGTTTAAGCCAGAGCATGAGCTTAATCCAGATACCTTAGCCGCCTACAAAGCCAACCGTTTACGGGTAGTACCTGAGTTGGTTTACTCCCCCTGGGCCACTGAAGAACATTTAACAGAAACCGGCACCAAGGCCAAACCCTGGCGTATTGACCTGGTGCTATTTGTGAACGGCCTGCCAGTGGTCACCCTGGAGTTAAAGTCAGAATTTAAACAGGCGGTGCACAACGCCATTAAGCAGTATAAAACCACTCGCTTTGCGACCGATCCCACCACCAAAAAGCCAGAGCCACTGCTAACCTTTAAACGTGGTGCTTTGGTGCATTTTGCTGTGAGCCAATACGAGGTGTATATGGCCACTCGTTTGGAGGGTAATGACACCTATTTTTTGCCCTTTAACAAAGGCACAAGTGAGGGCGGAGCCGGTAATGATGTACCCGCAGATATCAACCAATATGCCACCGACTATTTGTGGAATGAGGTATTGCTGCCGGATAACCTGCTGAATATTCTCGCTCGCTTTGTGCACTTACAGATTGAAGAAAAAGAAGACTGGGAGGGGCGTAAGTATAAAAAGGAAACTCTTATCTTCCCTCGTTATCATCAGTGGGACGTGGTCTCTAAACTGGTTAATGCCGCCCGTATTGAAGGGCCGGGGCATAAATACCTTATTCAGCACAGCGCAGGGTCGGGCAAGTCCAACTCTATTGCTTGGGTGGCGCATCAGCTATCAGCCTTACGTGACGAGAACGGCAATAAGAACTTTGACTCGGTGATCATCGTTACCGACAGAACCGTGCTGGACGACCAGCTACAAGATACCATCTATCAGTTTGAACACACTGACGGGGTTGTTGGGCGCATTAACAACAAAGAAGGCGATGGTTCAAAATCTGAAAAACTTGCGAGCGCGCTAGAAAACTCGCAACCCATTATCATTGTTACAATTCAGACTTTCCCCTTTGTATTAAAGGCCATTGAAAATAGCGTCAGCCTTAAAGAGCGTAAGTATGTAGTGATTGCCGATGAGGCCCACAGCTCGCAAACCGGCTCCACGGCAAGGCAGCTAAAAGAAGTGCTGATGGTTGATTCAAGCGACCCGGAAGAAGAACTGGGCACAGAGGATATACTCGATGCTGCGGTAGCGTCTCGCCGCGCCTCAGCCAACCTGAGCTACCTAGCCTTTACTGCAACCCCTAAAACCAAGACCCTTGAATTATTTGGCCGCCTGCCAAAGCCAGAAGAAGCGCCCTCTAAAACCAATAAGCCCGAAGCCTACCATGTGTACAGCATGCGCCAGGCTATTGAAGAAGGCTTTATCCTTGACGTGCTAAAGAACTACACCAACTACAAGGTGGCTTATAACCTGGCCATGAAAATAGCCAGTAGCGACCAAGAAGTAGAGAGTAAAAAGGCCAAGGTAAAGCTTAACCAATGGGTGCGCCTGCACGACTACAACATCAGCCAAAAAGTACAGGTAATCGTTGAGCACTTTAAAGACAATGTAATGGGCTTGTTAGGTGGGCAGGCTAAAGCCATGGTGGTGACCAGCTCCCGTAAAGAGGCGGTGCGCTATAAATTAGCCTTCGATAAGTACATCATTGAAAAAGGTTATCAGAAGATCTTTGCCATGGTCGCCTTCTCCGGTGAGGTAGAGTTTACCGACAAAGATCCGAATTCGTCAGGCCTGATTGGCGACAAGTTTACCGAAAGCAATATGAATCCCAACCTTAAAGGGCGGGATATGCGTAAGGCTTTCGATAGTGACGATTATCAGGTAATGATCGTCGCTAACAAGTTTCAAACGGGGTTCGATCAGCCCAAGTTATGTGCCATGTACGTAGACAAAAAGCTCGGCGGCGTAGAGTGCGTACAAACCTTGTCACGGCTAAACCGTATTTTCCCCAGCAAGGCCCAGACAGGCACCTTTGTACTGGACTTTTTTAACGACTCAGAAGAAATTCTTGCTGCCTTTCAGCCTTACTATCAAACGGCTGAGCTAGACGATGTATCTGACCCCAATCTCATATTTGAGTTATTCGACAAGCTCCGAGAGGCGAAGATATTCAGCTGGTCTGAGGTGGAGCAGTTTTGTGATGCGTTCTTTGTGAAGAACAAGAGTAATGCCGCCATAGCGAATATCTGTAAACCGGCAGTACAAAGATGGTCACAGCGGTATAAGTCAGCCGTAGAGGCCTATAAACAAGCTCGGATGATGTTTGAACGTACCAAGAAGACCAATGACGCGGTATTAATTGCCAACGCTGAGAATAGCTTTAAGGACTGTAAGAGAGAAAAGGACGCGCTAGAAATATTCAAAAAAGATCTAGGCACCTTTGTGCGCTTCTACGAGTTCATGTCGCAGATTGTTGATTATGACAACAAAGACCTTGAGAAGCTGAGCCTATACGCCCGCAACCTTCGCCCCATGCTGCGTGAAGCGGTGCTCGATGAAGACGACATAGATTTGAGTAATGTAGAGCTAAGCCACTACCGCCTCTCCAAGATCAAACAGCAGCACCTGATCATGGAGGCTAGCGCTCCGGCTTATTTAGCCCCGGGAGAAGGCCTAGGTACGGCTACCGCCAAAGACAAGAAGGAAGAATTCTTGTCACAGCTGATAAACCGCTTAAACGAGCTGTTCATTACTGACCAATTAACAGAAAAAGATATGGTGAACTACGCCTATACCATTCGCGACAAGGTGAGCGAAAACGACCGAGTAATGCAGCAAATTAGAAATAATAGCTCAGAACAAGCCATGCTAGGCGACTTTAGCACGGCAATTGACGACGCAATCTTAGGCAGCAGCGAAGCTCACCAAAACCAGATGTTGCAACTCCTGTCGGACGCGACAAGAGCTGCTGGATTTTCTAAGCTGGTGTTTGATCTATTGAAACATCGGAATGAGAATCTGTAGTTGCATAGACAACTACAGATGTATAAATTTTCCGGTCTATACAGAAGCCTAACTCAGGCCGGATTCTAGAGATAACGCAAGATTATATCGAACGAACACTTGGATCTGAACGAGCTTTGCGTCAAGCACCCTGCGGCGACATTCTTTGTGCGTGCCCAGGGCGACTCGATGATAGATGTCGGGATTTACCCCAATAACGCGTTATCCGTAGACCGCTCATTGAAGGCGGTTCATGGCGATATTGTGATTGCTTGTCTTGATTCAGAGATGACGGTAAAAGAGCTTGCCCTTAAACCATCGATGAGGCTCATTCCGAGAAACTCGGCCTATGAGCCCATCGACGTCGGTGACGGTAGTGAGCTGGAAATTTTTGGCGTTGTAGCGAATGTGATTAGGACTATCCGCCCCGCTAATGAGTCAGGATCTTTTTGCATTGGTTAATTGCAATAACTTCTATGCTTCGTGCGAAACATTGTTCCGGTCAAAACTACGCGGACTTCCCATAGTTGTCGGCGAACGTACTTGTATTTATGAGAAAATGGACTTGAGACCATTGATTTGTTAGAAGTCAGGTCTATGATAGGGAGAAGGAAGTTTTTCGCGAGTTAGAGGGAGCGAGTCTTGATATCATCTCAAGCCGAAATGACGCCACATCATCAACCTTCTGAATTTTATGTTATTTCTGGGGAAGCTGAAGGGATTCGATGACAAAAGGAAATTTTAGTGCAGATGAATTCTGTTTCACAAGGCATGACGAAATTGGCGCAGCCGCAGCCGAGGAAGATAGCGAGTTCTTGGCGGCGTGCTACGTAGACACTGGTGATCTTGATGTTGTGCTAGCATCAGATAACCCCAAGCGAGTTATTGTAGGAAGAACTGGTGCTGGTAAAAGCGCCTTGCTAAGCCACATACAAAAAACTGAAGAAAATGTAATTGTTCTTTCGCCGCATTCCTTATCGTTAAATTATATTGCCAACAATAATGTAATTGGATTTTTCGAAGAAGCTGGAGTAAGTCTTTCTGTATTTTATGCACTATTATGGCGCCACATACTTGTGGTGGAGCTACTGAAGTCAAAATTCAATATAACCAACGAAAACGCCCAGAAAGACTACACTCGACACATCAGGAAGATTCTATACAAAAAGGACAAGTTCAAAGAAATGGCGGTGGATTACCTAGAGCAATGGGGGAACAAATTTTGGCTAACCACTGAAGAGCGGATGCAAGAATTAACAAAAAAAATTGAGAGTAATCTATCCGCGTCGATTAAATCAACTTTGCCAGGAATTGATTTAAGTGCCAAAGGCGCGAAAAATCTTACGGCAGAACAAAAAACGCAAGTAATCCATATCGGGAAAAAAGTAGTATCTGAGATTCAAATAAGAGAGCTCGAGAATATTATCTCCGTACTAGGAGAAGATATATTTTCTGACAAACAGCAGCGTTACTTCGTAATAATCGATGGCTTAGATGAAGAATGGGTGGATGAAAGAATAAAGTATAGCCTCATCAAAGCTCTAATCGATGTCTCTAGCGTCACAGAAGCGGTCAGTCGCTGAGAATAGCGCTGAGTTGTCTACATTACTCGGGGAAGTCCAATGGTACAAACGGATTGCTGTCACCAAGGCAGTATGAAGACCGTTTTAAACTGAATGACGGAGTGGTCTAAAGTTTTGGGGCTATTCAGTATTCACTCTGGTCGAGGAGTCTGGGCCTTGGATGCACTCCTCCACCTATTGATTCTCAATGCCAAGGCCACTATTCTGCGAATCGGTAATTTCTACATAAAAATGATTAGCATGTTAAACATAAATAATACTTCGGTTATCGGCTAGTCAATAATTCTGTGTGGATACTTCAATCCTTCTGTCTGTGAGATCGCTATGCCAAGTACCCGCGCTAAACTGTTCAACTCTGTCTCTAAAGTATTAGTAAGGAGTCTCTGGTCAAGTGATACAGATGCTCACGCCATGCGTGATCGAGTCGGCAAAATTGACCGTCTATTTATCGGCGGCATGCGGAACTGTAGCGTCGAGCCCGTGCTCATTGAAGGCGTCGCTGCAGAATGGATTATTCCAAAGAACTCAACGCCAGAGCGAGTGTTGTATTATATTCATGGCGGTGGTTTCACAAGTTTCACTCCTAGGTTGTATCGCCGCTTGTGTAAGGATATTGGCTCCAGGCTCAACGCCCGCGTATTACTCATCGATTATCGGCTAGCGCCGGAACATCCTTTCCCTGCCGCCCCCAATGATTGTTTAACCGTCTATAAATGGCTGCTTCAGTCCTATGGCGTATCACCCGGGAAGCTGTGTATTGCCGGTGATTCAGCGGGAGCAAACCTTGCGCTAGTTACCATGCTTATGGCTAAGGAGGCCGGTCTAGCAATGCCTTCTTCTGCGTGGCTGATGTCGCCTGGTGTGGATTGTGATTGGTCTAACGAGAACTACGAGGCCATGCAAGACTCTGACCCAATGTTCACCACGGATGCCTTGGCCATTATGGACCATTATTTCAATGGGGCTGACCGAAAGGATTACAGAATATCGCCTATAAACGGTCAACTTGATGGTTTACCACCCGTTTTAATTGAAGCTGGGGGGCTGGAAATATTTCGAAATCACCCGGAAAGGTTGGCGAATGTAGCAAATATTAATAGCGCTCAAGTGACCCCAAAAGTATGGGCAGGAATGGGACACGTCTTTCAGGGATTCGGATTTATACCTGAAGCCAAAACCGCTCGGCGAGACGCGTGTGAATATCTGCGTGGCCATATGGCCTAGAGCTAAGCGCCTATACAGGTAGCTGCTGGGTAAGAGCTGCTGCCTTTTGCAATGTGCTCAAGGTTTCTAGTGGTCAATTCCGAGATTTCGTCGATATTCAGTTGGAGATTTTTCAGTCCAGCGTCGAAAGGCACGTGTAAAACTACTTGTGTCTGAGAATCCGAGTAGAAAGGTGATTTCGGTCAAGCTAACGTTGGCGTTCTCTACATAAGTGAGCGCCAGTGATTTTCGAACCTGATTGAGTAAATCCTGGAAAGTGGTATCCAATTTCGACAGTTTCATCTGCAAGTGACTTGGGCTCATATGCAATTCACTTGCGATACGTTGCTTATCGCAATTTCCAGACGCAAGGTTGCGAACTATAAGCGACCTTGTTTTTGAAATAATATCGGCGTCGTCTAGCTTGGCCAAGTAGCCTTCAATAACGTGGTCATGTTGTTGCGCGATTTCGCGATTACCGCCTGTTACAGGCACGTCTACGCAAAATCTATCAATACAAATTTCACTGAATTCAGCGTTGAATTTTACGGGAACATGGAAGCTTTTTAGGTATTGCTCTTCACAGCCAAGCGGCTGTGGTCGCTGTAATTGTACCTTTGCAGGTGCAAAGTCTGGTTTGTAGATTAGTCTGAAAAGGCGGATTAAGAATGCATTCCAGGCATCGATACTTTCCGGTGCCACCCCATCCGTCAAAAGGTGCGTGCTAATTCGAAAATATTCATCGTCTTCATTGATCTGAATTTCCGCTTGTCCGCTCACCAGTCGAAAGTAATTTACGGCGCGCTCAGCGCTGTCTCTTATGCTGGCGCTTGCGAGTAAGGCATAGCCGAGCGCGTGTAAGGTAGAGGGGTGCATAAAGCGGGCAACTGTCAGACCAAACGCCGGATTTCCAGTAAGTTTTACACTTTGTTCAAATAAAGCCGCGACTTGTGACGTCGTTAAGCGTTCCTGAGGTACGTTGCTGGGAAGCTGATTTATACCGATTTTTTCAAAAATATCTTTCGTATCGTAGCCGTTGGCCTCAAGGGCCGACTTGATGGCGAGGCCGTAGGCCGCAATTGTCGTTGGCGCGCTTTCCACGTTTTTATTCAAACCTAGGTAGCCTCTGGTTTTCTTTCACAAGCTCATATAGTCGATATGGTCGTGGTTTTAGAAAAAGGTCGAATCATTATACCGTTCGGTCAATAGATTTCATTGTTGGGTCATGTGGCATCTTATCAGCTAACTATATACTTCTCTCTATTGCTTTCAATAAGGGCGCAGATCGTCAAAATCAACTTCAGCACCATTAGTGAACGGCTCGCAGACACGTTTTCAGATCGCGAGGCGTTGGTAAATATCGAGCGCAACCGGCGCTATACCTTCCGAGAGTTCCATTTATTGACAAACCGCATTGTCAATATGATGCGGCAGAAATTGAACTTATATCAGGGCGATACATGGGTCAATATCCTCGAGAACGACAATTTGTCGTTACTGCACTTTTTCACCGCCTTTAAGGGGGATGCAGTCGCATGCTATACAAACTATCGAGATAGCTTAGAGGACCATACGAATCAGCTTGATGCGGTGGATGCGAAAGTCGTGTTTTTGGAGGCGGAGTTGCTGGTTACTCACTACGAGATGCTGCGCAGCAGGCAAGTGACTATTGTAAGTATGGACAGGCCGCCTCAAGAGATGCCTGGCGTGCATTACTTTTGGGATTTACTTGAAGGCGTTAGCGACAGTAATCCTGATATCAGCCATGACGATCGAGAAGATTTGAAGGTAATGAGATTTACCGGCGGAACAACTGGAAAAGGTAAGTGTGTCAAGTACTCAATAGATAACTGGTTGATGTGCAAAGACTTGTTCTTTTCAATGCCAGATCCAGCATGGTCGCCAGATGCAAGGTTTTTGCACTTGGCACCAATTAGTCACGGTAGCGGGATGTTATTTCTACCGACGCTATTTAAGGGCGCTTGTAACGTCACAATGAACGTACCCGACCTTAATGCGTGGTGCGCCAACATAGAGAAAGAAAAAATCACCATGACAATGATGGTGCCCGTCTTACTCTATCGGTTGCTGGCTATGGAAGCAGACGCGCTTAAAGGTTTGAGCTTCCTTGAAACCGTATTCTACGGCGCGGCACCCATGAATCCGAGTAAGTTGAGAGAGCTTCAGGCCGCATTGGGTAATATCTTTATCCAAATTTACGGAGCCACCGAGCATGTGGGGGTCGCACTATCCATGAGTAAAAGCGATCACCTTTTGGGTCAGGACTCTGGCGATGACTCCCATCTGGCCTCAGCTGGTCGCCCAGTGGCGGGCGTTGAGGTCTGCGTTGTGGATGATGATGGACAGCCGGTTTTACCCGGTGAGATCGGTGAAATCTGGCTGCGATCTCGTGCTATCTGTTTGGGATATTTTAATAACCCAGAGCAGACTGCGTCAGAGTTTCAAGATGGTTTTTGGAAGTCAGGTGACCTAGGCAAGGTTGATACTAATGGCTTCGTCTCGATAGTCGATCGTAAGAAAGACATGATTATCAGTGGCGGTTTCAATGTCTATGCCACCGAAGTCGAGTCAGCAATTGCATCGCATCCCGCCGTGTTTATGAGTGCTGTTATAGGTGTTCCTAGTGATGAGTGGGGCGAGGCTGTCCATGCGGAAGTAATGTTAAAAGAACAGCAGACTGTAAGCTCTGAAGAGCTTATGGCGCATGTTCGCCAATCGCTGGGAGGATATAAAACGCCAAAGACGATGAAATTTGTTTCAGAGCTACCTTTAAGCGCGGTGGGTAAAGTTTTGAGGCGTAAAGTGCGTGATGATTACTGGAAGGACTCAACTAGAAAGGTTGGCTGAAGAGCGACTATTAACGACGCAGCTATAGGCTGTTAGTAATTTTATCGTGTTGCTGCAGAAATATGTTATCTGCTGATATTTTGACGTTCAAAGAACGTCACTCAGCACATAAGAATTGACGAGATTCGCAGTGATTTTTCACCCTATCGTTCGGTGTTGGCGAGAAGGGAACGGGCATATGAATTTATTTAAATGATTGAGGTGAGTATGGAATCCGCATTGAAATATGAAACACGGGGGCCCGTAGCGTGGCTAACTATGAATCGCCCGCAGGCAATGAATTCTATCTCTTTGGAAATGACGTCCCTGTATGAAAAATACTTACCTGAAATAGCGGCTGATGATTCCATTCGGGTGCTAGTGTTAACAGGGGCCGGTCGTGCTTTTTGTGCGGGCGCAGATTTAAAGGAAGTGTTGGCTAGTGGCTCCTTGCCGCCAGGGGATGCTGATTTTCTCGAGCGCATCTGTGCGGTTTTCGATGTGCTACGCAATTTCCCTAAACCAGTTATTGCCTCGCTAAATGGCATCACGATGGCAGGTGGCTTAGAGGCCGCGATGTGTGCTGATATCGTTATTGCCGATGAAGACGCCAAAATAGGTGATGTGCATGCGAATTTTGGTGTGTATCCGGGGGCTGGTGGTGCATCAATTTTACCGCGTTTGGTTCCGCTAAATATCGCAAAATATTTACTCCTTACCGGAAAAACCTTATCGGCGATTGAAATGAAAGGCTACGGATTTGTCAATGAAGTTGTCTCCGCTGATCAATTGATAGATGCCACACAGAAGCTGGCGGAGGGTATTGCCCAAAAAAGCCCAATAGCTCTACAGCGTATGAAGATCGTTGCCAATGCCACACAGGGTGAAAGCCGCGATGTCGCACTGCAGCATGAGCAGGTGATGTTGCGCCGGCATATGCGCTCATATGATATGGCAGAAGGGCTGCAAGCGTTTGCAGAAAAGCGTCAACCTGACTTTAAAGGTCGATAAAACCATTAGGAATTCACAATGAGTAATATTTATATTGTTGGGGTAGGCATGACACCCCTTGGGCGTCATATCGACAGAAGTCTAGACAGCCTAACTGGAGAGGCTCTTGATGCCGCGTTAAAGGATGCTGGCTGCAATAAATCGGATATTGAAACGGCCTTTTTCTCAGGCACTACTCAGGGACATCTGCAGGGGCAGACGTTTGTGCCGGGGCAGATTGTTTTGAGTAAAAACGGTCTTGAAGGTATCCCTATTTTTAACATAGAAAATGCCTGCGCCTCCGGCAGTTCAGGGTTTCACCTAGCAGTCCAGATGTTGCGTGCCGGAAGTTGCGACGTTGCCTTGGCCATCGGCGCGGAGAAAATGAACATCCCAGATAAACAGAGAATGTTTTCGGTGTTCGATGGTGGATGGGACATCACCGACCCGGCTAAAAATTTACAGGACTTGTTGGTGCCTGCGCAGGGATTTGATGTGCCAGAAGGTCACGAGTCGGAACGTCCTTACAGTGTGTTTATGTCGGTTTACGCCGCTTTTTGCCGACACCATATGAAGGAATTCGGCACTACGCAGCGTCAAATCGCTGCGGTTAGTGCGAAAAATCATCAGCATTCAGTACACAATGAGCTTGCACAGTTTCGTACTCCCTATTCGATAGATGAAGTACTGCAGGCTCCGCCTATAACGTATCCGCTAACGCTGCCGATGTGTGCTCCGATTTCCGACGGCGCGGCGGCTATGATCGTGTGTAACGAAGAAGGCCTGAAGCGTATCGGAGCCGATCGGAAGCGAGCGATTAAAGTGCTGGCCACCGTGATCCGCAGTGCGACGGGACGACCTGCCGAAAGCCGTGAATTGCACTGTGAGCGCCTTGCTGCAGACCAGGCCTACGAGATTGCTGGCTTGGGGCCAAAGGATATGGATGTTGCGGAAGTCCATGATGCGACTGCCATGGGAGAAATCATACACGCTGAGAACCTAGGTCTGGTTGGTTTCGGTGAGGCTGGACCGGCAGCGGAACGCGGTGAGTTTAGCATTGGTGGACGAATTCCCATTAACACCTCGGGCGGTTTGGAGTCGAAGGGCCATCCAATCGGCGCCTCCGGTATAGGCCAGATCTATGAGCTTGTGACTCAACTCCGTGGTGAGGCGGGTAAGCGACAAGTTGATGGCGCGCGCTTGGCAGTCCATGAGAACAGTGGTGGCTTGAATGGTATTGAAGAGGCCGTGGTCGCCGTAAATATATTTTCGAATGAATTAGGACTTTGATATGAGTTTTCAAATGACAGAAGAGCAGCGGGCTGCTACCGACGGGCTGAGGAAGCTTCTTGATAATGTGATTGAACCGGAATTTCTTGCTCACGGTGAAGGCTTTATTCCCAGAGAGAAAATGTCAGGCTGGATGAAGCAGCTGACGGAGTTCGGATTGATTAATGCGCCCCATCCGGAAGAGCATGGGGGCTTAGGTCTGGACTGGGTTACGCATCTACGCTTGTTTGAAGAAGTCGCTTATACATCGATGGATATTGCCATTCCGATTGTCATCAACATCGTCGGCGCGGATCTATTAATTCAGGGAGCTTCACAGCATTTGAGGGACAAGTATCTTCCCGGTCTTATGAACGGAGATCTTTTCATTAGCATGGGGATCTCTGAGCCGGATGTGGGTTCCGATGTGGCTGCTGTGAGCACCAAGGCGGTGCGAGATGGTGATCACTGGGTCATTAATGGTGAGAAGACTTGGATTTCAAATGGTGAATACTCTGATGTCTTTATCTGCACCTGTAAGACGGGGCCTGGAGAATTAACGCATATTCTTATCGATCGTGAAGAGCATGGGTACGAGGTACGTGGCATACCCAAAATGGCTTTGAACGGACAATCTACGGCGCAGATATTTTTAACCGACGTACGGGTCCCCGTGGAGAATGTAATCGGTGAAGTTGGCGGGGGGCTAAAAAACACACTAGTTACCTTCGAACGCGCTCGTTGTCATATGGCGGCGTGGGGCTACTCAATTGGGCGTCGCGCAATGGATGAGGCGATTAAATACAGTCAGGAACGCACGCAACACGGCAAGCCAATAGCAGGTCATCAGCTGGTAGCTGAAAAGATAGCAGTCATGGCTACAAAAATTGACGCAGCACGCCTGCTTGCTCTACGAGCCGCAGATATGATTGATAAGGGAATTCGATGCGACAAAGAATGTGCGATGGCCAAATGGTTTGGAACCGAAATTGGTTTGGAAGCGGCGAGAGATGCATTGCAAATACATGCTGGAAACGGGGTTACTAAGGAATTTATTGTCGAACGTTTACTGCGCGAAGCGATAATAGGACCGATTCCCGATGGGACTACTGAAATTCAAAAATTGATCGTCGCGCGTGCGTTGACGGGAATCCAAGCCTTTCGTTAAAAGCGGAAATATTTAGCCCATTTGCAATTTTATGGATAGAGAATAGATATGAATTTACAGGATAAAGTAATCGTAATTACCGGTGGCGCATCGGGCTTGGGTCAGGCGACCGCCAAATATATGGTAAGGGAAAAGGGGGCGAAAGTTGCTCTGTTTGACAAAAATGTTGAGGCCGGTTTGGTTACAGTCGCAGATCTGGGTGAAGATAATGCCGTTTTCTGTGAGACGGATGTCACGGACGAAAGCAGTATTGATACTTCCATTGCTGCTGTTATGGAAAAATTTGGTGCCATTCACGTTGATATCAATGCGGCGGGAATTCCCTTGCCATGCAAAATATTAGATAGAGAAGGCCGAGCGTCAGGCTTGAAGAAATTTGCAACCGTTATCCAGGTAAACCTGTCTGGCGTATTTAATGTGATGGCTAAGTGCGCTGAACAAATGGCGAAAAACCTACCTGACAGCAATGGCGAACGCGGTGTTGTTATTAATATATCGTCGGGGGCTGCATTTGAAGGGCAGGTAGGGCAATCGGCGTATTCCGGGTCGAAAGCAGGCATCAACGGTATGAATATACCCGCAGCGAGGGAGCTTGGGCCAATAGGGATTCGCGTAAACTCTATAGCGCCAGGACTGTTTGGTACGCCGATGGTTAAGTCACTAGATGAAAAAGTTCAGCAGTCATTGATAGATATGGTTGAGGCGCCAAAGCGTATGGGGGATATGGACGAGTTTGCACACACATGTGCTTATCTTGCGGAAAATTCCTATGTGAACGGCCGCTGTCTACGTCTTGATGCTGCAACAATTTTACAGGCGAGATAGCACCCTAAAATGACAGGAATAAAAATAGTTACCTAAGTCGTCAGTTTTTGGAGGTTTTTGTGCCGGTAAAATCGCATCTTATTCAATATCACATCGCTGCGCCCCAGACAGAGGCGCAACGGGTTTATAGTTTGCAACGCAAAGCCTATATAGACGATCCTTACCCCTCCTATGAGCAGCGTTTGAAAAATATCGCTGCCTTACAATCTTTGCTCTCTGAAAATGAACAGGCAATTATTGAAGCTGTTGCATTGGACTATGGCCATCGTCCATGGGGGGAGACGACGTTAGTTGAATTGTTTGGCTCTCACTCTGGGCTTCGTGAAATTAAAAAACATTTAAAAACATGGATGAAACCACTGCGACGTAAAGTGACGTTATTCTATGGCGGAAAAAATCGCGTTATCCCTCAGCCAAAAGGAGTGGTGGGCGTGATAGTGCCGTGGAATTACCCTGTTTTTATGACAATAACCCAGGTGGCTATTTCGATGGCTGCTGGAAATCGAACGGTCGTAAAGATGGCGGAAAATTCTAGCCATTTACGCGATTTGTTGCATCGGCTAGTCAAAGAGAAATTTGATGAAGCTGTCTTTGCTATCGTGCCGGATGCTAAAGGCAGTGATTTTTCCAGCTTACCCTTTGATCATATGTTGTTTACCGGTTCTCCGGCTACGGGTAAAGCTGTGATGGCCGCTGCTGCGCAGAATCTGTGTTCGGTCACGCTAGAACTCGGCGGTAAGTCTCCGACTATTGTATGCGATGATTTTGAATTGGAAAAAGCGGCGCAGCGTATTGCCCAATACAAGTATATGAATGCGGGGCAAACATGCTTGGCCCCCGATTATGTTTTTGTGCCGCGCGATAAATTGGATCGATTTGTCGCCTTGGTTCGGCAAGCCGCTAATCAATATTTCCCTGATGTAAAAGACCCTGAGGGTTATACATCGATTATTGATGCAGACTCTTACCAACGTCTTAGACGTTGGTTGGAGGAAGTAAAGAATCAAGGGGCTTCGGTAATCAATTTGATGAGCGAAGACAGTTTCGATGACGTTAATCGAAAATTTCCACCGCATATTGTGATTGACCCGAGTGAAGACTCTGAGCTGCTAAAAACGGAAATATTTGGTCCTGTTTTACCCGTCATTCCCTACGATAATCTTGATGAAGTACTGCGATATATCGCTATTAGGGACAGGCCTCTGGCACTGTACTTGTTCAGTCATGATAAAAAAATACAGGAGCATGTGGTCTATTCGTCAATTTCCGGTGGAGTGACAATTAATAACTGTGTGGTGCACTGCTTTCAGCATGACCTCCCCTTCGGTGGAGCAGGGGCATCCGGCATGGGTCAGTATCACGGGTATGAGGGGTTTGCTGAGTTCAGCAAAATGCGCCCCGTTTTTAAATATCCCAGTTATATAAGCAGCGCCATACTGTCTGGGCCCTATACCTCCAAGCATAAGTTGCTATACCGCTGCCTAAACTGGTTGGGTTTGTAGGGCGACAATGGGCTTGGACACTAATGTGAAATGTCGAGCCTAAAAATTCTAATAAATAGCTGGTCAGATATAGGGCCGCCGGAGTTGTTTAATAATGATTACATACGCCAATATCTTTAAGCTTGTTATCATCGCAAGCCTGCTAGTTGCCTGCACCTCAAAGTCGACTGATTCTAATATCGAAAAGGATAACGCTTCTGCCCGACTGGTGAATGCGGCGAGTGAACCACAGAATTGGCTAACGCATGGCAGAACCTATGACGAGCAGCGCCATTCTCCGCTTGATCAAATTAACACGGCGAATGTGAGCGACCTTGGTCTTACCTGGTCCTTTGATATGACTACTAAGCGTGGTGTTGAGGCGACGCCGATTGTTGTTGATGGTGTTATGTACGTCACTGGCTCTTGGTCGATTGTTTATGCCTTAGATGCGAAGACCGGCAAGCTATTATGGGATTACGACCCAAAGGTTGATCGAGCAACAGCGGTTAAGGCCTGCTGCGACGTGGTTAATCGTGGTGTTGCCTATTATGGCGGGAAAATATATTTAGGTACTATTGATGGTCGTCTTGTGGCATTAGATGGCGCTTCGGGAGAAACAGTCTGGGACGTTATGACGGTTGACCCGACAAAGTCATATACGATTACCGGTGCGCCGCGTGTAATAAAAGGCAAAGTTGTCATTGGTAATGGCGGTGCTGAAATGGGAGTCCGTGGCTACGTTTCGGCCTATGATGCAATCACCGGTGAGATGCACTGGCGCTTTTATACCGTACCCGGTAATCCAGTAGACGGGTTCGAAAATGATGCTATGAAGATGGCAGCCGCCACGTGGAATGGCGAGTGGTGGAAGTGGGGTGGCGGTGGCACTGTCTGGGACAGCATGGCCTATGACCCTGAATTTGACCTGCTTTACATTGGCGTAGGCAACGGCTCCCCGTGGAATCACAAGCTCAGAAGTAATGGAGAAGGTGATAACCTATTTTTGGCTTCGATCGTCGCAATAAGGCCCGATACCGGCGAGTATGTATGGCACTATCAAACTACGCCAGGCGAAAGCTGGGATTACACGGCCACTCAACACATCATGCTTGCGGACCTTACTATTGAAGGCAAGCTTCGAAAAGTGCTGATGCAGGCGCCGAAAAATGGCTTCTTCTACGTAATTGATCGAAAAACTGGCGAGCTGATATCAGCGAACAATTACGTCGATATCAATTGGGCAAGTCATGTCGATATGAAAACCGGCCGCCCAGTAGAGCTACCCGGCGTTCGTGATTTCTCAGAGCCAAAAGTCATCACTCCCGGTTCTGGTGGCGGACATAACTGGCACCCTATGTCCTATGAACCCGAAACAGGGCTTGTATACATTCCTGCACAGAACTTTCTAGCGTCCTACCTTGATCCGCAGGACCCGTCTGACAAACAGTACAAGCCTGGCACCTCAAATTTGGGCGTTGACATGATGGGGCTTGCCGCTCCCGATCAACCGGGAATTCGGCCGGCAATGCGTAAAATGTTCAATAGCTTTATATTGGCATGGGACCCAATAACGCAAAAATCCGTTTGGCAATTTGACCATAAAGACGTAGGGGCCAGCGGTATGGTGACTACTGCTGGAGGGCTGTTGTTCCAAGCGAACCCACAAGGTTATCTTACGGCTTACAACAGCCGTACCGGCGAGAAACTGTGGTCCCAGTGGCTACAGACGAATGCAATGGCAGCCCCGATTAGCTATCAGATTGATGGAGAGCAATATATTGCGATAGCGGCAGGTTGGGGCGGAGGTTATGCGACGATATTAGGGGGGCTGACCGGCCAATACGGATTGAAAAACCGTTCTCGTGTCCTCGTGTATAAACTGGGGGGCACGTCAAAACTACCTGCGGTTGAGAAATCTAATGCAGCAATTCCCCCACCGGCTGAAGCAGTTACGGCAGATGAGACTGTGCTGAATCAAGGCATGCTCCTGTACCACCGCAATTGCCAGCTATGTCATGGTGATAGAGCGGTCAGTGGCGGTGTTATACCCGACCTGCGTAGGTCTAGCAAAGCAGTCCACGATATGTGGCCAGGTATAGTGATCGGGGGCGCCTTGCAGGATGGAGGTATGGTGGGCTTTAGCAACATTTTAGATATGAAGGATGCCGAGGCGATTCGTCAGTATATCTTGCAGGAAGCGGCGAAAGCTTATGCGGCGCAGAATACGCCAGAGACAAACTGAGATTCTATTGCGCCAATGTTGCCGCAATGGAAGTATGGTGAAAAAGTTTTGTCAGTGGATATTGGCGGCGGTTTACTTGAGTGTATTCCGCTACTCATTGATTAAGCGTAGCTAGGTATTAGCTATCCTGAATTTTATTGGAAAGTATTTCGTTCTGGAATTCTTTAGGGGTTTTCCCTGTCCAGCGTTTGAAGCTATGAATGAAGGCTGTTAAATCACTATAGCCCAACTTGTTTGCTAAATTTGTAATATTCATGCTTGGGTTTGCCAGCTGCGTGCGGGAATAATCAATTCGGCATTGCATCAATATTTTCCGATAACTAGTGTCTTCCTTGGCAAGTGAAAAACGAAGCTGGCGTTCTGATATATGTAGTTGCATAGCCAGTTCACGAAGATTTGGCGGACTGTCAATTTGAGCCATTAATTCCTGACGGATTTCTTCCGACCTGGCGCGTGATAACTGGTTGATGCGCAGCTGTTCTTCATATTCGTCTCGATAGCTATTGAAAGAGAGTGGGTCGGCGAGCGGGTTGGGGGTATTAAGTAATTTCTCAGAAAGCGTAACGCTATATTTGTCAGCGCCAACTATCGGTGTCACTCCAAAATGTTTGCTGAAAGTAGAAATATACTCATCGACGCAATATTTCAGTGAGACGCTCTGAAAGTTTCTGCTACTCCCAGTAATCAGTGACAGGTCTGTATTCAACGCCGAGAAGGCGCCGGTAGCGAGAAATGTACTGGCGTGATCAGGAAGAGCGACCCGATATGACAGAGAAAAAACCCCACTCCCTTCTGTGTCATTAAAATTTACTGCTAGCAGTGGCACTTGTAAGTGCAGATACCGGCGAAGGAAATGTAGACTATCTCGTATCGTGGGGGCGAATTTCATGGGGATTACTAGTGGGGCGTAAGCCGTCATTGGGATATTCGAGCCTGCTTGGTAAGCCAATTCGTGCCCCGTAGGTAGCTCAGACATGATTTGGAGAATCTCCGCGAGCTCTTCATGTTGCCCTTCGAACGGGTTGCTCCCTATGGTTTGCAATAACGCCTCAAGCCGCTCCAGCGTTAGCGAGTTTGAAGTGTTTGATTCAACCAGCATTTCTTGAAAATACTTCCAGAAAGTGGGTTTCGGCTGCGACATTGTATTTGCCTAAGGCTTGATAATTGGGAAGAAGGCCAATTTCACAGGCCTTATGAGCATCAACATTACATCGGGTGCTATTGTCGCCCCAAATTGTCACTTTCAACAGCTTTTTGTTTGTTTCGATCATTCTTTTACATTTGATTACTATCTAGAATTGACGTCATTCCTTATACAACAGACAGGAAACCTCTAGGAAAATGATAATGAATAATAAGTTGACGGATGTTTCACCCACGGTGTCGCAAACGCCATTTGATATCCCTATAAGAAAAGACTTACGTTGGGATTTCTCCAATGTCCCGGTGGATTTTGTGAAGGGTCGTAGTCCATTGATTGGTTATTTCTGGGGCGCGTTCTCCATGGCTGCACCACCAGTTGAAAGTTTTTTTATAAAGGCGCTGCTACCTACTTTAGAAACTATCGAGAATGACGAAAAGCTACTCCAAGATTGCCGTGACATGATTAAGCAGGAGGCACAGCATTCATCGGTGCATCGTAAGCTAAATCAGCAGCTTGAGAAAAATGGCTACGACGTTGAGTCAGTCACCAAAATTTACGATAAAGTCATAGCAAAAGTGACCGAGGGGTTAACAGCCGTAGATATGATGGGCGTAGCGGCGGCCGGTGAGCATTCACTTTATTCCTTTGCACAAGTTTGGCATGAAAATCCGGAGTTTAATGATGACATGCATGAGCAAGCGGCGAGGGTGTTCCACTGGCACTTTCTAGAAGAAGCAGAGCACGGCGCTGTTAGCCATGACCAGTATCTCTATTTTGGGAAGAATAACTATTGGCACAGATTGAAAATGGCCTTTCGTTCTCGCCATTTGTTTTTTATGTTTGATGACGCAGTAGATGTCATTGCTGAAGGTTTAGGTTACAAGCCGACTCTGAGAGATCGCTGGGATCTGTTTTATTATAAATGGTTCAAACCCGGAATTTTTCGCATGTTAGCGTTTCGATTTATGGAATATCTGTCGCCTCGGTATTCACTGACCTTCGATCATGACGATATTCAGACAATGAAGCGTTGGAACGATAATTTATACGCCAGCCAGCCGCCGGAAGCTTGATGCTGCTTAGTTGGTAGGTCTCTGGTTTTACTTGGTTGTTAGCATGGGCGCTTCTGTTCTAAGGAGGCGCCATAGCGACAACATGGGTGTATGGCGCCTTACCTAATAATCCGCATTTGCAGTCATATTTATGTCTGAAAATCTCCAGATCATACGGTTGTATCACCGCGCTAACAGTGAGCTGTGAGCATTCAAGGAATGGAAGCAGCTGCGTCGGAAGTATACGCATGCACATTTATCATTCGGTGCAATTCGTATAGTCAATTACTCGACGAGAACCTTGGGATCCGCTTCTAATAAGTAAGCGGCCGGTAAACACACCTTCCATCGTTTTCCAGAGCCGGTAGCCTTGGTGTCCACTAAAAGTTAAGTGGACACCTATCATGGACAGCCAAGGATTACTCCCACCCCCAGTTAAACGTCGCCGACGGGAGAAAATTCTCGAGAAAAAGACATCGAACAGGCTCGATTTTCTATTCGAGGGGATTTGTCTGAAAAACTAACCCTAGATGCGAGCTACTACCATTTAGACTACTTTATTGGTGCGTTTGTGGGAGATGAAATTCACAAATATCCTGCCATATTACGACCATTAGGGGATACATTAACGCCAAATTTCGAGGCTAATCTTGATAGAAAAAATGCCAACTCTGGGCAAAATGAGTCGATAGGTAAAGGCTATGTCGCACCGATAAAGTTAACCTATGAAGAGTGGGATCACACATTTAACTATGTGTTAGGTCTAGTGGCGTTGGACGATTCTATTAAGGCGGACGTTGAAGGTCAGTCTGCTGAAGTGGCGACGTTATTATTAGATCAGGAGTTCTCTCAGATTAGTCACGAGCTGCGCATGGTATCGCCGCCAGGAAAGTTTCAGTACGTGGTAGGGGCGTTTTATCTTGAAACGGATCTTGAGGCCAATATTAATGTGCCTATTCATGGTGGCTTTTTGCCATTCGTTGAAGTTCTAGGGATCTCTCTCGATGACTTGGGGTTGGGTGGGATTCTTGGTTCTGTCACAGATCTAGCCTTAAATCAGAGCGGCGGTGCAATATCAAATTTGTATGGAAAGTTTTCGGTAGATGTCGAGTCGTACGGTATATTTAGTCAGGCAGAGTGGAGTATTACCGATACCATTTTGTTAACCATGGGGTTGCGCTACTCCTCCGACACAAAGGATGGCACGGCACTAGTGACTGATACCGGCCCACTTCCTGTTTGGGGGGCACTGCTACAGGGCGGTTATACGGCGGAAGAAACGTTGAGCTATAAAGATTTCTCGCCCAAGGTGTCATTAAGCTGGGAGCCCACAGATAATATTACCGCCTATGCGACATATGCGCAGGGGTATCGAGCCGGGAGCTTTAATGTTGCGGCCTTTAGTAAAGATAAATATGTTTTTGACGCGGAAACCTCGGATACCTACGAAGCCGGTATCAAAACATCATTGTTTGATGGCCTTGCGCGTGTGAATTTAGGTGCCTTTTTTACAAACTACGGTGGTTATCAGCTAGCGACACTAACCGGCGTTACCTACACGCAAAGTAATGCGAAAGAGGTTGAGACCAAAGGCGTGGAAGCTGACTTCATGGTTTTGCTCGCCGAAGGCCTTATGGTTAACGGTAACGTTGGCTACAATGAAACCTTGTTCGTCGACTTTCAAGATGCAGCATGTCCCGCTGAAGCCCCTACCGAAGCAGGGTACCAACTTGAAGGCTTGATCACGTTGCCTCCTTCTCCAAAGTGCGATTTGTCGGGGCGGGGCCTTCATAGAGCACCGAGATTGACGGGAAGTATTGGTGTTAGTTACGAGGCGCAGCTTTTTACCTTACCTCTCGTCGGGTTTGTATCGGCTGATGCGAATTTCAAAGATGCCGAGTATATGGATGCCGATTTAGACCCCGACGATTATCAGGAAGCGTATTGGTTGTACAACGCAAGGATTGGCCTAAAGTCGATTTCAGACTCATGGCGCATTGAGGTGCATGCGAAGAATATTTCTGATGAGCTAGTCAAAACCTTCAGCGGTGACTTACCTTTGCAACCAGGCGCGCACTGGGCTCTGACTAATCCACCACGAACTATTCATGCGACATTTAGGGTGAGCTTTTAAGTACATTGAAATATGCGTGCTACCGGCCTTGCTGTTACAAACGCGGCAAGGCTGGTGATTTTGGAGGCGCCACCCTAGTGTTATTGTATTTTGCCCATGCTGGCCTGACTAGATTGTCCTCGTAACAATTATTTTCCCTTGATAGATTGACTGACCACTACACCCCGCTCGACAACCTTGTAGTGGCATAGTGAATTTGGCCGCCTGACTAAAGGTGATATGGGCGTTGAGCCTGCATAAAAACCTACGCCCTTCGTCGGATATATATTTTTGACCGTCTGCTTATTACCAAAAAGCGACGGCCACCGTCTCTTGCAGTAATCTCTCCAGGTTTCTGGGAAGCTAGTGAAAACCACTGCAATGCTTTAAGCCTCTCATTGCAGTGCGATTTCCAGGGTTTGGAATCAGTTTCCCCACGTTCGTTTAATGCCTTGAAAATAGACCCCTGTTTTTTAGAATGAGTACGAAGCAGTGGTAATGCCCCCCGAAAAGTGTTTCTATTAAAATGTTGCTATATTATCTTTATAACCTAATGATAAATATAACATTATAATTTTATGGCAATAGAAACGTCTATTCCATATCGTTATAACTTCCTCTGCATGTTTGCTATGGTGCAGCGGCGCGAGATGACGCTGCCGCGGAATTGGTTTTTAACGATGACATGATGGGAGTTCGGGTAAGCGCGTTGCTATGGCGCTAGAGTGCTGGCATTTAAAATTGCCTTGCTTAAGCTGTCCGCCGTTTGCGGCCCGGTTAAGCTCGCCTTCAAGCTGCCCTTGGGGCCGATTAGCAAGGTCGTTGGCAGCACTCGAGGGCGCGGTATTGCTAACTGCGGGGCGGGGTCAATCAGCATGGATTCAAATTTAATACCCATTTCGTCAACGGCTGCCTGTAGGGCCTCGCCACTTAAATTATCATAGTTGACGCCATAGATTTTGACGTCGCTGCGCGCTGCGCCGAAGTCGTTTAGGGCTGGGATTTCTTCGCGACAGGGACCACACCACGTTGCCCAGTAATTGACTATTAGCCATTTATCTTGAGCGAAATTGCCGTTGCTGCCAGATAAGGTTTGGAAATCCGGTTTGCTACAGCCAGCTAGTCCTAAAAATAATAAGCAGATTAAAGCCAGTGATGTCGAAGTTTTCATTAAATGCTCAATGACGGTTCGAGTTGGTATCGGGCGTGTATAATACCCGCCATAAATTTGTGATTACTATTTTAGATCGAGAGTGATATGTCTGAGTATACCATTTACCACAATCCGCGCTGCTCCAAATCTAGGCAAACCCTTCAGCTAATGACGGATAATGGTGTTGAGCCCGAGGTTGTTTTGTATCTTGATACGCCTCCGACCGCAGCTCAGCTCAAGAAAATATTAGCCAAGTTAGAAATAAGTGCTCGGCAACTGTTGCGCAAGGGTGAGACCGCATATAAAGAGGGTGGTTTGGCTGATACCGGCTTGTCTGAGTCGAAACTGATTGCCGCGATGCTTGCAGAGCCTAAATTAATAGAGCGGCCAATCGTTGTAAAAGGCGATAAAGCGGTATTGGGTCGTCCTCCTGAAAACGTATTGGCACTCATGTCTGAATGAGAAGTCCTGTTTAGTTTGGAATGTAATTTATGACTTTATTAAAAGGACGTCTTTTGTGAGCGAAGCTTACGTATTGGTGCTGTATTACAGCCGTCACGGCGCAACAGAAAAGCTCGCCCAGCATATTGCCCGCGGTGTGGAGCAGGCCGGTGTTGAAGCGCGACTGCGCACTGTGCCGGCCGTGTCGGCTGTGTGTGAGGCGACAGCTGATGACATTCCTGAAAACGGTGCCCTGTATGCAACTGAGGATGATTTACGTCACTGTGCAGGTTTAGTGATGGGCAGTCCGACTCGATTCGGAAATATGGCCGCGCCGCTTAAATATTTTTTAGATGGTACATCGGGCCTGTGGATGAGCGGCGCCTTAATCGGCAAGCCAGCCGCGTTATTTACCTCTAGCGCCAGTTTGCACGGCGGACAAGAAAGCACCCTGTTGACGATGATGATGCCCTTATTGCATCACGGCATGTTAATTACCGGCATTCCCTACAGTGAGGCCGCCTTGAGTGCCACCCAAAGCGGCGGTACGCCCTATGGTGCGTCGCATGTGGCTGGACAAAATGGACGCCCAGTCGATGAAACAGAACTTGAATTGGCGGCGGCGCTGGGTAAGCGCGTTGCTATTTTAAGTAAACAATTGCAACACTGAGGTGCTCATGACGGCATTAGAAAAACGCGCTGCTTTTGCGGGAGCGCTGATGAAGATAAGTTACATTGGCTTTTTAATTACGCTGACTCTTGGGACTTGGGTGTGGGTTCAAGAGGGCCGCCAACCAAGTATTACTATTTGGGTTATTCGTGTTGCACCGATGCTTATGTTTGCGCCGGGTATTTTTAAGGCGCAATTGCGTGCAATTGCCTGGATGTGCTTTGCCAGCTTGTTGTACTTTGTGATGGCGGTGACTGAGGCTTTCTCATCCTTGGCTATTTGGTTTAATTATATTGAATTGGGCATGGTGGTAGTGCTGTTCTGCAGTGCGACAGTGTTTATTCGCTGGCAGGCGCAAATGCTGCGCGAAAGTGCAGCGCAGGAGAGTGAGCCGGTATGAGTGATAATAAAAAACGAGGATTTTTCTCTAGGCTTGGCGGCTTTATTGACGGCGCCAGACGTTGGACCTTGAATATCATTTTTCTGGTGATTGTTGTCGCAATTGCGACGGCCCTTTTTACGTCGGTAAAAGATGTCACGGTACCCGATGGCGCGGTCTTGGTGCTTGCTCCGGAAGGTGTTGTCGTCGACCAATTATCTGCGGTTGATGCATTAACTCAGCTCAGTGCTCAGGGCTTACCGAGAGAAACGCTGCTGGCAGATTTAATCGAAACGGTTTCGCTGGCGGCGGATGATCCGCGTATCGAGGTTTTGCTTTTGCACCTCGACGAGCTGGATCATATCGGCATGAGTAAGACCTTGGAACTGGCCGAAGCAATAAAGGTATTTCGTCAAAGCGGCAAAACCATCGTTGCCAGTGCGAATCACTACAATCAAGATCAGTATCTATTGGCGAGTTTTGCCGACCAGATTTTTGTTCACAATATGGGCGGCGTCGGTATTGAGGGTTTTGCGGTCATTCGCAATTACTTCCGCGAGGCGATTGAAAAATTAAAAATACGCTTCCATGTATTTAAAGTTGGCAATTTTAAGTCTGCGGTCGAGCCGCTGTTGCGCGATGATATGTCTGACGCGGCCAAAGAAGCGAACAGGGCGTGGCTTGATCAACTTTGGACTTTGTATCGAGACACTATTGTTGAGCGGCGCGGTATTAGTGTCAGCAAGTTTGATTATTACGTGAATCACATCGATAAGGTGATGGCTGAGGTCGGTGGAGATGCTGCGCAGGCCGCTTTAGATTACAGATTCGTAGACGGTATTATTAGCCGGCCAATGTTGCGAGAAATGCTCATTGAGCGTGTTGGTGAAAACAAAGACGGCAGTTTTAAGCAAAGTTATTATCGCGATTATCTCATGTTGAATCGCAGCCTCTTAGTTGAGGTGAAGGAGTCAGTAGGGATTATTGTTGCCAGCGGCAATATTGTCGATGGTGAGCAACCCACTGGCACCATCGGTGGTGATAGCCTGGCACAGTTAATTCGCAAGGCGCGTCGCGACGATGATATTAAAGCGCTAGTGCTGCGTATCGACAGCGGCGGCGGTTCGGCCTTTGCCTCAGAAGTTATTCGCGCGGAGCTGCAAAAACTGCAAGAAGCCGGTAAACCTCTAGTTGTCTCAATGGGCAGCATGGCGGCCTCGGGTGGATACTGGATCGCAGCAAGTGCCGACGAAATTTGGGCGACACCGGCAACCCTGACAGGATCAATCGGTATCTTTGGCGCCTTTCCAACGGTAGACAATTTGTTGCAGGGTCTCGGTGTTAGTACCGACGGTGTGGGCACGACGGCAGTGGCGGGTAAATTGCGCCCTGATTTGCCACTAGATCCTATCTTGGCGAGCGCCATTCAATCTGGTGTTGAATACGGCTATCGCCGTTTTATCACCATTGTTGCCGACGGCCGCAATAAGCTGGTTGAGCAAGTCGAACCCATTGCCGAAGGGCGAGTGTGGAGTGGCATAGATGCACATCAGCTTGGTTTGGTGGATAAACTGGGCGGCTTGCAGCAGGCGGTTGATTCTGCGGCAAACTTGGCTGGCATTAGCGCAGCTAATTCGCGGCTGCTGACCTTGCCGCTCAGTCCTGAAGAAGAACTGATGCGCATGATACTTGGCTCCGGCATGGTGAAAAGCGCTTTTAGCGTGTCGTCACCGCTTATCTCTGTTCTCAATAGTGTCCTGCCAGCCTGGAACGACGTATTAAAGCTTCAAGATAGTCGCGGTGTTTACGCCTATTGCCTCATGTGCGTCGCGCCTTGACATCACAGTCGATTCCAAATTAATAAGCATTTGGGAGGTTGATCATAAACACATTCGTTTATGATCCCTTCGCTTAATAGGATAATGTTACGGCACACAATTCCGGGTAAACATTTCGGTAGGTAGCGTTGTGAGGCGAGAAGCCCTCTAAAAAATGCGGCAATTTACACCTAAGAACACGGGGCCATTCGCAGTGAATGACGTAAAACATATCAGCATCTATATCGATTGCCGTCCGCTTGATATCTACGAATTCGCCTCAAATCCAGAAAACTTACCGCGCTGGGCCGCGGGTTTGGCAACGTCTGATGTTATGTGGGACGGGACGACGTGGATTGCAGAAGCACCGTTTGGACGGGTAAGGTTGAGGTTTTCACCGTCGAATGGTCTCGGCGTCATGGATCACGACGTTGAACTTGAGTCCGGTGTAGTCGTTCACAACCCGATGCGAGTTGTGCCCAATGGCGATGGTGGCGAGTTGATTTTCACGCTAATTCGGCAAGCGAATATGACGGACCTAGAATTTCAAAATGACTGCGTTGCTGTTCAGGCAGATCTACATGCACTTAAAGTCATTCTCGAAAACATTTAGTTTGATTTTGATTACGCTATAAAAAAATCACTATTCTGGCGGGATTCCATTCCGTGATTCCTGGGTCTTCGGCGGTATGTTGCCGCAGACCTCGCTTAAGATTTCTACGCAAGCGTTGTAAAATGAGCAGGCTGTTGATGCTTTTGTGTCAGCTGTTGATTGTTTTTTGCGGGTATAATTGTCGCCACATTTCAAATCCGCCGTCCATGCTGTAAACCTCGGTAAAATCCTTTTCAACAAAATATTGCGCAGCGCTTTGGCTGCTATTGCCGTGATAACAATAAATGATGAGTGCCTGATCGGGGTCGGCTTGCTCAATAAATCGCTGCAAATTGTGGTTATCTAAATGATCCGCCTTGGGGATGTGGCTTGTGGCGAAGGATTGTTCGTCACGAATGTCGGCGAGCTGACAACCGGCCTCTATCATTGCGTGAGCATCTTGTGGTGAGATATGTTTGAATTCAGGCATGATCACTCTTTCCGCGCAGATTAAAGTGGGTATGGTACCGCGATGAAGCAAAAAACAGAACGCCACCGTCGTGAAGAGCATGGCTTTTCACTGCCGGCGCGACTTGCCAGTTTTCGTTATGCCTTCAACGGCTTGATGACAATGATCATTGAGCAGCGCAATGCGCAAATTCATTTGGTGGCGACAATTGCTGTGCTGGCCTTGGGGGTGTTGACCGGTTTGAATTCAGTAGAGTGGATTCTGTTGATGCTGGCAATTACCTTAGTTTGGATAGCTGAGGCTCTAAATACGGCACTTGAATATTTGGCTGATGCCGTCGTGCCAGAAACCCATGAGTTGGTGGGCAAGGCTAAAGATGTTGCCGCAGCGGGGGTGTTAATCGCTGCGGCGTTTTCGCTTATCGTTGCCCTGTGGGCGTTTTGGCCCTTCTAGTACTCCTTCAATATCATGTTGAAGGAGCACTAGTGACTATCGCCAATTAGTGATTTGGCTGACGACGGCCCGATAAGATGCTTAACGTCTTCTAGCACGATATAAAGACAGGGTATTAAGATTAGCGTAATCACGGTGGCGAAGATAATACCGAAACCCAGTGACACCGCCATGGGAATCACAAACTGCGCTTGCACACTGCTTTCTAACAGCATGGGTAATAAGCCGAAGAACGTAGTTAACGAGGTGAGCAGGATTGCCCTAAAGCGCAGGCAGCCAGAGTCGACCACTGCCTTGAGAATGTTTTCGCCACGGGCAATGGCGGAGTTTATAAAATCGACCATTATTAGGCTGTCGTTAACCACCACACCGGAAAGCGCAATGACTCCGAAGAAAGACATCATGCTAAACGACATATTCAACACGATGTGACCCACCACTGCGCCGATGATACCGAAGGGAATAACGCCCATGATGATAAGGGGTTGTAAATAGGAGCGCAGTGGAATGGCCAGTAGCGCATAAATGCCGAACAATGCCAGTACAAAGCCAATGGCTAAACTTTTCATTAGCACACCACTTTCTTCACTTTCTCCACTTAGCTGAACTATCACGGAAGGATACTTATTTGGGAAGGTGTCCTTAATCAAGGTATTCATAATTGTTGATGTCACTTTGTCAGGTGCAGTGAAGGTTTTGTCCACTTGCGCAGTGACTGTGATGGAGCGCTCACCATCGATACGTTTTAACTGGCTAAAGCCAGGCTCGATGCTTAAATTGGCGACGCTGCTCAAGGGAACATAGGCATTGTCGTTGGAGCGGATATACATATTTTGTAAATCAGAAATCGCAGTTCTTTCATCAGGTGGGTAGCGCACCATCACCTTCACTTCGTCGTTGCCGCGCTGAATTCGCTGCGCCTCGGCACCATAGAATGCGTCCCGCAGTTGGCGTCCCAGTGAGGCTGAGGAAATACCTAATACTTCGGCGCTGGGTTTAATATCTATCACAATCTCATCTTGTATCGAGCTGGCGCCATTGCGAATATCAAACACACCTTTGTAGTGACTTAATGTTTCTTCTATCTCTTTAGCTGCTGCGTCGAGTTCCGCGCTTGAGTTGCTGCTGAGCTTCAGTGAAATAGCGGGACCTGATGTTTGGTCAGCGCTGCTGACGGAAAGGGTTTTGGCCCCAGGTATATTGCCAATCTCAGCGCGCCAGCGTCGCGCTACCTCATCGCCATCGATGTCGCGTAGTTCGTTTTTGCTCAGTTCCACCATAAAGGTCACCATGCGGCCAGATGATCCGTAGGCGAGGGCGTGATTGACTAAACGCTTATTAGACGAGTTGGGGTGGCTGCTCTGATAGTCAGCATCGACATTTCGCAGGGCCTGATCCATATACTCAAAGGCTTTTCGTGTTTGCGCTTCCGGAGTGCCCTCAACCATTTCAAGGTTGGCTCTAACAAAGTCCGCCGGTACCTCGGGAATCATCACAAACCGCACAACTCCGCCAGCTACCAATCCCAACGTAACAATCAACATGGCGGTGAAAACTGAGCCGGTGAGATAGCGATTGCTAATTGCCTTGTGAATGAAGGGGCGGTAACTGTTTTCTACAAAATTACTAAGTTTGGCATTGCAGTAACGTGGAATTTTATCGAGTTTGAGCCACACGCCGCTGGTGCCCGGTCTGCTGTGGGCAAGATGCGCCGGTAATATCCACTTCGATTCGACTAGGGAGAATATCAAACACAAAATAACGACCCAGCCCACCGCTTCGGGGAACGGCGAAAATGCGCCTTCGGTAAATAGGGTGGGTGAGAAGGCCATGATAGTGGTGAGTACGCCAAAGGTGGCCGGTGTCGCTACGCGCAGGGCGCCAGTGATAACCGTGTCGATGGAGTGACCTTTGTTCTCTGCTTCTGCGTAGGCGCTTTCACCAATAATAATAGCGTCGTCAACGACGATACCGAGTACCAAAATAAAACCAAATAGACTCAGCATATTCAGGCTAATGTCGACAATTGGCATAATTGCAAAGGTGCCAAGAAAACAGATGGGGAGTCCGACCATGACCCAGAAAGCGAGTTTTATATTGAGGAATAAGCCCAGCACAATAAAAACTAATAAGGCACCCATGCCGAGATTCTTCATCATCATGTCCATGCGACCTTCGAGGTAAAAGGTCACGTCGGCCCAGGTTGATATACTTACACCCTCGGGCAAGCTTGGGCGTTTCGCTTCTGCATATTTTTTGGCTGCGGTAGCGACTTTGATTAAGTCCTGATCTCCCACTGCAAAAATCTGCAGGCCGATACTGATTTGGCTGTCAAAAAACGCGAAGCCATCTTGTTCGACAAAGCCGTCGTTTATCGTTGCAATGTCACCGAGGGTGAGGCGGGTTCCGTCGGGATTCGTGATAAGTACAACATTTTCAAATTCGTGCTGGCTTCGTGCCTGGCCGCGGGTGCGGAGTAAAATGTCACCGTTAACAGTTTTTATAGCGCCGCCTGGCAAGTCCAATGAAGAGCGGCGAACGGCCTCGGCAACTTCGTTCAGGGTTAATCCGTATTCAAGTAAGGTGTGTTCGGGCACTTCAATACTGATTTCAAAGTCGCGAGCACCGTTGATCTGTACGTAGGCGATATTTTCATCAAGGGTGAGTTCTTGTTTTACCTGCTGAGCCAGCTCCTTCATGCTGCGTTCGTCAATGTCGCCAAAGAGCTGAACGTTGAGTGCGTGGTTGTTAAATTCAACCCGATTGACGATGGGGCGCTCGGCTTGCTCTGGAAAACTGACAATGCCGTCGATTGCGCTTTTGATTTCGTCCATCACCGCAAGGGTATCGTAGCCGTCATAGACCTCGGCAGATAAAGTCGCTAGCGATTCGTCCGCCGTGGTTTCCAGGCTTTGGATTGACTCGATATCTTTTAAGGCTTCTTCGATTTTTAAGACAACACCGCTTTCTACCTCTTCCGGTGTTGCGCCAGGGTAAGGCACCGTAATTCGAACGACGTTGATTTCAAAGTCGGGTTGGGTGGTACGTTGTATGCTCAATGCGGAGCCCAGACCAACCCCAATAATAATGAGCATTAAGAGATTGGCGGCAACGGAGTTGCGGGCAAACCACGGAATGACGCCCTTAGTGGTGTCCAGCTCAGGGGCATTACTCATAGGGCAGTTGTCTTGCTGTGGGCGGCAGCGACGTGCTCGGCGGCCGCGCTAACTAGCGTGCTGGTTCTGGTTGTGTTGTTGATCTGAGCTTTGGTGCCGGCTACTGCATTTGGAATGGTCGATAGGCAGATGATATCGCCGTCATCCAACCCTTCGTATACATAGACAAGTTTCCCTTCTGTGCGCAGGGTTTTGATGTTGCGGTTGCGGATACGCTGTTCATCGTCCAGAACCCAGACTTTATTGCCAGTTCGCAAAATGTGGCGCGGAATGGCAATTAACCCCTCCATTTGCCGGCCACTGATCTCTGCTTTTACAAAGCTGCCCATAAGCAGTGGCTCACCGTTGCTTTCGATGCCGTAGGGGTCATTCACATTGGCAATAGCAAACAGTACTCTGCTGCGTTCATCCAGCACGCCTTCAGTGCGAACTATCGTGCCGCTCCAGGTGCCACCGAGTTCATTTTCCAAGGTAACCTGCGGGGTTTCAGTCGAATTGCTATCAGGTAGGTTTAAGTAGTTGAGACGGTCGGCTGGAAGCGGCAGACGAACCTCTGCAATGTCGACGGCGAAGATCTGCCCAAGCTGGCTGCCAGAGCTAACGAATTGGCCAAGGTCAACGTTGCGCGCCTTAATAATGCCGCGATAAGGCGCGCGAATTTCGGTGCGATCCAAATTGTTTTTTGCGTGTGCAAGGTCAGCTCTAGCAGAGTCTAAGCGCGCCTGTGCTTCTTTTAGCTGGGGGAGCCGCAGTGCAAGGTAGCGCGCCTCTTTACTCGCATAGTTGCGTGGATACTTTTTAATATCCTCTTTCGCGACGGCTGCACGACCTTTTTCTTGTATCAAATTACTAAAAGAGGTCGCCACATTCGCCTCGGCACGCTTTACCTCTACCTCGTAATTACGCGGGTCGATACCTAATAATAAATCGTTTTTCTCTACTAAGCCGCCACTTTGAAACTGTGGGGCGACCGCCATTATTTTGCCGGACACTTCGGTAATTAAGATGGTTTCTGTACGCGGTTGAACCGTCCCCTGCGAGTTAACTGCGATAGATAAGGTTTGTTTTTCGGCAATCGCGACGTCGATGTTGAGTGCGGGTGGCGCGATAGTGACGGTTTCAGGAGGTGGTTTTAAGGCGAAGATGATGACTGCGATGACAAGAGAGGTGGCGATAACCGCTGCAGATAGTAAAGTTTGTTTCGATGGTTTTAACACACTGACGTTCTCTAATTGCGTGATGGCACCCAGGGTAATTTTCTGCGTAATTGGAAACGACATGTGCACGTGAGTTCGCGCGCACTGGGTGTCATGGTGGGCCTATTGTATCGTTATCTGCGTAGCGATGTTGTGAAAACTTGTTAATCCGCACGCAGCCAGTTCTCACCTGTGTCGGCTTCGTTTGGCAAAGAAATTCGCGGTGTCCAGTCTAGCCATTGTTGGTCGACTGATTGATGCAGCACAAAATTATTGCCGTCGCTGACAAGGGGTCCTAATTCGTCGCCACCGGGAGTCGCAAAGGCAATTCCGCCCTCCAGCAGTGACTCAATGGATTTACTGCGTATTGTGGCGCCACTAAACAGACCGAATTTGACGGCGATACCACTTGAGTTCCAAAACTGGGAGTTCTCTCTCACCAGGCTGGCATAGCGAGGCTCGATATTGATGTGGATGAGGGTTTGGCTTGCATCCTCAGCCAATTCATAGCCAAACACTTCGCCTACCGGAATGTCGCGGTAAAAAACCTTTACACCCTCCTTTATGGACCCGCGTTGGGCGGCAGTGAGGATTAAGTTCAGGCCATTGCTGGGTTTGCTTAACGGCGGTGGTTTATCTAAGGCGACGAAGTTGGTGGTGATGCTGCCGTAGCCAGGTCTAACACTTATATAGCTACCTGTTACCAAGGTCTCTAGGTTGCGTGTGCCAATCAGTCCCAGTTGCGGGCGCACTACCCAAAATTGACTGCCGGTGCGAGCGAGAGCCTTGGCCGAAGGCGCAAGCCGCGCACTCACTTTTACGCGATCCATATTGCTATCGAGCTCAACGGAAACAACATCACCTACCTTGATACCTTGGTATTTGATTTCAGTGCCTTTACTTATGTTACTGCCGGTGGCAAAAAATAAACTGATATCGCGCCCTTTCTCCGCGGAGGTGCTTTGGAAGTCTGGATAGAGCGTGAACCCCAGGCCTTCCCATGCCAGTTGTGGCTTGCTGACTTGTGGTGTGTGGAATGCGATGCCGCCTGCGACAATGGTGGCCAGCGAATCTGCTTGGATATCTAAGCCACCTAAGCCGCCGCTGATACTCAGGCCGCTGGCATTCCAAAATTGGGATTCGCGGTGCACAAGGGTGGCATAGCGTTCATGGATGAAGATGCCGATATTGACACCGTCTTTATCAAGGTCAACTGACTCAACTTGGCCAACCGCAATTTTACGATAGTAAATTTTGCTGCCAATACTGACGGAGCTTAGTTCATCGCTGCGTAGTGTTAGTCGCAAACCCGGTTGTTGAATGCGGCTGTCTGGCGCCTTGAGTAATGCGGTGTATTGATCTGGTGTTGCGCCACCTTTCCCCTCGACCTTCACATTGATATAGGGGCCGCCAATTAAGGCATCCAAACCGCTAACGCCGCTGCTGGAAACCTCGGGCTTCACTAGCCAAAAGTCAGTTTTCTCATTGAGGTAGCGATGATGCGGAGAGTAGATCGCAAGGTTCACTTTGGCGCCGAGGTTGGGATTGTTGTCGACAAACTTTAAGCTCTCAACTTTGCCTATATCCATACCCAATAAGCGCACATTGCTGCCGACGTTTAATCCGTCAGGGTTGCGGAAGTAAACGCTGACAATTTTGCTACCTTTAGCGCGATCTTGGTTTTTGAATAATTTGAATTGCGCGTTGTTATCGACAGCGCTGTCGTCCTTTGTGGGCGTGTCGAAGGCAATGCCGCCGGCTAAGATACTGGCCATTGAACCTGTTTCAATGTCGATACCTTGCAGGCCAGCGTTTATTTTAACGCCGCTATGGGCCCAAAATCGGGAACTGCTATTGACTAAATGGCTGTATTGCGGATCGATGCGTACATTTATTTCAATGCCGTCGTTACTAAGTTGGTAGCCCTCGATATCACCGACATCGATTTGTTGGTAAAGCACCGGTGCCCCAACCGACAAGGACCCAAGCTCAGCCGCGTTTAAAACCAAGCGAATGCCGGGTAAATTATTGGTTTGCGGTGGTGGTGTATTCAAGGCGACAAAGTGTTGTGCGACCTCGCCATCGCCGGGTTTAAAGCTTATATAATTGCCCGCCACTAGGGTGTCTAGGCCGGATACGCCGGAAAGAGAGATCTGCGGCTTCACTAGCCAAAACTCGGTGTTTTTCTTAATCAGGGGTTCTATCTGGCGGGAGAGTTCGAGGGTGGCGGTGACCCCTTCGAGATCGTCATCGAGCTGTAAACCTTGCACTTGACCAACATTGATCCCCTGATAAATGACTGGGGTTTTACCGACATTAATACCGCTGCCATTGTCGAAGGCGACGGTGACGCTAAGCCCGCTGTCATTTAGGCTTTTGTACATCAGCCATACCGCGATGCCTAAGGCGATAAGTGGCAGCAGCCAAATAGCAGATAGTCCGCGCTTTGGCGCGATGACAGCGGACGATATATTGCGATCATTCATCATCTAAGTCCCATATTAAGCGCGGGTCAAAACTGTTTGCGGCCAGAAGAGTGAGTACTACCACGGCGGCGAAGGCAGTGGCGGCGGGGCCACTCTCTACGGTGGCAATATTGCCGAGGTGTACCAGTGTGACCAAAATCGAGATCATGAATAAATCTAGCATGGACCAGCGGCCGATAAAGTGGATAAAGCGGTAAAGTACGGTGCACTGCTGGCGATTTAGCGGCAACTGTAGTTGCACGACGAGCATTAAAATAATCAGAATCACGAGCTTCAATACCGGCACTGCGATACTGGCGATAAACACAATTGCGGCAATGGCTTGCAGATCTGATACCCATAGTTTTACTACGCCGGACATGATCGTGTCGGGGTCGCCCTGTCCAAAGCTAATTACAGTGAGTATGGGTAAAATGTTCGCAGGTAGTAATAAGGCGATGGCGGCCACGGTGTAGGCCCAGCTGCGCTGTAAACTTTGCGGCTTACGAAAGCTCAGCGCGACGTTGCAGCGGGGGCAGCTAGCTACCGAGTTGTCCCCTAGATCTGGCAGGTGGCTGAGTTTACCGCACTCCGTGCAGCGCGCTATGCCGCGTTGTTGGGCGTTAATGGTCATGCCGGTTTATTTTGCTCCCAGTGCTGCCAAGCTTGTTCTTCGTAGAAATATTGGCTGCTTAAAATAACACAGAGCAGAAGCGCACATAGGCAATAGGTGCCGCCAGACACGCTCACATCGCCGTCGTGCATCATTTTGACATAGGCGACAATAATCCCCATTGCGTAAACCTCAAGCATACTCCAGCTTTGCATCCAGCATTTGTATTTGAGCCACTGCGGGAAATGAGGCGGAAAATGATTCAGTCGAATACTCAAACACACTACCGCGGTGAGCAGTAAATGCATTAGCGGGGCAATGAGCGAGCACAGCAAAATTAATATTGCGAGCATCTTCTCCTGCTCAATCCACATGCGATAAATACCGCCGATTAGAGAATTGCTGCCATTCTGCCCGACCATGCTGAATTTTAGGATTGGCAGCGTAATGGCGGGGTAAAATAATATCAGGCCACTGATGGCCGCAGCGAAACTAATCGTGTCAGTATGCTTGGCCGAGTGCCATAGCACCGCTTTGCAGCGCGGGCAGCGACCTTCCATGCGATGATCGTCCTGCGTAGTTTGCAACAGTAAATCGCAGTCGGGGCAGGCGGTCAGTTGTTGAGGTATGTGACTGGCTTCGGTCATAGAAATACGTTATTGCAGTGGCGCGAAAAGATAGGCACAACGACTCAAAATGCGACGTTGGAGTGACCATTGCGCCACTTCCCTAGGCAGCAATTGAGTGCATTTTTGAAAATCGTCGTTCAGCATATCTTCCATTTTCTTAGCAAATTCTGTGCTGTGATTGATAACACAGAGTTCAAAATTGAGGCGAAAGGAACGGTTATCTAAATTGGCCGTGCCGACTACGCTGATATCATCATCTACTAACATGACTTTCTGATGCAAGAAACCGTCTTGGTAGTAATAAAACTGTACACCCCGGTCGAGGGTTTCTTTGATTGCGGTATAAGAAGAAAGTTGAATTATAAGCTTGTCGGGTTTCGCGGGGAGCATAATTCTCACGTCGACCCCGCGCATGGCCGCTAGCTGTAAAGCATGAATCACCGGTGCGTCGGGAACAAAATAGGGGCTCACAATCCATAGCCGCTGCCTTGCTTGATGGATCATATTTAAGAAGTACAGGGCGCAGCTGTCGGTATTGTCGGCGGGACCAGTGGCGAGTACTAAGGTATTTAACCGCCCCTCTGCTTGACTCGTCTGCCAGCTCAATTTTGGCAGAGACTCTTTCGCCCAAAACCAGTCTTCGGCGAAGGCCAGTTGCACCGCAAGCACCGCTGGTCCGGTAATGGCGATGCCAGTGTCGCGCCACGGGGTGAGTACTGGGTGCATGTCTCGATACTCATCGCCAATATTCATGCCGCCGATAAATGCGTAGTTGCCGTCGCAAATAACAATTTTGCGATGGTTGCGAAAATTAAGTTGCAGGCGATTTCCCAAGCCCTTGGTGCTGTTGAAGGGGATTATATTCACGCCGCGTACACTCAAGTTTTGTACATACTGCCTGCCGAGCTTGAGACTGCCAATTTCGTCATAGACGACGTAAATGTTCAGGCCTTGCTGAGCCTTTTTAATCAGTAGTTCAGCTAGGTCTTTGCCGATTTGATCATCGCGAATAATGTAAAATTCGAGCAAGATATAGTCTGTTGCCGCGTCAATTCGGGTGAATATTTCATTAAATGCGGCTTTGCCGTTGATCAAGAACTGGCATTCATTGCCGGAGCAAAATGGCAGGGTAGTGAGTTGCTCTAGGGCAATTAGTCGAGGGTCATTGCTGCTCGACTCTGCTCCGAAGGCTGGGAAATTTCTGAGTAAGTCGTGTGCGACCTCATCAATTTCCAAGTGACTGTGGCGTTTTGCAAGGGCATAACCGCGGAATTTTCGGCGACCAAAAATCCAGTATAGGGGGACGAATACCGGGGGGAAGCCCACTAAAACGATAGCCCACGCTACGGCGCCTTGCGCAGTTCGCGTTTTTAATATGGCTTCTAAGGCCGAGAGCACACCGAGTATGGCAAAAATGGCCGCAAGCAGCGCACCTAAACCAGCGATATTGCCAGTGAGCCAGCTCCAAATTTCTTGCGGGCTGAACATCGTCATGCTGTATTGCTGCCCTTCAATTATTTTTTATGGATTTTTGCACTTAGTTCCTAACCTTCCCCTAGCGCTACATTATGAACACGCTAATGCGGATAAGTTGTGGCACAGCTTACATTGTAGCGGATCTGCTAGCCTAAGAATTTGGCGTTGTCGTCCTGATAGACTATGCCGTGTTTTTAAGCTCGAGTGATAAAGTCATCTTAGAACCCCGAGTTATTACATCCGATCTGCTTTTGTGAATGCTACGGCATTGTAAAGTAAGGAGTCGGCCAAGCACTGGAGCATATATGACCACCGTTTTTAAACAGCCCAAAGATCTGATTTCCGCGGTAGGTAGCGCGCTGGGAAGCAGTGACTGGTTAGAGATAGATCAGCAGCGTATCAATCTATTTGCCGACGCGACTGGCGATCATCAGTGGATACACGTTGATCCAGAGCGGGCAAAAGATGGCCCATTTGGTAAGTGTATTGCTCACGGTTACTTAACGCTGTCTCTTGTTAACCTGTTTTTGCCACAGATAATTGATGTTCAGGGTGTTTCGATGGGCGTCAACGTGGGCTGTGACCGTATTCGGTTTCCGTCCCCTGTGCCAGTGGGCTCGCGAGTGCGCGGTAACGGCGAGTTAGTATCGGTTGAGGAAATAAAGGGCGCGATCCAGTCGGTGGTTAGGGTCACGGTGGAGATTGAAGGCAGCGACAGGCCGGCCTGCGTTGCCGATACAATTAGCCGTTATTTCCCCGCCTAGTATTTGCGCCCATATCGACGTCTTACACCGATGGCGGTGAGCTTTTTTGTCACCGCCGAGTGATTGCTGCGGTTAGTGTGTTCTTTTGTGAGCCGGCGTAAAGTGACCTTATGTCTGCGATAAGGTGCCGTGCCATGAATCCACTTCCCTACTCTTTAATTGATTGCGATAACCACTACTACGAACCTGACGACTGCTTTAGTCGTCATATCGAATCGAAATTTCGCGATCGCACAGTATGGGTAGAGCGTGAGCGCGACGATGGCTTCGGGGTAATGAAGCTGGGGGAAGAGCGATTAAATTTCTTTAGCGTAGGCGTAGGGGATTACGTGGGGCCGCCAGGTGCCATGAAGGCCTTTTTCAAAGGCGATGTTGATACCGGCGGCGCCGTTAATGCCAATGCCATTCGCGCTATCGATTGTCCAGAATTTATCAATAAAGCAGCACGCCTTAAGCGCATGGATGAGCAGGGCGTAGAGGCCTGTGTGATGATTCCAACCTTGGGCTGCGGTGTCGAATACCAGCTTCGCAAGCCTCAACACCGCAATATCGCCTACCCGAGTATTCGTGCATTTAACCGTTGGGTAGCCGAAGACTGGGGCTGGGGCGGCGACGGCCGAGTTTTTTCAACGGCCATGATGAGTTTGCTGGACGTCGGCCAGGCATTGCTGGAACTGGAGCGCATATTAAAAGAAGGCTGCCGCTTAGTTCATATTAATACTGGCCCCATTGAGGGGCGTTCGCCAGCTGATCCGCATTTTGATCCCTTTTGGGCGAGAGTCCAGGAGGCGGGTGTGATCGTGACTTACCATATCGGTAGTGGCCCTTTTACAGAGCTGTATGCAGCGCCGTGGGGCGAGCCAGCGAACCCACCGTCGCATCGCTTTACGGCTTTTAATATGTTTGTTGGCATGGGGGAGCGGACGGTGGTCGATCAGCTTGCCGCGACCATATTCCAAAACCTGTTTGGTCGCTTCCCACGCTTGCAGTTTCTCATTGTGGAATTTGGTGCGGCGTGGCTACCGCATTTGCTCAAAACGATGGATAAGATTTACCGGCTTGGTGACCATAAAAGCCGCTGGCCATACGGAAAACCGGGGCTTCCCAGCGAGGTATTTCGCCAGCACTTTAAAATTGTGCCTTTTCACGAGGATGACTTCGGCCGCATTGCGAAAAGCGCTGGGGTGGAGACTATCGTCAATGGCTCAGACTACCCGCACCCGGAGGGGCTGTTGTGGCCCTCTGAAATGACAGAGGAAATGAACGGGTTTTCGGAGTCTGAAATACATCAAATGATGAGAACAAATGCGGCAAAAATGCTAGGTATCGGCAGCTAAGTAGGGTCGTTTTATTACTTTTTGTTATGAAATAGCTTGGTGGTTGAAGCGCTTTGATCTAGAACGGGGGGGATGAATTAAGCTAGGGCTATGGTATAACAGAATTATTGGCACGGATGCTATAGGTTAAATTACGTATTTTGGTGTGAATTTATATATAGCATGGAGTTTGTCAATGGATTTGACGCATGGCAGTGTACTACTTGGTGATCGGGAATTGTTATCTGATGTTCCCATGTATATCTCCTCAAGCCGCAATTATGTGAAGTGGGGCGGTTGCCTACACCTGAATAAACAGATTAGCGAACGTTTAGACGGAACAGAATACCGAATCCGCCTGCGTGACGGACGCTTGGGTGAAATTCGTATTCGGAAAGTCGTCAATACCAATGGTTCATTGCATGTAGAACTGCTCTTTGAGGGCTTGGGGCGCTTGGATGCTGAGGTAGCTTAAGCTTGCCTGCGAGAGGCAGCGGTCGCACCTGCAGTGATAATGTGAATTCCTAGCGTCTAAATTCCTGTGTGACTTTATTTCCCTCGGCGGTTGATCCCAAGCTCAACCTCTTTATGTTTTTGAATAGCGCGAACTCCCTGTCTTAATATAATGTCCGCTACACCCCGTCGAATCTCCGCAGGCTCAATGATATCTGTTAGATTGTTTTATCTGCGGCGTCTTTTGTGGGCAGTTGAATCCAATTGTCGCAGTCAGTGTTAGTAGTGCATCTCGCAAAATAATTAGAATGGTAGCGGCATAGTGTATAAAGGCGAGCGTTTTAACGGGGTTTCCCATTTGCTTGGCGTGTGCGCGGCGCTGATTGGCAGTGTGGCGCTGATTGTGCCTGCGGTGCAAAGTGGCGATGTATGGAAAATATTGGGATTTTCAGTGTACTGCTCTTCCCTGTTTGCCCTCTATCTGTTTTCTACCTTGTACCACAGCACCTGGGGGCCTCATAAAGCGCTCTATCGGCAGCTTGATCACTTGGCTATCTACCTTCTTATCGCCGGAACCTACACACCGTTTTTAGTCGTGACACTCCGTGATGCTGGCGGTTGGTGGATGTTCGCGCTGATTTGGTCACTGGCGGCGGTCGGTATGATTTTAGAAGTTATCCCCAAAGCGGGGCGGCGTGCGTGGTCGATCGCGGTGTATCTATTGATGGGCTGGCTTGCCATTTTCTTGATTAAGCCTTTGGGAAGCGCCTTACCTGCGGGTGGCTTTAACTTGCTTTTGGCGGGTGGGGTTGCCTACACCGCGGGTATTGTCTTTTATGTTTTTGACAAAAAGGTCACTCATTTTCACGGTGTGTGGCACCTATTCGTGTTGGCGGGGAGTGTATGCCATTTCTTCACCATCTATTACTATGTCGCCTGAATAGTATATTGGCTGAGGATCTAATATTTTGATTTTATGCCGTATTGTCATGGCTTTTGGTCTGTTAAATGGACTTTTCTTAGCGACCGCGCTGTTTGTGCCTCTCGCCTTCAATAGTCATATTTATGGCTGGCAACAGGCATCATCGCTCATGATTTTGCATGCCTTCGTAACTGCGGCGATGCTGTACGCGGCGGTCGAAAAACAGCGTGGCAGCGCGCTAGGGCTAAAGGCATTCCCCGCGTCAATTATGAGCTACATCCTCTGGTTGTGTATGGTTTTGCGCTGGTTGGCACTCTAGTCTCCTTTCAATGGTATTAAGGAATATCTCAAAATGTTGTCATGTACGATGGAGCCTCGGTTCTGCGAAACGGATGCGCTGGGGCATATAAATAATACGGTGGTACCGATGTGGTTTGAGACTGCGCGGGGTCCGGTTTTTGAGGTGTTTAATCCAGGTCAGGATTTAAGCAAGTGGAACGTTATTCTGCGCAAAATCGATGTCGATTTTATCGCGCAGATCTACCACGGGCATTCAGTCGAAATCAGAACCCGTGTTGGGCACGTTGGGATTTCTTCGTTTGTCTGTGAGCACGAAGCGTGGCAGCGTGGCGAACTGGTCGCCAAGGGCACTGCGGTCATGATTTATTTCGATTTTGCTCAACAGTGTAAACAGGAAATTCCGGCTGCCTTGCGCGCAGAGTTGGAAAAACTGAGTTGATAGCAAGGTTTCGCTGCGTCTTCTAGGCGGCAATGCCAAAAAAGGCCAAAGGTTTCAGGGTATTTGTAGTCGCATGCCGGTATAATGCGGCCTCAACGCCATATCTGCGTTCGGCCGAGTGTGAGGTCTAATGTTGCGGCGACTCTTGCATTTTTTACGGTAGCGATTATGCCCTCTGATACGGCCGCGGCAGCGGAAACTATTACTTTTGATGATTTGGGCTTAGCGCCCATGGTACTGGCCGCGGTTAAAGCGGTTGGTTACGAAACACCCTCGCCAATTCAGGCGGCGACTATTCCCTTTATTCTGGCTGGCCGAGATCTCGTTGGTCAGGCGCAAACCGGTACAGGCAAAACGGCGGCGTTCGCGCTTCCCCTGTTGTCTCGCCTCGACGTAAACAGTCGTCGTACCCAAGCTCTAATTTTGGCCCCAACACGTGAGTTAGCTATCCAGGTAGCGGAAGCGCTGCAAAGCTACGCGTCGCATATGCCCGGTTTTCAGGTGCTTCCTATATATGGTGGGCAAGACTATCGCGGCCAATTAGCGGCGCTTAAACGCGGCGTACAGGTTGTTGTGGGTACACCCGGACGAGTAATGGACCACATGCGTCGCGGCACGCTTAAACTCGATGACCTGAGTCATTTGGTGCTAGATGAAGCTGACGAAATGCTGCGTATGGGCTTTATCGATGACGTTGAATGGATCATGTCGCAAATGCCAGAGAAGCGTCAAATAGCGCTGTTCTCTGCCACTATGCCGTCAGCGATTCGTCGCATCGCGACGACCTATTTGAATAACCCCGAGCACGTGACTATTCAAACTAAAACCTCCACCGCCGTGACTATTCGTCAGCGTTATTGGATGGCGCGCGGTTTGAATAAGCTCGATGCTTTGACCCGCATTTTGGAAGCCGAACCCTTTGATGGCATGATTATTTTCGTGCGGACCAAGCTGGTAACCACCGAGCTGGCAGAAAAATTACAGGCGCGCGGATATACAGCTGCGGCACTGAACGGCGATATCGCGCAGGCCCAGCGTGAGCGCACCGTTGAGCAACTTAAAAACGGCCGTTTAGATATTGTTATCGCGACGGATGTTGCCGCTCGCGGTTTGGACGTCGAGCGTATTAGTCACGTTATTAACTACGATATTCCACACGACACGGAAGCCTACGTTCACCGCATTGGCCGTACCGGCCGCGCTGGACGCAGCGGCGATGCGATTTTGTTTGTCGCGCCGCGTGAAAAACGGATGTTGCAGGCAATCGAACGCGCAACTCGGCAATCTATTGAAGAGATGGGCTTGCCAACTGCAGAGAATATCAACGCTCTGCGCGTTGATCGCTTCATGCAAAAGATCACTGACACCCTCGCCGGCACAGACCTGAGCTTCTTCCGCAAAATGCTGCAGGAATACGTCTCTAAACATGACGTGTCAGAAATGGACGTGGCGGCGGCGTTGGCTAGCCAGTTGCAGGGTGACAAACCTTTACTCGTTAAAGACGCACCTAAGCTCATGACCGAAGCGCGCAGCCGTGACAAGCTGAGCACCACCGGTGGCAAGCGCGCGCCAGATTCAAGTTTGCTGCGTTACCGTTTGGAAGTAGGCCGTCAGCACGGTGTGAGCGCGGGCAATATCGTCGGCGCAATCGCCAACGAAGCGAATATTGATAGCGCGCACATTGGCCGTATTTCAATCTACCCAGAATTCAGCACCGTCGATTTACCTGCAGACTTACCTGAAGGTGCAATGGCGTGTTTGAAAACAACCCGCGTCGCTGGACAGGCTTTAAATATCTCTGTTCACGAAGGCGGCGATATGCCTATTGAGCGCGAGCGTCCACGCAAGCCTCGCATCAGCAAATCCGGTGATGTTAAAGGTGGTCGCAAGCCGGTGAGCAAAGTGACGAAGGCAAAACCCAAGTCTTCAGCGCCACGAGAAAAACGCGGCAAGCTATAAACCGTCATCACCTTTGTTTACACTCTTTCCGAATTATTAAGGCGAGAGTGTAAACGTGGCTTGGCGCGTATTTCTGCAATTCCTCTATTTGGGCTGTATTAGTTTTGGCGGCCCTGCAGCACACATCGGCTATTTCAGAACGGTTTTTGTAGAGCGCAAGGCCTGGCTCAACGAACAGGAATTTGCCGCCGATCTTGCTCTATGCCAGTTTTTGCCAGGCCCATCCTCCAGTCAGCTTGGTTACGCTATTGCTTGTCGGCGCGGCGGCATTGCGGCCGGCGTCGCGGCCTTTATTGGTTTCACGCTGCCTTCCTTTTTGCTTATGGTTGCGCTTGCCGTTTGGCAGCTCGAATTGGTACAGGGTTCGCTCCAATATGGTGTGGTCAGCGGTTTAAAGTTACTGGCGGTCGTTGTGGTGGCGGATGCGGTGTGGGGAATGGCGCAGCAGAGCTGCCGTAGCCCGCTGACTATTGCTGTGGCCGTGTTTAGTGCCGTAGTCTTGAGTTTGGTGATGAGTCCATTGTGGCAAATAAGCTTAATGGTGATTGCCGCTAGTCTTATGGCGTGGCGTGGGCTGCCGACACGGCATAGCAGTTTAATGAAAGTCGATTCTATTTTCGTGGCTTGCATGCTCGTTTTTCTTCTGCTCGTCGCCGTTTGTGTTTTATTTTCTGACAGTATCTTTGCGATTTTTTATCAGGCAGGCAGTTTGGTGTTCGGCGGTGGTCACGTGGTGTTGCCGCTGTTAGAGCCTCTGCTTAATGGTGGCGTAAGCAACGACCAGTTTCTTTTGGGCTACGCTGCTGCTCAGGCAGTACCAGGACCGATGTTTTCATTTGCCGCCTATCTGGGTGCAGTCCTGCGCCCTGACGCACCTTTGTACTACGCCCTTGTCGCAACTCTCGCAGTATTCACTCCAGGTTTTGTATTGCTCACTGGTATAAGGGGTATTTGGCAGCAGCTATCTGCTCGGCCTAGAGTGATTGCAGCTATCGCTGGGGTAAATGCCGTGGCGGTGGGTATGCTAGCTGCCGCTTGGATCAACCCTGTGTTCAGCAGCGCTCCGCACGATGTGATTGCGCTGGGCTTGGCCGTGGTTGGGTATATTGCGGTGCGGAGTAAACGGGTGCCGATCCTGTTACTGGTAGTGGTATTCTCGGCATGTGGTGCGATCCTATATTCAGCGTGAGCTACCATTAAGAAAGGCAGTAGGCTTTAGTTATCGCGCCAGAATATTCACTAGCGCCGTAGCTGGTGCCGAGAGTTCGAAGTCCTGGCGGTAAGCGCAGCAAACGTTTAACTTATCTGCAGTGGTAAAGGCGAGAATATTGAAACGCTTTAAAAACTCCTTATTTCCTAAATATGCTTGGCCAACGGTGGCGACAGCGTCCGTGGCAGCTACAACTTCGCATGCCAAGGGGAAGTGGCCAATAATATGGGTTGGATGATCACTGGGGATTTCAGTTTCTCCGAATAGGCGATTAGTGATCTCAGGTGATGAGCCATCTCGTTCTGGTAGCACAAGGGGGTAATGTAAAATGTGCTTCGACGTCACCGTGCGCTTTTTACTTAGGGGATGATCGCGGCGAGTGAAAAAATACGCATCGAAAGGCTTAAGTGGCACAATTTTGAATTCCCGTTTTTCTTCAAGGGCACGAGTTGGCCCTATGATAAGATCTGAATCGCCTGTTCTTAAATGACTAATTGCCTCACCTGTAGAAACCGACTTCACATCGACTTTTAATTGCGGGTAGTGCGCCAGTAACTGCGGCAAGGCTGGGTTCATTAGGGTGATTAGGGGCGGTGGCGAAATGCATACCCGCAAATGTGCTTCGCGGTATTCTCGGAATTCCCTAGCATCCATATCAAGGCGTTCGATGTCGGCAAGAATGCGTGCGGCGCGATCAATAATGCTGCGTCCTTGCTGCGTTGCGATTACCCCGCGTGCGCGGCGTTCGAAGAGAATTACTCCCAGCTCTTTTTCTACCTCCGCGACGGTTCTGGTTAAGCTTGGCTGCGATACGTGAATCGCGGCGGCAGCGGCAGTCATTGAGCCAAAGCGATCAACTGCCACAATGTAGCGAAGTTTGGTGGTATTCAAAGGTATACGTTTTCCAAATATTACAGGGAAAATAGTATTGGACTGAATATTTGATACGTTGTCAAATGAAGTGATATGTAAATCCCATTGAATAAGCAAGGAGCTACACCTGCATGCGTCCCTATACTGAAATTACCGCAGAAATAGATAATGCTCCCGCTGGGCCGCAAATTGCTGCACTGTTTGATTTCGACGGCACGATCATCGCCGGATATTCAGTTTTTAGTTTTCTTCGCGAGCAGGTACGGCGCGGAGATCTAGCACCTTCAGAGATAGTGGCAACCGTTGATGCGGTTGCGCGTTTCGGCCTCGGTAAAAAAGATTTTGCAACGCTTATGACGCTGTCAGCGCAAAGCATGAAAGGGCTTAAAGAAGATGATTATCTGGATGTTGCACAGAAAATATTTGAACGGGATTTAGCGAAAAAGATCTTCCCTGAAACCAGAGCGCTGATCGAGGCTCATATGCGCAAAGGTCATACAGTTGCGATCATCTCCTCTGCCACACCTTATCAAGTGACGCCCTGTGCTAACTATCTCGGTATCGACAAGGTGTCCTGCAGTACCATAGAAGTGAAGAATGGCATTTTTACTGGCGAACTGGGTGGCCCATTGTGTTTTGGTGTTGGCAAAGTAGATGCAGCACTTGCCATTGCTAAGGAACATGATGTCGACTTGGCAGATAGCTATTTTTACTCAGACAGTACTGACGACATAGAGCTTTTAGAATATGTCGGCAAGCCCCGCCCGTTGAATCCAAGTACTAAATTGCGAGAAATTGCCGGAGAACGCGGTTGGCCGATGCGGACATTTCACAGCCGGTCAAGCCGTAGCTCAGCGATAGGCCTGACACGAAATATCGCCAGTAAAGTCAGTCTGGTCGGTTCGGTGCTAGCAGGTCTTCCAATATGGGCCCTAACCGGTTCCAAGCAGGAGGCGCGAAATTTTTCGATGTCTTTGTTCGCGGATATATCTAGCGCCGTTACCGGCCTCAAACTCGATATTGTTGGCGAACAGAATCTTTGGGCGGCGCGACCCGCTGTGTTTATTTTTAATCATCAAAGCGATATCGATGTCATGATCTGTGCCAAGCTTTTGCGCCGCAACTTTGCCGGTGTGGGTAAAGCTGAGATAAAGCAGATGCCGCTGATCGGCATGGCAATGGAATACTCGGGTATTGTATTGATTAATCGCAGCGACAGTAGAAGCGCAATTAAGGCGATGGAGCCCTTAATTGATAGAATCCGAAATGAGCGTATTTCAGTGGCGATGGCCCCTGAGGGCACGCGAACCCATTCAAAGCACCCTAAGCCATTTAAAAAAGGGGCATTTCACGTGGCCATGCAGGCAGGTGTCCCGATCATTCCCATTGTGATTCACAATGCCATGGACGTATCGCCTAAGGGCGATAGTGTGTATTACCCCGGCACTGTTGAGGTGGAAGTACTTGCTCCCGTCGATACCAGTCGTTGGACGACGGCAAATCTCGATAAGCAAATTGCAAAAATTGAAGCGCTTTACCGAACTACTTTGGACAAGTCGACCGCGGTTGAGTAGTTTTCAGAAATGATATTTCAGAATGCCCTTATTATAGCGCTTGGATTGGGTGGTTTACCTCCCCATCACAATGACATTAGGTGATAGCCGCAATGGAACAAATAAAACCGCAAGATGCACAGTTTTTATATACCGAAACAGACGATAATTTTAATCACATCACACTGCTACTTAATTTTGACGGTGCGTCAGAAAAAAGTGGTGGTGCCTTAGATTTTGAAAACTTGAAATTATTTTTCCAGAAAAAATTAAAACATCATCCTGTGTATTGCCATCGTTTGGTGAGATTGCCCGCAGAGTTAGATTATCCCTATTGGATCGTCGATGAGCTGTTTGAACCGGATGCGCATTTTAGTATAAGTCCGCTTCCCGCACCGGGCATGTGGCCGGAACTAAGGGCTGCGACCTGCGATCTTCATTCACAAGCGATGGATATGAATCGTCCGCTATGGGACGTAACAATATTTTCCGACGTTAATTGCAATGGCGAGATTAAAGGCGGTTTTACTGTTGCGGTCAGGTTGCATCATGTCGCGGTAGACGGTATTGGCCTGCTAAAGATTTTGGCGAATATGGCCATGCCGTTAAGCGAAGCTGACGACGAACTCGATAACGAAATTAGCGATGATAACGCTATGATGTCGTGGACGAATTTAGCCGGTCGAGCGCTTAAAAACCGCTTTCGTCACACCGTAAACCTCGCTGGTACGCTGTTGAAAGGGACTTCCGTGGTTGCACCTACGGCGCGCCGATTTCTTAAGACCAAACCGTCGGAAAGGATGCGCGTGCATCCCACTCGATTTAATTCCAGTGTCGGTGGTGACAAAATATTTGATGTTATTAATGTAGATCTTAAAGCGCTCAGTGCCATGCGCTGCTTATATTCTGGCGCAACGGTTAATGACGTAGTGCTTGCGGTTTGCTCCGGCGCATTACGACGCTATTTGCAAGCTCACAATGAGCTTACATCGACGCCTGTGGTTGCGTGGATACCTGTTAATGCCAGAAGCGTGGCCTCGACGGGCGAGCGTGATAGCGGTAATAATTTAAGTGCATTTACTGCGCCAATCTATACAAATATTGCCGATCCCGTGGCTAGATTGGCCAAAATAGTTGCGGCGACCCAAAGTGGAAAGGGCGGGAGTTCGGCAGCAGGCCTTCTTTTAAATGTGACTAAGTGCTTACCGGCGACCGAGCAATACTTGTTCTCGCGGGTAATAAATGCGACCTCTGCTGCCAGTTCAACTTGTAACTTATTTGTATCCAATGTGCCGGGCCCCGCTCACAGCGTTCACATCGCAGGGCATCGTTTAGAAAGTTTGGCGGGCTTGCCACCCTTGGGAGAAGGCATGGGCCTTTTCATCGCGACGCCAAGTTATAATGGCAGATTGTATTTCAATGTTATTTCGACGGCGGCGATTTTGCCGGATATTGAATTTTTTATGACATGCCTGCAGGATTCCTTCGCTGAGCTGCAATCCGTGATGAAGGCGTGAGATCGAATATGAATTATATTGTTGTCAGCGGTCGAGTGTCGCTGGGGCAGCTGAATTTGCCTCTATTCTTGAATAAACGGGCTTAGTAGATTTTTATGAGTATTGAAGATCAAAAGAGCGGCGAGCTTATTCGTCGGCAAGTCATGGGTAGCGCTCATGTGGATGCCTCCTTGGGCAATGCCACCGATTTTGATATGCCGCTGCAAGAGGCGGCGATGGAACATGCGTGGGGAGGGGTTTGGACACGTGATGGCCTAGATTACAAAACCCGCAGTATCGTCACCGTTTCTATGCTTATTGCTTTGCAGGCACACGGAGAGCTAAAGGGCCATGTGCGCGGCGCACTCAATAATGGGGTGAGTCCAGAAGAAATTCGTGAAATTATTATTCACGCGTCGGCTTATTGCGGCTTTCCCGCGTCTCTTTCTGCAATGCGAGTGGCGAGAGAAGTGATCGACAGCTACCAAGTTTAGTGCTGTGTAGCATTTATTAGGCGTCGATAGGTTTGCATAAACCCATTGTTTGAAGTGGGTTTATGCAAATGATGGTGCGGGTTTAGCTATGATAAAAATTACGTGTAATTGATCCTCTGGTGGTGCTTTCAAAATATAACTGAGAACTCGTTTTCTGCTCTAAATCATTTAGACGGGTTGATCAGGAATTTCCTGCCGGTCGCTTGCTGGCTATATGCCGCAACGGTGTCTTTGTCTAATGCCTCGCTTAAAGAAATCTCGTCGCTGTAGTGACTTTTAAATGTCGTGTGTAGTTCGTCCGCGACACGCTGACGCAGTACCATGGTTTTTTCTAAGCCGATTTTTTGCGTAAACGGCGTAAGAAGCCAGCCGTTGATACCCCAGCTAAATCCAAAATTGCGACTAATATAGGTTGGCGAGATATCCAAGCCGCCATAAATATACAGTTGCTTGAACGTAGTCGATCCATACGGACCTGGCCGCGCCACGTCTTTCAATGCCGCTTTTTCCATGCAACTGAGGATTCGGCTACCTAGGTCGCCACCGCCGGTGGCATCGAAGGCGATGTAGGCCCCAGTTTCTTCAAGAGCAGCGGTTAGATCGGCCATAAAAGTATCTTCACTGGTATTGCAGACATATTTTGCGCCCAGGGATTTTAATAATTCAGCTTGCTCTTTTTTCCGCACAATATTGACCAGGTCGATACCGTCCTCGAGACAAATCCGGTTTAGCATTTGCCCTAAGTTTGATGCGGCTGCAGTGTGAATAATGGCTTTGTAGCCCTCCATGCGCATCGTTTCCACAAATCCCAGTGCGGTGAGCGGGTTAACAAAGCAAGAGGCGGCATCCCGCGCAGTAGTGCCTTGGTTCATGGGCATACATTGCATGACATTTACTGTTCGGTACTGGCAGTAAAGAGCGCCGTCTAAAACAGCCACAATTTTCCCGAGTAGTGCCTGTGCTGCATCACTGCTGCCGGCTTTGATAACCGTACCTGCGCCCTCGTTGCCAACTGCAAGGGGTTTGCCTATTCTGGCCTGCACGCGGCTTTCGATACCCTTGCGTAGTTTGGCGGTGTAACGGGTGTCTTCGCCGCTGCCTGTGGTTACGCCTGTGCTAACATCTGCCGGCATGATGAGCGTGGCCTGATCAGAAGGGTTGATAGGGGTAGCCTCTATGCGCACGACGACCTCGTCCGGGCCGGGCTCGGTTATGGGGGCTGATTTTAGGAATAATTGCAGATGCCCATCGTCGGTCACCAGTGAGCGTAATTGCAGGCCTGAAGTATTGGTGTCGTTGCTCATGTTGAGAGTCCCTTGTTAGCTCAATTTCAATATGTTTTTTATATTGAGAATTACTATAGCGTATTATCAGCAGTGTAGTCGCTTCGCTTGCTATTGGTGGCAATGGAGCAAAGCATGTGGTTCTTGAACTGAGTCTAGGGTCTGTTGAGGTTTCATCATTACCACTGCTGGAGGCCATTTTTTCGTCTGGCGAGGCATAAGGAGTGCGGTTTGGTTATTCCAAATAAATGACTGAATAACGATGCCAGGCGGAAAAATGGCCCCAGCCCTTCGGGTTGTGCCTGAGAAAGCGCCACTTGTCGTTGCTCCTCGCTCATTTGGAGCAACCAAACCACACTCGTCGCGTCCCGGCGGGGCCCGCTAAATTGGCGCTTTCTCAGGCGCAACAGAGGCATGATGAAACCTCAACAGACCCTAAGCAATTACTTGAATGAGAGTGCATGAAAGATAATACTCCGAGACCTGTGTTTGGGCGTTTCCTTAAATTTTGGCGCGGCGTACATCAGCTTAGCCAGGAGGATCTTGCAGATCGTTTGAATAGCTCTCCGCGTCATATCAGCCGTCTCGAGAATGGCAATAGTCGGCCCAGTGAGACCATGGTACTTGATATTGCCCGTGCTCTAAGTCTTGGACGGCGGGATTTAACCCATCTTCTGATTGCGGCGGGCTTCGCTCCCCGAGAGGAGCGGGTAGACTTTAATGCCCCCGAACTCAAATGGCTTCGCAAAGCCTTGCTGATGAATTTGCGGGCTTTAGATCCGTTTCCGGCATCGGTGATAGACAGCTCGACAAATATCCTAATGGTTAATCGAGGCTGGGTACGTTTTTACTCGCGAATAGTGAGTGCAGAGGCGTTAACTTCGGTCACAAATTTTTATGACTTTATATTCAGTCACTCGGGCGCCGGTAATATTGTGAGTGATTGGCCAGATACCTTGTCGGCGATTCTCATGTCCATTCAGCAGACGGCCTTGTTTACCGGTGATGAAACGGCGCTTAACACGATAGAACGCCTGCAAGCCTACCCAAGCGCGCCAGCTGATTGGCGCCAGCGTGCCGCGCGTACAGAACCTATGGCGAGCTTTCGTGTGCAGCTGGATATCGAGGGCGAGTTAAAACGGTTTTTCAGCGTGGGGACGATGGTGGGTGCCCTGGGGCCAACCGCCTTTGCCTCTGAGCCGCAGCTAAGTATTGTGACCTTGTATCCCGAGGATGAGGCCTATGATTTTGGTGACTCATTAGATCACGACCTGGTGCATCCTCTGCTGTTTTATTAGCCGCTAGGCAGTGGATATTCGCCACCTGGACATTCGGTGTCGTGGTGGATGAATCTTTAGTTAACCAGAATGCCTGAAGAATCTTAATGAGGTCAGGCAATATGACAGCGGCAATCCTTTCTGAACGCGATATACAGTTCATGCTCTACGAGCTTTTTGATGCTGAGGGCTTAACTGCCAGGCCCCGCTATGCAGATCATTCTGTAGACACGTTTAATGCGGCAATCAATACAGCCCAGCATATTGCCAGCAAATATTTTGTTCCGATTCGCAAGAAGGTGGATGAACAACAACCCACCTTTGATGGCGAAAAAATTTCGATGATCCCGGAAATAAAAATCGCTGTTGATGCCGCCATTCAAGCCGGCTTTGTATCCTCTACGGCGGACTACGAATTCGGGGGAATGCAGTTACCCTTGCTGGTGTCTGCTGCGGCTAACGCATACTTGTGTGCCGCTGGCAGCACTACTATGGGCTACCTTGCCTTAACTTCTGCCAACGCTAGTCTTATTGAGCATCATGGTTCTGCCGAGCAAGTGGAGAAATGGGTGAAGCCCATGCGCAGCGGTCGGTTTGCCGGCACCATGGCGATGACCGAGTCGAGTGCTGGCTCAGGGCTAGCGGATTTGTTGACAAGCGCTGTGCCGGCGGACGATGGCAGCTACCGAATTAGTGGCAGCAAAATATTTATATCCGGAGGTGATCACGACCTCAACGAGAATATAGTGCATTTGGTTTTGGCGAGAATTAAAGGTGCGCCAGCGGGTGTGAAGGGGATTTCCCTGTTTATTGTTCCTAAAATACTTGTCAATGAAGATGGGACTTTGGGCGAGCGCAACGATGTGGCGTTGGCAGGGCTCTTTCACAAAATGGGTGGCCGTGGACAAACCTCTACGGCGCTGAACTTTGGCGAAAATGGCGGTGCTGTTGGCTATTTGCTGGGCGAAGCTAACCGCGGTCTTAGCTATATGTTTCATATGATGAACGAGGCGCGGGTTATGGTCGGCACCATTGCGGCCTGCACGGCGTTAACCGGATATCAATATTCATTGGACTATGCGCGGGAGCGTTTTCAAGGACGACTGCCGTCGAATAATGATCCACTGTCGGCGCCGGTGAGTATCATTGAGCACGCTGATGTGAGGCGCATGCTACTTGCCCAAAAAGCCTACTCGGAGGGCGCGTTTGCCCTCTGCCTGCTGGGTTCGCAGTTGGCGGATGATCGCCACACAGCCCTAAGCGAGGAGGCGCGTGTCAAAGCAGACACCTTACTAGATTTCTTAACGCCTATTATTAAAAGTTGGCCATCGGAATACGGCCCAAAATCAAATAGTTTGGCGATACAGGTGCTTGGTGGGCACGGCTATATCAATGAGCACCCGGTAGAAATGTTCTACCGCGACAACCGCCTTAACCCTATTCATGAGGGCACTACGGGCATCCAGTCACTTGATTTATTGGCTCGCAAATTGCCGATGAACGGGCAGGCGGGCTATTTATCTTGTCTAGCTGAAATACAAAAAGATATTGATGCGGCAATGTCGACTAATTTGTCGGGCCCAGCAATGCAGCTAAGCGAAGCAGTATCGGTACTCAAGAGCACCACCGAGTCCTTATTGCAGGCCATGATGACAAAGCCAATTGATCTGGTATTGGCGAATTCCGTCAGCTATTTAGATATGTTTGGCCACGTTGTGATAGCTTGGCTGTGGCTGCGTCAGGGCCTGGTTGCGCAGGCGGCAATGGCCGCTGAGCTTCATCAGTCTGATATGGATTTCTATCAGGGAAAGTTGCAGGCGATGACGTATTTTATGAATTTTGAATTGCCGTTAATTAATGTTTGGTCGATGCGCTTAATGGAGCTTGATGCGACGTTTTACGATATGAAAAATAATTGGTTTTAATAACGAGTAAAAGGAGACGTGGTGTGGCGACATTAATAGATAAACAGGATGTGCAGAATTATATTGGCTTCGAGCCTGAGGCCACCGACTGGCTGACGATAGACCAAAATAGAATAAATCAGTTTGCAGATTGCACGATCGATCATCAGTTTATTCATGTTGATCCAGAGCGAGCGAAAGACTCCCCCTTTGGCACCACCATCGCTCATGGCTTTCTCAGTCTGTCGATGCTGTCTTATTTTTCTGAACAGTACAGTATTCTGATCGATGGCTTTTATATGGGGATTAATTACGGTTTCGATAAAGTGCGATTTCTCTCGCCGGTCAAAGTTGGCAGTCGTATACGAGCAAAGGCCAAAATATTATCAATTGAAGAAATAAAGCCCGGTAACTTTAGGGTGAGTACCGAAGTCACCGTTGAAATAGAAGGTGAGGCTAAACCCGCCTTGGTTGCGGAATGGATCAGCGTGCAAATGGTCGCGTGAAGCGAATTGACGGGATAGTGAGCCCCGAAATTATTAGGAGAAAGTGATGAGTATTCGTTTTGATGGCCAAGTGGCAATAGTAACCGGTGCCGGAAATGGCTTGGGTCGCAGTCATGCAATCGCGCTGGCCGCCCGTGGCGCCAAAGTCGTTGTGAATGATTTAGGCGGCGCGCGCGATGGCGCGGGTTCGTCTTCTGCGGCTGCCAAAAGCGTAGTGGACGAGATTAAAGCCGCCGGTGGTGAAGCCATCGCGCACGGCGCCAACGTTGCAAACTACAGTGAAGTTGAAGACATGGTTCAGCAAGCGCTGAACGCCTGGGGACGCGTCGATATTTTGATTAATAACGCTGGTATTTTGCGTGATAAATCATTTACCAAAATGTCGATAGATGACTTTAAGTTGGTGATGGATGTTCATCTTATGGGCTCGGTAAACTGCACAAAAGCAGTGTGGGACCTCATGAAAGAACAGCAGTACGGTCGTATCGTGATGACCACGTCGTCGAGCGGACTGTATGGCAATTTCGGTCAGACCAACTACGGTGCGGCCAAGATGGCGGTGGTCGGCTTAATGAATACCTTGGGTTTAGAGGGCGCTAAATACAATGTCAGAATTAACGCCTTGGCACCCACAGCGGCAACGCGCATGACGGAAGATATCATGCCGGAAGAAATATTAGCCATGTTGGTGCCGGAAGCCGTAACTGCTGGTGCACTGATTCTCTGTCATGAGGGTGCGCCCAGTCGTCATATTTTATGTGCCGGTGGCGGAGGCTACGCAAGTTCAAAAATATTTGAAACCGAGGGTGTTTATTTAGAGCCAGCTCAGCAAACACCCGAGGCGGTAGCCGCGCATTGGGATGAGATTTGTAATACCGATAAACAAGCACCCTTGGACAATGGCGCTAAGCAGTCAGAGAAATTTTTACTGAAGGCCCAGGCATTTTTAGCGCAAGACAAGGCATAATTTTAAGTAAAAATTGCAAGATATTTGGAGTAAATATAATGAAAGAGGCAGTGATAGTATCGGCGGCGCGGACCCCGATAGGAAGAGCGTATCGCGGCGCATTTAATAATCTGGAGGCACCGTCATTATCGGCTTTTGCGATTAAAGCTGCGGTTGCGCGCTCTGGAGTAGACCCCAGAGAATTGGACGACTGCATAATGGGCGCCGCGATTCAGCAGGGTACCCAGACGATGAATTTCGGCCGCATTGCGGCAATGGCATCGGGTTTGCCGGTATCAGTCGGCGGCATGACAATTGATAGGCAGTGCTCCTCCGGTTTGATGGCGATTGCAACGGGTGCCAAGCAGATCATTTTAGATGGCGCACCGATGCTCGTTGCCGGTGGCTGCGAATCGATTTCATTGGTACAGAACGAACATATGAATATGCACCGCTTGGTTGATCCTGCTGCGATCGCCCACGTGCCAAATATTTATATGGCTATGCTGGATACCGCTGAGGTCGTGGCGAATCGCTACAATATTTCACGCGATGCCCAGGATGAATACGCGCTGCAGTCTCAGCAGAGAACTGCAGCTGCACAGCAGGCAGGGAAGTTCGCCGATGAGATTGTGGCGGTCACGGCAAGCAAGTTGGTGAGCAATACAGAAACCGGTGAAACTTCGCAGGAACAGGTCACCTTGAGCCAGGACGAAGGTAACCGCCCGTCGACCACGCTGGAAAATTTATCGTCTTTAAAAGCAGTTCGCGACGGCGGCAGCATTAGTGCAGGAAATGCGTCTCAGCTTTCTGATGGCGCGGCAGCGGTCGTTATGATGGATGCCAAATTAGCTGAACAGCGCAATGTAGCTCCCCTGGGAATATATCGTGGTGTTGCGGTTGCCGGGTGTGAGCCCGATGAAATGGGTATCGGGCCTATCTACGCTATTCCAAAATTGCTTAAACATGCTGGGCTAAAAATGGATGACATCGGTCTCTGGGAATTGAATGAAGCCTTTGCAGTGCAAGTCATTTACTGCCGCGACAAACTGGGTATTCCCAATGAGCGTTTAAACGTTAATGGCGGCGCTATTTCAATTGGCCATCCCTATGGTATGAGCGGCGCGAGAATGGTGATGCACGCCTTGCTAGAGGGTAAGCGTCGCGGTGTGAAATATGTTGTCGTCACCATGTGTGTCGGTGGCGGTATGGGCGCGGCGGGCTTGTTTGAAGTGTGTCTCTAGTCGCAAGCTTGCGACGAGGCGGTTATTAGCTGAAATCGCACGCTGGTGATTGAGCAAAAATATCACCAGAGTGCGATCTGAGCGGGCCTATTGGCCGTTGTTCACTACCAGCGGCACGTCAACGGTACCGCTCATGGCCGCCGGTATGGGGGCTTGGGTGATACTGCTAATGTGGGTGAAGTAAGGATGGAATCCATACACCATTAGGCCGAGGGTATCCCCTGTGGTGACGGGCTCCGAAACCCCGATCATTTCCTGTGCGATCAAGCCGCTGCCGCGTATTGGCAACACTTGATCGTTAATTAAAAAGGCATCGCCGCCATCAGCGGGTATTTTGCCCAAGCCTATATACAATAGATTGCCGTCACCATTGCCGCCACTGACATTCAGCATGGCTAAGGGAATGCCTGCGAGAACACCATCATTTGTCACGGTTTGCAGGGGAATGAATTTTCCCTTAGCGACCAGCTGGCTTAGCAGTTCGCTTGGTAGCAGATTGACGATATCGTCTAGATAATCGACCAGTGACGTAGGATCAGCGCTGGCTGTTAGTACTGCAATCAAAGTGCTTGATGCTTCTACCGGCAATGAGGATAAGGTCGCGAGAACGGTTTGTAATGGCAGAGCGGTGAGCAGATCGACAACATTGCTCAGACCGCCGGGAATAATCTGCGTTTCGTCAAAACTAGTGAGTGAGCCTCCGCGTTTTACTTCGCTGCTGCTAGTGCCGGATTGCTGGGCGGTCAGGCTAAAACAGACGTCGGGAATGGCTGGGGCGCTTGTGCCTTGTAATTTGGAGGCCAAAAAATTCAGCGCTAGATCGTCAGTTTGAAAAACTTGGCCATCGCAATACAGCGTGCCTTCGGTGCCGAATAAGATTTGCCGGCCAGCGGTTTGTAGCGCTGGTAAAATATGACCGTCTTTCTGTATAAACAAGTGTGCCTCGTTGCCTTGGCCTTTCCAGCACTCGTAATTTTCTACCGCTTCATTAATGTTAAAAAGTACGTCATTGCTACCCTGAATAAATAAGGCGTCGGCGGTGGAGAGCGTTCTGCCGTCTTCGCGTTCGCCTTCACAAAACGACAGTGGGCTGTGACCCGCTAAGCGGGTAACGGTTTCGGTTGCGATTTCGCCGGTGGTGCTTGCGCCAATAATGGCCTCGAAAAGATAGGGTTCAAGCTTGCCCATCGATGCGACTGATAAAATATCTAACCAGATATTCTTCGGCGTATTGTTGGCGTACAGGCTGTAGGGCAGGTTGCTCCACGTTGCCAAGGGCACAATGGCGTCAAAACGTTTATCTACACTGGAGCACACCGTTTGAAAGCCGCCACCGTAAGACAGACCAACGGCGCCAATGAGCGGGTCGTCGCCCTCAAAACTCAAATTAACTAGGTTCTCTTCGGCCCAGTCTATTATTTGCGACACATTGCGGCAGTCGATATCGGGGTCCATCACGGTGATATTGCCAGTGGTTTCACCAAAACCTCGCTGGTCAAAACTAATGACATAAAAGCCCTTTTCCAGCCATGCTCGCCTGGCGACATCACCAGAAATATCATTGGTGAGAAAGGATTCGAGTGGATTGGGGTTTTCGAAATTTTTGGCGCGAGAAAGACCAAAGCCGTGGCTATGGAGTATTAAAGGGACGCGCTTTCCCTGCGGATTTTCCGGTGCGTATACCGTAAATGCTACGGTCTCGCCGTCAAAGCCGGTGAGCGTTTGATCGAAGTGGTTTTGGCTTTCGGGCTGGCCGTTATTCCCGCTACCGGGATTATCAGCGGGGCCGCCCCTGGATGACGAGCTTGAGCTACCGCCGCAGGCTGTGAGTACCGTGATACTGCTAATAAGGGTGAGTTTGGCGATTAAGCGGGCACTGGGGAGCATGATATTGCCTCTTTGTTATCGTGGCGGATTACCCGGTTTGAATGCGACAGCAGGTATCGCGTCGTTGTGGGTGATCCTATTTACTGAAGGGCAGTATAATGTTTTCAGTGAAAATATTAAGGGCGGCAGCATTAAACTTTACGCTTTCGTGAACTATCGCACTTAGTGCTCATTAACTGGCGCGGCAGGCCATGTTGTGACGCGTCGCGATGCAACTAAAGATTTAGCCAAGTTTTTGCCGCGGGCGTGATGGTGGTGATGTTGGGTTAGGAAGGTCAGTACATGGCACAGCGCATACCTGGTTTTTCGCACCCAGGCCCGGCGGTGATTCAAAAAATACAGATCGTAATTCCAGTTCACGTGGTTGTGGGTCGTCCATAAGCCTTTGAACGCGGTGCCAAAAAGAAAGATTTCGGTTAAGCCAAGGTATAGGCAGATAAACTGGAAACAGAAGTTCGGCATGATAAACCAGAACAGAGAGTGCTCAACAAAGGTTTGGGTAACGGAGATTTCACCTTTGCGGTCATTTGTGCCTATAAAATGGTGTGGGCGATGACTAATTTTAAAGAGTTGTTGCAAATAGAGTACTGGTTTCCAAGTCATCCGACGAGCGTGTGAAACCAGTGGGCGCCGCCGACCGCATTGGCTTGATCCAGCCCGCCATGAGCGCGGCATTGCAGAGGTTGCGGTTGACCTGTCACGACGAGCTTTTCGTTCGCAGCCGGCAAGGCATGATCGCGACACCACGCGCCATTTGACACAGCAAGTACCATGATGAGGGTGGGCTTACACGTGAAGATATTCGACCTTACCGGCTCTGCTTGTTATTGTCACAGGCAGTAAATTCCGGGATGGAGTAAGGAGTATCATGCCTACATCGCTGACTCATATCGCCATGCACGTGCAGGATCTAGCGGCCTGCGTCGATTTTTATCATCGCTACGCCGAGATGAATATTGTCCACGAACGGCCGCACCACAATGGCAAAGTCATTTGGATGGCCGAGCACGGTAGAGAAAAAGAGTTTATTTTAGTGCTGTTGCCCGGTGGGCCAGGTAGGGCGCAAAGTGATAGCGACTTCTCGCATTTGGGTTTTGCCGTCGCCAGTCGTCATGCTGTCGATAGTATCGCCGATCGCGCTCGCGCCGAGGGCATTTTGGTGTGGGAAACCCGTGAGGAAGATTACCCCGTTGGCTACTACTGCGGTTTGCGAGATCCCGACGGTAACTTTGTCGAATTTAGCTACGGTCAGCCACTGGGGCCGGGTGCTGAAAATAGGGAGTTTTAAGTGTGATTGATAAAGGCCTGAAAAAAGGTGTAAAAAAGTCAGTGGATGGGGTGCGCTGATGCTGGTAAGTCTCGCAGACTACAAACAACCGCGGGATCGCGCTGCGATAGAGTTGCTGATGTCCCACTACGCCTTAGATCCAATGGGTGGTGGTGAAGCGCTGCCAGATGAGGTTTTGTCCGGCCTATGTGACGCCTTAGCGGAGGTCGCAAATGCCGCAACGATTTTGATTTTCGATGGTGAAAAGCCGGCGGCACTGGCCACGGTATTGCAAGGATTCTCAAGCTTTAAGTGCAAGCCCTTGCTAAATATTCACGATGTGATTGTATTGCCGGCCTACCGTGGCCAGGGTTTGGCCCAGCGCTTAATGTCTGAGGTAGAAAAGTTAGCCAGGCAGCGGGGTTGTTGTAAAGTAACCCTCGAAGTCCTGCAGGGTAATATGGTTGCGCAGGCTGTTTACCGGCGCTGCGGTTTTGCCGCCTACGAACTTGATCCTGAGCTGGGGCAGGCCCTGTTTTGGCAAAAGGAATTATAGCTAGCTAGTCATAGATTGGCGCGTTCAACTTTTGGTGTGGTTATCGAAAAGCGGCCGCGCTATGCTTAAAGGTAATTTATCTCACGCTAAGGAAAGTGCTTTATGAAAGGCAAAATTCTCGATTTCAACGCGACAACATCGCAGGGTGTCATTGCTGGCGAAGACGGTAAGCGTTATAACTTTGGTGCTGCCGAATGGAAAGGCGAAGGTTTCGCGGGCGCCGGATTGGCCGTGGATTTTGTTGCTGAGGGTGACACGGCTAAACAGCTGTATATGGATAAAAGTATTGTGCCCGCCTCGTCTAAAAAAGTCGCTGCTGCGTTACTGGCGTTTTTCTTCGGCGCCTTTGGTGTTCATAAATTTTACCTTGGTTACAACAAGCAAGGCGTCATTATGTTACTGACGTTTTTATTTGGTTTTATCCTTCTCGGGCTTCCCTCTATTGCCATTGGCATCATCGCGTTTATTGAGTTTATTTTATACATCACCAAGTCAGATGAAGATTTTGAACAGACCTATGTTATTGGTCAGCGTCCGTGGTTTTAAACATCTACAAGTAAATTATTATGGCTTACAGACGCATCGTTGTATTAACCGGCGCAGGTATTTCCGCAGAGTCTGGTATTAAAACCTTTCGTGCTGAAGATGGCTTGTGGGAAGAGCATCGTGTTGAAGATGTGGCAACCCCCGAAGGGTTCGCTGCTGATCCGGAGCTGGTGCAGAACTTCTACAATGGTCGGCGCGCGCAGTTGTTAAGCGATGCGGTAAAGCCCAATGCGGCACATATCGCTTTGGCGGAATTAGAGCAAATTTATGGCCCCAACTTGCTGCTTGTAACTCAGAACATCGACAATCTTCACGAGCGAGCGGGCTCCCAAAATATTATTCATATGCACGGCGAATTGCTCAAAATGCGCTGTGCGTATACCGACAAAATATATCCCATTCAAACTAATATTAAAGTCGATGACCGCTGCCAATGCTGCGGCATGCGCGGCGCACTTCGACCCCATGTGGTGTGGTTTGGCGAAATGCCGCTGCAAATGGACGAGATATACAATGCGCTCGACGCCTGCGACTTATTCATTGCCATTGGCACCTCTGGCAATGTTTATCCCGCTGCGGGTTTTGTGCGGCAAGCGGCGCTGTCTGGCGCGCATACTATGGAAATAAACCTGGAGCCATCCGCGGTGCAGTCGGCGTTTGCTGAGCATCGTTACGGACTGGCGAGTGCGGAGGTGCCGGCGTTGGTTGCGGACCTATCGGAGCGTTGAGAGCTCTTGAAGCAGTTGGCAACCTTAATCTAGGTTATAAAAATATTTGAATCAGTATTGTGATTTGGTGTGACCTTATGAGCCTTCTTAAGCTTTATTAGCTATTTAACGACGCCTTCACGCATTTCAAAATAGTGTAATCGTACTCACCATCTAAAGATTCAAACACGGTTTTCATTTTGCCGTCTTCGCTTAACTCAAAGGCAAATAGTATTTCCTTTATTTGCTTGTCGTCGAGGGTGATTACATCGCTAAGTGCGAGTTCGCCATTGCTGATACCTTGGCAAAGATGGCTATAGATGGTGTTGATAGACAGCTTGCGTTGGCTAGCGATATCTTCCGCTGTGTTGCCCTGTTTTAGCAGCATGATGCTATTCGCCGCAGTGTCGTTAATATCATCGTTTTGGTCGCCGCTGTTTCCCGCATTGGCCAGAATGACGTCTAAAAATCCTTGTCCATAGTTGTCTAATTTTTTCTCGCCAATACCGGATATGCGGCCTAGCTGCTCAAGTGTTTGGGGTTGGCGCTCGGTCATTTCGGCGATGGTGGCGTCGTGGAAAATCATATACGCGGGAATGCCTTGTTCGCTGGCCAGTGCCTTGCGGTGTTCGCGCAGGGCGTCCCACAAGGTGTTGCTCTCCGCGCCAGAGAACGAGCGATTTTTGCGCTCTTTGCTTTTTTTGCTGAGCTTGACCATTTTCCGTAAGGTCAGTTGTTCGTCACCTTTTAGAACGGGTCTGGCGCTATCGGTGAGTTGTACGCTGCCATAACCCTCTACGTCTACCTTGAGTAATCCTCGGGCAATTATTTGCCGATACAGGGTTCGCCATTCGGTGGCGTTAAGCTCGCTGCCAATGCCGTAAGTCGAAATTTTATCGTGACCAAATTGGCTAATACGCTCGTGTTCTTTGCCCAGCAAAACGTCGACTAAATAACTCACGCCAAAACGCTGACCGGTTCGATATACGCACGACAGCGCTTTTTGGGCGGCGAGGGTGGCGTCCCACGTTTCCGGCGGTGTGAGGCAGTTGTCGCAGTTACCGCAGGGCTGATCTAAGTTGTCATCGAAGTAGCGCAGCAGCGCTTGGCGGCGACAGGTGGTGAGTTCACAGAGGCCGAGCATGGCATCGAGCTTGTGCTGCTCCAGGCGTTTGCGGCCTTCTTCAGCGGTGGAGTTGCCCTGCATTTGCCGCAGGGTAATGACGTCTTGCAGACCGTAGGCCATCCACGCATCGGCAGCTAAACCGTCGCGCCCTGCGCGCCCAGTTTCCTGATAATAGGCTTCGATGCTTTTCGGCAAATTTAAGTGCGCCACGAAGCGCACATCGGGTTTGTCGATACCCATGCCAAAGGCAATTGTCGCAACGATTATCACGCCGTCTTCGCGCAGAAACCGCTCTTGATGTTGTTGGCGCACTTCGTTGCCGAGGCCTGCGTGGTAGGGTAGCGCGGCCAACCCCTTGCCGTTAAGCCACTGCGCGACTTCGTCTACCCGTTTGCGCGACAGGCAGTAGACAATGCCCGCTTCGCCTTCGTGTTCGTTCAGAATAAAGCGCAGTAATTGCTCGCGGGCATTGCCCTGGTTTTCACTGATACGGTAGCGAATATTGGGTCGGTCGAAACCGTCGTTAAAAACACGGGCTTGCTGCAGTGAAAGCCGCTCGATAATTTCCCGTTGAGTTGGTCCGTCTGCGGTGGCGGTCAGTGCGATGCGGGGAATGTCGGGGAAACGTTCGTGCAGAATAGAAAGCTTGATGTATTCCGGCCGAAAGTCGTGGCCCCACTGTGATACGCAATGCGCTTCGTCGATGGCAAATAAAGCGAGGGGCGCTCGACTCAGCAGGTCGAGCATGCGCGGCATCATCAGGCGTTCTGGTGCGACGTAGAGCAGGTCTAGTTCGCCATCCATAAGCGCAGATTCTACGCCGTTAACTTCCATACCACTTTGGCTGGAATTTAAAAACGCCGCTTTTATCCCGTTCTGGCGCAGCGCCATGACTTGGTCTTGCATCAGCGCGATCAAGGGAGAAACGACGATGGCGGTGCCGCTTCGGACGAGTGCCGGGACCTGGAAGCAAAGCGATTTACCTCCACCGGTAGGCATTAGCACGAGGGCGTCGCCGCCGCCTATCACGTGATTTACGATTTCTGCTTGCTGGTTGCGAAAGGCGTCGTAACCGTAAATGCTTTGCAGAATGTGCAGGGCGGCATCTGCGGGTTTTTGGGTGTCAGTGTGTAAGATAGCGGGTTACCACATTAAGTCGTCGGGAATTTGATACGCTGCATAAGGGTCATCTTCAGCCACGATGTCGCCGGCAGATTGGGTGTTGTGAACAAGTACCGCGCTGTCGTCGCGCTGTTTGATTTTGTCGGCAATGATGGCTGGCACTAGCTCGTAACCGTCTTTCAGTTTGACGAGGGCGATTACGCCCTTGATTAACTGGGTCTGTAAGAGTGCGTCGACGTAGAGCTTTTTAATTTTCTTGCCGTCGGTAAATTGATAGGCGATTTCGCCATTTTTGCGGTCAATTTTATTCAGCGTTATTAGCTGAATAATCTGCGCTTGAATAGCCTTTTTATCCGCTTCAGCCTGACGCTGGCGATTAAGCTCGCGGTCGCGCTCGGCTTTGTCGGCAAGCGCGCGCCTGGCCGCTTCCTTGCCTTCATCAACAAGTACTTGGCCTGTGCCCTTGGCCTGTTTTACCTGTTTGCGTTTTTCTTGATTGAGTTGCTTGGCCTTTTTTTTGTCGACCATGCCGGCTTTAAGAAGCTGCTCTTGCAGAGATGCCATGCAATAACCTCTATTTGCTTGTGTTGAGTTGGAGTTGGGTTGCCTGTGTGTATTCTATGCTATTCGCGGCCGCGGAGCTTGGGCTTATTGCTTGATTATACGTATTGTGGCTGATGACTTGGTCTTGGGCTAATTGTCAGGTGCCAGAGTTTTGCAACTTCTCCTTTTCTTGATGATACCGTACACTGAGTCCCTGTTTTCGCAGATTAAAGCTTCTTATGAAATCAAATATTGCCACCTTTCTAGTAAGTCCTGTTCTCGCCGCTGCGACGATTAATGCCCAGGCAGATGTGGATAATGCCAATCAATATCGTTACCTGGAAGCCGCCGTTGCCTACCAAAGTACCGATTGGGGTCCTTTCAGTGAAGAAACCAATGCGACCTTTTTGGCGAGCATCGAGTTTTTAAAGTATGTGCACGCCCATGCACGGTATAACAATGGTGACACGCATTTGCCTAAAGGTTATCAGCAAGACGGCTGGCTGACCTACGGTATCGGGGCGCATTATTTCATTTCCCCTAATACCTCTTTATTAGTCACGGCTGATCGCCACGAGCTGGGCTCCAATAATAAGAAGGCCGACGAAACGGCAAGGGAGTATCGCGTGGGTATTCGCCATGATCTCAATGCCCAGTGGCGGGTGACCTTTGAAGCGGGTGAGCACGATCTGATTGTAGGTCCTGATAGCACCTTTATTTTTGAGACGATTTATTCCTACAACGAACATCTTGGCGGCAGCTTCCGTGTACGCGACTACGACAAACTAGACTTGAGTTCCTACGAGTTAGGTTTTCGTTACAGTTTTTAATTAGATATTTTTAGAAGAGGCACTATACCGATAGTTTTGGTGTAGTACCTGTTGGTTTGTTGTACCAAACTTTGCGCATCAATACTGTGATGGCCTTAGCGGCCATCCGGTATCGCGATGTCTAGTTTCAGCAAGTCTATGGCTAGCGCTTCCGCCACTTTGATTCCGTCTATCCCCGCCGACAAAATGCCGCCCGCATACCCTGCGCCTTCGCCTGCTGGATAGAGTCCGCGGGTATTTAAATTTTGATAGTCCCTGCCGCGTTTGATGCAAATAGGCGACGAGGTACGGGTTTCAATGCCGGTGAGAATGGCGTCGTTCATAGCGAAGCCTTTGATTTGTTTGTCGAAGGCGGGGATGGCTTCGCGGATCGCCTCATTGGCGAAATCGGGAAGCGCTTTGGATAGATCACCCAGCGATACTCCCGGTTTGTAAGACGGTGTGACGCTGGCGAGGGCGGTTGACGGCGTGTTGCGTAAATAGTCACCGACCAACTGCGCCGGCGCATTGTAGTTTTCGCCGCCGAGTTGATAGGCCAGGGTTTCTAGCGAGCGCTGTAAATCGATACCCGCCAAAACATGCTCCGGGTAGTCCTTATCTGGTTCGATTCCCACTACTACGGCGGCGTTGGCATTGCGCTCATTGCGGGAATACTGCGACATGCCATTGGTAACGACGCGGCCTTCCTCAGACGTGGCCGCAACCACGGTGCCGCCCGGGCACATACAAAAGCTGTAAACGCTGCGACCATTCTTGCAGTGATGCACGAGCTTGTAGTCGGCGGCGCCCAAAATAGGGTGACCGGCTTGTTCACCAAACCGCGCTTTGTCGATAACGGATTGGGGGTGTTCAATTCTAAAGCCGATGGAAAAGGGCTTTGGCTCGATGTATACACCTTGGTTTAACAGCATTTCAAAAGTGTCGCGCGCACTGTGGCCAATCGCCAGAACGACATGGCGAGTTTGCAGGTGCTCGCCATTACTCAGGGTGAGGCCAGTGATTTGGCCTTGCGCGTCGCTGCTCTGCTCGCGGTGAATCACATCGACCTTGGTGTTAAAGCGTATTTCGCCACCGAGACGGGTAATTTCGGCGCGGATGTTCTCCACCATTTTTACCAGCTTAAACGTGCCAATATGCGGTTTGCTGACCATCAGTATTTCTTCGGGCGCACCGGCCTTCACAAACTCAGTCATGACTTTGCGACCGAGAAAACGACGGTCCTTAACTTGGCTGTAGAGTTTGCCGTCGGAGAAGGTACCCGCGCCGCCTTCGCCGTATTGCACATTCGATTCGGTATTGAGTTTGCGTTCGCGCCACAATCCCCAAGTGTCTTTGGTGCGTTGCCTAACATCTTGGCCGCGCTCCAAGACAATCGGCTTGAGTCCCATTTGAGCGAGTACCAAGGCCGCCAAAATACCGCAGGGGCCAAAGCCGATAATAACGGGGCGTTGTTGCTCCTCGTTAGGGAAGTCGCTCTGCGCATGAGCAAGAAATTTATAATCGGTATCTGGGCTGGGGCTGAGGAATGATTTGCCTTCGAAGCGTGCCAGCAATTCGGCTTCGCGTTTGGCGTCGAGGCTAATATCCAATTGATAGATTAATTGAATATCCCCTTTTTTACGGGCGTCGTAGCTGCGCTTAAAAATGCTTACTGTCTTGAGTTCATCGTCCTGAATAGCCAGTCGGGCTAAAATGGATTTGCGGAGTGCCGTTTCATCGTGGTTGAGCGGCAATTTCAAGTCGTTGAGTCTGAGCATTGGCGGGGGTCGCGGTGTACTGGAAAGCGCGAGATTCTACCACGGAATCGTTTTGTGCTCCCAGTCGATAAAAGTCGCTTCTGCCGCAGAATGGTCAAGCGATGACGCGGTGTCCTGCATTAGGGCAATTAAGCTCTCTGCCACAAAGGCGGGGGAGAATAGTTTTCCCTCAGGCACAGAGGCCTGAAAAGGTCGTGACAGCGGCGAATCTGTAGTGCCGGGATGAAAAGCAATAAGGCGGACATTTCTTGCGCGGCGGCCATATTCGATGGCGGCGGTGCGAATCCCCATATTCAAAGCTGCCTTCGACATCCGGTAGCTATACCAGCCGCCGAGATGGTTGTCGCTAATACTGCCAATGCGAGCACTGAATACCGCCATCACACAGGGCAGTGATGATTTGAGAAGTGGCGTTAATGCCTTTATCCAAAGCAGCGGCGTTAACGCATTGCTTTGCATAATGCTGAAGAGGGCGTCGGCCTTAATATCCTCCAGACGCTTTTCGGGTTTGATTCCATCATCGTGCAAGCGACCGTTGCAAATGATGACGCGATCAATATGCCCGCCGATTTCTTTCAGGTCGTTTACGCATTCATCAATGGCAGGCTCTGAGTTATCGCATTGCCAGTAGCGTACGTCAGCGTGCGCAGTGCTGGATAATTTGCGCCGGCTTATGGCAATGATTTGGCTGCCATCATCCAATGCTTCAATGGCATTTATGCAGGCGGAGGCGAGGGCGCCACTGGCGCCAATAACAATGCTTGTTGATTGCATGTGGCATCACTGTTTTCTAGCTAAACGGCGTATACGCGGACGCCGAGATAGTAGATGACGGGATGGCTGGCTTGTAGGTTTAGGCTACCAATCCAGCGCTATACCCAGACGACCATGCCCACTGGAAATTAAAACCACCCAGCCAACCTGTCACATCGAGCACCTCGCCAATAAAATACAAGCCGGGCTGGTTCTTGGCTTCCATGGTTTTGGAGCTGATGTCGGCGGTGTCGATCCCACCGCGGGTAACTTCTGCGGTTCGGTAGCCCTCAGTTCCCGAGGGCTTTAATACCCAGTTATTTAGCCGCTCGGCAATGCCGATTAGCTGTTTATCTGAGTATTCGCCCAAGGGTTTTTCAGCCAGTTCATGCCACCACAGAAATTGCAGTTCTGCCACGAGGCCTTTTGCTAATTTGTGGCTAAGTACAGTTCTCAATAGGCTTTTAGCCTGGCTGTGTTTGGCGTCTAACAGCCAGTCGCTAGCATTTATTTTGGGCAGTAAGTTGATGGTAATAGCGTCACCGGGGTTCCAGTAATTTGAGACCTGTAGCGCGGCTGGACCCGAGATTCCGCGGTGGGTAAATAAGATGTTTTCGGTAAAGGTGGTTTTGTTGGCGGACATGTCGACTTCCAGCGCCAGCCCGGACAATTTCTCGCAGAACTGCTTCATGCCGTCGCTGAACATAAACGGGACTAAACCGGCGTGGCGTTTGGTGAGCGTGAGGCCGAACTGCTTGGCGATATCGTAACCCATGCCACTGCCGCCCAGTGTGGGTATAGATAGCGCACCGGAGGCCACCACAAAAGACTGGCAGTGTAGCTCTAGCAGCGTGTCTTGTTGATTGACTGAAAGTTGATAGCGCAGTGAGGGCTGGCTACCTGCTTCGCGCTCTGCCACGGAAATGAGATCAGCGTGGCAACGTATCTCAACGCCGGCATTGGCGCATTCATCCAGTAGCATATTGAGGATATCTTTGGCCGAGTTCAGACAAAATAATTGACTGTGCCGGCGCTCTTCGTAAGGGATTTGATAGCGCTCTACCATGCCGATGAAATCCCACTGGGTGTAGCGACTCAAGGCGGCCTTGCAGAAATGGAGATTGTCGGAAATGAAGTTGTCGGCCTCGACAAAATGATTGGTGAAGTTGCAGCGGCCACCGCCCGACATCAGAATTTTTTTGCCGACCTTATTCGCCTTCTCGAGAACTAGTACTCGGCGCCCGCGCTGCGCGGCGGTCAGTGCACACATCAAGCCGGACGCGCCCGCACCGAGAATGATCACATCGTATGTATTGGGGTCGTTCGCCACAGGTTTGGTTTCGCCGTCTATTAAATGAATTGCATGCGGATGCGTCGGGGGCGCAGTATACCGTCTAATGCCAAGTCTGGCAGCGCCGCCATTGTCTTCGATGTGGGCGCTGAGTTCATTTGCGCGGTTTTTTGCCCATGGTCTTGTGTGGCGCAAAAAATAAAGTATTAATCTGGTGTTTTGCGTCAGACTGGTGCAGATTTTGCTAGTGTTCTGGCAGTCATTTCAGTTCCTGATCCTCTCAGTAAGCTCAAGTGATACCCATTAGCTAATTTCTTATAAGGCGAGGTCTCCTTAATGAGTCGCAATCAAGCGCGTGTTCAAGCTGTTTCCCAGATAGTTAATCGTAAGCCAATTGACGTTACGATGCCTGAGCCTCTCAGTAAAATCTGGGCAAGTGATGTTTTCAATCTGTCAAAGATGGAAGAAGCACTGTCTAAAAACGCATTCAAAGCATTGAAAACCACCGTACAAACCGGTGCGCCACTCGATGCGGCTACTGCCGATGTTGTCGCTGCCGCCATGAAAGATTGGGCACTGAGCAAAGGCGCTAAGTTCTTCTCGCACATTTTCTACCCAATGACCAATGCCACCGCTGAAAAGCATGACGGTTTTATCATCACTAATTCCGATGGCAACCAAATCACAGAATTTACCGGCAGTTTGTTGATTAAAGGCGAACCTGATGGCTCCTCTTTCCCCAACGGCAGCCTGCGTATGACCAATGCGGCGCGTGGTTACACCGCGTGGGATCCAACCAGCCCAGCTTATATTATGCACACCGATAATGGCTCGACGCTGATGATCCCAAGCGTTTTCATGAGCTGGACCGGCGAAGCGCTGGATAAGAAAATCCCGCTATTGCGCTCAAATTCGGCAATGAATAAGGCAGGCCAGCGCGTATTGTCGCTAATGGGTGAAACGGAAGTTGCGGCGCTAAACTCTAGCTGTGGCGCTGAGCAAGAATACTTCCTGATCGATTCTAATTTCGCCAATAGCCGTCCAGATTTACTATTGGCGGGCCGCACGTTATTCGGTGCTTCGCCAGCGAAAGGCCAGCAGTTTGACGATCATTACTTCGCGGCTATTCCAGAGCGCGTGCAAGTGTTCATGCAGGATTTAGAGGATAAGTTGTACCGCTTAGGTATTCCGGCTAAAACTCATCACAACGAAGTCGCGCCAGGCCAGTTTGAAATTGCGCCCTATTATGAGGCAGCGAATATCGCCTCTGACCACCAGCAACTTCTGATGACACTGTTAAAACTAACGGCTAAGCGTCATGGTTTTGTGTGTTTATTGCACGAAAAGCCTTTTGCAGGCGTTAACGGGTCGGGAAAACACGTGAACTGGTCGGTTGGCAACGCGACTCAGGGTAACTTGCTTGACCCTGGCAGCACCCCGCACGAGAATATTAACTTCCTGCTCTTTTGTGGTGCGGTAATTCGTGGCGTGCACCTTTTTGGCCCATTGCTGCGCGCGGTTATCGCTTCCGCCTCAAATGACCACCGTTTAGGTGCCAATGAAGCCCCACCAGCCATCCTGTCTGTTTATCTTGGTGACCAGTTAGAGCGCGTATTTAACGACATCAAGGAAGGCAAATTGTTGAAGTCTGAAGTGGGCGGCTTTATGGATTTAGGTCTAAGCCAAATACTGAAATTTGAGCGTGATCCAGGCGACCGTAACCGCACTTCGCCATTCGCGTTTACTGGCAACCGGTTTGAATTCCGGGCGGTGGGTTCATCTGCCTCGGTTTCTGGTCCATTGGTTGCGATGAATACCATGTTGGCTGACTCCTTAAACTGGATTGCCGATAAGCTGGAAGCAGAATTGGCTACCGGTACTAGCAAGCCAGTAGCAGCTATCAAAGTATTGAAAGAGTTGATGGAAGGTCACAGCAACGTGATTTTCGGCGGTGACGGTTATTCAAGCGAATGGCACCGTATGGCCGTTGAAGAACGTGGTCTGAAAAACCTGCCTACCTCTGCAGATGCGCTTCCTGCCTTCCGCGACGAAGCGGTTGTTAAATTGTTCTCTAGCACTGGCGTACTAACCCCCGTCGAGCTGGCGAGCCGTTTTGAAGTCTATTCAGAGCAGTACCTGCTGTCGATTGAAGTAGAAGCCAAGCTGGTAGTCGATATGGCAACGACCATGATCTACCCAGCTGCGGTTGAGTACTTGTCACAGATCGCGGGCACCGCGTCGTCTATGGCTGCCTTGAACATCACCCTTGATAGCGGTGTTGCGTCAGCGGTTGCCGGCAAAGCGAATGCCATGATGGCGGCAGTGGCTACCCTAAACGCCGCATTAGACGTGCATGACTTCGATTCTACCGAAGCGCATATGCAGTACGCTGCAAGTACTTTGCGTAGCTTGATGGTTGAGGTGCGTAATCACGCTGATACATTGGAGACATTGGTTGCTGACGACCTGTGGCCACTGCCTAAGTATTCAGAAATGTTATTCATTAAATAATGGCTGCGCGGTCTTCGGGCTGCGCATGCTTTTTTAATGCTAACTTGCTTGAAATAAAAACGCCCTCTCAGTGAGGGCGTTTTTACGTTCGGCTATTCAGATTCTAATATTGTTTGAGCGTATTTGAATCCTGGTTTAGGCTTGTTAAACGCGCTTTAGATCGCCTTCGATGTCGGCCGTTTTACGGCGGGCGAGAGCGAGATTTGAGTTCTTTTTGTCGAGCACGAGGTAGATAAACAAGCCTTCATTGGTCGTGCTTGGGCGGATGATATGAAGCTGTGTGTCCAGTGTGATCAAAATATCTTCGATCTTTCCGGTAATGCCTAGTGATTTCATGGTTTTCATTTTTGCCTTGACTACTTCACTGTTACCAGCCGCAGCCATTTCCAGATCAACCCCGGAACCAGCCGAAGCTAACAGCATTCCTGAGGTGTAATCTACCACTGCACAACCCATTGCGCCGTCGATTTCCATCATGCTTTTTACGGCGTCGTTTAAATTACTCATAGTTTTTACTCTCCTGGTTAAATCTGTTTTGTTTTAGCAAATTAAATTCTAACGATTTGGGCTCTTTAACATTCTTATTCCCCTCTAGCGTGGATGTGTCGCTTCCGGCGCCGGAGTGTTCTACTGGCTAAGCAACATTGGCTAAATCGAGATCGCCAATTTCAACTGCTAAGCGGTTTATTAGTAAGCGTAAACTGGCGATATTCATGGCGCTTTTGGCCGACATGGACAGTACAAAATCCTTGTCATTCAATTGCAGTGCAACAAAAGCAACATTGCCCTGCTCTGATTCAATGAAAGTAATTTTGAAGCTTTTCGACAGAATCTGTTTGGTCACGGCATTGCTTACGGAGTACAGCGTACTTGCCGCTGCAGCCATGGTTTCGACATCAAATCCTTCGCTCAGACGTGAAAAATGATGAACGGGAAATCCGTCAGTGGTTGCCAGTGAGATAATCTCGATCGCGTCATTGTTGCTCGAATATTCATTGAATAAGCCAATCAGCTCGCCACTCAATTTTTTATTAGCCGACATGTAGTTGTGCTCCTTCGGGCTCTTCCGTGTTGCTGATTGCATCGATCATTTGCAGAAGCATGAGAGAAGACTCAACATCGCGTGGATCAACAGGCATGATCGGGGCAGATAAACCGTGCCCTTGTAAAACGTGTTCTAAAAACTCCATCAGTACGTCTAATTCCTCAGCCGTGGCGTTTTCGGAGTGGCTGATTCCGACTACAACTGGGACGTTATTTTTTAATGGCTGGAAATGGCTGAGAATATCGTCGATGGCATCGATATTAATGCCTTCACCGTATTTGACTAAGATGACCAGCCCCCACAAAGAGGTATTCACCATGTCCCAAAGCAGTGAAAAGCGCTTTTGTCCGGGTAATCCAAAGAGTCCCAGCGCGATATCGGCATCTAGACTCAAACGCCCATAATCAATACCAACGGTGGTGAATTCCTTGCCTATATCGACAGAAGACCTCGCTTCTGTGGCGAAGGGAGAGATTTCACTAATAGTGTTTATGAGCTGGGTTTTCCCCGCGCCCACTTCGCCCACTATCGCTAATTTATTATAAATTTGATCCATAGTTAGCGACGCCCTAGGATTTAGCGGATGCGATAAAGCGTCGGAGAACTCGGCTAAATCGGTCTGCGGTTTTATTTACTGGTTGTTCCGCCGTATTGGCTGATATCGATGGATTGCTAACTACCCTCAAGTTTGGGACTCCGACGCTCGAATGTGTTTTTAATAGACCCAAGCTCTCTAGTACTGACAAGTAATGAGTTAATTTTTCATTAGATGAGCACAGCTTCAGCGCTAAAATCCGTTCGAAATGTGCAGGTCTTTTTGTCAGGTTAGAGCAAAGGCGGATGAGTTCTGGAGTCATCCTCATTTGCGTTGGTCGCGGCCACGCAGACACGGAAACAACGCAGTCCTCGTATATTTTTTTGCTTGTGCTGCTAATGTTCGCTGGTGCGGGGGTTGGTGTGGCTAATGTTGTGGTCGGTGTAGGAGTAGGTAGCTCAGGTCGACCAAAAAAACTTTCTAGCCGCGTTTTATCAGTACTGCTTTTTGCTTGGATCTTGTCGGCTAGGCTTTCTTTGAGTCTTGCGATGAAATCTAAGTGCGCATCTGTTCCAGCGCCTATGATACGAATTTTCCAACCGGCAAATTCCGCCGCGTCGGCATTGCAATTCATTACTACACTGAAGTCACTGATACGAGGATCACGCCCTATACGGTAAATGGCGTTGGCCAAAGACTCGGCATTTCCTTCCATAATTTGCAGGCAGCTACTATCGGAAACAAGGAATACGCCGGTGATATCATTCTCTCTGTTGTAAACTCGGGTTGAGTTATAGAGCGCCATGAGTTGAGTAGAAGCGTCCCCTTCATCGGGCTGGGTCGTGATCGTGCTAATACACGCAATTCTTTTCATGGCTTTCGTTCGCTAGGCTATGTGCATTCTGTGTTGCTGAACCAGACGTTTAAGCAGAACGATGTCTTGTCCGGTTAAAGTCACGTCAGCAGCAGACTAGTTTTTAGGATATTCTTCCCTGATGTGATCGAACTATGTCGTAGTCACGCTGACTTCCGTATTCGTATTAGTACTCATTAAGTGGCGGTGGTCGTAAAAACGAGAAATACATCACTTTTTTCAGGCGAAGCTGTCTATTGTGGAATGACTGGGGAGTATTGCTGGTCCCAAATTGAATATTCAGCTTCTCAGTTCCAATAAGGGCCTACAGATATTCTATAATTCACTTGGCTAGTGCTTGGATGATACTTAAAGCACCGCAAACTTTAGTTACCGTAGCGAGGAAGTGGTTTTGGCGCAGCATCCAGTTATATTGCAGATAGCGCGGGCAGATGAGGCAATAGTGAAGGAGGATTTTGATACGCTCCTCGATATTTACACTGAAAATGCGGTACTTGTCGTCGAACCGGGGCGGAATGCTGTTGGTAAAGCAGCGATACGAGCAGCTTTTGAGAAGATAGCGGTGTATTTTAAGAACGGATTACAGGTAAGACAAAAGGGTATGCAGCTACTTGAGTCGGGTGATACTTGCCTTGTGTTGGCGCTGACCGAAGTTGCCGCGCCGAACTATCCGGCCGTTGAGCGCAAAGCATGCTATGTGTTCAATAGATCCGCTGACGGCAAGTGGTTGTGTTGTATTGATAATTCTTATGGCCACGATATTGTATTTCATGATATTTAGCTTGCAGTGAAGTCACTGGCTGCAATGAAATCCTGTGACGAGAAGTGTGTGAGTGGGGCTGGGTAGACGTGACGAACATCTACCCAATTAGAGCGAATAACAAGAGTAGATAGTGTGGATTTTGATAATTACAAACAGGCATTTTTAGATTTTTCTGACCACGTATTTGCCGTTCTTTTACAATCGGAGACCTACGCTCAGCTAGCACTGGTGCTGGTGGTCTTTGCTATTACCTATTTTATTACCACTTACATTCGCAAGTTCGTGCCGGCCTTTGCTGACGCGCCGGCAAATGCACCTCTCAAGCCACTGCGCAAGCTTACCGGCAAGCTTGGTGTAATGATTTTCCCTTTGCTTACCATTTTAGTGTTGAGCTTTGCAGTTGAAATAAGTGAGCAGTTGCTCGGTGAATACTGGCTGGTGCGAACAGCTCTAATTGTCGCCATGATGTTGGTGTTTAGATCGATAATTCGCGATTACGTCAAAAATGATTTTATTGCGTTTGTTTTTCGCTGGGTAGGTCAGCCACTGTTATTTTTGCACCTGCTAAATATTCTAGAGCCGATTATTGCCGTGCTGGAATCGGTTGAGGTGGCCGTCGGTAATATTGAGATTTCAGCCTATGGTGTAATGCGGGTGATGTTGGTTGGCTCCATGTTGTTTTGGTTGGGGCGCGTCTCAAATAGTACCGGTCAGGAGATGATTCGGCGCCAAGAAAAGCTCGATTTCCGAACCAAAGAGGTTGCCGCAAAGTTACTTGAAGTTGCGATTTTTGTAGTGATCTTTCTTCTCCTGTTGCAGGTTATGGGTATTAATCTCACTGCGCTGGCGGTCTTTGGTGGTGCTCTCGGGGTCGGTTTAGGTTTTGGTCTACAAGCAATTGCGTCTAACTTTATTTCCGGCATTATTATTTTGTTGGATCGCTCCATTTCCCTGGATGACTACATTGAACTGGAGGATGGTCGCACCGGTATTGTTCGCGAGCTGACTCTCAGATCGACCACCCTGGAAACCTATGATGGCAAAGACATCATGGTGCCAAACGAGAAGTTTGTAACAGAGAGTTTTACCAACTGGACGCACAAAAATAAGAAGCAGCGTTACCGAGTGGATTTTTCGGTGGCTTACGACTCAGATATACGCAAGCTAGTAGAGATAATTAAGGAAACCGTCGCCTCGCATGAGCAGGTCATTAGTGGTGAGGATATCCCTTTTGAAGAGCGGCCGGATTGTGAAATAGACAGCTTCGGTGATTCCGGGGTGAATATGTTTGTTGAGTTTTGGATGATGGGTATCGACGATGGTAAAAACCGTGTCGGTGGCGATTTGCTGTTGATGATATTTGAGGCTATGCGCGAGCACGGTTTCCAAATTCCATTCCCGCAGCGCGAAGTACGGGTATTAAACGAGAAGTACGGCAAATAGTGTTGTTTGCATTACATAGACAGTCTGAGCCATTAGTGGCGGCTGTCTATGTAGGTAGTTTATGACTGACTCATGGTAATTCTAGCGACGCGACAATTTCGTAAGACCGCAATCGCGCCTCGTGGGAATATATCTGCGAGGTGATCATCAGCTCGTCAGCTTGGGTTCGCTCGAGAAATTCCTGCACTTCTACTTGTACTTTATCAGCGGTGCCAATGGCTGAACACGACATGATTTGCTGGAGCAGCATTTGCTCACCGGCTGATATTTGCTCTAGGTAATTGTCTGCGGGTGGCTGTAGTTTACCCGGTTGCCCGCGTCGTAAATTGACGAAAGCGCGTTGCATTGAGCTTGCTAGATAATGAGCTTGGGCATCGGTGTCGGCGGCAAAAACATTGTAGCCGAGCATGACATAGGGCTTGTCTAGTTGCGCAGACGGGCGGAAGCGTTCGCGGTAGAGGGCAATCGCGTTCAGCATTTGCTCTGGTGCAAAATGTGAGGCAAAGGCGTATGGCAAGCCGAGAGAGGCTGCCAGCTGCGCGCCAAATAGACTTGAACCTAAAATCCAAAAGGGAATGTTGAGGCCGCATCCTGGCACGGCATGAATTTTCTGATCAGGGTGAGGTTCGCCAAAATATCCCATTAGCTCAACCACATCTTGCGGAAATTGATCGACATCGGCGTCGAGATTGCGGCGCATGGCGTAGGCAGTCGCTTGGTCGGTACCTGGTGCGCGGCCAAGCCCAAGATCGATGCGGTTTGGGAAAAGCGCCTCTAATGTACCAAATTGCTCAGCAATAATGAGCGGGGCGTGGTTGGGTAGCATAATACCGCCAGCGCCCACGCGGATGCTGTTGGTACCGCCGGCAATATGAGCAATAACCACCGCCGTCGCCGCGCTGGCGATACCTTGCATGTTGTGATGCTCAGCTAGCCAGTAGCGATTGAAACCCCATTTTTCTGCGTGTTGCGCCAGTGACAGGCTGTTTTTGAGTGATGTGCCCGCATCGCCGTCGGCGGTGATGGGTGACAAGTCAAGGACTGAAAGTTTAACCATGAGTAAATCCATATTGTCTGTTGTGCAGGGTGTTGGCGAGATTTTACTCGCTTAGCATTTGCCAGAACTGCTGCAGTTTAGCTTGGCGATCACTGCGGTGTGTTTGAAATTGCACGTGACTATTTGGCGAATCTGGTGACAGTTCGATACTCCAAAGTGCATCCAGTTCATTGGGCAGCAGAGAATAGCGAATATCAATAATACGCTCGGGGTTGTTTGGGTCTAGTGCGATATAGCCTTTAGAAAACCAGCGAAAGCGCTCAATATCTGCGGCCTGGCGGCTTGTTGAAATAAGCCACGGTAAGTCTGAGTTCAGTGTCAGCATGGGGATGCTGTCGCCGGGGAATACCTTTGTGGTCCTGCCGACGCGGACTGCGTCCACGTAAAAGGCATCGTCAGTGCGATACACAATTTTCCAAAGTAGAATGTTGCCGAAGGAGGGTTTTGCCTCCAAGCTGCGAACGAGATGGCCGCGGCTGGATGCCAGTTGGTGGCCAAGCGTTTCCGCGCGATCTCGTTGCCACCAACCCAAGCAGGGATAGGCAATGACCCAAAAAAGCGCTACCGACGCAGCCCACTGCCAGTGTTTGCGTAGGCTGAGCAATAGCAACCCAGCGATTGGCAAGGTATAGAGTGGGTCGATAATCGACATGACATTCCACGCTACGCGCTCGTTACTAAACGGCCAAAATAATTGGGTGCCATAGGTGGTGCAGGCGTCGAGTAGCGCATGGGTGGCGTAACCTAGTGTGCAAAATAAAACGCTTTGGGGCCAGCTAAGGCGGCTTCGCCGCCCTATCAAATAGTGCAAAACCAAGCCGCAAATTAGGCCGCCTAAGGGAATAAAAATAAGCGAGTGGGTGAATTGGCGATGGTATTCAAGAAACAATAATGAGTCACTACTCGAGCGAATAAGCACGTCCAGGTCGGCGGCCATACCCGCAAAAAAACCGAGTGCAACAGAGACACCGCGTTGTGCGTTGCTATTGCGGGAGTTGCGAACAGCAACCGCGCCAAGTAAACCTTGGGTAAGGGGATCCATGTGGTGCTCTGATTTTTGGGCGAGACGAGAGTGTAGCTGAAAAAGGACGGGTAATTCACGTCATGTCTTTAATGGTATTCCGGTCGGAAATAGGGTGATGGCGCGCTATTTACCGACCAGTATTTCCTCCTAATCAGCCGGCAACAGCTTCTTTTTTGCATTGTAAGACAGTAATCAGGCTGTCTAGATGGCGAATGACTTCGACACCACTATTAGTGAGGTAGCCGCCGTCGGGCAGGGTGATTAAGTCTTTGTCAAAAAGCCGCTGGGTGGCCGCAATGGTGCTTGCGTCGGCGGTATGATGTACCTTGATGCCTTCCAGTGCGGAGGCGGGGTTAAATTGGGTGAGTACGCGTATTTCGTCAAGAACGTCATTAGATAGCGGCATAGCTACAACCTTGTATTGTTATGAAGTAAAGGTCTTGCATATAACATCCACACAGGAATGTTAGCTCTGGGGAGATTGTTTTTCCGTATACCCAGACTGAATACTGTAGCGCGATTTTGTCTGTTCGGCCAAAGGCATTTTGATTATTTAATTATTCTTGGCAAACGGGGCAAGCCGGTGGGCATTAGAAGAATAAAACGGGGAGTGATGAATGTTTAAAGAATACGGTGAATACGATGCCCTGGGTATGGCAAATTTGGTCAAGGCTGGGGAGGTGACACCCGCGGAACTTCTCGATGCAGCCATTGCCCGCGCCAATGAGATTAACCCTGCGATCAACGCGATTATTCATCGTTTCGATGACCGAGCGTACCGGTATATTAAAGACGGCCTACCCCAGGGGCCGTTCACCGGAGTGCCTTTTGTACTAAAGGACTTGCTGGCTGCGTTTGCCGGTGAACCGATGACGATGGGCAGTCGGGGGATGGCGGTAGTGCCTGGGTATGACAGCGAGTTAGTGCGTCGCTACAAAGCCAGTGGTGTGAATATATTCGCCAAAACCAATACCCCCGAATTTGGACTCATAATCACCACCGAACCAAAAGCCCACGGGGCTAGCCACAATCCCCGCAAATTGGGCTATAGCACCGGTGGTTCGTCGGGTGGCAGTGCGGCAGCGGTGGCAGCTGGCATTGTACCGATGGCACACGGTGGTGACGGCGGTGGTTCCATCCGGTTTCCCGCCTCATGGTGCGGTGTGTTCGGTTTAAAGCCCTCCAGAGGCCGTAACCCCTTGGGCCCCGATCAAGGCGAGGATTGGCAGGGCGCCGTGGCGGAACATGTGCTGACGCGCAGTGTGAGAGACAGCGCGGCAATGTTGGATTGTAGCAGCGGTCACGAGATTGGCGCTCCGTATAATATTGCGCTGCCAAGCGCTACGTTCTTGTCGGCAACCACTCGCGATCCAAAACCGCTTCGAATTGCCCTTAGTCGCAAACCGCTGGTCAATACCTCACTCGATCCCGAGGTAGACGCCGCGCTGAGTAAAACGGCGCAGCAGCTACGTGACCTCGGTCATGAGGTCATCGAGTTTGAGCCTGATATTCATATTGACCGGTTTTGGCGCGACTTTTTTGTAGTGGTCTGCGGGGAGGTGGCTGCGATGGTCGCACTCTACAGTCGTCAGTACGGTAGAGCTTGTGTCGCAAAATTCGAGCCGGCAACTAAAAATATGGCGATGATTGGGCGCTCTTTAAGTGCGGCAGATTTGGTAGCCGCCAAAAAAGGGTGGCATGACATTCAGCTTGCGATGGGACGGTTGCTGGAGCATCACGATGTCATGCTTTGCCCAACGGTGCCCACGCCCGCAGTGCCCCACGGCGTATTGCCCAACAGTCGCATTGAAGAGCTACTGATGTTGGCTTCTCATCGAATTAATGTGGGTAAATGGTTGTTTAGCGCGGGATTAGTTGAGCAGATGGCCACACCGGTACTCGAAAAAATGGCGTTCACTATAATGGGGAACATCACCGGCTTGCCGGGCATGTCAGTGCCCCTGCACAACAGCAGTGACGGTTTGCCGATAGGGATGCAATTTACCGGTCGTATGAATGACGAGGAAACATTGTTTAGTTTGGCTGCCCAGCTTGAGCGAGATATCGGTTTCTGCTCATGATCGGACCTTTGATATTTATATCATCGTAAATATTGTTAACTAACGCTTAACTTAATGCGCAGTATTACTTATATCCATCAATGCAAAGGCAGCTTATTGTGATTTACGTCCTACTGTCTTTGGCTATTTAGCAATGGCAGCTGTATTTCAATCGAATAATAACGCGAGGTTGCCATGCCAGCGAAAAAAACAACGACGTCTGAATACGCTCGTTTATCAAGCACATTCGACGCGATCAGCGCTTCTCAGGCAATTATCGAGTTTGAACCTGACGGCACTATTATCACCGCCAATGCTAACTTCCTAAGTGTGACCGGATATTCAGCTGGGGACTTAGATGGCGCGCATCATCGTATATTTGTCGAGCCCAGTTACGCGAAGAGCGCGGAATATCGCGAGTTTTGGGGCGCGCTGAGTGAAGGCCAAGCCCAGACTGGCGAGTTTTGTCGGTTTACCAAAGACGGCGATATATTTTGGATACAAGCTTCCTACAATCCGGTATTTGACAAGGCGGGTAATGTTAATCGTATTGTGAAAGTCGCCAGCGATATCACCGCTCAAAAGCTTAGAAATATTGACTACAAAGGTCAGATTGAAGGAATTGGCCTGAATCAGGCAGTTATTCAATTTGATGTTGGCGGTACGATTACACTGGCAAATGATAATTTTTTAAATGCGGTTGGCTATAGTCGTGATGAGGTTGTCGGAAAACACCACAGCATGTTTGTTGATCCGACCTATCGCCAGTCTTCTGAATACCGCAATTTTTGGTCAGAGCTCGGTAAGGGCCAGGCCAAGGTGGGCGAGTTTAGCCGCGTAAGAAAAGATGGCAAAACTATTTGGTTGCAAGCCTCATACACACCGATAAAAGATTTGGAAGGTAAGGTCTTTAAGGTTGTAAAGTATGCGTCAGACATTACCGCGCAAAAGCTTCGTAATGCCGATTTCCAAGGTCAAATTGAAGGCATCAGTCACTCTCAAGCGGTTATTCAATTTGAAACTGATGGTAAGATTATTGCGGCTAACGATAATTTTTTAAACACCATTGGCTACAGTCGCGATGAAGTTGTTGGCAAATACCACAGTATGTTTGTCGAAGCGGCTTACGGGAAATCGGATGACTATCGACGGTTCTGGGCGTCACTCGCTGCTGGCGAAGCGCAAACCGGCGAGTTTTCGCGTAAACATAAGCAAGGTCACGAGGTTTGGATTCAGGCTTCTTACACACCAATTAAAGATATGAGTGGCAAGGTATTTAAGATTGTTAAATACGCCACAGATATCACGGCGCAAAAAATTCAGAACGCAGATTTCCGCGGCCAAATAGAAGGCATTAGCTCATCGCAAGCGGTTATTCAATTCGAGACCGACGGTAAAATTATTTCCGCCAATGATAATTTCCTGAAAACGTTGGGTTATCGAGCGGACGAAGTCGTCGGCAAGAGCCACAGCATGTTTGTCGATCCCAATTACCGTCAATCTGAGGAGTATCGTCGCTTTTGGACTGCTTTAGCAGCCGGCGAGGCACAGACCGGAGAGTTTCGTCGTGTTCGTAAAGACGGCCGAGATGTTTGGATACAAGCTTCTTACACACCGATAAAAGATATTCAGGGCAAGGTCGTGAAGGTCGTGAAATACGCGAGTGATGTCACTGATCAAAAGTTACGAAATGCCGATTTTGAGGGACAGATTCAAGGCATTAGTTCGTCGCAGGCGGTAATTCAATTTGAAACCGACGGCACGATTATTACCGCGAATGAAAACTTCTTGAATACCTTGGGTTATGACTTGGGCGCAGTTGTCGGTAAACATCACAACATGTTTGTCGATTCATCGTATCGTAAATCCGATGACTATCGTCGTTTTTGGGAAGCGCTAGGTGCTGGTGAGGCGCAGATTGGTGAGTTTTGCCGAAAGCACAAAGATGGCCGCGACATATGGATTCAAGCCTCTTATACGCCGATTAAAGATTTCTCTGGCAAAGTATTTAAAGTAGTGAAATACGCGACCAACATTACTGAGCGTAAAGAAACTGTTGCCGAAGTAGAGGCTTTAATTCGCGCGACACAGGAAGGTCGTTTAGAGAATCGCGCAAAACTGGATGGTGCCAGTGGCGACAACCTGAGATTGCTAGAAAATATAAATGCCATGCTTGATGCGATTACCGCGCCGATAAATGAAGTGTCTTCGGTTATGCAGGCTGTTGCTGAAAATGTACTGAGTGTCCAGGTGGCTGGTGATTATCGCGGTCAGTTCGACGAATTGAAGCATTCAGTGAATACTGCCGTTTCCCAGCTGCGTGATTCGATGTCCCACGTGCTTGAATCGTCTAAACAGGTTTCTGCGGCGTCGGGCTTAATTGCCTCAAGCAGTCACTCGGTTGCCGTTGGTGCCTCTCAGCAAGCGGCATCGCTAGAGCAAACTACCCGTTCTTTAGATGAGGTGGCAGAGCAGACTCGGCAAAACGCCGAGAATACTCGCCATGCGCAGCAACTCGCGCGGGAAACTCAAGATTTAGCGCAGTGTGGTAGCAACACCATGGGTCAAATGTTGAGTGCGATGGAGCGAATCAAAGCCTCAGCCAAAGACACTCAGACAATCATTAATGATATTAATGAGATTGCCTTCCAAACCAATTTGCTGGCGCTGAATGCCGCCGTAGAAGCTGCGAGAGCAGGTGAGTCAGGACGCAGTTTTGCGGTGGTCGCGGCCGAGGTGCGCAACCTGGCGCAGCGTGCCAAAGAGGCGGCGAATAAAACCGCCAGTTTAATCGCGCAATCGGCAGAATCTGCGGAAGATGGCGGTCGTTTGTCTAGCGATGTGAATGGTCAGCTAACGAACATCATGGGTGCGGTCGGCAAGGTCGCGAATATCGTCAATGAGATCACCACGGCGAGTGAAGCCCAAACCAGCGGTATTGAACAAATTCACTTGGCTATCTCGGATATGGATCAGGTCGTACAGCGCACCGCTGCAGATTCTGAAGAGTCTTCCAGTGCCGCAGAGGAGCTGTCTGGACAGGCGCAAGAATTGAACCACATGGTGGGTCGTTTTGAACTTGGAGAAGACAAGCGAGTGACCGATGTGCGACAAAATAAGGCCCCTGAAGCAGCGCCAGCTCGTGGCTGGCAGCAGCGACGGGCGTAAAGACCGCAGTTAAAAAAGCCAGCGCATGCGCTGGCTTTTTTATACCTCTTATTCAGGGTGCTCTTCTAACTCGTCATTGGGTCGAGGTGAGCTTATCGACTCCGACGGCGGGGCTTGGCCACTTTCTGGTGGATTGTTTTCTGGTTCAGGCTCTTTAGGTTTGTCCGACTTGGGTTGATCCACCAGCTGTGAGGCGTTGCGCGCTGCATCTTTTACGGCTTTGCGGGCGGCGGCGCTGACTTTGGCCGGATCGTTGCTGGTTTTAGCTGCCGTTTGCGCTGCTTCCCGCGCCACTTCCTTCATGTTTTCCGCGACGGGTTCAAGTGCCTCGGCCACGACGCTGTCCGCGACTTTGTCCGCAGCGACTTTCTTCTCATCAGCGGCAATACCGACATGGTAGGCGGCGAAGCCTGGCATAACCATTTGGTTTAGCGCGAGACCGATAATTTGGCCGTCGACATTAGATCGAATGACCGAGCTGCGGTTGGTAATCGGGTCGGTAACGCTGCCGAGTATGTCGCCTTTTTTAACATTCTGGCCCAGCTTGGCCTCGGTGAGAAACACACCGCTTTGATCTGCACGCAGCCAGGTCGATTTATAAAAGACATTTTGCTTGGGCGCCCGACTCGGTTTAGTACCAATCATATTCATGTGGTACATCACCGCTTTTATGCCGTTCACACTTTGTATCACTTCTTTAAGCTGCAGGCGCAATGGTTCGCCCGCCTCGAGAGTCACCGCTGGTATGCCCGCATCTACCGCAGCGCGGCGCAGTGTTCCGGGCGCACCGGCGCCGTCTAACACCGTGACGTCATGGAACATCTTACTAAATTGCATCACGCTTTCTTTACCCAAATTGCCGCGTAATTGGGTGAGGTTGGTGCGGTGAAATGAGCCCGTGTGGATATCAATGAGGCGGTCACAGTGAGTGATAACTTCGTTAAAAAAGCTGTGGGCAATTCGACCCGCCGAGCTGCCTTTGGGGTCGCCGGGGAAGTAGCGGTTGAGGTCGCGGCGATCTGGCAGATAGCGTGATGTGCGACGAAAGCCGTGCATATTAACGATGGGTACGCCAATAACAACACCGTTCAATTTGTCGCTCTCTAAACTAAACATCACTCGGCGTATAGCTTCTACCCCGTTTAGCTCGTCGCCGTGTACCGCTGCGGTTAAGCACAAGGTGGGGCCAGGTTGATTGCCTGCGGCTACAAGGATTGGCGTCGGCATGGCGAGTCCGGCAATGGCCTGGCCTGCTGTCCAGTAGAGCCGTTCAAAACTGCCCCGTAAAATGTCTTGCCCCAGCAAATTGAAAGCCACTTCCGGGGTGCCCTTATTACCAGAGTTTGTATCAAATTTGCTGTTTAAATCGGGGTCTTTGCGCCCATTTGAGGTAAACGTGGTGCCGTCCTCAGCGCGTTTGGTTTCACTGACGGTGCTTGAGTTAAGGGATGTAGATTCGTCCAGTGTCTTTGGAGATTGTTCGTTGGCCGCAGCAGACTGAGTGAACAGTGGCAGGCTTAGCGCTATGCAAAAAATAAAGATGCGTCGCATGATACAGCGGATTACTCCGTTATTGTTGGTAAGCAAGCCTGGGCTTGCGCGTTAACTACATTTGTTACAACTAGTAAGGCCAGCGCTAGCGAGTAAATTGTATACAAAATCACCAGCCGAAACGCCTTTAAATTGACGTTTGCGCAATTTCATTTGCTTTGCGCCTCCCGGAGTTTGACGTTAAGGATGGACTAAGTTCATTTGCCGGTCTTGGCATTTTTACCGAGTTTGGATGGTATTACGGAGAAAAATCCGCGCTGGATGGTGAAAAGAGCCAAGAACTCTGGCCCATGTCCGACTATAATTGCCAGCATTGATTGCGCTGTGAACCTTGCGTCACAGCAAATAATGATAATTTGGGGAGTTATTCATGGCTAAAGATCGGCTGATTATATTCGACACGACACTGCGTGACGGTGAGCAAAGTCCTGGTGCATCGATGACGCGCGATGAGAAAGTGCGCATCGCCAAGATGCTAGAGAAAATGGGTGTCGACGTTATTGAAGCGGGCTTTGCGATAGCCAGTGTGGGTGATTTTGAATCGGTGCGAGCGGTCGCTGAGGCGGTTAGGGGCAGCACCATATGTAGCTTGGCGCGCACCGGAGCAGAGGATATTGATCGCGCTGCGGAAGCGCTGCGCCCGGCAGAGTCGGGGCGTATTCACACTTTTATAGCCACCTCGCCAATCCACATGGAATACAAGCTGAGAATGGCGCCCGACAATGTGGTTGAGCGCGCCGTGGCAGCGGTTAAGCACGCCCGCAACCTCATTGGCGATGTCGAGTTTTCCTGTGAGGATGCCTCGCGCTCGGAATATGACTTTCTGTGCCGCATCATTGAACAGGTTATCAATGCCGGTGCGCGCACCATCAACCTGCCAGACACCGTTGGTTATGGTGAGCCGGGAGAATACGGCGCCATGGTGGCGCGTTTGATGAACTCGGTACCCAACGCCGATAAGGCCATTTTCTCAGTGCACTGCCACAACGACCTTGGTTTGGCGGTGGCGAACTCACTGTCTGCGGTTATGCACGGTGCGCGACAAGTGGAATGTACGATTAATGGCTTGGGCGAGCGGGCCGGTAATGCCTCCTTGGAAGAGCTGGTGATGGCAGTGCGGACCCGCGCTGACATTTTCCCAGTTGAAGTGAGTGTCGATGCCACCCAAATTGTGCCCACCTCGCGTCTGGTGTCGTCGATCACCGGTTTTCCGGTGCAGCCGAATAAAGCCATCGTCGGTGCCAATGCCTTCGCACATGAGTCCGGCATTCATCAGGACGGGGTTTTAAAATATCGTGAAACCTACGAAATTATGCGAGCCGAAGATGTCGGCTGGAACGCCAATAAATTAGTACTGGGCAAGCACTCCGGTCGCGCGGCCTTTAAAGCCCGCTTAGAGGAGCTAGGCATTACCCTGGAAAATCAGGCGGCCCTGAATTTGGCGTTTACCCGCTTTAAAGAACTGGCGGATAAAAAACACGAAATTTTCGATGAAGATTTGCAAGCTTTGATGAGCGATGTGCAGCCCGCAGAGCGCGAGTTGCGGTATAGCTTTGCCGGTTTGGAAGCGCTATCAAAAACGGGCTCAAAGCCCCGTGCGGATATTCAGCTGCTTATCGATGGTGAATCACAACAGGCCTCTGCCGAGGGCGACGGGCCTGTGGATGCCGCATTTAAGGCGGTTGAAACCCTGGTAAATAGCGGCGCTATGCTCTTACTTTACTCTGTAAACGCCATTACCAGCGGTACTGATTCCCAAGGTGAAGTGCAGGTACGATTAGAAAAAGACGGTGTTATCGTGAACGGCAACGGCGCCGATACCGATATTATTGTGGCTTCTGTCAAAGCCTATTTGGACGCGTTGAATCTCCTGGCAGCTGGTGTCTTAAAAGCCCATCCACAGCGGGGCGTGTAGGTGAACGAAGCACTGCGCTTAGATTATTTGCAGGCGATGGGCGTGGACAGCTATGTGCCGCGCTACGTGTTGGATGGCGCGGCAGAATCACCGCTTTGCGACATGGGTTTTCCGCCTGCGGATTATGACGATGGCGACGCGGCATCGACCGACAACTACGATATTGAAAGCGAATATCAAAACCTAAGTGCGCAGCGCGACAGTGAAAAGTCAGCGGTCGGTGCTTCGCATGCCAGGGCATTGCAAAACAGTCCCCCGCAAAGCAATGGCGAAAGCCGGGCGCGTATTGCGTCTGAGCTTGAGGGGCTTAATTTAGACGGCAAGAGCGCAAAACGCGCTGCTAACGTCGAGGAAAAAGGCCAACTTAATACAGAGACTGAGGGCGCGGCGCAAGCCAATCCCCGTTTTAGCGTTGATCTAGTCGGCACAGATATTGGGCTGTTATTTGCGGTGGACACGACGACATCAGCGCTGACCCCCAGTGAGAAGCGGTTACTCGCCAATATTGCCGTTGCGGTGAAAACCCATCATCACATCGAGTTAGCACCACGCTTTTCTAGTACTCGATTCCAGTGGCCGGTGGTTAAAACCCCGAGCTTTGCGCAGGGCGCCAATGCAGCGAAAGATGCACTTTTAGGCAGTGTGATGGCCCATGCCGAACGTCAAAATGCGCCTTGCGTGGTGGTGTTTGGTGAGCAAATACAGCCGTATTTTGATCACGACATCTTAGCCAGCGCTAGCTTGACCGTCCTGTTCAGCGCCAGCCCAGCAGCGATGATGAGTGATGGCGCTTTAAAAGCCGCCTTATGGCAGCAGTTGCGTGGGCACGCCTTTCCCACTCAGGATAGTGAATAACATCATGCCGCGTGTCGCTATGCTGGGTATTCATCACCTTGATCAGTGCTTATTAATAGAAACACGATCTGATCCGCATCCTTGGGGGCGGGTCAATTGGCTGCGCAGTCTTCGCGACGATCACTGTCTTGGTTATTGGCAAGACAATGAATTACTGGCGATTAGCGCTTATACCTTGGTCTTGGATGAGGTCAGCCTTCTGAATATTGTGGTTGATACCGACAGCCGTGGCGGCGGTGTGGGCAGGCATTTACTCACCGAGGGTTTGGAGTGGATGCAGCAGTTTGGCGGTCAGCGCTGTTTACTCGAAGTACGGGTATCTAATACAGTAGCGCGAACCTTGTATAGTAAGCTCGGCTTTATCGAGGACGGCATCCGCAAAAAGTATTATCCACTCGGCGACGGTCATGAAGATGCGGTTTTGATGTCAGCCGATCTGCCGCTGTTGTGAACAGCATCAAGCCGCAGTTAAAACCTATTTATTGAGATTAAAATTATGCAGGAAGTAGAATCTGATTGGTGGTTTATTGGATTGCCTGAGGAATGGCGTACCGAGCAGGACGACGACAGTATTCTGATCTTCGACCAGGATGAGCTCGGCTGCATTAGTTTGAGCAGTTTACAGGCAGAGAATGGCAAGGCCGCGACCGAGAAAGACCTGCTCGACTTGATCAAAGAAGTCGGAATACCGATAAAAAACGGCAAAGTTTGCAAAATAGGTGACGATTATCGTGGTTGGGAGTTTGAAACTGTCGAAGAAGGAGATTATATTCGCGAATGGTTCTTGCATGGTGGAAGTCACTTATTGCTAGTGAGCTATGCTTGCGCGGAAGATGATAGGGATATGGATCGGGCAGCGGTAGATCAAATTTTGGATACTTTGCGGGTTAAAAGCGAAGAGTAAACAAATTTGTATAAAAATTGAACAGGTCGGCAGTTTCGCCAAAATGGCTATGATAACTTCCGCTTAATTATTTGGTTAGACGGTGAAGTAATGAAAAGAATAATGATTACGCTGTTGGTGTCACTGCTGTTATCTCCAGCAATGGCGGGTACTTCAGCGACCGGGAATAATCCTGCAAACCTACAGTTAGCCTCTGTTAGCGCGATGGTTGTCGATGCCGACACCGGCGAAGTGGTGTACCAAAAGTATTCAGATATCGTGAAACCGATTGCCTCGCTTACCAAAGTGATGACGGCGATGATCGTGCTTGATGCCCACCAGCCGATGCGAGAAGTGATTCGTTTTTCTAAAGATGATCGCAGAGCGGTTAATAATTACTACTCGCGCATACGTCTAGAGTCAGAATTACCTCGCAGCGAAGTCTTGCGTCTTGCCTTAATGTCGTCTGAAAATCTGGCAGCCGCCGCATTGGGAAGAAATTATCCGGGTGGCATGACGGCCTTTGTGGCAAAAATGAATGCCAAAGCGAAGTCCTTAGGTATGAAGAATACCGTCTTTGTGGATAGCAGCGGTTTGTCGCATCACAATGTCTCAACTGCGTCAGACTTAGCTAAATTAGTTGCCGCCGCAGCGAAATACCCTGAAATTGCAGAGTACTCAACGACCACAACTCACACGGCTAACTTTGGCCGCCCGGCGTATAGTCTCGCCTATGTTAATACCAACTCCCTGGTGCGTTATAAGCGCTGGGATGTGGATATGAGCAAAACCGGTTACCTCAACGAAGCTGGACGCTGCCTAGTGATGAAGGCGAATGTCGATGGCAAGTCTTTGCTGTTTGTGATGTTAGACTCTTTTGGCAAAACCAGCCCCATTGGCGACGCTGGCCGTATTAAGCGTTGGCTAGAAACCGGTAAGGGCGGTAATGTGGCCACGGCAGCGCATGTGTATCAGAAGAAGAAAGTATCTGAATATATGACGGCTCGCGCGACAGCCAGTATTCGTTAAACACATTTGCTAGCGAACACCCCGAAGGGCCTTCCTGCCGACAGGAAGGCCCTTCTTGTTTTCAGTGATTCGCAATCGAATTGAACATTCGCGGCGAGCGATTTTAGAACATAAGGTTTGAATATAATGCGAGTAAATTGGAATATCACGCCGTCTGAGCTTGGCTCTTTGGCGGAATATATTTGTACTATCGACAGCGTAGCTAAGCTTGAGGAAGAGCTTGAGCCGCTGATTATCGCGTGTACAGACAAGGCAGTCAGCATGATGCACGACAATATCGACGACGATTCCCAGTATTTGATATTTGAAATCACGGCTGACGGCATCTTAAAAATTGTGGTAACGGACGACACCAAACAGCGCGAAGCGGGACACAAAGTCATTTGTGATATGTCTACCGTTGAGCCGTATCTCACAAAATCCTCGCACTGGAAGTTTAAAGATGAGCGCTTTGCAGATGTTGTTAAATTCTGTCTTCGCGACTATTTGACCACCTGTAGCGGCTTTATGCGCTTCTCCTTAGTGGCGACCTTCTCGGAAGGCGATAGGACTAAAACAGAGTTACTTTAAAAGCTCTCTGCACGACTGTTATTTTATCCTCTGCCTGCGTCGCTTAAAGACGCCTACTTTTCGCAAAGTCCTACCCAATGCACCCGCTCCTCTTGTATGGATACTCGGTCGTGGCCGAGTATGGCGGAGGTTCGGTTTGTGTATTCGGTCGTGGCTGAATATGGCGGAGGTTTGGTTTGTGTACTCAGTCGCTGCTCAATATGACGGTGCTTGAGTATGCTGTGCGGGCTCCCACTTTCGTCATCCCCGACCCCGATCGGGGATCCATAAACCGCGGGCTATGCGCTGCTTCCTAGGCCGAGAAAAACAAAGGGGATCGCTGTGCTCTCCTGGATACTCGGTCGTGGCCGAGTCTGACGGGGATCTGGTATGTGTACTCGGTCGCTGCTGAGTATGGCGGAGATTTGGTTTGTGTATTCGGTCGCTGCTCAATATGACGGTGCTTGAGTAGCTGTGCGGGCTCCCACTTTCGTCATCCCCGACCCCGATCGGGGATCCATAAACCGAGGACTATTCGCTGCTTCCTTGGTCGAGAAATGCAAATGGGATCGCTGTGCTCTCCTGGATACTCGGTCGTGGCCGAGTATGACGGGGATTTGGTATGTGTACTCGGTCGCTGCCGAGTATGGCGGAAATTGGGTTTGTGTATTCGGTAGTGGCTGAATATGGCGGAGGTTTGGTTTGTGTACTCAGTCGCCGCTCACTCGCACAATGTGCGTGGCCTCCGCTGCGCGGCGGTTCGTGCGATTTCTCCTTGCCAGAGAACAACATTCCCGCTTGGTGACCTTCCCATTTTCTTCTATTCCGTCAATATCGGACCACATATTGCGGTGCAAGATATGTTGACTGACGTATATCTACACCTTGCCTATGTTTGGCACTCTAGGTCTCCGACACAGGCTATTGTCCATCGAGTGGTCTGTGCTGCCAGCGTGGATGGACTACGGCATCAGTAATTACGGTAAGTGGGGGAAGGGATGAAGCTTGTTTCAATAAATCGAGCGCAGAAACAACAGATAGAATTCGACGGTAAGTTGGTCGAAACCGGCATATTCAAAGAGCCTGTTGCGTCGTCGGTCTATGTGAGCAGTGCTGGAATTGAGAGTGATAATATCGTCGACCTGAGTGTGCATGGTGGTGCAGATCAGGCCGTTTATCTTTATAGCCAGGAAGACTATCAGTGGTGGGCTGGCTTTTTGGGTAGAGAGCTTGAGCCGGGATTGTTCGGCGAAAACCTCACCACACAAGGCATTGATCTGCGTGAATTAGTTATTGGCGACCGCCTAATGATAGGCAATACCATTCTCGAAATATCTGCGCCGCGCACCCCCTGCTTTAAGTTGGCAGTGCGCATGGGAGACAGTAAATTTGCCAAACAGTTTGTCTTTGCGGGCAGGCCGGGCGCCTATGCTCGGGTGTTGCGAGACGGCAATATCAGCGCCGGTGACCCTATCATATTAGTAAAGACCGACCAGGCTTACGCCGGAGTGCTGGAAGTGTTTGAGCTCTGGCACGCTAGGCAACGCTGCCCGCAATTGATCCGCAAGGCCTTGGCATCGCCTATTTCAAATTATCACCGCAGTGTCATTCACGATTGGCCACTGACGGAGTAAAAGCCGAATTGCCCACAGGATTTACCTAATTTGATCTGCATCACGTACAATAGCGCCTCTGATAGATAAGGGCGTGGTTAATGGCAATTCAGTGGTATCCGGGGCATATGCACAAAGCTCAAAAGGCGATTGCCGAGGTTTTGCCTCAGGTTGATCTGCTCATTGAGGTCTTGGATGCGCGGATTCCAAGCTCCAGCGAAAATCCCGCCATTGCTAAACTGCGCGGTGAAAAGCCATGCATCAAGGTGCTGAGTAAGTCTGATTTGGCCGACCCCAAGGTGACGGCCGAGTGGCAAGAATACTTAGAGCGTGATCGCGGGGTAAAAACCTTTACCACCACCACCGACGACCCCGGCAAAATTCGGCAGATAATTGATCTGTGTCGCAAAATGTTTCCTGCAAAAGACGCGAGTTTAAAAACTATCAACTCGATGATCGTTGGTATTCCCAATGTGGGCAAATCCACGCTTATCAATATTCTCGCAGATCGTATTATCGCCAAAACCGGCAATGAGCCAGCGGTGACAAAAAGCCAGCAGCGAATAAACCTGGGCAGCGGCATTGTGCTATTTGATACTCCCGGTATTCTGTGGCCAAAAATTGAAAACCCAAATAGCAGCTATCGTTTGGCCGTCACTGGCGCAATTAAAAACACCGCTATGGAGTTCGACGACGTCGGGTTCTACGCAGCTGAATATTTAATTAAGGCCTACCCGGAATTACTCAAAGCGCGCTTCCAGCTCGATAGCATTCCCGATACCGAACTGGCTTTTTTAGAAGCGGCAGCGCGTCGGCGTGGCGCACTTACCGGTGGCGGCCGTATTAACTTCCATAAAATATGCGAATTGCTGATTAACGAATTGCGCGCCGGTATCGTGGGACGGATTAGCCTGGAAACGCCTGCTATGATTGAGCGCGAAAATTTAGCCGTTGCCGAAGCAAAGGCAAAAAAAGAAGAAGAGAACCAGGCCCGTAAACGTCGTTTTAAAGATGGCTCTCGCCGTTCAGATAATTGAAAGACAAGTAAGTAATAGGAAAACACCATGGTAAATAACGATGTCTTGCGCCGAGTGCGTTACATCTTTGATTTTAATGATTCAAAAATGATGGCGATCTTTAGCTTGGCTGATCACCATGTTTCCCGCGAAGAAGTGAGTGCGTGGTTAAAGAAAGAAGAAGATGACGGCTTTGAGCCTTGCGATGACTTGTTGTTAGCGGCATTTTTAAACGGTTTAATTGTTGACTTGCGCGGCGCCAAAGACGGGCAGAAGCCAGTAGTAGAGAAACGCCTGACAAACAATATGATCTTCATGAAATTAAAAATAGCGCTAAGTCTAAAAGCGGAAGACGTGATGGCGATACTGGCACTGGCAGATTTTAAGATTAGCAAACATGAATTGAGTGCCTTCTTTCGCAAGACCGATCACAAACATTACCGCGACTGCAAAGATCAGATTTTGCGGAATTTCTTAAAGGGTTTGCAGTTGAAGTTTCGCAATACTGACGGCGACGAATCGTAGCACTGCTTATTGATATCGCCTGGTTGTCTGGAAACCTAGAGTGATCATACGTAATCTAACATCGTCAAATCTAAGTCAATATTAAACCTGATCGTTAATAAACTCATTCGCGGTCAGGCACGGGCATTGTAACTTTCGATGAAAGTCGTCAAGGCATGTGAATAAGAGAGCACTTCCCACTATCTACCTAACAAGCAAGCAGTGCACCCCTGCGGGGCCGGATATCATAACCACGCGTTTTCAGCGCCGCTGTTGCGTGTGTTAAACCTCCGAAGAGAAAAGGCTATAGTGTGCGAAAATCAGACAGACTTTTTCAGTTAACTAATATTTTGCGTAAACATCAGCCCATTACTGCAAAGCAGTTAGCTGAGAAATTGCTTGTGTCTGAAAGAACTATATATCGCTATATTGATGATTTATCTTTGTCGGGAATACCGATATATGGCGAGCCAGGTGTTGGGTATCGGTTGTCAGAGGGCTTTGAGTTACCGCCAATACAATTATCTGCGGGTGAGCTGGAGGCGCTCATCACGGGGGTTAGCTTTACAGCGTCTTTAACTGGAAAGCATCTTGCGGCGTCAGCACACTCACTGCTGTCAAAGATCGAAGCTGTATTGCCGAAGGCATCAAGTCTGATTCCTGATGAGGAGCGCGTGGTAAGGGTGCCGGTAAATCATCGTGATTCTGAAACGTATCAAGTTTGGGGGAAAGCGCATTCAGCAATAGAGAAAAAGCGTTGGCTGAAGATTGCTTATAACTCGCTTTCAGAGAGTGTGACGTCGAGAACCGTTTATCCCTTGGGTCTATTTTATTGGGGAGGCAGATGGACACTAGGCAGTTGGTGCGATCTGCGCGGCGACTACAGGGACTTCAGGCTTGACCGTATAAGCGAGCTAGCCCTTTGTGAATATACCGCTCCTTTACCAGAAGGTGTTTCTCTATCGGCATATATTGAATCAAAAGAAAAAGTGGACTGACACAATGCTGTCAGTAGCAACGCATTACAGTTGGCATTCAAGCAATAACTGGGGCACTAATATGATAAAGAATGGCAACATTGATAGCATTGGCGGCATGGAGTTCGCGACCTTCAGGCTTAAAGACGGTGTGACAGAGGCAAGATTAATAGAGCTGTCTAATAACGTCGAGGCAGATTTTCTTAGTCAGCAAGGGGAGCTAATTCTCCATTTTCTGGTTCGGGGCGCAGATGGTATTTATGCAGATGTGGCTATTGCCAGCTCGCAGGAAAAGGCAGAGGAGTATTGCCAGCAATGGTTAGATAATGCCGTTGCACTTGAATATTTAGAACTACTTGAAAAAGACTCTGTGAACATGACGTTCTGGACGAGAATCAACTAAAATCTTAACAGAATAAGACTGCGCAGGAACCCAGAAGCTTTGGATCTGCGCAACTTTAACGGGTGGTAAATAGCTGTCCGTGGACTTCTCTGAGTAATCTAGATAGTCCCTCGCTATTTGTAGTTTGAAGAGCAAAGCACCGTATTTTCTCTATGTAAACGCAATTTAAGTTTGCGCCCACTGCCGCAATAAATTGTGGTAAACCCCGGTGAGTTGAATGATGGCGGGGTGGTCTTCATTACCCTGACTTAAGTTCTGAATACTCATATCCATGTCGTATAGCAGACTGCGCTTTTCATCGCTGGCGACCATACTTTGCAGCCAGAAAAACGAGGCGAGGCGTCGGCCTTTGGTGACAGGTGTGACTCGGTGCAAGCTAGTGGAGGGATAGAGAATCATATCTCCGGCAGCGAGTTTAATACTTTGTGTGCCGTAGGTATCTTCGATGACGAGTTCGCCACCGTCGTATTCTTCCGGCTCTGAGAAGAACAGGGTCATTGATATATCTGTTCGCACTTTAACCGCCGTACCCTTTACCTGCCGAATAGCATTGTCGACGTGCACGCCAAAGGAGTGACCACCTTGGTAGCAATTGAACAGTGGCGGAAAAATTTTTAGGGGTAGGGCGGCAGACATAAATAAATTGTTCTGGGCAAGGGCGGCTAAAATAATATCGCCGAGCTGATTTGCCGCGTCGGAATTCTCTGCCAACTGAATATTGTTTTTATTTTTTGCTGACTGGTAACCCGCAGTTACTTTGCCATCTACCCACTCTGCTGCTTCCATAACACGGCGGCAGTGCGCGACTTCTGCTTTGCTGAGAACGGCGGGTATTTTAACTAACATGTATTTTGACCTTTAACGGAAACGCCCCGCATGTGCGGGGCGGTAGGTTTTCTCTGACGCGTATATTATTGCGTGTTGAGAATTAGAACTCCAGACTAGCGGTAAGTGCTACGCTTTTACCGGTGCCAGGTACGCCGCGACTACCGCGGGGTTTAAGCAGGTATTTCTCGTCGCTTAAGTTATTCGCATTCAGCTGTAACTTGAGGTTATCAGTCGCTTGGAATGACGCAGCCGCACTTAGCAGAGTGGTAGCGTCTAGTTCAGTGGTGCTGCCATTCTCGTATTCGCCAATGTACTGCAGACCGCCACCCACTTGCCATGCTCGATCAATTTGGTAGGTCGTCCACAGGCTTGCACTGTGCTCAGGGGTATTGAAAATAACTTCGCCAACTTCTTCTGGATCGCCAGAGTCTTTGATTTCACTATCAGTGTAGGTGTAGTTGGCAATGATGGCCCACTTGGATGTGATTGTGCCGTTAATGCCCAACTCAAGTCCTTGTACTACTTGTTCGCCTTCAAGTACGAGTACGTCATCATTATCCACGTCATTGGTGGAGGCATTGGTTTTCTCAGAGCGGAAAATGGCTGCACTGGCTAGCACTTTGGCGTCGAACAGTTCCCATTTGGTGCCGAGTTCGAGGATTTGATCTTCTTCAGCATCGAGGTTTTGTTGATCTGATGATAGCGTTAAGTTGCTGCCAAGTGGCGTTTGAGAATTGCCGACACCGACATAAATACTGCCATTTTCTGCCGGTTTATAGGTAATTGCGGCGTTCCAGCTGATCAAGGTGTCACTAGCCTCGTATTTGAATGGTGGTGTTTCACCACCACGACCTTGCGATGTATAGTTTTGCGAGTATTCCTGCTCATAATCTTCTACACGCACACCTAGGGTAACAAGCCACTGCGGCGTAAACGTTAGGGTGTCGCTTGCGAATAATGATACGGCGTCGTAGGTGCCTTTGCGCTGGCCACCGGCACGGGTAATAGAGCCGCCGTATGGATCGTCGGTGACGGGGTTGTATAGCTCAACATTGGGCGGATTATCGTTGGTGGGCAGCAGCTCGTAGTTGATATATTCCTCTTGGGTAATATCAATGCCGGTGACTAGATTGTGTTTGATGCTGCCGCTGACAAAGTCGCTGCGAAGGGTGGTTTGGTTAGAAATGATATCGCGGTCTTCGTCACGTCCTTTAACGCCACCGCGGCGTACGTCGCCGGTAGATGAATCAAAGCTCGGGCGGGTGAAGGCGGCAGAGGTTTCGGTTGTGCCGATAAACGTTTGGTTGCGCAGGCTTAAGGTGTCGCTGAAGTTGTGTTCAACGGCCACTTTGAAGGTGGTGATTTCATTCTTGTCGTAATCGCGATTTTCAACACCGTAGTAGTTTTCTGCGGTGGCTTCATCCAGGTAGCGCTCGCCGTTGGCGTTGGTAAGTAATGGCACACCGCCATCGGGAATATTGTCTTGGTCAAGATAGGTGACGCCACCAGATAGGGTGGTTTTCTCAGATAGTAAATAGGTTAACGCACCGGCAAAGCCGCTGCCTTTGTTTTCGGTAACATCACGGCCGGGTACGCCGCTGTCTTGGGTCATAACGTTAATACGGCCGGCCAAATTGTTGCTCAGGGCACCGTTGATGTCTGCGGTAGCGCGCAGTTGGCTGTCGCTACCGACCATTACGGTGCCACGTTTAAAGTCTTCAAACTTAGCAGTTTTACTTACCAGGTTAACCGAGCCACCGGCTGAGCCGCGACCGCTGACGGTAGACGAGGGGCCTTTGGTTACTTCTAATTGCTCCAGGTTAAATGTGTCGCGGCTATACGCGCCGATATCTCTCACGCCATCTACATACAGGTCGTTGGTAGCGTCAAAACCACGGATGCTCAAATTGTCACCGGCCGCAGCGCCGCCTTCACCGGCCTGCATGGTAATGCCAGATACATTGCGCAAGGCGTCACGCAGGTTAGTGACTGCCTGGTCGCGCAGCACTTGCTCCGGTACAACGCTAATAGTCTTTGGCGTATCCGCTAATTTTTGGGTGTACTGTGGCGACGAGGCTTTCTCTGCTTTATAGGGTGAGATTGCCGTCGATTCAACTTTGACTGCCGGTAGAGTTTGTTGGGCTTCTTCGGCGGCTAGCGCCGTCAATGAGGTACTGGCGAGTGCGACGCTAATCGCCTGCGCGAGAAGTTGGCGCCGCGGCTGACTTGGTTTGTATCGGTTTGTCACGTTGGATGTCTCCTGGTAGGTTCTGATATTGCTGATCCCATATGCCACGGTTGATAAATAAGATGGCCGAGTGGTTAGCGGGCAGCGGACTTTTGTTTGGCCAACTCGTGAAGTCGAGGCACATAGTAATGAGAATCAATATCAAATACAAATAGTTTGTATTTAGATTATCTTTTGGGGCCGAAAAAGTCTGTCGCGGTGTCGTTAGATTCAAATAACTGATTGGGTAAGCGTCGGGTTTTGCATGAAATTACGCGCAGCTTTAGTGCATTTTTCGCTAAAAATGGCTAATTCATATATGTCGACGCAGGCAGTGCAAATCGGAGTGCGTTATCGATTGTCTTTCCCGAGAATGTCCCGTATTTTGTGTGTTTAGAGCTTGGTGACAGCAGTCCAGCTAGGAAGAACGCACTAAGCGCGAGGCAAGGATGCGTCTTTATCTGTAGTAGATAGGATTAAAATAATGATTAATGAAATCGGCCCCGTTCATTCACGTCGTCACGGCAGAGTCCTACACGTCATTTTAAGCCGCCCAGCCTTAAAGAACGCCATAAATGAAGAGATGGTGACCTCCTTATATCGCTGCTTGCGCGATGCGGCGCAGGATGACACCGTGGGTGCCGTTGTGCTTGAGGGCGCGGGCGACGCGTTTTGCTCTGGAGCCGACATCAAAAATTTGGCGCTGGGTGTTGAGCACACCCGTAAATACTCGACTGAAGTGTTGTTACGGGTGGGTGCTGAAGCCGCCATGTTATTGCATGAAATGCCAAAACCGACCATCGCGATGATTCGTGGTCCGGCGGTGGGCGGCGGTTTGTCGCTGGCCTTAGCTTGCGATTTTCGCTTGGCGGATAGCACCGCAACGCTGGGCTATGCCCACACAAAAATTGGCTTGTCCGGCGATTTCGCGGCGGCCTATTTTTTAAGCAAATGGATGGGGGCGGGCAAGGCGCGGGAATTCTGTTTGTTATGCCCAACCTATAGCGCGGATGAGGCCTATAGAAACGGTCTGCTAAGCAAGGTCTGTGATGTGGATTCGCTATGTGGTGAGGTAGAAAAGTTGGCCACGCGATTAGCGGAAGGACCAACCAATGCACTGGGTTGCATTAAAAACAATCTAAAAAATGCCGAAGAACTAAGCTGTGAGAGTTACATCGCTGAAGAAATCAAAAACTTCCAGCGCTGCCGTAACAGTGATGAGCACCGCGAAGCGCTAGCGGCCTTCCTGGAGAAACGAGAACCGGTATTGCCCAGGGTAAAGCTCGCAAAGTAATAGCTGGCGCGCGCCGGTAAATAAAGTACCGCCATTCGCTCACACTGTTTGGCGGTATTTTTTTGGTGTGGTGATTTTGGTTTAGCGGGCAAATTTCTCAGCGTAGCAACGGCCACATCGGATCGCACTTTTTCACTGCAAATCAGTTTGATTCTCCCAAGACTATGATACCTTGCCGGTTTTAATAATACGGCGTGCAGTGCGATGGTAGACAAGTCCCCAGTGTATTTCCCCGACGTGATCTCTTCAGAGTGGATGGCGATGCCCATGCCTGAGGGCGATAGTTTTGACAGTCAGCTCGCTCCCTATGAGTTCCGGAAATCCGGTGATGGCAGGGCGGAGGCGCGGTTTGAAACCAGTAGCGCTAGCCAAAATGGGCAGCATGGACTTCACGGTGGTTTTTTGGCCGTACGCGCTGAGCAGGTGTTGTATCTCCCTCTTTATATTAATCGAAGCGTTGCGTTCGGCAGGGTGGTGACGATTGATATGACGCTGCAGTTTGTTGCTGGCGGGACTGTGGGCTTGCCGCTGTTGGCTAACATTGAGTTAATTCACGAAACCGGACGTATGGGGTTCACGCGGGGTGTACTCAAACAAGAGGGGCGGGTGTTAACGAGTTTTACCGCTACCCTGCGTAAATTAGCTGCCACGTAAATTAGCCTTATTTTGTCTTTTTACTGCGAATATTCGATGCGTACACACTGGGATATTTTTTGTCAGGTCGTCGATAATTACGGCGATATTGGCGTTTGCTGGCGTCTAGCCCGGCAATTGGCGGCGGAATACGACCTCGATGTGCGTTTGTGGATTGATGACGTCGCGAGCTTGTCCCGCTTGGTTCCTGCCGCGAACACTGCGGCAGTCGAGCAACAACCTCAGCTGATAGACGGCGTTTGGGTACATTTCTGGGCCACGCCGTGGTCGACAGTATCAGCGGCAGATGTGGTCGTGGAAGCGTTTGCTTGCGAGCTGCCCAGTGCCTATATTGCCGCTATGCTAGCCTGGGAAAAGCCGGTACTGTGGTTGAATCTGGAATATTTGAGCGCCGAAGACTGGGTCGCAGGCTGCCATACCCTGCCGTCCTTGCAGGCAAATGGCCTGCAAAAATACTTCTTCTTCCCTGGCTTCAGCGCAGATACTGGCGGCCTGATCAGAGAGTCTGGTCTGTTAAAAGACCGGCGAGAATTTCAGCGCAGTGCCACCGCCCGCGAGGTGTTTTTAAATCGTATTGGGGTGCAACTGGTCGCAGATAGCACCTTAGTTTCACTGTTTTGTTATGAAAATCCCCACCTGGCAACTCTCTTAGGTCTAGCTGCTGCGGCGGGGCACCCTTGTCATGTTTTGGTGCCCGAGGGGCGAATCGTCGGTGACGTTTGCCGTTGGCTGGCACAGGATAAAATCGCATTTGGCGAGGTTTATGCGCGGGGCAATGTCACGATTCAGTTGATCCCGTTTTTGAGTCAGCAGGACTATGACCGTTTACTGTGGAGCTGCGATTTCAATGTGGTCAGGGGGGAGGATTCCTTTGTCCGAGCCCAATGGGCTGGCAGACCCTTTTTGTGGCATATCTACCCGCAGGAGGACGGGGCGCATCTTATTAAAATGGAGGCATTTTTAAGTCACTATTCATGTGAGCTAAGCGCTGGCGCCAAGCAAGAATTGCTAAGCCATTGGCGGGCTTGGAATTCTGCTGATCAAAGTGTGCAGTTGGATGGCTTTATATTTGCGCCATCGGCAGAGCTGGCGGGGCATGCGGAGCGATGGTGTGGGGTTTTAGAAGGGCAAAATAATCTTGCGGAATCGCTAGTGCAGTTTTATCAGAATTGGGTATGATACGCAGCCAAAAAAATTGCTGGCTTAACTCAATTTCCATTCGGATAAACCTATGAAAACAGCACAAGAAATGAAGCCCAATAGTGTGATTCTGATCGACGGCCAGCCTTGGATGGTTCAGAAAGCAGAATTTACGAAATCTGGTCGTAACAGCGCCATTGTTAAAATGAAGCTAAAGAACTTGCTTAGCGGTTCAACGACAGAAACCGTATACAAGACTGATGACAAAGTTGAGCCGGTTATCCTCGAGCGTATCGCCGTGACTTACTCCTATGTTGCCGATTCGGTCTATGTATTTATGGACGAAGATTACAATCAGTACGAATTAAATGAAGACGATATCGAAAGCGTATTGCCTTATATCGTTGATGGGATGTCTGATATTTGTGAAGCGGTATTCTTTGAAGGCAAAGTAATATCTGTTGATCTGCCGACCATGATCGTTCGTCAAATTACCTACACAGAGGGCTCTGCTCGCGGCGACACCTCTGGCAAGGTTATGAAGCCGGCGAAATTGAGTAACGGCACCGAAATCAAAGTGGCTGACTTCTGTGAGATTGACGACTGGATCGAGATTGATACTCGTACCGGCGAATACAAATCACGCGCTAAAGCACCGGTTTAAACCCGCTTTAGCAAAAAAGCCCAATGTTTAGCTCATTGTACTGAGTCAAACATTGGGCTTTTTTATGCCTGCGGTTTAGGTCTGTTAGTTACTGGCCAGCGAGCTCATGTTGTGACAGCGGCTTAAAGCCTGTTCCCGCGCTTCGTTAAAGCCCTGCATGGAGAAGCGATCGTTGCCAGCGTCCAAGTGTTGTGACATGGCGTCTGTGGCGGGTATCAAGACATTGACCGCGTCGGAGTGGGTCATTAAGTTCAGCAGTTCTGAGTTCGCAAATACATGGCCCATAATAATTTCATGGCTATTCCCAGTCCCTGGTTTTATGGCGACAACTTTTAGCGGCAAGGAAATAGAAACGCCATCAAAATTGGCGTCCATAGTTACTGTTTTACCTGCTAAAGACCAGACATCTGGACTTGAGCTAGTCCAGCTGAGATACAGTTCATCGGCGCCACAGGTGTTGCTGTGTTTCACCAGGCCAAACTGATGACTGGTTTGGCTGTCTGCAGCAACGGTATAGCCAGTGGAATGAGACAGTTCGCCGACTTCCCACATGGGTGCGACTTTGGCATAAACGCTAGCGGATAGCAGTGCAGTGCTTAGCAATAAGGGATAAGAGAGACTTTTATTCATATTAGGCCACCATATTTAGAGTGCATTACAGCGTTGGGTTGCAATGATAGTGGCGGCAAAGTGGCTTGGAATGTATACGTAGTCCCCGCAAATGAGAACGCACGCACATAATCTAACAGATAGAATAAGCTCTTATTTTTACAAATGATGGTGCACTTTGTGGCAACTTGAAAAATATGTGTTTTAGTGAAATAGAGTAGTTATTGGCGCGCTAAATAGAGCGCGAAGCCGTTTTAGCTTCAACGCGAGTAGTCAGAAAGTGGAGACACAAAAAATTACTTATGAGAATTAATTGGGTAGGTGAATCGAAAAGTTTTAATGCCCAAAAATAGACCAGCCCGTTTTTTGCACGAGCAATTCCAGCGCCTGGGTTCCCAGCTTGCTGTTGCCGATGCTATCGAGTCCGGGCGACCAGACTGCAATAGAGGCCTTGCCCGGCGCGATTGCTAAAATACCGCCGCCAACCCCGCTTTTTCCGGGCAAGCCCACTCGATAGGCAAACTCGCCTGAGCCGTCGTAGTGCCCGCACATCATCATCAGTGAATTAATACGGCGGGCGCGCTGGGCTGATACCACTCTAAATCCGGTACTTTCATTAATGCCGTCGGACACCAAAAACAAGCCGGCCTGCGCGAGCTGCTCGCAACTCATGGATATGGAGCAATGGTGAAAATACGTGCCTAGCACCTGCTCTACGGGATTTTTCAAATTTCCAAACGCGGCCATGAAATGGGCGAGGGAGGCATTGCGATCGCCGGTAAGTTTTTCTGATTGGGCTACTTTCTCATCTATGCCGATACTATTGTCATCGGCGATAAAACGCACAAACTGCAAAATTTCGCCCAGGGTTTCTCTGGGTTTATGGCCCATCATAATGGCGTCGGTTACTGCAATCGCACCGGCGTTAATGAAGGGGTTGCGGGGTTTTCCGCTTTCGTGCTCTAACTGCACAATGGAGTTGAATGGGTCTCCCGATGGCTCTCTGCCAACACGAGACCAGATCGCGTCACCGAGCTTGCCGAGGGCGATAGTCAGGGTGAAAACCTTGGAAATACTTTGTATCGAAAATAACTGATGGGCACTGCCGGCATTAAACACCTGGCCATCCGGCAAAGCGACGCTGATACCAAATTGGTCGGGGTCGATGCAGGCTAGCTCAGGGATATAGCTAGCGACTTTACCCTTATTGGGTTCGGCGGTGATGGTTTTACAGATATCGTTGAGAATGTCTTGCATAGCAGTGTGAAAGATTTTCTAGGAACAGAAGAGGATAGTGTAACGCGACTTGCGGGGCAGAGATATTATAGGTGCTGTGATACGCAGCTTTAGATAAAAAATTTGCTATACCGAGTTTAGGGGAAGCTCACTGATGGCCCTTGCTAGAAAAAACAATATGGTCGCAAGTGACGACCACATTGTTCTGCTTATCATATTGGATCAGCTTCACGGCGTCTGCCAAAGCGGCAAGCGTATTCACCGCAAGGCGTCGATGAACTTAAAGCAGCGAGCCAAATCGGTAACTAACATCAATACCGAACGTGCGTGGTTCGCCCCATTGGTTGGTACCTACGCTGCTGAACAGTGAAATCGATACCGCGGCGCAAAGTGGTGTTAGCGAGAATGTGTGTTTCATGGTGAGAGTCCCTTATTATATTTGTAAAACGGTGGTCACCGTTATGGGCGGCGTGCCTCTGATTGTTAATTTGGTATTTCAACGAGCCACTAGCTAGTGGCTCGCGTCGAGCGACGTTCAGAATCTGTTTAGGCAGTGCCGCTACCTTGATATGCGGCCGAGATTTCTTTTACTAAATCGCGAATCTGCTGCCGCTCATACGTTAGAAATGTTGCGTCTTCCGGCTCATAACTCACTGTTGCGCCAGCACCTGCAAACATAATGATATTGGGTAGCAATGGATGATCTTCTTCCGATACCTCAAGACTCTGAGTGTTTCCGGCAGCGTCAAACCACAGTTGCAAATATTCCTGCCAGCTGTAGTTTTCATCGCCGAGAAGATACGCCTTGCCCGATTCGCCCTTTGTTAATGCCACTAGAGTAGCCTGCGCTACAGAGCGAGAACTGATGTGATTGGTGCCACCCTTGGGGGCAAATACAGGCAGATCTGGCAGTGCGCCGCTCGCGTAGGCAACTAATGCCCCGATGTGGGGTATGTCTAGGCCGGGGATATGACCTAGTACAAACGGTAGGTTTAGGCTGCACACGGTAAAGTTTTCGGTGCTCAGTGCTCGCACGGCCTCGTCGGTTTTGCTGCGCGAGGTGACATAGGGGCAGACGCCAATTTGCTGCGGTGCCACTTGAGGGTAGAACGTGCCGATATACACTGCGTTCTTCACACCGGCGTCGCGTGCTGCGGCAAAAAATTGCGGCACGGCCTGATCATTTACTTTACTGTAAAACTCTTCGGGGCTGACACTGCCGTCAAACGGGAGCTGACGAATATCTGCTGCAGCGGCAAACACAAGCCAGTCAAACCCCGCCAGGCGACCATCGCCAACATCATCGTTCACGTAGTCGCACTGTAAAAAGGGCATTGCCGCTAAAATCGGTGCAAGGGGCTTTTTGCGCGCCATAATCGTTACGTCATGACCTTGGTTCTGAAGATAAATAGCGGCGTCGCCGCCCACCAAGCCTGAACCACCAACAATGAGTACTTTCATATTTTTATCCTTAATTAATTTAGTGTTCGTGACCATTTGGTCTACTGATGTAAAGACTGGTCACTGCTCCATACAACGTTTACATCGCGACGTGTATAACAGTAGCGACCATCGATATACTCCACGCGCTCTTGATAGCGAATCGCCATATCCAGCTTTCGGCCCTGGCCATCTTTCTCATAGATATGAGACGCGATACAGTAGGTTTCCCCTTCGTAGTGGTCTTCATGCCATTGGCCTAGTTGGTTACCCACCAGATGGAATGTGGCGCTGTAGGTTTCTTTTAAAAAGCCGAGTGTTGCAATAAAGTCATTGGCATTTTCGCACTGCCAGTGAGGCCCCTTTTGGGTGAAGTCATTGCTGATGATTTCGCGCATGTCGTCAAACTTGCGGTCGTCGGCAATTTGCGCATACCGCAAAGCCAGATTCTGGGCGTCAGAAAGCGTGTGCATGCCGTTTTAGCCTTTTATGAGAAGTAATTCGCTACAGTGTACAAAAATAGATCTGTTATAGTTAGTTCAATAAAAGCACATTAACTGTGAGAAAATGTACAGATGGATTGGGACGATATTCGCTATTTTCTAGTGCTAGCACGCACCGGCTCGCTTAGCGCGGCGGCACGCGTGTTGGGGGTTACGCACGTTACGGTGGCTCGGCGTATCACTCGTCTCGAAACTGAGCGCGGGGTGAAATTGTTTGATCGGCGCCAGAAAGGGTATTTACTCAGTACCGCTGGCGAGCGCTTAATGGCTGAAGGCGAAGCGGTTGAAGAGAGCTGCCTGCATTTTGAGCGGAAAATACGGGGGCAGTCAGATGTGCTCTCCGGCCCCCTAACCATATCTATCCCCGAAACATCCCTCATTGACCTGTCGGCTCCCATTGCCGCCTTTATGAAGAGTTATCCCGACGTCCAACTCACGGTACTGGCGACCTCTGAGCAGCTCAATTTAAACCAACTGCAAGCAGATGTCCTTATTCGGATGACCGATACTCCACCAGAGCTTTTAGTGGGGCGTCGTTTGGCAGAAATTCCCCTCTATGCATACGGTAGAGAGGATTATGTGAAACAGATTAACGGTGATTACGAGGGCGCCAACTGGGCTATCTGGCAGGCGGTATTTGGCAAAAGTGAGGGCGATAAATATTTTCGTACCCTTGTTGCCGAGCCGCATATCACGCTGCGCACCAATAGCAATAGCCAGCTATTAGCGATGGTTAGGCAGGGCGATTCACTCGGCTTAATGTCGGCTCAAATTGCGGCGCAATACCCCGAATTAGTCCCTGTGTCAGATACGCCATTAGTGACAACAGGGCTGTGGATACTGACCCACAGCGACCTGCGTCACTCATCCAAAGTTCGTTGTTTTATGCAGTTTATGGCAGAGAAATGTTAGAAATTATGTGGATGTAAACCGCAGAAACGTAATACGAAAGACGTTTATTTGTCTATTTTTGAAACCTCTTGCTCTAAACGCCTGAACATGAAGATTGTAGGTTGGGTTGAGGAACAAAACCCAACATGGTGGGGTGCTCTACCACCACTTGTTGGGCATGGCTCCGCGCATTCGCGCTTCGGCCTCGCGGCCAGCAGAGCTGCCCAAATTTGTTCCATACAACCTTGTCGCTACCGCTCCACCCAAGCTACAGAGTCACATGCCATTTAAAATTTGAAAGAGTCCTACTGGTGTGCAAATTCAGTGGTGGTGTTCCCCACCAATATCATTGCCCTGCGCGTCATACATGCCTGAGCTGCCGTGTTCGACAAAGCCCAGATTGATCATCTTTCTTAAAAATGGGTCGGATTCGCTATCGCCAATATCGGCGTAGTCGGTGGTTTGATAATCAAGGTTTTTATTAAAAAACGCGTCGATGATTTTGTTGTCGCTGCTCATTTCCGTTAATGACCAATGCGAAATTTTACCGTTGGCGCGGCGCTTATAGGATTTTACAATTTTGTAGGCGGGAAGCCAGACCACTGTGATGGTCTCGTTGTCATTCTCTAATGTGTAGATTTCTTCACGCTCACAAGCTTTGCCCGATTTTTTACTCAAGCTCATTTTAGATAGCAATGAGTCTGCGATGAGCTGGTTTTTCATACTCCAGTCGTCGTCAGTTTTTACCACTTTAATTTCGCTGGGTGAGTATTCAATGCCGCGCTGATACGCATCAAAATAGCGATTTAATTTTATGCTATTGCTGTGGTTGCGCTCCCATAACTCGGTGATGCCTCGCTCTGGATACTGCTCAGCCACGCTACTGGCGCGACGCCACAATACCATGTGAGAGAACGTTTCAGGCTGGACGCTGTGTTCATAATGGCTAATTTGGTAGTGCGCACTAATCGGTGTATTTGCTGTGCAGTCGGCTGCAAATACTGCGGGTGCGGATAAGGCCGATATAAAAAGACTCGCTAAGCTGCAGATTAATCGACCTGAGATGTTCGGGAAAACGCGGTGCCGCTTCAATGTCACTTCCTCTTTATAAATCTGTTTACATCTACTTATTTATAAATAAAGGCGCCGGTTTTCACCGGCGCCGTCAGGCTTTTATATTATTGTTATCATGGTGCTACTTGCTTGCTATTTGCTTTATTCGCAAGGTCTGCAGCGTAGTTCATGACATGAAATATCACGTTTTGCTCGTTGGTGCCGCTAACTAGCGCAGCGCCAGGGCCTTTCGCGTAGACGCCAACATCTTCACCTGCGTGGGTTTCAGAACCGAGCGGCACTAGGGCCTCTTGGTGGAATCCTGGCGATTGCGTGTCGACTAACAACAGGTCTTGGCGACCAGCATCGATTGCGGAGTTGTATCCCTCGTCTGCATCTGTTTCATCACCGAGGTCGCGAAAGCCTAGCCCGTTAGTGTAACCAACGGTGGTATAGGGCATACCGTCTGCGGCAAGCGAAGGTGATGTGGAACCGATGTCTACGACTTTACCCAAGATGGGATTGCCGCGCTTCGGGTAACCCGCAATAGTAAATACATGGCTGTGGTCGGCAGTGACGATAATTAAGGTCTCATCACTATTGGTTAGTTCAACCGCTTTAGCCACCGCTTCAGATAGCTCTACCGCATCTGTTAGGGCGTTGTAGGCGTTGCCTGCGTGATGAGCGTGATCGATACGTCCCGCTTCTACCGTCAAGAAGAAGCCTTCGCTGTTCTTGTTCAAGATCTCGATCGCTTTGCCAGTCATATCACGCAGCGATGGCTCACCGGCAACGTCATTTTTACGATCCGCCTCGTACTGCATATGCGATTCATTGAACAAGCCGAGCACCTTGGTGGCGGTTTGGGGGTTCAGCGCATTGAAGCCAGCTTTATCAAAAATGTAACTACCAGTGGGGTTGAGTGCCTGCCATTCAGCGGTTAGGTCGCGACCGTCGGTGCGATCACCCTCAACACTACTCACTGCATCTGGGCTGTTAAACGCGGCGTCTTTAGGTAAGAAACTGCGGCGACCGCCGCCCATCACTACGTCTATACCATCAACGCTTATTCCGCCAATGCGGGCCTCTAAGTTAGCTTTAAAATTAATTAGCTGCGAGGCGATATCTTCGCAGCCAGCGTCTTTAGCCGCGGTAGGCATATCGCCATCGTCTTCCCAATCGCGGTCGGCCGATTTAGCGTAGGTCGCTGCTGGTGTGGCGTGGGTGATGCGGGCAGTAGACAATATGCCCGTTGATTTCCCCGCAATTTCTGCCAACTCAAGTGCGGTTACCAGCTCATTTCCAGCAACCGTGCTGCAATCGCCGCGCACAATATTTTCGTTTACACCAATCACGCCCGCGTCGGTTTTAACACCGCTCATCAGCGCCGTCATGGTGCCTGCGGAGTCGGGTGTTTGGGCGTCTACGTTGTAGGTTTTTGCCAAGCCGCTATAGGGAAATAGATCAAAGCTCAGGTTGTGGTCTTCGCCGAGTTCACCATTGAGCTGCCCAGCTAAAATACGTGCAGCGGTTACCGTTGAGATACCCATGCCATCACCGACAAATAAGATGACATTCTTAGCGGCGCCACGGGTGAGATTTGGCGCGGTAGCTGACGCAATTTTAGTTTCTGCGTCACTGAACCAAGTATTGTTGCGGGTGTTGCCGATAAGATCGGTTTCGGCTGGCCCGGTAAAGGGTTCACACACAAATTTGGTGTCGGTGATTTCGCTAGTTTCTAAAACGCCATTGCTATTGCTATCGGCACCGCTGTCAAACTGAATACCGCCACCTGGGCAGTTACTGTCGCCAGCGGCTAACTGTGTTTGGGTGATTAAACTGTTCACGCCGTTGCTGCCATCAGCACCATTGCTACCGTTTGCGCCGTTGCGACCATCATCGCCACCACAAGCGGTTAAGCCTGCTATCGCGCTTGCTAAAATCGCTAATTTAAACTGTTTCATTGCCATTCTCCTTATTCGCTGTCCAGCAGATCAAGCGCTTGGTTAATCAGGTGGAAAACCATGTTTTGCTCAACAACGCCGCGAACAAATTGTGAACCGGGGCCGCGTGCGTGCAGGCTAATATCTTCACCGGCATGGGTTTCGGAGCCCAGTGGTACTAATGCTTCCTGATGAAAACCAGGTGACTCGGTGTCTACACTGGCGAGGTCAGCACGTCCTGCCTGAATACTTTCTGAGTATACTGCGTCGGCATCTGTCACTGCGCCAAGGTCGTGAAAGCCAAGCCCGTTAGTGTAACCCACAGTAGTGTATGGCATGCCATCTGCTGCTGTTGTCGGCTCAGTTTCACCGATATTGACTACCTTGCCCAAAATCGGGTTGCCACGTTTTGGGTAGCCCGCAATAGTGAATACATGACTGTGGTCAGCGGTGACCATAATCAGGGTGTCGTCGGGGCTGGTTGCATCAGCCGCCGCTTGTACTGCGTTTGATAATTCAATGGCATCACTTAGTGCGCTGTAAGCACTGCCGGCGTGATGGCCGTGGTCAATACGACCTGACTCAATTACTAACAAATAGCCATTGCTATTCTTGTTGAGAATGGCGATGGCCTTGCTGGTCATTTCAGTTAGTGAAGGCTCGCCGGCAACGTCATTGCCGCGATCTTCTTCGTACTGCATGTGTGACTCGTTGAACAGACCAAACAATTTTGTAGTGGTGCTGGTGTCAACTGCGTCGAAGCTGCTCTGGTCAAACACATAACTACCGGCTGGGTAGCGAGTTTTCCACTCGGCAGTTAAATCGCGGCCGTCGGTGCGATCACCCTCAACACCGCTCACTGCGTCATTGCTATTAAACGCGGCATCTTTAGGTAAAAAGCTGCGGCGACCTCCGCCCATTACTACATCGAGACCGTCTACATCTGCGCCGTCTATGCGCGATTCTAAATTGGGTTCAAAGTTAACTAATTGCGATGCGATATCTTCGCAGCCTGCTGTTTTGGCAGCCGCTGGCATATCTCCGTCGTCTTCCCAGTTGCGATCAGCTGATTTAGCGTAGGCAGCAGCGGGGGTGGCGTGGGTAATCCGCGCGGTAGAGATAATACCTGTCGACATGCCTTTCATTTCTGCCAGCTCAATGGCGGTGATTAATTCATTACCGCTCACGGTGCTGCAGTCGCCACGTTCGATATTCTCGGCAACGCCCAGCACCCCCGCGTCGGTTTTAACACCAGACATCATCGCTGTCATGGTGCCCGCAGAGTCTGGAGTCTGTGCATCAACATTGTAGGTTTTAACCAGCGCGGTGTGGGGGAAGGCCTCAAAGCTTAAAAAGTTTTCCTCACCGAGATCGCCGTTTTGTTGGCCCTGTAAAATACGTGCTGCGGTCAGGGTAGAAACCCCCATGCCATCACCTACAAATAGGATCACATTCTTTGCTTTGGCCGGAGTAGTGGCTGTAGCTTTAGTTTCTGTGCTTGTCGCAGCATCGGTATACCACGTGTTGTTGGTTTGATGAGAAGGCAACACAGCGGCAGCTACCTGAGTGGCTATTGTTAGGGGTAAAACCCCTGACAATATGGCGGTTTTGATACGCATTTTAAGGCTCCTGGTCTGGAAAATGACTTTTCCTATATAGGTATGTTGTGCGTGGGTGATATCCCGGAAAAAATGAGCAGTGGCACAAAGCCACTTACCGGCACAAAGACTAGAGCCTTAGCCTTACAGTTTAATTGCGCTTATATTGAAGTTTTAAGACGATAAGATGACAGCGCCATGAGCCGCGCTTTATTTGTTCTTTTATTGTTAGTTGACTGTATTGCTAGCAGCCTAGCGCTGAATAGGGCGTATACAAATTTTGTGGGAAGGGCTGCTGACTAGGTGAAACTATTTGGCAGCTGCGAGATATTTACTTAAGCGGCGATGCCTGTGATTAAAAAAGGCCGCTATTACTTTACTGAGTATCGGCCCTGCGAACTTAGGCTCAAATGACACCTCATCCGTTAATATGCATCCCTCGTTATCCGGGCGTATGGTGCGCACATGCCGCCACGACCGCATAGATCCCATTTTTGATTGCTCTACAAATCCAGCGCCCTCATCAAGGCTTTTCAGTGTTAAATCCGAGTAGTCAATCGGTATAATTTTTAAAAAGAAAATCCAGCTCCTAAACAGTTTTTTTCCTGGCGTAAAATCAATTGTCGCTAAACTCGTAACCCCTCGAGGTGAAGACATTCGCAAGTACGGAGACATCTCTTTCGATATTCCGTCGATGGACGTAATCCACTGCCAGACATCACTTTTGGACGCGGTAAGGTGTGTCGAATTTCGTATCGTGTACTTCATGTTTAATCTTGCCTAATGCGAGCTTACCGCAGTCACCGCAGGATATCGCGGCGCTGACTGCGCCGATAGCAGCGCCTTGATATGTACACTCTAAACGCCAAAGCTGTCGAAGACCTGCTGTTCAGTTAAATTCTCTGTTTGGTTTGAGAATTCGTAAGAACTCGGTTTCTGATCAATAAATATCTGCCGTTTAAAACTGATGCTCGATTCCTCGCTAAATAAACCTAAGGGAACAATATACTCATCAGTTGGCTTTAGATGGTAATACAAATGGGTGCCGCAATGACTGCAAAAGGATCGTTCAGCCCACTCGGAAGAATCATAAACTTTGACTGAATCCTTGCCAGTAATACTGATATTCGAACCACAGTGCACCGCTAGAAGAGGGCCGCCTCCCCAGCGACGACACATGCTGCAATGGCATGCTTCAAATTCAGCTACATCGTCTGACTCAATGGTCACAGATTCGCAAAGGCATTTTCCTTTCATAGTTTATCCTCTTTGTGAGTTGAATTATTGTTTACTTAATGACTTAGGGCAGAGGCGGGAAAAAAGGAGGAGATTTTTCTTGAAGCGTATTTAAAAGGCAACTGCCCGCCATTATATACTCTTCTATTTTTGCTGATCATGGTCATGTGACGGCTCGATTTTATCTTTTACAGCCATGTAGGCCCTTTGAATCGTCATAAAAAGACAGATCACCGCTGCTATTCCGCAAGGAAAAAGCAGAAGCGCAATCTTGGCTGCATACCCCATAAATGCAAATACACCGAGCAAAAAAACTATGAACAGCTCCGTAATAATAGACTCCCATTCGAGCGCGAAGCCGATCTTTATAGTCTTTGATGCAAAGTGTCTTACTTTCATTGCTTGATGGCTCTATGAAAAATAGCGCCGCGCTCTACGGCGAATTTGGCGCCTCTTTTCTTTTTTTAAGGACAGGCACTCCAAAATTGTTATACGGCATTGCTACGGCGAAAAGTAAGGAAATATTCGCGATCTCTGCAATTAAGTGTATTGCCAATCTCGCAATCCAAATTGAACGGTTGCAATTCTCTTCCATTTTCACATTCACCTTGACTTAGGGAGATTGACAACTGTGAATCATTCCGTCTCGTAGCCACTCCAGCTTGCCTGCATATGGTTGATTGTCCATTTTGCCCGGCCGATCTGTTCGGGTAATAAATTTCCATTCGTGCAATACCTTCACTTATGCATAGATGCATGACATTCAGGATGCCAGGTACTTGCTCGGTAGTATATTGCCAGCAGTCTTGGTGCAAATATCGACTCATGCTGCTTTCGTTTGGCGTAACTGCACAGCCAAATAAGAAAGCGATTTTTAAGTAGAAGAGAGCTCTCATGCCGTATAACTACTTAGCGTTTATCTGTTGTGCGCAGCACGGCATATAAACGTCTGTTGGACTGAGCCGCTTTGCGGTGTTGGCATCTATTATTGGGGATTGTTTTTAGAACACTGGTATTTACTCGGGCCATTCCTAGCCAACCATCCTTAGTCGTCTGATCCATTTCTGGTATTTCCCTATTGTCGCGTGGTGATCACGTGCACGTTCCTGCCCCATTTAAGCATTTTTCCTGCAAATGTCCACACGCCATTTCAGTGGCGCTTTTGTTCGTATCTCTTCATGGCGAGAGGATAAAGAATACTAACGAGGCATTATTGCTATTTTCCGTGGCGGTGAGGAGGCTGATCTTCTTTAACCCCGCTCTTGCCGATACTCATCAAAATCAACGGTTTTCATTTCACGACCAAAGCGCGTTGTGTTGTAGGGCCAATTGTTGATGATTTTGCCGGATTCGTTTTTATACCAGCTGCCGCAGTCGCCTCCCCATACTGTATCAGCTAAGGCGTCTTGCATTCGCTTGTTAAACGCTTGTTGCGCCACGGCTGTTGGCTGAAGGCTGCGCAGGTCTTCCTTGAGGGTTTTTGTAATGCATTGCATTAAGTAGCCCACTTGCTTCTCTACCATATAGATAATGGAGCTGTGGCCTAGGTTGGTGTTGGGGCCGTATAGCATATAAAAATTGGGGAAGCCCGCTAGGGCAACGCCGCGATGGGCTTCGGCGCCGTTGCGCCAAACCGTATTGAGGTCTATGCCGTTCTCGCCGTGCACGATGAGTGGCACCAAAAAATCTGTGGCTTTAAAACCGGTTGCATACACGATAACGTCAACGGGGCGCTGAATGCCGTCGTTAGTGAGTACTCCCTCTGAGTCCATGCCCTGGATCGCTGAGGTGACAAGCTCAGCATTATAGTTTTCAAAGGCGTCATAAAAGTCGTCGCTGACTAATATTCGTTTACAGCCTAGTGGGTAATTTGGACGCAACAGCTCGCGTAGCTCCGGGTCGCTGATGCTGGCTTTAAGGTATTTTTTGAAGATTACGTTAATAATTTTGCCGCGTAGCGAGCCCACCAACATGGCGCCAAAGGTGAAGTAATCCTGGCGGAGGTAGTAAAACAGGCGCAGCAGTTTTTGTGTCCACGGCTGGTTTCTAAAAAGGCGTTTTGCGCCAGTGGAGTATGCGCGGTCCTCGCGGGGGATGATGTAGCTCGCGCTTCTCTGATAGACGTATACTTTTTCGGCCTGTTTTGCCAAAACAGGGATGAGCTGAATAGCACTGGCTGCGCTGCCAATGACGGCAATACGTTTACCTTTAAAATCCAGGTCGTGTCGCCATCGCGCGGAGTGAAAGGTCTGGCCGGTAAATTGTTCGGCGCCGGCAAAGTGGGGAATATTGGGCCGGTTCAATTGGCCGATGCCGGAAATTAAGATACGACTGCGTAGTTGCTCGCCATTTGCGAGAGTTATCAGCCAATGGCCTTCTTGTTGATAGTCAGCGCTCACCGCTTCGCAATTAAAGCGGATATGGGGGCGCAGTGCATACTTGTCGGCGCAGTGCTGAAAGTAGCGTTTAATTTCTAGTTGCGGCGAGTAGGTGCGGCTCCAATCTGGATTGGGTTCAAAGGAAAAGCTATAAAGCGCCGCGGGCACATCGCAGCAGGCGCCAGGGTAGGTATTCTCATGCCAGGTGCCACCGACCTCGCTGTTCTTTTCGATTATTTCAAAATTGCTAATGCCAGCTTCGCGTAGCTTGATTGCCATGCACAGGCCTGACATGCCCGCGCCTAAAATGACGACATCTAAATTCTTCATTGCCTTCCTTATTCTTTTATTGCTCTATCTGTTCTTCACCTGCCGCAGTTAGCGATAGGGCGGTTTAGCAATAAAGTGGTGATGGCTTCTTACAGAGAGATAAGCCTAAGCACGAGCTACGAGCATAAGATGTACTATCGCAAAAATATACTGTAAACCGCCGATCTTATTGCCCTAAGTGGGTATTTTAGTCGCGTCGCACCACTAGCTGCCATGTCTAGATCTAAAACGTAATAAAATTGTTTCTTATTTGTCTTTGATAATCATTATCATTTATAGTAATCTTGCGCCCTAGGCTTGGCGCTGCGGTTATTGGGCGCTGTTTTGGATAAATACCACGGAATTCAAGTGATAAATGCGCGCTGCGGACTGGCAATTTAATGGGGGAGGAGCTGGTTGCGGGTACAAGGCTAGCGATAACCCCATTATAGATTTGCGTTTCGCTCTTGTTGCGATCTCTTTGTATCAAGGCTTTCGCAGATGAGAAGAAGGGATTCGTGGCTCGGCTTGTTCTTTGTGCTTTTCCTACATGGTGGGGCTATTGCCGCTGTGTTTTGGTTGCCGTCACCTGAGAATAACGTATTGGTGATGCCCACTATTCAGGGCGTAATAATCCCGGCTCCACCTGCCGAGGCAGTGCAAATTCCCAGCGCAAGTAAAACTCCGCCGCCGCAAAAGGAGGTCGAAACACCACCTAAGCCGCTTCCTAAACCAAAGCCAAAGCCAAAGCCCAAGCCGCTGCCAAAGCCAAAACAGAAATTGCCGCCGCTGCCAAAAGCGCCGCCGTCTGAGAAGGCGATACGCCGCGAAGATCGAGCTGAGGAGCCGCAACCTCCGCCGCCGCCAGTGCAGAAAACGGCGAAGCTAGCAGAGGAAGACAATAAGGCATTGGGAGCCCCGATTACGCCGCCGCGCCATGACGCGAACCCCTTGAATAATCCTGCGCCGGCGTATCCGACTATTTCTCGGCGTTTGAAGGAAGAGGGCATCGTGATTTTAGAATTGCTGATTTTGCCTGATGGCAAGGTCGGAGAGGTGCGAGTTAAAAAATCCAGCGGTTTTGAGCGCTTGGACAAAACTGCGATGAAGGCAGTAAAGCGCTGGCGATATTTACCCGCCAAGCGCGGCGACGAGCCGATTTCCTATTGGTATTTACAGCCTTTGGAATTCTCGCTGAATCAGTAAGCGCAGTTACTGACAGCATTAGCCATTTTGAAGCGGCATTAGCCCATAGCAAGATCGATTGAGGAAGTAGATTTATGGAAAACCCCTATGGCGTAGAAGCGCTCTGGAGTCAGGGCGACATGGTCATCAAGGTGGTGGCAATGATGTTGTTGGCGATGTCGATCGCCTCCTGGTATGTCATTGTCATCCGCTCCTGGCGTTTATTTCGCTTGCGCAAGCCGACCCGCGCGCTGGTGGATTTCTGGCATGCCCAGAGTTTTGCTGAAGGCTTGCACTTACTCGGTAATCAACGCGATAACCCCTTCCGCAATTTAGCCGAAGAAGGACAGTCGGGCTTGGACCACCACGTAAACCACAAGGCTGATTTGCACGGGCATTTGCCCCTGGCGGAGTGGCTCACAGCGTGCTTAAAGGGTTCCATCGACGAGAGTTCAGAGAACCTTCAGCGCGGATTAGCCGTCTTGGCATCGGTAGGCTCGACGGCACCGTTTGTCGGTTTGTTCGGTACGGTGTGGGGCATTTATCACGCGCTAGTGAATATTGGTGTTTCTGGTCAAGCGGGCATAGACAAAGTTGCTGGCCCAGTCGGGGAGGCCCTGATCATGACGGCCTTTGGTTTGGCAGTCGCGATTCCAGCGGTATTGGCGTACAACACTCTGGCCCGTGGCAACAAGGCGATTATCAGTAAGCTGAATCGTTTTGCGCATCAACTCCACGCTTATTTAATTACCGGCGCGGCACCCGCTAATCGCAATGCTGAGTCTATTAGCAGTCTAGCCAAGGCGCAGCAAAAGCGCAGCGAGGCAGTCTGAGATGGCGTTCGGTGGCGGTTTGGATGACGACAGCAGTGAGGTAATGAGCGAGATCAATATGACGCCGCTGGTCGACGTGATGTTGGTCTTACTGATTATTTTTATTATCACTGTGCCGGTGATTACCAACTCGGTAAAAGTCGATTTGCCTCGCGCTGACAATACGCCGAATGAAATTAAACCTGATGCGGTGACCTTATCAATCACGGCGGACGGATTAATTCACTGGGACAAAACCGAGCTGTCGATGGAGGACTTGGAGCAGCGCCTTTACCTTGCTGCCGAGAAGCCCGTGCAGCCCGAGGTGCATATTCGCGGTGACCGCAGTGCGACCTACGAGCATGTTTTAAAAGTCATGGCGGCGGTGCAGCGGGCGGGCATTTTAAAGTTGGGTTTTGTAACCGAGCCAGAGAGCTAATAGCGATGTTGCGATATGTTCACTGCGCGGCGTGCTTGCCTAGAGTCTGTCATATATGAGTTTGAAAGGGTTTAGCGCGGTATGGCATTTGGGCTCACTACGGCAATGGCATTGGATCAGCTCGGCGGTGTGCCTAGTCGGCATGCTGCTGTTTTCGGTCACTGGAATTACTTTAAACAATGCCGCAATCATTCCGGCTACACCGGTGATTACGTCAATAGAAGCGGTGTTGCCACAGCAAATTTTAGACGACATCGAGTTGCCGGACGCTGACAAAGCGCCACTCAATGCCGAGTTGCGAGGCTGGTTAGAGAGCGAGCTAAATATTTATATAGCAGGCTCGGTGCGCGGTGAATGGAGTGATGAAGACGTGTATGTGGCGTTGCCGCGACCCGGTGGTGATGCTTGGTTGAGTTTGGATTTAACAAGCGGCGATATTTTGTACGAGCGCACCACCCGAGGTTGGGTGGCGTATATAAATGACTTGCACAAAGGGCGCGACACGGGCGCGGCGTGGAGTTGGTTTATAGATGTATTTGCGATTGCCTGCGTGGTGTTTTGTGTATCTGGTTTGCTGTTATTGCAGCGCCATGCAGCGAGCCGTCCCTCAACCTGGCCGATGGTTGGTTTGGGCTTGGTGATACCGCTGATACTGATAATTTTGTTTGTGCATTGAACTTATCAAAACAGAATTTAATTAAAACATTTTTAAAACTTACTGAAAGGGCGTGTTAATGATCAAGAAAATGACAGCGGTGAGCCTGATAGGGCTTGCGATGGCGACCTCGGCACAGGCTGGCGATTTGGCACTATCCGTTGAGTTGCCCCGCATTGATGTGGCGGAGTATCACCGTCCCTATGTGGCGATGTGGCTGCAGAATGACGACAGCGGCGATGTAACGAATTTAGCAGTGTGGTATCAGCTAGATAAACGCGATGACAAGGGCGAGCAGTGGCTAAAGGATATGCGCCAGTGGTGGCGTCGCAGCGGACGTAGCGCAAGCATGCCGCTTGATGGGGTAAGCGGAGCAACACAGCAACCTGGTGTGCATAGTGTTGATCTTGCCAAGGTGGCCGATTCCCTCGCCCCCGGAAGCTATAAATTATATGTCGAGGCGGCCCGCGAAGTTGGTGGTCGTGAGCTGCTTAAAATTCCGTTTCAGTGGCCGGTGAAATCCTCAACGACCCTGGAAACAGATGGGAAGACCGAGCTGGGCAAAATCCTTTTGAGCTTAGCACCTTAATTATTCTGCTGACGATTTGGTATTGAAATACCGCGTCTGTTTTGGGCATTAAATACTATTTTGGAGACTGTATATGAAGAAATCTAAACTGGCGATAATTGCTTTATTGGCATGTTCACTCCCCCTTGTCGCGAATGCTCACCGTGCATGGGTGCTGCCCGCAGCAACGGTATTATCTGGTGAAAATGCGTGGGTGACTTTTGATGCGGCGGTGTCTAACGATATTTTTTTCACCGACCACGCACCGATGCGCTTAAACGGCATGAAGGCAATTGGCCCCGACGGTAAAGAAGTCGAGATGCAAAACCAGCACACTGGCAAATACCGCAGCAGCTTTGACTTAGAGTTGAGCAAAGAAGGTACTTACAAAGTGTTTAGTGCTAGCAGCGGCTTGCGTGCGCGCTGGGAAACAGAAGCCGGAAAACGCGGCTTTTGGCCCGGCCGTGGTGAAACGCCAGCACCGGGTGAGTTTAAAAAAGCCGTGCCTAAAAATGCAAAGAATCTGCAGGTAAGTCAGTCATCGCGTCGCATGGAAACCTTTGTCACAGCGGGTCAGCCAAGTAAAACCGTGTTTGCTTTGCAAAACGAAGGTTTAGAAATGGAGCCGATTACTCATCCCAATGATTTGTTCTCAGGCGAAGAAGCGCAGTTTCGTTTTATGATCGACGGCAAGCCAGCGGTCGGCGTTGACGTAACTGTCATTCCAGACGGTGGGCGTTACCGCAATAATCCGAATGAAATTAATGCTGTCAGTGATAGCAAGGGTGTGGTCAGCATTGAGTGGCCATCAGCAGGTCGCTACTGGCTAGAGGCAGAATACCAAGACGATAAAGCGGCGAAACCGGCGACAACTCGTCAAGGCAGTTACTCGGCGACGCTAGAAGTGCTTCCTCAGTAGTACTTTGCTGACGTAGCGCGGTAATTTTACGTGGTGCTCGCGGAGCGATTGCTACTCGTACTCGCAGTTTTGCTCGGGTATGGCGCGCTGTGCCTGTGGCAATTCCGGCGCGGCAGTCGCGGCCGTGCGCAATCAGTTGACTCGTCCGTGTCTGCGGCGTCGATGCTGGTCGCCTACGCCAGTCAGAGTGGGGTAGCGCTAGCATTGGCGCAACGCAGTGCTAAGGCATTGCAGGCGATTGGGCCGGTGCGAGTGTTGCCATTAAATCGAGTTGATGATGCTGTATTGGCCGGTACTGAGCACGCCTTTTTTGTGGCCAGTACCTATGGCGAAGGCGAACCACCGGACAATGGCAACCGCTTCGCGCGGCGCTACTTAAATGGCAGTTCTGCGCAATTTTCGCATTTAAAATTCTCTGTCTTGGCGCTGGGCGATAGCGCGTATCAACATTTTTGTGCCTTTGGCCACAAGCTGCACGAAGGCTTATCCAGCCATGGTGCCGCACCCGTGTTTGCGCCTTTGGAGTTAGATGGGAATGCGACGGGCAACGTTGATGCAGTCTTGCAGCGCTGGTATCAGCAGCTCGCCCATTTTGGTGCTGAGTCTTCGCTGCCTGATCTCATAGAGTTGTCTTTCCAACGTAATCACTACCAGTCGTGGCATTTGGATTCCCGCAAGGTCGTTAATGTCGGCAGCGTTGGTGAGCCACTGGTTCATCTCAAGTTTTCGCCAGCTCAGGTTTTAGGTGATGTTGCGCTGGACACGCTGTGGCAGGCGGGTGATATCGCAGAAGTGTTGCCGCGCAATAGCGTTATTCGCTGCGCCGAATTTGCGGCAAAGTACAAACTGGATTTTGAAGCTGGCTTATCGATCGACGGCAAAGCCTGCAGACTTATCGACGAACTTCAGCGCCGCGCTTTACCAGTCAGCGATATAGCGGGCCCAGTGGTAGGCGATCTGGACTCGTTGTCGGCGTGGGTGACGAGCCTGCCATTATTGGCGAAGCGGGAGTATTCCATTGCGTCTGTGCCGGAAGATGGCAGCCTCGATTTGCTGGTGCGGTTGCAGGGCCGCGACGGTACTCCGGGGGTGGCATCACACTGGTTGGGTAGACATTTAGCTATCGATGATTCAGTTGCCTTGCGGGTGCGACGCAATCCTCTGTTTCATGCGCCTGAGTCGAATATCCCGGTGATATTTATTGGCAATGGATCTGGTTTCGCCGGTATCCGCGCTCATCTTCGCGCGCGGCAGTTAAGCAATAGAAAAGACAATTGGCTGATGTTTGGTGAGCGCAGCCCCCGCGCTGACCGTGTTTTTAGTGATGAAATTGCTGAGTGGCAAGATCACGGCTATTTGCCTCATATCGACTTAACATTCTCGCGATGCAGAGAACAACCCGCCTATGTGCAAGATGCGATTTTAGCCAATGTAGCTGATTTGAAAGCATGGCTCAGCGCCGGTGCGGCGATCTATGTTTGCGGTAGCCGCGAGGGTATGGCCGCGGGCGTTGATCGGCAATTGCGCCGAGTATTGGGTGATCAACAGCTTGATGACTTGGCCGATGCGGGTTTGTACTGTCGAGATGTGTATTGAATACACCGCTATTGTCCACCGTGCGATCTCTTTGCTGATTTGATGCGTAGGCAAAGACAGCGTGTTTTGAGAGTATACTCACCCTAAATTTTTCAATTTATAGCGAGGGATTTTTGCCTTCGCTGTGTTTAAACATTATCTATATTTTTTCTGCTGAGTGATGAGTGTTGAATTCTTACTGCAGCGTCCGCAATGGTTTTTTATAAATGAACAATTCCCCACGTTTGAGTAGTTCTCGCAAGGCCGTCATTTGGGTGGTGTTATTGCTGCTGTTTGTTGTTGGTATTTGGTATCTATTGGGTCGTACACCGCCGGCACCGGAGCAAGTCATGCGGAGGGGCTGGGGTGGTCAGACCTCGTCCGTGCGTGTGGTGCCAGTCCAAAAAGGTGGCTTAGATGTGCAAGTGCGTTCCATTGGCACTGTGACGCCAATGAACACGGTGGTCGTGCGCAGTCGGGTGGGCGGGGTGTTAGACAAGATTGTATTCACTGAAGGGTCTGAAGTGAGCAAGGGCGATTTGCTAGCGGTGATTGATCCCGCTCCCTATCGTGCACAGTTTGAGCAGGCACAGGGACAGCTTCAGCAAAATCAGGCGCAGCTTGCCAATGCTAAGGTTGATTTGAATTTGTATCAAGGTTTGTACGCTGAAGACTCAATAGCCCGTCAGCAGCTCGACAGTCAGGCTGCCCTGGTGCGGGAATTAGAGGGTGCAAATAAAAGCCAGCAGGCACAGCTTGATGACGCGCGTTTGCAATTGTCGTGGACTCGTATTGAAGCGCCTATTTCAGGGCGGCTTGGTTTACGTCGGATCGATGCGGGAAATTTAATCGCCGCCAATGATAGCGAAGGCTTGGTGACTATCACCCAAACCCATCCGATTGCTGTTCTGTTTACCGTTTCTGAGATAGAGGTTCCTGCGCTAGTTAAAGCGTTTAACGGTGGCGACTCCCTGCGTGTTGAAGCGTTAAATCGCAACGAACAAAATATCATCGCCACTGGCAAGTTGGTGACCCTGGATAATCAAATTGATACCACAACAGGTACTTTGCGGGTAAGAGCAGAATTTGAAAATTTGGATAACAGTTTATTTCCGAATCAGTTTGTTAATGTGCGTCTGCGTTTGAACAGTATTGCCGACGCATTAACTATTCCCGCTGACGCTGTTCAACACGGCTCGCAGGGTAGTTATGTGTACGTGGTGGAAGACAGCAAGGCGTATATTCGGCCGATTACCACCGGCATCGTTGACAGTGATCGCGTTGCGGTTATAGAAGGCTTGCAAGCAGGCGACCGGGTGGTGATAGAGGGCTTGGATCGTCTGCGCGATCGCCGCGATGTCATCGTTGATGGTGATGCGCCGGTGGCCGCCGCAGAGCAGCGGGCGGGTGGAGCAGCGGATTCAGGCTCTCGCGAGGGTGGAAAAGCACCTAATAGCTCAGCAGGCGGTCAACGCCCGAATCGTGATGGCGGCGCAGCCGCGTCGTCACCGCACTAAGGCGCGATCATGAATAGTATGTCGCGCCCTTTTATTTTACGGCCAGTGGCCACCTCACTGCTGATGCTAGCGCTTTTGGTGGCGGGTGTGTTGGCGTGGCGACTGCTGCCGGTAGCGGCGTTGCCGCAGGTGGAATATCCCATCATTCAGGTTTTTACCTTTCATCCAGGCGCGGGGCCAGACGTAACAGCGCGCACGATTACGGCGCCATTAGAAAGACGGCTGGGGCAAATTCCAGGCCTTAAACAAATGGCCTCTACTAGTTCGGGTGGCGCTTCAGTTATTACCTTGCAGTTTGCCCTAGAGGTGGACCTAGGTGTTGCCGAGCAAGAAGTTCAGGCGGCGCTTAACGCCGCAGACAGTTTATTGCCCAATGATTTACCGACACCGCCCATCTATCGCAAAGTGAACCCGGCTGATGCGCCAATTATGACTTTGGCGATTAGCTCAGAAAGTCTACCACTGCCGGAAGTTCACGATTTGGTCGACACTCGTATGGCGCAAAAACTAGCGCAATTGTCGGGTGTGGGCTTGGTCAGTTTGGCCGGCGGTCAGCGTCCGGCACTGCGTATACAGGTTAATCCCACGGCGGTGGCAGCTTACGGTTTAAGTTTGAATGAAATTCGTTCGGCAATTGCCGCGACCAATGTTAACCAACCCAAGGGCAGTTTTGATGGCCCCAATAGAACCACCTTGCTCGATGCCAACGATCAAATACGTTCGGTAAAGGATTATGAAAAGCTGATTATCGCCTACCAAGAGGGCGCACCACTGCGCTTGGGGGATGTGGCAAAAATAAGCGACGGCGCTGAAGACCGCTTTCTTGCGGCGTGGGCAAATAGTCAGTCAGCGGTGCTGCTAAACATACAGAAACAACCCGGCGCCAATGTGATTGATGTTGCTGACCGGGTGCGGGCACTGCTGCCGCAGTTGTCCGCAACCATGCCGACGGCGGTGGACGTCACGGTGTTGAGTGATCGCACCGATAGTATTCGCGCCTCTGTTCGCGACGTGCAAAAGGAATTGCTATTTGCCATCGGCTTAGTTGTGCTGGTGACCTTTGCCTTTTTGCGCAGCGTACCCGCCACCATTATTCCCAGCATAGCCGTACCGCTGTCTTTGGTGGGCACCTTCGCCTTTATGTATTTGGCGGAATTTTCTATCAATAATTTAAGTTTAATGGCGCTGACTATTGCGACCGGCTTTGTGGTCGATGACGCCATAGTGATGTTGGAAAATATTGCCCGTCATCGGGAAGAGGGTGATACGCCGATGGCGGCCGCGTTAAAAGGCGCCAAAGAAATTGGCTTTACCTTAATTTCCTTAACACTGTCATTGATTGCCGTATTAATTCCGCTGTTGTTTATGGCCGATGTCGTGGGGCGCATGTTCCATGAGTTTGCCGTGACCTTGGCGGTTGCCATCGCTATTTCGCTGGTGGTGTCGCTAACCCTAACGCCAATGATGTGCGCGAGAATGTTGCGCGAGCCACTGCAGTCTGAGGACAGTGCGCCCGGTGCAATGGATCGTTTTATTGCTCGCTACGGTGAAATGTTGGACTGGGTCTTGGCTCGTCAACCCGCTGCCATGATGGCTATGTTGGCGACCATTTTATTGACGGTCTTACTGTACTTTGCAGTTGATAAAGATTTCTTTCCGGTACAAGACAGCGGTGTCATTCAAGTCGTCACAGAGGCGCCGCAAAACACCTCGTTTGCGGCGATGTCCCGTCGTCAACAAGCTCTGGCAGCCGCCTTGCTTGAAGACCCTGGGGTCTCGAGTCTGTCCTCTTTTATCGGCGTTGATGGCAGCAATACCACGCTAAATAGCGGGCGCATGTTTATTAACTTACCCGCTCATCACGATCGTAGTGAATCGGTTTTTGATGTGATGGCACGCTTACGCGAGCGCGCCGACGATGTCGCCGGTATTGAAGCGTGGTTCCAGCCGGTGCAAGAGCTGAGTATTGAAGACCAGATTACTCGCACCCAATATCGTTTTACGCTTACCGCCGCCAGCACCGCCGAACTTGCCGAGTGGGTGCCAAAGCTTATGGCGGCTCTGCAGCAGCGCTCAGAGCTGGTCGACGTTGCCAGTGATCTACAACAACAGGGCGAAGAAGCGTATATCAATATTGATCGCGACGCGGCAGCGCGCCTTGGTGTAAGCGTATCGTCGATAGCAGATACATTGCAGAACGCCTACGGTCAGCGCCAGATAGCGACCTTATTTACCCAGTCGAATCAGTACCGTGTGGTGTTGGAAGTTGACCCCGTGCAGAGCAGTGGTTTGGCTGCATTGAACAATTTGTATGTGCCGACTTCCTCGGGCGTGCCAACACCACTGAATAGCGTGGCAACGGTGGAGCAGCGTTCAGCGGCCTTGCTCATTAATCATCAAGGCCAATTCCCCGCAGCCACCTTGTCATTCAATTTGGCGGAGGGAGCCTCGCTTGGTGAAGCGGTTAAGGCAATCGAAGCGGCCCAGCTAGAGATCGGTTTACCGCTGGGTATTGAAAGCCGCTTCCAGGGCGCCGCTGAGGCGTTTAGGGCCTCGCTGTCTAATACCTTGTGGTTGGTGTTAGCGGCGGTCGCCACCATGTATGTGGTGCTGGGCGTTTTGTATGAAAGCACGATTCACCCAATTACTATTCTGTCGACCTTGCCATCGGCAACCGTTGGCGCCTTGCTCGCGCTGCTTATCACCGGCCGCTCCCTGGATATGATCGCGGTCATTGGTGTGGTCTTACTGATTGGTCTGGTAAAGAAAAACGGCATCATGATGGTGGACTTTGCCCTCGATGCGCAGCGCAATCATGGTATGAGTCCGCGTGAGGCTATTCATCGCGCAGCCCTGTTACGCTTCCGTCCTATTTTAATGACAACCTTGGCGGCGTTGTTTGGCGCCTTGCCGTTGATGTTAGCCGGTGGCTCGGGCGCAGAGTTACGTCAGCCATTGGGTTTGGTGATGGTGGGCGGTTTGCTGGTGAGTCAGGTGTTAACGCTGTTCACGACACCGGTCGTGTATTTGTTTTTTGATCGTTTCAGCGGTGAGGAATATTCGGGTTCAGATTTAAACCTGAACGATGATGTCGATTCACCGAGTGGCAATGCATGAATTTGTCGCGCCCCTTTATATATCGTCCGGTTGCGACGGGTTTGCTGTCCTTGGCGCTGGTCTTGGTGGGTTTGCTCGCCTGGCGGCTGCTGCCGGTAGCGCCGCTGCCGCAGGTCGATTTTCCGGTAATCAGTGTCACCGCTAGCTTACCCGGTGCCAGTCCGGAAAGTATGGCGAGCACGGTGGCGACCCCATTGGAAAGGGCGCTCGGTAGTATCAGTGGTATCTCGTCAATTTCGTCATCGAGTAATCAGGGATCGACGCAAGTTGTGCTCACCTTCGACCTTGATCGAAACTTAGATGAGGCTGCCAGAGATGTGCAAGCGGCGATTAATGTGGTGCGCGGTGAGTTGCCGGCAGGTATGCCGGGCAATCCGGAATTTCGCAAAATAGATCCATCGCAGGCGCCTATTATGGGCCTGGCCTTGAGTTCGGAAAATCGTTCGCCGAGTGAATTATACGATGCCGCGTCGACAATCCTCGCCCAGCGCTTGGCGCAAATTGTTGGAGTGGGTGAAGTTGGTGTAAGTGGCGCGTCTTTGCCTGCAGTGCGGGTGCAGCTAGATCCGGGCGCGCTATTGCATCGCGGCATTGCACTGGACGAAGTGCGCAACGCCATTACCCAGGCAAATGCCTTGCGTCCCCTAGGCGTTATTGAAGACAGTCGTCATCGCTGGCGGGTGAGTACCAATGACCCGCTGCGCAAAGCCAGTGAATATCGCGATTTAGTGGTTCGTCACAATAACGGCGCTGTGGTGCGATTGGGTGATGTTGCCGAAGTTAGCGAGTCGGTAGAAAACCGCTATAGCAGCGGCTTCCACAATGATCGCCCAGCCGTAATTTTGATGGTTAGCCGTCAGAGTGGTGCCAATATCGTGGAGACCATCGACGCTATTTATCAGGAGTTACCACGCTTGCGCGCGTTAATGCCAGCCGATAGTGAACTGTCTGTGATTATGGATCGCTCGCCGGTGATTAGATCGACCTTAAGTGAAGCGCAGCTGAGTCTGTTAATTTCCGTTGCCTTGGTCATGTTGGTGGTGTGGCTATTTTTGGGTAGCTTTCGCACGGCCTTAATTCCGTCTATTGCCATTCCCGTGTCGTTGATCGGCGCTTTTGTCGCCATGTATTTCTACGGTTTTTCGCTTAACAATTTATCCTTAATGGCCTTGGTCGTTGCCTGTGGTTTGGTGGTTGATGACGCGATTGTCGTGCTCGAAAATATTGAGCGGCATATTGAAGCCGGCTTGTCGCCACTGCACGCATCGCTGGTGGGTGCCAAGGAAGTAGGCTTTACCCTATTGGCGATGAACTTGGCATTGGTGGTGGTCTTCGTCTCTATTTTATTCATGGGTGGGGTGGTCGAGCGCTTATTCCGCGAGTTTTCAATTACCCTGGCGGCGGCTATGCTCATTTCGCTATTGGTATCGCTCACCTTGACGCCGAGCTTGTGTGCGCGCTGGCTGCGACCCCACCGTGATTCACACTCTGTCGACGAGGACAATGGTGAAAAAGGTTTCGAGAACCGCATGGCGGCTTATAGCCATGAGATGTTTGAGTCTCTTAAAAATGGTTATGCCAGCAGTTTAGACTGGGCCCTGCGCCACAGTATTGTGGTGATGTTAGTGTTGGCTGGGGTGATTGCCTGCAATGTCTATTTGTATATTGCACTGCCTAAAACGTCCTTGCCGCAGCAAGATACCGGACAAGTGCGTGGCTTTGTCCGCGGCGATGACGGCTTTTCCTTCCAATTAATGCAGCCCAAAATTGAGGTGTTTCGCAAATACATTTTGACCGATCCCGCAGTTGCGGACGTGACGGGCACCAGCGGTGGCAGCGGCGGTTTGACTAATGCGCAGCTCACCTTAAATTTAAAGCCGCTGTCTGAGCGCGGTGTCTCTGCACAAGCCGTCGTCGATCGCTTGCGCGCCAATGCACCCAAAGTGCCGGGCGCGATGTTATACATGATGGTTGATCAAGATATTCGATTGAGTTCGCCGTTTAGTCGCAGCGAACATGAACTGTTACTGCGCTCGGATTCGCTGGAAGCCTTGGATATATGGAGTCGCAAAGCGTCGTTAGTCATGCAGGAACTACCCGAGTTAACCGACGTTGATGCCATTGGTATGGCCGATGCGCGGCAGATCACCTTGAACATTGATCGGGAGCTAGCTAGGCAGTACGGCGTTGATATGAGTACGGTGGCATCCATGCTGAACAACGCCTTCTCTCAGCGTCAGGTTGCGACACTATACGACGACATGAATCAGTATCGCGTGGTGATGGAGCTATCGCCCGTTTATACCTCCCAACCGGCGGTACTGAGCCAGTTAAATGTATTAACCAGTGACGGTGCGCGAGTGCCACTGTCGACTTTTGCAACCTGGGATTATGGCATGGGCGAAGATCGCATTCGCCACGAAGCCCAGTTTGCATCAGAGGGAATAGGCTATGCACTGGCACCTGGCGTAACGGCACTTGAGGCGGAAAGCGCCATAGCGGAGGCACTTGATAGCATTATGCTGCCAACCGCAGTCCACGTTGCACCGGATGGTGGGCGCCCGGATTTTGGTGCCGATCTCAGTCAGCCGTGGTTGATTCTGTGGGTTCTATTAGCCGTGTATTTGGTACTTGGGGTTCTGTACGAGAGCACGCTACATCCACTCACCATTTTGTCGACCCTGCCGTCGGCGGGAATCGGCGCGCTGCTCGCGCTGAAAATTAGTCATACAGAGCTCAGCTTGATTGCCTTGCTGGGGCTGTTTTTATTGATCGGCATCGTAATGAAAAATGCCATCTTGATGATCGACTTCGCGCTGCAAGCTCAGCGTCGCGATGGCATGTCGCCGGATTTGGCTATCAGGCAGGCCGCGCGTTTACGTTTGCGGGCAATATTAATGACAAATCTCGCCGGCTTATTGGGGGCAGTGCCGTTGGCGATAGGCTTTGGCGAAGGCGCGGAATTACGTCGGCCCTTGGGGATTACGATTATCGGCGGGCTGGCTGTTAGTCAGTTCTTAACGCTGTATACCACACCGATTATTTATCTCTATTTAGAGCGTTTACGCCAATACGTATTGCGTGACAAATCGCAGGGTATGGATAGCGGCGATAAGCGTCTCGCGGCAGAAAACACCGATGCGACTTATGTCGAAAAGAAGTGAAAAATTTATGAATTTATTAAAAGTTAAATATGTTTTTGTGTTGCCGCTGCTACTTGGTTTGGCGGCCTGTAGTGTTGGCCCTGATTACCAGCAGCCGCAGTCTAGCGTTCCCGCGGTCTTTAAATACGAGGCTGGCTGGCAAACGATTTCGCCACAAAGTTGGGCGGCGCAGGGCGATTGGTGGACGGCGTTTAAGGACCCCGAATTAAATTTATTAATTACCCAGGCAAACGAAGCGAATCAAACCCTGGCACAGGCGGAAGCTCGCTATCGTGCTGCGCAGGGACAGTGGCGACTGACACGCGGTGATTACAGCCCGCAGCTCGACGCGTCCTTAAGTGGCAACCGCAGTGGTGGAGACAGCATTAGTGTCAGCGAAAGTTATTCTGCTCGGCTAAACGCGAGTTGGTCACCCGACTTGTGGGGGCGTGTGCGCCGTAGCGTAGAAGCTAGCCGCGCGAATATGCAAAGTAGTGCAGCCAATCTCGTAGCCGCTCGTTTAACTATTCAGCTCGCCGTGGCGCAAAGTTATATCCGCTTGCGAGCACTAGACTTACAGAAGATTATTCTTGAACAAACCATGGTTGCCTACGAGCGATCAAGCAAGCTAACAAGCAATCAGTATGAGGCGGGTATCGTACCGCGCTCAGATGTGATTCAGGCTGAGACTCAGCGTCAGTCCTTAAAAACGGATCTTATCGATTTAGAAAATCAGCGCGCGATAGAAGAAAACAGCATTGCGGTGCTGCTTGGTAAAGCGCCGGTAAATTACGCCTTAACGCCTACCGAGCAACTGCCAGAGCTGCCGGTGTTACCTGCTTCACTTCCGTCAACACTTATATCAAGGCGTCCCGATGTGGTGTCTGCCGAACGTCAGCTCGCCTCCGCCAGCGCGCAAATAGGCGTTGCTCAAGCGGCGTGGTTACCCAGCTTTAGCATCACGGCAGGTTACGGTGCAAGTGCTGCACGGTTTAGCGATTTGTTTGATGCACCGCAAGCTATTTGGTCAGTGGGGCCGTCGCTGGTGCAAACCCTGTTTGATGGCGGCGCGCGCAGGGCGAGCAAAGATATCGCCATTGCCCAATATGACGAGCAACTCGGTAACTACCGCCAAACCGTTTTGGATGGCTTGGCAGAAGTAGAAAATGCCCTCGCCACAATCAGCCTGCTAAAAGATAAAGCCGAGCAGCAAGATATATTGTTAAAGCTCGCCGAAGAAAACGAACGCATCGTCAATAACCGCTATAAGTCTGGTCTGGTAAGCTTTTTAGAAGTGGCCACTGCGCAAAACCAAACCCTTAATGCGCGACGTACAAGACTAAATACCTCTGCAGATCGCCTGCAAGCATCGCTGCAATTGGCAGCGGTGATTGGCGGCGGTTGGGATTTGAATGATCCGGTGGTGCAGTCGGTTAGTTTGGGGGCTGAGGCTGATGATGATTTGGAAGATGCGCAGTAGTCATCGTATTATTGATTATTCAATAAAAATGATGCAGTTTGATGTCTTCTCCTCCCTTGTTGTTTTTAGTCAATGATGTAATTAGTCTAATTGGATAATGTTTAAAAAAGTATGCAGCCAGACGTCGGAGTTTAGTGTAAGTTCGAGTCACCAAATGAATTTGGAATATATATGAATAATAATTTAATTTTGATTCCGGTGCTGGTACAGGTTTTACTCACGATAGTTTTGTATATTTCGCTTAACGTAGTTAAAGTTCGCGCAGTTAAGGCGGGTGAAGTAAATGAGGCACGACGTAGTTTGTATGAAGATGCATGGCCTGAGTATGTATTAAAATTAAACAACTGCATTCGCAATCAGTTTGAAGTACCTGTTTTATTTTATGTGCTCTCAATTTCCTTAATGGTTATTGAGGCTGTTAACTATCCTGTATTAATTCTTTCTTGGCTATTTGTAATTAGCCGGGTCGCTCATGCATACATTCATACAGGATCTAACTACGTGCCGCTTAGACGGAGAATATTTACCTTTGGTGTCATTGTTGTTCTGTTGATGTCGATAATGCTCGCTGTTTCGATTTTGTGACGATTAGGGTGTGGCGTTCTAGTATTAGGCAAAGAGTGCAGTGTCACTACGATACCCGCACCTTACCCCAATCCACCGTCAAAACTGCTGAGTACTGCAGAAAGTAACGGTTTAATTGCTAGGCTGTTTGAGCCGAAGGCGAATTTACTCACTCGCCTCGTGTGCTTTTACAAACTCAATACCGCTGCGCTCGGCGCCGCTGGCTATGGCGTAGGTCAGAATGTGACCTAGTAAGTTCACCGTGTAAGTTTCAACCGGGACGTTTTGTTTCTTTAGGGCGTCGGCCATTAAGGCCATTTGTTCCGGTTCGACAAGGCTGTCCCACTGGCCGTGGTATAAAAATACCGGCGGTGAATTTTTAACGACGCGGTTGACGGGCGAGGCTTCTATCCAAGTTTCTTCGGCGTTCGCTAAAGGTTCGCCAATCAGTTTCAATACCAGTGGTGAGTTCGGCCAGCGAGTGAGGTCGGCGGGGGTGCCACCGGCGACGATGCTGCGTAATTGCGGTGATTTGTCGCGATCTAAGCCCGCCATTAAGATTAAGTGCGCCCCAGCGGAATAACCCCAACCGCTGATGTTGAGGGGGTCAATTTCGTATTCGTCGGCGTGCTGGTAGAGCCATGTGATAGCGTCTGATACATCTTCAACCTGCGACGGATATCGGCTTTCAGGTGCGAGTCGGTAGGTGATGTTGAAGACCACAAAGCCATCGTGAGCGAGTTTTTTGCTGATGCCTTCCATTTTTCCGCTGCGGTTTGTCCAGCCGCCGCCGTGAACCACAATCACTGCGGGTTTGGGGCCAGCAATGTCAGGGATATACATATCTCCGGCTAGCGCGCTGGCGTCGACTTCCTTAAAAACAATATTCTCGATTTTGCGGACGTCAGTGGATTTGTTAAAACCGGTCGTCGAACAGGCTAAGACGAAGAGTAGGGCAAAGGCAATGAGAAGTAGTTTCATAGTCGCTGTCGTGGTTTGTGTGGCGTAAATACGCGCTGGGGCCGCTGAATATGTTAGTGAGTAATTATCTGTGCTGTTTGTACGGATATTAACGACAAGTAGATTCAGATCGAACGCCTTTACGGGCTTTTACCAGCTTGGCTTCGGCCGGTGGCGTGATTTGCCAGCGATGTTTAGCAGCCGTAAAAATGTAGGGCATTCAAAATGGCTATCAGCCTTGCAGACGGAGGCGTGCCTAAGTCCATCGCGAATACGGCTTAGCTCGGCAATTTTCTTGTCGAGATAAGCGCTAAGCGGTCTAATGCCTCTGCTTAAAAAAGTCGTCGAAATCCCTTTCTATCGGTGGATTGGATAAGGCCTTTTTCTTCGTAATATCGTAGCGTAGAGCTTGGCAATCCGGATGCCTTGGCAACTTCAGTGATGTCCATGGATGACCCCGTTATTGGCAGTATGATCGCGACACTTGACTTCAAGTTGACTTGAACTTGTATGCTATCTGTCAGCCGTGATACTCCCAAGCACAGCTACCGATACACGTTAATTGCTAATAGGAGTCGTTTATGGATGCAGAGTTTTGGCACCAACGCTGGGGCGCTAATGAGATTGGGTTTCACCAAGAGCAGGGAAACCCCTTGCTTAAAGCGCATTTTTCTAAATTGAATTTGGCTGTGGGTAGTCGGGTTTTTATTCCCCTGTGCGGCAAGACTAAGGATATTGCTTGGTTGTTAGCGCAGGGTGTCCACGTTATTGGTGCCGAGCTTAGTGAGTTGGCGATAGAGGCCTTATTTGCGGACTTGGGGCTGCGTCCTGATGTGACAGAGCTGGGCAAACTTCGTCGCTATCGGGCGCCATATATCGATATATTTGTTGGCGATATTTTTGAGCTGTCGGCGGAGCTAGTCGGCGAGGTAGACGCTATTTACGATCGCGCGGCATTGGTGGCCTTGCCTGAGAGCATGAGGCGCAGTTATACCGTTCTGCTGACGGAAATTTGCCGCGCGGCACCGCAGCTCATAATTTGTTTTGAATACAACCAAGACCTGCAAGAAGGACCGCCGTTTTCAATTGGCGAAGCTGAGCTGCGTGATCATTATGAGGCAGTTTACGCTCTGCAATGCCTAGATCGCGTGAAATTAGAGGGGGGGTTAAAAGGCGGTGCTGCTGCCAATGAAGTGGTGTGGTTGCTGAACAAAACGGAAGTGTAACTGCTGTGAGCAGTTTGGACATACACCGACAAAGGTGTATGTCCAAATGAACTACTTAAAACTCACCGAATATTGAGCTAAGTGGTAGACATTGGCCACCAAGCAGCGGTATTTCGTCGGGTGCACACAGAGATTCTGTGCTGCCGCCACCGGTGCTGCCTTTACAGGCATCGGCATTGTCATAGCTGTCGTCCACCACCTCATTGATCCACTGGGTCACCAAATTAAAGGCAGTGCCGTGAACTGTGCTGCGGGCAATCGGAGGCATGCGCGCGGCGAGGGTTGTCGCCTCGGGCCCCAAGCGATAAGGTAAAATAGAGTCTATGGCGCTGCCGGGCACGATGTCATATTCGCGTCCGCCGCGGCCTTCCGTGCCACTCGCGGTTGGTCCCTTGCAAATACCGAAGGTGTCGTTCACCGAGCGGAACACATCGAGGTAAAAGCCGGTGTTCTGGGCTAAGCCGCGAGGGTTATGGCAGTGGCTGCAGTTTACTTCTAGGTATGAGCGCACGCGCTTTTCAATATCTTGATCGCTGCCAGCGGCGAAGCCCGCATCACCAGGAACATTAAATTTGGGGTTGCGCTCAACGGCGGTTAAATACTGCGTCGTCGAATCCAATGCTAAGTTACTAGGGCAGTTTTTCATCAAGCCATTTTGGCAGAGATATAGCAATTGGTTTTTGCCATTAATTGGGTGTGAATCAATGCCGCTAGGCAGTGGGGACTCACTGGCAAAGGGACGGTTCAAATTACGCGCTTTAGGCCCAATCGGAGCGGTGCCTGTTTCGGCGTCGTCGTTGGCATGACAGCTTTGACACTGGTTGGCGTTCGGCAATGAGTAACTGTCGGTAGAGCCCACGTAGTGCTCGCCACTGTCGACATCGTGGTAATCCCAACTGCCGCTAACGACGTCGCCTTGTTGTAGCAATCTGGCGACTTTTTGGCCATTTTCTACTGTCCACTTATATTCCAAGCCTTCCCAGTAGAACTGACCGCCACTGGTTTGACGCTTTATTATCAAGCGCGTTTCAACAGCTGTTTCAGTTTGACTTGGTTCGTTAGTGAAGGAGAACGTCTTGGCTAATATAGTGCCTAGCGGGAACAATATGGCGGCGTTGGCATTGTCTTCGCCATCGCGGTAGATGGCTTGCTCGCCTTCTGGAATATAGGCCACGCGATACTTGGTGGAATAATCAGAAAACAATTTTGTATTCAGCACAAACGGCACACCTTGGCCGTTAGGTAGACTGGTCGGATCTTGTGGATCGCTGAATAAATGATACTGATCCAAGCGCGGGCAATTAACTCGATAGGCGTCTGCATTAATTTTTCCGTCAGCCACATTAGTTTGGCAAAGCTGATCGATTAATGATTGTGGTGGCGCCGGATCAATATTACCCGAGGCGACAAACTCCGGTATCACAATTGGCGGCAAGGCTGCCATATTGCTGCCATAGCTTTGTTCGCACAAATGGGGGGTTAAATCCGTGTCGGCCGGAAAGTTTGGAACACTGGTAATAATATCTACTATATCTTCTGGTCCGTCTGGTGGTAAGTTAATTAATACTTCTAAGCCTTCTGTGCCGTGGAAATTAGCAAAGGTTGCGCTGTCACTGTCGAAGTTGTTATCCGCGTCGATACACGAATACCACCATTGAGGTTTTTTGCGCTCGCCTGCGTCGTTAAATTTGTAGGCGTTATAGCGACAAGACGGGTTAGGGTATTGGTTACCTGAAATAGGCTTACCTTCCGCATCTGCAGGAATAGGTTCGCCCTTGCTGTCAGTTGGGTAGGGGCAGTCGGCATTGTATTCGTCCTCATAACCATCCCAAACGATATGCGCACCGCGATATTCTCCCGCGCCAGCGAGCATTTTTAAACCGACCAACATGGGAAAGGCCGATGTGATTTGCTCACCACCGGTTTCTAAAATGGCGGCAAAATCTGGCTGCGGTAGATCGTTACCATTATCCTTAAAGGTGTTATTCCAAATGTGTACGCCTTCGCTGTACAAGTCCATGCGCCGGTCGCCGGGCACACCAAATAACTCGTAGCTGGTGTGGACAATACCTGCGGTGCCGTTGTTCTCGAAGGTGTTTTCGAATACATCGATTTTGTCGTAGCCCATGGTTAGCATGCCGGTACCACGGGGCACATTAGAGACAATGCTGCCGGGTTCGGCAAAGTTGTAGCTATTGTTGTTGCGAGAGGTATTGCGGTACATACGGGTGCGGCTACCGTAGCGTGTTAGACCATCTAAATCGTAGACCAGGAAACCACCGGTATTACATTCAGATAGGTTGTCGACGTATTCGCCACCGCGCACGTTTTCTATTTCAAAACCAAAAACGTTATAGGCTGCTCGGCTATTGCGAATGATGGCATTGTCAGTTTGGCCAACATAGATGCCGGCGTCTGACGCACCCACCGATTCAGTATCTTCAACCAAGATATTTTTTGAATTAACGGGATAGATTCCGTAGCGCCCAGATAGCTTGCTCACAGTGTAGTCGGGGGAGCTGGTGTCAGTTTCCAATGGGTTGGGATTGTCTGGGTTGTGGCGTGCAGGGTCGGTACAGGCAACGTTAAGCTTGCTCGTGTAGTTGGCGGCGGTAATGGGGTCTTCGTTAGCGGTATTGCGACCACTGGACCAGATGGCGCGAACGCCGCGCAGCGTGCCGTGGTCAACGCCTTGCAGTTTAAACGCGTCGCCTGGTGAGTCGAGCACGGTTAAGTCTTCTACCGTAATGCCGCGCACGGTGGTGGCTAAAAAGCCTTCTTGAGAACCGCTATTTTTAAAGGATAACACCGTTTTGTCTTTGCCCTGGCCTTTAACCAAGATGTCTTCGGTGCCGGAAATTTGAATGCCGGATGTCAGCTCAAAATAGCCTTCGGCGAATTCGATAACATCTTTTGGCTTAACCTCAATCATTGCCACAAGCATTTGCTGGGTGGCATCGGCGCCTGGCTGAATGACAAAGGTACGGCCCAGGGAAGCATCACCTGGGTTACCCGTGTCTGGGCTTTCTGTTGCTGGAGTGCCGGCAGATGACGAATTGCTGCTCGAACCTCCGCAAGCGACAAGCCCAAGTATTGCTACCATGAGCGTAAGTCTGATCAATTCTCTATTTAGCATTTGCATTCATATCAGCCTGTAATGTTTGTCTTAGCAGAGTGGGCGCTAGCATTATTTATCGCCTCTCTGTTTTTGGTTCTCCCCAAACTCTATGCTAGCGGGTAAAAATTTGCGTACAATGCAAATTCGTGCCGAGAATAGGTTAATTCGTGACAAAAAACTCAGCGACCATTACGACCAATCTGCAATGGGCGCATATGATTGCCCAGGTTATCGCAGAAGGCTGTCATGTCGATCGGGAACACCTATTTAAGGAGGCCAAGTTGCATCCCAAAGCTTGGCAATCACTAAGCCGGGTCAATCAAGGTGACATTACCGCGCTGTGGCGAGCCGCAGATCGCTTGGGTGCTGCACCGGATATTGGCCTTGGCGTTCTAGAGCATTTTCATTTCCGTACTCTTGGGCCACTGGCATTTAAAATGATGGTGGCCACAACTTTTCGGCAATCTATTATTGAAGCACTCCAGCAAATAAGCGTGGTCAGCGAAGCCTGGCATTACACGCTAAGCGAGCAGGGCACGCTTAGCGTGATGACGTTCAAACTCGCCAATCCGCGAATGGAGATAACCCATCACTCCTACGATGCCTTTATTAGTGCCTGTACCCGTACTATGCAGGACTGTTTTCCCGGCGAAAATTACCGTTTTGCAGAGGTTTGGTTTGCCCATCCAGACTTCGGTTTACGCAATAAATACGAGCAACTATTAGGCTGCCCCTGTAAATTTAATACGACTAGCTATGCGATTTGCTTAGAGTCGCGGGTACTCGATTTGCCCTTAGCGTCTGCTGATCCGCTACTGTACGAATCGCTGGATTCCCGTTTAAAGCACCAAGCGCTCAATCTCAAAAACCTCCGCGGTGCCATCGAGACCGCGATCTTGGCGCAGATTGATAGTGGTCTGGTTCCTAGCCGCAAAACCGTTGCTGACAAGCTGGGCTTGGGTGAGCGCACCTTGCTTCGTCGATTGCAGGACGAAGGCATTAGCTACAAAGAAATTCAGGAACAGGTTTTCGAAAAACTTGCGCGGCACTGGCTAAAGCGCAGCGAATCCATGAATTTTATTGCTGAGAAACTATGCTACTCCGATGCCGCCTCACTTAGAAAAATGCTTAAACGCAGAACCGGACTCAGTGTCCGTGAACTCAGGGCATCCTTGCTCGATTAACGCGGCAATAGCAGCTTCATTGTCGGCCGCTTTCGCTACTCAACTAGTGTTTTTTATAAATTGGTATTAAGCATTAAGCGCTTAAATACCACTGCGTTGTGATCTTCTAAATCCCGCTCTGGTTCTTCTGCAAGTGAGATATTCGGGAAGCGCTTAAACATTTCTCCCAAAGTTAAGTACAGCTGACGTTTGGCTAATGCCGCGCCAATACAAAAACGTGGGCCGTAGCCAAACAGTACATCGGGCTCGAACTTGCGTCTTACGTCGAGTTTCTCCGGCTTGTCGAAATGAGCCGGATCGTGGTCTTTTAGGTGTGGCATCATCAACACCATTTGACCTTTCTTCACGTCTTGACCAAGCAGCTGCATATCGCTGGGCGCGTAGCGCGCAAAGCCCATTTTAGAGTTGCCGGACCAGCGCATAATTTCGCTGAAGGCATTGGAAAACGCATCGGCAGATTCCAGTGCGTAGGGCACTTGATCAGGGCTTTTTAATAAGGCGTAGACCGACCACTGCTGTGCGATCAAGGTGGTGTCTGCCCCAGCGCCGATCAGCGCGAGAATGAGGGTGATAATATCCCACTCATTGAATTTTTCATTTTCCGCTTCGATTTTTAGCAGGGCGCTGAGGAAGTCGCCTTCCTGCGGGTTTTCGCGGCGCTCGGCAATCACCACCTGCAGTATATCAATGGCCTTATTGCTGTCTTCCTGGGCGCGAAGACGGCGCTCATCCGATATGGTGGGGTTCCATGTTTCGGTGAAGGTTTGGGTAACGCGTTTCATTTCCGGCCAGTATTTTTCTGGTACGCCGACCATCGCGGTAATAGAAATAAAGGGGATGTGTTGGGCAATCTCAGTAATGTAGTCGAAGGACTCTGGCGTGCCGATGTCGTCAAACAGGCGCTTAACGTGCGGCTCTATTTGGCGCTGAATGTTTTCAACCACATTGCGCGAGAACGCCGGCGAGGTAATACGGCGAACTAGGCGGTGATGATCGGGGTCGGCTAGCAGACTGTGGCCTACCAGCGCTTTCTCGAACTTGTTCCAGTTCTCCTCGGTGGGGCGCGGCGGGGCAAATTCCCAGTCGTAAAAATCAGAGGAGAGGTATTCGCGCTTCCAGCAATCCATGATGTCTGGCATCTGGGTCATGATCCACGCCTGCCAGGGGGCATACCAAACTAGAGGGCCGCGCGCGGCTATGGCCAGGCACTGCGGCGCGGGGTTTTCGGCATAGGACTGTGAGTTAGGATCGAATAATGACTCGATGGGGGGCAGAGCAGTTGCACTTTCTGACATGATTGATCCTCTCTGGTGACGCGCTTGGCGGCTCAGATTGTTATTGATGCGATAAAATTTTAGCTGCTTGCAAAAAAATATACTCCAGTGTAATTTTATTCTCAAGTTACTTAATAAAAATTAACATCTGGAGTCCCAAGCTATGAAAGATTTCAAAGGCAAGGTAGCGGTTATTACCGGCGGTGCGAGCGGTGTAGGGCGGGCAATCGCCCATTTACTCGCCAAGGAGGGGGCAAAGGTCGTTGTCGCTGATATCGAGGCCAAGGCCTTAGACCGCACCGTGTCTGAGCTAGCGGCACTGGGTTGCGAATGCATGGGCCAGCGTGCCGATGTGACGGACGCAAGCTCGATGAATTCTCTGGTAGACGCTGTTATGGCGCGCTTTGGTGCAATTCACCTGGTGTTTGCTAATGCGGGTGTGGGCACCGGCGAAGCCGGCAATATGTGGGACTATGAGTTAAACGACTGGGAGTGGGGCTTTCGGGTGAATACCTGGGGCTTAATCCACTCGATCAACGCTTTCTTACCTAAATTAGTTGCGCAGAATGAAGAGGCCCATTTTGTGGTTACGGGCTCGGGCAATGGCGCCTTTTTAATGTTGCCAAATACGCCGATCTACACCGCAAGCAAAGCCGCTGTACAGGCCATTACGGAAAATCTTCACTATCAGCTGCAGGCTAGCCAGTCGCCGGTGAAAGTGAATGCCTTGTTCCCCGGCCCCAATGTGGTGAACACCGGTATCTTTAATTCTGAGCGCAACCGTCCGGAGTCGCTGCCGGGTAATCCTGATAAGCCCGATTCTGGTATTCATTCGGTAGAGGATATGAAGGCCATTATGGCGCAGTACGATATGCAATTGCAGACCACCGAGCCAGAGGAAGTAGCTGAGTTTGCCATTCAGGGCATTCGAGACGAGCGCTTTTGGATATCACCAATGTCTGACAAGGCTCGAGCCGCCTTTGTGGCAAGGGTAGACAGCATTTTAAATAAAACTACGCCGACGGTTCCCGACGTTTTGTAGTTAACCCGCGCTGGCGCTCAGTGCGCCAGCCTCGTTTGGTTCTCTGCCTAAGCTTGCGGTACTATCGCAATCCAAATCGGGGTTTAGAGGTGAATATTTTGCCAGTAGTGCAGCTTGGACGTAGAGAAAGAAAGAAAAAGGCGGTTCGCGAAAATATTTGTGAGCAAACCCTGCACTTGATTAGTCGATACGGCGTGGATGGCATCACCATTGATGCGATATGCGATTGTGTCGATATCGCCAAGAAAACCTTCTACAACTACTACGGTTCCAAGCACGATCTATTGGTAGATATTTGTCAGTCTGAGTTATTGCAGCGCACCGACGATCTGATTACCGAAGCCATAGCGCAGAGTGATGAACTGGTTGTACAGCTAGATTTTATTCTCAGCGTATTGGCTACACGCAACAGCACCGCCAGCAAATTAGAACGCGAATTGATTGGCTATTTAGTGGGCTCGCTGTCAACGAATATGAGTCAAGGAGCCGGGCAGTTACAATTTATGAGCAACTGCTATCACCGTTTATTCAATCACAGCAAAGAGCAATTGAAAGCGGGGCTTAGCCCGCAGTTTTGCGCGGAAATGACGGTGGGTATGACTAATGTGATCACCCTTAATTGGCTGCACGATGATCACTACGACACCTCTGCGCGGTTTCAGTCTCTGCAGCGCTTTTTGAAAGACAGTATGCTGAAGTAATTCTTTATTTGAACAGTGCTCTTATTGCTGGCAGCTATCCTAAGCGCAAAAGCTGAGTGATTGCCTTCAAGCGATTAATGACCAATGACAGTAAAATAAATAAGCAGCCTACTAGCTGGCTCGCGTTCATGCTCTCACCAAACCACGCCATCGCTATTAGTGTCGTCCACAGCGGTTCTAGCACCATAATAACGACGCCGTGGCTATTGGCCGTTAGGCTCTGCGCATAGGTTTGAACTAAAAAGCGCAGGGCGGTACCAATCGTCGCTGAGAGAAGAATCCAAACAACTAATTCGCCATGCATATCGGAGACTGTGGGTTGCCAGGGCTCAAGAATAGCTGATGCTAGCCCGGTTATTATGCCCGTAGTCGCCAGAACAATCGTCGTTAAGGCCAGCACTGGAACCTTGTTCGTTTTACCTTCTTCGCCATCGTCACGAACAAATGATTGAATATTGGTGACACGCGCATTTAAGTTGAAATACAAGGCGAAAAGAGCCGCGGACGACAGTAATAGAATATGGGAGGTTTCTATTTTTAAGGCGTGATCCATTGGCGCACTTAGCGACAGAAAACCGAGACCGATAAGCGCGACCGGCAGGGCAACCCAGGTGCTGGTGGGAATGGCTTCCTTAAATAAAGCTCGTCCAATTATCGGAACCATCACCACGCCGAGGCTGGCCAAAAACGCCGCTTCACCAACATGGCTTGCTTTAGCGAGGCCTGTCACCCAAAAACACATGGCAATACCAAATACTAAGCCAACCCGCGCTGAGTGCAGCCACGCGGAGACAGCCAGCTTGCCCAGGGCACGGTAAGACGCACAGCTGAGAAGCAAGGCCGCTAGAAAAAACCGAATTGACATAAATAGCAGGGGTGGCATCTGCAGCACAGCTTCTTTTGAAAACATCCAGCTGATAGAGGCTAGCAGGGTCACAAGCACCAGTAGCAAATCAGATTTATACGCGTTGTTCAAAAGTTCGGCCTGATTGATATGGGGCGGCTAGTATAAAGGGTCTCTAGTGACTTCGCATTCACCGCAACTTGTAGATGGTGTGGGTGTCTACTCTCGCTTATGCTATTACGCCACATCGCCTCTTAGGTTTGTGGCGCCATAAGAGTCTTTTAGCGTGATGTTTATTTATCGAGTGACAATGAAGATCGAATTAAAATACCTCGCCATTGCGCTGCTTGCCCTTGTGATTGCCGCTTGTAGCAACCTTCCGAAGGATGCGGGTAGTGCAGATTCAAGTCCGCTGGACGGCAGCGAACAGCTTCACCCAGATTTAGGCTCAGAATCCACTGCTTACAGAGAGAGCGGCCGGGCGTCATTTTATGCGGATAAATTTCAGCTCAGAAAAACCGCCAGCGGTCAGCGATATTTGCATGAGAATCATACGGCGGCACATAAAACACTGCCATTCGGAACAATAGTAAAAGTAACTAATCTTCAAAACGGCAAGAGCGTCGTTGTCAGGATTAATGATCGAGGTCCATTTATTCGCGGACGTATTATCGATTTATCAAAATCAGCGTTCAGTAGTATTGGCAATCTCGCGAGTGGCATTCTTAAAGTAGAAATTGAAGTTATTGAATAACCCTATGTCATTTCGAGTCGGGCGCAGCGGGCCTGTAGCGATGAATACCCCCGTGGCGAGGTCTCGTACCACGAGGGGTTTTCGGCACAGGGTTGATAAGTAAGGCGTCTATAATTTTTTGGTGACAGTTTCGATTATCGCTTTTTTTTGTGTTTGTACATTGCGGTATCAGCCTCTTTAATCATCTCCTCAGCTGATTTCTCAGTGTCATAGTCGAAGCGCTCTATGCCAACGCTGTATTCAATCTGGTAGGGCTTGTTCATGGATGAGTTGGTTTCTGCTACTGCTTTTGCCAAACGGTCTAAAATATCTTGGGTGTTTTGTTGATCCGAATCGGTGATCATGGCGACGAACTCATCGCCACCTAGTCGACCGATAACGTCGGTGTTGCGAAAGGTGTCGAGCATTATTTTGGCAAACGTGCTTAGCACAAAGTCGCCTTCATGGTGGCCGAACTCGTCATTGATGATTTTAAATTTATTGAGGTCAATGAGTAAGAACGACATGGACATTTGTTTGCGACGACACATTTTTATGCTGTGATCGGCAAGTGATAAAAAACCGCGCCGATTCGAGATCAACGTTAACTCGTCTAGCGTTGCTAGCTGAATTGACTTTATCTCTTGTTCAATCATCGCGCCGAGATCTTCGAGAAGTTGTTGATCTTCTGAGTCCATCTCTCTAGGTTTTTGATCGATCAGGCATAAGGTGCCGATGTTTAAGCCGGTTCTGATTTTTAGGGTATAGCCTGCATAAAAACGTATGTGGGGAGCATCTGTGACAAGTGGGTTGTCATGGAATCGTTCATCCTCAACAGCGTTCGGTATGATGAACAAACCGTCTTGGTTGATAGCGTGTCCGCAAAATGAAATATCCCTGGGCGTTTCACTTGCTTCAAGTCCTTGCTTTGACTTAAACCACTGACGGTCCTCATCTATTAGACTCACGAGCGAAATAGAGACGTTAAACATCCGCTTGGCCATCCTAGTGACGCGGTCAAAGCGCTCTTCGTGGGACGTGTCGAGGATGTTTAGTGTTCTTAGCGCATGTAAGCGCTCGGCCTCATTACTCGGGATTGCAGGTTTAATCATTACACTACCTTTAAAGTAAAACTTGCTCGTCAATTACCGTCAGCTTGGATTGTAAATCATGGCGTCGAAATCAAAAATATCTACCCTGTGTGAAAAGCCAAAAAAATGCCTTTCACAGTCACGCTGTGTACTAGTTCGCATAATGCGTTAAATCGACACAGGCATAAGTAGAACGAAGATTCGCTTTACGACCGCTAGTTCAGTCTGGATTTCGAAAAATGATGTGTTAATGGTGCGGATGCTAAATCGCAAATCGACAATAAGCCATTGTGTACTCTGCGTATATTTACGTTTAAGGCGGTTTCTCTAGCAAATAGACACCCAGCGATGATCTTTCATTCGCCTATGTGTGTCTGAAAACTCTGTGCAGATAGCGATTTTGAGAACTAATGAATGGCAGATTTCGACGCGCTGAAACGCCTTCGAGGCTTTATCTCAGGACTGTAATCACAATCAAGTAGCTTGAACTCTTGATCGTGAATTTGGAATGACGAAAGCGCTATGGTTTTAAGGTGTTTGCCGCTTAATGAGTTTAAAAAACGCGTAGGAAGGATCATCGGCCCCTGGGCAGCCGATATGAGAGCCGGCGACAAACGGATGCTCCAGGTTGACGATGCTAGGGTCTTGGATATTTACCCAGTCTGCCACCACTACGCGATGAGAGAATTTCCATTCGCCATCCCGCTTTTCGTACTTGTCAAAATAGCGACCACCTATCAACACGTCGATACTGCCGTCCGGCCCCGCTGCTTTATGGAACGCTAAAATGTAGACTTCGCCCTCTGCGTAGTCACCGTCAATTTCGATATTTACGGTGGTTACATTGTGGTGAAGTATTTCCATGGGCGCCTGAATGTCAGGCAGTTTGTCGATAAAGTCGGTCGCCAGCCCCTTAAAGAAAGCCCCGTGATCATCAAGTGCGTCAGCATGGTAGAGCGCGCGCAGGGCATCGTGGTCATGCCTGTCAGCCGCTTGGCAATACCGATTAACTAACTCCAATATCTCCTGTTTATCGATGAAATAGTGAAGTCGTTCGTCTGTTGATGTTGTCATTTTCATTATTTCACTTTATCGGAGGTGTTTTTATTACGGCATCGTCTATAAGCACTAGTACTCCTTCAACATCATGTTGAAGGAGTACTAGCAAGCAAGGTAATAGTCATTGCTCTTAATTTCGTCGTAGATAGTTTGTCGCGCTTGCGATATGTGGGCTTGAATAGATCGCGGTGGATGAAAAGCACTCGTTTGCTTTGCGTTGTTTAGTTTTGGACGATTAACGGCTAAGCAACGTGCGATTCGAGCTAATTTGATCGCTCATTTGCTCAGTGAATGATCTTTCATGTGCATATTTGTAATCTCTACTTGACCTGCAAAGGGAAACCTTATACTTTTTTTACACTATGGTTACCTTTTTTATGGTCATGCTATTCGGTAGGGCCGGTGTGGGAGAAAAGTATGGGTACGCGTTATGACAAACCAATCCCATTTGGGTGGTTTGCGATTGAATATACAGCGCAATTACAGATTGGCGATGTAAAGCCGCTGCGCTATTTCGGCCGGGATCTGGTGCTGTTTCGCACTGAATCTGGGGTGGCGTCGTTGCTCAATGGCCACTGCCCGCATTTGGGCGCGCATCTCGGTCATGGTGGCGTGGTAAAAGGCGAGAGTATTAGCTGTCCCTTCCACGCGTGGGAATACAACGGCGAGGGCTTTTGTACCAAAGTCCCTTACGCTAAGAATATGCCACCCAAGTTTGACGGTAAGCAGGCCATCGTCCGTTATCCGGTCGTGGAACGTAACCAAATGATTTGGGCGTGGTATCACCCCGAAGGTATTGAGCCGCTGTGGGAGGTCGAACCCCACCCAGAGCTGCACTCTGCCGAGTGGACGCCGATGGATGTCTACGACTGGAAATTCAATTCGATTATTCAGGAAACTGGCGAAAACGCGGTGGACATTGCCCACTTTGTCACTGTGCATTCCTCACCCGAAATGCCGGTGGGTGAAGTCACAATCTCTGGCTATCAGCGCAGCACAGTGATGGACAGTTTAACCGAGGCCATTGATGAGTTCGGCAATATTGACCGCAGTGGTGAAAACTTTGATATGGGCCGCTTGGTAACCTCGTCATATGGGCCGGGGCAGACCTATCAAAAATTCTCGCGTTTATTTGAAATCGTCATGATGGGTACCGTTACCCCCATTGATGATCAGAGTATGCACATGCGCTTTAGCTTCAGTATGCCTAAGCAGCAGTCAGATGAGCACAAGCTATACGCCAATGCCTTCCGCGATGAGATTGTTCATCAGGTGGAGCAGGATATCCCGATCTGGGAAAACAAAGTCTATTTAGACGACCCAACACTGTGTGATGGCGACGGCCCCATCGCCAAGTATCGTAAATGGTTTCAACAGTTCTATGTTGCTTAACGGCAGGCTGTGAATAGCAGAATAAAAATCTGAATCTTAAATGCTAATAATAATGAGGAAATGATGATGACAAATGCGACTAAGCCAGTGGGTGTGCCGGGCGATATCTTGAATTGGCCAATGCTGAAAATAAGCTACCTCACCGACCCCGCCAGTATTGCCGCCTTATTGCCACCTGGCATCACGCCGGGTAAAACGCCGAAGGTGACCTTAACCGTTTACAATTTCCCTGTGCTCAATGAGCCTGAGTATGGTTGCGTGGTAAATATCGATGCCAATTACAATGGTATTGAAGGTGAGTACACCTTGGGTATTGCCATTGATCAGGAGGCTGCCATTTACGGCAGTCACGAGCGCTGGGGGCAGCCAAAGTATTACGGCGAAACCAAGTATTTCCGCTTAATGGATTACATCAGTGCCAGCGTGACCCATCGCGGTTACACCTTTTTAGAGTACAGCGGCCAAGTCACTGGTGAAGGCGAAATTCCGCCTGAGTTTGAAACCAATGAATGGTGGATTAAATGCCTGCGCGGTGTCGATATGGCGTCGACTGACTATGACTTCCCTCCCCATGTTGTGCGGGTATACAGTAAGTATGGCACCGCCTATGTTGAGAAGTTGAGCGGTAAACTTACCCTTAACGACAGCCCTTGGGACCCGGTGGCAAGTAAGCTACCAGTGCGCAGTGAGCCCGAAGCTCATCTGTGGACGCCGATATTTTTAGATCGTCGTATCACCCTCGAAGGGCCGCTAGATCCAGAGGGATTCCAGCCCTTTGCCGACACCATCGGCGGCTCTCGTTGGCCGGGTGAATTTGGTGCGCCTAAGAAAGGGTAGGGTGGTTTTTGGCTTGAGTGGTCTTCTGTTAAGCGGCCACTCTTGTCAAGCGTATTGCTTTATCTTGGTGCGCGACATGCTGCTCGATGGTGCAATTCATGGTGGGCAGACTTTTAAGGAATGGCCGTTTTTTTACTTAAACGCCGGTATAGCGGCGTTTTATTGGGCTTGGCACGAAACCTGTATTAGTTCTAATGTCCGCACTCTTGGTGACATTGGACGACCTACAATTTAGAAATGGAAAGCTAGGGTTCCGATCTCAGATAATTTGAGATGACTGGTCCGAGAGCTTTCGACCTTCGGCGATGTTAGCAGTTATGCTAATTCACAAGGTTACACGGCGGGACAAAAGCCCGGGAGACGATCGGCGATATTCGCCAGGAGTGCTCTATGAATCTGTGTAAAACCGCTGGAGGTTTACCTATGAAGCGAATTGCCGCTTTACTGCTTACCCTGACGTTCTCGTCGTTCTCTTCTGCTGCTACTGACAGCTTTAAAATCTGCTGGTCTATCTACGTGGGTTGGATGCCTTGGGGCTACGGCGCCGAGCAAAAGATCGTGGATAAATGGGCTAAAAAATACGATCTCGATATTGAGGTTGTGCAGATCAATGACTACATCGAATCCATTAACCAATACACCACTGGTGAATTTGCCGCCTGTGCCATGACCAATATGGACGCGCTGACTATTCCCGCTGCTGGCGGCGTTGACAGTACTGCGCTGATCGTGGGCGACTTCTCTAACGGCAATGACGGCGTGGTGTTGAAGGGTTACAAAGACCTTAAAGACATCAAGGGCCAGAAGGTCAACTTGGTTGAGCTTAGTGTTTCTCATTACTTGCTAGCGCGTGGCTTAGAAAGCGTGGGTATGAGTGAGTCTGACGTCACAGTGGTAAACACATCTGACGCCGATATGGTCGCTGTATTCCCGACTGCGGGCGTGACATCGGTAGCAACTTGGAATCCGCTGTTAAGTGAAATCATGACTATGCCGGGTTCGAATAAAGTATTCGATTCTTCGCAAATTCCAGGTGAAATCATCGACCTGCTAGTGATTAACACCGACGTGTTAAAAGCCAATCCAAACCTGGGTAAGGCCTTAACCGGTGCGTGGTATGAAATCATGGCTACCATGAGTGATTCAGGTAAAGCCGGCGTTGCTGCAAGAACTGAAATGGGCACGGCATCTGGCACTGATTTGGCTGGTTATGAATCGCAACTAGCGAGCACAAAAATGTTTTATACCCCAGCCAGTGCGGTTGAATTTACTAACAGCGCAGCGCTAAAAACCACCATGAAAAATGTTGCCGAGTTCTCGTTTGCCCACGGACTACTGGGTGACGGCGCGCCGGATGCAGGATTTATCGGTATCGAAACACCCGCTGGCGTATACGGGAATAGCGAAAATATTAAATTCCGCTTTGATCCTAGTTATATGCAAATGGCCGCAGACGGTAAGTTGTAAGGCTGAAGATCGACCTTTGTGCGACGATAAGCGACGCGAAATCGCCGCGCAAATGAGCAAAGCAGCTTACACAAGAAATACAGTCAACAAGGCAAGAACCTATGAAGCGACTTATCAATTTTACACCCTCGAGAATATGGCGAATCGGCTTAGCTCTGCTGCCCTTCGCCGCCATTATTCTGCTGTATATTTCAGCGTCAGATGCGCGACTGGCAGAAAACGCTGCCGATAAGTTGCTCCCTAGTTTCTCGCAAATGGGAGACGCTATTCAGCGTCTCGCTTTTGAACCGAGTAAGCGGAGTGGCGATTACCTGTTTTGGCAGGATACCGTGAGTAGCCTCCGTCGCCTGGGTCTGGGCATGCTAATAGCAGCATCGCTGGGTATGTTCTTTGGATTAATGACGGGGGCATTGCCGGTTTTAAATGCCAGCTTCGCGCCCTTGCTTACCGTGGTGTCGCTGGTGCCGCCGATGGCCCTTTTGCCGGTTTTGTTTATTGTGTTTGGTTTGGGTGAAGTGTCGAAGGTGGCGTTGATTGCTATTGGCGTTACACCCTTTATTGCCAGAGATATCCAAAAGCGAACCTTGGAAATTCCCCGAGAACAATTGGTCAAAGCCCAAACCTTGGGCGCCAATAGTGGACAAATTATCTTGCGGGTTTTGATTCCGCAATTGATGCCTAGGCTGATCGATGCAGTGCGCTTGTCACTTGGTTCTGCGTGGTTGTTCTTAATCGCAGCCGAAGCGATTGCCTCAACTGACGGTTTGGGCTATCGCGTGTTTTTAGTTCGCCGCTACTTGTCTATGGATGTCATTTTACCCTACGTAGCATGGGTTACAGTGTTGGCATTCACGATCGATTATTTACTCGCCCAATTAAGCCGCTTTGCCTTTCCCTGGCATGCGCAGCAGGAGGGCAAGTCATGATCGAGATTAAAAATATTTGGAAACGCTATGGCGACAATGTCATTTTGGAAAACATTTCTGCCACGGTAAAAGAAGGCGAGTTTATTACCTTGGTCGGCGCGTCCGGCTGCGGGAAGAGCACTTTTTTGAAAATGCTCCTGGGTACAGAAACGCCGTCGCAGGGCAGTATTTTATTAGATGGCAAGCCGATTCCGTCGGAGCCGGATGCAAATCGCGGTGTGGTTTTTCAGCAGTATTCGGTCTTTCCCCACTTAAGCGTATTAGAAAATGTAGTAATCGCCCGTGCCTTTGAGAAAACGCGCTTAGGTTTTTTATGGGGCGGAGCAAAAAGGGCTGCCCGTCAGGAGGCCGCTGAATTACTAAACATTGTCGGTCTTAGTCATATGCAACATCGCTTCCCCGATGAGTTGTCGGGCGGTATGCGACAGCGCTTGGCCATTGCGCAGGCCTTAATTTTAAAACCTCGAATTTTATTATTAGACGAACCCTTTGGTGCGCTAGATCCGGGTATTCGTGCCGACATGCATGAGCTGGTATTGGATCTATGGCGCAAGCATAAGCTCACCGTCTTCATGGTGACCCACGACTTAAAAGAGGGTTTTCATTTGGGTACACGGCTGTGGGTATTTGATAAGCGTCGAGTAGATGCGCAAGCACCTAATGCCTACGGGGCGGGGATAACCTATGACCTGCCAGTGGGTGTCTGTGAGCAGGAAATACTCGATGAAATTGACCAGAGCTTGGCTGTAAAAAGTCAGGTGGAGCACGTTTAAAATGCAAAAATATCAAACCGAATTGCCCGCAGGAGGGCATTGGTCATTTGAGGCGCGACGGGGTACACAGCTTACGCTGTGCGATATCAATGGCGGCGGCAATGCCGGTATGTTGTTTTACAATCCACGAAATTTATTAGAGCGCTACAACGCGCCAGACACCTTGAAATGCCAGCACACCTTTAAGCTGACCAAAGGCCATTGCCTGTATTCAGATATGGGACGGATTTTTGCCTCGGTGATTGTGGACGATCACGGTTGGCACGACACCGTCTGCGGCAACTCCCACGCCAGCCATGTGGCTGATCGCTGGGGTGCGCGGGACTATCAAAATGATCGCAACGAGTGGCATCAAAACGGTTACGACGCCTTCCTAACTGAGTTGGCTAAATACGGTTTAGGGGCGGCGGATATGGCGGCCAATATCAACTGGTTTAGCAAGGTGATTACCGACGCCGAAGGCAATATGTCCTTGGCTTCGAATGCAAGTGAAGCGGGCAGCAGTGTCACCCTGCGTTTTGAAATGGATACACTTGTTGTGGTTCACGCCTGTCCGCATCCCCTTAGAAGTGATGTGCAGTATCCTCGCCACCGCATTGGTATTGAGTTAGGTCTCGCTGCGCCGATGACAGAAGACGATGTGTGTTTAAACCACTGTGACGAAAACCGTCGCGGTTTTAAAAACAACGCACTGTACTATTTAGGCAGCTGAGGGGAGGGCCGCAACATGATTAGAGAAAGTAGCTTGTTAGTAGACGACGCGGTGTTCCGCGAAGTGGTTTGGGCGGGTGATTATTATTTAGGCAAAGTCGATGCCGGCCAAACATTCCGTATTCTCGATTTAGAGGGTAATCAGGCAGCCGATACCCTGTTTTTTTGTGCGGACAATCCCGCTGAGCGATACAGCGCCACCGATACCATTCGCGAACAACACAATGTGTATTTAACGGCGGGCTCGCTGCTGCGCAGCAATGAAAATCGCGCCATGCTAGAGATTGTAGCCGACACCTGCGGTCGTCACGACACCCTCGGCGGCGCTTGTGCCACGGAGAGTAATACCGTGCGTTACGATCTCGAAAAACGCTGTATGCACGCGTGTCGAGATAGTTGGATGTTAGCGATTGCCGAGAAACCTGAATACGGTTTGAGCAAGCGCGACATAAGCCACAATATTAATTTCTTTATGAATGTGCCGGTGACCGAAGACGGTGGTTTGAGTTTTGCTGACGGAATTTCCGGCGCGGGTAAATATGTTGAACTAAAGGCCTTGGTAGATGTGTACGTTTTGATCTCCAATTGCCCGCAGTTAAACAATCCCTGTAATGCCTATAACCCAACACCGATTGAATACCTAGTGTGGGATGCGTAAAGGAATCCTCAGACGCCTGACCCCCGACGTCTGACTAATTTAAATCATCTTCAGTGGACGGCCACTGTCGTATGACATAACGGGACGGCCCGTTACCGGATTGCTATGTTCCAGAAAGTATTAATCGCGAACCGTGGCGCCATCGCCACCCGTATTATTCGCACCCTCAAAAGCTTCAACATCACTGCCGTCGCTGTTTATGCCGAAGCCGATGCGCGCAGTCTTCACGTTCGCAATGCCGACGAAGCCTATAGCTTGGGCGACGGCGCAGCGGCCGACACCTACCTAAATGCCGATAAAATCTTGGCGATCGCGAAGGAGTGTGGCGCAGAGGCAATTCACCCTGGTTACGGTTTTCTTAGTGAAAACGCAAATTTTGTTGTCAACTGTGAGGCAGCTGGCATCGCATTTATTGGGCCGACCGCCCAGCATATGCTCGACTTTGGTTTAAAGCATCGCGCGCGGGAAATTGCCGAATCGGTTGGCGTACCGCTGCCACCCGGCACGGGTTTGTTAAACGATTTAGAGAGTGCGGTCAGTCAAGCCTCGGCTATTGGCTATCCGGTAATGTTAAAGAGCACCGCTGGCGGCGGTGGTATTGGCATGCAGGTCTGCCACGATGAGGCGGATTTGCGCAGCGGTTTCGAAAAAGTTAAAAAATTAGGCGGCAATAATTTTTCAAACGATGGGGTATTCCTTGAGAAATTTATCGCCCGCGCTCGCCATATCGAAGTGCAGGTGTTTGGTGATGGCTACGGCCAGGTAGTTGCCATTGGCGAGCGTGACTGCTCGGCGCAGCGCCGAAACCAAAAAGTGGTGGAGGAATGTCCGGCACCGAATCTGCCTGATTCAGTGCGGCATTTGCTGTATACCCAAGCCGAAGATTTGCTGTCGGCGGTTAAATACCGCAATGCTGGCACGGTGGAATTTATTTACGATCAAGACAGTCGCGAATTTTATTTCTTAGAAGTCAACACACGCCTGCAAGTAGAGCACGGCGTGACGGAAGCAGTTTGGGGTATCGATCTGGTGGCGTGGATGTTAATGCTGGCCAGTGGTGATTTACCTGACCTTGCCGATTTGCGCAAAAAGTTGGTTCCTAAAGGTCACGCAGTACAAGTGCGGGTTTACGCCGAAGATCCCTATCAGCAATTTCAGCCCTGCGCGGGCTTGCTCAGCAAGGTTAAATTTCCTGAGGCTGATGGCTTGCGGATTGATCACTGGTTGGACAGCGGCATTGAGGTGTCGCCGTACTTTGATCCGATGTTGGCTAAGATTATTTTTCATGCCCCCGAGCGAAGTGCGGCGCTGCAGGGCGTGGCGGCGGCGCTAGATAATACTGAGCTGTATGGCATTGTCAGCAATAGGGAGTATCTGCGAACTTTGCTCGATGATCCCTTGCTAAAAGAAGGTTTGGTCACCACGCGTTATTTGAATGACTTTCAGTGGCAGCCAAAGCGTATCACAGTGTTGCAAGCGGGTACTCAAACCACCGCTCAGGATTTCCCTGGCCGCAGTGGTTACTGGGATGTTGGCGTGCCGCCGTCTGGTCCCTTCGACAGTTACTCATTCCGCTTGGCAAATCGCTTGTTAGGCAATGACGAGCGCGCCGCGGGTTTAGAGATAACCCTGCAAGGTCCGAGTCTGCAATTTAGTATTGCCACCGATATTGTCTTGGGTGGTGCGGACATACCCGCTACGGTGTTTGGTGGTTCGGCCGGCTCGCAAGGACTGGCGATAGCAAGCTGGCAGGTCGTTCGCATTGAGGCTGGTCAGACCCTAACACTTGGTCGCATTAGCGCCGGTGCCAGGGCGTACTTGGCTATCGCCGGCGGCATTCAATGCCCGGAGTATCTGGGATCACGCTCTACCTTTACCCTGGGGCAATTTGGCGGTCACAGTGGCCGTGCTTTGCGGGTGGGTGACGTCTTAGAATTGAGCGACACGCCTGCACAGATTCACAGCTTGCCCGAACAACTCAAGCCACTGATAAGCAACGACTGGACTCTGCGGGTAATCTACGGGCCGCATGGCGCGCCGGACTTTTTTACTAACGCAGATATTGAGGCGTTTTTTTCTGCGAGCTGGGAAGTACACTACAACTCCAGCCGCACCGGTGTGCGCTTAATCGGTCCTAAGCCCACGTGGGCGCGGGACAGCGGCGGCGAAGCGGGTATGCACCCATCTAATATTCACGACAATGCCTACGCCTTTGGCACGGTGGATTTCACTGGCGATATGCCGGTTATTCTCGGCCCGGATGGCCCGTCCTTAGGTGGCTTTGTGTGCCCCGCAACAGTGATAAGCGCCGACCTATGGAAGCTCGGTCAGCTGCGTGCCGGTGATAAATTGCGTTTTGTGGCGGTGACGATTGACGATGCCGTCGCGGCCGAGGCAGCACAGCAAGCGAGTATCAACACCTTGGCAGGTGATATGCCCGACGTGATATCACTCACGGAATTACCATCACCCATCGTTCAGCGCTTGAGCGCTGACGAAGTCGGCGACGAGGTTGTGTATCGGGTTGCTGGCGATCATTTCCTATTGGTTGAATACGGCCCACTAGAGTTAGATATACGCCTGCGTTTCCGCGCTCACGCCCTAATGCAGTATTTGCAGAAGAATCCGGTGGGCGGTGTGCGGGAGTTAACACCGGGTATCCGTTCCCTGCAATTGCATTACGATTCTCAGCGTATTTCCTTGGCAGAATTGCTGGCGGTACTGAGCGCGGCGGAAAGACAGCTCGCCACCCAACTTGAACAATTAAATGTACCGTCGAGAACCGTTTACCTGCCGCTGAGTTGGGACGACGAAGCCTGTCGCCAAGCCATTGCGAAATATCAGCAATCGGTGCGTGAGAATGCGCCCTGGTGTCCAAGCAACCTTGAATTTATTCGCCGTATAAATGGCTTAGACAGTATTGAGGCAGTGAAAGACATTGTCTTCGATGCCGCGTATTTGGTGATGGGTTTAGGCGATGTGTACTTGGGTGCGCCTGTGGCTACGCCAGTTGATCCGCGCCATCGTTTGGTGACCACAAAATACAATCCGGCGCGAACGTGGACGGCGGAAAACTCGGTGGGTATCGGCGGTTCCTATCTTTGTGTGTATGGCATGGAAGGGCCGGGTGGCTATCAATTTATTGGTAGAACACTGCAAATGTGGAATCGCTACCGGCGCACGGCGGAATTTACCGAACCGTATTTACTGCGCTTCTTCGACAAAATTCGTTTCTACGAAGTGAGCCAGGAAGAATTGCTACAAATTCGTGATGACTTCCCCTTGGGTAAATATTCGCTGCGCATTGAAGAAGGCGAATTTTCCTTGGCGGATTATCAGCAAATGCTGGCTGATAACTCATCCGAAATTACTGCACATACCGAGCAGCGCGAGCAGGCTTTTGCGGAAGAATTAGCACGCTGGCATGCCGATGGCCAATTCCATTACGAGGCGCCTGAAATTGATGACGCCGCCGATGTGGTCAGTTTGCAAGAGGGCGAAATTCCCGTAGATAGTTCCGTCGCTGGCAGCGTTTGGCAACTGCTAGTCAAAGAAGGCGACGTGGTTGAAATGGGACAGCCATTGCTGCTGCTGGAGTCGATGAAGATGGAGATAGCCGTGTTTGCGCCACAGGCGGGACGGGTTAAAAAACAATTATTACGCGAGGGTGCGCGGGTGAGTGCCGGCCAGTCTGTGCTTATTTTGGAGGAGTTGTCATGAATCTTTCACTGACTGAATTACGAGCGGCCTATGCTGCTGGCACTGCCACACCGCGAGATGTAATGGCGATTATTGGCGAGCGCTGTGAACAATATGCGGATCACAATATTTGGATTCATCAGCTTACGGCCACGGAGTTAGAGCCCTATTTAAAACGTTTGGAAGCTAGCTCGCCATCTGCCTTGCCCTTATACGGAATTCCCTTCGCCATAAAAGATAATATTGATTTGGCGGGAGTGCCGACAACAGCTGCCTGCGAGGAATTCACTTACACACCGGAACGCTCTGCATTTGTGGTGAAACACTTGATTGAGGCGGGGGCAATTCCGGTTGGCAAAACCAACCTCGATCAATTTGCGACAGGCTTGGTGGGCACGCGCTCACCCTGGGGCGCATGCAAAAATAGTTATGACCCGAGCATGATTAGCGGCGGCTCCAGCGCGGGGTCGGCGGTGTCGGTGGCGCTGGGCATGGCAACATTCTCATTGGGAACCGATACCGCAGGGTCTGGACGCGTACCGGCCTGCTTTAATAATTTGGTGGGGGTAAAACCCAGTATCGGCTTGCTCTCTGCCAGCGGCATGTTACCCGCTTGTCGGTCTTTAGATTGCATCACCATTTTCGCCCTGCAGTGCGACGATGCCAATGCGATTCTAGCGGTCGCCGAGGGCGAGGATGCCACCGACGCCTATAGTCGCAACAACCCCTTTGCCAACCACGCAAGACATTATGGACAGTGGCAGGGTAGCTTGCGAGTGGGTGTATTGCCCGCCGAGCAGCTCGCCTTTTTTGGGCATGAAGAATACGCACAAAGCTATCAAGCGTCTTTGGCAGCGATCGCCGCGAACGGCTTGGAATTGGTCGAAGTTGATTTCTCAGCGTTTATAGAAGCGGCGCGTTTGCTATATGAAGGCCCTTGGGTGGCCGAGCGTTATATTGCGACTTCGCCGCTTATTCAAAAACGTCCGGAGGCCTTGCTGGATGTTACTCGAACTATTATCAGCGCCGGTGACAAAGGCTCTGCGGTCGATGCTTTTCGCGCGCAGTACCGTTTAAAGACATTGCGCAAAGCGGCAACGGCCGTGCTAGAAAGCGTCGATTGTTTGCTTACCCCCACCGCTGGTCGCCCCTATAGTATCGACGCGGTGAATGCAGACCCAGTCACCCTGAACAGTAATTTGGGCTATTACACCAACTACATGAATCTCTTCGATTTAGCCGGTGTGGCGGTCCCAATCGGATTTACCGGTAGCGGTTTCCCCTTTGGCTTAACCTTGGTCGGTGAGGCTTTTACAGATCGGCGGCTATTGTCGGTGGCGAATCGTTTACAGCAGCTCTTCCAGTTGCCGCTAGGAAAGGGGCAAGGCGACTACCAGCCCTTGGCTTCAGTGCCCGTTAAAGATCAACAATCTATTTCCGTTGCGGTGTGCGGCGCTCATTTAGAAGGGCAGCCGCTAAACTGGCAGTTGACCGAGCGCGGTGGCTATTTGCAATCTAAAACCATGTCGTCGCCTGACTACAAACTTTACGCCCTAGCCGGAGGCCCGCCGTTTAGGCCTGGGATGGTGATAGCGCCAGCGGGTGAAGGTTGCGCTATCGAAGTCGAGGTGTGGGCAGTGCCGACCGCCGAGTTTGGAAGCTTTGTAGCCGGTATACCTGCACCCTTGGGTATCGGTAAAGTTAGCCTGCAAGACGGTAGTCAGGTAAGTGGTTTTATCTGTGAAGCGTCGGGCTTAGCTGGCGCAGAGGATATTAGCCACTTTGGCGGCTGGCGGGGGTATTTAGCCAATAAATAATTATTATTTTAGGGCGCATTAATAGTTGGGTGAGAGGATCTACATTATTAATGCGACCTATAATGCTGAGATCTAAATCGCCATAGCGAAGTCTCGTATTTCTGTTCTAAGCCCGTTTTGTTTTGATCGCCGTTCGCTTCTGAAAATTTAAATGGTGTAGTATCTCTCGTCTAGTTATCGCCTTCAGAGCGCTAATACTACGACGGGGAATAATAATATGGATGGTTTGGATTCGAAATTTGCATATGTAAATGGCACTCGGCTGCATTACTTTGAACAGGGTGCCGGGCCGCTGGTATTGTTGGTTCACGGCTTTCCCGAAATTAGTTATTCATGGCGGCATCAGTTGCCCGCATTGGCGAAGGCAGGCTATCGCGTCGTAGCCTACGATCAGCGTGGTTATGGCCTGTCGTCTAAATACGCAAACTTAGAAGCCTACCGTATTCATCAACTCGTGGACGATGCCGTTGGCTTGGTGCAGGCCCTCGGTGAAGAGTCGGCTATTATTGTCGGTCACGACTGGGGGGCTGCTGTTGCGTGGTCGGCGGCATGGCTCCGGCCTGATATCTTCAAAGCAGTAGCTGGGTTGTCTGTCCCATTTGGCGGTAGGGGCATTATCCCTTTGCCAGGAAGCCCCTTTGGCGAGTTAGAACCCGATCCACTTCATGAGGCACTTGCAGGGCCTGGCCAAGATTTTTATCAAACCCATTTTGGCAAGATTGATGGCGCAATCGCTGAAATGGAAACTGATGTTCGCGGGTGGCTGCGTGGTGCAGTACTGAGTTTGTCTGGTGACGGACTTCGTCCGACGGGGATGGATTTTGCGGCTATGGACCCGATCGATCTTATTCGCGGCAGTGCTCTATGCATTGCCCATGGAGAGCAGATGAAAGATCGGTTTTTTGATATCCCCTCGTTGCCAAACTGGTTTAATGAGAATGATTTGGACGCCTATACCACAGCCTTTGAGGGCAGTGGATTTGTCGGTCCGCTCATGTATTACAAAAATCTGAATGCGGACTGGGAAGATTTAGCCTCAATGGGCGATAGCCCTCTGCAGGTTCCTGCTACCCTTATTCTCGGTGATTTAGATATTTGTTACGGCTGGGGTCAAGAAGCGATATCCCGCGCGCCTGAGCGGATTCCTAATTACCGCGGTACTCATCTCCTTGGGGGCTGCGGCCATTGGACACAGCAGGAGCGTCCGGAGGATGTGAATCGCTTATTGATTGAGTTTTTTAACTCCCTCTAAAAATCGAGGGGCTAATTTTCAGTAAAGCATACCGAGCACTTAATATGGCTATGTGCTCGGTAGTTGAAGGTTAGTTCTTAGTACTTGCTTTGATCGATTAAGTCTACTTTTGCTCAAGCGGCCAAAGGCCGTTTTCTTCCAGTACGCCGCGCAGGGTAAGCAGCGCATTATTCATGGCCGGAAAGCCCGCATAGACGCCTATTTGGAAAATGGATTCGCTAATTTCCTGCGGCGTGCAGCCGACGTTCAGGGCCGCGTGAATATGGAGTTTCAGCTCATCTTGTTTGCCCGTCGCGCTTAGCGCGGCAATAGCCACTAATTGGCGAGTGGTTTTGGGTAGTACATCCCGCGCATACATATCCCCCACCACAAAACGGGACATCTCCTTGGCCAGATTCTTATCAAAGCTTAGCCATAACTCATAGGGCTTTTCTTCTGTGTAGCCACTGAATAGCGCAGCTGCGGTGACTTTTATTTTCTTTGTCTTGTCGTCGGGCATGATTTGATTCCTTGCTGGTCTGCTTCTGCACAGATAGTAACAGGCCCAAGCTCATGATAAAGGAACATTCCTAGCGTATGGCGGCCTCAATCTAAGTCCAAGAGTTAAAAGCTATCGTAATGATTGAAAAGTACAGTTGGATAGTTTGCCTGCATGGGGCTATAACTATGTCTGGCAAAAGAATTATTTATCTCAAGGGAGAGCGCAATGTCGAATAACAAATGTCCAGTGAACCATACAGCTGGTGGTGGCACGACAAATAAGGATTGGTGGCCGAACCAGTTGCCATTAGAGATTTTGCACCAGCAGTCCGCTAAATCTAACCCAATGGGTGAGGATTTTGATTACGCAAAAGAATTTAAGAGCCTCGATTTTGCCGCCTTAAAGGCCGATATTGCGGCCCTGATGACCGATTCCCAAGACTGGTGGCCGGCTGATTTCGGTCACTATGGTCCCTTGTTTATCCGTATGGCTTGGCACAGCGCCGGTACCTACCGTATTGCTGATGGCCGCGGTGGTGCTGGTAGCGGCAGTCAGCGCTTTGCGCCCTTAAATAGCTGGCCAGACAACGGCAATCTCGATAAAGCACGCAGATTGCTGTGGCCGGTAAAGCAAAAATACGGCAAGAAAATCTCCTGGGCAGATCTGATGATTCTGACCGGCAACGTCGCGCTAGAAACCATGGGTTTTAAAACCTTTGGCTTTGCCGGCGGTCGCGAAGATATTTGGGAACCTGAGTTAGATATTTACTGGGGTGTTGAAGGCAAGTGGTTAGAGGACAAGCGTTACTCCGGTGATCGCGATCTTGAAAATCCGCTGGCAGCGGTGCAGATGGGTTTGATTTATGTGAATCCGGAAGGCCCAAATGGCAAGCCCGATCCCCTAGCGGCAGCGACAGATATTCGCGAAACCTTTGCGCGCATGGCGATGGATGATGAAGAAACCGTTGCCTTGATTGCCGGTGGCCACAGCTTTGGTAAAACCCACGGTGCAGGAGATGACGCGTTAGTTGGTGCAGAGCCAGAGGCGGCGGGTATCGAACAGCAGGGCTTCGGCTGGAAAAGCAGCCACGCCAGCGGTAAGGGCGCCGATGCCATCACCAGCGGCTTGGAAGTGACATGGACAAGTACGCCAACCCAGTGGAGCAATAACTTCTTCGAGAACCTGTTTGGCTATGAATGGGAATTGACCAAAAGCCCAGCGGGCGCGCATCAGTGGCAGCCCAAAGATGGCGCGGGTGCAGGTGCGATTCCAGATGCCTTTGACGCGACCAAGCGCAAAGTGCCGATGATGCTGACCACCGACTTGTCGCTTCGCGTTGACCCTGCTTACGAGAAGATCTCACGGCGTTTTTACGAGAACCCCGATCAGTTTGCCGATGCCTTCGCCAGAGCGTGGTTTAAATTAACTCACCGCGACATGGGGCCGCGTGCGCGCTTCCTTGGGCCGGAAGTCCCAGCCGAAGAGTTGATCTGGCAAGACCCGATTCCAGCGCTAGATCACGCCTTGGTGGATGAGAGTGACATCGCTGGCCTAAAAACAAAGATTGCCGCTGCCGGTTTGTCGGTTGGCGAGCTGGTCTCTACTGCTTGGGCGTCTGCGGCCACCTACCGTGGTTCAGACATGCGCGGCGGCGCAAACGGCGCTCGTATTCGCTTGGCACCGCAAAAGGACTGGGAGGTCAATCAACCTGCGCAGTTGGCTAAGGTTCTCAACGTGCTTGAAGGTATTCAAAGCGACTTTAATAGCGGCGGCAAAAAAGTCTCACTGGCAGATTTAATTGTGTTGGCCGGTGGGGTCGGCATCGAACAAGCGGCTAAAAATGCGGGGCAGACAGTAAGCGTGCCGTTCACTGCGGGACGTATGGATGCCACTCAGGAACAAACTGATGTGGACTCTTTTGCCGCTTTGGAGCCGATTGCCGATGGTTTCCGCAACTACGTCAAGGGTCGTTACTCAGTTCCTGCAGAAGCATTGTTAGTAGATCGCGCACAATTGATGACCTTAACAGCACCAGAAATGACGGTACTTGTCGGCGGTATGCGGGTGTTGGGCACCAACGTTGGCGGAACTCAGCACGGCGTGTTTACCAACAAAGTCGGCGCGCTTAGCAATGACTTCTTTGTGAACCTGCTAGACATGGGCACCGAGTGGAAAGCGACTTCGAAAACCGAGGAGGAGTTTGAAGGTCGAGACCGCAAAACAGGTGACTTTAAATGGACGGCAAGCAGAGCAGACCTCGTGTTCGGGTCAAACTCACAGCTGCGTGCAGTGGCAGAAGTCTACGGTAGTTCAGATGCCCAAACTCGATTTGTAAATGACTTTGTGGCGGCGTGGACGAAGGTCATGAGTGCAGATCGCTTTGATCTTGCTTAATTTCAAACCTTAAAAAAATCCCCAGCATGCTGGGGATTTTTTTATCTTAATTTTAAAAATAAATTATTATTTATCCTGCAAATATTTCTGCGCCTTTAACAAAAACTTCTCGGACTGATTAAAGCCCGTTTCCATTTTTGATTGCTCAGAACAGTCGCTGATCTTATCCCAGTGTGCGACGACCGCTTCTGGGGTTTGTTGTTCTGGTGGCAGATAGACGCCTTCTGTTTCAAAAATAGCACTTGTTGCGTAGCCACCTGCGCCGGCGCAGAGAATATTTCTGCTTGGTGCGTCGTCATGGCAAAGTACGAGTGCGCCAGCGGTAACCGCTTCGGGGACTAGCATGGCTAAGACCTCTGCGGGCATAAGGTCTTCGGTCATGCGAGTTGCGGCGGTGGGGGCCAGTGCATTTACGCGGACATTGTTTTTCGCGCCTTCAATGCCCAGGGTATTCATTAGGCCGATAACGGCCATTTTGGCTGCGCCGTAGTTGCTTTGGCCAAAGTTGCCGTATAAGCCGCTTGAGGAGGTGGTCATCACAATGCGGCCGTACTGTTGTTCTTTCATAATGTCCCACACGGCTTTGCTGCAGTTGACTGAGCCCATGAGGTGAACATCCATGACTAAGCTGAAATCGTCTAGCGACATTTTAGAGAATGTCTTGTCGCGCAAAATACCGGCGTTGTTGATGAGAATATCGATGCGGCCCCATTTTGCGATGGTTTGCTGCACCATGTCTTCCACTTCAGAATAAATCGCGACGTTGGCACCGTGGGAGATGGCTTCGCCGCCGTTCGCTTCAATTTCTGCGACGACGGCTTGCGCTGCGGCGGATGAGGCGCCGGTGCCATCTCTGCTGCCGCCTAAATCATTGATGACGACTTTTGCGCCGCGAGCGGCGAGGGCGAGTGCGTGACTGCGGCCTAAGCCATTGCCGGCGCCGGTAACGATGGCGACTTTGCCATCAAAACGAATGCTCATGGGGTTTCCTCGCTGATGTTTTTTATAAGGCGTGTATCTTAGAGTGTGGGGCAGTATAAATCGATATGGGCGGTGCTGCTCGTGTTTTACTTAGACGCTTCTGAAGGAGAAAGTACATGAATGCGATTGAATCGGTCTCAGATTTTTGTCCCTACTGTGGCGAGGCGATAGAGATATTGGTGGATGCCTCAGGTGGTGATGATGAGTATATCGAAGACTGCGAGGTGTGTTGCCGGCCGATGACGATTGCCTTGTCACTTGATGGCGACGACAGCATCAATATTCGCATATATGCGGAGAATGAGGCGTTTTAGGAATGTTGAATCCTCGTTGCTCCGCTGTCCTTTAGTACTTCTCTTGTTTGTCTTACTTTTTATTCTATTTCGCCAAGTTCGCGCAGGCGTTGGTACATAGGCTGAAGTTGCTGTTCAAACTTTTTCCATTGATCTATGCGGCTGGTGTTAATGGGCGATCTAACCTGGGTTGCCGATGTGGTTCTTACCGCCCTGGGGTTGTTGTAAAAATGCAGGCAGTTTTCTTCCCACGGTAAGTCGAGAAAGTGTAGTAGCGCTTTTACGGTGGCTTCGTAATCGCTGATCAGTGTTTCGTATTCCAGGAAGAACACCTTGTCGGGCAGTGCGCTTTGCCAGTAGCGATACAATTCACTGGCGGCCTGGTAGGTGTCGGCTAATTCTTCTTGATCGTAGGTGAATCGCAGTCCGTCGGCAAAATACTGGCGATAGCATCCCCACAAATTATCCATCGGCGCGCGTCGGCAAAAGATGATTTTGGCCTCGGGGTTGGCAAGGTGGATGAGTCCCAATGCTTTATAGTTTTGTAAATTTTTGTCGGTAAAAAATGGTGTGCCGTGTAGTTCACTCGTCATTGATTGGTAGTTGTCACCGATGGTTTTCCAGTCGGCTGGGCTTAAGTCATTGGCCCACAGAGGGAAGGACTTATCTATTTTCTTTTGCCGCAATACGGCGGCCGTGGCGCGCTGCAGAGCGACCAATTCGTCACCGGCGGTGACCATGGAATGGGTCGATATAATTTGTTCTACCAAGGTGGTGCCGCTGCGTGGCAAGCCGCAAATAAAGATTGGGCTGGCTTTTTTAGTCTCTCTTGGCAGTGGTGTTTGCGTTAACAGCTCTTGGCTAAAGTGCTTCGGAATATCGCGGGTTTGTTGTATTTCATCTGCGTGATGATATTCGAGTAAGCCACGTTTTAATTTTGCGCCTTGTTCGATATGGCTAAATTGCTTTTGGGTGTCGCCTTGAAATTCATAAGCGCGGGCTAGGGCGTAGTGAATACGCGCTTTATTGTGAGCCGTGACTGCGGGCTTGCTCACTACCGCTTCCATGCTTTCTAGTTCTTCAGTATCGATGTCGCGCAGTAAATCAGATCTATTCCAATAGGCGTAGCCGTCGAGTGGCGAGAGGCGTACGCAGCGATTAAAGCTGTCTAAGGCCTCGGTCATATTCCCCATTTCTTTGAGTATCACGCCGCGTTGATTCAAGGCACTGGTGTTTGCTGGCGCTAAACGCAAAGCCTTGTCGATAGCTTGCAAAGCCTTGTCGTGTTGGCCTAGCAACCTAAGTGCGGTTGTTTGAAATAGAAGCGTAGTGAGGTCGCGAGGCTTGCTACTTAAATACTGCTCGCTGGCGGTGAGCAGTCCGCTGTAGTCGCCGGCCTCGACGAGCCCTTTAAATAGTAAATGCCAGGCGCGTGTGAGTTGCGGAATTTGAGTGAGTAGTTGCCGGCACAGCACGATGACTACCGGCCATTTGCCGTCATTGCCTAATTGGGTGGCGAAGTTGAGCGCTTGCGCTGCGGGCATTTTATTGTTGCCGGAGCGGCCGGGAAGGCTAATGGCGACGTCTTTTCGTTCGTGCTTGTCGACAGGTGATTTACTCGAGCCTTTTTTACTTGCCATTGGTGACCATATTTAAGTGGGAATAAATGCAGATATGTTTTCGCGGCTTAGTCTTTTTACGGTTAAAGCGGCACTTGCTAACAGATTGAAGGTTTATTGTAACGGCTGGCTATAGCCGGCGATACCGGCGAATGGGTTTTTTAAATTCCGCGTCAGATTTGCTGATCAGGGCTTGTCTTTTTGGTAAAAAAATTAATAAAAACAGTGCTTTATGGATTGAGTGCAGCTCGTCTAAACGGAGGATGGTGTGGCTGGGGGGCATGTGTGAGAATTTTTCACCATGCAGAACCCTTATAAAAACGAGTTGGAAGGAGAGATACAATGAGTCAGGTAGCGCAAGTGCCGCGCCAGCCGCATATTATTGAGGCAGCGGAATTACCCGATCGCTATGCCCGCGGTTGGTACTGTCTCGGCCTGGCGAGCGAGTATACAAGTACGCCGGTCAAACTCAATTATTTTGGTACGCGTTTGGTTGCCTATCGCGGCGACGATGGCGAGATTCATATCCTGGACGGCTACTGTCCACATATGGGTGCCGATCTCAGTGAAGGTTGTGTAGAGGGTAGCTCAATTCGCTGTCCTTTCCACGCTTGGCGCTGGGGTGCAGACGGTGTTTGTGATGATATTCCCTATGCTAAGCGTATTCCGGCGAAAGCGGTTATCCGCTCTTACCCGACTTTAGAAGAAAATCATTTGCTGTTTATGTGGTTTGACCCTGAAGGCAATCCACCGATAGAAGAGCAGCGCCCGCCACGTATCGACGATGTGTTCAGTGACGATTGGACGATCTGGCAGATGGATTTGATGACCATCAACACCAATGCCCGCGAATTGATCGACAATATGGCTGATGTTGCGCATTTTGGTCCGATTCATGGTGCACCGATTACCGAGTTCAAAAATATAGTCTATAAACATACTTATCGGCAGGAATTAACCGGTGGCTCCGAGTTGCTGGCAGAAGATGGCGCTCTGAGTTCCGAAGCGACCTACTATGGCCCTGCCTATATGAATACCTATATGACCGGGCAGGCTGGTGGTGTGGACATCGCTTCTCGTTTACTGGTGACGCATGTGCCTATTAACCACAACAGTTTTGACTTGCGGTTCGGTGTGGCAGTGAGAAAAATCGCTGGTATGTCGGAACAGCAAAACGAGGAAATGGCGCGTGAATATGTTCAGCAAAACCGCACGGCATTTTTTCAGGATGTCCATATTTGGCACACTAAAACACGGGTAGATAATCCGGTCTTGTGCGATGGTGATGGCCCAATTACGCGCTTGCGTCAGTGGTATAACCAGTTTTATGTCGATGTTGCCGAGGTTCCGCAAGCGTTCAACGAGAAGCGTGAATACGTTGTGGATTATGCGCTTCGAAATACCTGATTAATTTAGTGTAAAAACGGGAAGCAGTAATGGATGTTCGCAGTTTAGCTTACGTAGTGATTGAATCGACAGAGCCACAGCAATGGCTAGACTACGGTACGAATATATTGGGCTTGATGGTTGCGCCAACAATGCCACAAGACGGCAATGTGTATTTGAAATTGGATACGCGGCCTTATCGCTTTGCGATTGTGAAGTCAGACCAGAATCGCCTAGCTCGCTGTGGCTGGGAGCTGGCAGACGAGGCGGGATTTAATGACGCAAAAGCGGAGCTGGCAGCGGCGGGTGTGGCCTTTGAAGAGGCGTCTGCGGCAGATGCACAGGCGCGTCGTGTTCGTGGCTTGATTCGCTTGCAAGATCCCTCAGGGAATGGTCTTGAGCTATTTTGGGGTGGCGAGCTGGACTACGCTAAGTTTATCTCGCCAAAAGGTATTTCGGGTTTTGAAACTGGCTTTAACGGCGATATGGGGCTTGGCCATGCAGTTCTGCCAGCGGCAAAGCTGAAGGAAACCCACGCGTTTTATAAAGAGCTGTTGGGCTTTGGTGACAGTGACTATATGCATTTTAAATTTTCGCCGGACCCCGATGACCCGGGTCAGGGCTTAAATTTCATGCATGTGAACAACCCCCGCCACCACAGCTTGGCCTTGTATGAAGATCCGGCTAACCCGGTAGGCTGCGTGCATTTAATGTTAGAGGTCACTGAGGTCGATGAGGTGGGTTACTGCCTGGATCGAGTTCAAGAAGCTGAGATACCCATAATATCGACCTTGGGTCGTCACACCAACGACAATATGTTGTCGTTTTATATGGCTACCCCGACTGGCTTTGCCATGGAATTTGGCACCGACGGTTTGCAAATGGACTGGGAGGGATTCACCCCAACGGTCACCAGTCTGCCAAGTTTGTGGGGCCATAAATTTTCTATGCCAGACGCGTAATTCTGCGCGGCTTTTTGCGGCGAGTAGTCGCATCGGTTTAGGTCGTGGTTTGGCTATTTAAAGTTTAATAGTCATCTCGCCATTAAGAATGTGTACAGGAGAAGTGCGATGAGCGTAGCGCAAGCTAAAAGTGACACCAAGGTATTGTCAGTACCAGAGATGATGGCTGCCATAAAAGACATGCAACCGCGTTTGCGGGAGCGGGCGGCGGAAACCAAGGCACTGCGGAAGGTGCCGCAAGCCTCTATCGACGAATTGCAGGAAATTGGCTTTTTCCTAGCCCTGCAGCCAAAGCGCTACGGCGGCTTAGAGCTTTCGCCACAAGATTTCTTCCGTATGCAAATTGCCTTGGCAGAGGGTTGTATGTCGACGGCTTGGGCAAGCGGTATTATCGCCGTTCACGCATTTCAAATTGCCGTTATGGATGACCGTGCTCAGCAAACCATTTGGGGCGACAATATCCACACACGCGTCTCGTCATCGTATGCGCCAATGGGTAAGGTCACGGTAGTTGATGGTGGCTTTAAGCTCAGCGGTCGCTGGGGTTGGTCGAGCGGTAGTGACCACTGCACGTGGGCTTTGCTTGGCGCCATTATTCCCGGTGACGGCTATCGTACTTTCTTAGTGCCAAAGGGTGACTACGACATTATTGATACCTGGCAGTCTATGGGTTTGGAAGGCACAGGCAGCAATGATATTGCGGTTAATGATGTGTTTGTACCAGATTACATGACCCATAAACAAACTGACGGCTTTGCCTGCACAAATCCGGGCCAAGCGGTGAATACCGCGCCATTGTACCAACTGCCTTGGGCGCAAACCTTTATTCGCGTGGTGTGTACGCCGGCGATCGGTGCCTGCAAAGCGGCAGTCGATCTCTATAAGCACGCAGTACTGAATAAGGCGAGCGGCGACCCGACTAAACTGGCTGGCGACACTCAAGTGCAAGAGCGTATTGCCGGTGCATTGAACGGTATAGATGAGATGGAAGCGCTGCTGTTCCGCAATTTCGATGCGATGATGGCGCTGGTGGAAGCGGGTAAACCGGTTCCCGTTGAGGATCGTGTTCGCTATCGCTATCACGCCTCGCTGGTTATTACGAAAAGTATCGACATCATTGACTCATTATTTGAAGTGGCTGGCGGTCAGTCGGTGTTCTTGGGTAGCGAAATCCAGCAGCGCTTTTTGGATGTTCACACTGCCCGGGCGCATGTGGCCAATAACCCAACTAGCTTTGCGCGCAATTTAGGTGGTCTGGGGTTGGGCATGGATAACGGGGACTTCTTCGTTTAAACCATCACTGGTTTGAATGAAAACCCGGCACTGCCGGGTTTTTTTATGTCCAAAATTTGTACGGCGTTAGTGTTTGAAATCGATAAATCATAAAAACTACACATTTGCTTAGTCGCTGTCTGTTGGATAGAGGTGTAACATAGGGTTTTTTATCACTATTTATTTAAAGGATAGCGCCATTCATGCGAAGAACTAAGATTGTGGCCACGGTCGGACCTGCTTGTGACTCTAGAGACATGCTCGCAGAAATGATTAGCGCTGGTGTGAATGTCTTTCGCTTAAATTTTTCACATGGCACCGCTGCTGAGCACGCGGATCGTGCAGCCTTAATTCGTGAATTGGCGCTTGAAGCCGGTTGCTATGTTGGTTTATTAGGTGATTTGCAGGGGCCAAAGATTCGTTTGCGCAAGTTGGCTGTCGACCCGATTGAGCTTAAAAAGGGCACCGAACTGATCTTAGATACCGAACTAGCCGATGGCGAGGGAGATGCCGCTCATATTGGGGTAGATTACGAGCCCTTGGCGCGCTCGGTCAGTGCCGGTGATGTTTTGCTATTAGACGATGGTCGTCTGCGTTTAAGCGTGGACAAAGTCGTTGGCGAAAAAGTGTATTGCCGATCTGAAAGCGTGGGTAAATTGCAGTCTCGCAAAGGCATTAACCGCTTAGGTGGCGGTCTGTCGGCTCCCGCCTTAACTGAAAAAGATATGGAAGATATCAAACTCGCCGCGCAAATTGGCCTCGACTTTATTGCCGTGTCCTTCCCCAGTAGCGCCGAAGATATTGAGGATGCGCGAGTTAAATTAGAAGCCGCTGGCTGTTTTGCCCATATCATCGGCAAAATCGAGCGGGCCGAAGCGGTTGCCAGCGACGAGCATCTCGACGCGCTTATTCGTGCTTGTGACGGTGTGATGGTGGCGCGCGGTGATCTTGGTGTGGAGATTGGCGATGCGAGTTTAATCGGCTTGCAGAAGCATATTATCAAGCGTGCGCGGGTGCTTAATCGCCCTGTCATTACGGCGACCCAAATGATGGAGTCGATGGTGAGTAGCCCCGTTCCTACCCGCGCCGAAGTATTTGATGTGGCCAATGCCGTCCTCGATGGCACCGATGCCGTCATGCTATCTGCAGAAACCGCTTCTGGGCTTTATCCAGTTGAAACAGTAAAGGCCATGGCCCGCAACTGCGAAGGCGCTGAACTTTACCCCTCGGCGCGCAAATCCAGCTATCGACTCGAGCGCAAATTTGAGTCGGTCGAAGAAACCTTGGCGATGAGCGCAGTCTATGCCGCCAATCATCAGCTTGGTGTAAAGGCGATCGTCTCAATGACCGAGACGGGCAGAACCGTATTGCTGATGTCGCGGTTGACGTCGGGAATTCCGATCTTTGCCTTTAGCCGCAACCCTACGACCTGCAATCGCGTAAGTCTATATCGCGGTGTCTATGCTATTGCCAGCCCAGCAGCAGGCATAGAAATTGACGATTGCGTAAGTGCAATTAAGGATCGCGGGCATGTGGTAAGTGATGACTTGATTCTAGGGACCACCGGCGATCAAGTGGGTGTCGACGGTCACACCAATACCTTGAAAATAGTGAGGGTGAGCTAAAGCGGTTGTGCCGATTTATGTGTCATTTAAGGCTCCAGTGTTGGAGCCTTTTTTATGTCTACTACACTCCAGTGTCGTGATTGGAAGTCGAGTTTTAGCGATGAAAAGCGTCAAAATTATTACCTGTTTTTTGATTTTATGTTTTGGAATGTCATATTTCCTTGGGTATACGCCGCTCTTGCTAAGTCTGTTTGTTCTGATCATCAGCCTACTTTGCTATTTTTATTACGCGAAAGATAAGAAGGCCGCGATGACCGGTTCTTGGCGCGTCTCTGAAAATACCCTCCACCTTCTCGCCTTGCTTGGAGGCTGGCCCGGTGCCTTATATGCGCAGCAGCGTCTTAGGCACAAAACCCAAAAGACATCGTTTCGAGTTGTGTTTTTTCTAAGCGTGTTAGCAAATTGTAGTGGCGTAGTCTTATTGCATTCGCACGATGGGCAGAAGCTGCTGCGCGTAGCGATGAACAGCGTAGATAGTGCGCTTATTCGCTATGTTGATTCAGACAGGGCCAGATTGCCATTATTGTTTATCACAAGACTTCGAACGCGCTAGTGCAATACCTATCAAGCTATCTTTCGTGTAATGAGCAGCAAGCTAAATAAGCCCGTGTTTGCTTGCGCTACTGATCGCCTGGGTGCGAGTGCTAACGCCAAGTTTGTGAAAAATATTTTTTAAATGAAATTTGACGGTGTTTTCTGAAACGAAGAGGCTGCGCGCAATATTTTTATTGGTTTCCCCCTTGGCGAGTAGGGACAGGATTTGCATTTCTCGTGACGTTAATGCTTCCGGTAGTTCGGTCTGAGGACTGGTGATATTGTCGCTTTCCTCACATTGACCCAGTAGATTGGTAATGTAACGATTAAGCGTACTTGACCAACTTCCGTTTAAGCGCGCTTTGAGAAGACTGATTACCTTTGGCCCTTCATCTAAAACACTGCGAATGACGCCGTATTCAGCTGCCAAGGTCAGCGCAATTTTTAGTTCGCTAGAGGATTTTTCTGCATTACCTTCGTTGCTCTCCAAAATGGCATTGAGCAAGTGAAGCTTTATTTCCCGCGCGATTAGATTGTGGTCTTGGGCTCTTTGAATCGCCAGTTTGAGTTTGCTTCGGGTGTCTTGCAGCGGCTTAGTGTGCACTTCTAAACGTATTCTACTTAAGGTCGCGTCTTCTATGGCGTCGGCAAAGCTTAGAAACGAGGGTGTGCTTAATTCTGGTGCCGGGTAGCCCAAGGTTGCGGCTATTGATAAGGCTTGTTGACTATTTTCGGTTAGTAAAGCTCGGCGGACGTTTTCCCATGCGCAGAGACGAACAATCCTCGGCCAGTTTGCGCTGATGGCAATATCTTCCAGTGTGTCTAGTAGCTTTCTGGCTTTGTTTGGCTCCCCTTTGGCGTCGTAAATTCTGATCATAGGCAGGTAAGCCGCTGACACAAAGTCGGGAAGTAGTCCGGTATTTATTTCCTGATGATACTGTTCAAAAACTTCTACCGCGGTGTCGAAGTCATTATTCTCGTAGAGTGGGAATAAGCAGCAGCAGACCGCCGATGTTGCTGCGTAGGACTCTTCAATATTAAGACCTTTGGCTTTTAATATTGAAATACTGCGTTCGTAGGCGTCGTTGATATTGCCCTGTAGGTAGCTGCTGATAATAGTTAAGCCAGTGTTGTAGCCGGCTAAAAATGGCGCGCTATCACCGTGGTTGTGATTGCGACCAACCGCAATATGATATCTTGCGGCGGCAAAATTGCCGTATGCAATGCGGCGGCATGCTTGAATGTTGGCAGCCGCGCCCAGTTCAAAAGCCCAGAAACCTCTGGCTTCGTGATTTTCGGTATTGATATCTGCAACGTTGGCAAAGGCGTGGTCAAGATGATCTAGCGCCATTTCAACGACGGCCATTGTTATTTGACGTTCAATTGAAAATTGCTCGTCTAGCGCTTGCTCGCCAAGTTTTTTAAGTACGTCGAGGTAGGGAAGTACTTTCGATCTGCGCCGCAGAAATGTCAGTGCCCATGTTATTTTAACAATCAGTCTGGGGTGCTGAAAAATATGTGCCAAAGGAATTTTATCGGCCCAGCGCTCTACAGAATGTAAGCAGGCATTGGTGATTTGATCGGTTGCCCAGATGTCCATCGCGGTGGTGGCGAGATTGAAATCTTGGGCTGCCACCGCGTGAAATAAGGCATCTTCATACAGCTGGTGCTCTAAAAACCACGTGGCAGCTTTGCTATGTATTTGACTGCAGCGCGCAGGGTGGCGTTTTCTAACTAGCTCTTGCAAATAGTGCGCAAAAAGTCGGTGGAACTGGAACCAGTAGCGTTCATTGTCGATATTGTTGAGGAAAAGCCCTTGGCGTTCTAACTGCTCTAGAATGTCTTGGCTATCTTTTCGCCCAGTGATCTCTTCGCATAGCGGTGCGCACAATTTGGGTAGTAGCGAGCAAGTTAGTAAGAATTCCTGCACATCGGATGCTTGCTGCTGTAGTACATTGCTCGCGAGGTATTCTGTGATCTGGAACGGTGTGTAGGACTCTAGATTATTTAGAGACTCTTTCACGCTTCGTTTTGCCAGTGTAAGTCTGAATAATTGCAGGGCTGCCGCCCAGCCTTCTGATCGACTGTATATGATCGCGAGGTCTTCATCGCTGAGGGATAACTGTTGTTCTTTTTGAAAGAATTCCTTTGTCTCTTGGAGAGAAAACTTAATTTCTGCGAAACGAAGCAACTCTAATCGCTGCTGGACCTGAAGTTCGGTTAGTCCAATTTTTGGCAGCGAACGTGAACCAATAAATACTTTGACAGAGTTGGGCAAATTGCTAAGTATATTTCTGAAGAGGTGTTCAATTTCAGGTTCGTCGATGAACTGAAAATCATCAAAGAATAAATGTATATCAGTACCTATTTCGGCAAGCCGATTATTGAAGCGCTCTGCCCGGCCTTTCGGTAGAGAGTTTTCCTTAAGGGTTTTACTGTGTTTTGCCTCTTGGCTTTCTTCAAGGTCGCTTATTATTTTGTCGAGGTGGAGTAGTAGCCGATGTAAATCATTGTCGGACTCATCTAATTTAAGCCACGCAGTCAGTTTTCCCGCGTCTTTGCTGAGATCAAAGATTTGCTTCAGAAGGGTGGTTTTGCCATGTCCAGCTGGCGCTTGAATAACCACGCACTGGATTGCGCCAAGCTCGCCAATTCGGGTCAATAGCTCCTGGCGGAGAACCTGCTTTTGCTCTCCTAGTGGCGCTTGGAACTTGTGATGCGATAGTCCAAGGTCTGAAATATTACTGCTAGTCAGCATAATTATTATCGTTGCTTGCCAAAATTGGCTGAGGACCGATGAGTGTACTTATCGTATAAGCTACTCACCTAGTCTACTTGTTTTATTTTGGCCGTGCACGGTGGCTGTCGCTGGTATTTTTGCTAAGTGAGTTTACAGCTTAACGAGAACTTTGCCGTTGTTTTCGCCGGTGTATAGACTCTGTAGCGCAGTCGAGGCGTGCTCTATCCCCTGATGACTGTGCAGTTTAAATTTTATTGCCCCATCTTGTATCCACTGGGCTAAATAGCGCTGCATGGCCGGAAACTCTGCCGCGTGGTCGAGTATGACAAACCCTTCTATTTTTAGTCGTTTCATAATGCTGTTGTGAAACATATACGGTCCAGGAACATTTTCCGCAGAGTTATACATGGAGATAAGACCGCAAATTACCACACGACCATTGTTGTTCATTAGCTTTAGGCAGCTGTCCAAAATACTGCCGCCAACATTTTCAAATTGAATGTCTATGCCATTTGGGCAGGCCTGGCGAAGGGCATCCTCAACGTTGGCGTCGCGGTAGTTTATTGCGGCGTCAAAACCTAATTCTTCGACTAAATACCGGCACTTGGCATCGCTGCCTGCAGTCCCGACGACATGGCATCCGCTAAGCTTGGCGATCTGCCCTGCCAGACAGCCGACAGCGCCAGAGGCGGCGGTGACCACCACTGTTTCACCCGGTCTGGGATGCGCAATATTAAGCAGGCCGTGGTAGGCCGTGGGGCCCGCGATGCTCATTACGCCAAATGCCAGGTCTAGCGGCATGTCTTTTGGTGCGACAAACGCTTGCACCGCGTTGGCGTCCAGTATTGAGTACTCTGCCCATTCTGTCAGTGAGCTTACTAGTTGTCCTTCTTGATATAAGCGGCTGTTGGATTTAACAATCTGGCAAAGCCCAAAGCCTCTCATGCTGTCGCCCAGGCTTATTGGTTCCATATATAGCTCTTCACGCTCGCCCAGCCAAAGGCGGTTGGTTGCATCCATCGACAGTATTAGATTTTTGACAAGCAACTGGCCCTCTTCTAGGGGAGGTAATTCTCGTTGCTGAAGGCTGAAAGTGCTGTCGTTGATGTTCGCTTCTGGGCGATTATCGAAGCGCCAGAACTGGCTGTGCGAAGGGCTGGTCATCATTATTTCCTAATTTCTATTTATATGTTTTTTGTTCAAGTGCCGCCCACGCTTATGTGATCCGTATTGTAGCTAGGCCGCGCAAGCGCTTGATACATTCCTAATTTGTACCTTAAACCGTGGCTTGATTCATCTACCCATGTGGGTAGTGCTAGCCGGGCGCGTTCTTTGCCAATAATAGCCTGATTCTCTTAGTGATCACGCCCACCGCTGAATAAAAATAACTGCTCGTTTGGGTAGTTGGCGCAGGGCTACTCGACGGAGAGAATGCAACACATAAATAGATAAGAAGAGATCTGGCATGGGAAAACTTATCAACATTGATAACGGCGGCACGCTTACTGATATTTGGGTATTGGACGGCGATAACTCGTATCACACCAAGACAATCACTACTCCCTTTGATTTGAGTAAGTGCTTTTTCGAAGGCCTTAAGAAGATTTCAGAGGATATCTATGGTCATGAAGATTTGCGCGCGCTGCTGCAATCTACTGATCACATAAGATACAGCACCACGCAGGGAACCAATGCTCTGGTTGAGCGCAAAGGGCCTTCGCTGGGGTTGCTGCTGAATACTAGCGACAATGACTGGTGCCGTGAAGACGATCATCAAGCGTCTTTATACGCCGATCTTTTGGGCGCTCGAGTGGTAGTGCTCGATACGACGCTCGCTCCTGAGGATTATCATACAGCGCTGACTGAGGCGGTAGGGCAGCTCGCGGCTGCTGGCGCGAGTCGAATTGTTGTTGCCTATACGGGCGATGCGTATGTCGAGCAAGAGCGGGCATTGCACAGGATGATGTTGCGCTCGTTTCCGCGCCATCTGCTGGGCTCGGTGCCGGTATTGTATTCCAATGCCTTGTGTCGGAACGCAAATCCAAATGTTCGTTTGTGGACCGCCCTGTTCAATGCATTTCTACATCCAGCGATGGAGCGTTTCCTCTACAACACCGAAAGTGAATTGAGTCACTTTCGTACCCGAAATCCCTTGCTTGTATATCGAAATGACGGCTATTCCGGTCGAGTTGCGAAAACAATTGCATTAAAAACATACAGCTCAGGTCCCCGTGGCGGTGCTGAGGGTGCTTTGGCATATAGCAATTATTACGACTACCTGCGTGTGATTACGGTGGATGTCGGTGGTACTACCACTGATATCGGTTTGATCGAAGATGGCAAGATTGTCGATAGTCGCCTCGGTTTAATCGAGGGTGTGCGCTGCAGCGATCCGCTGGCGGAAATTGTGAGTGTCGGCGTTGGCGGTGGCTCAATAATTCGAGCTGAAGGCGGCGAAATTAGAGTTGGCCCTGAGTCGGTGGGTGGAGCGCCTGGCCCTGCCTGCTTTGGTATGGGGGGCGATAAAGCAACAATTACCGATGCCTTGCTGGTACTTGGCTTGCTCGACCCCAAAACGTATTTCGGCGGCAAATTGGCGCTTAAGTATGACAAGGCGGAAGCCGCCATTCTTCGTCATGTTGCCGAGCCGTTGTCTCTCAGCTTAGAGCAGGCGTGTACGCAAATGCTAGACGCGTGGGCGGGAAAAATCGCCGATGGCATTCGTGAGTACACCACGATTACCGACGATACCGTATTAATGGCATTTGGTGGTGGTGGGCCGATGGGTGTCGCCGCAGTCGCCAAAAGCGCCGGGATTGCTACGGTGCTAATTCCACGCTTATCGGCGGTATTTAGCGCCCACGGTATCGGCTTTAGCGATATTGCTCATCAGGCAACTGAGGCAGTAAGCGATGTGAATAGTGGCACGATTGCCGAGGCCTATGAACGACTTAAAGATCGTGTTTTGCGTGATATGAGCACAGAAGGCTACAGCGCAGAGCAGTGCGAGTTAGAGGTGTGGTATGAACTTGCAGGTGAGTGCCATGAGTTAGCGGTGGGTAGCGATGGTGAGCTTGTTTGTGCGGAGGTGCAGGGCGACAACGTGCTCCTCAGCGTGCGCGCAGTCCGACGCATAAGCCACGCGAGACTAGCCCCGAAAGTCCATTTGGAATCCAGTGAGCCGAAGGTGTTTTCTGATCGAGCATTGATTGGTCCGGGCGGTGAGTCTGAGCGCGTACCGGTATTTCGTGTCGAGGATCAAATTGCGGGTGCGGCGGGTATCGGGCCGGTGGTTTTGGAAGAAGCGTTTTGGACCTGCAGCGTACCGCGCGGTTGGGGATTTGAGTTTACCGCAAATCGCGACATTGTATTAAGTGCCACAAGTCAGCAAGCGATTTCAGAATAAGGAGAAATAATAATGAAGGTGTTAGCGACGGAATATTTGCGTGTCGATCTTCAAAAAGAGATGTGGGAATGCGATAGGTGCGATCACGTTTTAGGATCGGCAAGAGAGAATTATAAGCGGTTTTTACTCATTTATGATCGTAACCCCCGAGAGGTGCATCACCCATTGCTCGACCCTGAGCGGTATCGGTTTTGTTTTTCTCCGGATCCCGAAGTGTGCGTGATATATGAGTTTTACTGTCCCAATTGCGGCTTGATGATGGACGTTGAATACACCGTCCCCGGCCACGCACCGCTTCACGACTTGGAACTTGATATCGACTCCTTGAAAGAGAAGTGGAGCGGATCTGACTTGCAAGCCAATTCAGCGACTACCGCTGCGTTTCGATCTTAGTTGGAGGCACAATAATGAAACGTATAGCAGTAGATATCGGCGGCACATTTACAGATTGCTTTGTCAGTTGGGGCGAGCAGTTTATACAAACCAAGGCGTTGACTAGCCATCATAATTTGGCGCTGGGTTTTAATGATGCCCTTGATCAGGCTTGTGAAATTTTAACCATAGATCGCCGCCAGTTGTTGCAGTCGGTAGATTCCGTGCGCTATGCGACAACCTTAGGTACCAATGCACTTATCGAACGCAAGGGCCCTAAAGTTGGCGTTTTGATTACCACGGGTTTCGAAAGCACGATTCCTATTTCCCGCGGTCGCGGCTATTGCGATGGCCTTTCAGACGAGCAAGCCAGGGATATGTCTAGGGCCAAGCGTCCAGATCCCCTGGTGCCAATTTCGCGCATACGTTCTGTAAAACAGCGTATGGACTATCGCGGCAAAATATTAATGGATTTGGACGAAGCCGACGTTAGAGAAAAACTCAAACAGTTGGTGGATGCTGGTGTTCAGGCCCTTGTTGTTACCCTCATCAACTCGGTTGAAAACCCTGAGCACGAATTGCGTATTCAGGAAATATTCGAAGAAGAATTTCCGTCGTCGATGCTCGGTGCAATACCCATGGTGTTGTCTCATCAGGTGGTGGGGCGCAAGGGTGAATATGTTCGGAGTTCGTCAGCTATAGTTGACGCGTTTTTGCATTCTACAATGTACTTTGCGATGAGTGCGCTTGAACAAAATCTTCGCGAAAACGGCTACACACGTCCCATGTTGTTAGTACACAACTCGGGGGGCATGGCCCAGTTAAACTCCACCGATGCGCTAAAAACCCTGCACTCCGGTCCTGTGGCGGGAATACACGCAGCAGGCCAATTATCACTACAGGGTGATATTCAAAATATCGTTTGCGGTGATATGGGGGGAACCTCATTTGATATCGGCTTAATTACTGACGGCGGCACTAAACACTACGATTTTAACCCCGTGGTCGACCGGTGGCGGGTGTCGCTACCCATGGTGCATCTAGTGACATTGGGTGCCGGTGGCGGTTCTATTGCAAGTTACGACACGATTTTTAATACCGTGCGTGTCGGTCCTCAAAGTGCCGGCAGCGATCCCGGTCCAGCTTGTTATGACCGAGGTGGAATGAACCCTACCGTTACCGATGCCGATTTACTTTTGGGTTACTTGGATGCGGAGAATTACGCCAAGGGCGCGATCCCATTGAACACTCGTCGCTCCTATCAGGCGCTCGAGGATATATGTGATGAAATGGATATTTCAGAACTTGATGCAGCCCTCCTTATTAAATCAATGGCCGATAGTGAAATGGCTGCCGGTCTCGTTCGAGAGCTAAATGGCGGCGGCTACAAAGCCAGCGAGTTTGTGTTTCTAGCCTACGGTGGCAACGGCCCTTTGCACGCTTGTGGTATTGCCGACAAGGCGGGTATTAAGAAAATTCTCGCGCCGCCATACAGCAGTGTGTTTTCCGCATGCGGCGGTGCGGGTTTAGATCAAATGCATATCCATGAAAAAAATGTGTCGCTGGGTTTTTACAATAAACATACCCGTGCACTTTATTCGGAATACAGTGCATTCAATCGTTTGGTTGAATCTTTGGAAGAGAAGGGGCGCGCTGATTTGCTGCGTCAAGGCTTCCGTGAAGAGGATATTCAGTACTCCCTGGAATTAGACATGCGTTACGGTATTCAAAAGATGGAAGTGAGTATCGAACTTGAAAATCGTCGCTTGAAGAAGCCGCAGGAAGTGTTGGCGGCGATTGAATATATGAACGCAGATTTTGCCAAGCGATATGGCAGCGAAATTGTATCCCCTGAATCGGGAGTATGGGTTTCTACCGTTCGAGTCGTGTCCCGCGTGGATTTAGGTACAGTGAAATTTTCAGACTTGCGGCCACCGACCGAACGGCTATCTCCGCCGGAACCGGTGACCTATCGGGAGTGCTATTTCAATGGTAACTCCGGCCCGATACGCACGCCGATATACGGTCCTGACGCACTGAGTAAAGGTGTTGAAATCTCTGGCCCAGCAATCGTTAACCCAGGAGAAACCACCTACTTGGTAGAACCCGGTTGGCGCTATGTTGCAGCCGCCCAAGGCGCGGTGTGGTTTATTTGCGAAAACGACACGCTCGAGCAGTAATTCAATAATTGACGGCTCCCCAGCATTGGAGTGAGGAAAATAACAATGAGCACAAATTTGGTAAATCCTGATACCGCTGATGATCAAGAATTGGTTGATCGTTTTCTGAGTAAAAATAGGGCCTTCTTGGGCCCCGATCCAGAGATCCAGCGTAATCATCATGTTGCTGCGCGTTCGCTGCATGAAGAGCAAGTGTTAAGTGCTGGGGTGGACAGCCATCTATACGCTGAAATCCGCTCCGGCCTGCGTGCAGCGCTTGACGAAACATTTAAAATTGCGGAAATGACTGTGGCTTCACCCGCTGCGCAATGCGCAGATATGTCTACTGGCTACTTTACCGCGGCAGGTGATCTTTCACTTGCGTCTACTCGTGGTGTGGCCGGGTTTACGGTAAGCCTGCATTATCCCATCCGCTTTATTCGGAAATATTTTGAGGCCGATGACACGGTGGGTATCAATGAGGGCGACGGCTTCTTGCTAAATGATGCTCACTACGGTGGTATTCACAGCCCTGATCAACATCTTTTTATGCCCATTTTCCATGACGGAAAAATTGTTAGCTGGTGTGTTTGCGCCATGCATGAAGGTGAAATTGGCGCACGTGTGCCAGGCGGTATGGGGCCGATGATCGAGTCGCCTTGGGATGAGGGTCTGCGTGGCTCGCCGATTAAAATGGTAGAGAACTACGCCCTAAAAACGGATTTAGTGACGTTTTTTCAGAATAGTTGTCGTGAACCGCAAACCATGTTGGCGGATTTGAAAGCGCGCTTAGCGGCCTGCTGCCGAATGGAGCGCCGAGGCAAAGAGCATATCGCTCGCTACGGCATAGATTCAATTGTTGGATTTTTGCGAAGCAATGTGGAATTTATGCGCGACGAAGGTCGTCGTCGCATTGCGGAATTGCCCGACGGCACTGTGCGCACACAATTCTATATTGACGATACCATGCGCGAGCCCGCGTTATTAAAAGTGATGTATTGCTTCACGGTGAAGGGTGACAAAGTCATCGTTGATTTGCGTGGCAGCTCTCCGGAATTATTTAATCGCCCCATCAATAGTTTGTTGAGTACTCAGGTACTGGGTGTAGCGATAACGCTTGCTCACCATATTTGGCCTGATATGCCGTGTGCACAAGCGATTATTGATTGCTTTGAGTTTATTACTGACCCGGGTTCTATTGCTGATTGCTCAGATCAGGTTCCGGTGGCGCTCTGCATTCAGCCAATGTTCAAGATTATGACGGCTGCAGAATTGGCCTTTGCCAAATTGTATTTCGGTGCACCTAAGAAGTATGGCAAAACCAAAGCGGGCTGGTTTAACCAACCCGCCGCCATTATTTACGGGGGGGTAACTCAGCATCAGGATTCCTGCGGGAATATGTGTGGTGATCTCAATGGTATGGCCGGTGGTGCGAAGTGCGACGAGGATGGTGAACACAGTATTGCACCGTGTTTCGGCGCCAATGTCGATATCGGCGAAAGTGAAGATGCTGAAGAGAAGTTGCCATTCATATACGCGATATCTAAACGAATTTGGCCGGGTAACTGCGGCTTCGGCAAGTTTCGAGGCGGAGCGGCTTATGAATACGGCCTCATGCGTTACGGCGAGCAGCCGTTTGGTTTTCAAACGTTTACTGGTGGCTCTTACTTCCCGTCTACCTTTGGTCTTTATGGCGGCTATGCCTGCCCTACCTACGGTACGGTGAGAGTACGCGGTAAAAATTTGTTCAATGTATTGAAAGAAACACCGGAATTGTTCGAAGCGTCGATGGCAAGCATTATGAATGACCGCCTGATCGAGGGAGCGGAATACAGCAGTCATTCGATGGCAGTTGCATTCGAGTTGTACCCTGAGGGCGAGCTGTTCATGACCAGCCAAGGTGGCGGCGGTGGCTACGGCGACGTGTTAGATCGCGATCCTGAGATGGTTATTAAGGATTTGGAAGAGGGGCTTATCCGCGCAGAGACGGCGAGCGATTTATACGGTGTTGTTTACGACACCGAAACCTACGCCATCGATGAGGCAGAGACCGCGAAGCGCCGCACAGAAATACTCAAGGGTCGACTTGCCCAAGGTATCAGCTGGGATGAATTTATGGCGACACGTGTCAATCCTGAGCCACCACCGGCGGTGCCGTTCTTTGGTCGTTGGAATAACTCCGAAGAGTTGTATTGCGGGCCATTCGGTAAGGCGCTGCCGTCCGAGTTGCCTCCTATCATCATGCCGGACCCAAAGGATGTAGAGATCCAGCAGCTAAAATCGCAGCTTGCGGCGTTGCAAACGCTATCTTAAGGGCTTTCGAAATTGTTGATAGGTGAATAGAAAATGATGGTAGAAAAAAACAAGACAGGTCCGGCAATTTGGCTTAATGCCCATGCTTTCGCAGAGCATGTACTGTGCGGCGGTAGGGCGCTACCGTGGGCTAATAATACAGAGTTCGCCGAAGTATATAAAAAGCTTCAGGGTATCCTCGAAGCTGATCGAATCAGTGTGCCCTTGATGGGGTTTTTAGACAGCTGGATCGATAGGCATCCCCATGTTTTGCAAACAATGGCCGGCAAAAGTCGTGTTCGTTTTGCGATAAAACGATTTCTGACAAACCAGGATTTACGCGCAGATATGCTGGAGTGGATGACAGTGTGTTGCGCGATGGTGGACACGGAGGTGGTGCTAGAGATTCCGTCGAATGCGGCCCTTATTTCGTGGGCGCATGCTCGTGCCAACCCCGCCGCGAAAATTGAGCCCTTGTCTGACCTCGATATTGACTCGACCTCAGTGTATCTGGCGGACACCGTGAGACAGCTAAAGCCGTCGGGAATAGCGGGTATCGTTAGCACCTTGTCTGAGTCGGATTTAAATGCCGGTGCCAGCGTTGAGCTTTATAAACCCCTGGCGAATGTCGCTGAAAATTATCACTGGCAATTTGCCTTTCGCAAACCGTTGGTCGGCACACAATTTGATAGCCAGCAATATTATTGCCTGGGTGATGATGCCGGTAGTGACAATACAGATTTGGTATCGCTCTCAGCCGAATTTTGGCAGGAGAGTGAAAGTAAGACGGCAGCGCTAGATAGCAAATGGGCTTACGCAGAGCTACCAGGTTTTGTAGAGCCCGAAGTTGTTCGAACAAAGATCGCCGCACTGCGTCAGCAATAAGAAGGAGAGTCTGATGTCTGTAAAGGAAGGTCAGTGCTTGTGGTCACCCACAGAGGAATTTGTTGCTAGCAGCAATATGACGAGCTTGATGTCCTGGTTGAAACAACAAGGAATTGCGAGCTGTGATGACTATAGCGCGCTTTGGCAGTGGTCGGTGGCGGAGCCAGAAGACTTTTGGGCTGCGCTGTGGCGATATTTTGAGGTGATATCGGATACCCCTTATCAGCAGGTTATGAGCAGCCGTGAAATGCGGCCTGGGGTGACATGGTTTACTGGGAGTAAGGTTAATTTCGCGGAACATATTCTCCGGCATAAAGGGGATCATCCCGCCATATCGGCGATGTCAGAAAGTGATTCGCTCAGCGTGCTTAGCTGGAATGAGTTACATGAGCAGGTCAGGCGGGTCGCTACTGCGCTGCGCTCATTGGGAATTGAACCAGGCGATAAAGTCAGCGCGGTACTACCGAATCGCACAGAAACAGTTGTCGCGATGCTTGCAACGATAAGCGTTGGCGCGGTATGGAGCAATGCGGCGCCTGAGTTCGGAACTCAGGCGATTCTTGACCGGCTTGGGCAAGTTAGCCCAAAGCTGGTCCTTTTTTGCGATGGTTACACCTTTAACGGCAGTCGGTTTGATCGCACACAGGTGCTGTCGGATTTGCTTGCTAAATTACCCTCAGTTGAACAGCTGGTGCGGTTAGATGTGCTCGGCGATTGCCCGGCCTTTAATACCAAACTTCCGGTTCAAACGTGGCCGACGCTGCTGAGTACAGAGGACCCTGGTGTTGAGGGATTTAAATTTGAACGGGTAGGTGCGCGGCATCCCCTTTGGTTTGTTTTTTCCTCAGGTACGACAGGCTTACCGAAAGCCATTGCACACTCCCATACTGGCGTCTTAATCGAAATGTTGAAGTTCATGAGTCTTCATATGAACTTGAAGCCGGGCGACAATAGTTTCTTTTACACAACGACGGGCTGGGTCATGTTTAATCTGCTAGTCGGCATGATGTTGTCGGGAGCAGGAATTATTTTATATGACGGTAGCCCAGTTTACCCCAGTACCGATACCTTGTGGCGTTTGGCCGAAGAAAGTGACGCTACGCACTTTGGGGCTAGTCCCACTTATGTTCAGCTAATGGAGGCCAACCATATTGTTCCCAAGGATCATTTTGCGCTGACAAGATTATCAACAGTATTGGTTGGTGGTTCGCCATCAATGCCATCCACTTTTGATTGGTTTTATCAGAATGTGAAGTCAGATATGTGGGTAACCTCCCAAAGTGGTGGCACTGAGATTGCAAGTGCATTTGTGGCAGCCACACCGACGCAGCCAGTTTATGCCGCAGAAATACAGGCTCGGGCTTTAGGTATGTCGGTAAAGTCTGTCGATGATCATCAGCGTGAATGTATCGATCAAGTGGGTGAGCTAATTTGCGATCTACCATTTCCATCGATGCCTTTATATTTTTTAAATGATGAAGATGGCGAGCGCTATCAAAAGTCCTATTTCGAAGATATAGCCGGTGTTTGGCGGCACGGCGATTTTATAAAAATCAATGGGCGGGGAGGTTGTTATATATATGGCCGTTCTGACGCTACTTTAAATCGCTTTGGCGTTCGTATTGGCACCGCAGAGATTTACCGCACTGTCGAAGCCGTAGCGGGTGTCGCTGACAGTCTTATCGTGTGCGTCGAGACTGAAAATGGTGGTTTTTATATGCCACTGTTTGTGGCTTTGGAACCCGGTGTTGAGCTAGATGATAGCTTGCGCAATACGATTAAGTCAGAGTTGAAAATGCAGTGTTCTCCGCGGCACGTACCCGACGAGATTGTCGTTGTTGCAGAAGTGCCTTACACCCTAACTGGCAAAAAATTAGAGGTGCCAGTCAGGAAGTTACTAAAGGGGGCGAAAGCGGCTGAGGTGGCTAGTGCGGGCTCTATGAAAAATCCAGATAGTTTGAATTTCTATATTGATTTTGCCATAGAAAGGCTAGCTAAGACTGTCTGACTTTGTATTCCGTAAATTTAGATTTCGATACGTAAATTCTAAAACTGCACAAATGGGTAGTGTGAGACATAGCCGCATTTTACATAAACTGAACTTGCTACTCAGAATGTTCAATGCAGGCTAGATTTATTTCATTGAGCGCATGAAAATATAAAAATAAGGATGAGATAAAATATGTCCCCAAAGTATAGAAGGAAATGTCCCCCTTTTGTTATTAGCCTCGTTTCTCTTTCCATTATGATGGCGGCAGCCACGTTTGCACAGGCACAGGACGGCATAGATAAAAAGAGCTCGCGAACCCGCAATGCCTTACTAGAAGAGGTGGTGGTTACGGCGCAGCGGCGAGAGGAGAACCTAAATGATGTCCCTATTGCGGTTACTGCGCTGAACGGTGAGCAGCTGGATATCCTAGGCGTAACTGACACCCGTGATCTCAATATCATTGTTCCAGGTTTTTCAGCGTCTGAAGGTGGGTACGGTGCGCCGGTCTATACATTGCGTGGTGTTGGCTTTCCAGATTCAACCTATTTTGCTAGCCCGACAACTGGGGTCTACATCGACGAAGTCAGTATGCCGTACTCCATTATGTCCAAAGGTCCTAATATTGATGTCGAGCGGGTCGAAATTCTGAAAGGCCCCCAGGGCACATTATTTGGCAGAAGCACAACGGGCGGGGCCATAAACTATATTGCTAAAAAGCCGACTGACAATTTAGAGGCGGGTGTGACTGCGTCCTACGGTCGATTTGATCGCAAAGATCTAGAAGCCTATGTAAGTGGCCCAGTGTCAGACAATTTGCGATATCGTTTTGCTGGGCGCTATATTTTGCAGGGCGATCCTTGGCAATACAGTAATACAGATCGCAGCCGCGAGCTGGGTGAGCAGGATAAGTTTTCTCTTCGATCCATCTTTGATTGGGATGCGAGCGACGATGTGAATGTGCGGTTGATGTTGGCTGGGTGGCGAGATCGCAGTGATAGCCGTGCCGGACAGCCGGTATATTTTAATGCGCAGAACCCCCAAAGTGATTTGCTGGCATCGGAAAATGTGAAGAATTATCCGTTTATTCCAGATTCTGATGACCCGCGTGCCGCCGAGTTTTGTAAGGGGCATTCCTCCTGTGTAGACGTAAATGGTAAACCCTACGATTTCACCCAGGATGAAACCTTCTATCAGGCGGCATTGCGTCTTTCCTGGATGTTTACGGAGACCGTCGAAGGTATTTTATTGGTTTCATATAATAATTTTGAAGCAGATGGCAGCGAAATTCCCGCTTCGTCTTATTCCGAACGACATATAGAAACTACGCTTTTCTCTGAAATTGAAAATGTCGACGTTGAGTTCCGATTAACGGGAAGCGCCGAGCTACTCAATGGGCCAGTTACGTGGACTGCCGGTCTGCATGCTACCCCACATGAAACCGGAACGGATTATCGTCTGTTTGGTGCTAGCGATAACAACAGCGTTTTTTATGTTGTTCCCCTTGTCGGCGCCTTACCGGGGCTTGACGATATAAGTCTATTGGGCAGCTATTACATTGGTGATGGGGAAATGGAATACCGTTCTCAATCTGCCTTCGGTAACGTCGAATGGCAATTCACCGACACATTAAAAGTGACCGCTGGAGCCCGTTACACTGATGAGGAACGGGATTTCAACGGCTGCCTAGCAGATGACGCCAAAGATAATAATACCAATGTAAACCTCGTGTTCACGGCATTGTCACTGCAGCGCGCGCTACTTGCATTAACCACTCCAGATGTCACCACACCCGGTGAATGTATTACCCTTACCGAAGATGGCCAGTTTGATCGCTACACAGATAATCTAGAGGAGCACAGCTTGTCTTGGCGTCTCGTTGGGGATTGGACGCCGAATGACAATGTACTGATGTATTTGTCTAGGTCGCGGGGCTTTAAATCAGGTTCATTCCCGGTCACAAACACCACCGATCAGGGGCAGTATGTACCCGCCCGCCAAGAGCAGGTTGACGCCTATGAAATTGGAGCTAAATTAAACTTCTTTGATCGTCGTTTGCAGCTCAATACTGCCGCTTTCTATTATGACTATGTCGACAAGCAGCTCTTTTCGCGTATTCAAGATCCGCTATTCGGCTCGCTACCACAGCTACAAAATGCGCCATCGTCCAAAGTTACCGGCTTTGAAATAGATATATCAGGATCACCGTTTGAAGGCCTATACCTTTCTGCCGCAGGTGCGTATATCGAGACCGAGGTTAAGGAGTTTCCGAATGCCTTTAATACCCGAGGCCAACCGGCAGATTTAACGGGCCGAGAATTTAACTATTCACCGAAGCTGAGTTATACGATTTTAGCGGATTACAGCTTACCAATTGGCAACGAATATGAGGCCGGTGTTGGGGTAGATTACAGCTTTAAAGATGAAACCAATTCTACCTTAGATGGTGACCCGTTCTTTGCACATGACGATTTCGCTATCACAAATGCGCGTTTGCGTTTTGGACGATCAGATGCGAAATGGATGGTGACGCTATACGGCCGAAACGTATTTAACGAGTACGCGACCACGGGGCATGTGCAGGTGGTAAGCGACATCGTAACGCGATACGTCAGCGATCCTCGCACCTACGGCATCACGTTTGATTATAAATACGACTAATTTTTTTTGCCGTGCGAAAAGCGCGGATTTTTTAATTTCTAGATCATAGTCGATACTTGCTAGCGCTTTATTAGGGGGTTTAATGAATCAGGTTCTTGTCGCTGGTGTAGGCATGGTGAAATTTGCCAAGCCTGGAAAGCAAGCTCCCTACAGAGAGATGGCTAGCGAGGCAGTGAGTGATGCATTAAAAGATGCGGGTCTAAATTACTCGGATGTTCAGCAGGCATTTGCCGGCTATATATACGGCGATAGCTGTAGTGGTCAGCGAGCGATCTATGATGTTGGCATGACCGGTATTCCGGTGGTTAATGTCAATAATAATTGCTCCTCGGGCTCTAGTGCGATTTATCTTGCTAGGCAAGCCATTCTAAGTGGTGAAGTGGATTGTGTTCTCGCCCTGGGATTTGAAGAAATGCCCAGCGGTGCAATTGCATCTCAGTGGGATGATAGAGAATCGCCATTTACTATTTTTGACGAAGCCTTAGACAGGCTAGATTACCCGGCCGCCCCGTTGGCGCTCCGTTGTTTTGGCGCTGCTGGCCATAGCTATATGGAACGCTATGGCGCAAAACCTGAGTTGTTCGCGCAGGTAGCGGTGAAAACCCGTAATCATGCGGTGAATAACCCCTATGCCTTATTCAATACGCCGCTTTCGCTTGCCGAGGTGATGAACTCACCGATGCTATATATGAACTATCTCACCCGACTAATGTGCTGTCCGCCAACCTGCGGCGCGGCGGCAGCGATTATATGTAGCGAAGACTTTGCAAAGCATCACGGTATTACCCGAGGTGTCGTCATTGCGGGACAAAGCATGGCTACGGATAAGCTCGACAGCTTTAGCGATCCGATGAACTTGGTGGGTTCGAGTATGACTAGACAGGCAGCAACTAACGCCTATTCCCAGGCGGGGATTGATGCGGCGGATGTGGATGTCGTTGAGCTTCATGATTGTTTCACCACAAACGAAGTGCTTAGTTACGAAGCTTTGGGGCTGTGTTCTGAGGGAGGAGCGAGTCGTTTCGTAGCCGATGGCGATAATACGTATGGCGGGAAAATTGTTGTAAATCCGTCTGGTGGATTGATGTCTAAGGGACACCCCATTGGAGCAACCGGTTTAGCCCAGTGTTTTGAATTAACAACCCAATTGCGCGGAGAGGCTGGGGCGAGACAAGTTACCGGGGCGAAGGTGGCTTTGCAGCATAATCTTGGTTTAGGTGGGGCCGCGGTGGTTACTGTTTACGCAAAAAGCGTTTGATAGCGTAACGGCATCGATTTGGGCTTCAATACAAGTCGATGCACGTTTTCTTGCTGTGTATTCAGTATTTCAAACTACATTGGCGCCGAATAACTAACCCACTAATGCCATAGGAACTTCATGACCCCACTCGGTATGCTCAATTCTGTGGTAGCTACTCGCTTCTAGCAGCGTTTCTTTTACCATGGCTAACATGCTGACCCAAGCGGCTTTACCGTCACCACTAAAATCGTCGCCAAGTGCCATCTCTAATGTTTCTAGCATAGCTTGTATAAAAAAATCGTAGTGACGTTCGTTGATGCCTTGTTCGCTATAGCGCTGTCCCATATTGTGGGCGACTACTTTGAGTCCATCCATATTTTCTAATGAGTGCACTGTGGTGCAAAGCATATTGATGAGCTTGCGGTCTTTGCCGTTATCCGCGCAGTTAAATAGGTTTCGTAAATCGGGTGCCAACTGAAACAGGCGTGCATAGAAGATCTTGGCAAAAGGCTTGCCGATGGACTTCACTGCCTGTAACTGCGATTGAACGATAGCTATTTGCTTGGGTGTCATGGTGCGCCTCATTTTGGTTGTCGGCGGCTGGCGATAGTGGATCGTCGCGTCGAGAAAAATTTAACTCCTTACTTGTTGGACAATGTACTCCGGTGGTGATGTCGTGATTATTCGAAATTACCGAGGTCTGCATACATAGATTGCGTAGTGAATTGCGGTAATTCACTACATCTTTAAGGGGGGATACCGCAATAAGGCTGAGACGCGCTATTTGTGAGGCAAATAGCGCTTAACGTCGAGCTTGATAGGGCGCTTATTCTGCGTTTGCGGCACCTAAAAATGCGGGGTTTTCGCCACCACCATGCACGGTTAGGGTTGATCCGCTGATGTATGAGGCAAGATTACTTGCTAGAAATAGGCAGGCGTCACCGATATCTTGGGGTACGGCCATCCTGCCCAGTGGAATCGTGTTACCTACCGCAGCGATCCCCGCCTCGTCGCCGTAATGCAGGTGAGCTTGCTCAGTGCGAATGAGTCCGGCGATGATGGTGTTGGTGCGCACCTTGGGTGCCCATTCAACGGCGAGAGAGGTAGATAAGCTGACTAAGCCCGCCTTTGCAGCACCGTAGGCCGCAGTACCTGGCGATGGTCGGACTGCGCTTACCGACGCAATATTGATAATAGCGCCACCGCTGTCTTGGGTTTGCATGACTTTGTTACAGGACTGTGCGAAGTTCAGCGGTGCCAGTAGGTTTAGTCGAATAATGGATTCTGAGAATCTTGGCGACACGGTGGCGGCGTCAGCAGCTGGCGCTCCGCCGGCATTGTTGACGAGCACGTCGATGCGACCGTAGTCGCGGACAATGGTATCGACGAAACTCTGTATAGCATCGGCGTCCCGCACATCCAGTGGCAGAAATACAGCGGTATTGCCATCTGCGGTGGGTAGCTCATCAGGTTCACTGCGGCCGCAGATAATGACGGTAGCACCGTTTTCGAGGAAGCGTTCGCTTATTCCACGGCCAACACCTTTGCCACCGCCAGTCACGATAGCAACCTGGCCCTTAAAGTTTAGTCTGTTCTGCATTCCCACTCCGTCGCACATGTGATTTGATAAGCTTTTTTATAGGCTGTGCCATTCCGCTGGTTGCTCCGGTATAAAACAATTCCAGCTGTTTAAGCTTAGCTAGGCCAATCTACGTTAAGTTTACCGTATTTTGATCGCACGGAAATGGAATATACAGGGACGTCAATTTTCTATGCCAATATGAAATTGCCGTAATACGTGGCCTGTAGCGTGGTTTTCGACAAGGGTAGTCTGAAGGGACTAATCTGTAATGCTTAATTGTTTGAGCGCTGGCAACTGATTAAATGCAGCTTGAGTGGGCACTCCTATTAAATGAGAACGATTTGGGCTGGAACACCCGCGTATTGTTATTTTGAATGCCTAAAACGATCGGATTTGTTTGATGATAGACCGTTTTTGACAGTATTCTCGCTGGGTCAACATGTATACACTAAACCTTATATACACGGTATTTTGCTTACTTCGGCGCTTAAATAATGAGCATTAGACGTCGCAGTCTGCATGACAAACTGAATAACAATGCGAGATTTCTACATGAGTGAAAGAAAAGCAGTAGTGGCAATTTTAGGTGGAACCGGCGGTTTAGGAACTGGTTTGGCGAGGCGTTGGGCCGAGGCCGGCTACCCAATCATCATCGGTTCACGCACCCAAGAAAAAGCCGAGACTGCGGCGCAGGAATTGCGTGAGTTAATGCAAGAGCGCGGAGTAGGGGACGTATCGGTTAGGGCAATGGATAATGTCGCTGCGGCCAATGCGGCAGATATTTCCGCATTAACTGTGCCCTTTGCTCACCATGCTGACACGCTGCTTAGTGTTAAGGCCGCTTTGCAGGGCAAAATCTTAATTGATGTGACCGTGCCCTTGGTACCGCCAAAGGTTGCCCGAGTGCAGCTGCCGGCTGAAGGCTCAGCGGGACAGATTGCCCAGAATATTTTGGGTGAGGACGTTAGTGTCGTATCGGCCTTTCAGAATGTGGCGGCAGTGCATTTGCAGGATGGCAAAGGGATGGACTGCGATGTCTTAGTGTGCGGCGACAATAAAGAAGCGCGTGCAAAAGTGATTGAGCTGGTCGAGGCGGCGGGGCTGCGTGGTTTTCACGCCGGTAGCATCGCCAATGCCGCTGCAGTTGAGGCAATGACCTCGCTACTGATCTTTATCAACAAGCAATATAAGTGTCACGCTGGGATCAAATTAACGGGCTTGGACCATTAATCCAACATGACGTCGTCATTGCTTATTCACGCGCTAGCTGGGATCCCAATGGTGGAGCCCGGCGATAATCTGGCGGATCTTATTCTCAAGGCCTTGGATGACTCCGAATGGGTGTTAGAGGATGGTGATGTTTTGGTGCTGGCGCAAAAAATTGTGTCTAAAGCGGAAGGCCGTTACGCCTATTTAAACGAAGTAGAGCCCGGGCCCGAGGCGATTGCCTTGGCGGCGCAGTGCGATAAAGATCCGCGTCATATGCAGGTCTTGTTAAATGAGTCCCGCGAGGTTATTCGTCGCCGACCGGGGGTGGTGATTGTTGAGCATGTACTCGGCTATGTGCACGCCAATGCGGGCATTGATCGCTCGAATATAAGCAGCGATGACGAGAATCCGCGTTTGTTACTGTTGCCCGAAAATCCCGATGGCAGCGCGGCTGCATTGCGTTCGTCGCTATCGGCGAGCACCGGCAAAAACGTCCATATTTTGATCAATGACAGCGCCGGCCGGGCCTGGCGCAATGGCACCATGGGCTTTGCGATTGGCACCGCCGGATTTGAGGCATTGGAAAACCGCGTTGGCGAGCAAGATTTATATGGCCGACCACTGGAAATTACCGAAGTTGCTGTGGCCGATGAGTTAGCCGCAGCGGCGTCTTTTATGATGGGGCAAGGTGACGAGGCGCTGCCGGTGGTATTGATTCGCGGTGCACAACTGCGCCCATCAGCGCTTGGCTCCGCGTCTTTAATCCGCGACCGAGAGAAGGATATGTTTCGCTAATGGCTGAGGTAAGTCTCCCCGCGGAAACAGCATTTAGCGGCGGCGTATTGGCCTTAAGTGGTGGTGTTGGTGGTGCAAAGTTATGCCGAGGTTTAGCGGCAGTGTTAGCCGCTGAGCAACTGACAATCGTGGCAAATACCGGCGATGATTTTGATTATTGGGATTTGCGCATCTGCCCTGATCTTGACTCGGTGATGTATGCCCTTGCGGATTTAAACGACGAGGAGCGCGGCTGGGGCTTGCGGGACGAGACCTGGCGAACGCTCATTGCCATGCGCAGATTGGGTGGTGATGAATGGTTTCAAATTGGTGACCAAGATTTGGCAACCCATATGCTCAGAACGCAGCTTATGGCTGCCGGCGAAACCTTGTCTACCGCAACGCAGCGCATAGCGACGGGCTTGGGTATTTGTCACACGCTGTTGCCGATGACTGAGCAGCCGGTAGCGACCAAGGTGAACACCGCTCAAGGTTGGCTAGATTTTCAGCATTATTTTGTGCGCGATAAATGTGAACCTGAAGTGCTCGATCTGCGCTTTGAGGGTGTGGATTCAGCTAAATTAAATCCACTGGTAAGCGAGATGTTGACGGATGCGAGCTTGGCGGCCATTGTAGTTTGCCCGTCGAATCCCTTTGTCAGTATTGATCCGATATTGAGTTTGCCCGATTGCCGGCGTTTGCTAAAGGCGTCGTCGGCGCCCGTTATTGCAGTGTCACCGATTATTGCAGGCCGTGCAGTAAAGGGGCCTGCGGCGAAGATGATGCGGGAATTAGATATGCCAGCCACGGCGCTGGCGGTGGCGGAGTATTACGGTGATTTGCTGGATGGCTTTGTATTGGATGAGGCCGATGCGGAGTACATGGATGACATTGCGGCCATGGGCTTAGCAGTTAGCGTGGCACCGAGTTTAATGACGGATATTGAGAGCAAGATTTCCTTAGCGAAAGACGTGTTGGCATTTGCGGCAAGCTTGCGGGCTTGAGGGTTTTCGCATAACAGGTTGGCAAAACACATTCATAGAGATCTTTGCAGGAAGCGGTGTTTTGTTCTCTGGCAGAGGATGAAATAGCAATCGTGCAAAGCTCTTTCATAATAAAAGTGAACGGACAGAAGCGTATAACAATATGTGGGCACTATTGCCGTTAAAAGATTTTGTGCAGGCCAAGCAGCGTCTTGCGGGATGTTTGACCGTGTCGGAACGCCGAGGTTTATTTCATGCGATGGTGGAAGACGTTCTGACGGTCTTAGCTGCGCACCCGGGATTTGAGCGTATTGTAGTGGTGTCGGATGATCCCGCTGCGCAATTATTGGCAGAACATTTTGGAATAGATTGCTGGTCTGAGCGGGGTCTTGGTCGCAGTGGCTTAAATGGCGTCGTCGCGGCGGCGCTGCAGGAAATGGCGACACTCACACAGAGCGAATCTAAGGTGAGTGTGGCAATGGTTATACACGGCGATTTACCGCTGCTGGGTGAGAAAGAGTTGGATTTACTTATTTCTCAGCACGCTGCCCTAACACTGGCTCATCCTTCCGCAGTGAGTATCGCCACGGATAGACATGGTCGCGGCAGTAATATTTTGATGTGCGACCCTGCGCGGGTTCCGGCCCTGTCTTATGGCCGCGACAGCTGCGCAGCGCATCAAGCGTCAGCCATGGCAATGGCGTTGCCCGCACAAGTTATTTCCCTGCCGGGGATTGCCCAGGACATTGACACCCAAGAAGATCTGCAGCGCTTGCTGGCGATGATTGCCTTGCCCGCCGCAGAGCGAACCTTGGCCTATTTACATCAAAATGGCATCGCGCAGAGATTAAAACAATTGGCTAATGGCGCAGCAAATACACCTGTACCCACGTGGAGTGTCGTATGAGCAAAGGGCTAGCCGTGGAACACGCACTTGCGGCAATACTGTCTCACGTAGGCGATGATGGCCTGAGCACCGAACAGGCATTAGCGCTTGCCGACATGACCGAAACTCAGGCGCTGATGACGGCGGCGGCAGGCTTGCGTGATCGTGGTTTTTACAATGGCATTAGCTATTCCCGCAAGGTTTTTATTCCGCTCACCTATCTGTGCCGCGATGTTTGTCATTACTGTACCTTTGCGAAAACCCCTAAAAAAATAGAGCAGGCCTATTTGCCCGTCGATGACGTCTTGGCTCAGGTAAAAGTGGCGGAGAGCATGGGCTGCAAGGAAGCGTTATTTACCTTGGGTGAAAAGCCTGAACTTCGCTATAAGGCGGCGCGGGATGCCTTGGCGGCGATGGGCTTTGCCAGCACACTGGAGTATCTCGCTCATGTTGCTGCTCGAGTGTTGGCAGAAACCAATGTGCTACCTCACATAAATGCGGGTTGCATGGACGATGCGGAAATCGCGATGCTCCGGCCGGTCTCGGCCTCAATGGGCATCATGCTTGAATCTGCCTCAAGCCGGCTTTGCGAAAAGGGCATGCCGCATTACGGCTCTCCAGATAAAGACCCCGCACTGCGGTTAGAAACGATTGCGCGAGCGGGCAGAGCATCGGTGCCATTTACCTCTGGTATATTGATCGGTATTGGTGAAACCCGTCGCGAGAGGGTGGAATCTCTCTTGGCACTGCGCGATCTGCATCAGCGCTACGGCCATATTCAAGAAATTATCGTTCAGAATTTTCGCGCTAAACCCAATACCAAAATGGCGACGGCCCCTGAACCAGATTTAAATGAGTTGCTGTGGACTATCGCGGTAGCGCGTTTGATTTTTGGCGCAGACATGAGCATTCAAGCGCCGCCGAACTTGAGCCCAGGTGTATTGCCGCAATTGGTTGCTGCGGGCTTAAATGACTGGGGTGGCGTGTCGCCGCTTACGCCCGATTTTGTCAATCCCGAAGCGCCGTGGCCGCACTTAGAGAACTTGGCGCAAGAAACCGCCAGCGCAGGGAAGTTTTTGCACGAGCGTTTGACCATTTACCCTCCATATGTGCGGCAATATACGCGCTGGCTAGACGCTGCGCTGCATACCAAGGTTTTACAATTAAGCGATGGCCAAGGTCTTCCCAAGGAAGATGATTGGGTTGCGGGGCAGGATGTGGCTGCACCAACTGCCGACTTGGCACTGTTGCGATCAGAGTCCGCTTCATTAAAGAACTACGGGCCGGTATCTGCTGATATTGGCCACTTAATTGATCGGGCACTACAGGCAGAAGCATTAAGCGAAGCTGATATTGTGCGCCTGTTTAGCGCCCGTGGCAGTGATTTTGCTGCGGTGTGTCGCGCGGCGGATCAGCTGCGGCAGCAGCGCTGCGGCGAACGAGTGAGTTATGTTGTTACCCGCAATATTAATTACACCAATGTGTGTTATTTCAAATGTCAGTTCTGTGCGTTTTCCAAGGGTAAGCTAAGTGAGAATTTGCGCGGTCGGCCCTATGATTTGTCAGGCGAAGAAATATCGCGACGCGCAATTGAGGCATGGCAGCGCGGTGCCAGTGAAGTGTGTATGCAGGGCGGAATTCATCCCGAGTACACAGGCCAAACCTATCTCGATATTGTGGCCACGCTGCGCTCGGCTACACCCGATATGCACATTCATGCTTTCTCGCCATTAGAAGTGTGGCAGGGAGCTGAAACCTTGGGCCTGGATCTGGAAAGTTATTTGCAGAAATTAAAAACAGCTGGCCTACACACTCTGCCGGGAACTGCAGCAGAAGTGTTAGATGACGAAGTGCGAGCCGTATTATGTCCAGACAAAATAAACTCTGAGCAATGGCTGACGGTGATGCGGACAGCTCACAAAGTGGGTCTGCGCTCAACGGCAACCATCATGTATGGCCATGTTGATAGTTATCAATCGTGGGCACGGCATTTATTGCGGGTTCGACAAGTGCAGGTGGAAACCGGCGGTTTTACCGAGTTTGTACCGCTGCCCTTTGTGGCGTCAGAAGCACCGATTTACCTAAAAGGAAAGTCACGGCGCGGGCCTAGTTTCCGTGAGGCGGTGCTGATGCACGCCGTCGCGCGACTGGTGTTCAATGGCTTGATCGACAATATTCAAGCCTCGTGGGTGAAGATGGGCGAACAAGGTGTAGAGGCGTTGCTAAATGCCGGGGTCAACGATCTTGGTGGCACCTTGATGAATGAGACTATCACTCGCGCTGCAGGCGCTGTGCACGGCCAAGAAACGGCGCCAGAGCAGATGGAGGCGCGTATTCGTCGCGCTAATCGTCAACCGTTTCAGCGCAATACCCTTTACGGGCCCGCAGATGAGCAGCAGAGTCAGCGCTCTCGCGTTGCCGCTCCGCTCGATGAGATCGTCAATACACCCGCACATAAATATGAGCGCAGTAAGTTGGCCGCTGACGAGGCTTTGATTGCGGTCGGATAAGTCTTGTTGCCAAACATAAAGGAATAAGGAATGGGCATTTATGCATTAACAGGCGGCGCGACTGGCATTGGCGCGGCGATTAAATCGCAACTTCGCGACGCGGGTCACAAGGTGATCGTGGTTGACCTCGTTGAGGGTGATGTTTGTGCAGACTTGTCGGAGTTGGCGGGTCGACAAAAGGCCATAGATGGCATTCGGGCGCTGGCACCAAACGGCCTCGACGGTTTTATTCCCTGTGCCGGTTTGGGGCCATCAGTACGACCTTTTTCACTAATCACAAAAGTAAATTACTTTGCCGCCGTAGCCGTCACTGAAGGACTTCTCGATTTACTCGTGAAGCGCAAAGGCAGTGTAGTGATGATTTCCTCTAATTCCGCGGCCATGGTTGGGCACGATGATTACGTCGAATTATTGTTAGCTGATAAAGAAGCGCAGGCCTGCGAATTCGTCGACGGCAAAGATGGCCACACTGCTTACGCGGGTTCAAAGCATGCGCTAAGTTGTTGGCTGCGTCGCAATGCCCCTGACTATGCGCGGCAAGGTGTGCGTATAAACGCTGTGGCGCCGGGCATTATCAATACGCCGCTGAGTGATAAAGTTCTCGCCGATAAAGATCTTGGCCAAGTGATGAAAGATTTTGGTGACAGTGTACCGATCGGTTCAATTGGTAAGCCTGAACAAATCGCCGATGTGGTGTGCTTTATCTTGAGCAGCAAAGCCAGCTTTATGGCGGGATCGATTGTATTTGTCGACGGCGGCCACGACGCCATGTTGCGTCCAGATCAGTTCTAGTTAATGTGTTAGCACCAGCCCGCTTGCCAGCGGGCGGTGTTTTTTAAATCCCGCCAGTCAATTTCAAATTCTCGCTTGGTCATGATGGCTTCCACGAGGCAGTGAATCACCTGGCCATCCTCATCAAACTCGACTTCTCGAATCAAAAAGTGCTTTTCTTTGCGCTCGGGCTTAAGCGCAGTCCATTTACTGTTGAGGAGCTTTTTGGGATTTAAAGGAGTCATGAGTAGTCGTTGTGTGTAGCTTGTTATATAGATTTGCGATTGCTCAGTGTACGTTGAGCTCAGCGTTCTAGATGAACGTAGACATAGCTGCGTAATTTTCCGTGCAATAAATGCTTCACTTGGAAATGCCTTGGGATACGCTGATAATACTGCCTCGCGAGCTGTGTTGGTAATCGCGATGTCGGAGTTGTCATGTCGCTAGTTTATCCACTTATACCCATTATTTTGCCGATTATATTGTGCGCCGCCATCGGCGTATTTTGGGTGCGTTTACGCCAGCCTTTTGATCATGACTTTGTGCGGGTACTGGTACTGAGTGTGGGTACGCCTGCGCTGATCGTGGGTACGCTGGGAAAAACAGAGATTGGCGCTGCGCAACTCCAGCACGTCTTGTATGCCAGTATGTGCATGCTAGGTTTTAGCGCTTTGTTTGCTGTGCTGTCCTGCTTGATCTTGCGCGTTGATTTGCGCAGTTTTCTGGTGCCCTTGGTGTTTGGCAATTTTGGCAACATGGGCTTGCCGCTGTGTCTTTTTGCCTTTGGCGAAGAGGGACTTGCAATTGGTTTGGGGATATTTCTGATCTCCACCATCGTCCACTTCTCATTGGGGGCCGCGATATTAAGTGGCAAGGCGATGGTCAAAGGCGTACTTAGCTCGCCGATCATATATGCGGGTGCGATTGCCTGCGTGCTAATTTTAAATCACTGGAGCTTGCCGCTCGCGCTGCAAAATACCTTGAGTCTCTTGGGTGGGCTTGCCATTCCGCTGATGCTAATTACCTTGGGTGTATCCCTGGGTTCGCTGAAATTGCACGCGGCCGGAAAGTCGATTGGTCTGGGTGTGCTCCGCTTAGTTGTTGGGCTCGCCGGCGGGTTCGCTGCCGTGTATTTTTTGAATCTCGAAGGTATGGAGCGCAAGGTACTGTTACTGCAGTCCGCTACGCCGGTTGCGGTGTTCAATTATTTGCTGGCAATGCAGTATAAGCGTGAAGCTGATGTGGTGGCGGGAATGGTGGTGAGCTCAACCCTGATCAGCTTTGTTAGTATTCCGGTGTTGCTGTATTTTCTGGGTGTTTAGGTGAGCTAGCAAGGCAGCGATGGACTTCGCTGCCTGTGGGTTCTCGCATTAGCGCACAATGATTTTCTTTTTAGCTCGGGCAATTTCAGATTCTAGTCTTTGGTATATCGCCTTGACGTCTATGTCGCCGCCAACCGCTGCGCGACTTGATATTTGGGTGACAGGGAATATCGCCTCGTCTTTAAAGGGCACCTCTAGGGCGCGACTGCGACCTAATCTGTCGATATAAATGACCCATTTGAGACTGTGTTCCTTGCGCAGATAGTCGCCCATGACAATACCCATTGCCTGCAGCAGGCGGGTTTGATCGCCGGTGACGATTTTGCGGTCCAGCAGGGTTTGTATCAGGCGAAGGTCATTGTCGCGGCTTTCGCCGAAACTGCGCCCGAGTTCAATGCGGCTGAGGTCATTTAGCTGCGTGCGGCTATCCTCCATATACTTTTCATCTAAGGGAGTCATGGGGTCAGTGCGCCAAGGATCGGCTATACTCAGCGGCGCCAAAATAAGCAGAAGCACTAGGGCTGGGAAACGCATTGGGTTTTCTCCTGTCTCAAGTCGGCAAAACGTTGGTTTTCTAAGGCGTTTGATTGCAATTAACGCAATTTGTTTCGCAAAAGTGGCTAAGCCTAACCGGTTTACAGTGATTTGTCCCTTGAGCTGTGTGGCACTGGCCAGTACCATTAGCGGCTTGCACCAAATTTGGAGATAGCGGCATGATTTCGGGTAGTGTAGTTGCCCTGGTAACCCCGATGCACAGCGATGGCAGTATTGACTGGCAAGCGTTGTCGCGTCTTATCGAATGGCATATAGAGCAGGGTACAGACGGTATTGTTGCAGTGGGTACCACTGGTGAGTCTGCGACCCTTGCAATGGATGAGCATAAAATGGTCATCAAGGCCTGTGTTGATCAAGTTGCTGGCCGCATTAAGGTTGTGGCGGGTACCGGTGCCAATTCGACAGCCGAAGCGATAGAGCTGACTAAAGTCGCCCGTGAAGTAGGCGCAGACGCGTGCCTACTGGTGACGCCATACTATAACAAGCCTACCCAAGAGGGTTTGTATCGCCACTATATGGCGATTGCCGATGCGGTGGATATTCCCCAAATTTTATACAATGTGCCGGGTCGTACAGCCTGTGACATGTTGAATTCAACGACGATTCGCTTGTCAGAGCACCGCAATATTATCGCGATCAAAGACGCCACCGGTGACGTGGCGCGCGGTAAAGAATTGATTGATGCGGTCGGCGATAAGCTGGACGTGCTGTCTGGCGATGACGCCACAGCCGCAGAACTGATGTTGTTAGGCGGCAAAGGTAATATTTCGGTGACCGCCAATATTGCCCCTGCAGCGGTAAAAGCGGTATGTGTGGCGGCGATGTCTGGTGATAAGGCAGCGACTATTGAGGCGGATGCACCATTGAGAATATTGCACGAGCGTCTTTTTGTTGAAGCTAACCCCATCCCTGTGAAATGGGCTTTGTTAGCCATGGGGATGATGGAAGATGGCATTCGTTTGCCCTTGACGGTATTAAGTGAAGCGGCACAACCACGCGTTAGTGAAGCGCTAACGCAAGCGGGATTATTAGACTAGATGAGCACTTTTATGCGCAGCACCAGTTTTCGATTAACGGTAGTGGGTCTGGGGCTGGCAATGTTGTCGGGCTGCTTTGGCGGCGATGGGATGTTTCGTGATCGCGGACATGATTATCGTCGTGCAAAATTAAGCGCGCCAATTGAGTTGCCGCCGGGAGTGCGTTCCGACACCCTTGATGACCAATATGTGGTGCCGGGAATACAAAACCACAAGCCCCTCGAAGGCGAGTTTGAGGTTTTGCGGCCGGAGCCACTCGCAAAGAATGTAGGGACTGCCGAGGTTAAAATTCAGACCTTGGAGGACCGCAGCTGGATATTGCTAGATGGCGACCCGAACCAAGTATGGCCGCGTATGCGGGTTTTCCTTGGCCGTGCAGGTTTAGAAATTGCAAAAGCGGACGGTGAGGCTGCCATTATTGAAACCCAGTGGCGCGATCCCAATGGTGATGGCGCCAGCCGCGAGCGTTTTCGCTTCCGCCTGGAAGAGGGTGTACAGCAGGGAACCAGCGAAATACACGTGTTGGTCCAAATAAACGGCAATGAGCAGTGGCCGGCAAAGTCGGATAGCTCTGAGCGTCAATCACAGATGGTACGAGTGGTAGCCCAGTACTTGGCTGACCAGGAGACAGCTGGGTCGGTGTCAATTTTGGCGCAGCGCAAAGATGGTCAGGGTAAAATATTTATAGAAGGTGGCGAGGGTGGCCCGGATAGTCGCCACTTGCGCCTGGAGCTTCCTGTTGATCGTGCATGGGCTGCGCTGGGGCTTGCGCTGGTGAAAGCCGGATTTGAAATTGAAGACGAGCGCCGCGAAGTTAATAAGTATTGGCTTACTTACGTTGATCCAGAGGCTGAGCAGCCGAGTTGGTTTGCGCGTACTTTTGGTGCTCGCCGTAATGGTTTGAGCCGCTATGTGGTTGAAATGCAGGAAGTCGGCCCAGAAAAAGCCCGTATTTACTTAAATTACCAAAAGGGGCGTCGTCTCCGAGAAGCAGAGCGTGAAAGATTGCTTACTCGCATTATGGGGTATTTGTATTAGTGCGCTTTGCATCGCTGGGTAGCGGCAGTAAAGGTAACGCTACCCTGCTTGAAACCGATCAAAGCTGTGTGCTGATTGACTGCGGATTTACCATTAAGGAAACCGAACGGCGCATGGCGCGTTTGGGGCGGTCGCCGACGGACCTGGCCGCAATCTTGGTTACCCATGAACACAGCGATCACATCAAAGGTGTGCTGCCACTCGCTCGAAAGTATAAGTTGCCAGTATATTGTAGTCATGGCACCGGTGAATACGGCCAGCTTCGGCTTTCGCATCACTGGCAACATTTAGCGCTGGGAACTGAAGTGGATATTGGTGGTATTGCTGTGACGCCAGTCGCTGTTCCACATGATGCCCGTGAACCCTGTCAATTTGTGTTCAGATACCGAAAAAAAACATTTGGGCTGCTCACGGATTTAGGTAGTATTACGCCCTTCGTTCGAGAGCACTACCGGCGCTGCGATGCCCTGCTTTTAGAATGCAATCACGATGTCACCATGTTGGCCAATGGTCCTTATCCGTATTCACTAAAACAGCGGGTGGGCGGCGATTGGGGGCATTTGAATAATCAGCAGGCGGCTAGCTTGCTGGCTGAAGCAGAAGTGGAGCATCTCCAGCACGTGGTGATGGCCCATTTAAGTGAACAGAACAATACCCCCGCCTTGGCGAGGGCAGCGATAGAACCGATGTTGGCAAACAGTGACGCGCTGCTGTCTGCTGATCAAGAGGCTGGTTTTGACTGGCTTGAAATAGCGTGAATTTATTGTGCTAATGAGGCAAACCATGGAAAAACGCGAAGAGTTGTATTCCGGCAAGGCAAAATCAGTATACAAAACTGATGACCCTGACCGTTATATCCTCAATTTCAGAAACGATACCTCGGCCTTTGACGGTTTGCGGGTAGAGCAGCTGGATCGCAAAGGTATGGTGAACAACAAGTTCAATGCCTTCATTATGCAGGCATTACAAGCCGTGGGTATTCCCACCCATTTTGAAAAGCTGCTGTCAGACAACGATGCCTTAGTGAAAAAGCTCGATATGTTACCCATCGAGTGTGTTGTGCGTAATATTGCTGCCGGTTCGATCGTTAAGCGGTTGGGCGTGGAAGAGGGTAAGGAGTTAAATCCGCCTACCTTCGAAATGTTCCTTAAAAATGACGCCCTGCATGACCCGATGATCAACGAGTATCACATTCGGTCTTTCGGTTGGGCAAACGACGCGCAGCTAGACCGGATGAAGGAACTGACCTTTAAAGTGAACGACGTGCTGAAGAGCATGTTCGCTAATGCCGGAATGCTTCTGGTGGATTACAAGCTGGAGTTTGGCGTATTCAGCGACGGACAAATTCATCTCGGTGATGAGTTCTCACCAGATGGCTGCCGTTTGTGGGATGCCGATACCCGCGAGAAGCTGGATAAAGACCGCTTCCGTCAAGGCTTGGGCAACGTCGTTGAGTCATACGAAATTGTTGGGCGCCGTTTAGGAATTGATTTCGACGCCTAATTTAAACACAGCGAGTTGTAGGATGATTGTCATAAACGGGCTTTATCCTACTCTCCGCTAAACACCCTCTTCTCAAGATCTAAGTTTACATGACGAGATTAGTCCACAAACATCGCTTATCGCTGCTGGCAGTATTATTACTGTGCCTTAGCTGGTCGGTGTGGTTGCAGGGTAATCACGTCCATGTTGCGGAACACTCAGCGATTGATGCCTGTGTGGTCTGCCACTACAACGCGGCAAGTTTGCCGTCCACGACGAGCAGTCCCGATATTATCCGCACGGCAGCCGTGTTTTCGGATACGGTGTCGCTTGCCGTATTTGTACTCCTTGTCACATTGCGCCCACCTGCGCGCGCCCCACCTGCAAAACTCATCGTTTAAATCTCTGGAAGTGTCGAATTTATTGAATGCGTACAGCGAGGCTTAGCTCCTTGTTTACTGTGCGCGCGATTATTTTATGGGCGCGTGCTAGTTGCTAGCAGCGCGTGAGTTCGATGTTTCCTGAATAGCATGTTGATTCGGTAGTCGCGCGACTGCCGATTGCGATGACTTGATACGCAGGATGTTTTCTGATGAAAAAATATATTCTATCTTCGCTGGTAGCAGTAAGTGCTGCGCCGGTGATGGCCGCAAATGAAAATCGTATGGAGCATGTGTTGGTGACTATGCCAATACATAAAAAGGAAGCGCAAACCGCCTTACCGGTAACCGTTTTAGATGGCGCCGAGTTGCGACGCCGAGCAGCGGCAACGATTGGCGAAACCTTAAATAATTCGCCGGGCTTGAGTAGCGCAAGTTTTGGTCCTGCGGTAGGGCAACCGGTTATTCGCGGTCAGCAAGGGCCGCGAGTACAGGTTCTACAAAACGGCATGCAAGCCTTAGACGTTTCTACCAATAGTGCAGATCACGCTGTGTCAGTAGAGCCTATTTTGGCAGACAGTATTGAGATACTGCGCGGGCCGGCGACAATGCTTTACGGCGGCGGTGCAATTGGCGGCGTGATTAATGTGGTAGACGGGCGTATTCCTGCTAAGCCGGTAGACGGTGTTGAGGGAGTCGCAGAGCTGCGTAGTAGCAGTGTGAATGACGGCCGCAGTGGCGTTTTTAGAGTGGATGCGGGCGACGGTCAGTGGGTTGTGCACCTCGGCGCGTTGTACCGAGATTGGTCTGACCCAGACATTCCGGGCTTGGCGATAAATCCCCGTAATGTTGACGACGTCGACGAGAGCACTGACGGTAGTATAGGCAATGCCAGCGGGCGAACCCGCCGCCTAACCCTGGGTAGCAGCTATCACTTCGACAGTGGCTACTGGGGTTTAAGTTATTCCGAACTGAGTAATCAATACGGTATTCCCTCCGGCGTTCATAATCATGATGAGCACGAGGAAGATCATGATGACGAAGACCATGATCATGAAGAGCATGATGAAGAGCACGGCGAAGCGGGTGTTAGCCTCGTTATTGAGCAAACGCGCTGGGACATGGCGGGTGATTTCCATTTCGGCGGTCCCATAGACCTCATGCGTTGGCGTCTAAGCTACAGCGATTACCAGCATCAGGAGGTTGAACCCAGTGGTGAAGTGGGCACCACATTTAGCAAAGAGGCCTGGGCTGGTCGCGTCGAGGTGTCCCATGCGCCGTGGGGACAATGGCATGGAGTATGGGGCTTGCAGTGGCAAGATGCCGATTTTTCGGCCTTGGGCGAAGAGTCATTTGTGCCTGAAAACACCACGCGATCTGTCGGCCTTTTCTGGCTGGAGGATTACCACGCCAAGAATTGGTCGCTGGAAGCTGGACTGCGTGCAGATGTTGATCGTTTAGAGATATCGCAAGCGATTGCTGATGATCAGCAGGACACGAGTTTTAGTGCGTCACTAGCGGGTATATACGATATTAATGAAGTGTGGACGCTGTCGCTTTCGCTGTCAGAGTCGCAACGCGCGCCGAATGCGGAGGAACGCTTCTCTAATATCGGTAATACCGTTGAACAATATGTTGTTCACGGTGCAACGGGTGCTATTGAAGTTGGTGACGTAAACCTATCAACTGAAAAATCACGTAATGCCGATTTTAGTGTGCGAGCAGATATTGGTGGTTTAAGCGGGAAGTTGACTGCGTTTCACAATGAGTTTGCAGACTATATCTACCTTGATAATACCGGTACCGAGAGTGATGACGTGGAAATTCTGCAATATCGCCAGCAGGATGCAAGGTTTACGGGGCTCGAATATGAGTTTAGTTATACTCTGTCGGCAGCCAGCACAGCGCAGCAATATGTAGTGACATTATTTGGCGATCGCGTGAGCGCTGAACTAGATAGCGGCCAAAATGTGCCACGTTTGCCACCCGGGCACGATGGTTTGAGCCTAGCGTGGCTATGGCAGCAGTGGCGGGCTGATGTGAGCTATGTACACGCCCATGCGCAGAATAAAGCAGGTGTAAATGAGGCGGCCACCGCTGCTTATAATCGCTTGGACGCCAGTATCTCGAGGGAGTTTAACGTGGCGGGAAATGACTACACGATTATGCTTTCTGGGCACAATTTGGGCGATGAAGAAATTCGTAGCAGCGCTTCTTTTATTCGTGATTATGCGCCTGAGGCGGGAAGAAATATCGAACTTGCGCTGCGAGTTAAATTTTAGTTTTTTAAAAAGTACGTTAATTTCAAGTAAAAAAAGCCGCAAAGATAGAACTCTTGGCGGCTTTTTTTGTTTGGGTTCGGTAATAATTTCAAATTTTCATATAAGTTCACTAATTGTAATTAAGTCGTAATTCTTCCCTGCCGGGGAACAATCAGTAGACAGCTCGTGTCAGATCACCTGAATACGCAAGTAAGCGGTATGGATTAACGTTTGTTACTGTTCTAATGGGTTTAACGGAGTAAAGCACTATGAATAGAGATCAGGCTGAAGGCCGGTGGCGTGAATTTACCGCGAAAGTGAAGCAGGAATGGGGCGATCTGACGGATGATGAAGTATTGCAAGCCGAAGGCAATATTGACGCGATCGCAGCTAAAATTCAGCAGAAATACGGTGACTCAAAACAATCCGTAGCAAAAAAGCTGAATCAATTAATGGAGAATTTTGAAAAATGAAAAAATTATTGGAAAACTTAAAATCTACCCAAACCAGCAAATTGTTAGTCGCATTTTTCTTGCTGTCGACTACCGTTTTTGCCATGAGTGCATGCGAACAAAAAGGTCCTGCTGAGAAGGCCGGTGAGCAGATTGACCAAAGTATGGATAGCGCTAAAGATTCATACAACGAGGGTGTTGAAGAAGTGAAGGACGAAATAGACGATCATAGCTAACCCTGGCATGATGCAAATAGATCCGTATTTGGGTCGTATCTTTAAGTACCTAGAAAGCCAGTTGGAATGACACTAGTCTTAGTGGATTATTTCAGCTGGCTTTTTTTATGGGTTAATTTATTGCTAGGCAATACAATGTCGCCAGTGTCATTAATTCCTTGAGGCAAGGTGTGCTATCTAATTCCGCCCGTTTAGATCGATTTCTCAGTGTCCGTTTAGGGATTAAGCGAGGGGATGTTCGTCTACTTCTCGCGCAAAAGAGAATAGAAGTGGACGGTGTTTTTGCCACTGATATCAGTCAGCTTGTTGGAAAATTTTCTCGTATTTGTTTGGACGGCGAAGTGCTGACTAGCAGACAAGCGCGCTATTTGATGATGAACAAGCCGGCAGGTGTGGTGAGTGCGACCAAAGACGATAAGCATAAAACAGTTGTCGATTTGCTTTCGTCAGGTGAGGGCGCGGGCTTACATATTCCAGGTCGTTTAGATTTTAATACCACTGGTTTATTGCTATTAACTGATGATGGGCGGTGGTCGCGGCAATTGAGTTTGCCCGAACGTAATATCGCCAAAGTATATACGGCGCTATTGGCGCAGCCATTAGACGATTCCTATATAGCAGCATTTGCCGCAGGTATGTACTTCTCTTATGAAGATGTAACTACTCGACCGGTGATTTTAGAAATAATATCGGATTATGTAGCAAGACTTCGGCTCGTCGAAGGGCGTTACCATCAAATAAAGCGAATGTTTGGGCGCTTCCAGAATGAGGTCTTAGCATTGCATCGCGACGCGATTGGGTCTGTCGTTTTAGATCCCGGTTTAGCGCCTGGCCAGTATCGCAATTTGACGCAGGACGAGATCTTAGCCTTGGCGTGTTAGTGGAATGTTTAATTGCGATAGCCGCAAGGCGCTATTGTTGCGCTTCTTATTTTATACTTCGCCGCTGAAACAATGATAACTCGCCAATTTGGAGCGATAGCCGTATATGGCTGATTTACCCATTCAATCTGTGATTGCCGATATTCGCTCAGTATTGGCGACCGGCAATGAACTCGTTTTAGAGGCGCCACCCGGCGCGGGTAAAACAACCTGCGTACCATTGGCCTTGCTGGCGGAAGCGTGGCTTGAAGGGCAGCGTATTGTGATGTTGGAGCCCCGCCGGATAGCGGCGAAATCCGCTGCGGAGCGTATGGCTGAGCTGTTGGGTGAGCGCACCGGGCAGACCGTAGGCTACCGAATGCGAATGGAAACGGTAGTCGGTCCGACGACTCGCATCGAAATCGTGACCGAGGGCGTTCTCACTCGTATGTTGCAGGACGACCCCTCGCTAGACGGTATTGGCTTATTAATTTTTGATGAGTTTCACGAGCGAAGTTTAGATGCCGACCTCGGCTTGGCACTTACATTGGAAAGCCGAAAATTATTTGCTGATCTCCGCGCAACACCGTTAAAGCTATTGATCATGTCGGCGACCTTGGACGGCGATCGAGTATCTGAATTATTGAACGGCGCGGCAATCGTACGCAGCCTCGGTCGTCAGTTCCCCGTCGCATTGCGTTATGGTGACGCTTATAGCCCGCAACAAGATCTAATAAGCCGTGTTTGCTCTACCGTTCGCCAAGCGCTGGACGAAAATACGGGGAGTATTTTAGTATTTTTGCCAGGGCAAGCAGAGATCCGTCGCTGTCTTAGCCGTCTTTCTGAGGATCACTTTGGGGTGTCTGTGGTGTTAGCTCCGCTGTACGGAGATTTAAGTCTTGCGGATCAGCGTCGCGCAATCGCGCCGGCAGAAGAGGGTTGTCGCAAAGTCGTGCTGGCGACGAGTATTGCTGAAAGCAGTTTAACAATCGAAGGTACTACGGTTGTGATTGATTGTGGTTTGTCGCGGGTGCCGGCGTTTGATCCTCGCACGGGAATGAATCGCTTGGATACTCGCCGTGTTTCGCGTGCCTCGGCTGAGCAACGCGCTGGTCGTGCGGGGCGTTTAAGCGAAGGGGTGTGTTATCGACTGTGGAGCGAATCGCAAAATAATGATTTATTGTCTTATAGCGAACCAGAGATCGCACAAGCGGACTTGGCCAGTTTGTGTTTGCAATTGCATCGCTGGGGAATGAGTGATCCAAGCGAATTGCAATGGATGGACACGCCGCCGAGCGCGGCATTTCAGCAGGCGACAGATTTACTGCAAAAACTAGGTGCTTTGACGACAGACTCCGGGGCGCGCTCAATTAGTTCGCATGGCGAGTTAATGGCCGGTTTACCGCTTCATCCGCGCTTAGCACATATGCTTTTAAAAGGACGGGAGCTCGGTCACACCGTGCTCGCGTGTCAACTGTCAGCCTTGCTGAGTGATCGCGATTTTGGCCCCAGAGGCGCTGCCGATATTCAACTGCGACTGGATATATTGAACGGTGATATGGCGATTGATCGGCAATCTAAATCGCTAGTTAGTCGGTTGCAAAGACAGCAGCAACAGTATTTAAAAATATTGTCGCGTGTTCAGACGAGGCTCAGCCCTGTTCCGGAGATTGCGGTAGACGCCGGTTTGTTATTAGCCTTCGCGTATCCAGATCGTATCGCTAAGCAGCGGCGTGAGCGGGGCTGTGATTATGTATTAAGTAACGGTCGAGCGGCGGTGTTGCAGGAGTCTGACGGTTTGCGCGCTGCCCCTTATATTGTTGTCGCGTCTCTGGGTGGGAAAGCCGGACGTCGCGACGATACCATTTACCTGGCGGCGTCTCTGCCGGTATCTCATTTTGATGGAGCGCTAGCGGAATTGGTCGACGTCAATTGCACCGCCGAGTGGAGTGAGGCTAAAGCGCGATTTGTCGCCGAGCGTCGGCGCTCAGTGGGAGCAATTGTTCTACATACCGAAACACTTGCGAAGGTACCTGGGGACGAAAAGCGTAGAGCCTTACTGGCCTTTGTGCGCAGGCGTGGTCTGGCGGTATTTGAATGGCCGGAGCCAGTATTGCAGTGGCGTGCACGGCTTAGCTTGCTAAGACAGTTAGCGTGCCAGCCGGGCAAGTGGCCAGATGTGAGTGATGAGGGTTTGCTTGAAAGTTTAGAAGACTGGCTGTCGCCCTATTTGATTAGTGTGAATACACTGCAAGATTTTAAGCGTTTAGATCTGGCGAAAATAATGACGGGCTTGATAGATTGGCCACAGCAGCAGGCCCTAAAAACATTAGCACCTGAATCTTTCACGGTACCATCCGGTTCCGTAAAGAAAATTGATTACTGCCAGTCGCCGCCAGTATTGGCAGTGAAATTACAGGAAATGTTTGGTTGCCAAGACACGCCGCGTGTTGCCGAGGGGCGGCAGGCTCTGGTAGTTCATTTACTCTCTCCCGCGCGTCGACCTCTACAGGTCACCCAGGATCTTGCCGGATTTTGGCGGGGTAGCTATCACGATGTAAAAAAGGAAATGAAGGGGCGTTACCCTAAGCACCCCTGGCCGGATGATCCAACGACCGCCGTCGCCACGGCGCGCTTAAAACCCAAGCCTTCGTCTAAATAGCAAATTTACGACATAAAAAAGGCCCCATATGGGGCCTTTCGTTTGCATAGTGATTAAGGCTTAGAAGCGCACTGCCCCGCCGATGATGATGCCATCGGAGTCTGCATCACCGCCAACATCAAATATTCGGGCAAATAGCTCAACTTGCTCATTCGGGAAGAAGCTAGCTTCAATGCCAATCTCATCTGAACTGAAGTTGCCCACGTCTATCAGTTCTGCGTCTACGCCCAAGCCAAACATATTGCTGAAGTAATATGTGCCGCCAACACCAATACGGTAGCCATCGTCACTATCAGCATCGATATAGCCAACGCTAACATCATAGGCGACGGAGGCACCTTGATTCAGTGAATTTACGCCATGGAAATCGACATTCAGATAATCAACGTCGTTATTGTTGTCATCGTCCTGGCTTGTGTAGCTGACAACAACGTCGCTAGTTTCGCTAAGATAAGTACCCACGCCGATTCGAACTGCGTCGGTGTCGTTGTTGCCATCATCTTGTGTAGTCCAGTCGGCCTCGATGATAAGGTTTGTAGCTGTGACGAAGCGACCGCCAATATTGGTGGTGTCTTCGTCATCGGCATTTGGGAAATCTGGCTCGACAGTTAGGAAAGCAAAGTTAACAAAAGAGGATTTGTCGAGAAAGGCGGCCTCTGCGAGAGGTCCTTTACTGGTGTCGACTTTATCGAAATGGAATTCGCCACCAACACCGAAGCCATCAAAATCAACCGTATTGCGCTCAAAATCAGTGTAAACTGCGCCCACTTCAAATTGGTAGTCTGCATAGGCTTGACCAGTCGCTGCTATGGCGATGGCGCTTGCTAATAGTAGTTTTTTCATTTTGTTCACTCCCCGTAAGAACTGAGCACCACGATAAAGATCGTCTGTGACACAGCTGTTTCCATTGTGTGATATTTTTATATTTCCATAGTGATGCACCGAGATAATGCGATTGCTTTATTTTGGTGCGATCGCGACTGAGATTAACACAGTATTTTCAGCGGAGGGAGTAGCGGGGGGCTGGTATTATTGCCACAAAGTGGTGCCGAAACGTGGCTTATCGCTGTTGTCCGTAGTCTGCGTATTGTGCCAATACCTCAGCCATTTCCTGTTCGCTTAACAAGGTGGGGCCGCCGTGTTGTAGGCTGAAATAGTAGTTTGCTGCTAACTCTTCAACTTCTTTTGCTAAGGCTAGGGCTTTGATCGGATCGCTGCCAAAGGCAATTTGACCGTGGTTTGCTAATAGGCAGGCTTTGCGCTGTTGAAGGGCATGACTCACCCGTTCCGATAGCTCCTTACTGCCGTATAGCGCGTAAGGCGCACACGGTATGGATGACCCTCCCGCGACCGCAATCATGTAGTGGAAGGCCGGTATCTCTTTGCGTTGGCAGGCTAATACTGTGGCGTAGCGAGAGTGGCAGTGAACAATGCCACCTGCCTCGGGGTGATCTTGGTATACTTGCCAGTGCATCCGCCATTCGCTGGAAGGTTTTAATTGGCCGCCAGTGATTTGCCCGTCCGGTTTGATATAAACCAGATCGCTTGGCCTCGTATTCGCGGCGATTTGGCCAGTGGCGGATATCAGCATGCCGTCATCAGGAGTCTTTACAGACGCATTACCACTGGCGCCGGGACTGAGCTGGGCTCTACTTAGCCCGTGAAGCGCGCTAACAAGCAGCGCGCGCTGTTGCTCCCATTCCACTATGCCGCATCTCTCAGTGCCTGAATCCGCTTTTCTAGCGGCGGGTGAGAGCTAAACAGGGCAGCTAGATCGGTTTTCTTTTGGCTGCTAATGGCGAGGGCGGTCATTTCACCGGGCATGTCGTTGGGCAGCCCCTGTTGCGCTTGTAAACTTTGCAGAGCCGCAATCATATCATTGCGACTGGCTAGACTGGCGCCTGCGGCATCCGCACGAAATTCTCGCCAGCGCGAAAACCACATTACGATGGTCGAGGCGAGAATCCCTAAGACCATTTCGGCAAAAAACGTCGTGACATAATACCCAATGCCGTAGCCGCGCTCAGTTTTAAATACCGCGCGGTCAACCGTGTGCCCGATAATGCGTGCGAAAAACATTACAAAAGTGTTTACCACGCCTTGTATTAAAGTGAGGGTAATCATATCGCCATTGGCAACGTGACCAATTTCGTGCGCGAGTACGGCGCGTACTTCGTTGGGCTTCATTTGTCGTAGTAAGCCTTCCGACACCGCGACCAAGGCCGAATTTTTGTTCCATCCCGTAGCGAATGCGTTGGCTTGGGGAGACGGAAATATACCGACCTCTGGCATACCGATTCCTGCTTTTTGGGCGAGCTCCGCAACAGTCTCGAGCAGCCAGCGCTCGTTGCTGTTTGCTGGTTGGGTAATAATCTGAGTGCGGGTCGAGCGTTTCGCGATCCATTTGGAGATCAGCAAAGATATCAGCGAGCCGGCCATACCGAAAACGGCGCAAAAGATCAGGAGAGAGCCCAAATTCAGGTCGACACCGTTTTGCGCCAAGAGACTTTCAACCCCGAGTAAACTCAGGGTAATACTGGCAACCAGCACAACGGCCAAGTTTGTGGCCAAAAACAGAAAAATACGCATCATGGGAAATAATTCCGGTAAGTGGATACTGCCTATTAGATGGAGGTTCGTGCGGCTAGTTTCAAGTTACTGACGACGATTTTCGTCGCTATCCTCAGCCAATATAATGTCGTCAGCTGCTTCCCCTATATGGTCTGGAGTGCTTTCGTCAATTTGCTCATCGTCGGCCAGTAAATCGTCGACTTGGCTCATGATAGCCGGCCCGGCTTCCACTTTAGGATTTGCAGTTTCATCCGTTTCACATTCGAGGGGGTGGGCGCGCAGTTCAATATTTTTGCTGCTTTGTTCAAATACCACGTTGATGGCCTCATCGCGGTGAACCGTTCTGTACAGTACGCGTTTGTCGCGGCCATCAACCCATTCCAATTGTTTGTTTAGGTAGTGTCCGTGCTGATTCTGAATAACAAATACAGTAGCCATTATTGCCTTACATCATGTTGAAATTGTGAAACAAGTGGGTAATTTTAAACTGTTTGACGCGGGGCTTGAATACGTCCCTCGTCTTCAAACTTTAGGGTCATCGAGTAGTATATCTTTGGCGTCATTGATCTGGCTGGCTAGGAAGTCGTTGCCTCCGCGGTCAGGATGAATTTTTTGCATAAGCTTGCGATGCGCAGCAATGATATCGTCTTTGCTGGCGCCAGCTTGCAGGCCAAGTACTGATAAGGCTTGAGCTCGGTTCATTGCACTGTTTGATTTTGGCTTTGATTGTCCCTGACTATTTTCACCTTGCTGCTTGCTAGCCCCAATTTTGTTGTAGGCGTATTTCAATGCCAGCTGCCGTATAAATGGCAGCGCGCCGCCGATAAGACCGGCAATCCAAGGCACTCGACCGGTTAGTGATAATAGAACTAATGCTGCTGCGCTGAGGCCAATGAGCAATGTGACGTAATAGCCACGCCGCTCCTTGGCAGGCTTGCTTTGCACTAGTTTTACAAAACGATATAGGCCGTACAAAACCACGGCGGCAAAGAGCAGACGAATTATCATGTTTATCCTTAAGTCGACGCGGCACGTTATTTTGCATGCCATCGCAATTTTTAGCTGTGCTAAAGTATAAGGCCTCGAGCGTCATATACCCACAGTTGTGACGACGGTGTTTACCTTCTAATAACGGATTTGTAGATGGCTTCTGGTTTTTCACCCGCGCAGCGCTTTGTATTATTTCAATCTTTATATCAGGCCAGTCAGTCCGGCGATAATAACTGGGATCAGGTCGTTGCTTTGTTGAGCAAGGGGCAGCAAGCGGCCCAGCGCGCAAAGCTCGACAGCGTGGCGGCGCAGTTTGCCGACGGTCAGCGGGTGATGCTGGAGGAGTTGCGGGAAGGCGGTGTTTTTTTAGAGTGGGAACTGCAATTTTTGCAACTGGGTTTGGCCGTGGGGAATCTCGCCAAAATGTATTTGCGCCTTGCTGAGCACTACCGCTTAATGGCCGAATTTCAGCAGAGTGTAAAGCGTCACACGCGCTGGCCTTTAGTCTTAGTGATTGCGTTTGCGGTGATATTGCCGGCTTTGGCTGTGAGTGCAGGAGTCACTGCCGGACCATATGCGGGGATCGCTATGGTTGCTGGTGTATTGCCACTGGTATTGGGTTTTGTGTTTTTAAAGATAGCGGCTGGTGTGCCGTTTTTGGCGCGCGGTATGACGTCACTTTGCTATCGTTTGCCGGGCTTGGGAAGGGCCTTGGCACAATACCAGAGTTACCACTATATGAATCACCTTGCCGATTGTATTGCTGCCGGTTTCAGCTTGCCACAGTCTTTGAAGCAGTCAGCGCGGCGCTTACCCGAGTCGCCGATCAATAGACGATTTCATAAATTAGCAGCAGAAGTGGAAGCCGGTGAACAGTTTTCTGCCGCGTTGTTACGAAGTGGTATTTTGAACGGGGTGGAGTTGCCGTCGGTATCTAAGCTGGGGGAGGCTAAACAAGTGCCAGCCCAATTAGGGCTGGCGATACATCGGGTTTGCGAGGAACAACTGACTTTCTGGTCGGGCTATTTGCCCTGGTTACTACTGGGTTTACTGCCGTATATTGTCTTGCTTAATGCATTGTTTCTCGGCCGCTGAGCTGTTCCAATTCTTTCACATAGTGGCGGCGATCTGACAATTCGCTTTCAATGGCGAAACGTTCAGTGTTGCTTTGCCATTCGGCGTTCTTCAATAATTCCCACAATTTGCGGCTACATAGGTTTTTAACATTCATATCATTACTTTGCTTGTTCATCTTCTTCTCCTTACTTTGCGCTCTCTGCGCCTTCTTCCATCATCACTTTAGTTTTGCATCGGTTTGCTTACCGTTCACTACTATCTATGCTGTCCGTGACAGCCTTATGACAACGCCATTTTTTTGCCTGTTTAGTCGAAATTTATTGACCCATATTGGTGCGATGTCAAAAACATGGTCACTGTGGGTCATCAAAACAGCGCTTTTCCAGACCTAAGACTTAGGTGTGCTGGATGAAAGCGTCCTATTTTGAGCAACTGATCTAGATAATGGGTGCTAGTACTGTATGTACTACCAACCGTGCTACGCGGGGTTTTGCGGGTAAAGCTGGCCCAAATGCGGATACTATCAATTGCTTAAATCGACTGTTTATTTACCTTGAATAATTTTTGTGTTTCGTCAAGGTTAATGCTCAGACACCTTTAAGCTAGCAAAGTTCGGGCCAGTGTGTAAATAGGTTTTTGCGCGGTTTTGAAAAAATAGTTTGGCTGAGTATGCTCGGCAGTGTGCCCGAGCATACTCAAGCTAGCTAGAAAGTCAGGTGAACCCGCCAGAAAAAGTCGGCTTCTAGAGAGTCTAGCTCACTGCTGTTAACTACGTCATCGTGGACGGGCAGTGCGGCGACAAGCTCGGTGAAGAGATACTCACTGAATTCGATTCTTAATTTTACCCCCGCGTCGGCAATACTTTGGGTGTCGCCGAGCTCACTATTGGTATTGTTAAACCAGCTTGCGCCGTATTCCGCGAACACAGATGGCGAGATTTTGTACTCGTTCCATGTAAACGTTTTTTCCAGGCTGGCGTTGATGTAGTAACCCTCATCACCGATTAATACACCTGGCAGGTAGGCGCTTAAGGTATTCATACCGCCTAAAACAAATTGCTGTTGTTGCGGCACTTGTTCGTCGGTAAATTGACCATTTGCAGAGAAGGAGAGCAAGGTGTCTTCCGCTACGCGCACCAAGTAGCGAGCACTTGGCTGCAGTGCAATGAATTCAGCGGTTCTGGCTGATGGAACAACATCTGGAGCGGCAACGCCAGGGTTTTGCGCCATAAAGGCAGCTTGATATTCGGCGTAGTTGTCTAGTGTGCCGCCATCGCCATAACCCGCTAAGAAGTTGAGGCCTACATTGAGTTGCGCCGCTGCTATTTCTTCAGTCTGGTAGCGTACTTTTTGGTATTTAAGTCCGATATCGACAACTTGATAGGTTTCTTCCAGTAGCTTGCCATTGGCTCCCGCCTGCTGAATGGTGGAGTCGGTATGTGACAGCCTTTCGGTGAGGGAGATACGTGATTCAAGGTCGCTGAATAGTATTTGTTCGCCGTGGAAGGCAGCTTGTAAAATCTCGGCATCTAGGCTCACTGTCGTCATCACCGTTGTGGTGCTGCAGCCGAGCAAGCCAAGGAGACACAAGCCTTGTTGTTGAACTTGCGCGAATTTAGGGTCGCGGCTGTATTCAACGTAGGATAAATCAACGCCGTAAAGTCCGCTGGTAAAGGGGCGGTCGATACTAAGGCTAAATTGATCTAAGTTTTCACCGTCGCGGGATTCGCCCAAATCGGTAAATGCGGTCTGGTAGGCAACTGATAGTTCAGTACCACCTTCAAAGCGGTGTTTTATACCTGCTAAGCCAAAGTAGCGTCCTAAGAAGCGACTACCTTTGTTGTTGGCCTCAAGAATGTAGTCAGTGCTGTCGTAGTTTTCGACGGCAGTTTTGGTCATTACCAAGGCGACAGCGTCGTTGCCAGCTTCTTGGTAACTCATGCTGTATTGGTAGCCGCCGCGTTCCGCTTTAAGATTAGCCAGAATGCGCGCGCGATCAAACTCGGAGATACTCAGGTCTGTATCGCCGACCAGTTCTTCGAAAAACGGTTTGATATCAGCGTCGACAAGAATATCGGCAAGCGTCAGTTGCTCTACAAATACGACAACGCCGTCGCCTTCCCGAGCATAGCGAATTCTGACAAGCAAATGACCGCTTTGGTAATAGCGTTTGGTGAGGTTGATAATTCCTTCGGCAGGTGTTTTTGCGCTGCCTAAAACATCTTGTACATCAGCGTCGGCAAGGTAGCTATTACCTAAAACCCGAACATTGGTGCCGTTGATGACGCTAGAAATGGCGGTGTTTGATACTGCGCTGTAGGCACTGACTTGTGCTGGTGTCGCAAGTTGTGGCGGTATTACTGGGGGCAAATCGATTGCCATGTGAAGCTCTCCCTATATAGTAAGTTTCCATAGGCCCGCCACTAGGCGGGCCATTGAAGTTGTTATTGCTCTGTTTCGATAATTGACAATTCGACGCGGCGATTCTCTGCGCGCCCTGCATCACTAGCATTGTCTGCGATTGGTTTACTTTCGCCGTAACCTTTAGCGCTTAAGCGACTGCTGGCAACGCCGTGCTCGCTCAGGTATTGCTTAACTGACTGAGCGCGGTTTTGAGATAGGTTTTGGTTGTAGCTGTCGCTACCCTTGCCATCGGTGTGACCTGCGATTTCTATTTTCTCAGCCTTTGACTGCTGAATAACGACTGCGGCTTCATCTAAAATTGTAGTTGCGTTAGCGGTCAGTACGGCGCTGTTAAACTCAAAGAATACGCCGTCTAATCGCAGTGGGGCAGCCTCGCTGAGGTGGCAACCGTTGGCGAGAACCGCGTTACCTAAGGGTGTGTCTTGGCACTCGTCTTTGTCATCACAAACACCATCGGCATCTTGGTCTGCGCAGCTAGAGGCGGCACTCGCACGATTGGCCATGAGGTCGCGATCTAGCAGTGCAACGAGCGCCGGCTGATCGAATGGACCATTGTTCGGGCCACCGGTGAGACCGCCATTATTACTGCCGCCACCGCCAAGCGTATCGTTTACAATGCCATTGCCGTCGCTGGTATTGGTGTCGTTGTTGGTTAGGGCATCCTCTAGGCTGCCGCCGGTAAGATCGGCCAGCGCACCGTCAAGGGGATCGGTGATTGGGGCAGCCATCTCTAGAACTGGCTCAGTTACCGGCGCAAGCGCGTCAAGCAAGGTGTCGCCAATTTCATTGTCGACAACTTCTGTAAGAGGGTCTAAGCCACTATCAAGGCTATCGATAACGGGTTCTATAGCGTCGCCAACTAGCTCAGTAATAGGTTGTAGCGGCGATATTTCATCACCGTTGCCGTCACTGCCACCGAGTAGGTCATTTACAATGCCGTCGCCATCGGACGTGTTGTCATCATTATTTGTTAGTGCGTCTTCAATGCTACCGCCGGTGACGTCGGCAAGAATCCCATCAACTGGATCGGTAATCGGTTCTGCGGCATCAAGCAAAGGATCGACAGCTGGGCTCAGTGCATCTAACAAGGCCTCGCCAACTTGATCGTCAATAGCGTCGGTGACTGGGTCAAGTGCAGTATCTACTGCGGAAACTAAGCTATCAATGGAGTCGCCAAGCGGGCCAGTAATGGGCTCAAGGGCCGAGCTTTCTCCTGCTTCGGTGCCGCTGTCAGTGTTAACATCGCCGCCGCCGAGCAAGTCGTTTACCAAGCCATTACCGTCTGCGGTATTTTCGTCATCGTTAGTAAGTGCGTCTTCAATGCTACCGCCGGTCAAGTCTTCGATAATGCCGTCTACCGGATTAGTAACAGGCTCTAGTCCAGCAAGTACGGGTTCTGTTACGGGGCTTAGTTGTTCTAGCACGGGCTCTAGAACTTGATCGTCAATAACATCGGTAAGAGGGTCTAAGCCGGTATCAATTGCGTCAATCAAGTCTGAAAGACCGTCGCCTAGCGATGCAGTGATTGGTCCTAAAGGAGATATTTCATTGCCATTGCCATCGCCGGTGCTTGATTCATTTGAGCCGCCGAGTAAATCGTTGACAATGCCGTCGCCGTCAGCGGTGTTGTCATCAGAATTTGTTAGGGCATCTTCGATACTGCCGCCGGTGACGTCCGCTAAGAGTCCGTCTACTGGGTCAGTAACGGGTTCTAGGGTGTCTAGCAGGGGTTCCGTGGCCGGTGCTAGCGCGTCTAATAGAGCTTCACCGACTTGGTCATCGACGGCGTCTGTGATGGGGTCCAGGCCCGAGTCTATTGTGCTAACTAAACCGTCTAATGATTCACCTAGCGGCCCGGTAATAGGGGCCAGAATTGAAGCTTCGCCCGCTTCGGTGCCACTTGCGGTATTAGCCGATCCGCCGCCGAGTAGGTCATTGACGGCACCTTCGCCGTCGGCGGTATTGTCATCGGTATTGCTAAGTGCGTCTTCAATACTACCGCCAGTGAGGTCGGCAAGTAGACCATCTACCGGGTCTGTGACAGGCTCAACGGCCGCCAGCAGTGGATCTGTCGCGGGTGTTAAAGCGTCTAGGAGAGGTTCTACTAGTTGGTCGTCAACGACGTCTGTGAGTGGATCCAGGCCCAGATCTATCGAATCGATAAGCGGGTCTAGCGTGGCACCTAAGCTCGCACTGATTGAGCCTAAGGGCGATAATTCCCCCGCTTCGGTGCCGCTGCCAGATACCTGGTCGCCGCCGAGTAAGTCATTGACAATACCGTCGCCGTCGGTGGAGTTTTCGTCGAGATTACTTAGTGCGTCACTTACGCTGCCGCCGGTTAGATCGGCAACGATACCGTCAATAGGGTCAGTAATTGGTTGCAGCGCGCCCAGCAGTGGGTCGGTTAATGGCGAGAGTGCGTCGAGTACCGGTAGGCCCAGTTGATCGTCGATGGGATCTGTTAACGGGTCAAGCGCCATATCGACAGTATCGATTAAAGGTGCCAATGAGTCGCCGAGAGGTTTGGTGATCGGTGCGAGAATTGATTCGCTACTGGTAATGCTCTGTTGGTTTTGCGGCGCTAGTAATGCACCTAAGTCTAAAATTCTCGTGAGATCTTGTGCATTGGCAGAGGGGCTAAGTGTTAAGCCGGTGCTACTTGCTGCGGTTAATATGATTACAGACGCTAAAGTTGATGGCGATCGTAAATTCATCATATTTTTCATCCTGAATAGTTAAAAATTGCAATTGCTAAGTTGCAAGGCGCGATTATTCGCCAAGTCCTTGACGCTAAATGTTTTGAGGCTGCGATTATAGGTATGCTCAAGGCCCAATATAAGCACATATTGTGTTAATAATGTGCTGTTACGGCTAGCTGCTTTTGTGACTGGAGTCACAGCTTCATTTGAAAGACGGGTTTTTGGCTGCTGCGCGTGAAAATCTAACGCCAGGTTTTAGCGTTAAGATGTTTAGTGCAGAGGATGAGGCCGGAGTCGTCGTCTCTCCTCCAGCCTAGGGTATTGCAAATTCCCCACTATTTTTAGTGGGGTTTATTTCATTCTAGTTGTCGATAACCGCATCGACAAAGTAGTGATCCACGCCATTAACACGCTCTTTAACCAGTCCGTGGCAGTCAGTTTCAAAGCCGGGAAAACGCGAATTGAAGTCGCGCACAAACTGTAAATACCGAACGATGGTTTTGTTAAAGCGCTCGCCCGGAATCAATAGTGGAATACCTGGCGGGTAGGGTGTTACCAACATTGCAGTAATGCGGCCTTCTAGCTCATCGATGGCAACACGTTCCACTTTTCGGTGAGACATTTTTGCCCAGGCATCGGCGGGAATCATCGCCGCTTCCATTTCCGATAAATACATTTCGGTGGTAATACGCGCTAGGTCGTACTCTTTGTAGACATTGTGAATATTGTTGCATAAGTCACGCAGACCCACTTTGTCATATTGGGGGAATTTCGCGGCGAATTGCGGCATGACGCGCCAAAGCGGTAAGTTTTGATCGTAGTCATCTTTGAATTGCTGTAGCTCGGTTACCATCGAGTTCCAGCGGCCCTTGGTAATGCCGATGGTGAACATGATGAAGAAGGAGTACATGCCGGTTTTTTCAATAATGATACCGTGCTCAGCGAGGTATTTGCTGACAATAGATGCCGGAATACCGATGTCATCAAAGTTGCCGTCGACATCGAGGCCGGGAGTGATGATGGTCGCTTTAATGGGGTCGAGCATGTTGAAGCCCGACTCGATTTCGCCAAAGCCATGCCAGCTGTCGTCAGAGTGAATAACCCAGTCGTCGCGGTCGCCAATGCCTTCTTCAGCAAGGGTCTTTGGCCCCCACACACGGAACCACCAGTCGTCGCCATAATCGGCATCGACTTTGCGCATGGCGCGACGGAAATCCAGTGCCTCAAGAATAGATTCTTCTACCAGCGCTGTGCCGCCGGGCGGTTCCATCATGGCAGCCGCTACGTCGCACGACGCGATAATCGCGTACTGCGGGCTGGTAGACGAGTGCATTAAATAGGATTCATTGAAGCGGTGGGTATCCAGCTTACGCTGGGTGCCATCTTGCACCAAAATTTGCGAGGCTTGGGACAGGCCGGCCAGCAATTTGTGGGTGGATTGGGTGGCGAATACCAGCGTGTCGTCCGAGCGTGGGCGACCGGAGCCGATGGCGTGCATATTGTGATAGAACTCATGGAAGGCCGCGTGGGGCAGCCATGCTTCGTCAAAGTGCAGGGTGTCGATGGTCGAGTCGAGAATATCTTTAATTTCTTCGACGTTGTACACAATGCCGTCGTAGGTACTTTGGGTAATCGTCAATATGCGCGGTTTTTTATCTTCGGCGTGACGTGCAAAGGGGTGGTCTTCGATTTTTTTGCGAATTGCCGCGGGGTCAAATTCGCTTTTCGGTATTGGGCCGATAATGCCGTAATGATTGCGCGTGGGCATTAAGAATACCGGAATAGCGCCGGTCATAATAATACTGTGCAGAATGGATTTATGGCAGTTGCGGTCAACCACCACGATGTCGCCGGGGGCTACGGTAGAGTGCCAGACCACTTTATTTGATGTGGAGGTACCGTTGGTGACGAAGAATAAATGATCGCAGCCAAAGATCCGCGCCGCGTTGTTTTCACTGGCGCTAACTGGGCCGGTGTGGTCGAGTAATTGGCCGAGTTCTTCCACCGCATTACAGACGTCGGCGCGGAGTAGATTTTCGCCAAAAAACTGATGGAACATTTGTCCAACAGGGCTTTTTAGAAATGCCACGCCACCGGAGTGCCCTGGGCAGTGCCAAGAGTAGGAGCTGTCGCTGGCGTAATTCATAAGCGCTTTGAAAAACGGTGGCGCCAAGGACGAGAGGTATTTATTGGCCTCGCGAATAATGTGTCGTGCAACGAACTCCGGGGTGTCTTCAAACATATGAATGAAACCGTGCAGCTCGCGCAAAATTTCATTGGGAATATGGCGTGAGGTGCGAGTTTCACCGTAGAGGAAAACCGGAATATCGGTGTTGCGCTGGCGCACCGCTGTCATGAATTCTGCAATCGATTCTAAGGCTTGGCTCACCGTTTCATCGCTGCCGTCGCCAAACTCTTCGTCGTCGATCGACAGGATAAAGCAGGATGCACGGCTGGCTTGCTGGGCAAAGGCAGTGAGGTCACCGTAGCTCGTTAGTCCGACTATCTCCATGCCTTCTTTACTGATGGCATCGGCAAGGTCGCGAATGCCTGAGCCTGAGATATTTTCGGAGCGAAAGTCTTCGTCAATAATGACAACGGGAAAACGAAATTTCATTTATATGGCCATTGTTGGGTTAAGGCTATTCCCAGTTTCTAGCTGGGCTCGTTTGCGCATTTAGTTGGTCAGATCGAGGGAATTATTTAGCCCAGATTCTGAGGGTGCTCGCGCGCTGATTTTGAAACTTTTTTACGGTTTAGTCCCGCAATATTTCTACCCTATCAATAATCCATGACAACTGTCAGCTATATAGGTGCAATTTGGCTGTCGATTGGCATGGAATTGAGGGGGTTACTGCTGTGTTGCGTGTTTTGGTGGCCTGCTGCGAACAGGCCGCCACGCTTAGCCCAAACTATCCACAAGATATTGTGGTAGTGCAAAAGCACCCATGTGGAGGGCGGGATTATAATAGCGAGTTTGAATGCCACTGCTGATAAAACGACTTGTTAAGGTCGCCAGATCGAGCTCGCGCGCAGTGCTGCTGTCACTAGCCCAGGCGAATGTCATTATGCCACCTACATAGCTCGGAACGGCTGCGGTATAAAAGGCGGTATCTGCAAATAACGGCGATAGACGTTTGTGGGTGGTGCTCACTTCGTCTGGCTGCATAAAGGCAACGCCGTTTTGTGCGGCAAAGATACCTCCAGGCTTTAAGCAGCGTTGAATACCCTGATAAAACGGAGAGGTAAACAATACTTCGCCAGGCCCGATTGGGTCTGTGCTATCAGACAGAATAACGTCGAATTGGCGCGAGCACTGTTTGACGAAATCAATTCCGTCACCAATCACAATTTCTGCTCTGGGATTATCGTAGGCACCGGCAGAATGATTGGGTAGGTACTCTACACACATGTCGATAACCGCTTGGTCGATTTCGACTTGCACGACACTTTCTACTTCCGGGTGTTTGAGTACTTCGCGCAATAGACCGCCGTCTCCGCCGCCAATAATCAACACATTTTTAGCATTGCCATGTGCGAATAAAGGCGTGTGGGCCAGCATCTCATGGTAAATAAACTCATCGCGCTCGGTGGTTTGAATAATACCGTCGAGCGCCATTACCCGGCCGAAACTGCCGGATTCAAAAATAATAAGGTGCTGGTGTTCGGTCTTGCTTTCGAACAAGACCTTGCGAATTTTAAAGCCCTGGTGGTACGCGTCGTGGAGTGTTTCGTCAAACCACTCAGACATCGTCCATTCTCCCGCGCAGGTTCTCGCCAACTTCTATACGTGAAGGAGAGAAGGCCTTTTGCAGGATTTCCACGGCCAATTCGGGCTTAGCGTCACCGCACATAAAGACGTCGAACGCGGCGTAATCTCGCTCCGGCCATGTGTGCACGCTAATATGTGATTCAGCTAGTACCGCCACACCAGAAATACCGCCATTGGGGGTAAAGTGGTGCATATGGATGTGCAGCAGTGTTGCACCGCATTCTTTGACGCAGTCAATAAATGCTTTTTCCATGCGGGGGAGTTCGTCGAGGTGCGAAGCGCCCCAAAGATCGATAATTAAGTGCGTACCAGCGTAAGCAACGCCGTCGCGGATGATGAAGTGGTCGAGATTTTCGTCCGACTGTGTAATCGGATTACACGTGGCTGCGCCGGCCTCCAGAGAAGGCATATGATCTAAGCTTTTCATTTAGCATAAATCCTCCGCGTTGGTTAAAGAGCGGGCGATTTAAACGTGTTTTACCCCAAATAGCAATAAAAAATCCCGTAAAATTCCCCCCGTTTGCCGATAGCAAAGTCCTTGAGCCGCCAGTGTTTTTCCGCAGCTGCTGGGGGTGGCGGAATGTGGGCGAATCAAGGCATAGTAGTACTATTCCGCGAGGCTATTATGAGGAGCATGACAAATGAGTATGTTTGACCGTTACCGCAAGCCGGCAGTGCTTCCAAGTGCTGAGCAAGCCCTTCCTGGTCGCGAAGAAAAAATGCAAGTGCCAGCGGAGCACACCGTGCTCAAAACGCCGTTGCAGGGCCCGTTTCCGGAGGGCATGGCACAGGTTGTGTTTGGTTTGGGGTGCTTTTGGGGCGCGGAGCGCAAATTTTGGCAGCAAGCCGGCGTGTATTCTACTGCCGTGGGGTACTGTGGTGGCCACACCCCCAACCCCACGTATGAAGAAGTTTGCTCAGGTATGACGGGCCACAACGAAGTGGTGCTGGTGGTATTTGACCCCGGCCAAGTCAGTTTTCAAACTCTGCTTAAACTATTTTGGGAAAGCCACAACCCCACCCAGGGAATGCGGCAGGGCAACGATGTTGGCACCCAGTATCGCTCTGGCATTTACTGTTCTACGGCTGAGCAGCAAGAAGTGGCCAAAGCGTCTTTAGAGTTGTATCAGGAAGCTCTAGCTAAAGCGGGATTGCCCGAAGTGACAACCGAGATTGTGACGGCGGGTGAGTTCTACTATGCGGAGCCTTACCACCAGCAATATCTCGATAAAAATCCCGGTGGCTACTGCGGTTTGGGCGGCACAGGTGTGAGCTGCGTTTTGTAGTGAGGTGCGTCCGACGTCAGACGTCGGACGTCAGGCGATTAATTCCCTCTCCATTTCATTTGATACAAATCGTGGCGACGGTCGCGTAGATTCTGCACAGTGCCGCTATTGCGGGCTACCCGCAGTGATTCTGGGCGCAGATCGGCAATAGCGACGGTTTCCACATTGGGAGTTGTGTCGGCGGCGATACCGTCCCGCGCGAAGTGGAAATCGCAGGGCGTTAAAATACAGCTCTGGGCGTATTGAATATCCATATTTGCCACATTCGGCAGGTTGCCCACATTGCCAGACATAACGACATAAACCTGATTTTCAACCGCCCGTGCTTGGCAGCTGTAACGCACCCGCATATAACTTTGGCGTTCGTCGGTACAGAAGGGCACGAAAAGTATTTCCGCGCCTTGGTCTACTAAGTGACGGCCTAGTTCTGGGAACTCAGAGTCATAGCAAATCAATACACCAATTGGGCCGCAGTCGGTGTCGATGACTTGTAGCTCGTTGCCGCCTTCAATATTCCACCAATACACCTCGTTCGGGGTGGGGTGGATTTTAGCTTGTTCGTCAACGCGGCCGTCGCGGTGGAATACATAGGAAATATTTTCTACTCGGCCATTGGGTACACGGGTTGGATGTGAGCCGCCAATAATGTTGATGTTGTAGCGAACCGCTAAATCTTGCATGGCTTCAACATAGCGCGGTGTGTATTTGGTGAGCGCTTCTATCGATTGAATCGGTGTCAGCTCTTGGTCTTCAATAGAGAGCAGTTGCAGCGTGATTAGCTCTGGAAACACCACGAAGTCGCCTTTGTAGTCAGCAACCACGTCAACAAAATATTCGATAAACGACATGAATTCGACAAACGAGGTGACGCGACGTTGCATATACTGCACGGTGCCGACGCGCACGGTGTCTGGCTGGCGGCCGCCGTGGCGTTTGGTGTGAGCGACGCTGGCAGCGGTCTCCACTTTGGGGTTGTGCCACACAAGGTGGACGCCATAGCCCATAGAGTCTTTGTCATCGGTTAAGTAGTTCGGCATTAAATCGATGACTTCGAAGTTGTTGCGAAGCTGAAACGATAATACCGGGTCGCGGGTTTTTTGGTTGACCACGGCGTCGAGATAATTTTCGGCTGTGCCGTATTTTTTAATGCGTCGCGACAAGCTTGGCAGCCGGCCGACAAAGACGATGCCCTTTAGGCCAAGTTCTTCGCAAAGTTTTTTTCTGGCGTTATACAGTCTTTGGCCAATGCGATAGCCTCGCACGCTGCTGTCTACACACACTTCCATCCCGTAAAGCCATTCGCCCTCAGGGTCGTGACGGGTGCCGTAACCATTGGCGGTGATGGCGGCCCAGCTATGGGGTCGCAAACAGACGTCGCCGCTAACGCGAAAGGTTGCGCAATAGCCGACGATTTCTTCGTCGAGGGTGACCGCAAATTTCCCCTCCGGAAAATTATTTAACTGGCCACGCAATTCGGCGCGAGAGTAGGGGTCAATGCCGGTGCCGGTATAGACGCGCTTTGAGAGCGCCGCGATAGCGGAAATATCCGCCAAGGTTGCGGTGCGAACTCGCAGGACTTTGCCAGAGGCAGCAATATTCTTGCTGCCCGCTATTGTGTTTGCCATGTTGATGCCACTCTGAATTAGGTGAGAAGTCGTGTGTTGTGCCAGCAGTGCTGCGCTTAGGTTTTGCTCTTGCTGGAGGCGCTGCGACGCAGTGGCGCGGCTTTATTGGGAGTTGATTTTGAGGTTTTATCGTCAGTTGCTTCCGGTGTTTTGGTTTCTGTTTTGTCACTGCCTTTGCGATTGCTTGCCAGGCCGCTCAATGATTTTAAAACGCGGGCGGACAAGTCTATGGTTTTCATGCCTTCGGTAAATGCGGTTTTGGCCATTTGTTGGATCATTTCTGAGTCCCCCTCGCCAATGCGTTTATATACTGCATCCCAGAGTGGTTGAGCGTCGGGAAGGCCGACAAGGCGGCGCATTTCTTCCGGACTAATTTCAACCTCAACATGAATTTTCATAGATCTGACTCCGTCTTATGTTCGCATTCAGTATGTCACTGAGTGGCCTGTGTATGCCAGCGCCGAGCGAGTTTCAATGGTTTAATATAGAGACTTTTGCACGATTGTTATTTTGCCGTTCGCCGGCGTCGCTTAAAGGCGCTTACCGTTGGCAAAATCGTAGCCAACGCACTCGCTCCGCCCGCGTACCCACAGGGCATAAAAAGTGAGCTCTACTCAATCTGTCATTTATAACAATAAAAACGATGGTCGGCACCGCCCTCATTTACCGTTCCCACTCGTCACTCGCACAATGTGCGTGATCTCCGATTCGTGCGTTTTTTCCTTGCCGGAGAGTAAAACTCCGGCTCGTGTAAAGGTCTCAAATAGTCGCGGCGATGCATAATAACCATGTGAAATCGCCGTTCATTTAGTCCCTGAGAATCAATTTCCCAGCTCGGCCAAAACGTACTGCAAGATGCCACCGTGGCGGAAATACGCCATCTCCTCGGCGGTATCAATCCGCAGTCGCCCCAACACTTCATGGCGACTGCCATCGCTGCGCGATAATATAATCCTGAGCTTTTGCTTCGGTGCGAGTTTATCGTCGCAAGATACGATATCGACGTATTCATCGCCCTGAAGGTCTAGCATTTCCTGAGGTATTTCCTTGTCGAACTCTACGGGCATGACACCCATACCGATCAAATTAGAACGGTGAATGCGCTCAAAACTTTCGGCAATTACCGCCTTTATACCCAGCAGTAAGGTGCCTTTTGCGGCCCAGTCGCGACTTGAGCCGGTGCCGTATTGCTTGCCGGCAATAACCACCAATGGCGTATTGCTTTCTTGATATTTCATAGCCGCTTTATATATAGGCACGACACTTTTGCCGTCCGGTGACAGGGTGTAACCCCCTTCGCGGTCTACCAACTTATTGCGCAGTCTGGTGTTGGCAAAGGTGCCCCGCAGCATAACCTCGTGGTTGCCTCGTCGTGAACCGTAGGAGTTAAAGTCATCTGGCTCAACGCCAATACTCTGCAAATAATGGCTGGCGGGGCTGTCGAGGGCGATTTTACCCGCCGGTGAAATATGGTCGGTGGTAATGCTGTCGCCAAATAAACCGAGAATCCGTGCGCCGCGCAGGCTTGGGAATTCCTCTCCTGCTAAAGATGGCGACTCGAAAAAGTTCGGCAGGCGAATATAGCTAGAGTCGGCTTGCCACTGGTATGTATCCGTTTTTTCAATATCGATAGCTTGCCATTCGTCTGTGCCTTGATAGACATCGTTGTAGGCTTCGCGAAACATGCTGCCGCTGACAATTTTGCGAATGTCATGAATTTCAGCGTTGCTCGGCCACAGGTCTTTGAGAAAAACCTTATTGTTCTTACTATCAACGCCAATGGGGTCTTCTTGTAGATTGAGTAATGTGCTGCCCGCTAGCGCGTAGGCAACAACAAGTGGGGGCGATGCTAGCCAACTGGCTTTTACCTGCGGATGAATTCGACCGTCGAAATTGCGGTTGCCCGACAACAGTGCCGATACCACCATGTCTTTACTGTCAATGGCTGCGGCGACTGGTGCCGGCAGCGGGCCAGAGTTACCGATACAGGTGGTGCAGCCATAGCCAACTAAGTCGAATCCGAGAGAATTGAGGTCTTCTTGTAAATCGCTGTCGTTTAAGTATCTGCTAACGACTTTTGAGCCTGGTGCGAAGGAGGTTTTTACCCACGGTTTTACGCGCATACCGCGCTCTCTCGCTTTGCGGGCGACAAGGCCGGCCGCAATCATCACGTCTGGGTTGGAGGTGTTGGTGCAGCTGGTTATAGCCGCAAGCACCACATCGCCATGATGAAGTTTTAATTTCATGTCGGGAATATCCACACTTTCCTTGAGGTCGCGGCCGTTTATTTCTAAGTGCTCGCGCATAGCGGCGCCTAAATCTCTCAGCGCAACACGATCCTGTGGTCGACTCGGCCCGGCGAGGCTGGGCTCGACAGTATCGAGATCTAGTTTTACTGTGTTGGTGAACGTCGGCTGGTCGCCGGCATTTCGCCACATTCCTTGCGCCTTGCAGTAGGCCTCTGTTAAAGCGATATTTTCACTGCTGCGCCCGGTTAGCTTCATGTAGGCGAGGGTGGCCTCATCAACCGGGAAGTAGCCGCAGGTTGCGCCGTATTCAGGTGCCATATTGGCAATGGTGGCGCGGTCGGCCACACTTAGCTCAGCGAGCCCGTCGCCGTAAAACTCGACGAATTTGCCGACGACGCCCGCTTTGCGCAGAATTTGTACCACCGTCAACACCAAATCGGTTGCGGTAAGCCCTTCATTTAACTTGCCGTTTAATTCGAAGCCGATGACTTCGGGTAGCATCATTGAATAGGGTTGGCCAAGTAGGGCGGCCTCGGCCTCGATGCCGCCAACCCCCCAGCCAAGGACACCTAAGCCATTGACCATTGGGGTGTGGCTATCCGTGCCTAATACGGTGTCGGGATAGGCCATACCATCGCTGTTCCACACTACTTGCGCGAGATATTCCAAGTTTACTTGATGGCATATACCGGTGCCGGGCGGCACCACATTAAAGTTCTGGAAGGCGGATTGCCCCCATTTTAAAAACCGATAGCGCTCGTCATTTCGGGCCATCTCATTGGCCACATTTTCACCAAAAGCTTGCGGGGAGCCAAACTGGTCTACGGTGACGGAGTGGTCGATAACGAGGTGGACTGGAATCTGTGGATTAATAGCCGAAACATCACCGCCACGCTTGGCGACGGCGTCCCGCATTGCAGCTAAGTCGACAATGGCAGGTACGCCGGTGAAGTCTTGCATTAATACCCGAGCAGGCGAGAAATTAAGATCTTCACCGCCGCTTGGCTTATCGAGCCAGCGCGAGAAGGCGACGATGATATCCGCGTTGACCGACTCACCGTCAAAATGACGAAGTTGGTTCTCGAGTAGTATTTTTAGCGATTTTGGTAATTGCGAAAGCCGGTCGTCACCGAGTTTGTTTAAATCAAAATAGTCGTAACTGTGGCCGTCGACATTGAGAGTGGCGCGCAGATGTTCGGTTGTTTGCATGGTGAGCTCCCTCGCTAACTATGTATTGCCTACCCTAGCACAGACCGTCAAATTTGCGGGACTATCCGCGTGCTATTGCTGCTAAATTTAAGAATGCCTCGTTTACTGCCCGTATCAGTCACGCTCGGGGGTTGTGGCCAAGGCATCTGAAATCTTGTCAGGCATATGCCTGAATTCAATATGGATAAATTAATAACTATGGCGCCATTTTTCTAATGAATTTATGTTTCTGCTGTGTTGTAATCTCTGGGTTTTGAGGGGTGTCGGCCCCAGCAAGACCACCGACACCTGCTACCCAACTCGCTGTTAATAATAATTTGAGGGGGCGCATTGAAAGCCACTAACACCCATGACCCCGAGTATTTTCACAAGGTGGTCGATTGTCAGTATGCCTGCCCGGCACATACGCCGGTTCCAGAATATATTCGTTTAATTGCCGCTCAGCGTTATACCGACGCGTATATGATCAACTGGGAATCGAATGTGTTTCCCGGTGTGCTGGGGCGTACGTGTGACCGTCCCTGCGAGCCAGCCTGTCGGCGCGGTCGTATCGACGAAGAGCCAGTGGCGATATGTCGATTAAAACGTGTAGCCGCCGATAATAAAGGCGACATCACTGACCGCATGCCGATCATTCCCAAAAAGAAAAATGGCAAGCGGATTGCGCTAATTGGGGCGGGTCCCGCGTCGTTAACCGTCGCGCGAGACTTGATGCCACTGGGTTACAGCGTAGATCTATACGATGATCAACGCGCCGGTGGTGGCTTTATGCGCAGCCAAATCCCCGCTTTCCGCTTACCGGAATCGGTGCTAAACGAAGAGGTTGATCGGATACTCGATATGGGTGTGTTGACTCATTTCAACCATTACGTCGATAGCCTCAAAGCCGTATTAGATAAACATTACGACGCGGTGTTTGTCGGCAGCGGCGCGCCTCGTGGTCGCGATTTGGATTTGCCTGGTCGCCAAGCCGCTGACGCCAATATTCATATTGGTATTGATTGGCTGTCCAGTGTGGCTTTTGAGCATGTTGAAGCCATTGGTAAAAATGTCATTGTACTCGGCGGTGGTAATACCGCGATGGACTGCTGCCGCACCGCCCGCCGCTTGGGCGGCGACGAAGTAAAAGTCATTGTGCGCAGCCCCTTCGCGGAGATGAAAGCGTCACCCTGGGAAAAAGAAGACGCCGCCCATGAAGGTATTCCGATTCTGGATAATCACGTGCCCCAGGAGTTTATCGTTGAAGATGGGCGTCTCGTGGCGATGCGCTTTGATCGTGTGAAAGCGGTATATGACGATAAAGGTAAACGGAGTTTGGTCTCCACCGGTGAAGAGCCGGTGATTGTGCCCTGCGACGATGTCTTGGTGGCCATTGGCCAAGAAAACTCCTTTCCGTGGATTGAGCGTGACGTCGGCATAGATTTTGGCAAATGGGATATGCCGGTGGTGGATGAGACGACCTTCCAGTCGAGTAATCCCACCGTATTTTTTGGCGGCGATGCGGCCTTTGGTCCGCAAAATGTTATTACTGCCGTGGCCCACGGTCATCAGGCCGCTATCTCAATCGATTTGCACTGCCAGGGCGACTCGGTTAGCAAGCGACCACCGCCAGGGGTGACCTTGGTTAGTCAAAAAATGGGTATCCACGAGTGGAGTTACGATAGCCAAGTTGAAAATGACGACCGCTATCATGTTCCGCAAGCTGAGCTTTCGCAGACCCTTAGCAATCGTAAATTAGAAGTGGAGCTTGGCTACGACGCCGCGACCGCTTTTCAAGAGGCTCAGCGCTGTTTGAATTGCGATGCGCAAACCGTATTTAGCGAAAAACTGTGTATTGAATGCGATGCCTGCGTCGATATTTGTCCGACTGATTGCTTAAGTATCGTTGTTAATAATGCCGACGAGGACAGCGTTCGCCAGACCTTAAAAATGCCGGCGAACAATATTGAGCAAGACATTTACGTGTCTGCTGATTTACGCACTGGCCGCGCCATGATTAAAGACGAGAATGTCTGCTTGCACTGTGGCTTATGCGCAGAGCGCTGCCCAACAGCAGCCTGGGATATGCAGAAATTTTATTACTCGGTGACTAAAGCGGGGCAGTGCGGCTGATATGAAACGCATCGAAGCAGTAAACGATTTTGTCATTAAATTCGCCAATGTGAACGGTACCGGCTCTGCCAGTGCAAATAATATGTTCGCCAAGTCCCTGTTTCGAATGGGCTTGCCAATAAGCCCCAAGAATATATTTCCGTCGAATATTCAGGGCCTACCAACCTGGTATGAAGTGCGGGTGAACGAGAAAGGTTATCTCGGCCGGCGCGGTGGCATAGACATGATGGTGTGTATGAATCCGCAAAGTATGGCGAAAGACATCCAAGAAGTGGAGGCGGGTGGTTATTTTTTCTATGACTCCAGCAAGCCCTTAGACCTGCGTATGATGCGCAGTGATATTCATTTTATTGGCGTGCCGTTAAAGGACTTGTGCCAGCGCGAATACAGTGATGCGCGTCAGCAGCAGTTATTCCGCAACATCATCTATGTTGGCGCCCTGTCGGCACTGCTTGATATTGAGTTTGATGTGCTCACCGGCTTGGTGTCGGATCAGTTCCGCGGCAAGGAAAAGTTGATCACGTCGAATGTTCGCGCCTTGGAAATTGGCTATCACTATGCGGCTGAACATTATCAATGCCCATTGGGGATTCGAGTTGAGCGCCGCGATGCGGTGGGTGATCAAATACTGATTGACGGTAATACCGCCGCGTCACTTGGTGCGATATATGGCGGCGCAACGGTTGCGGCGTGGTACCCCATAACACCGTCGACCTCGGTGGTTGATGGTTTTGATAAATACTGTAAGCGCCTGCGTATAGACCCAGGTAGTGGCAGTAAAAATTATGCGATTGTACAGGCGGAAGATGAGCTAGCGGCAATTGGTATGGTGATCGGCGCTAGTTGGAATGGTGCGCGGGCATTTACCGCAACCAGTGGCCCCGGCATTTCTTTAATGAGCGAATTTTTGGGCTTGGCTTATTTTGCCGAAATCCCGACGGTACTCATTGATGTCCAGCGCGCCGGTCCCTCTACCGGCATGCCAACCCGTACCCAGCAGTCTGATGTCCTCGCCTGTGCTTATGCATCCCATGGTGACACCAAGCATGTCTTGCTGTTTCCGGCGACACCGCGGGAATGTTTCGAAATGACGGCGGAAGCCTTTGATTTAGCGGAAACCCTGCAAACCCCGGTCATTATGTTAACGGACCTCGATCTCGGTATGAACGACACCATGTCGCCGCCGCTAGTCTGGGATGACAAACGTCAATACCAGCGTGGCAAAGTCTTTAACGAAGAGCAGTTAGAGGCGATGAGTGAGCGCTTTGGTCGCTATTTAGATGTCGACGGCGATGGCATTCCCTATCGAACCTACCCCGGCACTCATCCGACTAAAGGCGCCTTTTTCACTCGCGGTACGTCGCGGGATGAATACGCGGTCTACACCGAAGACGGCGAAGCCTATGAAAAGAATATGCAGCGCCTGCTGAAGAAGTGGGACACCGCCAAGAACTTAGTGCCAATGCCTGAGATTATTGAGGCTAAGAAGGGCGGCGCTAACGTTGGCGTGATTCATTTTGGTACCAGTCGCGATGCGACCCTGGAAGCTGTCGACGCGTTAGCCGCTGAGGGCATTGTGGTTGATACCTTGCGGATAAGAGGTTTTCCCTTCCACAAATCTGTCGATGCCTTTATCGAACAGCACGAGACCGTGTTTGTGATAGATCAAAACCGCGATGCGCAAATGCGAACATTGCTGGTGAATGAGTGTTTGGTATCGCCACGAGATTTAATTTCAATTTTAAATTACAACGGCACACCTATTTCTGCGCGCAAAATTCACGATGAAATTATTGCGGTTCTGCGAGGTGACAACGTGAGGCCGCTGCACAAGAAAAAAATGGCTAAGGAGTCTGTGTAATGACGTATATCCGCCCCGCGTTTCGCCATCCAGATTTGCCGCGCAATGATATTGGCTTTACCCGCAAAGATTATGAAGGAGCGATATCGACACTGTGCGCCGGCTGTGGCCACGACTCCATTAGTGCTGCTATTGTGCAAGCCTGTTTTGAACTGTCTATTGCACCGCATAAGGTTGCCAAGCTTTCTGGTATTGGTTGTTCCTCAAAAACCCCAACTTATTTTCTGGGCAATTCCCACGGATTTAATTCGGTACACGGTCGCATGCCCTCGGTTGCCACCGGCGCGAATCTCGCCAATCGGGACTTAATTTATGTGGGCGTATCCGGCGATGGTGATACCGCGTCTATTGGTATGGGGCAGTTTACCCATGCGGTACGTCGCAACTTAAATATGATGTATGTGGTGGAGAATAATGGCTGCTACGGCTTAACTAAGGGCCAGGATTCAGCCACTGCCGATATTGGCTCGGCCAGTAAAAAAGGTGAGCCTAATCACTTTGAGCCAATCGATTTGGCAAGTGTTGCACTGCAGCTTGGCGCCACCTTTGTGGCACGCAGTTTTTCGGGGGACAGAGAGCAGCTAGTGCCACTGATAAAAGCGGCGATCAGTCACCGTGGTTTTGCTTTTATCGATGTGATTTCGCCCTGCGTGACCTTTAATAATAATCCTAAATCGACCAAGGGCTACGAGCACGTGCGCGATCATCTCGCGGCGACGGGTACGGTTGATTACGTGCCATTTAAACAAGAAATTTCCACTCAATACGAGCAGGGTAAATCCAAAGAGGTCACATTGCATGACGGCTCTGTTGTGCATCTTCACAAAGCAGATCCGGAGCTCGATTTAAATAGCCGGCGCTCCGCCTTGCGCTTAATTAAGGACTACAAGGCAAAGGATCAAATACTTACGGGTCTATTGTTTATGGATGAAAAATCCCAGGACTTGCACGAAATCCTGGGCACCAGTAAAACCCCGCTGCGGGATCTTGGCGCGGCAGAGTTATGTCCTGGTCAGAAAGTTCTGGATAAGCTTAATGAAAGTCTGAGATAATTTTTATTGTTTCTTGGAGAAGGGTGGCCCGTATATCAGGTGCTGGCTGTCCTATTTATATATTCTTATTTTCCTGTTTTATTGGCGCACAAAAGTTTTCCCCCCGCTATATCTAAATTCATCGAATTTTTATTTTCTTTTACCAATCTTTATCGACGGAGCAGTGTTGATCGTTACCCAATGCATGAATTGACAAAAATCTTGTGCCAGTGCGAGCGACGTGGCGTTTAGCCGGAACGGCAATAAAATTGATTTTCCCGCACGTTCTTCCTCATAAGCTCTAACACTATTTGGCTAATGACATTACAAGGCAATGATGTCAGTTCGTTTCTTTCTTCGTCATCGATCCAAGCACTCAGTCTAAGTATTAATACCTATAATTCCCGTGCTTGCGCGCATCAAATATTGGTGATATCTTCATGAACACCACTGTTGATTAAAGTGATGGGAAGCTGGCGGGCGAAGTGTGATAATAAGAGTGCAGAGGAAGTCCACGGTAAACGGCTTTCATCTACTTAGTTCGATTTCAATATTTACTCTGAAAAAGATCCTCTTAGAATAAATTTAAATCCAAAATATGGTAGTTGTGAACTAGTGTGAGTCATATTTTGTGGTGTGGCGCGCTAATTGTGCGTGCTTGTTCTGTTGCGTATCTACTTGGCGAAGCTTAAGGCCGAGTAACTAAATAATAAGTATTAGATAAACCTCAGGAGAGATATATGCAAGTGCCAAAACCAAAGATAAAGTCCATGCTGCAAGAGATGCGACATGCTAGAACGAATTCGAACAGCCGATTAGGAGGACTTTTACTGGTTCCCTTTATCGTCGCTACTTCCAATATTGGTCTTGCTGCGGAACCTGTCAGTGAAGGTAAGGAGTTCGCAATCGAAGAAGTGTTAGTTACTGCTAGACGCCGTGACGAGTCACTTCAAGAGGTACCTGTCAGTGTCGCTGTGGTGACATCTGAAAGTATTGATAAATTAAATATTCGAAAATTAGAAGACATGCAATCGGTCGTTGCGGGTTTAACCTTGGAAGAAGATTCAATTGCGCCAAATTCGTCATTGCGCGGCGTTCGCTTTGATACCTTCGCTAGTGGCTTTAATCCCACTGTCGAATTTTATATGAACGATGCCCCCATTGTTTCGTTGGCAGCTATACAGGCGTTATTTGATATCGGCCAAATTGAAGTGCTACGTGGCCCTCAGGGTACATTGCGCGGGCGCGCGTCGCCGTCTGGTGCAATTACGATTACAACTAAGAGACCTGATCTTCAAGATTTGGGTGGCTATGTTGATTTAACCTCGTCTAGCAATGGTGGCGGAAATGCGAAGGCAGCGATTAATATTCCGCTGGTCGAAGACAAAGTGGCAATGCGTTTTGCAGGATTTTACGAGGAAAATGATGGCAATGGCGTGCGCAGTATTAATAGCACCGACCGATCTGAATATACAGGTGAAGGCTATCGCGCATCGTTCCGTATTGAACCCACCGATGTCTTATCCATCAATTTAATGCATCAGAAAATTTCGCCGGATCGCAAGACTTTGTTTCAAATGGAGTCCGCCAATATTGCTGAGCCGTCACTGGCGGCGAGTCCAAGAACTATCCGCAGTGGTGACCGTTTAGCGGTAACCAATTATGCTGAGAAAAGCAGCCAAGATATCGAGCGCACCGGAGTTGAGATAGCACTTGATCTCGGCGAATTTACCTTAAATTATTCCGGATCGAAAACCGATATGATGGTTAAGCGGAAGACGCCGTATGAAAGTGGCGATCTCGGCGATTTCTTTGACGCGAGCTACAATAATCCTGCGCTTGATAATATTGGGCAACAGCTTTCGACTGAAACAAGTGGTAGAAGTCATGAGGTTCGCGTGGCCTCGAATGAGCCGCTGGCGGGTAAATTTAATGTCATAGCTGGTTTCTTAATTCAGGACAATAGCTCAGAAAACAATATTCTTAATCCCACCGCGTTATTTGCTCAGATTCTAAACCCTGCGACGTTTGCCGGTATAACGTTGACGCCCATTAAGTCGGAAACGGCATCTAAAGAAAAGTCTGTGTTCGCTAACGTGACATGGGACCATAGCGAAATGGACGAACTCTCGCTGGGGCTGCGACGTATTATGTATGAAACCACATCTACCGTAGACGTGACTTCGCAAGGCGTGACGAATAGAGTGTCTAACTTTGATGAGGATTGGGCAGAGACTATTTATCTACTGTCTTATCGCCACCAATTTACCGATGAGTTGATGGCGTACGCGACGGCGGGCAGTTCTTGGCGCCCTGGTATTTCCGCGGTGGGTGATTTTAGCGTGACGCCTAGTGCGAGGGAGCGCTCGTTTATTAGTTTAGAGCCGGAGACCTCTGATTCAATTGAATTTGGCGTTAAGTCGACTTGGCTGGATCGTAGGTTGACGGTTAATGCCGCGGCGTTTTATCAGCAGTTTGATGACAGCCATGCCAATTCCTGTTAACGTCCTGGACTCCCTTACCGGCTCCTGCATTTCAACAAGAAGTGCTTCCCCGTCAGGGGAAGTTTGACGGTGGTCTTTTGCGCACCTTAGGACCTCAAATGCTTCGTTCCATGTCGACGTTCCGCCAAATACGAGTAACAGGAATGCGTGATAGTCAAACACGCTGTCTGGAGGGATTTCCGCTGGACGTTGCTTTGCAACCGTTTTGCGTAATTGCTGAAGCAGCTCATGAGAATGTAAATGGAATTCTGTGAGCGGTATCGGCTGTCCAAAGTCCCAGAACAGTCTTGGCGGAAACTCTACCACCCATTGATGGCTGAATTTGAGTGATTTGATTTTTCTTTCGAGAAGATGAGTTGCCGAAAGCAGGCCTGTTACATAATTGGTTGGAAGATTCACAAGCACATCACGATAGATGCGCTTGCACTGAGCTTCATCCAGATGGAATTTAATAGGTAGGGCTGACCAATTATCCGCACCGCAGGCAAGGCAAATACCTTTTTCGATGACTTCTCTGCTGGTGGTCGCATCAATCGCTAGGTCCGAGCCATACATATTCTTAGTACGCTCAGTGTCTTCTCTCAGGCTCTTGCTTATTTTCGCAGCAAGTTGGTGCCAATTTTCCACAGGCACGACATCCCAGCTATGCTTCGTTGACATTGAGTGTTCTTCGATAGTGTCGAAACCGCAAAGCTTAAGGTAGTCGGTCAGATGCGGATCCAGATCTCTGGCCAGCTCAGTCAATGACACAATGCTGTTATCGCCAAACACGTCGTAGCCAATACCGTGCCCAATCTGAATTTCGATTAGCGAAGCAGAGCATTGTGTGCGATAGCGCATTTGGGTCGCCATCATGTGTCGCGGCAGATCACCCTGAACCCCATCCCCAAATCGCGACTTTATAAAAGCTCGCCCATCCCATTTTCTGCAGCGATAGCCAAACTTGGTATGGCTTAGTCTATGAGCTAGTTTCGCTCTTGGAACCTGTTCTCCGTGATGTTGGATGAGTACAAGTAGCGGGCGGTCGCCTTTACTTGCTTCTCGAAGATATTCTCCAATAGCTAGGAGATCAGTAGCTGATCTGAATTTGGCTAACCGCGAACTCAGGCGACGTATGTGGGCAATATAGGTCAGTAACTCATTGATAACATAATCTGGTAGGAAGCAAATTCGCCGAAACAACGTTGGGTCGGAGCCTTTGTCGTAAAAAAGAAGGCATTTGAGCGCAAAGGAAATTTGCGCTAGGCGCAATTTAGGGAAGTCCTTTTGGTTTCGATTCCCCGTCACAACCAAAAGTAACCAGCCCAGATATTCCACTCTTGCGTTGTGGTCTCTTATTAGTTGATCGATTTCGGGGCCATCCGGATCACCGATACAGCGTTCATCGTATAGCGACTTCGTAACTAATTGATAGGCGGAAAAACTGAATGTCGAGGTCGGTGCGCCAATCCAAGTTGACTCTTGCTCTAGGTTGTTGGAATTCGATGAGTAAAATATTCCTGGGTACTGTGCCGCTAGTGCTTGGTTGAGGATTGACTGGACCGCGGACATTGGGTATGCAGTGTAGTGTAGGGCGGCATTGGAAAGACCGTTTTGATCGCCGGTCAGAAGCTGGCATAAAGGGATGTCGTGGCATAGCCCGAAAGCGCTTTGATACAACCCAGCTCTAAACGAGTTTTCGTGAAAGTAATCGCAGAACTCACGTACTTTATCTTCAATTTCGCCTTTCGCCGTGGTCACAGCTTTGCGTAACGCGTCGTCTAAGGAGCGGATTCCTTGGAGTTGGCTTAGGCATGCAAGGTCTAATGACCCAGGTAACTCAATTTGTAGCGAAACCTTCTGGCTAGTGCCGGAATAAAGGTGAGCAATCTCAGGTTTGATTGCCTCAAAATTAACTTCCGCCGGAGGATCGAATTCGATAGTGATTGTGTTGCCGCGAACACTTACGGACACGTCTGGCTTTGGTCTTGAGGTAAGAGGGAGCTGGGCTCCGCATCCAACTAGTAAATTATCGAAACGTAGCGTTGATGCGCCAGATAATACCCATAGAATTTGTGCGATTTTTCCAGCTAGCGAATCAGGCTGGTACACGTAAATAATATAATACATGCAAGCTTTCCCTTGATCTGGGAGTAAGGCTTGAATGGAGTGTCCGCTCCACAGGCTATTTATCCTCATAGCAGAGCTGAATAGGGCTAAGCTTTTAACTACCTTGTTCTTGGCTCTTGGTACACGGGTTTCGTTTTCGTCAAGTACACAGAGATTCACCGGAGGATCGAGATCTGTTCCAGCTAGGGGCGGTATTAATCCTGAGTGTGGGGAGCCCGAATTTAACGGTGCAGAAATAGCTTGTACTAATTTTCTCTTTCGGCGGCGCTGCTTAACGATTTCCTCGCTCATTTCTTTTGATCTGAAATACTTCATCAAATTACTAAAACGATCTAAATCACGCTCAAACCCCGTTAATCCAGTATCGGCGTCATCAATTTTATTTGGATATTCGGTTCTGACGGTTAGCTGTATCCGTGAGATGCCTTTGATTAGGCCCTCCCAGTCACGATCCCGTATAAATGACGAAAGCGCCATCTCAATTTCGCCCTGGGGGTACGTGCCTGTCTCAGTGAGAAGTACAGAGGGTCGATGCCGAAAGAGGCGACAAAACTCGGAAGCTTCAACTATGACATTCTTAGGTAATTGGATTCGTCCCAAAACATGCAGCAGAAGCATAAGCCGCACTGTTCGTTCGAGCTCAACAGCTACGTCATCATTTCGTGTGGGATCGGGGTCCATCGCAACAAAAATCGGAGCTTTTTTTGCGTACGACACTTGGGAGTGGGCGCCGGCCCGATCTTTAGAAATCAGAGTTGCGTTTGGGTCATAAGTAGCTGCTATTGCTCTGGAAAGTTCGATGGCTGACTCTAATTCGTCGGCATCTAGCTGGTCGGAAAACGCCTGGGCGGTGGCTAAAATTTCTTCGGCGACATTGACGGCGAATTTCGAATGAATCGACTCATCCCACCTCACTCCCGGGACACCGAGGTCGGAGATGGGGGGCAGTTCGCTTGATTCTTCTTCAGCAAGCTCTCCGCCTCTCGACATTGTTCAATGTCTCCTTCGTCTGATCAGTTGGTGAAATAATGTATAAGTTCACTAACTTATCGAGAGAAGAGGTAAATTACAATAATAATTAATGTAGCGTATTTAAGGCTATTAAAATTCAATAATATAATAAAACTACTATTTATATTGATGTAATAATATTTATATAGTAGTAAAAACAATGACTTATGATTATAATAGTATTTATATGGATTAAATTGTAATATTAGGAAATGTCTTTTAACCAATTGGGGTTCGAATCCATCACGGCACCATCAAATTCCGAAGAAAATCAAAGCGTTGCAAATGTGCAGCGCTTTTTTTTCGTCTCTAGTTTCTTTCTGTGACCGCCTTGGGCCGCTCTGCGCCCATTTTGTGCGCAGACGCTTATATAAATTAAATGGAAAATCAGCCGAAATGGCTAGTTAGCCTACTTTAGGCCTTTTTTCCTTTGACTGGTTCAGGATGGCATCAACGACGAGCAAATTTTTCTGCTCATTGGCGACCGCAATATTTAACAAGTCGCTATTTTTCGACTTTCAACCCCGCCAATTTCATACTCGCAATTTTATCAGCGCCAGTCTTTTCGCCTAGCCGCCAAGGTTTGCCCTCGCAAATAGTTATATTCTTGCAGCTCTGCAAGCATCCCCTGCACGGTAATCTCGTTCTTGTAGTGCCCATAATCGCCCCAGTAATTGCTCTAGAATTTTGTAATTGCGTGTTCGTCCATAACCGACGGTCTTAGATACGTACTTAATTAAGTAAATTGATCAAGGCGGACTTTAATTTACTAAACTCAAAGCTAAACCCTCTATTCAACAAGGTCTGCGGCACTACTTTCTGGCTATCTAATAACAAGCTAGATGACTCACCGAGTAAGGCGTGTAAGACAAACCGTGGCATCGGAAAAATTGCTATACGGCGCAGGGATTTCGCAAGTGTCTGAGTAAATTCCTTGTTTTTCTCCGCGTTTGGAGCCACCAAATTAACCGGGCCGGAAATGCCTTTGTCCTTTAACAGGAAGTGCATCGCGGCAATATGATCGCGGTAGTGAATCCACGCCATGTATTGCTGGCCACTGCCTATAGGGCCGCCAAGACAAAGTTTAAATGGCAATAGCATTTTTGCTAATGCGCCACCCTGCTTCGCTAAAACAATACCTGTCCTCAATAACACTACCCGTGTGTACGGTTCGGCTTGCCGCGCAATACTTTCCCAGCGTATACACAGGCGTGTTGGGAAATCCCTTTCGGATACCGATGATTTTTCCGTTAAGGACTCATCTCCGCGATTGCCATACACGCCAATTGCCGAGCCACTTAAAAACACCGACGGTGGCGTCGCGCTTTTGGCAAACAAATCTACCAATTGTTGAGTTATCTCCCAGCGACTCTGACAGATAATATCCTTTTGCTCATCACGCCATCGCTTATCAACAATGGGTTCCCCCGCTAGGTTTATTACCGCATCAAATTCATTGAGATGTGGAAGCGTTGACAGGGATTCAATGCAGGTAACCGAGGAGGGCAATGTCGATTTTGCTCCCGCAGTCGACCTGGTGAGCACGGTGAATTGGCAATCCTTAGCGCTTTCAATAAACGCCGATCCGATTAAGCCAGTACCACCGGTTATTAATATATTCATCACATCCCTCAGTTAATAGACAAATAACTACCGCTGCTAGAGTAAGTTCTCAATGCAGCTTTCTAAATTGGCATCCACGCGACTATCGCTGCTAAGTTGGCGACAGTCGCGGCAGTGCCACTGACACCAAAACGCGTATTTTTTAACCGCGTCTCGTCGATCAAATTATGCTCTCTATACTTCTAAGCATTATCCTCATAAAGAACGACATTGGATTCCCTGGATTTGTTCGGGAGCTCTGCTGCCGCCGCAACGCTAAACCGTTGACTAAATAGATACGTCGAAAAGTCGGAATCAGATAATTCCAGGGCAGTAAATGGCAAATGTCACAGAGGCCTGTTGCCCCGCACCAGGCCACCGCGAATGTGAATTTTGACGCTTGGCACTATATAGCTAGAAACGGTGCTTGATTAACGCTTGATTCGCCCCAATAATCCGCGAACTGCAGACACTGTATATAGCCATCATGTTTAAGCCCCCAATAAGTACAAAACTGGATAAGCGCTCGGCGCCGAAGATGCTGGTTTGGCTTTTTGCACTTGTTGGTATGCTCGCCACCGGGGTTAATTTACAAGCCGCTGTGCTGGACACCGGCGAGCATGTTAATACCGCAGATTCGGCGCAAGTCTTTGTTTTTTCAAGTGGCAGTAGCTCCGCTCTTCTGTTTGAGCGCGATGACAGTGATCATCTCTTAGATACGCCAACAATAAATGCCTTTGTCAGCGTCAAGTGTCATTGGCAATTCCTTGGTCTGCTGAAAACGGCTAGTAGCTGGCTTCCTACGCTGCAGGCTGCGTTTCACCTGCGGCCACCATTGCGCGCACCACCGCTTAACTAATCCTCCTCATTTATCTGTAACGATATTTTTATTTCATTAATTTGGAAGGATTATTCATGAGACTCTTCTCAAAACGGGCGGTGATTTACTTGCTGCTTATACTTCTTGGTTTGTCCTGCGCGGTGCCAAACTTTTTGAATGGGCACACACAGACAAACTTACCTGCGTGGTTTACTCAAAACACATTGAAGCTTGGCCTGGATCTTCAGGGCGGCTCACATCTGCTGATGAGCGCAGATACTGCGCCACTTATCGATGGTGCACTGGAACGTGTATCGGAGCAGGTATTACTCCAGCTTCGAGAGAATAACATTGCCTACGCAAAGCCGAACACGGAAGGCGCAAGCTGGCATATTACCTTGCGCAACGCAGACAAGCGTGAGCAGGCGGCAGCGCTGGCAGCGACGAACAATAGAACCACCGAGGGCCTGAGAATGTTTAAGGTGTCTAGCACTGAAAACACCCTCAGCATCTCACTCACGGATGAATACATAAGCCAGATAAAGAAAGACGCGATAGACCGCAGTCTTGAAGTGGTTCGTAGGCGGCTAAATGAAAGCGGTTTGGTTGAGCCGAGTATTAGCAGGCAAGGTGACGATGGCATATTGATTCAAATGCCGGGTGTGAGCGATCCCGCTTATATCCGCCAGTTGCTTGGTACGACGGCGCAGATGTCTTTTCATTGGGTGGCTCGACCTCAGGCCGCAACGCCCACGGTATCGGTCCCGAGCAGCAAAGACCTGCAAAACTATACCCTAGAGAAACGGGTCGCCATGAAAGGGGAGCATATCAGCGATGCTAGTTTGGGCTTTCACCAAAACACCGGCGAGCCGGTGGTCACATTCTCGCTCGACGACGTTGGCGCCAAGCAGTTTGGCGAAATGACCCGCGCCAATATTGGTAGGGCTCTGGCCATCGTTCTTGATAATGATGTGATTACCGCGCCGGTAATTCAGAGCGTCATTGCCGGCGGCAGGGGTGAAATCACTGGGAACTTTAGCTCCGTTGAGGCGAGCAATCTCGCCCTGCTGCTTCGCGCCGGTGCGTTGCCTGCGCCCTTAACCGTTGTTGAGGAGCGCACTGTTGGACCGGACCTTGGTAGCGATGCTATTCAAATGGGCTTGTTTACCGGCGTGTTCGGCGCGGCCTTGGTGTTGATATTCATGACCGTAATTTACCGCGGCTGGGGTTTAATTGCCTGCTCGAGCTTGACCATTAATATTGGCTTGATCTTTGGCCTATTAAGTCTATTCAAGGCGACCCTCACACTGCCCGGTATCGCGGGTATTATTCTCACGATTGGTATGGCCGTTGACGCTAACATCCTAATTAATGAACGAATCCGAGAGGAGTCGGCACGCGGCAAACGGGCCATGGCAGCAATTAGCGCGGGCTTTGATAAAGCTTACGCAACGATTATCGATGCCAACGTAACCACCCTCATCGCGGTGGGTTTGCTGTTCATGTTTGGTAACGGGCCAATACGTGGCTTTGCGGTGACGATCGCCATCGGCTTGCTGACATCCATGTTTACGTCTATCGCGGTTACTCGGGTATTGATTCAATGGCATATACGAAACCGGCAAAGAGAGATCCTTTCCTTCTCTGGATTTGCGAGCTTGGATCGGCTTAGCAAGCGCAAGACTAACTTTATGGGTGGGCGCTTTTTGGGCTTGGCGCTGTCGGCGATACTGTCGCTGAGCTCGGTGGCGCTGTTTTTTGGGGTGGGTTTAAACTATGGGGTCGACTTCACTGGCGGCACCTTGGTGAATGTGAAAACCGAGCAACTGTCTGTGCAGGCTATGCGGAGCAATTTACTGGCCCATGATTTTGATCGCGCGGCGATCCAGGAGTTTGGCGACAAGGGGCAGTTTTTAGTTCGGCTGCCAGCACACAACGGTGACACGCAGCTAAATGCCAACGAGATTGATTTGTTAAAAAAATCAATTCTCAGTGAAGACCCATCTGCGACATTTCCACGGGTGGATATGGTCGGTCCTAAAATCAGTGGTGGCTTTGCCGACGCCGCTATACTCGCGGTGCTTTTGGCCGCTGGCGGTATGCTGGCGTATCTGTGGATTCGCTATGAGTCGCACTTTGCCGCCGCCGCCATCGCCACCATTGGTTTAGATATTACCAAAACCATCGGCTTTTTCGCCTTAACGGGCTTGGAGTTCAATTTAACCGCAGTGGCGGCGCTACTCGCGCTGATAGGCTATTCGATTAACGACAAAGTCGTTGTATTTGATCGCGTGCGTGAAGGACTTCGCGCAGATCCGAATGCCTCTCTCCTAAACGTACTCAATGATAGTATTTCGGCCACGCTGACACGGACGCTCTTCACCTCGGCAACCACCTTGTTGGCGATACTGCCAATGGCGGTAGCGGGCGGCGAGGCGGTGTCCAGTTTTGCCAAGCCTATGTTGTTCGGGATTATCATTGGCACGAGTTCATCAATTTTTATCGCGTCGCCAATCTTGTATTTTCTTGGTATTGGACGAGAACGAAAAGGTCTTAAGCAGTTGCGGCCTAGTGCCGAGGACGTTCGTCAATCCTTAGCGCATATTCCTTAGTTACTACGTGTGCTGCGCGGATACATTCGGTGCGGCACACTCCTTAGTATTGAACGTTTTAAGAAGCGAATTGCGCAAATACGGGTCCAAATTTAGATGGATTTCTACGCAAACGACATGAGATGCTGCCGACGAATTTGGCTTGCTTTATATAAGTCGGGCAACGTTCGCTGGCGAGATACCTCAGCAACTCAATATTATTTAACATTTATTTATAGGTAGTAAAAAAGATGACACTTGCACTATTGGCCATTATTGGTGGATTTGTGCTGCTTATTTGGAGCGCAAACCGTTTTGTTGAGGGCGCCGCTGCTACGGCTAAGCATCTCGGTATGCCCAGCTTACTCATTGGTATGGTGGTTGTCGGCTTCGGCACATCAGCACCTGAGATGGTGGTGTCCGCCATGGCGTCGCTAGACGGCAATCCGGACCTCGCGCTCGGCAACGCGATCGGATCAAACATAGTGAATATCGGCCTTATTCTTGGTATTACCGCTGTGCTAGCGCCGATCAGCGTCCACTCAAATATCGTGCGCAAAGAGCTGCCATTACTGACGCTGATTGGCGCTGTCGTTGGCTTTATACTGTGGGACGGCGCGCTAAGTCGCTTTGAATCATTGTTACTGCTTGGCGGATTTGTAGGGCTCGTGGGCTGGACCATTTTTATGGCCCTGCGGGCGCGAGGCGATAATTTAGAAGTCGAAACGGATCAGCTGCTAACAGCTCATGCAATGCCAATTAAAAAAGCCTTGCTTTGGTTGGTGCTAGGGTTAATTGCACTGATTATCAGCTCACGGATTCTGGTGTGGGGGGCGGTCACTGTCGCCCAAGCGCTCGGGGTAAGCGATTTAATTATTGGTCTGACGATTGTGGCCTTTGGTACGTCGCTACCAGAGCTAGCTGCGTCGATCATTGCTGTTCGTCGCGGCGAACACGATATTGCGATTGGCAATGTGGTGGGCTCAAATATGTTTAACCTATTGGCGGTTATTGGCATTGCCGGTTTGATAAATCCCGTTAGTGCATTCCCCGCCGAGATCATCAGCCGCGATTGGGCGACCATGATGTTGATGACCGTTGGGCTGCTAGTCATGACCTATAGCCTACATAAGGTGGGGCAGCTAAATCGGCTTAAGGGCGGCATCCTGCTGATGTCATTTGTGGCATACAACGCGTGGTTGTTGTTGACGGTGATGAGCTAGCTAGGATTCTGACTTATTAATACGCCGGTCAACGACGTCTCCTGAGCCACTAAAACTCACAGCTTGCAGCGCCGCCAGAGTGGGCGGCACTGGATCTTGTTTCAAGCTAAAGCTAGTTACAGCTTCCGGTATCCAGATTCACGGTTACAGGGTTGCCTGTGCTTAGGTTGTTAGCATCAATGGTCACAGTCTGGCTGGCGGCGCGGTAGCTCCAGGTGGGCGCGCTGCCGTTTACTGTGACTGTCTGTGGTTCTTCAATACCCTTAAAGCGCAGTTCCCAGCTGCGTGAATTCAACGCTCCGTTAAAGTTTTGTCCCTGAGCCGCTCCGATAGTGAGTGTGTGACAGGCACCGTTTGCTGACGACGATAAAGTTATCGGTGTCCAGCGATAAGCACCTTGTTTATAGGCAAAGCCGCGCCCTTCATCTTCATAGAGTTCGAAGTTGCCGTCGGCACCTGGCCAGACATTGATAATTAGATTGTCTTGCGGGCCATGGGCGCTAGTGGGTAGCTGCGGCTGCATGGGCAGAATAGCGCCCTTGCGCATGAATACGCCGTATTCTTCAAGCGGTACGCTGCGGCTGATTTTTCGCGGGCCGGTAAATTCTTCCCCAGTGAAGAAATCGACCCATTCGCCGGGTGGTATCCACACATCGATCATTGCTGGGTCGCCGGGCGCTGCCACCGTGGCGATGAGCATGTCGTTGCCGAGAGTGAATTGGCTGCTGTACTGATAGGCTTCTTCGCTTTCAGGCCATTGCAGGTACAGGGGGCGTGTCATTGGTAGGCCCGTGTCATGCGCTTTGCGACTGAGTGTGTAGAGCATTGGCACGAGTTGGCCGCGCAGACGCAGGAAGTCGCTGGCTACGGTTTCGGCCTTACCGGGATATTCCCAAGGTAGGCGGTCGCCGTGGTGAGAGTGCAGGCGAAGGATGGGCTGGAATGTACCAAGCTGTATCCAGCGCACGTACATGTCGTCGGGTAGATGCTGTCCGGTGTTGAGCCTGTTGGTGCAGTCACTGCCAGGAAGGGGCTCGCCCAGAAAGCTACCAATGTCATGTGAGACATAGGGCAGGCCGATGTTGCCTTCTGCTGCGGTCATTGCAGCTTGGGCCGCCATAAGCTCCCACGTGGAGCATGTGTCGCCGGTGAAGTGAATGCTGTAACGATGCTCTGCAAATGCGCCTATACCATTGTTATCGACGCCATCGAAACCATTCTGGAATGAGCCGCCTATGCGGGAAAAGGCCGGCCATCGGGAACCCATGTCTTCATGTTGTTTGGCATAGGCGGCATTAATCCAGGTGTCGGCGGAAAGACCTGGGGCCTGGGCACGCGAACCTTCGCAGCACCAGTCTAACCACCAGAAATCGATGCCGGTGGTTTCAATGGGCTCATGCAAATCAAAGTAGGCGTCGAGTTGCTCAGCCTCGGTCCAGTCGAATATGTAGCAGGGTGTTGAGGGGTCAGCCTGAATGATGCTGCAGGGTAGTTCGGCATCATCGGTCATCAGCTTGCCGGTTTGGGCGAATGTGTCTGGGTAGGCGGGGTCGGAGCCAGCAATAGATGGATGAACATTTAAGCCGACATCAATACCGCGTTCGTGCAGCCAGCTAACGAAACCATCTGGGTCGGGGAAAATGTTGCGGTTCCAATCCCAGCCATTCCAAGAGCAGGCATCGTTAATAGGCGCTTGAATCACAACGTTCCAGACCAGACAGCCCAGTGGCTGGTGTACCCGTTTCCAGTCGGTATCGATTGAAATAGTATCCAGAGGTACGCCATACGCGGAAAAGGATTCAACTTCGGTACGCCATTCGGCATCGGTGTAGGCCCACCATTTTGAAAACCAAACGCCTAGTGCTTTCTTAGGCAAGAGTGGGGCGGCACCGGTGAGGGTGCGCAAGTCGCTAAGACCCTGCACATAATCTAGACCGTAGCCGAACAGGTAGCCATCCTGATAAGTGCCGCCATCATTGGGGCGAACTTCAAAGCCGGGCGCTGTCTCTGTTAGCAATACAGTGTTGCTGTCGTTAAGTAGGTACCAGCCTTCGCGGCTCAGTATGCCTTCGTGCAATTCCTGCGGGTCTTTTTCGTTGTCGAGGCCTCGACGCCAGCCACCGAGGTTGCCGGGCTGAGGCGCGAATGACCAGTCGGGGTGGACTTCGATGACGTCACTGCCGCGCAGTACTTCAATCGCGAGATTGTTTGGTTTGAAGGAGCCTGTGTTTTGTTTGTAGCGAAGGGTCAGGGCGCTAGTTTTGACGATACGTACGCCGTCTTCGACACGCGTTGTGTAGTCAGCAGAGGCTGGTGGGCGTGTGCCGAGAGTCTGTGTGGGGCGGTCTTCAAACTGACCGTTCTCGGCATATTCCATGCGGACTAGGGTAGGTGAAATAACCGTGAAGCGTGCATTGCCTTCCTGAACGCTGCCGCTATTGGCAGTGTCTTGCTTGGCACTCGAGCCAGAGCTGCCGCCGCAGGCGGTGGTCAGCATGATCAGCAGGAATGCGGCGTATTTGATGATGTGCGTGGCTATGGTTTTCATCATTTATGGGCTCGTTGCAGTATTTAATATGCGTTGTCGGGGGTGCGGAATAAGTCGAGGTTCACGCACTCCGCCATGGCGGCGTAGCCTTCAGGGCTGGGGTGTAGGTTATCGCCGCTATTGTATTCAGCGGCGAGATAGCCGGGATTCTCAGGGTCTTCGAGGCAGGCGTCGAAATCGACGATGCCGTCGCTGAGTTCTTGTGTGCGTATCCATAAATTGACGGTATCACGACTGGCGCGGGCTTCAGCGGTGCCGTGCATCACATCGATGCCGATGGGCAGGTCGCCAATCAGTGGCATGCTATCTGTCACCGCGCCTTCAGCTGGCGGGATGGTGCCGAGGGTGATCTTCATGCCAGCGCGATGGATGTCTTCAATCAGCTCGATGTAACCGGCAATCATGTCTTCCGGGCTGGGCGCCGCGCCCGGTTTTGGGTTGCCAAAGTCATTGGTGCCGATCATCGCAAGCACATGGGTCGCGCCGGTAATGGCGAGGACGTCATAGTCCAGTCGGTCAAGCATGGCTACCCCAAATTGCGGCAGCCAGCCGTCATTCAATAATTCATTGCCACCTATGCCGGCATTGGCCACAGATATTGGCAAGCCAGCTTCGTGAATACGGCGCTGTAAGTGGTTGGGGTAGCGTTGGTCGGTCGAGGTCATGCGGGCAGGTTCGCCACTCAGAAACTCGGTCGTGGAGCCGGAGCCATCGGTAATGGAGTCGCCCACCGCAACTAGGGTGGTAACCTTTTTCGCCGCGGCTACTTCCAGAGCCTCGATGGCCAGAAAATTACTGGCGTAGCCGTCGGGGACTGCTTGAAACAGAGTGCCACTCGGGTCGGCGCTGTGATCACCGGGGAGGCTCATATAAAGGATTTCGTCTGCGCCCAAGTGGCGTGTGATCTGCAGCGTGATTGCAGGTGCGTAAAAGCTGATGCCGACACGCTCAAAGGCGCGAATCGGATAAGCAATGGCGTCGGTGACAACCGATCCTCCCGCCGGAATGGTGATACGGTTTTCGCCACCCACCGTCAGCAGACATTCGCTGTCAGGTATCAGCTCGGGGGCGCCGGGTGCGACTTCTTTTGCGATGTGAATATTCTCCAACGTGACAGGCAAGCTGGAGTAGCGATTGGACAGTTGCAGCCGCATGACTTCGCCATCCCAGTGTGGGGCAAAGAACTGACGAACTGTTAGTGCGGTAATAGGGTGGGTAATAAGGGCGTCGGTGGGTGCAGTGCGCCAGCTGGTGACCATGTGCTGGCCCGCAGGTATTGAATCTACCGTCGAGCAACGCGCTAGAGAATCAAATGATGTGTCGCTGGGGAGTGCGGTGTTAATGCTTGTGTTGCTTTGCTTATTGCCACCGCCGCAGGAGATTATGGCCAGACAGGTGCAAAGTGCCACGCAGGCTCTGCTAAGTCCATGTAAGGGAGCATATAAACGACAAACCACAGTGTGGCTTGCTAATAGATATGTCACGGACAGTGCTCCTGCGGGATATGTATTGGGTCTATATTGGTGTCTGTTTTTTTTATAATCGTGCAGTCATTAACTGACACTAGTCAGTGTCAAATATATATGTGATACTTCTTCGTGTCAAATATGTAGCTTTGAGCAAGTAGCCATGAGTTCTATGTCAACAAAATCAGCGCCGACACCACAGCGCAGCGGTAAGTACGCCGGCAAGGCAGCGAGTACTCGCCAGGCAGAACGCCGAAAAAAGCTACTATCCGCTGGTATCAAACTCATTGGTCGCGAAGGCTATGCCGCGACGAGTATCGATGCAGTTTGCCATGAAGCAGGGCTGACCAAGCGTTACTTTTATGAGTCCTTCACCAACAGCGATCAGTTGCTTGTTGAGGCCTATCGGACAGTGACGCAGGAATATCTGAGTACGATAATGCTGGCGACACGGCCTCACCTAAATGATTCCCGCGAGCTGGTGAGGGCCGGATTACAGCAAGCATTTGGGTTTGTAAAAGACAACCCTGATAAGGCGCGGCTCATAATGATTGAGGCTATGTCTGTTCGGAGTCAGCTGGGTCAGATGTATGGGAAAAGCTATAACGAGTTTGTGGAATTGCTGGTAGGGTTCACCAAGCCATTTTTACCCGATAGTGGATGCAGTGATACCTTGCTGGCTGTGATGGCGAAAGGTGCCGTTGGGGCAATAATTCATTTGTGCCAAGGCTGGATTGCGACTGGCTTCAAGCAACCGGTAGATGAATTAGTCGCAGGCACAGAACTTATCTTTAGCGGTATGGGTCGCGAGCTGGGGATACTGGTCTGAGCAGATGCACCTATCTTCAGCGTCGATCTATAGTTTTGCGTCGGGACGAGGACGGGAAAGTCCCCGCGAGAGTTTATGAGTCGGCGGTTTTAGATGAAATAAGGCCACTGCTGATTGTGGCCCTTGTTTAATGTAAAGCACCCCAAATCGACCTGTCGCCAGGGGTGTTGTTTAAAAATACAAACGTCTATTTAGTCTGCTGCCTTGCTTTGAGCAGTGCGGCCGAGTTTTCTCGCTGAGTCCCCATTTCTTCTATATCGACTTTGCTATTGTCTACTCTCAGAGCGAGCTATAAGTTGATTCCTTTCGCGCTCGTAGCTGTGACACAATGGCGCCCGCTATGTATTTTGTGAGCATCGCAAGCCCGATTAGGCTTAAATCGCGATTGTCTCTACCTCCTTGCGCAAAGCAAAGATTATCAATGGGCCTGGTTGACGCTGGCAGTAAATAGGCTTCATATATTTATAAGAATTGGAGTGGGTATGATAGATGTAAGTGCTGCGCGACTAATGAAGGTTGCGGTACATAGAGTAGGCAGCAAAGCGCATGACGAAGGGATTAGCTTGGCGGAGAGCGAATCTACGGTCAGTGAATCATTGGGTGAGCTATTTATAGATCACTATTTACTGCCGCTCTCAAAGCAGAAAAACATATATGACTTTTTTCATGAATCAGATATTTCCCTAAATGCCGTTGCCAATATTTCCGGCAAAATGTTCAGAGAAGAGGGCGAATTTATTGCCCAGACCCAGGCGTTGGCGAAGCATTTGTATGCCGTGTCTACCCATCAGAATATCTCGTCAGGTGATCTGCTTTTTTTGCTGTATTCTGGCGTTATGGTGAATGGCATTGAGTCGACCGTTCTCGCCGTGATGAAAATGGAGAACAAGGATAATTTTATAGAGATAAATGAAAACTCAGGGACTTTCGAGGTGTCTGAGCGATCAGGTGTCTCACTGAATAAAATTCAAAAAGGCGCGCTAATTTTGCCGGGTTCAGCGGGTGTTTTAGTCGTCGATAATCTTGGTCAAAAAACGAAATACTGGCTGGATACCTTTTTAAAGGTGACGCCAAGAGCAAGCTCGAAATCCTATGCAAAAATATGCGGATCTATTTTAAAGGGGGTCACGTCTAAAATAGAAGATTCCCAAGTAATCACCGAGCTCAACGAGGAAATTACAGAGAAGATTAACTCCTCAGACCTGATGTCGGTCGGCGAGATTAAAAGTTTATCATCCCGCTATATAGATTCAGAGGCGCTGGAAGAAGTGATGTCCGGTGTGGCCAGTAGCACCGGAATTGATATCTCTGATAATTATGAGATCAAGGCAAAAGATGTTGCGAGTCAAGCTAAGCCGATTACCAGCAGGGTTAGAGTGCGCGCTGGCGTTGGGATGATAATTAGTGACGCTAAGTATTCCGTATCGGGCATATCGATTAACGACAACAGCGACGGCTTTCAGGCTATTATCGATATAAAGTCGCGCAAAAAAGATTAATAGAGACCTTTGCACGAGCCGGAATTTTGTTCTCTGGCAAGAAAAAAGCGCACGAACCGTAGCGT